>ERZ507084.1-NODE-1-length-460311-cov-12.3257_pt1 | contig 460311 bp, 416 predicted proteins | sample MGYA00513972_ERZ507084 | MGnify/ENA metagenome assembly ERZ507084
TGAAATATTGAATTTTCAAGGAACAAGTCCCATTTGGGGTATGGGAAGTCTTAGTTCTTTATTAGATCCTTTCCAACTGCTGCATGAAAGTTTTTGCGTAATGTCAAATTTCTCCGTTTCTATATTCAGTTTATAAGTCTGCAGTTTCTGTTTTGCATCTTCTAAACGCTCAATTTTCTTTTCTAATCCCTAAATTTCATTTTGGCACTCTGAAATCCTATAGTTTGCTTGAGTAATTTCATATTCTGCGGATGAAATAGCAGCTTGATTTTTGTTTGCCATGCATCACACCTCCTCCCTATCCAGAAAGCAAAAGTTTTATGACTCATTTTCTATTTTTAATAATCCATCCAAATGTTCTTTTAAACTTTTTTGCATTCTGAAATCATCTTCATCTTGAAACCCTTTTTGAATTACTTCTTCAATATCCTCGTGGTTTAGATATAACACGTTTTCTCCAATCAAGCCTTCTGGATAAGTACAAGCAACATAATCAAAATATTTTTGCTCTCCTTTGAGAATTGCCACAACACCTCTTCCAATCAAAACGAGCTTTTTTACACTTCCTTTTACAAGAATTACAGAACCTAATGGTAAAAACTTTTCTTCTTTCATCAATACTTTCCTCCTGCTTCCAAATTATGTTAAAACAATTTTATTTTTTATTTTCTTGTTTCCATTTTTTATACTCTTTTATTGTATTACTATTTTTACGAGTATTATTGATTTCCTCTTTTAGCAACTCCTCTGTATATTCATTCATATTTTTTTCTCCACTTTCAAATTCTTCATCAAATATTACTATGTTTAAATCTTCTATCTTTACAAGTACTCGCATACTGCATTCCAATTTTGATAGAGTCATTAACCAGTCTGAAATTATCTCTGCATATTGTTCATCTGTTTGATTATTCTCCAGATAAATCATAGGCTCTATAGTGTATTCTTCTTTTTTTATATATTCATCTATATCTTCTTTTCCTGTCCATTTTGTTTCTGACAAATTTCCTGAAATATCAATTTCATACTTTTTAATATATTTTTTTTCTTGGCATAACGGTTCAATCATGTTATATAATTTTTCTTTAAAAAAAGTAATATGGTAGGAATCTTTAAAAAGCCCGGTATTTCTTGCATATACCTGAAAAATATCATCTTGATTTTCTGCCTTTGCTTCTGCTTGTATCCAATTAATTCCTATCTTCTCTTCCTTATATTTTTTTACTTTAGTTATGTCAAAGTTTTCTCCATATTTATCCTCTAAATTCTGTAAAATAAATTCCTCAGCTTCTTTTTGATTGTTAAACCCTTTCATTTTACATCCTCCTAACGTTATTACTGATAAAATTAATACAATTATTAAAAATATAGTTTTTTTCCACACAATTACCCCTCCCATATAATTTCTAAATACTTTTCTCCATTATTCTCTTCTATAGTGCAATAAATTCCTTTTTCTTTAAACGCATCGGTCGCTGCTTCTAGCATTCCTTCGTCTTCAATATAGAACCTATGTACCGAATACAATTCTTCTTTCGTATATGCTTTTTCAGTTTTTATTGAAAGATTCCAAAAGTGTTCACCGTTGTTTTCTGAATATATACTTGTATCATTTTCTAGGAGAGGCTTGTCATCATCATTTTTATCATATATAAGTTGCACTGTTCGAAACTGTTCTTCGTCATTTAAGCAATGATACAACGTATATCGACTTTGTTGACTATCTTCTGCATATGGATTTGCCAAAGCATCCGATATATCTCTATAATAAATTCCAAATTCCCCGCCAAAAGCATTACCAAATCCATAGTTTCCCTTCCATAATTCTATACGATATTCCCGATTTCCATACTGAAAAGTAACAATTTCATCATCAAGATCCATACCTAAAAGTGCTCCAGCTTCATCGTAAAAATCCATAAAGCCAAATTTAGATTGTAGCGATCCTTTTTGGGTAATATAATAATCTTTTTCAGTTCCTATATAATCAAATCCTAAAAGCCTTGTGATCTCTCCATTTTCATTAATAAAATTCCAGAGTTTTGATTCTAGTTCCGGTTTACTAAGTATCTGAATTGCTTTTTCTCCTCCGTGCTGTAAAATACTAATAACCGCTTTTCCAAAAGGTAGAAAAGAAACAACTTTGGCACCACGTTTCTCTGCCTCTCCTATAAACTCCCATATATTCCCTTGAAGCTCGTCTAATATCATTGTGACAGCAATTATTTCTTCTTCAGATAGATTGAATTTTTCCAAATCTTCCATGTGCACTTTATTTAATAATCCTACCCATAAATTCCAATCCGCTTTTTCCCAGTCTATTTCCCCATTTTCTCCAAATGGATTTAACTTATCATAAATCTCTTGAATTTTGTCTAGTTTTTTCCGATATTTAGAATAAGCTTGTATGTACTTGAACCATTCAGGATCTATACCATTTAATTCATAACATTTGGTTTCTGAATTATAAGAAATTTTCGCCATGTTCATTTTCGTTTGTTGCAAAATTCCCATTACACCTTCAGCAGCAACATATAAATCTTGTGTTGTATTTAAAAATTCATCAATCGCTTCTAATTTTTGTTGAATTTCTTCTATCATTTGGTCGCACAAACGGATTCCCCAGAAATTTAACACAGATCCCAGAGGAAAATCGTATAACCTTTGACGTTGTGCCTGCCATTGTTCTAATTCATTATTTAAAATATCTTGATTTAATTCTGACACTTGCGGAAGCATACTTCCTGCATTCTGATATCCGTCATTCCCCTCTTTTTGATATTCACCCCATAACCGATAAGATTGTAAAATCGGTTGATGTACGGAAGCAATGTAATCTTTCGTATTTCCCCATGCAATACCACTTAGTTCCTCTGTATGTATTTTCTCCATGACCCGTGATGCAGTAACTATTTTCCCCATTAATGCTTCTAATTCCGAATTCATTTTTGATAATTTATCTTGTATTTTACACGGATAAATGATTACTCCCATATTTACACCTCCGCTTACCAATTTTTCTTAGTGATTTCTTTCAAAAAAATTGCCAATTTCTTCTTCCATTGCTTTCAATTTTCTATATTGTTCCTCTAATGCTTCTTCTTCACGCTGGCATTCACGCATAGCTTGCTTTTCAAATTCTTGGACAGCATCTTGCAATTTATAAATTTCCTGACACTCTCCCCATTGCTGATACAATATTTCCATGGAACTTTTAGATAGAAGAAGCAGTTGTTTTATTTCCGCTTCTGTGTCCTCCTGTTTTTTCACATTTTTTCTATATTCATTCTCATATTCTTCTATTTCTTGCCATTCTTTTTGATTTATATGAAAATCCTCTTTCACCATTAATTCTATCTCCATCTTTATTTTTGAAGTAAGTTTTTATCTGCATCTTCTAAATCGACACCAATTTCTTTAATGTTTTCTCCTAATTCTTCCATAAATATATGATAATCAGCTAAGGTCGTTTTCCCGTTTTCATAGGATTGACTACATTCCATGTCTACCTGTGTCGTGCCAGCTTGGCACGACACAGATGATAATTGTAACTCTCTCGCTGCACTTTTGATCCCCTGTGCAATCTCTAAAACTATTTGACAATTGTTTTTAATATCCATAAAATTCCCCCTAATATTTTGGAACCCGCACTTTAACATAAGCTCCATTATGGAACAATAAACCATCTTTAAACTGTGGAAGTTCCTTGGCTGAATTAATCGGGAATATTGCTGTTGTTCCCTGATTTCCAAGAAGTAAACCTTCTGTTGTGTTTTTCGCAAATTTCGTCACTTCGTCAAATCCTTTCATCTTTCCGGAATGTGCAGTCAAAATGATACTGATACCAACACCTGCTGCCTCATTCAGAATAGGAGCCAAAGTTATCGCCTGTGTTTTGGTCAATTCCACAAAATTATCCCAATCGTCTACAATCAAGCTAAACGGCTGCAATTCCCGGCAGATTTCCTTTGGATTTAACGTCGGATCCATTTCTAATGATTCCTTGACTTTTTGATTTCTTTCTGTGATCTCTGCCTTGAGTGCATCTATGAGCAGTGGCACCATTGCCTGATTTTCTATATAAACAACTTTTTCTGATGTTTTATAGGAATAAAGTTCCATAGCTTTGGAATCTACCAGATAGATTTTTCCTTTTCCTAGCATCTGATCGAGAATGACCTTCAATACGTTTGTCTTACCTCTTGCTGCTTCACCAAGAATCGTAAATGGTGTATTTCCAAGCTGGAATCCGCAGGCACACACAGCTTCTTTTTCGAGTCCAACATAAATATCCTGCTCTGTATGAGGATATTCTTTCATATCTGCAAAGAACAAGTTTTCTGGAAGAACCGGAATTCTTGGAGCTTGTTCACCTGGATACAGAGCATCAATATTCTGTATCAATTCTTTAATTTTATCCTTATATTCCAATTCTGTTTCAAACTTGACCATGCTGTAAAGCTGCATTACACTTATCATATTGTCATATTTCAAAAGAGCTCGTCCTTTTGTTTCTGATTGTTTATAAGTGCTTCTTCCAACAATTAAATTTACATCTGACTCATCAAACAGATATCCCGCCACTTTGTTTTTAAAATTGTTGTAGGTAGAATATTTCATGCTATTGCTTCTGGTAGCAGTTGCAATCACAAAAATCCCAAGTCCATAACCATCACGGGAAATCTTTTGGAAAAATTCTTCAGCCTCATATCCAAGTTCTTTTACTACATCAAAATTGTCAATCACAAGAACAATTGCTTTCATTTTCTCTGCAGAAACCTGATTGTAAACTTCAAAATTCTGTACTACTTCATCTGCCAGTTTTTTCTTTCTCTCTCTGATTTCTTTCTGCAAAATCCCCATTAACTTCTGGAATCTTTCCGAGTCATCAAATACAATATAATCTGCCACATGAGAAAGTTTGTTTAATGGCATCAGACCACTGTTTCCGAAATCCAAAATATAAAAATTCAAATCCTGCACGCTATTCTGCATAGCCAAGGACAAAACCGCAGTTGTCAAAAAGACGGTTTTCCCATATCCTGCTGAAGCAATATACAGCAAATTCCCATCTTTGATAAAATCAACATCATATGGAATCTGTTCCTGTTTTTCCGGAATATCAATGAGTCCCATAGCAATTTTCATGTTCAATTCTTTTGGGGTTGCACGAATCAGTTCCTGTGGGCTTACAAGTTGTTCCGGTAGTGGTGGAAGCCAAGGTTTTTTCACCTCTTTTACATCTTGTGTTTCATAATACTCGTGAATATAGCGTACTACTGCGTCCAACTGCGTTTTTACTACTTTGTTGTTTTCTTTCGTATCACTTAAATCTTGATTTACCAATTCCCCTTGTCCGATTTCATTGAGTACATAAACCCGGTCATCGACTTTTTCTTTCTGTTCTTCTTCATTATAAGCAGCTCCACTCCACGCAGATTGGAACAATTCATAGATTTCATTATTACCCACTTGCAGATAGGCACGTCCAGGCAGCGTAATGTTTGCTGCATCTGCCGTTTTTAAAATTTCTTTACTGTCTGCTTCGTTCTGTACTTTAAGTGCCAACTTAAATTTTGAGTTTGACCAAATCTGATCATCTACTACACCTGTAGGTTTCTGAGTTGCCAAAATCAAGTGTACACCAAGGCTTCGTCCAATACGGGCAGCAGATACCAGCTCTGACATGAATTCCGGCTGTTCCTTTTTTAATTCAGCGAATTCATCACTGATCAGGAATAAATGTGGAAGAGGTTCTTCTGCCTCTCCATTTTTAAATAACTTATTATAGTTATTGATATGGTTCACATCATATTGATTAAAGATACTTTGTCTTCTTGCTAGTTCACTTTTGATAGATGCCAACGCACGCATACTCTGGGAACCATCCAAGTTCGTAATCGTCCCCAATAAATGTGGAAGGGCTGTAAACATCTTAGACATACCGCCTCCCTTATAGTCAATCAAAAGGAAGGCAACCTCATAAGGATTGAAATTTACAGCAAGTGAAAGAATATACGATTGTAAGATTTCTGATTTTCCGGAACCTGTTGTACCTGCAACCAGACCATGCGGTCCATGAGCTTTCTCATGAAGATTCAAATACACATAATCTCCGGCTGCTCTTGCACCAAGCGGTACTGCCAATGATTTTGAAGAATTATTTTTTCTCCATCTTTCTTCAATCCGAAGTTGTGATGGTCGTTCCACCTGATACATTTGGAAGAAAGTAATACTGTTCGGTATCTGTGCACTAATCCCCTGCATGTGTTCTAGCACACCCAGATTTCTTCCAAGCCACTCTAAAGGAATTTCCTGCATATTATGAAGCCTGAACTTTTCCTGCTTTTCTTCCCGTTCATCAATCAGCAGAAGTCCATCTTCTGAGTTTTTCAGCATTGCAATAGTTCCTATATTTTCTGGCAGATTTGCCCTTAAATGAGAGGTATAAATGATAGAAAATCCTAAATTATACCCTTCCTTTTCCAAATACTCCATGATGGAATGATCCATAATCCATTTTGGCTCATCAATCAGAAAGAGAAAGTGTGGTAGAAAAGTACTCTCTTTTTTGCTTTCCTCTTCTTTTTGCTTCCTGTCTTTTAAAATCTGATATAGACTTCCTAAAATCTGATCTCTTTTGTTTTCTGAATTGATCATTGCAACGCTGTTTACCGTATGGATTTTAAAATGCGGATACCAGCGCATCCACTGGAAATCTTCCTGATAAGCTTCATCATAGATTGCAATAATTTCCAAATCATGATAACTGTGAAAGAACGTGAGCTGGCAAATGAGTGCCTTTATTTGCTCATGTATTACACTTTTTTCTCCTACCAGGCCAAGATGAGCCTTTTTCAAATCGATAACTACCGGTTTTTCAATGACAGAAAATTCTTTTTGAATCGCTTTTGCCTCATCTTCCAATATATCTGGTTTCGTTTTTAATTCATCAAGTTTCAGCTGAATTTGAAGCTGTGGATGTGTTTTTTCTACTCCCAATGATACTTTTAGAAAATCTTCGTCATTATAATTTCGCTCATAAATTCTAGGGCTGTATTCTTCAATCATATTCCGGATTTCAGATACAGACGGATAATTATATTCATAGGCTTCTTTTTCTTTACAATAGGCATGATAGATTTCTTTTCGTTTCCGCAATAGATACTGCTTATAGGTTTTTTCTCTCAGAATTTTGTTTTCTTTTAATTCTTTCTTATCACTGAAAAAACGCATAATGGAAACAACTAAAGACATCCCCGTACCGGCAACCGCCATCACTACAAATAATCCACGCTTCATAATCACACTAATTGCAATGGTAATGCAAATCATAATCACAGGTGGCAATATTAGCTGAACAAGTCCGCCTTTTTTACGATCCATCAATTCTTTTGGCTTCTCTAATTGAATTTTTTCTTCCTGTACTCTTTTGATAATTCTTGGAGAACGTTTATACTTCGGAAAACCTTCAAAGGGAACTCTGGAATCTTTTATAACAGGAAGCTGTGTATGTATTTCAGCAATATTCCCTTCTATAAGAATTGCATTTTCCACTAAAATGACAGAAATATCTCCAATTGTTAAAACATCTCCATTTTCCAGAAATATCTTGTCTTGCTGTATCACCTTATCATTGATAAGCAAAACATCTTCCGTTTCTTTATGAATGGAAATTTCTTTCCCTTTTACAATAATATCGACCTTACACTGTGGAAAAACGATATCTGCTTTCCTTGAACCTATCGTAAAGTAATCGGGACGAAATAATCTTATTCTTCCTGTTTCCATTTTCATTCTCCATCCCCCTCAGTATCCCCTGTAGCTGTACCTTCATAATTGTTTGTAGCTTCCGTTTCATATTTTTCCATCAAGGGTTCCATTTTCTTTGTAATTTCATTCAGCTTATCGGATTTTTCTGCACCTGTTAATTCTGTATTTTCTTCTGTTATTGCTTTTTCTTTCATATATGCATATAAAAGTAATTGATCATCCGAAAGTCGTAGTGCAATATCAGCAGCCTGTTCTGTATCGCTTCTTCCCAGATAAATCCAGTAATCTAATTTCGACTCCGTATCATTCAATGTCATTTTAGCTAAAATATTATCTTTTTGCTCTTGTGTAAGGTTTTCACTACGGACATATGCATTCGCAAGCATAAATTTCTGTGGAGACGTCATCTTCTGTACCTTGACATTTCTCATACAGTCTATACATGCAACATAATCTGACTGCACATAGGCATCACTAAGCTCTATAACGGCTCTTTGATAAGGTTCTTTTACTATACGGTCATAGCCTATGTATCCAACTGTTCCCAACAATACAGCGCCTAGAATTGCTGCTGTTATTTTTAATGTTGTCACTTTGTTTTTTGGTATCAGAACTTTCTTCTCTCTCCGGTCTTTCTTAATTCGTTCATATTCTTCACAAAGTATCTTTTGTATGTCCTCTACTGATGTTCCTGACTGTACCTGTCCTAACACTCCTTCTTTCCCTAAAAGCTGCATACCTCCCTGCAAATAATCTTCAAATGTATATTTATTCTGCAAAGCAAATCCGATAACCGCTTTATAGGCATTTAAGAACTGTTCCTCCTGCTCTGTACTTGCAGACAGAACATCTCTGCTTTTCGCTTTCACACTTCCATGAAGATCGTAAAACAGATTTTGGGGCTGCAAAGAAAAAGAATATTTTTCTATGTATTTTTTAAGATTTCCAATATCGTCTAAAACTAAAAGGATATCAGGAAGGTCTTCTTTTCGAATCTCCGTGAACGATCTTCGGTTTTCTAAATCATACGTAATTTCTAATTCTTCTGTCTTTTCCTCTATATGTGACTGTAAAAAGCCATATTCCGGATAGGTAATCCATTGATATTCATATGCATCTTTTGCTGCAAGTTCTGATTTTTTAATAACTTCTTTTATTACTGTATCTTCCATAACCTTCCTCACCTTCAAGTTTCTTTTTTATTATATAAGAGCTACCGCCTGACAAAATTTCTCTACATTCTCTTTTTGATTCTGTATATCTGATCCAATCGCATTATTCATCAATGAAATTTTCATTTTTGTTTTTCCAAAATGAAGTAAAACTACTTTCCTTCCCGGAAGAAGTCCACCTTTCACTTCTGCTTTTGTAATACTGCTTTTCGGAATAGATATGCTGTTTTTAATTTTGCTTACATTTACTGAGTCCACAATTACAAAATTGATATTATTTTCTGTCATACCCAAATAGCAATAAGCATTACTTAAAGCACCTAAGGCCGCTGCTCCACTTCCAGCAATAAGTGATATCCCACCAATAGCTGCATATGTCTTCGCATCAGCCATAATAGTTCCCCATAATTTGCATTGATAAGTTTCTCCTTCAGCTAAAATTGCTCCTAACATTTCATTTTTGTCCTTTTCATTCATTGTCATCATAAACACAAACCTCCTATTTTAACATGTTCTATAAACCGCTTTCTTTCAAAAAGTCTTCTTTATTTATAACCCGTTTATAAAATTCTTGCTTTATTTCTTTTCTTAAAATTCTATTTTGAATTTTTCTCATATTATTAAAATCCAATGTAAACTCTTCAAAAATTTCTTGCAAAGAATTTATGATTTTTTCTGCTTCTTCAATATCAATCATGGCAAATACAATATTTTCTCCATTTTTTGTTGCTATTGATAATTTTTCAAATGATGAATATAAAGATTTGCGTTCTTCTATCAAATCCAAAACTAATTTTCTTGGTATATAAACTTCATCAGCATAAATCCATTTAGAGGAATAATATATTTCAATCTTTCCAGATTTCTTCTCGTCAATAACGACTTTTGAAAACGATTCATTATTAATTCGATTTTTCAATTCTCTGAAAGATAAATATTTTTTTACTACTGTCATACACCTAAAACTTTTAGGTATTAATAGTTTATATAAAAGGTAAAGGAAACAAATAAGCACAACAATGAAAAAAAATGCGACTCTAAAATCTCTTTGTAATTTATCTGTTCCCATAATACTTTTTTGCAATGAGATTGCGAAAATTATAGTACACATAAATATAATTATTGCTAATATAATTCTTTTAAATGTCCATATTCTTTTAATCATTTTCTTCTCCAAACTTTTTAATAAATTCTAAGTCTTCTTTATCGCTGTATCCTTCAAAAATAACCTCTTCAATATCGTCATCATTAAAAAGGAATGTATATTCCGCGCCTATATTTCCTTCTGGATAAAGGCAGGCCACATAATCAAATAATTCACCTGTAGAAGCTAAAATTTGTTTTCTTCCATAAATCATAACTCTTTTTGTTCCATTTTTTAATAATACTACGCTACCCAATGGTTTATATTTTTTCATTTTTTAATTCTCCTTTTTCATTTTTTTACCATGTACCTATTGCCTCACCTACTTTTGAGAAAAACCCACCAACACAATCTTTTATATATTCTGCACCTTCTTCCACAAATTCGCTAGCCATTTCTTTTAAATCCTCTGTAACTATACTATCATAAACTTTAGCTCCTATATATCCTATCCCAAAACCAGCTACTGCACCAACTACTGTACCAACCACCGGAATCGGAATAGCCGTTCCAAGTGCTGCTCCAACTTTCGCACATCCTGCACTAACAGCCATACTCCCAATGCCTGCTACACCTTCTACAACTGCGTCAGATATATATTCACTAACTTCTGTTTCACCTTCTAAATAATTATCATACATTTCCTCCCCAATATTACTAACAACAGAAAGGTATCCCACTGCACGTCCTGCATTACCCAGTATGTCTTTTTCTTGAAATGTAAAAGTTTCCTTTAAAAATCCAGTTCCTTTTAGCGTTGGAAATCCATTTTCCCGCAAATTAGACGTAGTTTTTGATATTATTTTTGAAAAATTTCTTTCATTTTTCGGCAAAAATTGATTTAGATGAGCATTAAAATACGCCGGACTATTAATTTTATATCTAGTGCCTTTAATATCTTTTAACACCTCAATATCCTTCCTCAAGCCAACTGTACCTTTTACAATGATATAGTCACCCTCTCTTACTAAATCACATTTTGTTGCTAAAGCTTTAATCGTCGTCCACAGTGTACTAGATGTGTCAATATTCAGTGAACTCATTGTTAAAAGTTCTGTTATGATGCTTGGCGTTACATACTTATTTTCTATATTTTCTTTCCTTTCCTTCCATTCGTTTCTGATTACATTCCGCCATTTTTTATTAATTTTAGACACATCAAATTGACCAGTGCTTGCATTCCATGCAGTTTGAATAGACAAAAGACCTGATTCAACTGCTTCATACAAACCTTTGCTTTCCGAATATAATGAATTTGTTTGTCCTTCAATTTGATACAACTTTTCAATTTTTCCTGTCAACTCATTAATTTTAAGTATGTTTGCCTGGATACAAGATTCATAATATGAAATAGAATTAAAATAATTAAAACTTTCTGTTCCTGATAAAATTGCATTATTCAAGCATAATTCTAAATTTTTAGTTATAGTTTCAAAACTATTATTTAAATTTTTAAGGCTTACTATTTGTGCATTTAACTCATCCTCATCTATATTTTCTTCTCCAATAGATACGCAAAGAGTTTCGCTATTTTGAATGACAATATCGTTTGCACAAATTAATCCCTGAATAACAGTTTCATGATCATCCATATGTGCTTTCATACTATCCCAAGCTTCGCTTTTTAAATTTGGGTTTCCTGTAAAATGGCCAATTACCTCCAAGATACAAACTAAGTTTTCATTATCATCTTTCAAACTATCAGCGATAGATTTTACCTGTTTTTTTAAAGCTGATGGATAAAGTTTTAATCCCATACTTTTACCACTCCTCGTTTTCCTGCTCTTTCTCTAGTTTTTTTAGATTACTTTTCAAATCACTTTCTATTTCTGAAAATTTTGAATCTTTAAATGTCTTTGCCTCCCATACTGATTGTTGAAGTTTAGAGATACTCTTGCAAAATTCTGCATCATGCTTAAATTGCAGAAACATATCTGAAAAAATATTTTCTATTATTTTATCCTGATAATTGATTTCATCTTTACTTTCTTCTAATGTTCTTATCGCTTTTTTATAGTCGTCAATTTTATCCTGTAACTGCCTTTTTTCATTATCTTCCATATTAATCACCTAATAAGCCAGCAGTTAATATATTAGCAATACTCTGATCAACTTGCTCAAATGTCTTACCTAAAGTTTTTATATGCTGTGCATCTTGTTCTAACGCATATCTATAAGCTGATTTTTGAGTCTGGCTTGTTTCATATGCCGTAATAGAATTTCCTTTGGCAGTAATATTTGACTCTGTATCTTTTGATATTTCTTTCTCCTGTAAACTATTTGCACTTGCTGAAATTGTTTCTGAACTACTTGAAGCAACCTGTGTATTGCTTTGTATATTACTCATATTCTATTTCCCCTTTCCATTTCTTATTTTATAATATTGACAATATATCACCATAGAATATCCCGGCTTCTTCATAAGTAAATTCTTTCTGCACAAACATTCCTGTACGCATAGATCTTAATTTGTCTCCATCACCAACAGCTGGATTTATTTGTCCTGCTTCCTTTAAAATCTGTAAGGTTTCGCAAATCTTTTGTTTAGAATTTACCATAATATCTTTATTAATTTGATATTTAGTACTCGTAAGTGTAAGTGTTAATTGCATCTTCACGTCTCCTTTTCCTTTTTTTGTCAAAAATCAGGAAGAAAACAAAAAAGAAAAGTATGACCATAATCCCTGTTATGGCAATATTTACGCCCAATGTATTATCTGTTCTTTTGATTTCTTCTTTCTTTACTTCTGAACTTGTATATAAAAACAGTTGATCCTGTATTTTTTCGTATTCATTTTTTCCACTTTCTAAATCTGTTTCAAATAACTTTTTTTCTATTTTCTGATATGCATCATATTCTTTTAAATGCACCTCTTGAATTTTCTCTTCATATTGATCTGTAAACAAATCTATCCCATAAGTATCCGTTAAGGAAGAATAGGTTTCATTCTTCTCCTGTAATACAGAGGTGTCGAAGTTAATATCACTATTAGCATTATTTTCAAGTACTTTTTCTGTGTCATCCATTTTTTCCATACATACGTTCCTCATATTTTCAAAAAGCCGCCGGGAAAATCCCGACGGCTCTCTACTACTACATCGCTCCAATTTTCCCTGCGATTTCCTGGTCGATGCTCTGCATTGCTGCGGATACATCACGTAACTGCTGTGCAATTGATGTGATAAGATCTGATGTAGCTGTAAAACTTGGTTCTAAAGATTGGAACTGATCATAAAATGCCTGACTGCTGTGACCAGCCCATTCATCGCATAAAGCTGTTACCATGTTTCTCATAGTAGAAACCACTTGATTGAACTCCTCACATCTGGTATTAAATTCTGCTGCCTTTGTCTCCATCTGCTCCGGGCTTAATTTAATGTTGTTTACATCTGCCATAATGTACCTCCTTTGAATGCTTCTCCTTTTTTATATGCAATGCTGCTTAACAGCTTATTGCTCTGGTTTTTTATTTCTAAAATATCTCAAAATCAAGAATATAATTAGTGCCGATAAAAGTACTGCAAAAACAATATAAATCAAATAAGAGGTTATATTGCTTTCCTTTGTTGTTTTTGCGGAAACAGCCTTTGCAGAAGTTTCTTTTACTTCTTTCCCTTCCACTACTTTTTCCTTTTCTTTTGAAACATCATTTAAATTAATTGGCTTAGCGATAAATTGATAAGCCTGTGTATATTCCATACTTCCTAGTCTCGTATATGGAAGCTTTGATGAAAAGTCGGCTAAAATATTTTGATTTTCTTTACTTGTGGTTGCCTTTGTGTTCTTCGCTGCATTTAATCCGTCTTCAACTGCCTGGTTTGAGGCATCTTTTGCATCCTGAATCCCCTTCTGAAGAGTATTGATATTTTCTTCTGTCGTAGTATATACTTTATTTGCATAATCAACATAAGACATATTATTTTCTATCAAACTCTTCTGGAGCAATCCGTTATTCTCTTTTATTCCATTTACATTTTCTGCAATATATTCATCTTGTACAGATGGTGCAAATGCCTTCAGCTTTTCATTAAACTCATTAATATAAACTGATTCAACCTCATATTTTTGTTGCAGGATTCCATTGAAGTTCTCTTGATTTTTCTGCATTGGATCTACATAAAAATCCTTGAACACATTTTTTATTTCCTGCCCATTTGTTGTATGTTCATTCCCAAGTTCTGTTTCAAGCGCTTCCACCTGCGTTCCATAATGCTTCAATCTATCCTGAATTGTAGTTGGTTGATTTGTTTCTGGATCGATAATCATATTTCCTGCTTCATCATATCGATAATCTTTATATTCCTGCAATGCAGTTACCTCTCGTGGTACATTTGCAATCACAGAATTAATGTATTGCTGAAAGGCATTCAAATCACCCTCAAACACAATTTCATGAGTTTTGTCAAGTGACAAACTTCCATTTCCTGCATCACTCACAAAAGCATTTACAGAAGAATACCCAAGACTATTACACATAGCTATCATGTTAGGATCTTGCTCACATTCTGCAAGCGCTGTCTGCACCGATTTTGCAGTTGTATATACTTTCGGAATTTCTATACCTAAATCAGGATCTTTCTCCATAATTTCAATAGTTTCCTGTTCATTTGCTGCCGTTGCAAGTTTACTGGTAATGGCACTCCATAACTGCTTTGTCATATTTGCCTGTTGATTTTCTTCAGAGTTTGGAGCATCTGCAAGGGTTATAGATACTCTTGGTGAATCCGAAGTAGCGTAATGTAATTCTAACCCCCCTTCACTTGTTTTTTCCAAAATCAATCCCGGATTTGCTGCTTCTATTTTATTTGCAAATTCATTTAATCGGTCAGTCAACTGCTTTGGTAATCCTTGATTATAAATCTCTATCGATTTCCCTAATTCACCTGCTATAATATCCGGTTGCCGTTTCAAATCTTCAAGCATAGTATCAACTGTATTTCCTGGTTTTTTGTTCAAAACTTCGTCCAGTTTGTTATTTGCAGAATCAACTACGGAATTTCCATCTTCATCTTTAAACACATCTAACTGTTCCGTATATTCAGCTAAGGACGTAAGCTGTTCTGAAAGGCTTCCTCCTTCCGTCTGCATATCTTGCAGTTGTAATTGTGCCTCTTCTACACACTTTTTGTACTGTGAGTCAAGATCTGTTGCTAAAGCAGTATTTTTTTCTACATAATCTTCTACATTTAATGGCTCTGTTGTATTTTCTTCTCTTTTTAACTCTGGAATTTCAACTAATTGTACCAAATCATGCGACTGTATGCTCTCAATAGCATCTTTATCTTTTAAATCATTATTCATAACCGTAGTCGCACCATCTTGAGCCTTATGAAACTCAGAAAGAATATTGTTCAAATACATATAACTCAAACTATCATTCAAAGAATTCCCAAAACTCATCACATCATATAACAAATGATACTGGGACTCTCCTGAAAAATTTTTATTTAAAGCATATTCAAGTTGAGCAGCTTGTGGTGTTGTATTAAGACTGACCACATTTTGTGAAAATCCGGCTGGTATGATTATGTAAGCACCATATTTTCCGTTTGTTAATCCTGTTCTTGCTTCCTCTAATGATGAATATTCAAACGAAGAACTGGGAAATTGAACAATCTTATCTGCATAATTTATCTTTTCCTCTGCTGATGTTGTCCCTTCATCAAGATTGACTACCGCAATTTTTCTTGATTCCTGTTTTGTGTTTTCTGTTTCAGCAACTGGGGCAACTACTTGTTTTACATCAGGTCCTTTTTGATTTGTTTGTCCAAGGAAATATCCCAAAGTTCCTACGAGCCCGAGACATCCAACAGCAAGCAGAACTGCAACGACTTTTTTATATTTCATTACAAATCATTCCCCTCCTTATCTTTGGAATTACATTTCAAATGCTTTTAATACATTTTTCATTTAGCCCATTTTACCATAATCTTCCATTTCTCACAATATTTTTTTGACAGAATGGATATTTTTTTCACAATAAAGGAAGGAATTCATTTACTTTTCTAGAAAACTGCACATCATCAAAAAAACTTAGTGATAAAATGGTTCTGCTCACATCCTGTCTATTTTGATTCATCGTTTTAATCTTTATAATTATCCGAAATAATTCTAATTGTTGGTAAAGTCAGTCCTGTTTTTGTTACTGCGTAAATACAACTACTTATTTTTTTAATGCCTCGATATCCAAAAAACTCCAGATATTCTTCATGTGATATTCCTTGAAAATCAAATTTTCTTGTATCAATTTCAATTAAATACACCTAGTATCCTCCTTTTCCAATCTGCTTTTTTAATATCTTGTTTCTGGTATCTTCATGATGTTTTTTCTTTCAAATATGCTTTTATAATAATTCTGACATTTGCTTTTGCACTACAGGTAGACAATATGATTTCATTTCCCTTATTATCCTCAACATATCCTCTTTCTATCTGATAAATCTCACTATCTGCCGACACCTGTTCACAAGTTGTAATCTGATAGTTCAAAGTTCTTCCATCCGGTAAATAAACCTCCATATCCGTGTGCTTCTGGAAAAAATCAATATCCTGATAATTTCTCAATACATGAAACATACTTCCATCTTTCATATTATGGCCATAGATAATATTCTTACTATCTGAAAAGTCCCGTTCATTCCGGTAATCTAAAAAAATACTGCCCGCAATACCGTATGGTTCAAATAATAGGAATTGTCTCCCCCTCTTACCACTGGATATTCCAGTACCCCTGGAATTCTGATCCATGCTACAACATCTGGATTGATTTCCTGTAAAGCTGCAAAATCGACCGTTACGGTTTCTTCCGGCTTTTCTTTTTCCTTATCATCTTCTGTAGTTTCCGGCTTCATATCTTCTGGTTCTTTTGTATTCTTTTCTACTTTCACATATTCTTGCAACTTTTCATATTCCTGTTCTGATTTTTGGTATTCACTGATAATCTGACAAATCCAGACTCCTGCTACCAGCAAGATCACGCTTAATATCCCAAGTAAAAAGTATTCTTTTTTCATCTGCTTACCTCCAACGTAAAAAAGCGGTAGCATACCAAAATTGATATACTACCGCCTACACTTATGTCTCTTATTTTCTTAAATTGCAACAATCCACTGGGTTTGGATTGATATGCTGCTTCCAATATTCATAATGTTCTGTGACATCTTCACAGACCGTTAACGGAAGATGAATTTTTTCCAATATCCTGATTTTTTCTTCCAACGGTAAATGCCAGTATCCACTCTGACACAAAACATAGTTCTGATAGTCTAGATCCGGAAACCATTTTTTCATCCACCCATTTACCCGAAGAAATTCTACCAAAACTTTATTTACCGGTAGCCTATTTAAGTAATCAAAATCCAAATATTCTTCAATCAGAGGACTCAATCGTAACGTAACATCAAAGCCCTCTTCCTGTAGCTTTAACAATGCCCTTAACCGCTTTGACGGACTGCTTGCATTTTCATATCCAAGCGCCTTTTTATCATCAAAGCAGGTAATGGTAATCTGGATATGTGCCAGTTTCGGATCATAAAGTTTCCGGTATCTTTCCTCTCCTGCCAGATGGGATTTTGTCACAATCAGATACCCAATGCCATATTCATTTAACTGTTCTATGGTTTGATAGGTAACCTGTTCCTGACGTTCCACCGGCTGAAAGCAATCTGTCATGCCTCCAAGTCTTAAAATGGTTCCCGGTGGCACTTTTTCCAATTTTCTCCGGATTTTCTGGATATCTGCCACTCTCGGATTTTCTGCATTCCAAAGCCCGCGGAAATCCAAAAGGCTGCGTGCATAACAATAGGAACAATTGTGCATACAGCCACAGCCATAGGTATCCAGTCTGATCGGATATTTGCATTTTTCCGCTTCATTCCCACTTACTCTTTTATAAAAACTTTTAAATTCTTTTCTTTCGCTTCTGCATCACCTTTCCTTTCACTTGCGGGGTCCGGTACCGCCCCGAAATCTTCTGGTAAAGCATCCAGAAATGTTCTTTACACCACCCCGCAGGTCTAGTGTTCTATCATTTCCAAATACTTTTTATCTCTTAGTGCGTCTGATTCTCCAAAGGACAATACCGATACCAGCTACTGTCAGTACTGCAATACCAATCGGTAACAGAATCATGGTAGTATCTCCTGTTTTTACTTCCTCTGATTTTTCCGGTGTCTTTGGAAGTTTCTTGTTCTGGATTTCTTTTACCACTTCTATGACTTTTGTTTTGGCATCTGCATAACTGAATGTGATTTCATAAGTTTCCGTATGTTTTTCATATCCGTCCAATGGTTTTGTCTCCGATAATACATAAGTGATCGGTGCTACTGCCTTCCCATCTTCATAAGTAGCAATTGGCAGCAGTTCACTGGTTGCAACGCCATCTTTATCTGTAGTAAGTTTTCCAACTACTTCTTCTGTTTCTTTATTTTTCAGTTCAAATTCTACATTGGCAAGTGACGTCTGATCTTCTGCATCTGTCTTCTTAATCACCAACTGTCCCATTGGTACTTCATCTTTCATGGAAACTTTCTGTACTTCTCCAGTTTCCTCTACGGTAAATTCTACATCTTCTGCAATCAAAAATCCTTCCGGTGCAGCTTCTTCATGAAGGACGTAGGTTTTCCCCGGCTGCAGATATTCGATACGATATGGTTCTTTGGTAGAGATCCATTCTTCTACCACATTTCCTTCTTCATCCAGTACTTGCAGCTTAGCACCTTCGATTTCTTGTTCTCCGGTAATATCCGTCTTTGTAATTTCAATCTTGCTATGATCGTCTTTCATGGAAACTTTCTGGATTTCTCCGGTTTCCTCTACGGTAAATTCCACATCTTCTGCTTTCACATATCCGTTTTCTGTTGGAGCCTGCTCTTCGTGAAGTATGTACTTACCCGGTTTTAATGCATAAATGATATGCGATTCGTTTGTAGAAGTCCACTCTTCTACTACGTTGCCTTCTTCATCTTGAATCTGTAGTCTGGCACCTTCCACTTCCTTTTCTCCAGTAATGTCTGTTTTTGTAACTTCAACTTTCGTCGGCTGGTTCTCCACTTCTTTTTGTATAGAAATCACTTCCAATTCCGGATCCGTATAAGAAGCATCAATTTCAATCTTCTCTTCATATGGTAGATATCCTGGCAGACCTTCCAGTTCCTTCAGATAATATTTCCCGTGTGGAATGGTATCCGAGTACTTCAATTTTCCTTCTTGATCTGTTTTTTCAACTGCTACCAGTTCATCTTTTTTCACCACAACTTTTCCTGCTGCATTTACAATATCTTCTCCTGCATACAATCCAAATGAAACCCCTTCCAGTGGCTCTTTTGTGGCTTCCGATTTTTTCAGCACTTCAATTTCCACTTTCTGCCGTTGATTCTTGATTTCCTTTGTTACATAGTCAACTGCCACTTCTTGTCCTTTATAGGTGATTTCAAAATCCTGTTCGGCTGGATCTAGCACAAAGGAATCTCCTGTTTTAGTCTCTTTGATATAGAATTTGCCAATCGGAAGATTATTTAAAGTTCCCTTTCCTTTTTCATCTGTTACAATTGTTCCAACCAATGCATCTTTTTCAAAACGTATGATCCGGTTGCCCTCACTGTCCATCTGCCCATCTGGCGAATAAATGGTTTCTCTTGCATGGATAGAAAATTCTGCCCCAGCAAGCCCCTGTTCTTCATACTCAAACTCATATCCTTTTTCCGTTTCCATAGCATCTTCTCCAGTAAACAGGTTGGACACTTTATTGACTACTTTTGCCAGACCATTTTTTAATTTTGTCAGTATCTGGTCTGTTATTTTTTCGGCACCTATAAGCACCTCTCCTGTTTTTTGGATTGTCAGGCTTCCTACTGCCTCATCGTTTTTTACTTCCACGACTACAATATACTTTCCAGTTTCTTCTTCCACCTCATGTACGGTATTGCTGTCTACTTTGATGGTAATGGATTTTCTTGGAGCTTTTTCATAAGTTCCTTCTTTTGTCACCTCATTTAAAGGAAGTATTTCCTCTCCCTTTTTTAACACCTGCTCAAATCCTGTCTGCACAAACAGTTCTGGGCTTTTTACTTCTTCAATCCGGTAGGTACCCATTTTTAACGGTTCTGGTGTCAGAAGATAGCCTTCCTCATTTGTTTCAAACACCTCAATGGTTTCCGGTTTTGGATACCGTACTTTCATCGTGACATATTTCTTTTTCTCCACATCATAGATTTTATAATGGGCACTATTCTTTAAAATCGGGAGATCAGTCTGAGCATCCTTTTTGATGATTTTAAAATAGAATTGCATTGGACGGTCATTAAAGACACGCCATACCTGTGGTTCTCTGCTGTCCTCATCAATGGTAACCAAAAACGGCTGAATCTCTTCCATATTTTCCGGAACGGTACTTTCGATACATACATATTTTCCATACGGAAGTTCCGGGGAACATAAATATCCCTTTTTGTCCGTAAACATTTCTTCTGTCTGTATCTTCTCTCCATTTTGATAATAAGAAGCAGTTTCCTCTTTACTAAAATCATATCCAATAAAATCCTGTGGAACAAATTCTGCTCCATTGTCTGGTTTTAGGGTACCATCTTTTACTTTTGAAAGCTCGCTGATCAGATACACTTTAAATCCGGCACCCTCCAGTAATTCTGTTTCTGTCTGGTTTCCGTCATCACTGATTTTAATCAATTGGAATGCCTGTTTTTTTATGGTCTCCAAAACCGTTACATTTTTCTTTACGATTTCCACATCCTGTCCTTCATACGCAAGTTCCACCGGATATTTCGTTTTATCCAATAGATATGCATTGGACGGCGGTGCAGATATTTCCTGTACATAGTATTTTCCAAGATACAAGTCTTTGAAATGCAGGACACCTTTTTCTATAGTTCCCTGCATGACTAACTGATCCTTTTTATAAAGCAGTCCTGTCTTTCCATTTGGATGTTGGATATCTTCTGCAGCATATAATCCATAAACTGCCCCATTTAAATCTCCGTCTCCCTGGCTTACTGAGTCCTGTGTATCTTTGTCTATTTTCTTGATATGGACTTCTCCACGTACCTCTTTATTTTGGAAGGTATGTGTAAAGGTGTATGTATACGTTTTGTCATTTTTATATTCATAAAAGAATTCATAACTGCCATTCCCTTTGAAGTACAACGAAGGAGCCTGAATTTCTTCTACTTCATAATGAAAACCGATTGGGATATCCGCAGTAAATATAGCCTTTCCATTCTCGCCGGACTCTGCTTTCTGGATCAAAGTTCCCTTTGTGACCAGAACAGAACCATCTGCACCGGTAATATCTTCTTTTGCATACAGACCAAAAATTGCCCCTTTCAGAGCCGCCTCATCATTGATTGATTGTTTCAGTACTTCCACAGATACCTTCGGTCTAGCATTCTCATACTGCGTTTCTTCCTCAACGACTTCTACTGTCTGCCCCGCATAAGAAATGGTTACTACATGGGTACGTTCTTCTTCCGTTTTCCCTATGGTCAGCGTATCTGGTGCCTGCTGTTCTACTACTTTATAAGTTCCAAGGTACAGCATACCCGAAGAACAGCTTCCATCTTCTTTCGTCTCCATTTCTGCTGCCAAATCTCCTGCTTGATAGATTTTTGTCTGTTTATCCTGACTGTAAATATCTTCAGCGGCATAAATCTTATATTTTGCTCCTGCAAATGCTGCATTTGTATAAAGGAACTGAATGTTTCCTTCCTCTCCGGATACTCCAGTCAGTTTCTCTCCCTGCTTATGTACAACAATTTTCCCTTTCTGTTCCTCATTTTTCACAGTCAGCATCTGTGTTTTTTGCCACTTCCAGATTGACATTATAAGAATTCGTATTCAGTTTATACCCTTTCGGTGCAGTGGTTTCCTTGATATACACCGTATCCTGTGTCTTTGTCAGTTCCGCTTTGGTTGCTCCTTTTTCATTGGTAGGAGGCATCTTCAGTATCAGATCTGTACAAGCCTGATCTCTATAAATTCCAAAAACAGCCCCTGCAAGTTTTACACTGCTCTTTGCGTCTTCTTTGATCACTTCAACCCAAGCGATATCCATCCATTGAATGGAAAAGGAAACCGATGCACTCGGTTCTTCATAAAAATCCCCATATCCAATATCCTGATTTCCAGATCCAGTTGAAACAACCAGCGTTTTCCATTGTGCCCCTACCTGGCCACCCAGATTACCGCTTTCCCACGTTCCATGTACCGTTTTTAAAGCTGTAAAATAAAAAGTGGTTCCTCCATGGATTTTGACTGTGCCACCTGTTTGTTCTTTTCCGGCTGTATCATGATAGGTAACTCCTTCTGGCAAAGGCAAGGTGATATAATTTCTATGGTCTCCATTCAATGTAATATTCTTTGTCTTCTGCATATCTCCTTCCAAAAAAGCTGTTTCTTTTGTGGAAGAAAGGCTGATGGCAGCACTTGGCGGTGCTTCCTGTCCGCAAAGGTAATTGATGTATTCCATGACGCTATAGCGTTTCAATCCGTCCTGCGTGCAGCCCACGAATGCCACCTCCTCTCCGCCGTAACAATAACTTGCTGCTAAATGTGTCAGGACATATTTGATGTCATTGCTGTAGTTCTTTAGATATTCCCCAGTTAAATCTCCCGGTCCTCCATATCCGTAATACAAAACCTTCTGTAAGTTTAAATTGCTTTCATAAAGTTCAGCAACATAATCGGAAGAAGGCGGGGACTGTAAGTTTGATTCCAGACAGTATGCAATCCGGTCATTGACATAGAAATAACAGGTACTGTAAGAACCTAAATCACTTGGATATACAATCTTCTTTCCTTTCACTAAAGCAGCTTTTTCTCTTGCCTGTTCTATGGAAGATGGTACAACAGAAAATAAAACCCCCGTTTCTTCCTTTAACGCACTGGTATCAATATTGGCTCCATCCGGCTCTGTATCTTCCTCCCCGCTTTTTTGTTCTTTCTTCTGTTTCCTGTCCTTTTTCGGACTCTCTCCTTCTTTTCCCGATTCCTTTACAATGATTTTTCGTGTAATCTCATAAGATTCCCCGGAAGGTTTATGCACCTGATAAATGCAGTCATACATTCCAGGTCTATCTGCATCAAACAATTTTCCATCTTTATCTGCTGCCAAAACAAAGGAAATTTTTTCGCCTTCCTTTACAGAAATACCCGTAAAGTCTGAATCCGGGTCAAAAGTTTCCCCCTGCTTGATGGTAATGTCCTCTGCCTGTGTTTCCTCTTTACTCTCTGTCTGCTCTATTGATGCTGCCATAGTACTGCTTGCCCCTGTCAAAAGGGAAGAACACCCTAATAAAACTGCTAAAAAACCTGCTGTGCATCGGTTTTTCCATGTTGTTTTCAATAAACAATCTCTCCTTTCTCTTTGTTGTTTTTTCAAATGGGCAGTTCCATTTTCGGGAATATGCTGCATATCAAAAACTGCCCTGCTTCCCATTTTTCTTTAAGGTCTATCCCGAATCATCCACTTCTCTCCTTTCTCATGGCACTTTAAACCATGCAAAAAAGGAACTGCTTTTGCAATTCCTCTTTTGCACATTTTAAAAATAGCTATTTTCTATTTTCCCTGATTTCCTTTGTCAGCCAGTCATCAATCCCTTTTTCATGTTCTGCCCATAAACCGTCCGGATCCAGGTCCCACTGATTACGGTTGCAGGATAGAGAAAGTTCCTCACAGATATGGTATGTATGGTTACAGCCTTTTCGTATAGTATCCCGTTTCAATCTTTTTTTCGGACATTCAAAATCCGGATTCCCTTTTTTCTTCCTGTCTTCACACTCCTCACAGATTTCACTATACTTTTGGTCGCAGACAAGCCTAAGCTGCTTATCCATGTCATATACTTCCTCCACATGAGAAAGTCCACGTTTTTTTAATACTTGCAAAACCTCATACAAATCTCTCCAATTTCCAATCCCCGGATTTCCAAGGAATGTTTTTCCGGATACCTGATGGGCTATCTCTGCTTTTAAAATTCCTTCCGTTACATAAATCTCACTGCCTTCAGTTTTTCCAGATACTCCTACAATACTGCTGATTCCACACCCTTTCTTCTGGTTTGCACTAGAAAGCCATACATATTTGTTTTTTCCTTTGGGATGATCCAAACGTATCTGAAATCCTGCCAGATATTTATCTACCGTATAAACAGGGCAAAGATATCCTCTGTTTCCTTCATAAAAATTAAGATCCCAGTTTCCTTCCCAATTAATATAAAAACTTGGAACACCTTCCAATCGGAATCCTTCTTTTATCAGCCGTCTCGCGATCTGTTGCGAATCCTCCTCACTGGTACTTTTATATCCCTTTTCTTCCATGTGCAGGATCATCTCCCTATCTGCCCCTCTTCTCTCCAGATCTTTGCGATGATACTCCTTCAGTTCCAGATAAGAGAGCATTTTTTTATAAACCTGATGCCGCTGTTCCAGATTCACTGGTTCAGCCAGATATTCTTTCTGTTTTCTCGCCCGTTTCTTAATCCCCTGGCTTTCTTCCTGCATTGCCTGCCGCGTCTTTTTCTTTCTGCCGGGTTCTTTCTGCTTTCTTCTATAAATTTCCCGGTATGCCTTTTTATACCGGTCTTTTCCTGTCAGATGACAAAGTTCCGCATAAAGTGTCAGCATATTATGGCCGGTTCCACAATCAAAACAATGAAAGACATTCATGATTTTTCCCTCTGCACAGATACAGATGCTTGCCTTTCCTCTTGCATCACCACAAAATGGACATACAACATTTGCTGCATTCTGGGTATCTTTTACCTGGTATCCACTTTTACAGTTTTCTAAAAATTCCATATCCAGCATCTTTGCTACATCAAAAATAGTGAACGGGGCAACCGGATCAGATTCTGTACACTTTCTTTTTTTCATACCATTTTAACCTTTCTGGAAATATCCCCTTATAAAAACGGAAAAGGCATGACCTGCACGCCTCTTCCTTATTCTTTAACTTTCTAAGCAGCTTTTTGTTCACAGCTTTCCAATAAAAGCTGTGCAGCTTCTTTCATTTTAAAATCTGACCCCCTGTATTCCTTCGCAAACCATTGCAACTGCCGGTAACCCGCTTCTGTTTCAAGCATCTCCCCAAATGTTTTTCCTTCAAACAAAGCATAAGGGCAGATTACTTTTTTGGCTTCTTCTACCGTCAGAGGTTTCTTCTCTGTTTCACTTTCCATATCTCTTTGTAACTGCAAGAAAAAGTCATCTTCATCTACCTCTTCAAAGGGAACCTCTTCTTTTACCGCTTCAAAATCTTCTGACTGCTCGGAAATAACCGATTCTTCTTTCCTGTCCTCTTCTTTATCAATTTCTTGAGATTCATCTGCTGTTTTTGTCTCATTGGTTTTTGTTTCCTGTTTCTCGGATGATTCTGGCTGATGTGCTGAAAAATCCAAAAGATTCATCTGTCCAAAATCCTCCTCATTTTTTTGAGATTTTAAAGAAGAACTTTTTGTTTCTTTCTTCTTCTCTTCTTTTATCTTTTCTCCTGAAACATTTTCTTTTTTCTCAGGTTCCTGTACTGCTTTGTCGGCTTTCAAATCTTTTGTAGAAAGATGCTCAGATATGCCTTCTCCATCTTTCCCTAAAAATTCTGGCTGTATATCCCCTGCCTCTGATTTTTTTGTCTCTTCTTCTGTTTTCAAAGGTTCCAATGTTTCCGACAGTTCCAAGTATTGTTGTTCTTCCCTCTCCACCTCGTGATATTCTGCATCTTCTCCTGTATCTTCTGCTTCGTTTTCTTTCAAAAAATCTGCAGGATCTGGAAGAAAATCTACTTGTTTGATGTTTTCCTTCTTTTGATTCATATCTGTCACTGGTGGTTGTGATAAAGGGCTGTCTGCTATTACATCAGAAGACTCTTTCGCTGATTTCTGTGGTTTTACCGGCACTTCTATTTTTTTCTGTTCTGCATTTCCTTTCGATTTGTCCGGCCCATTTGGTGGTGTACCTTTCATATCTGGATCTTCTGTTTCCTGTTTCATACGGAATTTATATAAAAAGAAGTATTTAAACCCATACGTCCATGCTGCCCCTTTCGCTTTTGCAGGTGAATCCAGATGATCGCCTACCAATTGGATACTCACCCGTTCTTTTTCATTCAGACAATCTGCATTGACAATAAAGAAGGTAAGTTTTGCCGTATAAATCCAACTGCCATCAACTTTGCTGTAAGTTGCATCTGTTTCTTCCAATTCCTGCAAACAGATGTGATACTTTGTAAACGCTGGATTTAAAAGTTCAAAGATATCATCAATCTTTACAAAATCGTAATCTACTTCGTCTGAATAATGCTTTTTTAATAGTTTGGGCATTTCATTTGATATTGCAATCAATTTTTGCTGTAAATTCATCGTTTCTTTGTTTTCCATCCTTTGTCCTCCTATTCTTTTCATTAAGCAGCCTGTTTCTGCTCGGCCATAACATTGTAATACCAGATATTCCTTGCCCCTACCTGATAAATCTCTTCTACATCCCAGATTTTATCTACCCCATACTTTTCTTTCAGACGTTTCCTTTCTTGTCCGGATATCTGACTAAGCGGGTACTTTCCGTTTGTATTTTTTAACACCTCTGCATCGATATGGAAATATTCAAAAACACCTTGTTTCCCTCTAACAACTACGATTACGGTATGATGTACTTTTTCCAACGCATTTCTCAGTGTCCTGATTTTTTCAATCCGTTCTGGCTGTTTCTTCAATAAAAGTTGCACTTTACTGTTTACTTCTGTTTCAAAAATCCGGCGCATGGTTTCCCGATGCTGCAGTTCTCTCGCCCAGGCTTTTCCTAATTTTCGAATAACAGTCTTACGCTTTTTTAAATAACGAAAATACAGCCGGTTATCGAACACATACGTTTCTCCATTAAATGCAAATTCCGGTTGTGGAATCAGCTGGTCTGCCACAGATGTTTTTTCAAAGATCACATCTCCTGCAGCCTGTTCGATCAATTCCCGGTATTTCCATGCAACTGCTGCTCTTTCAACTGCGGTAATTGAAATCTCCTTGTTTTCCTTCTCCAGTTTCTTTTGTGCATACTCCTGAACTTTATGTTCCAAACAATGCATACAACCACGTTGGAAGCGGAATTTTTTCCCTTCTGGGATATTTAGCAAAGTACGCAGAGAATATGCAACATCTGTAAATTCAAAAGTCTTCTGGTTAAAAAGTCCGACAAAATCCATGCCCTGATATAAGTGACTAGCTCTATTTTCCATGTCTGGTCCCATATACACAAAAGTAAAACCTCGACTGGAAACCTTAGTAAACACCGCATCTCCTGTCAGAAGAGCTGGATTGTTCTTTTTTCTAAGCCATTTGAAAAATCGTTTTGCAAATGCATTGCCCTTTGCCCACTTTGGTACATTTCTCATATTCTTTTTCTCCTTTTCTGTTTGTTTTTTATACAAATGGAAGACAGTATGAAGATGCCCAATACCGTATCTTTTCCATTGTCTGCTCTTTCTCACATTCCACCCACAGCCACTCCAATAGAAATTCTGTGAGTATTTGCTGTTTCTCCTTATCCATAGTTACAAGTTCTAACCAGAAAGCTTTCATAAACCGATCTTTTTCAGAATCTGTCAATTGACCTAAAATGATTTCCAGCTGCTTTTCTGGTTCTCCTTTGATTTTCCGTATTCTGAAAATACGCTTTCTTCTGCATGTTGGAAGCGTCATAGGACAGGAGAATGCTTCTTTTGCCATATCTACTGCCCACAATTCTTCATCGTCCCATGGTGTGAATAACGACAGCCTGTAGATCCAGTGTGTAACCAGATAGGCCATATTTTTTCTGACTGTCCCTCCACGCCTTTGCAAAGCAGAAAAGATTTTCTGTATTCCCGCTTTCTCTTTACCGGCATTTTTAGCAGAAATCTCTTCTGCAATGGAAACCAGCGTCTTTGCATAATAAATGCCAAGTTCTTTCTTTCCCTTTTTGTAACCCATATTCTTTTCTCCTATATACATGGCAGCCAAATTTTAATTTCTCTAATCCAGGAAAGTTTCGGATTTTTCTTTCCTGCATCCCGAAGCCACCTCATTGCAAATCTGGTAAAATTCTGTTGTAAAGTACGATGTTCCTTCCGAAGTTTTAAGAGAAATTCCTGATACCCATTTACCGCATCTTCTTCCAGATATACGGAAAAAACAGCAGCTACCTCATTTGCATTTAACCCGTTCAGTTCAGGATACTTTCTTGTTTCTACTTGTTTTTCTTCTAGTACCGGAAACTCTATGTCATGTTCAAAAATTTTTTTCGCAAGTATGACTGATGCTTCGTTTCTTGCATCTGTTGTTGTAAAAGCAGATAATTCCTTCATCCAATTCAGACATAAAAATGTAAACCTGTCACAAACAGGGTATTCAAGTAAGTTCCTACCAACAGATTTTCTATTGTCTGCCCATTCCATTTTATTTCCATACAGTTCTTTCTCCTTTCTTCTGCTGACTCTTAATATACAAGATCACCTGGAATGTCATATTCTCTCCACTTCACACTCAGACATTTGGCAACTTTTTCTTCCAGTTCCACCATAGCTCTACCAGATACCCCTTTACTCTGAGCAAGAAAAAGAATTTCTCCAATCCCACAATACACTTCGTATGCCGTACATGGTACATCACCAAAGGTTGCTTTATAACGATCCACAATCTCTGCAACATTCTTTTTTCCAAACCCTTGTTTTGTCATGATTCCGATTATGGTATTGACCGGATACTCTATGGAAATAGCACACAATTTTTCCACAGTTCCTTTCAATGCATTTTTATAGCATTCGAAGGTCGAAAGCAGATTTTCTGTAAACTGTTGAAATTCTACGGAATTATTATGTCGCATCCGCATATCCGAACCCAATGCAATCTTTCGTTTTCCTTCCATCAGGCTGCAAAAGATATTCGCACCTGATGCTGCTACATCAGAAGATGTAATGCGTATAGTCGCTGTGAGCTTTTCCTTTACCTGCTTTCCATACTTTTCCATGATTTCTTCATACACCTCTTCCAACCGCTTGTCTTCAATCTGCCAAGTTGCTGATACCATAGTCTGGTCTGCATAGCCCTCTAAAAAGGTGCTCTTTTTATACTCTCCGCGTATGTAAACACTGGCAAGCATAAATACTTCTGGTAAGGGATATACTTGATACCCATTTTTTTCCGCAGAGTGTACTGCACGTACCTTTCCTTCTGAAACACGAAGTAATGCTTTCCCTTTAGCAACTTTCAGACACTGATTCAATATTTCTGCAAGTACGGCAGGCCTTACATTTGACAATGCTGCACCGCTGATTCGTGCCCTGTTTTCTAAAGTCGAGATTGCAGAACTTCCCAACTGGTAAACTTCTTCCTTATCCGTTTTCAGCAAAAGGTGTGAATGGTTTTTTGTATCTTTTAATACTTCCATACAGATACATTCATCCTCACCTTTAGGACTTTCTAATAGTTGTCCTACTTCATATACACGCAGTTTTTTACTTGGAACTTCAAACCATATTGCATGCTTTTCAACCTGTTCCAGATATCGATGCAGTTCCACTTCTTTCGAAAATGATTTTGAGAAACTGTCTGCAAACCATCGTCCCGTAGGTGTATTATGCAATTTCAGGCAAATCTTCCATCCACCGTCTACTGACCGGAACTGATAGCCTTCCCGTTTCATGTGTTCTATTTCCTCCTTACTTGGCAGACTCCCTTCCCATAGAATACTTGTCTGCATACATTCGCCTCCTTCCATTTGGCTGATATACAAAAATCTCTCTGTTCCGTATAAAATACAACTGGTAATTTTCCAGACAAAGAAAAACATCAAGTCCTGTCTGTTCCTGTACTTTCTGCAGCCTGTCGATTTCTTTCTCATCATTTAAAATCTTTTTCATAGGAAGATAGCCTTCCCCTTCTTTTTCTTCCTTCTTTCCCACTGGAAAAAGGTGCATTCCCTGATACAGCAGACACTCCTTCGAATTTGAAACTGCCTTATTTTTCTGTTCGAGGATTGTAGCAATGCATTTCTTCAGATAATCCGGTATTGTCCATCCTGTCAAGACTTCAAAACAAGTTTCCACTGATTCCCGGTCTTTACTGTTCTGATGTATCTTTAAAAGATCAGCTGCAATTCCGGTAATTTCAAAATCTGCTTCTTCTAAAATATCTGCCAGCACTGTGTCTGCATCCTGAATGACCGCTTCATCGTTCATCTGCTTTTCTAAAAAAGTAAGTGTTTCAAATAATCTTCCTGTTTTCTGTTGTTTTCTTAGCTGCTCTACATCGTTCCTTTGACACATTCCTTTTTCTCCTTTCTTTTCGTTTTTTCATGTGTTCCTCCTTTCACGCACAAAAAAAGACACAAAGAAGAACCATTGTCTTTTTGTGTCTGTCTATCTATGCGTTTTAAAACGATTGTTAAAAGTTCTCTTCCGGAAACAAATCCGGAACAAAATTTGACTTATGGAAATCATTATATTGTTTCCATATAAAATGAAGTCACCTAAAGATTAACACAATATATAGTATGTGTCAATCTCTCTATGTGCATATTTAGTATTTAACATGAAACTTCTTTCTTATCCCATATACTTGCCTAATTTTTCCCATTCAGGAGCAGAGGCATTCAGCATCTGCTCCTTTTCGTTCAACTACTCTCGTAGTCTTCTGTGATATCATTTCTTTGAACCAATACAATCTTGTTCTCCTCATCATAATATCGACAGACAATCTCTTTTCTTCTATATCCGCCCATGTCATCTGACACTCCAAAAGAAATTTGATATTCACCGTCTTCTTTGTCAAGGCGATTTATCATGTACTCCGGCTCCATACATGCGATTACCCAGTCCTGATCTTCTGAAACAACACATTCTTTGGAATACTCAATCATTGCGTTTCTATAATCCCATCCTTCTTCCGGTGGCAGCGTATGTTCATCTGCGTTTCCTGAATATCGGATAAAATAGTCATTTTTCAAATCCAAATAGTAGAACCAGTCGCTGTTTTTGTATACAAACTTCTCTGCGATTGAATTTAATACATGTTCCTTATCGCTGTTTCCAAATACAACATATATTTTGTCTTCTCGCCCTGGCAAGTATAAGATCTTAATCTGGATCCATTCAAACTGCTTATTTTCTTTTTCAAAACGTAAATCCAAACTCTGCTCCTTTTTTAGTGCTGCCATTTCTTTCAAATGTTTGATTTCAAAAAATTCAAGCAACTCCTGTCTTTCTGATTCTATATCCAACTGCTCTAACATTTTGGGCAACTGATCCGCTAGTTGAAGCGTATTGTCTTGATACAATTGTGTTTGAACGCCCATCGTCTTCAAAACCTGCACTTTTTCAGTGAGCAGATCAACTTCTAAAATTGCTTTATATAAATTAATAAAAGCATCTAAAATTGCATTTTTTTCTTTTGCAAGCAAAGACATTTGTTTCTTTGATTCAATATCATAAGTGATAAACAATATTTTTTTTAAATTTCCTGTCTTTACATAAAGAGCTTTTCCTTCCACCCATGTATACGTATCAAAACGTGTTTTCGTACGAAATTCTATTTTAACAATTTGATTCTCTTCTACAATCTGTGTAAGTCCTCTCTCAGAAAATACTGCCTCCACTTTCTGTATATCATCAGGATGCACGAATCTTGAAATGACAGAGAAGATATCTGTCTCCTCTGTTATTTCCGAATATTTATCTTTTCTATAAAAAATAGTGCGGATTGTGAGGTCGACTGCATCTATCTCAAATAGTTCATCACACATCTCTATGAAATAAGGAGAATACATTTTCAATTTTTTCAAATCAACAACCTTGTGTTTGTCATCCTCCCGGATTTCCAACTCCATCTGCTCTGTTACATCTTTATGAAATCCTTTTATTCTTACTCCCGCTTTATACGATTCATCCCTGAAAGCACCACATCGAACAAAAGTCCATCCTTTTTTCGGATGATACCAAGGATATCGCGCTTCTGTTGTATAATTTTTTTTCAGATTATTTATAGCTTCTTCTATCATCTGAACGTAGGTAGAATCAATTCTTTCAAACCAAAATTGATGCATCTCTTCCGGTGACATTTCCTTGTCATTCCCCATGATCAAATGCATCATCGGATCTCCATACATTCTCGGCTGTCCTTCTTCGGGATACTCAATGACCCAGAAACCAACTTTCATCTTGCTGATAATATCTGTTTTATCAATGATATCCATCAGCATATCCTGATTCTTAAGAAATTCCATTTATCCTCCATTCTGTAAGTTATTTCTTTTCACTCACAAATTAAGACTTTCATCTTATAACTAACCTACCATATTATATACACTTCAAGAGAAAACTTCAAGTAAAGAAAAAGGACAGAACTTACACATTCCACCCTTTTCTCACAGTACTCTACAGCATCTCAATAAACGCTGCAATCCTTGTATTCAATTGACCAATATCTGCCTGTGAGTAATCTGTCTCCACGCTGATATATGGAATATTCTTTTTCTCGTTTACAAATCTGCGGATTCCAAGCGACTCCACATTATATGTGTGACAGGCCTGCAATATCATCTCCACAACACCGTCTACCTTGTATTCATCAATCAGTCTTCCGAGCAGCTCTAAACGATTTGGATTCGGTGTCATCACAGAACATCCTATATTTAGATATCGTCTTGCCAGAGCATCATAGATATCCGGATTCTCTTCATCTACCAGCTTATCAATAGATTTTGCACCTGTACAGCTTTCGTATGTAACAACGATTCCGCCATTCTCCTCGATTGCTTTGATGACCTTTTCTGTCGCTCCGCCAATTGGACATCCGGTCACAAGAATACGCGGTTTCTTTTCTTCCATCTTCCCTTCTGCATACTCCTGATTGATCTTAGCGACAAGTGCGTCAACTTCTGCCGGAATCTGAGAACGGTCAAACTTGAATGTACTTCCATACAATACCTTAAAAAGATCATGACCTTTGATCGGAGCCGGATCATGTTTCATTACTTCATACAGCCTTTTTAAAGAACGTCTTCCTGCATTATTCATCTTCACCGCATCACGAATCTGCTCTTCTGTAATCGTAGTGTTGAATTTTCTCTCTAAATATTCTTTGAATTTGATAATCTCTTTCTTCCAAAGCTCTAATGCATCCTCACTTTGCGAGTTTGGAAGTTCCATCAGGTATACATCTTTGAATTCTGACATATATTCATACATTTTCTTTTTCCCATCACAGGTTGTCTCCCCGACAACAACATCAGAAAAATAGAAGAACGGACATTTATCTGTCTTTGCAAAACCATAACTGGATTTGATCAATGGACATAAGTTTTTCGGCAAATCTTTTTCTGCTTCTGAAATAGTCTCGTCAGACGTAGAACATAATCCCACTGTTGCAGCGCCCATTGCAAGTGCAATCTCCTGCGGAAAATAGGTACAATAAGCCCCCACAACCGGAACACCTTTGTCTTTTAATTCTTTTACTGCCAAAAATGAATTTTTTCTCTGTTCTGCAAATTCCTCAAATACTTCTGGTAATTCTTTAATAATTTCCATGATTTTTTCCCTCTCTTGTGCTGAAATCTTATAAAATGATTGTAGCAAAACGGAATTTTCAAAGCAAATAGAATTTCCCGATAAATCTATAGGAATTTTGAATATATTTTTACATTCTCGTATTCATTTTTTCAGAATGACTTTCCATACAAAATATGTTAAAATAAAGAAAAAACCAAAGAAAGGATTGCCTATTAAGGACAAAAGAGAAAATGATGTATCAATTATTTAACAACTATTTGAATACCACTCAGCTGATCATGACCGGTATTCTCTTTACGTTTTTCATTACATTTCTCGCGCTGAAGTTTCCACTTCCTTTTTTGCCGGTGGATCAGGGACGCGAGTTTGCAATCAACGGAAAACTTTCAAAAGGAAAGATTCGAGGCGTGGGATTGACTTTTGTACTCTGTTTTATCATCAGTAGTATATTGTTTCTGCCAATTGACCGTGAGTATATCATCTATCTGATATTACTTTTCTGCGTCATGCTAAGCGGATATCTGGATGATGCAGCGGACACCCCATGGAGTGATTACAAAAAGGGATTCATAGACCTGATCATCTCAATCGTGACTATGCTGACATTCGTAAATTATAATACTACGGTGATCCACTTTTTCGAGACAGAACTTGTCATTCCGAAAGCGGTGTATGTCATACTTGGAATTATTTTGATCTGGGTATCGATCAATGTGACAAACTGCTCTGACGGAGTGGACGGACTTTGCGCAAGTCTGTGTACTGTATCACTGATTTCTTTCAGTTTGATCTTTAAAGATGTACTTGGTATGTATACAAATGCAAACTTCTTATTTGTCGCAGTTTTACTTGCCTATTTGTATTTCAACACCTCTCCGAGCAGTATGCTTATGGGAGATGCCGGATCGCGTGCGCTTGGGTTTTATCTTGCAATCATCACAGTCAAATCAGGACATCCATTCCTTTACATCCTGCTGGCAGCAGTGTTAATTGTTGACGGTGGACTAGGACTTGTGAAGATATTTTTAAAACGTTTTTTAAAAATATCAATTTTAAAAAATACTCGTACTCCGATTCATGACCACTTGAGAAAAAATCACAACTGGTCTGATACGCAAGTCGTAATTCGATTTATTATCATCCAAGTGATTTGCTCTGTACTTGCATTTCTTTTGCTTGTATAACGTATATAAAAAAATAGAATGTGACCACATTGGCACATTCTATTTTTTCTATTTGCGTTTTCCCTCCAGCGTCTGCTCAATGATATTTTTCATCATATCTTCATTCAGAGCGCCACTCACATATCCAAAAACATTCCCCTCTCGGTCAATCATAAACGTAGTAGGGAAAGAGGAAATCCCATATTCCGAGAAAAGATCTCCGGTTGTATCCATAAGTGTCGGATACGTATAACCACTTTCATCTAAAAATGCTTTAATGCCTGCTTCATCTTTTTCCTGGCCTAGTCCGGGTGCAGCTACACCTAGAATGATGACAGCATTGTCCCCTTCCGTCTCATAGGTCTCATAAAGCTTTTGAATATCCGGCATCTCGCTTCGGCACGGTCCACACCAGGTAGCCCAAAAGTTCAAAAATACAGTCTTTCCTTTATAATCAGAAAGCGTATGCTCATTTCCGAACTGATCTTTCAGTGTAAAATCAATTGCCGGAACGACAGTTTCTTTGGATTCCTCTTCCTTATTTTCTTCTTTGTCTTCCGACGCATCCTCTGATTCCTTCTCTGTCTCTTCCTGTGATTCTAAATTTGCATTTGTGCCTCCGGACAAGTAGCCGGTAAATGCATTCATTTTTCCGGTAAACATCAAAACACCCATCAGGATCATCAGCGCGCCACCTACTTTTACCGTGTATTTGACTACATTCATATGACTTTTAAAAAATTCCAAAAGCGTTGTTGTGAACAGACCAACGGCAAGAAATGGAAGTACAAATCCTACCGTGTATACGCCGATTAACATAAAACCCATAACCTTTGTGTTTGCAGACGCCGCCATTAACAAAACACTGGTAAGCGCCGGACCCACGCATGGTGTCCACGCAAAGCTGAATGTAAATCCCATGATCAATGCAGTGAGCGGAGACATCGCCAGCTTGTCCAAATGAAATGGAAGTCTGCGCTCTTTTCCAAGCACACGGCTGTTTCCAAATACGCCAAGCTGATAGAACCCAAATAATACAATAATAACACCACCGATTCTGGCAAATAGCATCTGATTTTTATTTAAAAAACTTCCAAGTGCCGATACCCCAAGACCAAGCGCAAAAAAAGCAAAACTGACGCCTATGACAAAGCAGAGCGTATGAATCATTACTTTGCTTTTTTGATAGTGTATTTTCCCATCCGCTCCCCGTTTTCCTGTACCTCCTGACAGATAGCCGATATAAAGCGGAATCAACGGCAATACACATGGGGAGAAGAAACTAAGGAGTCCCTGAAAAAATACAGTTAATGCAGGAACACTGACATCCAGTGAAAAATTCATACTTTTCTATTCCTTTCCTGATATATTTGATTTTGAAACGGAGTTTTTAAACACCTCACGATCCAGCATCTTATTTTGATGAGCCACAATTGTTGTGCAGACTGCATCCCCGGTAATATTTACCGCAGTCCTTGTCATATCCAGAATTCGGTCAATTCCCATAATCAAGGCAATACCCTCCACCGGGAGATTCACTGAATTAAATACCATAGTAAGCGTAATCAGACCAACTCCTGGAACACCGGCTGTTCCGACTGATGCAAGCGTTGCTGTTCCGATGACTGTCATGTAATCCATCATATCCAACTGAATTCCAAATGCCTGTGCGACAAACACAACTGCAACTCCCTGCATGATCGCGGTTCCGTCCATATTGATGGTCGCACCAAGCGGCACTGTAAAAGAAGAGATTTTTTTGGATACACCCATCTTTTTTGCCAACGTATCAATCGACAACGGAATCGTTGCATTGGATGTCGCTGTCGAAAAAGCAAACGCCATAACCGGAAAGAAGTTCTTGATAAAAATAATCGGATTCAAACCAGTAAAAATTTTAAGCATTCCAAGATAAACGATAAAACATTGCATCGCCAGTCCAACCAGTACTGCCAGCATATATTTTAACATCGGGATAAACGCATCAAATCCGATGCCCGCAAATGTCTTTGCAATCAAGCAGAATACACCAATCGGTGCAACTGCCATAACCATCATTGTCATTTCCATCATAATGTCATTGAACTGACCAAAGAAATTCGATACAGTCTCCACCCGATCTCCGAGCTTTGCAAGAATAATTCCCACAATTAGGGCGAATACAATAATCTGCAGCATCTCACCATTGGCAAGTGCAGAAAATGGGTTCGTCGGAATGATGTTTAGCAGCGTATCTGCAAAATTGGTTGCCTCTGCGGTTCCGACATCTTTTGCCGCCTCAATGGATGAGATATCCAACCCGATTCCCGGATCGATCACATTGGCAACCGAGAGCGCCAACGCAATCGCACAAGCAGTTGTAGCAAGGTAAAACAGCATTGTTTTTACGCCGACCTGTCCCAGTTTTTTTGTATCCCCGATAGACATACTTCCGCAGACAAGCGAACAAAACACAAGCGGTGCGACAAGCATCTGCATCAATCGAATGAAGCCTTGTCCTACTACATAGAATATTCCATTGATAATAATGTCATCTCGAATCTGCCCAGACGGCACAAAATAGTGCAGAAGAACACCTGCAATCGCGCCAAGAATCAGACTTATGAAAATACGTGTGGTCAATCCAACCTTTTTCTTCTCTGTTTTACTCATCCCGTGTACCTCCATAATTCTCTTTCAAAAATATTTTTAGAGACTCCCTCCACTCTGGCATCTCCTGCATATTCAAAATTCGTAAAATAAAATTATCGAGCACCGCATATGCCGGGCGGACAGAAGAAAATTCGGATTCCTTTGTCGGTACCGGCTGAAGCGTCACGTCATGATCTGTCAACCTCAGAATCTCTTTTGCAAACTCGTACCGGCTGCAGGTTCCCTTCGCCGTAATATGGTAGGTGCCATATTCGTTGGTATCCATAAGTTCCAATAACAATCTTGCGAGATCGTTGGCACTTGTCGGCGAACCAAACTGATCTGATGCAACCGGAAGCACATGCTCTGTCTTTACGCGCTCCAATAGATTGCTCACAAAATTTTTGCCTTTTCCATAAATCCAATTGCTTCGAATAATAAAATGCTTTTCTGTAAACTCTTTTACGTAATTTTCACCGGCACGCTTTGAACGCCCGTAAACCGTTTTAGGATTTGTATCGTCAAACTCGCAGTATGGTTCACTACTCTGCCCGTCAAACACATCATCTGTAGAAATCTGAACTAATTTTGCACCAATCTTTCTTGCTGCAATACTCAAATTTCTTGCTCCAAGTGCATTGACTTTATATGCCAGCTCCGGATTTTTCTCACATAAAGCAACATCGGTAATTCCCGCACAGTTGATGATCACATCCGGTCTGTTGAGTTCTGCAAAATTCAACACCTCGTCAATCTCTGTGATATCTAATTCTTCCACATCTGTGTTTAACAATTCAAATGCAAGTGGATCGGCGACATCTGTAATTGCAGTTCCCACTTGTCCGCTTGCACCTGAAACCCAAATTTTCATCATTGCTCTCATGTTTTTTCCTCCTTGTATATGATAACTATTCTCAGTATAACAAATAGAACTAATCTATGTCAACTTGACGTTCAATCTCCTGAATAATCTTTTTGCTGTCAACCGCCGCGTATTGCGCTCCTTTATAGTCCATTGCAACAAACAGGGCAAACAACAAAATAGCGATAAACATGCGCACTCCAAATGTACTGTGTGATCCTGTCATCTCATGTTCCTCCTGTGTATCATACAATTTCGTATAAAACGACTGATATCTTGGATGTACAGCAGGCGGGATTTTTTTGTCACTGTAAATCGTCCTTGCCCGCCTAAGCAGTTCCTCTCTCCTTTTTTCGGATTCCGTCATATTTTTTCTCCATTATAAAAAGCATACATCATTTATTCTAATGTATGCTTTCCGAAGGTCTTTTAGACACCTATCTGTCTGCAAGTTCTTTAATGATATCTTCCCATGTCACACCACGTTCCACCATAAGCACCATCGCATGATACAGAAAATCAGACAGTTCATATTTTACTTCTTCCGGATTCGGATTCTTTGCGGCAATGACAAGTTCTGTCGCTTCCTCACCGACTTTTTTCAGTATCTTATCAATTCCTTTGTCAAACAGGTAATTCGTATACGAGCCTTCTTTCGGATTCTTTTTCCGATCCACAATTGTCTCGTACACTGTCTCAAATACCTGCAGCGGATTGGTCTCATCATAATCCGTTCCGACTAAAGGCTGGAAAAAACAAGTCGGATTGCCAGTATGGCACGCCGGTCCCACCTGATCTACTTTTGCGAGCAACGTATCCCTGTCACAATCAATGGTCAATGATTTTACATATTGATAGTGCCCGGATGTCTCACCTTTCACCCACTGCGTTTTACGGCTCCTGCTGTAATAAGTCATTTTACCCGTTTTAATTGTATGATCAAACGCCTCTTCATTCATATATGCGAGCATCAGAACTTCTCCGGTCTTATAATTTTGAACAATGACAGGAATCAGTCCGTCTGAATTCAGCTTAAACTCTGTGAATTCCATGATGCTTTCAAAAGAAGTCATCTTGATATTCTCCTGAGAACATTTCTTCTTAAATTCTGCAAAATCCAGGTCCGGCTGGCTGATAAATTTTCCAGATACGCCTTTGATTCCCGGACACTTCAAAATTTGGAGAATCTCTTCCTCCTCCATCGCATCTGTCAATACAACACTTGGAATATCTGTAATGTTCATCACAGAATCCAAATCCAGCCTGTGCATAAATAAGATCGAGCTGGAACACTCTTCAATCAGGTGCTGCTGCTTAAATAAGGCATCGAAGTCATTTAAGGAGACTGCTATCTTTTCTTTCCCGAAACGTTTTGAGACATCCTCAATCAACTCTACAGATAATGCCTTTGAAAAATTCAAAATTGCCCGTTTTGCACCGGTATATAAAATCTTTTTCACATCTTCCTGACGTCTTATGTTTCCTCCGGCAACCATTGGAATTCGGATTACCCGATTCATTTTTTTCATAAGATCAATTGCATGATCATGTTCCTCATCTGTGGTAGACAAATCAAACACAAGCAATTCATCTGCCCCCATGTCATTATATTTTTTTGCAAGTTTCACTACATCATCGGAAAGTATTTCCAAATTGTCAAACCATTTTACTGCTTTCCCCTGATAGATAAAAATACAAGGAATCAACCTTTTATAATTCATTATGCCAAACTTCCTTTCGTAGACCAAACTTCTTTTATACGAGGTTCTTTCATCACTGCCTCGTCCAGTGCTTTTCCAAATACTTTAAACAAAGCCTCTGCCATATGGTGATTATTTCCACCATCGATTACTTTCAGATGCAGGTTCATAGCCGCGCTGTAGGAGACTGCATAAAAGAATTCCCGAATCATCTCTGTGTCAAGCGCACCGATTTTCTCTGCCGTAAACTCTGCTGAAAAATTCAGATACGGTCTTCCGGAAAGATCAATTGCACAGAGGACAAGCGTTTCATCCATCGGCAGCATGAAATTTCCATATCTTCTGATCCCCTTTTTCTCGCCGAGTGATTGAAGAATTGCCTGACCAAGCACAATGCCTGTGTCCTCTATTGCATGATGACAATCAACCTCTAAATCACCTTTTACAGAAACACTGAGATCAAACAGACCATGTCTTGCAAACCCATCCAGCATATGATCAAAAAATCCAATGCCGGTATGGATATCTGTTTTCCCAGAACCGTCAAGATTCAGCGTCAAAGAGATATCTGTCTCTTTTGTTTTTCTTGTACAAGTAACTATTCTTTCTTCCATATCTTTTCCTCTATTTTTCAAATCGGACTTTGATCGAATTAGCGTGTGCCGTGAGTTTTTCTGCCTCTGCAAATTGCTCTATATCGCTGTGAATTGCCTCCAGCGCTTCTTTCGAATATGCGATGATGCTTGATTTTTTAATAAAATCATCCACCCCAAGCGGCGAGAAAAATTTCGCAGTTCCATTCGTCGGCAATACATGATTCGGTCCTGCAAAATAATCACCAAGCGGCTCACTGCTGTACTCTCCGATAAAAATCGCACCTGCATTGCGAACCCGCATCATCACATCATACGGGTTCGCTGTCATGATCTCCAAATGTTCCGAGGCAATCTCGTTCGCAATATCGATCACTTCCTCCATCGTATCTGCAACGAGAATGTAACCATAATTTTCCAAAGACTTTTTCATGATCTCTGTGCGGGACAATTCTTCCACAAATACTTCTACCTGCTTGGACACTTCCTTGGCAAGCGTCTCACTTGTCGTCACGAGAATTGCCGATGCCAGTTCGTCATGTTCTGCCTGTGACAACAAGTCAGCCGCCACATATCTTGGATTCGCTGTCTCATCTGCAATGACAAGGATCTCGCTTGGTCCTGCAATTGAGTCGATGCTCACATGACCATATACCGCTTTTTTTGCCAATGCTACATAAATATTCCCAGGTCCTACAATTTTGTCAACTTTTGGAATGGAATCTGTCCCGTAAGCAAGTGCTGCAATCGCCTGCGCACCGCCGACCTTATAAACCACATCTACTCCTGCCTCATTCGCTGCCACCAGTGTGTTCGGATTGATCTTCCCATCTTTCCCAGGGGGAGTGACCATCACAATTTCTTCCACTCCTGCTACCTTTGCCGGAATGACATTCATTAGTACAGAAGACGGGTAGACTGCTTTTCCGCCTGGTACATAGACACCCACCCTTTGCAGCGCAGTTACCTTTTGCCCAAGCATGGTTCCGTCTGGTTTGCTGTCAAACCAACTATACTGTTTCTGCTTTTCATGGTAGATACGAATATTTTCTTTTGCTTTTCGTATGATTTCCACAAGAGATTCATCTACCAGATCATATGCCTGCGCAATCTCTTCTTTTGTCACAGTAATTGTATCCGCTGTAATATCCGCACCGTCAAACTGTTTTGTATAATCAAAAACAGCCTGATCCTTTTCATTTTTTACATGTTCCAAAATTTCCAAAACACGGGATTCGTATTGGGTATACTGGTTCGGACTTCTTTGCAACAAATCTTCCAGCAGATTTGTCTTTGTCTCATAGTTCAATTTTTGTATTCTCATCTCATGCCTCCTGTAAAATCATTCTCAATTTTGTCAGCAATTCTTTGATCCGCTCATTTTCCATTCGCATACTAACCGGATTGACAATCATTCTTGCAGACAATGGACATACCTCTTCTAACACTTCCAAACCATTTTCCCGAAGTGTAGATCCGGTCTCCACAATATCTACGATAACTTCTGACAATCCTACAAGCGGTGCAAGTTCTATCGAGCCGTTCAGCTTAATGATCTCGACTGTCTGATGCTTTTTGTTATAAAAATAATCCTTCGCGATATTCGGATATTTTGTCGCAACACGAATCAGCTCATGATGATTTAAAAGCTCCTTTGCTCCGGAGGGACCACACACACACATTCGGCAATTTCCAAACTGTAAATCTAGCACCTCATATGTTTTTCGTCCTTCTTCTAATATCGTATCTTTTCCAACCACACCAATATCAGCTGCTCCATATTCTACATAAGTGGGAACATCCGGACCTTTTGCAAGAAAAAATTTTAATTTTAGTTCTTCATTTACAAAAATTAATTTTCTGGAATCTTTGTCCTTCATCTCCTCACAAGTGATGCCAAGCTGCTCTAACAATTCCAGCGTTTTTTTCGCAAGCCGACCTTTTGTCAATGCAAATGTTAAATATCTCATATGATTTCCTCCCAACCGACTGTTTTTTTCTCATCTGTCAAAAGATTCGTCATTAAAATCTCGTCTTCTCTCTTCAGATAGAACATTCCTCCACAGAAGTTCTGTCTCGCATATGACACATACTCATCCAAAAATCTGTCATCTGATTTTTTCACAAGCTCTGTCGGTTTCTCGGCAAGCCGAAATTCTTTTGCCAGCGCAATTGCTCTGCTGCGCTCACTTTCTTCATACAAGATCAACGTATTTTTCTGATGATACGGTATCTCCAGTTTCTGTCTTGAAATTGCGCCCATCAGTTCATCAATAACGATTGCAAATCCGATGGAAGGGAATTCCTTTCCAAATTTTTCTACAAGATGATCATAGCGTCCACCTTTCACAATTGCATCTCCCGTACCATATGTATAACCGCGGAATATAATGCCCGTATAATACCCATAGGTGCCGCTCATGCTGAGATCAAAGGTGATATATTTTTCAACTCCGTATGAAACCAAAATCTCATATGTCTCTGACAGGCGTTCCACTGCACGCAACGCTTTCTCACAAGAAACGATTTTTTTTGCGCATTCCATGATCTCGATTCCACCTGTCAGCTCCTCCAGCACTCGGAAAGCCGCCTTTGTCTCTTCTTTTACACCACAGTTATCCAGCAGCTCTTCCACACCGAAATAATTCCTGTTTGCAATCAATTCACGAAGCCTTGCCTCTTTTTCTTCTTCCAGACCTGCATCCTCCAACAGACTTTCAAAGAAATCAACATTTCCGATATAAATCTGAAATTCATTTAATCCGGCTGCCTTCAGACAGTCTGCAGCCAATGCAATCATCTCCGCATCCGCCTCCAAAGAATCAATTCCAAGGAGTTCCGCACCCATCTGCGTACTTTCCTTTAATTTTCCACGATAGCTTGAATGATTGATAAATGTGTTTCCATTATAACATAGACGGACCGGAAGTCCTTTTGAATCCAAAAAAGTTGCTGCAACTCTTGCGATTGACGGCGTAATATCCGGTCTCAACACAAGTGTATTCCCATCTCTGTCAAAAAATTTATAAAGTTCCTTTGAAGAGATTGTACCAATCTCTTTTCCGAAAACATCAAAAAACTCGAACATCGGTGTCTGTATATCTTGATATCCGTATAAGTGCAGAATCTCTTGTAATTTTTCCTCCAACATAAGCTTTCTTCTGCATTCAATCCCATAGATATCCCGAACTCCTTCCGGAGTATGTAAAATCTGCTGTCTCATAATCTCCTCCAATACTTTATTACGCTACCATATTAAAATAATGCTTATTATAACATTTTTTGAAAGATTGTCAATCCCTGAGATCCAAATCCTGCTGCAATGCTTCCAAATATGATACCAGACATCCATTTTTTAACTGGATAAAAAATGTCTGAGAAAGCTCTTCATATCGGATACTTTTTCTGCCTCCTGTTTTTGCGCGTTCCCAAAATTTTTGAATTTCAGAAAAACGCATATAATATAACTCGTTTCTGGTGCTGTAATAGATAATCAAGAATGCAATTCCTCCCTGCTTTTCAAAATTACTCATAAACGTCACCTGATGTTCATGAATATTTTGCAGCGGAAACGTGTCTGTATTACATTCCTTCGCATCAAAGCATACCGGAATCCCCTGTACCGCCCCAATGTAGTCAACAGTACTTCTCTGATCAAAATATGCCAGCGTGATATGACGATGCTCCTTATCAATCCGAACAGGAGTGATTGGCGTCGGAATTTTTTGAATCAACGCCAGTCCCTTTTCCAGATAACGTTCATTCGTCCGGTTGATCATATCCTCCAGTGTAGAACCGCGAAGTCCTCTTGAATTCCATGTCCCCATTTTTCTATTCCTCACTGTATTTTTCTGCTTTTAAAATATTCTGAAACAATTTTGGAAGTGGTGCCACAAATTTTCTTTCACTTAGATTCGACAACTCACCTGTACAGGCTGGCATTTCCAGCCGATAAGCATGTAACAACTGACTTTTCAGTCCATACTGCTCTTTTAGTCTATCGTTGACCTTTTTGCTCCCATACTTGTAGTCTCCGATAATCGGATATCCAATCGATGCCAGATGTGCCCTGATCTGATGCGTTCTACCGGTGATCAGATGCACTTCCAAATATGTATATTTTCCATTGCTCCACAAAGGCTCATATTCTGTCTCAATCGGCAGGCAATCCCCTTTTTCTGCCTTTGACACCGTTACTTTATTTGTCTTTTCGTCTTTTACAAGATATCCGCTCACCGACTGAGAATGTTTTACCTCACCTGCCACAAGACAGCGATAATATTTTCTCAGAGAACGATTTTTAAAAAGTGTTCCCATCTCCTGCAGCCCTGCAAGACTTTTCCCTGCTGCCACCAGTCCACTCGTATTGCGGTCCAAACGGTTGCAGACAGACGGTCTGAATTTTCTAAGTTCTTCCTCTGTCAATTGTCTTGTTTCAAGCATATATGAAATAATATGTTCCACAAGCGATTCATCATCGGCCGCTGCCTTTTGTGACAGCATCCCAACCGGTTTGTTGATCAGCAGTACATTCTCATCTTCATAGATAATATCAAGCGTTACATTGGTATGAACTGCATGGATATTGGAAAATTTTGCAATCGTCTCATCAGCCAAAAACAATTTTACAGAATCACCGACCGCCAGCTTTTCGTTTCCGGTTGCCTTTTTCCCATTCAATACAATATTTTTTTTTCGCAGCATTTTATATAAAAAGCTCTTTGGTGCCTCGTTTAAATACTTCGCCAGCATCTTATCCAGTCGCTGGCCGGCCTCATTTGCCGCTACAATAATTTCCTGCATAGTACTCCTCTATAATGAAATCTGAAATAACAGATGTCGAATTCCTTCTTCTTTTTTCTTTGTGTCAGGTCTGTTTGTTTCCGCCATATGCTGCATACTTTCTGCCCTTGCAAGGAATGCAGTATAATCCGTAAAAATTTTCACAGACACTTTTGTATACTGATTTTGCTCCAGCATCTGACGTAAATGTTTTCCGGTATAGACAGGATCTATTTTTTTCCCGGAAGAATACCCACAGATCGTATTGTCCAATATAATGATACTGTCAACGGGCATAAATTTGTCCTTACTCGTAAATACCAAATCAAATGCAGCCGTCAAATCCTCTGTATGTTTCTGAATCTCTTTCGCTCGTTCCTCTGCAATCGAGTGATACGGAGAGATTGTGATTACCTCCACCAGCGCTTTTGCCGCCGGAAGGCATCCAAGTACGGCGACAACTGTCAAAAGATTCAGTCTTGTATGCGTCTGCCAGATACCAAGTATCAAAAGCGCGATGACAATTCCAAATTCCAGTACCGCTTTCAATATCAGTTGTTTTTTTCGTGCCTGAATATAGCCGGCTTCTCCTTTTGTAGCTTTCATTTCTTCGTTCCTTTCCTTACCAGAATTTTTTCATCGCTTTTAGAATCACACTGTGCGGAAGCAGCTTTGTTGCCGCCTCTGCTCCCTTCATCGCCGTCCCGTACACAGACAGTTCTTTGCCCTCTCGTGCATCAAGAAGCGCCTGTTTTACGACCGCTTCCGGTCTTGCCATCACCGCAGCCTTCATTTGATTTTTTTCTTTTTGTCCGGCAATTTCAAAAAACTCTGTCTCAACCGGTCCTGGACAAACTGCGGTCACAAAAATCTCTTCATCGCAAAGTTCTGTGCGAAGACTTCTGGAAAAACTAAGCACATAGGATTTGGTAGCTGCATAGACACTGAAAGACGGCTGCGGGCAAAATGCTGCCGCCGAGGCAACGTTCACAATTCTGCTTCCTCTTGTCATATATGGAATACAGATCTTTGTCATATGAGTCAGTGCTTTACAGTTTAACTCTATCATATCTAACTGATCCTCAGCAGAAAGTTTTTTCACTTCCCCAACTTTACCAAATCCTGCTGCATTCACAAGCATACGGATATCCGGCTCTTTTTCTTTCAAGAGAACTTTTAGTTCTTGATAAATGTTATGCTCACACAAATTACCTTCTAAAATACGCACATTGGTAAACATACAGCTTTTTAATTCTTCCAGCCGTTCTCTTCTGCGGGCAATCACCCATATCTCATCTAATTCTTTATACAAGTGCTCAATCTGTTTTACAAACTCTTTTCCAAGTCCAGAGGATGCGCCTGTTACAATCGCAATTTTCAATTTATTCACTTCTTTCTGATGCTGTTTTTATTTTGTCTTTTTCCGGTGTACGTTTCGGATTGCTTTTTTCTTCTTTGCAGCAGGTTTTTTCTGTTCCTGCCTTTTATAATCCGGTTTGCCCTGATATTTCTTCTCCTGTCTCGGACGAATCAGACAATGTTTGTCAAATCCAACTAAGTCCATTCGGTCTGCCATGCGAAGAGCCTCCATGACAAGCTGATAATTCTTCGGATTCCGATATTGGATCAACGCTCTCTGCATCGCTTTTTCATGTGGATTTTTCGGTACATATACAGGTTCCATCGTCCGCGGATCCACTCCCGTATAGTACATACAAGTCGATATCGTCGACGGTGTCGGATAGAAGTCCTGTACCTGCTCCGGCATATAGCCAAGATCCCTTAAGTATTCTGCAAGAGCCACGGCTTCTTTCATCGTTGAACCCGGATGCGAAGACATCAGATACGGAACCAGATACTGTTTTTTCCCAAGTTTTTCGTTGATCTGTTTATATTTTTTCGAAAATGCCTGATAGACACTGTTTTCCGGCTTACCCATCTTTTGAAGAACAGGATCTGCTACATGCTCCGGGGCTACTTTTAGCTGTCCGCTTACATGATACTCACACAGTTCCTTGAAAAAAGTATCATCTTTATCTGCTATCAGATAATCGAATCGAATACCTGAGCGAATAAATACCTTCTTTACATTCGGAAGTGTACGAAGTTTTCGTAAAAGCTTCAGGTAGTCTTTATGATCCACCTTCAAATTTTTACACGGCCGCGGAAATAGACACTGCTTTTGCTTGCACACTCCTTTTGTGAGCTGCTTATCACAAGAAGGTGCTCTAAAGTTCGCAGTCGGTCCGCCAACATCATGAATATAGCCTTTGAAATCCTTATCCCAAATAAATTTTTCTGCCTCTGCGACCAAAGATTCATGGCTTCGCGTCTGAATGATTCTCCCCTGATGAAACGTAAGAGCACAAAAATTGCATCCGCCAAAACATCCACGATTGCTGATCAGACTGTATTTTACCTCCTCGATTGCCGGAACTCCTCCAAGCGCCTCATAGGACGGATGGTATGTTCTCATATAAGGATAGCTGTAAGTGCGATCCATTTCCGACTGGCTAAGCGGTTTGGACGGTGGATTCTGGACTACATATAAATGGTCCGAGTATGGTTCCACAAGTCGTTTTCCTGAAAAAGGATCTGTATTGCAATACTGCGTATAAAAACTCTTCGCATAGTTTAGCTTGTCCTGCTTTAATTGTTCGTAAGATTCCAACATGATCGCATCGTAGACACTGTCTAAAGACTTCACCTTACAGACAGTTCCGTCGATGTATGTGATATCCTCCACTGCAATACCACTCTCCAGCGCTTCGGCAATCTCAAGAATCGAGCGTTCTCCCATTCCATAAGAAAGAATATCTGCACCCGAATCCAATAAAATCGAACGTTTTAATTTATTTGACCAGTAATCATAATGAGCCATTCGGCGCAGACTCGCCTCAATCCCACCAATAATGATCGGCGTCTTTTTATAAACCTGACGAATCAAATTACTGTAGACGACCGTCGCATAGTCCGGACGTTTTCCCATAACGCCGCCCGGCGTAAATGCATCTGTCTGACGTCTCTTTTTCGACACAGAGTAGTGATTCACCATAGAATCCATATTCCCACTGGATACAAGGAATCCAAGGCGAGGTTCACCGTATTCTGTAATGCTGCTTTTATCTTTCCAGTCCGGTTGACAGATCAACCCAACTTTATATCCATTCGCCTCCAAAAGGCGTGTGATGATCGCATGCCCAAAAGACGGATGATCCACGTAGGCATCTCCGGAAACATAGACAAAATCCAACTGTTCCCAGCCTCGCTCCTCCATATCTTTTCTGCAAATCGGTAAAAATCCATTTCTCATTTCAGTACCTCATAGGTGTTATTTTTAATATCTTCATAATCTTTTATATAATAGTCTGCGAGCGCACGTTTTTTTTCATCCTGATTTTTTGAAAAATCGTCTTCCACTGCACAGACTTTCATTCCGGCATTGACACCTGCCAAAATTCCGTTTGGCACATCTTCAAAGACAAGACAACGTTTCGGTTCCACCTGCAAAGATTGTGCAACTCTTAAATACACATCAGGAGCCGGTTTCCCTGCTTTTGCTTCGCACGATGTCCATATAGAATCAAATAACGGCAATACTTTTGTTGATCTTAAAACTGCCTCTGCAAGCTCGCGTTTATTGCTTGTAGCGATTCCAAGCTTAATCCCTCTTTGATGAACTTCCTGTAAAAAGTCAAATGCTCCTTTTTTCAGTATAAGCTCATTTGCATATTTTTCATATGCCATTCCATACCATTCTTCCATCAATTCCTCTAATGTGTGTGGAAGGTTTGGAAACAATTCCAGAAAATATGCTGCTGTTTCCGAATAACTTTTTCCTTCCATTCCTTCATGAAAATTCTCCGGCTGTGTCAAACCATATTTTCCTAAAAATTCATCGTCGATTGCAGTCCAGACCCACATGGAATCCACCAGTGTGCCATCCAGATCAAAAATAATCGCCTCTATATTCTCTAACATAATCGCTTAAGTTCCTCCTTCGTAAGAGCCCGGTATTCACCGCTCTTTAATGTCTCATCCAACAGAAGTGTTCCCATAGAAAGCCTTTTCAAATAAATTACTTCTTTCCCCACGGCATGAAACATCCGCTTCACCTGATGGAATTTTCCTTCCTGTATCGTAACTCTTATCTCAGAAATCTCTCCGGAATACAAAATTTCAAGCTTTGACGGAAGTGCAGTCTCGCCGTTTCCGATTGACATTCCTACGGCAAAGATTTCTTGATCGACCTCATCTACAATCCCCTGCACCTTTGCATAATACACTTTATCCACATGTTTTTTCGGTGACAAAAGCCGATGCGCCAGCTCTCCATCGTTTGTGATCAAAAGAAGACCTTCTGTGTCTTTATCAAGCCTTCCTACCGGGAACAAATCTCTGCGCTTTTTTGAGGAAATCAACTCCACTACTGTCTTATCCTGCCTGTCTGTTGTGGCTGAGACAACTCCTGCTGGTTTGTTTAGCATATAATACTCGTGCGTTTCATAGGAGACCGCTTCGCCCATACAGCACACTTTTTGATGTGAAATGTCAATCTTTCGCTCTGGAGATTTTTCAATACTTCCATCCACTGTTACTTTTCCCTGACGGATCAGTTTTTTTACTTCTGTTCTCGTCCCAACGCCCATATCTGCGAGATATTTATCTAATCGTATCATTATGACTGCCATCTCCATCCAGGTAAATATTTGTTCTTCAAAGTTCCGTTTGCAAGTTTCCCAAAGCCTAGCGGATAGCCGTCCACAAGGACAAGCTGCCAGCCTTTTTCTTTGTGATCAACAAGATCGTCAACTTCGATCGTCTCACCTTTCAGATAGCGGATCACACGCTCATCCTCCACGGAAAGTGAGATTGTGCGGCGGTATTCTTCTTTTTTCAGACACATCGCAAGTGACTGACTCGGCTCAAACCGGTTCTTTTTCACATCTCCAAGATACAGTCCTGTCCGAAGGAAACGAATACCTTTTACATTCGGGATATCTTCCGGCATATAGTAGACTTTCTCGCTGTAAATCTCCAGTCTGCTCCAGTCCATCTCCCATGTGATGTCCTCAAAAAATGCAAGCAGTTCTTCCGGCACTTTTTTCGCGCGCTTTTTCTTTTCTTTGACCACTAGTTTCTCCGACTTTTCCCCTTTTTGAAGCAATGCCAGATAATGTCCCTCTCCGTGCATCTTATACGGCCAGATACGGACTGTTTTTTCAAATGCAGGCTCTTTTGATTCAGTCACTTGCGGCATTCCTTTTGCAAATCCCTCATATGGCCGAATCTCTTTTATCTCAAATTCCGGATATTGTTGTCTTAAATATTCAATTGTTCCCTCATTCTCTTCCGGATCAAATGTACAAGTAGAATAGAGCATCATTCCACCCGGTTTTAACATTCTTGCAGCCTGCGTGACAATACTTCTCTGAATCTTTGCAAAAAATTCCGGTCCATGTTCTTCCCAGGCTTTCACCATCTTTTTATCTTTTCGGAACATTCCTTCGCCGGAACATGGTGCATCGATCAAAATCTTGTCAAAATATTCCGTAAAATACTCTTCAATTTTACCTGGCTCCTCACTGAGCACAAGCACATTGCCGATGCCGAACACTTCAATATTTTTTAATAAGCCCTTTGCTCTGGAATTGCTGATGTCATTTGCCACAAGCACACCTTCCCCGCAAAGTTTTGCTCCAAGCTCAGTCGCCTTTCCTCCCGGTGCTGCACAGACATCCAGCACCTTATCCCCCGGTTCAATCGGAAGGCGGTTTGCCGGTGTCATGGCGCTAGGCTCCTGTAAGTAAAAAAGTCCGGCAAAATAATATGGATGCTTTGCCGGCTGCACGTGCTCTCCATCATAATAAAATCCATTCTCAATCCATGGTATCGGTTGAATCTCAAACGGACAAATCTTTTTAAATTCTTCCACACTGATTTTTTTTGTATTTACGCGGAGACCATAAAGTCTTTTCTCCTCATAACACTTTATATAATCATCAAACTCTGCTCCAAGCAGTTCTCTCATCTTTTTTTCAAACGCAATTGGTAAATTCATTTTTCATCCTCCATGTCAATTTCATATTATACCATAGCCATACTATTTTCTCCACAAATATTAGTCAGAATACGCACATTTCAGCTTATGCGGTTCCAGATACCGCATCACCCAATATGGATTGACACTCATTTCCTGACCGTTCGGATACACATAAATCCCCACATGCAGATGCACCGGAAATTTCCCTTTTGTACCTTCCTCTCCATAGCCTGTATCCCCCATGAATCCAATCACATCCCCGGCTTTCACTCGGTCTCCCTCTTTAATATCCGCATAGGAATCCAGATGTGCGTAATAAAAGTATCCACCGGAAGGCGCCAGAATACCGATACGGTATCCCCCTTTCGGAAGCCACCCTTTACTTTGTATGACACCGTCCGTCATGCTGACGACCGGATAATATCCTGGGACATCTTTTTTTGCCATCAAATCACATCCCTCATGTCCGCGTTTTCCACCATAGTTTCGTTCTTTCATCCATCCATTTTCAAAGACCACCGTTGCATCTTCATCCGTCGTTGATTCTGGTACCGGAAAATATTTCACATCATCCCAGATTGCCTGATTGATTTTCAGATAAGTATTCCATGCCTTTTTCTGTTCCCATGTCTTCTTTCGTTCGCAAAACGTTTTTTCTGTACATGTATACGGAAACGGTTGATAGCCAAACTTGCTTTCCAACAGATAGATTCCTGCCTGCATCCCTCTGCTTAGTCCATCACAAAAACTATTGATCATTTTTTCACCTAACTGCTGATCTCGAAATTCCATCTTCATAACTGTATTTTCATGCAACCGTTCCATTCTGCTTATCGACAGCAGTCTGCCAATCCATATTTCTGTAACAAAAGAAAATAGTAATACAAAAAGAAGTAATTGATATGCCTGTCTCTTTTTCACGACAAACTCCTTTTTGTATTACTATATGTTTTTCTTATCTTCAAATATGTATTGTTTTATTTACAATTTTTTAAAACTGCAAGCAGATAATCCCACATGCGCTGCACAGATGCAACTTCCAGTTTTTCATTCACAGAATGCACGTCAAACATATTTGGACCAAAAGATACGCAATCCAGTTCCGGAAGCTGTCCGGATAAGAGACCACATTCTAACCCTGCATGAATTGTAGCAACTACAGGAGCTTTTCCGAACATCTGCTCATAAGTATCGATCATGATCGGGCGAAGTTTTGAATCTGACTTGTACATCCATGCCGGATAGTCACAGGATACTTCTCCTTTTCCTCCTGTGAAAACAGCATACGCATTCAGCATCTCTTCGAGTTCTTTCTTTTTACTCTCCACAGAACTTCTCACCATAAAGATCAACTCGATACTATCCTCTTTTGTAGATACGATTCCAAGATTCAAAGAGCTCTCTACAAGTCCTTTCAATTCACGGCTCAATCCTTGCACTCCATATGGTGTAGAAATTAACAGGAATACAACTTTATCTGTTGTATCTGCTGTGCATACATTCAGTGTAGTTTCTTCAGAAAGTACAACTGAAATTTCCAAATTCGGCTCGTCTTTTCCAAATTCAGTTTTCACAGTTTCTGCAAGTTCTTCCACATATGCTTTGACGGCATCTTTCTGTGTTGTGTCCACTAAGATTTTTGCTTTCGATAACGGCGTGATAACATTGTCTTTTGTTCCGCCATTCATCTCAATCAGTGCATATGAAAATTGTGTTTTAAGACTGTTTAAAATTCTTCCGAGTACTTTGTTAGCATTTCCCCTTTGTTGATTGATCTCGATTCCAGAATGTCCGCCTCTCAATCCTCTCACAACGATCTCAGCCGCAACCCCTGTTTTTTCTTCTTTGGCCAGCGGAAGCGTAATCGTATGGCGGAAACCGCCTGCACATCCTGTCAGTAATGTTCCCTCTTCCTCGGAGTCAATATTGATCAGCATACGACCTTTTAATACAGAAAGATCGATTGCTCCTGCGCCACCCATTCCAACTTCTTCATCTGTGGTAAAGACTGCTTCAATCGGCGGATGTTCAATCGTGTCACTGTCAAGAATTGCAAGTGCATATGCGATGGCAATTCCGTCGTCTCCCCCAAGACTGGTATCTTTCGCCTTTAAAAATCCATTCTCCTCATATACTTCAATTGGATCTGTGTCAAAGTTATGTGCAGAATCATCCGTCTTTTCACATACCATATCCAAATGTCCCTGAATGATCACCGGTTCACTGTTTTCAAATCCTGCTGTTCCGGCTTTTTTAATAATCACATTGTTCGCCTCATCCTGAATGCATTCCAAGCCTCGCTCTTTTGCAAAGTCTACACAATAATCACTGACTCTTTTTGTGTCAAATGTTGCCCTCGGAATCCGGCAAAGTTCTTCAAAAAAATGAAAAACCGATTTTGGTTCTAAATGTTCTAATGCTGACATAATAAATTCCCTCTTTCCTTTAAAATTTTCCTATAATCTATTGTGTCACATCAGACATAAAAAATCAAGCATATCCATATATTATAAAAACAAATTGGAGGTCTGTTATGAGACGCTATGCCTTCCCATTCAGTGTGATTTTATTATTTTTTATTATGCTTTCTTTCCCACAGGAAGTATTCGACGGAGCAAGCGAAGGACTACTGCTTTGGTTTCAGATTGTCCTCCCTACTTTACTTCCGTTTATTATCATCTCAAATATCCTGATACAAACAAATTCTATCTCCATGTTATCCCGCATATTTGGTCCTGCTTTTCAGAAAATCTTCCGTATTTCAACTGACGGAAGCTTTGTGGTACTTGCAGGATTTCTCTGTGGTTATCCGATGGGCGCTAAAGTGACCTCAGATCTCATTTTGGCAGGACGTATAACCAAAAGTGAAGGCAGCTATCTGCTTTCTTTTTGCAACAACACAAGCCCCATGTTTATCATAAGCTATGTGATCTGGCAAAATCTGTACGATCAGACTCTGCTTTTTCCATCCTTACTGATTTTGTTTGCCTCACCGATATTGTGCAGTTTTGTTTTTCGAAACATTTATAAAAAAAATCTGCCAGCCAAAACAGCGGGAAAAACCAGTATATCTTCCCGCATCCATTTTAACTTTGAGATCGTTGATACCTGCATCATGGATGGGTTCGAAACCATAACGAAAGTCGGAGGATATATCCTATTATTTTCTGTTCTGTTATCTCTTTTGCAGATGCTTCCGGTAAAATCAGCTTTGATATCAAACATATGCCTCCCGATGCTGGAAATCACCAATGGAATACCTATGTTATCTAAAAACATACTGTCCCAAACAGAAAAATATGTTTCTATACTTGCACTGACTTCTTTTGGGGGATTCTGTTCTGTCGCACAGACAAAATCCATGATTCGTCAATCCGGTCTCTCTATTGTCCCTTACATAGCAGAAAAACTGGTCACCGCATTGGTAACCAGTTTGTTAGCTTTCTTTTATATGACGTTTATTCATCCATAGAATCGCTGCCGAATTCCGCTTCCATACCACGGTCAGACTTATCTGGCACTTCCAGCTCCGCACGATTAGTCTTGACGATGTCGTAACACTCTCTCAAAGAATTCACAAGACCATCGTATTTTGTTGTGTAGCTGTCCAAAGTATGCCCGATAATATTTTCCACGTTCGACATAATATCGTCTGTGTACTGCATCGCACCAATTCGGATATCATTCGCATCATTTGTCGCATTATCCAAAATCTCCTGCGCCTGCTCTGTCGCTGCTGTCACGATATCATTCGCCTGAGCATATGCCTGCTGCATGATCTCATGTTCGCTTACCAGTTCGTTTGTATGAATCTGAGCTTCCTCCAGCATACTCTCGGCTTTCGCGCGTGCATCCGCTAAAATCGCATCCTTATTGGCAATGATCTTCTGATAACGCTTAATCTCGTCCGGCGTCTTCATGCGAAGTTCACGCAAAAGCTCGTCCATCTGATCTTTATTTACAATAATCTTTGTTGTAGATAATGGCTGAAATTTACAACTGTCAATATATTCTTCAATTTCCTCAATAATTTGTTCAATACGACTGCTCATAATTTACACTCCTTTTCTTTCTTCCATCTTCTCTTTTATTTTTTTCACAATCACTTCCGGTACAAACTGTGTAATGTCTCCCCCAAAGCTCGCAACTTCTTTTACCGTTGTCGAACTCAAAAAGGAAAACTCCAGACTTGTCGTCAAAAACAAGGTCTCAATCTCCGGTTCAATTTTGTGATTCGTCTGTGACATCTGTAATTCATATTCAAAATCTGTAATTGCACGCAATCCCCGAACAATCACTTTCGCATCCATCTGCTTTGCAAATTCTACTAACAACCCCTCAAATGGAATGATTTTGACATTTGGGAAGTCTTTTGTCACTTCCTCTAACATTTTAACACGTTCTCCTACAGAAAACAACGGCGTTTTCGCTTTATTATTCAATATTCCGACAATTAACTCATCCGCGATGGCGGCGGAACGTCGAATAATGTCCAAATGACCAAGCGTCACCGGATCAAAGCTTCCCGGATAAATGGCTCTTAGCATTCTTTAAGCCTCTCTTTCTAAAAATATATGTTTATTAGTCTTATATATCTTTTCTTTAATAACAGAAAAACCAAGTTCCTCCACATAAGAAAACTCTGTATCCAAAGAACTTTCCACAATCACGACAGCATCTTGCGAAAGAATAGTTGATTCAGAAAGATATTCTAACACCTGCTTTTCCAGCATCTTACGGTACGGTGGATCCATAAAAATATAGTCAAACTGATACTTTCCTTCCAGACGTTTTAGCGCGCTCAAAACATCCATCTCCAAAAGCACCGATTGTTTTGCAAGCTTTGTAAATGTAAGATTCTCGCGAATACAAGCCATCGCCTTACGGTTCTGTTCTACAAACACCGCTTCTTTTGCTCCTCTGCTGAGGGCTTCTATTCCGATTGCTCCACTTCCGCTGAACAAATCCAAAAAACAGGAATCTGCAATCTCATGCGAAATCATATTAAACAGTGTTTCTTTGATACGATCTGTTGTCGGTCTTGTGTCAAGCCCATCTATTGTTTTTAACTGTAAGCGTTTTGCGCTTCCTGCTATAACTCTCATAATGTTCCTTTCCTGAATAAAAATATCATTTTTCATTATACGAATTCCCTCGAAACTTGTCAATTACTGCACAGAAAAAACGTGCAAACCTTTTCTGATTTGCACGTTTTTCTAATTACATCTGCCAATTATTTCTCTGACATTTGTTTTTCCTGCTGCTCGATCATTTTTTTCACCATATAACCACCAACAGATCCGTTCTGTCTTGATGTTAAGTCTCCGTTGTATCCTTCTTTCAAAGGTACTCCGAGCTCACTTGCCACTTCATATTTAAATTTGTCTAAAGCTGCTTTTGCTTCCGGTACTGCTGTTCTGTTTGATGAACGACTTGCCATAATTCATTTCCTCCTCTAAATCTCTTTCCTTTTATTTTGTAACTGTTTTGTTACAAGGATAGTATATGGAGAATTCATAAACTTACACTAGAAATAGTTTCTTTTTTTGACAAATTCTGTCATGTGATTTAAAGCGTTGTTTCAAGCATTCCTTCCCGGATATATTTCTGTAAATACTCCCTAATATTCTGGTGATTTTGCTTTTCCAAGTTTTCATCTTCCGAAATCAGCTGTTCCGCCGCCTCGCTCGCACGCTGCAAAATCTTTGCATCCTGAAATACATCACCTAATTTAAAATCCAAAATCCCGCTTTGACGAATACCAAACAGATCTCCCGGGCCGCGAAGCTTCAAGTCTTCACTCGCAATAAAAAATCCATCATTCGATTTATTCAAAATAGAAAGACGCTCTTTCGTCTCTTTCGACTTTGATGCACTCATAAAAATGCAGTATGACTGATATTTTCCTCTCCCCACACGTCCTCGAAGCTGATGAAGCTGTGCAAGCCCAAAACGTTCTGCATTTTCCACCATCATCACCGTCGCATTCGGAACATTGATTCCTACTTCAATAACGGTCGTAGAGACAAGAATCTGAATTTCCCGTTTCCCAAACTGCTCCATGATCACATCTTTTTCTGACTGCTTCATCTTTCCGTGCAGATATGCCACCTGAATGTTGTCCCCCATCTCTTCTTGCAGTGTCTTCGCATAATCTATTACATTTTCTGCCTCCAGATTTTCATTCTCTTCTATCATTGGGCAGATGACATAGCACTGTCGTCCTTCCAGCACCTGTTTTTTCATAAACTGATAGGCCGTCTTTCGATAATTAGTATCTACCACACAATTTTTAATCGGTAGACGGTTGGCTGGAAGCTCATCGATGACAGAGATGTCCAAATCCCCATACAGGATAATTGCAAGTGTCCTCGGAATCGGAGTTGCACTCATCACAAGAATATGTGGTGTGTTTCCTTTTTCAGCAAGCTTTTCTCTTTGTTTCACGCCAAATCGGTGCTGTTCATCTGTCACTACCAACGCCAGAGAATGGTATTTCACCTTTTCTTGAATCAGTGCATGTGTTCCAACAATAATCTGTGCTTCTCCTGATGCAATCCGCTCATATGCCATCCTTTTTTCTTTTGCAGTCATAGACCCTGTCAAAAATTCCACACAAACCGGAATCTGATGTTCTTCTAACATTTCACAAATAGACTCAAAATGCTGTTTTGCAAGCACCTCTGTCGGCGCCATCAATGCTCCCTGATAGCCGTTGACAGCGGCAAGCAAAAGACCAAGCAAGGCAATAATCGTCTTTCCGGAACCGACATCCCCCTGCACAAGCCTTGACATCACATGCGCTCCGTTTAGGTCTGCCTTAATTTCCTCCCAGACTTTTTGCTGAGCGCCTGTCAGTTCATATGGCAGTTTATGCATGAATTGTTCCACCGGTTCGGCAATCGCAAATGAAAATGTATTTTTACTTTTTTCATTTTTCTCCTTCATTTGCCGCAGTGCCAAAATAAACACAAGAAATTCTTCAAACACAAGACGCTCTCTGGCAGTATAAAATTCCTCTTTGTCTACCGGAAAATGAATTCCCTGTATCGCATAATTATATTCCGCAAGATGATAGCGGGTTCGAACATCCGGCGGAAGGAAATCCTGCTTCAAATCCAAATAGGAAATTGCCTGTTTCATCGCTTTGACGACAGCATTGTTCGTAAGTCCGGCTGTCAATGCATAATTGGGCTGCAACGTGTTTATCTTCTCCTCATACAACTCACTCGGATAAAAAATTTCCGGCTGTTCCATAAGAAGTGTTCCTTTTCGCCGCACGACTTTTCCACGTAGTGTGACCACACCCCCTTTTTGAAACGTATTTCGCAAAAAAGGCATTCGGAACCAGACAACACGCAAAGTTCCAGTGATATCCTTCACATAAATGGTTGTAACCTGCATACTTGTTCTGCCAGAGACCTGTACTTTCCCGTAAATCGCACCTGTGACCGTCACAGTTCTGCCCTCGTCTATCTCTGCAATCGGGGTTGCTTCCTCATACACTTCATATCCTTTCGGAAAATGTCGAAGCAAATCTCCAATCGTAAAAATATTTAATTTTTGGAATAATTTTTCTGTCTTCTCGCCAATCCCTTTCAGTGAGCAGATCGTTGATTGCTCATTCATATTTCTGTCTCCTGTTTCAGAAAAAACGGGAGATATCACTTCTCCCGTTTTTGTCACTCTTATTCTACTGCCAATACATAATAGTAAATCGGCTGACCTCCAAAATGTGTGTCCACATCTACACTTGGATACTTTTCTTCAATCTCCGCTGTCAGTTTTTCTGCGTCTTCTTCGCTGACATCTGCTCCATAGTAGATACTGATCAATTCCGAATCCTCATCCACAAGTGTTTCCAGCATCTCTTTTGTCGTCGCTGCGATATCAGTTCCCACTGCAATAATACCGGAATCACCAATTCCCATGATATCATCTTTGTGGATCTCCTTGTCATCGATATGTGTATCTCGCACTGCATATGTTACCTGTCCGGTCTTGACATTCTTGATCTCTTCTAACATGACTTCTTCATTTTCTTCTGCCGATAAATCCGGAACAAAATTAATGATTGCAGTAATTCCCTGCGGAACCGTCTTTGTAGGAATAACAATTACTTCCTTATCTTTCACTAAAGATTTTGCCTGGTTTGCCGCTAATGTAATATTTTTGTTATTTGGGAAAATAAATACATGTTTTGCATTGACTTCATCAATCGCATTCAACATGTCGTCTGTACTTGGATTCATTGTCTGACCACCTTCAATGATATAGTCCACTCCAAGCTCTTTAAAAATCTCATTCAGACCTTCTCCGATGGAAACGGCAATAAAGCCAAACTCTTTCTGAGCCTCTTTTTTCTTTTCTTTCTGTTCTTTCGCAAGCTTCTGCGCATCGCGGATCAATTTTTCTTCATGCTCTTCGCGCATATTGTCAATCTTCATACGAGAAAGCTGCCCATATGTCAGTGCCTTTTGAATTGCAAGTCCAGGGTCATTGGTGTGTACATGTACTTTTACAATTTCATCATCTGCCACACATACGATTGAATCACCGATAGACTCCAGATATGCCTTGAACGTTTTCTCATCTTCCTCTGTAAATTCTCTCTCTGCCATAATGATGAATTCTGTACAGTAACCGAATTTGATCTCTGTTGCCGCCTCTGCGCTGACCTTTGTCACAGCAGCACCTGTGCTGGAAGCAATCGCACTGTAATCAATCTCTTTCCCTAAAAATGCGTCATATGCACCCTTTAACACTTCTAAAAGTCCCTGTCCGCCGGAATCAACCACCCCAGCTTCTTTTAATACCGGAAGCATATCCGGAGTCTTCGATAACACATGTTCTGCATGCTTGATAATCTCTGGAATGAACACTTCCAAATCATCTGTCTCTTCTGCAAGTTCCCAGCCTTTATCTGCAATTCCACGTGCAACAGTCAGGATCGTTCCCTCTTTCGGCTTCATAACCGCTTTGTAGGCAGTCTCCTTTGCCTTATCAAGTGCGTTCGCAAGAATCAAACAGTCAATCTCTTTGACTTCTTTGATTGCTTTTGTAAATCCTCTGAAAAGCTGTGAAAGAATTACTCCTGAGTTCCCTCTGGCTCCTCTTAAAGACCCAGATGAAATCGCCTTTGCCAAATCCTTCATATTAAGTTTTTCCAATGCCGAAACTTCTTTTGCCGCTGCCATGATCGTAAGCGACATGTTCGTTCCTGTATCCCCATCCGGTACCGGAAAAACATTCAATTCATTTATAAATTCTTTTTTTGCCTCGATATTTCCGGCGCCTGCCAAAAACATCTTTGCGAGCATCTCTACATTTATTGTCTTCGTTGCCACAATCACTTCCTCCTTAAATTAATCGATTACTCTTACGCCTTCAATATAAATGTTAATCTTATCCACTGTCATTCCGGTGAACTCTTCTACTTTATATTTTACGTTGCTGATTAAATTATCGGTAACGGCTGAAATACTCACACCATAGGATACGATTACATGGAAATTCAAAGTAATCTTATTATCTTCTGAAATTTCCACCTGAATTCCATGTGTCAGGCTTTCCTTTTTCAAAAGCTTTACAAGACCATCTTTTACACTTACTGCCGCCATACCAACGATTCCAAAGCATTCCACAGCTACAGTTCCCGCATATTTTGCAATGACTTCCGGTGCAATTGTAATGATTCCTAATTCTGTACTCATACATCCTTTCATATCTATTCCCTCCAATTTTTGTTATGGATTTTCTTTTTTATGCATACTTAACGTTTATATTATACTCTGTTTTGCCAGTTTTTACAACAACTTATAAAACCTTTCTTCAAATTGTTAAATAAGTACTTGCAAATTAAACTTTTTTCTGCTAAAATAATTTGTGTTGTGAGTCTGGTATGACTATTAATATCGTTAGGAGGTGCAATCATGGCTAAATGTGCTATTTGTGAAAAGGGTGCTCATTTCGGAAATAACGTAAGTCACTCTCATAGAAAAACACCAAAGATGTGGAAATCAAACGTAAAATCAGTAAGAGTAAAAGCTGAAGGCGGAAATACAAAGAAAATGTATGTATGTACTTCATGTTTAAAATCTGGCAGAGTTGAACGTGCTTAATTTTACACAGAATGAAACGAGATGAAGAATCATCTCGTTTTTTTGTGCATCTATTATTATCCACAAAATAAATTATATCCAACTATGAGACATATAAAAATCAACACAAGACCAACAAAGACATTTGGCAGCATCAGCATAATCAGCATTCCAACTGCAATAAAAAATAATGCAAACCCAATTACTTTTTTCATTGCTCTACTCCATGTAGTGTATCCTCTTTTTATTATATGTCTCATTCTTCCAAATTATTCTGCGTCGTTCAACATATCCGCAACATCCTTTTCCGTTACTTTCTCCTCTTTTTTAGAAGAAAACCGATCAACCACATCAGGAACCATATCTAAAATTTTTGTAATCGTATCCTGATTTTTGATATTTACAAGTTTTGTCTTTCCGTCTTGAATCACAAGCACCGCACACGGTGACATCTTTCCGCCAAGTCCACCGGCGCCTTTTTCCTTTTTATCTCCCTGAAATGAACCGGCTCCCACCGCAAATGAAACGTCTACCAATGGTAAAATGATAGTATCGCCAATGTGAATTGCATCACCGACAACAGTCTTTGACGAAACAACACTGTCCATCCCACGAAATAAAGCTTCTACTGTTGCATTAAATTTGTTATCCTCCATTTTGTATTCCTCCTCGCATATTTTATAATTTAAACGTTTTTATATGTTCATATGTGGTTCTGACCTGTTTATCAAAAAATAAATTCCACAAAACAATCACTGCATAAATTCCTCGGATACGCCCTTTAATCAGAAGGTGCCCTTCTAAAATCCGATATTCGAAATCCGGATAGATATCTATATGTTCTCCATAAAACGGATAAAGCATACTCAGCACAGCCAGTATCCTCCCCGTATCGTAGGGATCCTCCAATCCAAATCGCACAGCGCCTGTAAATTTCCTCGGTCTTAAAAGCCGAAGAATTCTGAACAATTCTTTTTTCAAACGCCCCCATGCCGCTTTGTGAATGGGCTCCGCAAGAAACTCTGTTAATTTTTCTTTTTTCTCCAAAAGCACTTTTATCTTATCACACATTGTCTGATATGTATATTTTATCTTTTGAAGCAAAGATTGTTTTTCCTTTTTCTCACTTTCTGCCGTTTCTCCACACTTCTTTGCTGTGCGGTTTCTTTTCACTTTCTTTTCCTGCGGTTCTTTTTTCGTTGGAATGTTTGTCGGCTCTGCTTTCTGAGGCACTTCTTCGTCTCTTTTTTCTTGTTCCTTCTCAGACTCTTTTTCTCTGTATGTCTCATTTTGGAGCGTTTCAATGTGCTCTGTCTGGTTCAGTTTTTTCCAGCCGATTCGAATCTGCCAGCAAAATTCGCCATTTTGATATTTAAAATATCCGGAAAACAAATGTAAAAGCCACGAAAACCGAGCATGCGCGTCGATACTTTCAAATGTCCCTGCACTTTCCGCCTCAATTCGATACCGGACAGGCACAAAAAGCACAATGCAAATGAGCAATACTGCAATTCCCAGTATTGCTGCCAGAAGAATTCCTATGATTTTCAAAATCCATAATATAATCTGGAACATGTCTGCACCTACACTTTTCCCTCTTCAAACTTTTTTTGCTGTTCTAGCAAATACTTGCGTATTTTCATATCTCCTGTCACATCATACACTTCCTGTGCAATCTTTTCCACTAAGTACAGTGCCTCTTCAAAACCATCTGCAATGCCAACCACAAGTAGCCTTCGCTTTTTCCAGCCCCTTTGCAGCAACAATGCCGTATCGTAAAACTCAAGATTATTATTCGCATTTTCTGCAAGAACAATCACATATTTATTTAACTGTATTTTATCATGCTCTAACTTATATATGATTCCCTCTTTTTTTTCTTTTAATTCATCACTTAAATACAGATTATGATAATATTTCATATGGATCCCTCAATTATTTAATAGTAATACGCATTCAAAACCTGTTTTGCAACCGATACTGCACTCATTCCGGAATTGTCTGCACTTTCTACCACCGCACTGATTACAAGTTCTGGATTGTCTACATTGGTAAACCCTGTAAACCACGAATGGGATTTTTCTTTATCACTGCTGTATTCTGCTGTCCCTGTTTTTCCGGCTACCGTATAGCTTTCTCCGCTAAGCGCCGTCCCCGTTCCATGATCGATAACACCTTCCATATACTCTTTCAGTTTTGCTGCTTCTTCCGAAGTCATAAGCGTTTCGTATATCTCCGGAACATTTTTCTTAACTGTCGTTCCTGTATAATTTTCGGTATGATCAACCAAATATGGTTTCATCAATGTCCCTCCATTTGCAATTGCAGCCGAAATAAGCGTCATATGGTACGGACTAATCTGTGTTTTTCCCTGACCAATTGCTGTCATCATAATTTCACTGTCTGTTGTGTTTTTGTCCACACGAAATTTGCTTTGGCTGTAAGGCAGTACAGACGGAAGCTTTTTATTAAACAACAACTCTTCTGCCGTTTTTCTGTACGCTTCTTTATCCAACATCAGACCAATATTAGAATAAGATGCGTTACAGGAGTTGGCAAGCGAATCCGCTAAATTTTCCTCACCATGCGCCCTGTTTCCCGCACAGTGAATCGTCGTCCCTTCATGGGTGATCTCACTTTCACAATAATAACTATAATTTTCAAAATCCGAATATTCACGCATATACTCTAATGTTGTGACTAACTTAAAGGTAGATCCCGGCGCATACGCTCCCTGTGTCGCACGATTCAGAAGCGAACTGTTTTCATCTGTAGTAAGCCATTCCCAGTCTTCCGAAATGGTATTTGGATCAAATGTCGGTTTGGACACCATGGCAAGTATCTTTCCTGTGCTTGCTTCCATGACAACAACTGCCCCCTTATGGTCTCCCAATGCATCATAGGCTGCTTGCTGAAGTTTGCTCTCAAGCGTTGTAACTACATTGTCGCCAATATTTTTTTCTTCTTTAAATTCTTTTACAATCTTCTCTACAAAAAAAGCATTTGATGTCAGCAAATCAAAATTTTCCACGGATTCCAGTCCTGACTTCCCTTTTGAATCATATCCTACTACATGTGCATACACATCTCCATAAGGATAATTTCTTGTCTCGGTTCCATCCTCCGCAACTACTGTCTCAGCCAGCACCTCTCCGTTTTTATCTAAAATACTTCCTCTTACAACTCGGTCAGAAAGGGAATCCATACGCACATTATAAGGACTGTTGATAATTTCTTTGCTGCGCACAACATTAAAATATACAAGATACCCCATCATTACCAGAAAAAGTGTCACAAAAAAATATGTCACCCTAGCGAATTCTTTGTTTGTTGATTTCTTTTTCTTTGTTCGTTTTTTCTCTTCTCTGCGGCCGTCTTGCTGCATCTTTTTCGCGCTCGTTCTTTTTTTCACCGGCGGTACTTCTTCTCTTGATTGTTGTCCTTTGCGTGTCTTGCGGACTCTTTCGTCTTCCTGTCGTCTCCTGCCGTCTTGTCTGATTTTTCTGTGCTCGTAATTGTTGTTCTTTTCTTCTCTCAATATCTTCTTCCTCGTCTTCTCTTAAAATATACAATCCCTGAATAATTGCAAACATAATCAAAGTGCTCAATACAGAACTTCCTCCATAACTGATCAGAGGAAGTGTCACACCTGTTGACGGAATAAATTTTGTCACACCGCCAATAGTCAGAAATGACTGAAAAATGAAACAAGTTCCAAGTCCCAGTGCCACCAGCTTATAAAAGCGGTTATGAAGCTGCATTGCAATATTCAAAAACATCACATAACAGCTTAGGAAAATTAATATGATGCAAAGCGCAAAAATCAGTCCCATCTCTTCGCAAATTGCTGAGAAAATAAAATCCGTCTCCGCTACCGGAATCGCATCTGCCTTTCCCTGAAACAATCCGGTTCCAAACCAACTCCCTGTTCCAATCGCAAACAAAGACTGTGCCACCTGATATCCACCATTCTGATAAGAAGCGAAAGGATCTTGCCATACGATCACACGGACACGAACGTGGTTAAACAAATAATAAGCCACGACAGACGCTGCCGCTCCCGCGCCAAGGCCGGCAAATACATATAACGGCTGGCTTGTGGCCACATACAGCATAACAAGATACACAATAAAAATAATCAATGCCGCACCCAAATCCTTAGATGCGACCAGAATCAACACATGAAAAGCCGCTAATGCCGTTGTAATCACAATATCTTTAAATGCTCTGGAGTGATAAAAGCTGGATGCAACAAAAAACACAAACAATATCTTTACAAATTCGGAAGGCTGGACTCCAACACCTCCCACCATAAATCCCAGCTTTGCTCCAAATTGTTCAGTTCCCACAACAACAACTGCAGCCAATGCAACAATTCCCACACCACAGTACAGCCATCTCCACTCGGAGAGTTGTTTCACTTTCCGGATGATCACCGGAACTGCCAGACTGATTGCCACACCGCCCGCTGCAATAACACATTGCTTCACCGCCTTATTATAAGACAATCTTGTGATCATGATAAAACCGATTGTCATAAGCATACACATATTATTGACTACAAGGCGTGAAGCCTTTGGATAAATCCATGTATACAGCAGTATGATCGCCAAAAGCAGTACTACCTGTACCGCATAAAATATCAAAATCTTTATTTCTCCGATTTTCAAATACATTCCTGCAAACGCAAGAAAATGTATCATAAACATCAATTTATTCTGGTTCCGCAAAATACGCCGCTTTTTGTCTCCGTCCGCATATCCGAAGACAGTGAAGCATTCGTATGTATACATCGTAATCAAAATGATCATGAGGTATTTCGCACATTCTACTATAATATTTGCCAATTTCTCACCTACTTTATTCCCCTCTTAAAATGTCCTCTTGTAAATTCCATATCTGGTTCTCTTGCTGCCTGATTTTCCAAAAAGACGGCTCGATATAAGTCCAATACTTTCCTTACGTTCTCTTTCTTTTCAACTGTAAACTGGAGACGCATAGCCTTTGGCATCAAGTCCTCAATTTCTTGTTTTTGATCTGTCAGAACGACCGGCAAGGAATTATATATGATATTATAACAATAATCACAATTGTTTTTCACAAAAAACTCTTTTTGGTATCGGTCCTTCATCACAAGTATTCCTTTTTCTTTTCGACATCCTGCTACCGTCTTTGTCACACATTGTGCTGACACCATCATCGGCACATGTCCATAGACGACCAGTTCACTGCTTTCCAGCCCTACTTCTCTTAATTCATTATAATTTAATTCCAGTGGCGCTGTTGTTGCCTCCACCTCTTCTTCCATCCAGAATTTCTTTGCATATCGATTGAATTGATACAGATTATAGTCTGTGACAATGTTGCCTTGGTAGCCATGTGCCTTCAGAAACTGATAACTCTCATAATTTCGTATCAGCACACCATCCCAAGCCGCTTCAAAAATATGGGCATAACAAGCTTCATACTTTACGTTTGCATCTGTCCTGAAAATATGTGGCATTCCAAGATAAATTGTTTTTCCCCGTTCATGCACACTTTGAATCATGTCATTCAGATTCGGATTTTCCCATATGCGCTCCGCAAGATTACAATCCAGATAAATTCTCTGCACAGAAGACTCTTTTAAAACTTCCAAAAGCTGTTCGCTCGTTTCTACAGAAACATAAAAGCAATTGCATTTTGTGTCTGCAGCGACTGATTTTTCCATATATTTTGGAGCATCAGAACTTTTTCTTCTTGTCTTTTGCAGAATCTGATCTTCCAATGTATCTAATGCTTTCCTTCTAAGTTCATTCAGACTCTGCATCGGCAGGAACACATTCCCCAAAAGATTTATCTGCAAATGTTCAAATTCAAACTCCGTGTTCCCGGTTTTTCGCATCTGCTTTTCAATTCTTTCTATTTGCATCGGCTGATTCAAAGCCTCCTGTACGGGCTCCCCAGTCAAATCCACTGTACAATCCTGATAGACCACTTCTAGTTTAGCAGGTTCTCCAACAGAAAGGATTAATTTTCCATTGATTTTTTCTTTTACTTTTCTTGATATGATAGTATCATGGATTTTGTTTATCAGACTTTCGTTTCGTGTTCGATTCAAAATCTGCCCTTTTTTCATATTCTGGCGTTTATGAGAATAAAACGTAATTGTCTGCCCCTTCTTTGTACTATCAGAAAATGTATAATTCTCATTCTGTGTCGGAAGCTCCACAACATCTCCTGCATGAATGTCCGTAATTGCTTTTGCCGTCACAGTCTTCCCACTCTGTGAAACTACCTGCAGTGCCGGCACTCCCGCATGGTTTGGTCTGTCCAAGGACAGCATCTTGCGTCCATTTCTTGTATGATAATAGCCACCATGAGAGCCTCCACGGTTGTATAAATCCATGAGCATCTGTCTGTCTTTGGGATCTATACAAAACGTTTTCTCCCCATGTTCCAAATATTGATCTGTATACTTTCGATACATTGCAGTGACAAGCGCAACGTATTCGGGCTTTTTCATGCGTCCTTCGATTTTAAACGAATCAATTCCCGCTTCCACAAGCTCCGGTATATACTCCAAAGTACAAATATCCTTCAGACTCAGCACATATGAGCTTTCCTTGCTGCCATTTACTTTATACGGCAGTCTGCAAGGCTGTGCACACTGACCGCGATTTCCACTTCGCCCTCCAAGCATACTGCTATATAAGCATTGACCCGAATAGCAATAGCAAAGTGCTCCGTGTACAAAACTCTCAATCTCGACGTCAGTCTTTTCTCTGATATTTTTAATCTCTTCCAGCTGAAGTTCTCTGGCTGTCACAACTCGCTCTACTCCCTGCTCTTCCAAAAAACGGGCGCCGAGCGCATTCGTGATCGTCATCTGTGTACTTGCATGAATCGGCAAATCCGGAAAATGTTCCTTTACAAATTGCAGAACACCGATATCCTGTACAATGACCGCATCCAGCCCTCTCTCATAGTATGGGCGCAAATATTCATAAAATGACTCCCTTAATTCTTTCTCTTTCAAAAGAGTATTTACTGTCAGATAAATCTTTCTTCCGTGCAGATGCACATAATCAATTGCTTCTAATAGTTGTTCTTCGGTCAGGTTGTCAGCATATGCTCTTGCACCAAATCGACTGCCGCCAATATAGACTGCATCTGCTCCTGCCGCAATTGCCGCTTTCATGCTTTCATAAGATCCTGCCGGCGATAAAATTTCAATTTTTCTTTTCATATATTTCCTTATCCCTTAAAAAAGGCTGTCCCATGACAGCCTATTTTTTATGATTCTTCATCTCTGCTTCCAACTTCACAATTTTCATCTGCAGCTGTTGATTTTCATTCTTTTCTTTTTCAAGATCACGCTCCAGATTCTCGAACTTGATCTGTGTAGAAATCAGCTCATGCTTTAAATCATACATTTCCTTATCTTTTTCTTCCACATCACTTTCAAGCGCAATGCTCTGCTTCTTTTCTTTAAAATAATCATCTGCGATATTCAGCGCCAACAAAATATTCCTTGTCTCTGCACTCTGTCTTCCATATCCTTCACTGCTCGCACACTCTGAAATCTTATGATTTAAGTATGTAGATACTTGCTGCAGATATTCTTCGCTCTCAAATCCACTCAATGTAAAAACTTTTCCGTCTATGATAACTTCTGTGTAATTTTTTGAAGATGTCATGGAAACCTCCTTGAAACTTTCCTAATTATCTTTCTATTATAAACCATCTATGAAAAAAAACAACTCTTTTATTCTTTTTCATAATGAATTCCAAGATGATGGTATGCGAATTCTGTGACAACTCTTCCTTTCGGTGTCCGCTGGATAAATCCATTCTTCAGTAAATATGGCTCATAAACATCCTCTATTGTCCCTGAATCTTCTCCAATAGATGCCGCCAGTGTGTCAAGCCCCACCGGGCCTCCCTGAAATTTTTCTATAATTGTAAGAAGAATATTCCGGTCAATGTGGTCAAGCCCATATCTGTCCACCTCCAGTAAATCCAGTGCATACATCGCCACCTCTTCCGTAATGACGCCATCATACTTCACCTGTGCAAAATCCCGCACTCGCTTTAAAAGTCGATTGGCAAGACGTGGTGTTCCTCTAGATCTTTTCGCCATCTCCAGCGCACCATTCGGTTCAATCTCAACGCCTAAAACATCTGCTGAACGCATAATAATCGTCTGCAGTTCCTTTTCTGTATAAAATTCCAGACGATTGACCACACCAAACCTATCTCGCAGCGGCGCTGTGAGCATACCGGCTCTTGTTGTCGCTCCCACCAAGGTAAACTTCGGAAGATCCAAACGGATGGAACGTGCGCTTGCTCCCTTACCGATCATAATATCAATCGCATAGTCTTCCATCGCAGGATAAAGCACTTCCTCCACCTGTCTGTTCAAACGATGTATCTCATCTACAAAAAGGACATCTCCTTCCTGAAGATTGTTTAAAATAGCTGCAATCTCCCCCGGCTTTTCAATCGCCGGTCCCGAGGTGACTTTTAAATTCACATTCATCTCATTTGCAATAATTCCCGCCAATGTAGTCTTTCCAAGCCCCGGAGGTCCATAAAAAAGAACATGATCCAAAGATTCTTTTCTGGATTTTGCCGCCTCAATATAAATTTTTAATGTTTGCTTGGCCTTCTCCTGACCAATATAATCAGATAACAGCTGTGGGCGAAGATGATTTTCTATCTTTACATCTTCTTCCAGATTTTCTGTTGTAATAATTCTCTTTCCCATTTTCATTCTCCGCCTTTGTTAAAACATCATGTACTTCAGCGCTTGTTTCAGTACATCTTCCACAGTAGTCTCCTCTGTGACTGTCACTTTTTTCACAGCTTTCATAGACTCTGTACTTCCATATCCAAGGGCAGTCAGTGCTTGAACTGCCTCTGCCTGTACTTCATTCGCAGTATCTGCCACACCTGCATATTCAACTGTCTCCGAATTTTTTTCCAAGATGTCTTCCACACTCAGTTTATCTTTCAATTCAATAATAAGTTTTTCCGCCGTTTTCTTTCCGATTCCCGGCGCCGCCGAGATCGCTTTCGCGTCATTCGCCAGCACGGCAAATCTCAAATCATCCGGACTCAGCTGAGACAGAATGCTCAATCCGGCTTTCGGACCGATACCACTTACACCGATCACCAGTTTAAAAATCTTTAAATCGTCTCTCGTCAAAAATCCAAATAATTGCATCGCATCTTCACGTACATTCAAATAGGTGTGAATCTTCACTTCCTCGCCAATCGGCGGGAGCATTCCCATAGATTGCCCCGGCATAAAAATTCCATATCCTATTCCATTCACATCTACAATAATCTTATCTTCTTCAATTGCAGAAAGTTCTCCTCTTATATACGAAATCATATTTCCTCCATTACATTTCTATTCTGTTCAATCTTTTTAACATCTCACCAGAGATGATACCAATCATAATTCCTGTCACAAGCCCCGATATAAGTAAAACCGGAAGATAATATCCAATGCTCAAACTCTCCAATACAAGAGCAGCCATGATTAACTGGCCAACATTGTGAAAAACGCCTCCCATCGCACTGATTCCAAGCAAACTGAACGCTTTTGTCCTTTTTAAAGCGACCATCACCGTCAGACTGAGAAGTCCGCCGGCCAAACTATACACAATGCTAAATAAATTACCAAATAAAAAACCTGATAAAATCACCCGCACAACTGCCAAAGTATAAGCCTCTTTGACTCCCATCTTATATAAAACGACTACAACCACAAGATTCGCCAGACCAAGCTTCACCCCAGGTATTCCGACTTGAATCGGTATCAGTGTCTCCACATAGCTGAAAATCAATGCAAGTGCGATAAATACTCCGAAATATGCTGCCTTTGATTTCAAAACGTGCCTCCTAATTTGCAACCGAATCCATCTCTGCCTCTTCTCCTGTTCCTGTAGTAATCTCAATCACCACCTTATTTGGCAGACAAACAATCGTCTCTTTGTTTTTCGAAATTGCTTTATGATGTACGCAAATCTGATCCGGACAATTAGCTTCCTTCATCTTTACTTCTCGGTTCTCAATGACAAATGTATTCGTATCGTTAATTTGCACTTCCGTGTTATCCGACAGACTGTAAGTCCCTTTCACTTTTCCATCAACAGTCACTACCACTTTTCCAACGCTCTCTCTTCCGAATCTCATATATAAAAGCAAGCAGGAAGCCGCCACACACACAACAACCAGAATCAATACAATATCACTTTTCTTTATCTTCATTGTTTTTGTTCCTTTCTTTCCGTCTATTTTAGCATATCACATTCTTTTATGCAACCACACGTTCGATTTCATACTTTCTTTTGCGAAAAAACAGGACTACCGAAAATAGTCCTGTCCACATTTTAATAATATCCGTAATATCCGCTTCCACTGATCATATTGAATATCATTGCTCCAAAGAAAATGAATACAATGATACCAAGCACAGTAGTAATTGCCCAATAAATCAAGTATGCTCTACAATAGTTTTTACGGTTTTCATTCTCGTTTTTTCCAAACGCCCATACAAAATATAAAATAATTCCAGCACAAGGAATTAAAAGAGCTAACAATGTAATCAGCCAATCTCCCATTGACATTACGCTTTTGTCCGGTTGATTATACTGATTCGATCCATTCTGATTATCGTATCCATTTGGCTGGTATTCGTTATTTCCATATGAATACTGATAATTTTGATTCATGTTTTCGTTCGAGTTTGAATACTCTGAATTTGTACTTTCCTCGTTCTGAGGAGCCGGCTGTGTTGACTGTGTTTCTTCCTGTGGTGCATTTTCATAGTTATTTTCCATAGTGTGCCTCCTTATCAGATTTATACATTGATATCATACCATATTTTCGCTGCGCTCACAATTTATTTTAATACTTTATCGAAAAAAGTACTCAACAAATTATTTCGGTAATATGACATCGGCGGCTCTCCCGGAAACAAAAATATCATACGGTACACATAAAAGCAAAGCATTGCAATGACAACTACAAGCACATACTTTACAAACACCTTTTGACTCCGCTTCAGGATATATCGATAAACACAAAAAAGAACCAGTAATGCTGCAATTACATAGATAAAAGGGTGAATCTGAAACGCTTCCTTAAACTCACCTCTTAAAAGTGCTATTCCTGCCCTCGTAAGTCCACAACCCGGGCAGGGAAATCCAGTAATTGCTACCCAGATACAACTGACCGGAAATACTATGCGATTCAATCCCAAATAAACTGCAATGAGCAAAATCGCAATTCTCATATTTTTAATATCCTGCCAAAGCAAAGCAGCTGCCTCTTTCAAAATTGTTTTCACAGAACGTTTCATTTCTCTTCCTCTCAAAAAGGTTCAGCCGTAAGCTGAACCTTGATATTTACATAATGATTTTCTTTGGACATTTTTCTGCACACAGACCGCAGTTCGTACATTTTTCAGGGTCAATATGTGCGATATTATCTTCCACAACAATAGCATCAGACGGACAAACTTTCTGACACATTTTACATCCGATACAACCAACTTTACAGACAGACAGTACATCTTTTCCTTTGTCCTTCGAGCTGCACTGCACTAAATGCTTCTGTTCATATGGTACTAACTCAACCAAATGTTTCGGACAGGCTGCAACACATTTTCCACATGCCTTACAAGCGTCTTTATCTACGACCGCAACGCCGTCAACAATGTGAATCGCATCAAATGGACATGCCTTTACACAGCTTCCAAACCCAAGGCAGCCATAATTACAAGACTTCGGACCTCCATTTTGTATGAAATCCATCATTTTACAATCTTCAATTCCATAATATTCATAATCCTGATTTGCCTTATCACAAGTACCTGCACATTTTACAAATGCAGTCATACGTACCTGTTCTCCTGCTTCCTGTCCCATAATTTCACCAATCTTTGCCGCAACCGGAGCACCGCCGACCGGACATCCTCCAATTTCTGCTTCCCCTGCAACGATTGCAGCGGCAAGTCCTGAACAGCCTGCATATCCACATCCACCACAGTTGTTTCCAGGAAGTACGCCTGTGATTGCCTCTTCTCTTTCATCTACCTCTACTGCAAATTTTTTGCCTGCAATTCCTAAGAAGGCGCCGATGAACAATCCAGTACCGCCCACAATGACTGCAGCTATTATAATCCCTGTTACACTCATCTTTTCGTCCTCCTTAAATCAGTCCTGAAAATCCGAAAAACGCAATCGCCATCAGTCCTGCTGTAACAAGAACAATCGGCGTCCCCTGAAATGATGGGGAAACATCATTGTTTTCCGTTTTTTCACGAATACCTGCCATAATTACAATAGATACCGTAAACCCAACAGCAATTGCAAATCCATTCACAACACCTTCCAAAATACTGTAAGATTTTTGAACGTTGGTCAGGGCAACACCAAGCACTGCACAGTTTGTCGTGATCAGCGGAAGATATACACCAAGCGCTTTGTAAAGAGAAGGCATTGATTTTTTCAAGAACATCTCCACAAACTGTACCAAAGCTGCAATTACAAGAATAAATACAATGGTCTGTAAATATTCAAAATGTGTTGGCACTAAAATAAATTTATAAATCAAGCTTGTAAAAAATGATGCGATCGTAATAACGAAAATAACCGCGCCCCCCATACCACTTGCTGTCTCTACTTTCTTCGATACACCAAGGAATGGGCAGATTCCTAAGAATTGGCTAAGTACAACATTATTCACAAATGCGGAACCAATTGCTATAATAAGTAATTCTTTCATTTCCTGTACTCCTCCTATTCTTCATTTCCTGTTGGAAATATTCTGCCTCCACATGAACTGTTTCCACATGAAGCACAGCCTTCACCACATCCGGTTTTCACTGTTTCTTTTCCTTTGTTTGCTGCATTTCTCTTCACTTTATTTTGAATTGCAACAAGCCCTGCCAGAACAAAAAATGCCCCAGGAGCCAAAATAAAAATAGTCACAGGTTCATAGGAAGACGGCATAATCTGTTTCCCAAAAATCTGTCCTGCCCCGATTACTTCACGGACAATTCCGATACTCGTCAGTCCAATCGTAAATCCAAGTCCCATACCGATTCCATCAAAGATAGATGGAAGAACCGGATTCTTAGAGGCATAGCTTTCTGCACGTCCTAAGATGATACAGTTTACGACAATCAATGGAATATAAAGTCCAAGTGAGTCATAAAGACTCGGAATGAACCCTTCCAAAAGAAACTGTACAATTGTAACAAAAGATGCAACGACAACGATAAATGCCGGCATTCTAACCGAATCCGGAATAATTTTACGAAGCATAGAAATGAGCATATTTGACATCACCAAAACGACCGTTGTCGTCAGACCCATTCCCACACCATTGATTGCAGATGTTGTAACAGCCAATGTAGGACACATTCCCAACATCAAAACGAAGGTAGGATTTTCTTTTACCAGACCATTGTAAAGTCTTTCCACACATTTATTCATTTGCACTACCTCCTATTACATGATTAAAATATGCAAGTCCTGCATTTACTGCGTTTGTCACCGCATTTGAAGTGATTGTAGCTCCGCTGAGCGCATCGATTTCTTCGTCTGAGCTTGCACCTGTTTTTGTAACTGTGAAAGCTTCCACAGTTTTTCCGACATACTGATCACGGAATTTCGCCTCAGTCGCTTTCATTCCAAGTCCCGCTGTCTCGCTGATACTTAAAATTTCCACGCCTTCCACAACTCCGTCATTTCCGATTCCGACCGAAATCTGAATATCTCCACCATATCCTTCACTGGATGTCGTCGTCACGACATAGCCGATTGTCTCACCCGACTTATCTTTTGCTTCTGCAACTCCATTTACCGTACATCCTGAAATATCTTTCACTGCTTTTGCCGCTTCTTTCTCATCAAAATCAGCGTAGTCTGCAAAGCTATCCGCTTCTTTTAAAACTGCTTTGTACGCTTCTTGTCTTGCTTTCTCCTGAGATGCCGCGATTGGATCTTTTGTAATCTCATAGACCATTCCCAGCAACAAACCGGAAATCAACGTTATCGCAGTAAGAATCAATGTGTTTTTAATAATTTTATTCATTATTTTTCTCCTCCTTTACCAAACGGTTTTGGAAGAGTAACCTTCTCGATCAATGGTACTAAAAGGTTACTAAAGATGATCGCATAAGACACACCTTCTGCCGAACCGCCAAATAAACGGAACAAACCAGTTAGCAATCCAAGACAGACACCATATACAATCTGTCCCTTTTTTGTAATCGGCGACGTCACATAATCCGTTGCCATGAACCAGGCTCCAAGCATCAGACCTCCACCGCAAAGATGTGCCGTGATATACTGTGGGTCTAGTCCATGTCCGCCAAACAAGATAATAAAAATAACAAATGTCACAATATATGTACCTGGAATTCTAAGGTCAATCACCCCCATTAAAAGAAGGAAAATAGCCCCGATCATAATCGCAATTACAGATGTCTCACCAATCGTACCTGCAGTATTTCCAATCAGCATATCAAATGTGTTTACACTTTCGCCTGCTTTTAACTGTGCAAGCGGAGTCGCACCGGATACACCGTCATATACAAATGTTGTCATTCTTCCTGTAAACGAAATCAGCAGGAAGCATCTCGCGCCAAGCGCCGGGTTCATAAAATTCTGTCCCAATCCGCCAAACAGTTGCTTTACAACTAAAATAGCAAACACGCTTCCGAGTACGCACATCCACCAAGGTGCTGTCGGCGGCAAGTTCAGTGCCAGCAGAAGTCCTGTCACTACCGCACTAAAATCCTGGATAGTCACCTTTTTATGCATTAATTTTTGATAAAGATATTCTGTCAGCACCGCTGTTCCTGTTGTTATTAACACTACACCTAGCGCTGATAATCCAAAGTTATATACACCGAATATAGTTGTCGGCAACAAGGCAATTGTTACCAACATCATAATATTGCTCGTAGTAACCTTGGAACGTATATGTGGTGAAGACGATATATTAAACTGTTCACTCACCTTAGTTCACCTCTTCCTTTATTTTTCTTATTTTTTTCTTCTGTTTGCGAGTGCAATTTTTCTCATGGAACCAATTGCCTGCTTCAACTGACGCTTTGCCGGACAGACATAACTACATGAACCACATTCTACACATTCAAGTCCTTCCCATTTCGTAAATGCCTCTTCATTATGATGTTCTGCAAAATCAGCCAGTCTTGACGGTATAATACGGCTCGGGCAGACTTCTACACAACGTCCGCAATTAATACATGCGCTCGGCTCATTTGCAGCAACTTCATCTTTTGTCAGACAAAGAATAGAGGATGAAGTCTTGGTGATCGGAGTATCCAGCGTAAACATGGCAAATCCCATCATTGGTCCCCCCGAAATCACTTTTTCCGGCTCATCCAAAAATCCTCCCGCAGCCTCTACAAGTTCTCTTTGATTTGTTCCAAACAGCACTTTAAAGTTGCCAGGAGCTTTAACGCCATCTCCGCTGACCGTTACGATACGTTCCATAACCGGTCTTTCATCTATCACTGCATAGTGAATTCCAATCAATGTCTCAACATTGTCTACTACACATCCTGCGTCTGCCGGAAGCATACTGGAATTAATGGCTCTTCCTGTTGTTGCAAAAATAAGCTGACGTTCTGCACCTTGTGGATACTTTGTTTTCAGCGCAAGGACTTCCATACGAGGCTCATCTTTTGTAAGTTCCTTTAATTTTGCAATACAATCTGGTTTATTATCTTCCACTCCAAAGATTCCTTTTGCATTGTCAAACAGCTTTAATACTACCTTCATTCCACTGACAAGTTCTTCCGGATTCTCAAGCATTCTTCGATAATCTGCAGTGATATACGGCTCACACTCGGCACAGTTTGCTATCACATATTCAATTTTTTCAGGTTCTTTTGGAGAAAGTTTTACTTTTGTCGGGAAACCTGCACCACCCATACCAACAATTCCGGCTTCGCCGATCAAATTTAAAATTTCTTCTTTTGTAAGCTCATCAAGTGGTTTCGACGGAGTATATTCTACTTCTTGATACTCTCCGTCATTTTCTACAACAATACAGTTCACTTTTGAACCTGTTGGATTAAAATGTGGCTCAATTGCTTTCACTGTTCCCGATACCGAAGCATGTATCGGAGCAGAAACAAAGCCCCCTGCTTCCGCAATTTTTTGTCCCTTCAGCACATGGTCTCCTACTGACACAATCGGACTTGCCGGTGCACCAATATGCTGGGAAAGCGGATAAATCAAATCTCCCTTCGGCATCACTGTAACAATCGCCTTGTCTTTTGCAAGACTTTTCCCATCATTCGGATGGATACCGCCTTTGAATGTTAGTAATCCCATTCGCACATTCCTTCCTTTCATTTTTTGACATTTTTTTCACATAAACACATGCAAATAAATAGAGACTACAAGTAGTCTCTATTTATACATTATTCATTTACTGATATCCTTATTCTGCTGTCTCTTCTTCTGCTTCAACTGTCTCAGGCTCAAGTGCTTTCATGCTCAAGCTGATCTTTTTCTCTGCTTCGTTCAAATCAACTACTTTTGCTGTAATTTCCTGACCTACTGACAATGCATCTGAAGGTTTTTCAACATGTGCTCTCGAAATCTGAGATACATGTAATAATGCATCTACACCTGGAGCCAATTCTACAAATGCACCGAAATCTGTCATTCTTGCAACTTTTCCTGTCACTTCTTTTCCTACTGCAAAATCTGTGGCAGCATTTGCCCATGGATTTGTCTCTGGGAATTTTAAGCTCAATGCAACTTTTGTATCGTTAATATCTTTCACAAGAACTTTTACAGTATCTCCAACCTGGAATACTTTTTTCGGGTTCTCTACTCTTCCCCATGACATTTCAGAAATGTGAAGTAATCCATCTACTCCGCCAAGGTCGATGAATGCACCAAAATCTGTAACATTCTTCACTGTACCTTCCACAACATCTCCGACTTTTAATTTTGCAAATAATTCTTTCTGTAATTCTGCTTTTTCAGCTACTAAAAGTTGTCTTCTGTCACCGATCACACGGTTTCTTCTTGGATTGAATTCGCTGATAACAAATTCAATCTCCTGACCTTGATATTTGCTAAGATCTTTTTCGTAAGTGTCAGACACTAAACTTGCAGGGATAAATACTCTTGCTTCATCAACAACAACACTTAATCCTCCTCCAAGAATCTGAGCTACTGTCGCTTTCAATACTTCTTTGTTCTCAAAAGCTTCTTTTAATCTTTCATTTCCTTTTTCTGCTGCTAATCTCTTATATGTTAACAACACTTGTCCTTCGCCGTCATTTACTTTCAATACTTTTGCTGTCATTGTATCACCTACAGATACAATTGTAGTCAAATCAACATTTGGTTCGTTTGTATACTCACTGCGAGTAATGATACCGTCTGCTTTGTAGCCTATATTCAAGATGATCTCATCTGGTTTCACATCAATGACAGTTCCATCTACAACCTCTCCATTACGTATTGTTTTAAAAGACTCTTCTAACATTTGTTCAAAAGTTAATTCTGACATTATTTTGAACCTCCTCAATTATATTCTTGGGCGTTGATGCCCCAGCTGTAATACCTACCGTTTTTACCGACTTTAATTGATTCATATTCAAATCGTCAAGTGTCTGTATATAGTACGTATTGTTACATGCTTTATCACATATTTCAAATAGCTTTTGCGTGTTGGAACTATGTTTATCTCCAATTACGATCATAGCATCCACTTTTCTTGCAATCTGATCAGCTTCTTCCTGCCTTTCCTTCGTTGCACTGCAAATTGTATTTAAAACACTTATATCATAACTCTTTTTAGAAATAATTTCAACTAAATATTTGAATTTATTGTAATTAAATGTCGTCTGAGATACAACACACACTTTTACATCAGAGGAAACATGAAATTTTTGTGCATCTTCCACTGTTTTAATCACTGTGACGTCATTTTCTGCCCATCCTTTGATTCCCTGCACCTCCGGATGTGACTCATCACCTATGATTACAATATGCTTTCCTTCCATACTCTCTTTTTCAACAATACGGTGAATCTTTTTTACAAACGGACAGGTTGCATCTACACAGCTCAGCCCCCGTTCCTCTAAAATTTTATAAATTTCTTTCGCGACACCATGAGAGCGAATGATCACCACACCACTTTGCAGCTGCATCAGTTCCTCCTGTGTATAAATCACCTCAACACCCTTGCTTCGCATATCTTTGACGACCTCTTCATTGTGGATGATCGGACCATAAGTATATATCTTCACATCGCTTCGTTTTTGAGCCTGTTCATACACCGTCTCCACAGCTCTTTTTACCCCAAAACAAAATCCTGCTGTTTTTGCAAGTCTAACTTCCATCTTTTTTCCTCTTTCTTATCAGGTATAATATGATTGCCGACAGAACCGCTCCGATCAATCCACCGCAGCTGTCTAAGATCACATCTGTAATCTGCCCGCTCCTTCCCGGCACAAATAACTGATGAATCTCATCTGTCACTGCATACAGAGCAGTACTTAGCGCACTCATTCCCACTATCTGTTTTATCTTTCTGCTCTTCTTTTTATAGTTCACAAAAAACAATACACTAAGCGCTGCATATTCACATGCATGGGCACTTTTTCTCACTGCAAAATCGATCTTCTTTGCAAATGCATCTTGTTTCGTGTCGCTCCACTCTTCAAATTCCGGTACCACCACTCTCCCGATCATTTTTCCTACCGAGGTGCTCATCTTTGCAGACTGTACCGCTGGTTTCGCTGAAAAAAAGAAAATCAGTCCCATCCAGAAAATGAGCAGGATAAAAAGCAGCATCCTCTTTCCGTCTTGCCTTGTCATAAACACCTCTATTTGCAAAGATTTTTGATTGCTTCTACCACTTCATCAATACTCATATCGGAACTGTCGATCAACACAGCATCTTCCGCCTGTCTCAATGGAGCAGTTTCGCGGTTCATATCTCTTGTATCTCGTTCTTCGATATCACGAGCAATATCTTCAAGGCTACACTCCTGTCCTTTGTCTGACAGCTCCAGATATCTTCTGTTCGCCCTTGTCTGCACGCTTGCAGTCAAGTATACTTTGACCTCTGCATTCGGCAGCACATTTGTACCGATATCCCTTCCGTCCATGACAACATCTTTTGTTCTTGCCATCTCTCTTTGTAATTCTAAAAGTTGTGCCCGTACTTCCGGAATTGCCGATGTGACGGAAGCCATATTTCCGACAGCTTCTTCCCGCAGAAAACCAGTCACATTCTCACCATTCAAATACACCTGCTGTACGCCGTTCTCATACTGCAGAGTCACTTCCGCATGCTTGCATGCTTCCGCAATCTTTTCTGTGTCATCTGTGCCAAGCCCCTGATTGAGAAAATAGATTGCAAGCGCCCGGTACATTGCCCCGGTATCTACATATACATATCCCAACTCTTTCGCCACTCTTTTTGCTATTGTACTTTTTCCCGCACCAGCTGGTCCGTCAATTGCTATATTATATCCCATTCTTTCTCCTCCTGCTTTAAAAAATGCTGCTTCCCGCTGCATACGCTGTCGACCATGCAATCTGTAAATTAAATCCACCTGTCAGCGCATCCAGATCCAATACTTCCCCCACAAAATAAAGTCCGCTCACCAGTTTTGACTCCATTGTAGAAGGATTGATCTCTTTCACCTTCACTCCGCCCTTTGTGATGATCGCTTCGTTGAAATCTCTCAGCCTTGTGATAGTCCACGTAAAATTTTTCATCAAATGCACAAATTGGTGACGCTCTTCTTTCGAGATCAGATTCACCTTTTTTTCAACATCAATACCGCTTAACTTAAGCATCACCGGGAGCAGTTTTCCCGGAAACAGCTTGGTAACAGCATTTTTAAACTGCTTATTCTTATTCTCTTCAAAGTCTCTGAGCACTCTTTGGTCCAGCTGTTCAAAAGACAATGCCGGCTTCAAATCAATAACCAATTTCAGTTCACTTCTTTTCAACTGTTTTCCGATATAACTGCTCGCGCTGAGCATCAAAGGTCCGCTCACTCCATAATGCGTAAACAGCATCTCACCAAAATCTTCATACAACTTTTTCTTCCCATCATATATCGCTGCAGTCACATTCCGAAGCGACAACCCCTGAAGTTCTTTTACGTAGGTTTCTTTAAGCTCCAACGGGACAAGCGCCGGCATAATATCAGTAACTTGATGTCCTGTTTCTTCTGCAAAACGATATCCGTCTCCCGTCGATCCGGTCGTCTGATAAGAAAATCCACCTGTCGCAACAATACATGCGTCTCCCGTAATCTTTTTCCCATCCTTCGTTTCCAAGTATTCAAATCGGCCCTCGCCGACAACCCTTTTCACTTCTGTATGCAGATGAATCGAAACGCCAAGCTGATGTAATTCTTTTGTCAATGCGCCGATGACATCCGACGAGTGATCTGACACCGGAAACACTCTATTCCCACGCTCAACCTTTGTTCTCACACCGATTCTTTCAAAAAATTCAATCACATTCTGATTGTCATAACCGTAAAAACTACTGTATAAAAATTTAGGGTTTGTCACCACAGAGGCAAACAAAGTATCCATATCACTTGCATTTGTAATATTACAGCGCCCTTTTCCTGTGATAAACAGCTTCTTTCCAAGTTTTTCGTTCTTTTCAAAAATATGAACTTCATTTCCATTATAAGCGGCAAAAATTGCGGCAAACATTCCTGCCGCACCGCCTCCTATCACAAGTACTTTACTCATCTACGTTTCCTCATTTTCTTTAAAATTAAGCGACACCGAATCGTCTACCTGATTCAATTCATCGCTGCTGTATACCTGATATTCATCCCAGATTTGTTCCAGTGTCTCAAGGGTGGCAATGACGTCTTTCTGTTTTTTCATGCATAATGCCACCACAAGTGCGTTCACAACACTTAACGGAGCAACCAGCGAATCTACAATAGATGCCATATCGCTTCTCGCAATCAGATTGCAGGATGAATATAATGTCATTGGAGAATGTACACTGTCTGTCAGTGTGATCACCTTTGCTTTCCGGTTGCTCGCAAATTCCAGCGCCTTCAACGTACGCATTGAATATCGCGGAAAACTGATGCCGATAATCACATCCTCCGCCCCGATCCGTATAAGCTGTTCAAAAATCTCGCTTGAGCTGTTTGTGTGAACCGATGTCACATTATCGAAAATCAAATTCAGATAAAAACTCAGAAAATTAGCCAGCGGTGCACAACTTCGAATTCCCACCACATATATACGTTTTGCATTCAAAATAGTGTCCACGGCAAGCTCAAATGCATTCTGATCCATATTGGCAAGTGTAAGCTTGATTTTTTCAATATCCGACTGAAGAACCGATGCCAGAATTTCCGACTGACTGATCCGACCATACGTCACTTCCATGCGCTGAATCGAATTTAATTTATTCCGCACAAGCTCTTCTAGTGCTTTCTGAAATCCCGGATACCCTTGATACCCCAACTGCGTTGCAAATCTGACAACAGTAGACTCACTGACCCCCACCACTTTCCCAAGTTTTGCTGCGGTAAGAAATACTGCTTTGTCATAATTTTTCAAAATATAATCTGCCAGCAGTTTTTGTCCTTTACTCATCTGTTCATAATTTTTATCTATTTTATTTAACAATTCATTTGCGTTTTTATTATTCACAATTTGCCTCCGGTATCTTACTATCAATATGCGAATTCATTATACACGACTTATATTTTTTATTCAAGACGTAATCAGGGACGAAGCAAAAACTCCGTCCCTGACTTTATTTCTATTTCTGATTCACATTTGCAGTTGCAACAATGTCTACCCCTGTTTCAGCTACATCTTTCACTAATATGTCTCCGATTTTTATCGGTGCTTTCGCCACAACATCTTTCAAGTCCCGCACCACATCAAAAATTTTCCCCTTTGGAATATCGCTTTTTGTTTTTACGGAGACCGACACTTTATCCCCTCCGCTTACCCGCACACTGCTTGTCACAATCCGCATAGGATTCGTTACTTCTTTCTCCGCATACACCTTTCCTCTTGGGCAAGTATTTCCTGTCACATTTTTTACTTCTTTTCCTTCCAATTCCACCGAAATCATACATCCCAAAGGACATCCGATACAAATCAATTCTCTTTTTTCCATCCTTATCACTACTCCTTTTCAACCTTTATGGTTATTTTCTTCAGATCCGGATATTGGCTCAACTGCTCTTTTGTAAGTTTGATCTCTTCCATTTCACCAGGCGCTACAACCGGACGTTTTCTTCTCATAATACGTTCCCCATCAAAATATGTACTGATATAACAATTTTTGAACACGCCTCCGACACGAAAACGAACCGTCAGTTTCTCATCCATATTTTCCGGACGGATATATTTCGGAACTGTATATCGAACACCATCTTCCGGTACAAGATCAATTTTCTTGTCAGCGGCTGCCAGCTCGCCCTTGATGTATTTCACTGCGTTTTTCCCTGCCATAGCAGCCTCTTCTGACACGAAATCGACAAGATCATGTACATGAAGTACATTTCCGCATGCAAAAACACCTTCCATACTTGTCTCAAGGCTCTCGTTTACTACCGGTCCGGAAGTCACTCGTTCCATATCGATATCAAGTCCTCTTGAAAGTTCATTTTCCGGGATAAGTCCAACTGACAGCAACAATGTATCACATGGAATATATTCTTCTGTCCCTTTGATCGGTTTGCCTTTTTCATCTACCTGAGCAAGTGTGACACCTTTGACTCTCTCTTTTCCGTCAATATCAATAACCGTATGGCTTAATTTCAAAGGAATTCCATAATCATCCAGACATTGCACAATATTTCTTTTCAGCCCGCCGGAATATGGCATTAACTCTGCAACCACTTTCACATGAGCCCCTTCCAGCGTCATTCTTCTTGCCATAATAAGTCCAATATCGCCGGAGCCCAATATCACAACTTCTCTTCCCGGCAAATATCCTTCCATATTAACTAGTCTTTGCGCCGTTCCTGCAGAAAAAATTCCAGCCGGACGATACCCCGGAATATTTAGCGCACCTCGAGGACGTTCGCGGCATCCCATTGCCAAAATAATTGCTTTTGCCTGAATCTCAAACAGCCCTTCCTCTCGGTTCATCGCTGTGACAACCTTATCTTTTGAAATATCCATCACCATCGTATTAAGTTCATATGTAATTCCAAGTTCTTCCACTTTTTCTATGAATCTTCCTGCATACTCAGGTCCTGTTAACTCTTCTTTAAATGTATGAAGTCCAAATCCGTTATGAATACACTGATTTAAAATACCACCAAGTTCCTTGTCTCTTTCTAAAATTAAGATGCTGTCAATTCCGTGTTCCTTTGCAGAAGCCGCAGCAGCAAGTCCTGCCGGTCCTCCTCCTACAATCACAATATCATATGATTTCATGTATATGCCTCCTCTTTCTACAGATGATCTTTATTGATTCCTACGATAATTTTTGATTCGCCGCCTGATTTTGTCACTTCCGCCATATCAATTCCAAGTTCGCGCGAAAGAATTTCCATCGTTTTCGGTGAGCAAAAGCCCGACTGGCAACGTCCCATTCCTGCTCTTGTCCGACGTTTCACACCATCTAATGAACGTGCTCCCAAAGGACGCTGAATTGCGTCAATAATTTCTCCTTCTGTCACCGTTTCACATCTGCAGATAATGTTTCCGTATGTTGGATTTTCTTTAATCAATGCCGCCCGTTCTTCCTTCGAAAGTGTCTGCGGATTCAAGACACCTTTTCTCTGTGCCACGAATTTTTCATTTACCGGAAGCTGCAGTGCATCTTTCACCATAGTTGCAACCATCACTCCAATTGCAGGAGCACTTGTAAGTCCCGGTGATTCAATTCCTGCTGCATCAAAGAAGTTTTTCGCATCCCTTGCCTCTCCGATTGTAAAGTCTCCTTTACTCTCGCGAGCTCTCAATCCTGCAAAAGAAGTGATCACCTGGCGCATCGGAAGATTTGCAACAGATTCTCCTGCTTTTTCCATCAGGAAATCAATTCCTTCCTGTCTCACATTGTTTGCTTCTTTGTCTTCTACATCCATAGCTGTCGGTCCTACAATCAGATTACCATGTACTGTCGGAGATACCAATACTCCCTTTCCCAATTCATTTGGCAATGGAAAAATTGTCCTGCTTACATGATTTCCCGCCGTCTTATCTAACAGGCAGTAATCCCCTCGTCTTGCCACGATTTTCAGCTTATCTTCGGATACCATATTATGAATTTCATCAGCATAGACACCAGCAGCATTCACAACCGCTTTTGTCTCAAATGTTCCTTTCGACGTCTCCACAAGATAACCGTTCTCCGTCTTACTAATGTTCTCTACACTTGTGTTCAGTTTAAATTCCACGCCATTTTCAACTGCATTTTCCGCAAAGGCGATCGTCATATTAAACGGACATACAATTCCGGATGTCGGTGCATAGAGTGCAGCAACAACCTGATCTGTAAGATTTGGTTCCATTTCATGCGCTTCTTCTTTATTTAGGATACGAAGCCCTTTCACGCCATTTTGAACACCCTTGTCAAGCAGTTCCTGTAACTTTGGTTTATCCTCCTCACGCACGCAGACAACAAACGCTCCTGTTTGTTTAAACGGAAAATCTAATTCTTTTGACAATTGTTCCATCATTAGATTTCCTTCCACATTCAGCTTCGCCTTCAGTGTTCCCGGCTTTGCATCAAATCCGGCATGCGCAATCGCACTGTTCGCCTTCGATGTTCCGTTACATACATCTTCATCCTTTTCAATCACACAGGCATTCACCTGATACTTTGATAATTCTCTTGCAATTGCGCAGCCTACAACACCTGCACCTACAATCATAACATCATACATTTTTCTATCTCCTTTTTAATTATAATTTACTTAAAATAAGACAGAGTCAGGCAAAGACCCGGGCACTACCCGATTCTAAAACGCCTGACTCTTTTCTCCTATCGTTTGCGGTATTCAATTTTTCTTATCTTTACCATGGAATTGCTCCATACAAAAGCACTGCCACAATCGCACCGATAATCGGTCCTACCAATGGAACAATTGCATATCCCCAATTAGAAGATCCTTTTCCTTTAATCGGCAGTATAGCGTGTGCCAAACGAGGTCCGATATCACGTGCCGGATTGATGGCATATCCTGTAAGCCCACCTAGTGACATACCAACTGATACAATAATTCCAAATACTAAGAATTTATCCAATCCACCTGCAATTCCATCCACGTTTGCGATTCCTTTGATAGCAAACACTAATACGAATGTTCCGATTGCTTCGCTCAAAATATTTAGTGGAAGATTCGGAACTGATGGACTTGTAGAAAATGCTCCTAATTTTGCAGCAGGTTCCGGTGTCGCATCGAACTGTTCTTTGAATAAAATATATACCAGACAGGCTCCTACAAACGCACCTGCAAACTGAGCAATAATATATCCTGGTACCAATGCCCAGTCAAAGCTTCCATCAATCGCCAGTGCCAGCGTGAGCGCCGGATTAAAAGATGCACCGGAAGCCGCTCCAAAAATATAAGCTGGTATCATAACTGCAAGACCCCAGGCAAATGTGATCTGAATCGAACCCGCACCTTTCATTCCGGATTTATTCAATGTTACATTGGCTACAACACCATCTCCAAGTAAGATCAGCATCATTGTTCCTAAAAATTCAGCTATATATGGTAACATATAAAGGTCCCCCTTTCACTTTTCACAGTCCTTAATCTTCTTTTGCCCATCCGTAAGCATATTTTACAGCCTTATTCCAGCCTTTGATTCTAGCCATACGGTCTTCTTCCGTAATAGATGGTTTGAACGTCTTATCAATCGCCCAGTTCTTTATTACATCCTCTTTGTTTGCCCAATATCCAACTGCCAAACCTGCAAGATAAGCAGCTCCCATAGCAGTTGTCTCTACACATTGCGGACGATTAACCGGCGCATCAATAATATCAGCCTGTGTCTGCATCAAGAAATCATTTGCGCTTGCTCCTCCATCTACTTTTAACGCTGCAAGTGAAATTCCCGAATCTGCTTTCATCGCATCTAAAACATCATTTACCTGATATGCCAATGATTCCAAAGTAGCACGGATAATATGATACTTATTAACACCACGTGTAATTCCTACAATAGTTCCTCTTGCATATTGATCCCAGTGCGGAGCTCCCAAACCAGTAAATGCCGGTACTACGTAACATCCATTTGTGTCTTTTACTTTTTTCGCCATATATTCAGAGTCCGGTGAAGAATCGATGATTCGCATCTCATCACGAAGCCATTGTACAGCCGCACCTGCCACAAAAATGGAACCTTCCAACGCATAGTTAACTTTTCCGTCTAATCCCCATGCAATTGTTGTTACAAGACCATTCTTTGAAAAAACAGGTTTCTCGCCTGTGTTCATCAATAAGAAACATCCCGTACCATATGTATTTTTTGCTTCTCCCGCAGTAAAACATGTCTGTCCGAACAAAGCAGCCTGCTGGTCGCCCGCAGCACCCGCAATTGGAATTGGTCCTCCTAAAAATGATGGATCTGCTTCTCCATAAATACAACTTGAAGGTTTAGCTTCCGGAAGCATTGATTTTGGAATATCCAATTCTGCTAAAATCTCATCATCCCATTCAAGTGTGTTGATATTAAAGAGCATTGTGCGTGACGCATTTGAATAATCTGTTACGTGCACAGCGCCTTTCGTCAATTTCCAAATCAGCCATGTCTCAACTGTACCGAACAATAACTCTCCTTTTTCCGCCCGTTCTCTTGCTCCCGGTACATTATCTAAGATCCATTTTACCTTTGTCGCTGAAAAATAAGCATCGATGACAAGTCCTGTCTTTTCTCTGAATTTTTCTGTCAGCCCTTTCTCCTTCAAAGAGTCGCAATATTCAGAAGTTCTTCTACACTGCCATACTATTGCGTGATATACCGGTTCCCCTGTGTTCTTATCCCACACAATCGCTGTCTCTCTCTGATTTGTGATACCAATTGCTGCGATCTCCTCTGCGGTTGCCCCGATCATATTCATTGCTTCCACAGCTACGCCAAGCTGGCTTGCCCAAATCTCATCTGCATCATGTTCCACCCATCCAGGTTGTGGAAAATACTGCGTGAATTCCCGTTGTGCCACGCTGCACATCTCGCCTTTTTCATTAAATAAAATACATCTGTTGCTCGTTGTTCCTGCATCTAGTGCCATTACATATTTTGCCATGTGAATACATCCTCCTTTTTCTTTTTAGCATTTTTCACATTACTTATTGTAATCATATTACCACCTTTTTTATTTTTTGTCATTATACATTTTATATATTTTGTATAGTTTTAGATTGTTAAAAATTTATTTTTATGCACATTGCACATTATTCTGATTGTGACAATATTCCTGCATCCCATTTTTCAAAAACAGAAGAATATGTTCGATCTGCTCATGACCAATCTTATCATCATACGTTTCCGCTACTATGATCACATAATTCAAAAGAGATGTCGTCAGAAAAGTGAGCACTTCATTTTCTTCTATTTTATAAACAGAGAGCATTCTTTTCATGCGCTCTTCCACATCAGTTATAACTGCTTTTTCCAACAATTCCCGACCAAATTCCTGAATCACTTTCCTGTAAAAATTTCTGTCTGCATGTGCATTTTCAAAAAGTGTATAGATCCAACAATCCGGCGTTTTTTCTTCCACATCACACTTTTCTAAAAGAGTGTTTTTACAAATCCATTCAATAATTTCACAAATATCATGAAAATGATAATAGAACGACTGTCTTGTCAGTCCACTTTCTTCCACAATATCTTGAATCGTAATTTTATGAAGGCTTTTCTCTTTCATCAGTTTTTTTAATGCCTCTGCCAGTTTCCATTTTGTTTTTAACATACTTACCTCCTTTGATCACAAGAAAAAGAGCAAGACAAACTACAACATTTCTGTTGTTTTTTACCTCGCTCTTCTCTCATGGTCGTTCTTAAGTTAATAAAATCATAGCACACAAAAATTCTCATTTCAATCTTTTTTCCCACAAAACAATTAATTTTGTAGAAAACTCATAATATTTAGCTATCAGTTTTATACACTTTACATAGTTGTCAAACTTTTCACGATTTCATCAATTGTTTTCTGCCCCATCACGACAATTTCATCATTGATAACGGTCATTGGAACACGCTCAATCTTATACTTTTCAATGAGATCCGAATACAATTTTGCATCATACATGTCCGCTGTGACATAAGCACTTTCCATCGCAACCTTTTGGCATGCAGCCACTACATGTGGGCAGTGATGGCAGGATAAGGATACAAAAATTTTCATTGCAACCGGAAAGTCAATCTTCTCAATTTCTTTTTTTGTTTTTCGTTCTAGTTTCTGTCCGGCGCCTCCTGCATTACAAATTGACGCCAAAAAAGAGTTGATCTCTTTTCCTCCCGGCACTCCATGAAAACAAGCTCCAGAATATACTCCCGATTCATCATAAATTCCAACAACCGGCAAATGTTCTCCATGAAGTTCTTGGAAAATAACTTCATTCTCATCCTTTCCCCAAAAATGCACCTGTACTTGTTCATTCACAGAGGCAATTGCTTTTAAAAAGGAACCAAGTTCCAGACTCTTTTCATCTTCGAAGTCTAAAATTGCATGCAAAACGACAGTTCGTCTCATCTTTTGAAACAATGGAGCAATCTGTTGTTTTAATTCTTCTGTTACCAATTTGCTCTGTTTTGAATTTTTTTTCATCTGATCCATATAGACTCCTTTTACAGCATTCCAACCAAATCCAAACTTGGCATTAAAGTTTCTTCTCCCGGTTTCCATTTTGCAGGGCACACCTGTTCTCCGTGCTCTTCTACATATTGAGCTGCCTGAACTTTTCTGAGAAGTTCTTCTGCATTTCTTCCAATTCCAAGATCATGTACTTCATATGCTTTGATTTTTCCATCCGGATTTATAATAAAAGTTCCTCTCAGTGCCTGACCTTTTTCCTTGAGTCTGACGCCAAAAAATTTTGCAAGCTCTCCTGTCGGATCAGCCAACATCGGATATTCAATTTTTTTAATCGTGTCCGATGCGTCTGCCCATGCCTTATGCACAAAATGTGTATCCATGGATACGGAATAAATCTCACAGCCACACTCTTGAAATGCTTCATAAAAATCTTGTAAATCGCCAAGCTCCGTAGGACATACAAATGTAAAATCTGCCGGATAAAAGAAAAATACAGACCAATGTCCAAGTATATCTTCCCTGGTAATTTCTTCAAATGCCCCGTTGTGATAAGCCTGTACTTTGAACGCTTTTACTTCTTCATTAATCAAACTTCGCATCATTTCACACACCTTTCTTTAATACTGTTACATTTATTATAGATATTTCTTATCTACTGTTCAAGCTGTTTTCTCGATCCTTCACTTATTTTGTACAATTTTTGCGTATTGTATAGTTTTTCAATAAAATCTATAAAAGAAGATTTCTTATGCTTGTCATTTCAGCAAGCTTTGCTATAATGAAATCAGATAAATGTTCGACCATGCGAAAGGAGGAAATATATTATGGCAGACAATTTGAGTATCACAAATTTGAACGGTGTTACAGAAGATGAGGATACAACTTGCGGCATTAACGATATGAACTGCTTGTCAGAAGATGAAGATACGACTTGCAGTATCAATGATATGAACTGTGTCGCCGAGGACGAGGATACAACTTGCGGCATCAACGATATGAACTGCTTAGGTGAATAATCCACGCAAAAAGAGGAACTGCTTTTTATCTGCAGTTCCTCTTTTTCGTCTTTTATCTTAGACCGGATAACTTCCGTTTTCTGTATCAGCAACAGTCTGATCAACACCTGTCTGCTGCGCTTCTCTGTATTTAAAGAAGTCTGTTGCAACCTGTGGGAATAACGCATATGATAATACGTCTTCATCCTGCTGTGACCACTGTGCCATTTCTCCTTTTAATGTATCCAATTCATCCGGAATCAAATCTGCCGGACGGCATGTGATCACTTCTGTATCTCCGATACATTTCTTTTGAACTTCTTTGTTAAACGGTTTTACAGTTGCTCCGTATTTTCCGCTCAAGATATCTTTTGTCTCTTTTGTAGCCATCTTGTAACGTTCACCCATCAATACGTTAAATACAGCCTGTGTACCAACGATCTGTGAAGAAGGTGTTACAAGCGGCGGCTCGCCAAGATCTTTACGAACTCTCGGCACTTCTTCAAGCACATCGTAGAATTTGTCTTCTGCACCTTGTTCTTTTAACTGAGATGTCAGGTTTGACAACATACCACCTGGTACCTGATAAAGCAGTGTCTTGATATTTACACCAAGGTTCTTTGGATTTAACAATCCGGAATCCAAAGCTTCATCACGAATTGGTCTGAAGTAATCTGCAATCTCTGCCAACAGATTCTGATCAAGTCCTGTGTCATACGGTGTTCCCTTGAATGTCTCCACCATAACTTCTGTAGCCGGCTGAGATGTTCCCATTGCAAATGGTGAAATTGCTGTATCAATCACATCTACTCCCGCTTCAACTGCTTTCAAATATGTCATAGAAGCCACACCTGAAGTATAGTGTGTGTGAAGCTGAATTGGAAGATCTGTTGCATCTTTCATCGCTTCAATCAATTCGGTTGCTTTATAAGGAACCAAAAGTCCAGCCATATCTTTGATACAGATTGATGTCGCACCCATGTCTTCAATTTTCTTTGCAATATCCATCCAGTAATCTAATGTATAAGCATCTCCCAATGTGTAAGAAAGTGCTACCTGTGCATCTGCCTTTTCTGCTACTGCAGCTTTTACAGCGGTCTGAAGATTACGGATATCATTTAAGCAGTCAAAAATACGGATGATATCAATTCCGTTTGCTACAGATTTTTTAACGAAGTATTCTACTACGTCATCTGCATATGGACGGTATCCTAAGATATTCTGTCCACGGAATAACATCTGTAATTTTGTATTTTTAAATCCATCACGGAACTTACGAAGTCTCTCCCATGGATCTTCTTTTAAGAAGCGAAGTGATGCATCAAATGTAGCTCCCCCCCAGCATTCTACTGAGTGGTAACCTACCTGATCCATTTTATCTACGATTGGAAGCATCTGCTCTGTTGTCATTCTTGTCGCAATCAGAGACTGATGAGCATCACGTAAAATAGTTTCTGTAATTTTAATTGGTTTTTTTGTGATTTCCATTCTATTGTCCTCCATATTTATTTCACTCCAAAGATTGCCATAAATGTTCCGGCTGCTACCGCAGTACCGATTACACCGGCAACGTTAGGTCCCATCGCATGCATCAGCAAGAAGTTGGTAGGATCCGCCTCTGCACCGACTTTCTGAGAAACTCTGGCTGCCATAGGAACCGCAGACACACCTGCCGAACCAATCAGAGGGTTTACTTTTCCGCCCGACAGCTTACACATCAATTTACCGAACAGTACACCTGCCGCCGTACCGAACGCAAACGCTACAAGACCTAACACAACGATTTTGATTGTATCCAAGTTTAAGAATGCTTCTGCACTTGTTGTAGCACCAACCGAAGTACCAAGTAAGATAACTACGATGTACATCAACGCATTGGAAGCTGTCTCTGTCAGCTGTCTTACAACACCTGATTCTTTGAACAGGTTACCTAACATCAGCATACCAACAAGCGGAGCTGTTGTAGGAAGAATCAAAGAAACAACGATTGTGATAATAATCGGGAACAGAATCTTTTCCAGTTTGGAAACAGGTCTTAACTGCTCCATTTTGATTTTACGTTCTTTTTCTGTTGTCAATAGCTTCATGATCGGAGGCTGAATGATAGGAACGAGTGACATATAAGAGTATGCCGCCACTGCGATCGGTCCTAAAATTGCAGTCTGCTGCAATTTTCCGGCAAGGAAAATAGATGTCGGTCCATCTGCTCCACCGATGATTGAAATTGCTGCTGCCGCTTTGTCAGAGAATCCCATTGCCATTGCTCCAAGGTATGCCGCAAAGATACCAAACTGCGCTGCGGCACCGAGAAGGAAACTCTTTGGGTTAGCGATCAATGGTCCAAAGTCCGTCATCGCACCAACCCCCATAAAGATCAGAGATGGCAAAATTGCCCACTCATCTAATAAATAGAAATAATGTAATAATCCGCCGACCCCGTTTGAAGATTCTTCAATCGACATCATAATGTCCGGATAAATGTTAACTAACAGCATACCAAAGGCGATCGGAACCAATAAAAGTGGCTCAAATCCTTTTGCGATTGCCAAATATAGAAACACACATGCTACCAGAATCATGACATAATTTCCTACTGTAAGGTTAAAAAATGCCGTCTGATCCATGAGGTTTCCTAATGTACTTGTAATGTATTCCATTTTTTGACCCCCTAGTTCAATGTAGCCATTACTGCTCCTGCTTCTACTGCATCACCTACTGCCACATCAATACTTGCAACTGTTCCATCTTCCGGAGCTACAACCGGAATTTCCATCTTCATTGCTTCCAGAATGATTACTGTATCTCCTTTGGAAACTTTTTGTCCAACACTTGCCTCTACTTTAAATACTTTACCTGCTGCTCCTGCTTCTACTTTGATTCCGCCTGCTGCTCCCGCTGCTTTTGGTGCTGCCGCCGGTGCCTTCGGTGCAGGCGCTGCCTTTCTCGGTGCTGCTGCCGCTGCCGGTGTTGCTGCTCCGTTCTCTTCTACTGTTACATCATATACATTGCCATTTACTGTGATTGTATAGCTTTTCATTTTTATTTTCCTCCTAAATTCTTCTACTTAATTCCAATTATTTGACGGGCGACGTCTGATAGAGCGCACTACAAAACCATCTGTCGATGTGCCTGTCTGTGCTGCAATTGCAGCTGTAATCACTGCCACTAATTCCAAATCGTCTACATACTCTGTATCTTCTTCTGCCGTCTCTGCAACTACAGGTGTCGCTGTCTGAACCGGCTGCGGACTCTTCTTTGTGAATTTCTCCACAAATGGTGGAATATATTTGATCAACGAAATCAAAAATGCCAGGAAAATCAAGACAACAAATACTGTTCCCATACCTAATACCGTATTCAATCCTGCTTTTTCTAAAATCTCTGCTGTCGTGTATTTTGCTGAAACATCCATAGACTCTAAGTTCAAGTCTTCATCAAACTTAAATTCAATCGTCGCATCTCTGTCTTCATATTCTGCCAATGTAGAAACAGAAAGTTCTTTATCGGATGCTTCAAACTCATATTCACCATGTTTTACATAAGAGCCACACTCTTTTTCAGCTCCCTCCCACGCATCAAGCATAGACAGGAAATTATCCCCCTCAATTGGAAGTCCTGACTGCATCATCGTGTAATCCAGCTGGTAGTCTGAAAGAGATCTAAATTGCTCAAACCCTTCTTTTCCCATCTGGGAAAAACTAGTGATAAGTGTCTCTGTTATCTGTTGTGCTGCAGATTCATCATATTCGGTGTCTGCTTTCTGGGAACACCCTGCAAAACTAAGCGATGCTGCCAAAACACATACTATTAAGCTCATTCTTTTCTTCACTTTGCCTCACCTCACTAAACCGTTCCGTGTTTTTTTGCCGGGCGGTCTTCTCTCTTTGTGAACAGCATCTCAAATGCACCTATCAAATATTTTCTTGTATCTGCAGGTTCAATGATCGTGTCTACATAGCCACGTCTTGCCGCAGATATCGGACTTGACTGAATCTCTCTGTATTCTGAAGCCTTTGCATTGATTGTCTCTGCATCCGAATCCGCATACATAATTTTTGCTGCCAATGTCGAATCCATCATTCCAATCTCTGCTGTTGGCCATGCGTATACCATATCAGCCCCGATAGATTTGCTGTTCATTGTCACATAAGCACTTCCATATGCTTTTCCAATAATCAAATTTACTTTTGGTACTGTTGCATTTGCAAATGCATAAGTTAATTTTGCCGCTTCTCTTGCAAGCGATTTTTCAGAACATTTGCTCGCCTCAAATCCTGTCACATTTGTAAGGGTTACAACCGGGATATTGAATGCGTCACAGAAGTTCACAAAATCAGCCGCTTTCTTACATCCGCGTACAGACAATGTTCCGCCAAATTCCTGCACGGCGTTGCCTTCTTCATCATATATCTTCGCGCGATTTGCAACGGCTCCGATTGTCATTCCATTCAAGCGGATAAAACCGGTCACCATATCTTTTCCGTATTCTTTCTTTGTCTCAAAGAATACATTGTCATCAGATACTAAAGCAAGAACGATAGAAGTATCCTCGACTGCATTGTCAATACCTTCACAAACACGATTCAAATCATCCAGACACTCATCATAAGACGCATCATCTTCATTGTTTGTTGGAAGCATGCATACTAAAGAACGAATCTGTCCAAGAATCTCCTCCTCTGTTCCAACTCCATCAACCAAACCGGATTCTTCGCTTTGGAATTTTGCAGATGAAGTGTCACATTTTGAAACCTCATTTCCTGCAATTGCATTTGGAGCATTTAAAAATAATTTCCCATTTTCTTCCATAAAAGTAAAATCAGTCATCGCAGATGCAACGGCAAGTCCACCACCGCATTTTCCAAAAACTGCTGTAATCTGTGGAATCACCCCAGATGCCATAGCCTGTTTCATATAAAGGCTGCCAAATCCATTCAATGCATCCGTTGCCTCTTGAAGTCTTAATCCTGCGCAGTCTACAAGACCAATAACCGGTGCTCCCATCTTCATTGCCATATCATAAATATTGGCAATCTTCTTTGCGTGCATCTCTCCGATCGCTCCTTTTAAAACAGAAGCATCCTGGCTGTATACGTACACCAAATTGCCATCAATCACTCCATAACCTGTGATGACACCATCAGCCGGAGTCTCTTTCTCCTGCATGTTAAAGTCGGTTGTTCTTGCTGTAACTGCGCCACCGATTTCAACAAAGCTTCCTTCGTCAAGTAAAGTGGCAATTCTTGTACTTGCGAGGTTTTTAGATGTTGTGTTGCTCATAAATCTAGTCCTCCATTTTTATATATTTTTTAAAAGTTAAACCAATTTTCTGCCAATTTTAATTATATCTTATATTTTTAGAAATAGCAATTCTTTTTCCATAATATTTGATATTTTTTTCACATACCCTACTTTCTAAAAAAAACATTTGTACCTGTCTTTCGTTTATGCTACAATTCAACTTACGGGATAATAATTTACTAAATTACTTTAAGGAGGTATTCGGATTGAACGTATCAGACAGAATAGCGAAGCTTCGTTCCTTTATGGAAGAAAAACATATCGATGCTTATGTTGTGCCATCTGCAGATAATCACCAAAGTGAATATGTCGGTGAACATTTTAAATCCAGAGAATTTATCACTGGTTTTACAGGTTCAGCGGGAACCGCTGTAATCACAAAAGATGCTGCAGGTCTTTGGACAGACGGACGTTATTTTATTCAGGCGGAAGCTCAGCTTGCCGGGAGTGGTGTAACACTCTATCGCATGGGTAACGCGGGAGTTCCAACTGTCTCGGAGTATCTTGACTCTGTACTCCCTGAAAATGGGACTTTAGGATTTGACGGACGTGTCATCGCTATGCAGGAAGGAAAAGATTTCGCAGAACAATTTTCTTATAAGAATATCCGTATTGAATACTCTTACGACCTTGTGGATGCCGTTTGGGAAGAACGGCCAAGCCTTGCAGCCGAACCTGTATTTTTACTGGATGAAAAATTTTCCGGTGAAGCCACAACTTCCAAACTCTCTCGCTTGAGAGATGCAATGAAGGAAAACGGTGCTGACGTACATGTTTTAACTACATTGGACGATATTGCATGGCTTCTTAATATCAGAGGAAACGATGTAATGTATTCTCCTCTTGTTCTAAGTTATGCTGTAATCACGATGAATGAAGTACATTTATTTATAGATGAAAGCAGACTAGATGAACATGTAAAATCAGAACTTAAAAAGGATAATGTTGTTTTCCATCCATATAATGACATTTATACTTTTGTAAAAGACTTTGATTCTAATAACACAGTCCTGATTGACCCTGCAAGAATCAATTATGCTTTGTATAATAATATCCCGGATAGTACAAAAAAAGTTGAAAAGACCAATCCTACTATTTTATATAAAGCAATGAAGAATGATGTAGAGATTGAAAACATCAAAAAAGCACATGTAAAGGATGGCGTTGCTCATACGAAATTCATGTATTGGTTAAAAACAAGCCTTGGCAAAGAAAAGATGACTGAGATGAGTGCATCAGACAAACTTGAAAATCTGCGCGCCCAACAGGAAGGTTTCTTATGGCCTAGTTTTGAGCCAATCTGCGCATTCAAGGCAAACGCTGCAATGTGTCACTACACTTCTTCCGCAGAGACAGACTGTGAGTTGACAGCCGGAAATCTGTTCTTAACAGACACTGGTGGAAATTACTATGAAGGTTCCACAGATATTACAAGAACTGTTGCTTTAGGAGAGATCAATGATGAGTTGAAACTTCATTTCACAACAGTTTTAAGAAGTATGATGAACCTGTCAAGAGCCAAATTTTTGTATGGCTGCTGCGGTTATAATCTTGATGTATTAGCCCGTCAGCCAATGTGGGAATTAGGTCTTGATTACAATCACGGTACCGGACACGGCGTTGGTTATCTTCTAAATATCCACGAAGGACCTACCGGTTTTAGATGGCGCATTCGCGGACATGAAGCGCATCCGTTGGAAGCCGGCATGGTGATTACAGATGAACCTGGTATTTATATCGAGGGTTCTCATGGTATCCGTACCGAAAATGAATTAGTAGTACGAAAAGGTGAAGAGACTGAGTATGGACAGTTCATGTACTTTGAGCCAATCACCTATGTACCTATTGATTTGGATGCAATCAATCCAGATCTTCTGAGGGAAGATGAAAAAGCCTGGCTGAATGCATATCATAAGCAAGTTTATGATATCATCGCTCCTCATCTGACAAAAGAGGAAGAAGAATGGCTTCGCATCTACACGAGAGAAATTTAAAATAACTTTATTTGGAGGACTTTATTTATGGGAACAGCAAAAAAAGCAAAATATCCGATTGGATTTTACATTTGTTGTATCACTTACACATTTGAACGTTTTGCGTTCTATGGTACAAAACCGCTTTTAGCCTTATTCCTTGCTGCATCTGTAGCAGAAGGCGGTATCGGAGTAACTAAAGCACAGGCTGGTGAAATCGCAGTTTGGCTTACTTCACTTACATACATCACACCAATTATCGGAGGATGGTTAAGCGACCGTTTCTTAGGTGCCAGATATGCCGTTACACTTGGATGTATCATCATGGGTCTTGGATATTTCTGCGGATGGCAGGCACACAGCGTACCTATGGTATGGGTAATGATTTTAGTCGTATCTATCGGTACTGCATTCTTCAAGGGAAACCTTGCTGCTATTATCGGACGTCTGTTTGATGACCAGGATTTACTGGATTCAGCATTTTCTATCCAGTATTCATTCGTTAACATTGGTTCTTTCTTTGGATCTATGATCTGTGCAACATTATATATGTACACATTTAAGCAAGGACAGATGTTAGGTTTCCGTCAGGTATTCTTACTTAGCGGTATTCTTGTAATCATCGGTGGTATTTTCTTTACACTTTGCTATGGAAAATTACAGGGACAGGGTATCAAGCCATTTAAATATCTTACAGATACAAACGGAAATGTAATCGGTGAAGTAAAGAAAGAAAAGAAAGAAAAATCAACAGCTCCACTTACATCAAAAGAGAAGAAAAACGTATGGGCTATCGTCTTGGTATCTGCCATCTCAATTATTTTCTGGCTGGCTTACTATCAGCAGGACGTTGTTCTTACATTCTACTTACAGGATTATGTAAACAGAGACCTTGGTTTCTTCGAACTTTCGCCAGCTCACTTAACAACAACATGGAATGGTCTGTTATGTATCGTTCTCAGTTTGGCAGCTGCTAAATTGTGGGCAAAATTAGCAAAAAGACCTCAAGGTGACTTGTCAATGTTCAGCAAAATCACTCTTGCATTTGTATTCTTGGGAATCTCTTACATTATGCTTGTAATGACAGAGTTAACAAGAGGTGTTGGTGCTCCATCTTCTGTAAAAGGTAATGTAATGTGGATCTTCTTATTCGGAATCTTCCTTACAATCGGTGAGATTTGCTTCTCCCCACTTGGAAACTCTTTCGTAAGTAAGTATGCTCCAAAGAAATACTTATCTGTATTGATGGGTGTTTGGACTTTAGCAACATTCTTTGCAAACTTAATCAACGGTCAATTCCAGAAAATCGTTGAAAAAATGGGTATTATGCCAGTATTCGTAACATTTGCAATCGTTGCATTCATCTGTGCGGTTGTTATGTTCTTACTGACAAAACCATTAAACAAGTTAACAGAAGAATAAGTTTCCATACAAAAAACTGGTTTGAAAATAAAATTCAAACCAGTTTTTTTCATATTTTTGATTTATTCCTTTCGATTCCGATACTGCACAGGCGTCATATCATATGCCTTTTTAAATAATCTGTTAAAATGCTCTACATTCTGATATCCAACTGCCAATGCTACTTTTTCTACAGTCATGTTTCCTGTCTTCAACAAATTCTTTGCTTTTTTCATTCTTGCTTTTTTAACGATTTCTCCAAATGTCATACCTGATTTTTCCTTAATATATTTTGACAAATACGGCTTTGATAAAAAGAATTTTTCAGAAAGATCATCTAAAGTCACATGCAAATAATTCGCCTGGATATAATTCAAAATTTCTATCATTCTCTCCTCTTTTTCGTCGTTAGCATGCTGTATCTCTTCAATTTTATTTACCGCAACGGTCAATGCCTCTATAGATGCCTTGATGATATCTGCATCAATTCCAACTCCCCAGTATACCTTTCCTTTACAGTTTACCCCTACATATGCCACTGCCTTTGACGACGAGCCTTTAGTAAGAGAATGTTCTTCATAAAAAGATAACTCGTAACCGATATTAAAATATTGTTTGATTGCATTGCTGACAGCATCCAACCGTCCATTTCCAACACCCATCATCACATATTTTCTGCCATCATAGCCAATAGTCACATCTGCTTTCATTCCATCTCCCTGTTCAAAATGGCATTCATCAATTGCAAACGTATTTTTGACATGAATATAATTCTCTTCAAAAATATGATAAATCCATTCCGAAGTAAGTTCTTTATGCGCCTTGTCTGACACATCCTTCACAAGATAACCAACTTCCTCCCGCATTTTTTCTGGAAGACTAATTCCAAAACTTTGTTTTAATATGTAGTTTACGCCGCCTTTTCCTGACTGGCTGTTAATGCGAATCACATCTGAATCATATTCTCTTCCAACATCTTTTGGGTCAATCGGAAGATATGGAACTGTCCAATGGGCGCGCTCTTTTTCTTCTCTATATGCCATTCCTTTCGCAATTGCATCTTGATGCGATCCCGAAAATGCAGTAAATACCAATTCTCCAGCATATGGCTGTCTTTCGTACACATGCATTCTTGTCAGTCTCTCGTATTTTTCACAAATCTCTCCCATATTTGAAAAATCAAGTTTTGGATCCACGCCATGAGAAAACATATTCATCGCCAGTGTGATGATATCCACATTTCCTGTTCGCTCTCCATTTCCAAATAAGGTTCCCTCGATTCTATCAGCTCCTGCAAGCACACCAAGTTCTGCATCACAGACTCCGCATCCTCTGTCATTATGTGGATGCAGACATAAGATCACATTCTCTCTGTACAGCAGATTTTTACTCATATACTCTACCTGTGTTGCAAACACATGCGGCATTGCATTTTCAACAGTTGTCGGAAGATTGATGATGACTTTATTATCTTTCGTCGGTCTCCACTCTTCCAACACTGCATTGCACACCTCCAATGCATAATCAACCTCGGTTCCAGGAAAGCTCTCTGGGCTGTATTGAAATGTAAAGTTTCCTTCTGTCTCATCCGCAAGTTTTTTTAACAGTTTTGCACCGTCGATTGCAATCTGCTTTACTTCTTCTTTTGATTTTTTGAACACCTGCTCTCGTTGCGCTACCGATGTCGAATTATATAAATGAATTACTGCATGCGGTGCTCCTTTGACTGCCTCAAATGTCTTCTTGATGATATGTTCACGCGCCTGCGTCAGAACCTGAATCGTCACATCATCCGGAATCATATTCTGCTCAATCAAGGTTCGCAGAAACTGATACTCTGTCTCTGAAGCTGCCGGAAAACCAACTTCAATCTCTTTGAATCCAATTGCTAAAAGCATCTGAAAAAATTCTATCTTTTCTTCCAAACTCATCGGCTCAATCAGTGCCTGATTTCCATCTCGCAGATCCACACTGCACCAAATCGGCGCTTTGTCAATATAATCTTTTTTTACCCAATCATAGCTGATTTCAGGCGGCATAAAATAACTTCTCTCATATTTTTCAAAATTCTTCATCTTTCTTACCCCTTTGTTAAAATAAATCAATTTTATTATCTTTATTTATCCTACCATATTTATCCATCACGCAACAGTGACAAATTTAATCATTTTTATTGATTTATTTTAACATATACATAGTAAAGAGCTTTTGTAAGTACCATATAAATGTTTTTTGCGGCACTGACTTTGTAATTACAAGCGGATATTCCTTTATTTTAAAATCTTTCAGATAATATGTAACACTCCCTACAGTCTCTCCTGCCTGGACGGGCGCTTTCAATGTCTTTTTAATATCAGTCTTGATATCTACTGTTTCCCCCTCCTTCAACAAAAATGGCAGTTCCTGCGTATCTGTTTTGATTTTTGTCTCTGCCATCGCCACATCAAAAATATCATCACTTTCCGGAATCCCATTTTCAACGATGATACAAGAGCTGTCCTGTTTTTGGAATACATTCTCGTATTCATATTTTTGAAGTCCATACTCCATCAATGCTTTCGTATCTTTCCATTTATAACCTTTATTGTTTGGCCACCCACACCCTAAAAGTGCCACGATAAATGTCCTTTCTCCCTGCTTTAAAGCCCCAACATAGCAATACCCCGCATCACCTGTAAAACCAGTTTTCCCAGACAGTGCTCCATCCATCATCCCTAAAAACACATTATGATTATTACAGGAAAATTGTCGCTTTCCTTCTACATCTGTAAATGTGTGGTTCTGCGTCTGGGTTATCTCCAAAAACAGCTCTTTTTGAGGTGAAAGCTTAATACAATACCGCATGATTTTTGCCAGTTCTTCCGCTGTTGTAGAATGTTTCCCATTTTCATCAGAAGCATCCAGACCGTTTGGTGTTATAAAATATGTATCCTTACATCCGATTTTTTCTGCTTTCTCATTCATCATTCGAGCAAATCCCTCTACTGTTCCTCCCACCTGTTCTGCAATTGCAACTGCCGAATCATTGTGTGACTCCAACATCAAAGAATATAAAAGATCACGCAGATAGAATTGTTCTCCATTTGCCATTCCCAAATGTACTCTCGGCTGTCTTGCCGCATTCTCTGACACTGTGACAATTTGATCTGGTTTTCCTTTTTCCAACGCCAAAATACAGGTCATAATCTTTGTCGTACTCGCCATTGCTTTTTGTTCATATCCATTCTTTTCAAACAAAACACGCCCACTGTCCGCATCCATAAGGACCGCTGACTGGGCGTATAATTGTTTTGGCTCCTCCTCTTTTGCATATGAGGTTATCCCAAAAAGGAGCGCACATGTCAATATAAATACTAATATCCGTTTCACGATGTCCCGCCTATTGATTCTTTTGTTCAATATATGCAATGCACGAAACATCCATTCCTATTTAGAGGTTCAGACGCAACTGTACCTCATCTTCTGCCTCCGCTTTGAAATCCTCCATTTTTTCCGGATTGATACTCGGAAGCTCATCGACAGACTGCACACTGAATCTTCTAAGAAATTCTTCTGTGGTGCCGAACAAAAGCGGTCTTCCAGGCGCATCCATTCTTCCGACCTCCGCAACCAGATCATATTCAATCAGCTTGTTAACTGCATGGTCTGATTTCACCCCACGGATCTTTTCAATCTCAAGCTTTGTAATGGGCTGTTTATACGCAATAATCGAGAGCGTCTCCAGTGCAACATCCGTCAGAACATGACGTTTAGGCTGTTTGGCAATTCGGATCAAATACTCATACGTATCCTTTTTGGTACACATTTGAAATGCATTTTCCAATTCAATAATATGAATTCCCCTATCTTCTTTTTCATATCGATCCATCATATTGTGTATTACTTTCCGTGTTGTCTCCACATCCTGCTCTAATGTTCTTGCAATCTTATCAAGTTCAACCGATTCTCCCATTGTAAAGAGAATTGCTTCTATAATCCCTTCCATCTTTTTAATCTTCATTCTCTGTATTCCACCTTTCACCGGATTGTGAATCTTGTCGAGAAGTAATCATAATCTCTCCAAATGTATGCTCCTGTTCAATCGTGATCGCTCCGATTTTCATCATCTCCAAAACAGCAAGAAATGTAACTACAATGTGCAGTTTTGACTTCTGGTGCATCAAAAGATTACGAAAGCTGAATTTGTGATGTGTTCTGATATACTCATTCAGATATTCCATCTTATCATCCACGGTCACTTCTTCTTTCTCAATTTTACCAAATATACTTCTTACAGGATCTATCTTATCATTTTGACGTCTCATGACATCTTTAAATATCCGATTCAGTTTTGCCAAAGTAAGTCCATCCAAAAGCTCATCCAAATCAAATGGCTGTTGATAGGTTTTGACTTCCTCCGGTATATCCGGGCCTTTGAACATCATACGCTCACCATCAATCTGACGATCCCGAAGCTCATATGACATATATTTATACATCTTATATTGCAAAAGCTGCTCTACAAGCTCTTGTCTTGGGTCTTCCTCTTCCCCCTCTTCGTTGACTTCTTTCGGAAGAAGCATCTTGCATTTAATGTCCAACAGTGTTGCTGCCATCAGAAGAAATTCGCTCATAATATTCAAGTCCTTCTTCTGCATCTCACGGATATAATCCATATACTGATTGGTAATCTCCACAATCGGAATGTCATAGATATCAATCTTATTTTTTTCAATCAAGTGCAAAAGCAGATCAAGCGGTCCCTCAAACACTTGCAATTTCACCGGTATTCCCATTTATCTGTCTTCCTTTTCCCTTACTCACTGCTATTTATTATACGGGATAGTACACTTTTCGACAAGTTCTTTCTCAAGGATTCCGCTATTACTGCTGCAAAAATAAAAGTGCCTCTTCCCAAAGAGAAATATACACTTCTTCCTTTTCATGATAAACCAAAACCTGGCTTTTTGGAAGTTGCATGCGCAGAGGTTTTTTCGCCCCATCCGGTCTCAGAAGATAAATCATATCAAAGGTCGACTCAATCACATCCTCCACAACACATTTTGCATCCGCATATTCTCTTTCCTTGATTACTTTTATATCATGCGCCCGGATTCCAAGTGCTTTTCCAATCACTTTTTCTGAACATACAATTCTTTTTCTGATGTTCCAGTCCTTACAATATATATATTGCCCCTCTGTTACCACCTCTGTTATGTTTTTACACCCCGTCAGGATTGCTGCTGAAACCGTCCTTGGATTTTTGAAAATTTCCTTTTTTTCACCTGTCACTTCTACTTTTCCGTTATGAATCACCGCCATTTTATCACAGAGCCGATAAACCTCATCTCTGTTGTGAGAAACGAAGAGAATTGTGCTGTTATATAATTTTGCAAGCTCCATGATCTGCTGTTCCAATTTCCATTTTAAATAGCTGTCAACTGCTGAAAACGGTTCGTCCAAAAGTATCATCTCAGGATTGAGAATGAGAATTCTCGCAATGGCCACTCGCTGTTTTTGTCCACCTGAAAGCATATACGGATATTTTTTTTCAAACCCTTCCAGAAAAAACATCTTCACAAAACGCGCGACCTCTTCTTTTCTTCGCTTTTTCTCAATACCGATTCCGATGTTTTCTTCAACAGTCATGTTTGGAAACAATGCATAATCTTGAAATAAATAACCGATTTTTCTCTTCTGAGGCGGCAGGTTAATATGTTTTTCCGAATCAAACAGCACTTTGCCATTCAACACAATCTTTCCCGTATCCGGTCTCTCAATCCCTGCGATACATCGAAGTGTCAGACTTTTTCCACAACCGCTTTCCCCAAGAACAGCAAAAAATTCATTCTCTGCCTCAAAAGCCACATCCAAGGTAAATCCTTCTATTTTTTTCTTAATATTTACCGAAAGAGACATCTTATTTCCTCCTAATTGCATATTTCATCTGCTGTCTGTTTACAAGATTCATAAGCAAGATTGACAAAAAAGAAATCAGCATGATAACCCCAACCCATTGATATGCCTGTGTGCGGTTTCCGTTTTGCATGGCAGAATATACCGCTATCGCCACTGTCTGTGTTTTTCCCGGAATGTTTCCGGCAAGCATGATTGTTGCGCCAAATTCTCCGAGAGCTCTTGCAAATGCCAGAATCGTTCCCCCTGCAATTCCCGGAAAACAGTTCGGGAAAATAACTTTCCAAAAGATCGTGTAATTAGAAAGGCCTAACGTTTGTCCCGCATACACTAGATTCTGATCCATCTGTTCAAATGCACTGCGTGCAGTTCGGTACATCAATGGAAACGATACAACCACAGATGCGATCACCGTACCTGCAAATGAAAATACAATCGGCATTCCATGTTCGGAAAGCCACGCTCCCAACGGACTGCTTTTTCCAAAAAAAAGCAATAGAAAAAAGCCGACGACTGTCGGCGGCAGTATCATCGGCAATGTTAATATTGTATCCAATACCGCTTTTCCATGCTTTATTTTTATCACTTTATAGGCAATCCAAAGTCCGGCAAAAAATGTAATGACTGTTGCCAGACACGCTGTTTTTAACGATAAAAGAAGTGGTGAGATATCCATTGATTACTCCTCATAATTCGTAAATCCATACGCTGTAAATACAGATTTTGCTTCATCCGTTTTCAAGTATTCCATAAATTGTTCTGCCGCTTTGGCATTCTCACTGGATTTGACAACTCCCGCCGGATAGATTACCGGATCACATGTCCCTTGCGGTGCTTCACAGATTACTTTCACATTCTCTTCTATCATCGCATCTGTAGCATAAACAATTCCGCAGTCTACATTGTTTGTGGCAACCCAATCCAGTACCTGTCTGACATTAGTCGCCAAATTCGCCTTCGCTGCGACCTGATCCCATAATCCCAAATTTTTATAAATTTGTTCTGTGTACTGTCCTACCGGAACATCAGCATTTCCAATTGCAACCATGGATACTTTATCTGTTGCCACGTCTTCAAAAGAGCTGATCTCTGTTTTCGCATCTTTTGGCTGAATCAAGACAACCTTATTTTCCAAAAGTTTCACAATACTGTCCTTTTTAATAAATCCACCTTTATCCAATTCATCCATCTGTTTCATCGCCGCAGAAATAAAAATATCTGCCGGAGCGCCTTCTTCAATCTGCGTTTTCAATGTACCGGAAGAATCAAAATTAAACACAAACTTTACATTTTCGTGTTCTTTTTTATATGTCTTAGAAATCTCCGTCAATGCATCTGTCATGCTGGCTGCCGCCAATATGTGCAATTCAACTTCTTGTTTCCTCTTTTCTGCTTTCTTTTCTTCTTTTATACATCCCGCCATACCAATCATAACCGCAAACGCAGTTAATAAACACACTAACTTTTTTCTTTTCATTTTGTCTATCCTTTCTTTTATCCTCCGATTCTGGACATTGCCTCTCCCTCTATGCAATCACATCCAAATCGATGTTCTCTTGGTTTTTCAAGTAATCCCTTTTCCAATAATTGCTTCAATTCCTCTTCGCAGGCACCTTGACGCAAGGCGCTCTTTAGATCTACCGCATTTTCTGATTGCAGGCACAACCGTAGTTTTCCATCACAAGTGAGACGTATACGGTTGCACTGATTACAGAATTTGTGACTGACTGCACTAATAAAGCCAATCTTTCCACAAAACTCAGGCAATTCATAATAGACACTCGGACCAAATCCGATTCGCTCCTCGCACCTTCTCATAGGACCATAAACATCTTCTAGCAATGCCTTTATTTCTTCTTCCAGATTTCCCTTTTCCTCTTGATTCTGAATCGGCATCAGTTCAATAAATCTCACATGAATTCTATATTTCTTTGCGATTTCTGCCACATGTACGGCATCTTTTTGCCAGTCTTTTCCAGCCAGAACACAATTTATCTTCATGTTGATCTGATCATAGGGAATAACCGAAGAAATTCCCTTCCACACATCTTTTACCTCACCATTTCGTGTCAGTTTTCGAAATTTTTTCTCTTCCAATGTGTCCAGACTGATATTGATTCCATCAATTCCCGCTTTCGACAACTGTTCAATGTAGTTTGGAAGCAGAATACCGTTCGTAGTAAGCGTTACCGTCTCAATTCCTTTGGTCTTTTTTAATCTTGCAATAAATTCCGTCACATTCTTTCGAAGCAGAGGCTCGCCTCCAGTTATCTTTATGTGTTTGATTCCCAGTGCTGCCGCTGCCTTACCCACTGTTAACAGTTCCTCATAAGTCAGCACTTCACTGTGAGGAATCCACGTCACACCTTTTTCCGGCATACAATACACACAACGCAGATTGCATCGGTCTGTGACAGATATTCGAAGATAATCAATCAATCTTCCATACTGGTCTTTCATGATTTTTCTCCTCCTATCTGAAGAACAATCATCTCCGCCGGATTAAAAAGACGAAACCGAAACGTATGCGTTCCAAGTCCTTTGCTTACTACAACAGCCTTTTCTCCTTCCATAGTCAATTCGCCTGAATATTTCGGAAATAACCTTGCCTGAGGCGTAATGACACCGCCAAGCTTCGGAACTCTCACAATCCCTCCATGCAAATGTCCGGACAAAATTAAATCTGCTCCCCATTTCAGATAGGTCTTTGCAAACACCGGGTTATGCGCAAGCAAAATCTCATAATGTCCCTCAAAAGCTTCACCGATACAGCTTTCTACTTCTTCCACCGGAAGTTCTATATTTTCAAATTTTTTATAATATCGATGCGGAATTTCCAACCCATATACATCAACAGCCTGTCCATCCCAGCTTAATCTGACTCCTTCATTTTCCAAAAAGTGAATTCCTGCACGCTTTAACTGTTCTTGATATACCGCATAAGTCTCACCATATTTTTCTGTATTTTCCTTCATCCGCTGTTCGTGATTCCCATTGGCATAATATACATCACAAATAGCAGGAAGTGCAGAGACAAATTCTTTTGCTGGCTTTGGCGAAAATCCTTCTTTCCCAATCAACATATCTCCGGCAATCAGTATCAGATCTGGGTTTTCTCTTCGTATTGCCGTCAAAAGCTTCTGATTATTCTTTCCATAACATTGGTTATGCAAGTCACTTAGCACAACAACCTTCCGTTTCCTCTTCAGCTTTTGCAGTTTGGATGATTGTATATTGTAATAGGTCGTTCTAAATACATGATTCTCCCGCCAAGATTCCATAAGCACGGTCAATAACACGATTCCAAGTACAATAATCACATTTCCCATACCGCCACTCCCGCCTTCTTTTTCTTTTCCATTCCATAAAACAGTACAGATCCAAATCTGAACCTGTACTATTATTTCTCTAGCATTATATAATTTTTTAACTCATTCTACAATAGAAAATTTTGAAATATCTCTGCAAATGCATGTTTAAACTGCATTTTCCCTACACTTTTTTGTATCTGAATCGAAATCTCCCCAATTTTCTTTCCATTCAACAGATATGTAACCGTTCCGACTTTTTCTCCTTTTTTTACCGGAGCCTGTTTTTCCTGATCGATTTCGATTTTTCGCTTTATCCCTGATAAATTGGCTCCTGTTGTGTCAATATATTGAAATTCCGTCTCCACAGCGACAGGCATCTCTTTTTCAATTCCACCCCTTATTTTCAAAGGCTCTAATTCAAACGGAGTGGTATCTTTGTATTTCGTACATTTTCCAAATCCATAATTTAGAAGCGTTGTCGCATCTTTAAATCTCGCCTTCGGATCCGGCGCTGCCATGATTACTGCAATCAGTTCTAAATCATCTTTCTTTGCAGTTGCTGACAGACAAAATTTTGCCTTGCTTGTCGAGCCGGTCTTTAGTCCTGTCGCATACTGATATTGTCTGATCAGTTTGTTGGTATTCGCAAGGCCAAACTCCGTTGTCCCCTTCTTGGTCGTATGTGTAATGTTTTCCATCCATATCGTAGAATAGTCGTGAATTTTCGGATATCTCGTAATCAATTCTCTCGACATCAGGGCAATATCCCGCGCTGTCGTCACATGTCCGTCTGCATCAAGTCCATTACAGTTCAAAAAATTCGTGTGTTCCATACCGAGTTCCTTTGCCCTTGCATTCATTTTTGCTACAAATTCTTCCTCACTGCCCCATATGTGCTCTGCCATTGCCACACAAGCATCGTTCGCACTCGCCACCGCAATACATTTTATCATCGTATCCACAGTCTGTGTCTCTCCCGGCTCTAAAAACACCTGCGAGCCACCCATGGACGCCGCATACTCCGATACGGATACTATGTCAGTCAGCTTTATTTTCTCATCTTCCAACGCATCAAAAATCAACAATAATGTCATTACCTTCGTGACACTCGCCGGCGGAAGTTGTTCATCTGCCGCCTTCTCGTAAATTACCTTTCCGGTAGACACCTCCATCAAAACAGCCGATGGTGTGCTGATTTCCAGCTCCCCAAAAGCAGATTCCTCTGTTCCGGCTTTCGTTTCCTCGTAAAGTATTCCTTCGCTCTCTGACATTGCACACACATCTGTAACGCATAATACCAGACTTACCATCAGTGCTAGAAACCTTTTCATGGCAACTTGCTCCTTTATAATATTTTTCGTCTACTATCATTGTAATGACTGTTTTTAAAAAATATGCAACCTTCTCTACTTTCATCTCCATTTTACTAAGAACGTGAAATTTTCTCAATCAATGTATCTTTAATCCTCCATACACGTTCCGGTATATCTTCCTTTTTCTCCACATACAATGAATGAAGAAAATCTATTGTAAATACAACAATCAGAAAACTGCCCACAATTTTCCCGACCAAAAACGGTATTCTCGCCACAACTCCCTCCACAAATCTTTGCAGAAATAAAAACAGAAAAAGGGTATAAAAGCCCCATGCGATTGAACTTTCCAGACATAAAATTCCTTTGTAATTAAATGGCTTTTCATGGTAATCCCACCAAATTTCTCCAAAGATACGCTTCATGATAATTCCCGTCAAAAGCTCAAGCGCCGTAGCAAGCAGAGACCCTAATAAAAACAGCAGAAATCCATTACTGCTATATGGTCTCAACACAAAATATACCGTCAATGCCCCAACACCATAAATCGGACAAAACGGGCCTTTTGCAAATCCTCTGTTTGTCAATTTTCTATTACAGATTGACATATAAATCGACTCTACAATCCACCCTAAAATACTATATAGCAAAAACCATAAAATCACATGGTAACTGTCAAACCCCAAAATCATTCTATTCCACCACATAACCGTACTCTCTCCTTCTCTAAAAATGTACGCCCTATTGTAGCATAGTTCCTTGAGAATATCCACTTTCTTCAGAAATTCTTAATGATTCACGTCAATTGGGGACATAGCAAAATTCAATTTTACTACGCCCCCAATTGCAACTATTTCATTCTACTATTCATATTTTCTTTTTTTATAAATCACAGTCACTGTGCTTACTCCGGCAATCATAACAAGAATCCATACAAACATCATTGTTGTATCCCCTGTCTTCGCAGCCGTTGGTTTTTTCTCTGATGCATTTTCTTTACTTGCTTGTGCATTTCCCTGTTCAGCAGATGGCTTTTTATCATCTGTCGGTTCTTTTGATTCCGCTGTTTTCAATCCATCCATTGCTTTTGCCAATAAATCTGACGCATACGCAACCTGCTTCTCTGTTGCATTTTCATCTTCAAAAATCGCTTTGGCATCTGCAATTGCTGCTTTCAAAACATTACCGGACTCTTCTGTATACAATGACAAATCAATATTTTCTGCTTTGCTTAACAACTCTTCCAATTTGTCTTTATTCGGAATCAGTCTCAAGTTGAAGATTGCATTTTGCAGATTTACAAATGCATGTTCTACCTGTTCTTGTGTTGCTTTTTCATCATCTAAAACAGCTTTTGCCGCATCTAAAGCTCCTTGGAAAAGTTCAGCAGACTGAGGTGTATATTCATTTAATTTTTCAACATACTTTTGTGCCTCTTTCACAGCTTTTGCAAGTTTGGATTTATCAACCGGAATTATAGTCAATCCCTCCATTGCTTCCTGTAATTTCTGTTGTGCAGCATCTAATTCATACTGAAGTGCATTTTCATCTTTCAACAATTCTACTGCTTCTTCTAATGCTGCTCTAAATGCTTTCACACTCTCTTCTGTATAAACATCAACATTGATATCCTCTGCTGCTTTTACTAACGCCTGCAGCGACTTGCTGTTTCCGGTGTAAGAAAGATAATGAATCATCTCCAACAGTTTATCACATACAGTATCTACCTGAGCCTGTGTAGCATTTTCATCTGCATATACTTTTTCGGCTGCTTCTAATGCTTCTTCCAATTTTTGTTTCACAATCGGTACAACGTACTGATACTCCGGTTTTTCCTGCTCAGATTTTGCATAATCAATTGTGTCTTTCAACAATGTTTTATTTACCTGTTCAGGTTCCACCATAGCCTCATCAACATAAGTAATGATTGGTGTTACGTGGATAGATGGTTTTGTCGGAGCTCCGTTATTTTTCGCTTCCACACGAATCCAGTCGCCTTTATTGACTTCAATCTCACGGATTCCCACATCTGCTTTTTGATTACTTACTTCAAGTACATAAGAATCGCCAAGCACTTCTCCATTTTTCGTAAAGCTTAAAGTAACCGTTCCGTTTTTGTTTCCTGCCTGACGCAGATACGGTTCATCGTCTTTCACAGCCAAGGTAATTTTTCCGCTCTTCGGTACGCGGAATGCCATTGCCATACCTTCTTTTTTAGATGCTCCGGTTGTATCGGAAAGCAATCCATGTGTTGTCTCTGTTGTCGGTGTCTGATGATTTGGCAAAGCTACACCTGGCCCAAAATATGTATCCACTGCCCAGTTTGGATATACCGGATCGTATGCTGTCAAATTCTCATATTCTGAAGCAGATTTTTTCATCTGACCAAACCAGACATTACCCTGCTGTGGTCCGGCATAATCAAGCGCCCACTGATAACTGTTTTTCGCAGAAATTGTAAATTCATTTTGATCTCCATTTTCTGCCTGAACGACAAGTTTCATTCCTTCTGCAATATTTCCTGTCGTAACTTCTTTTCCTTCTGCATTTACAATTTTGACTTCCGCTGTGCTGTGAACTTTCACACCTTCTTTTAACTCTTTCACAGTTGTCGGATTATTTTCCAGCATCGGAACAAATACAGTTTTATCTTTCATCATATAGACAGCCTCTTTGATTGCGTTGTCAGCTGATGCAACAATCGTATACACTACTTCTTGTTTTCCGTCAGACAATACAACACTCATACCGCCTTTTACAATTCCGCTTTCCACTTCTTCTTTGCCATTCATCACTTTGATTGTGCATCCGGAATCGTACTTCAAATTTTTAAGGAAATCTGCAACTGTTGTACCTGCTTCTACTCCTCCAATTGTTTTTTCTGCTGTTTTAATATCATATACATCAGATGTTAAAACAAGAGAAACCGCATCACTTTCAAATGCTCCTATATCCGGTGTTCCTGTCACTTTGTTTCCAAAGAAGTCTTTTCCACCATTGTTTTTGATCACTTTACCTGCATTAACTGCCGGAGAATCTGATGCCAGTTTATATCCATCAAATGCTGTTCTTTCATGAACAATTGAATCTTTTATGTTTCCTGCTTCCACGCCGGCCAAAGGTGCTGTTGGCGCTTTACCCGGATCTGCAAATTTCGGATCTGCTTCAATCGCATTCGCATCATTTGCCGGAACATTTGCATAATTGTAATAAAGGTTATTGTCATATTTTGTTTTTGTTTCATTCGTATGTTTGAACCAGTTTTCTTCTTTTGGTGCAGAGCCATTATAATAAATGATATTATTCTCTACTACCATTGGACCACCGCCCATATTTGTACGAATAAAATCAATTCCTTCTTTTACAAAGAATGTATTGTTATACACATGTGCATCAGGTTGTCCTGCTGGGTTAATCACACCGCCTAAATCATTTTGACTGATATTATACCGGAAAATATTATTGATTGCTTCTCCTCCACAGAACATAACACTTCCGCCACCGTTATTATGGCTGTAATTATACTGGTAAACAGTTCCATCACCATAGTCTGCATCCCACGCCTGACCATCTTGGTTTTGGCAAGTATCAAATGCTTCATTGTACTGGAAAATGGCATCTTTACATTTCCAAGGCCAAATTCCGGCTGCAACTCGTCCAAATCCGGTCGCATTATAGTCTTTTGTATTAATCTGTCTTGCCGCACCATCTGATACGTTATACTCAATAAGCGGACGGTCACAATACATCAATGTAATTGCATCTCCACCTGCATCTTTCACATAGTTATTGCGAATCACAACATTGGTAGAGCCGTATGTACTAATCTTTTCATCTGAAATCACACCGCCATGGAACTGACCATGGGTATAACTGTATCCAACTGCAATTCCCCATCTGTTTGTGTTTTCTACATAACAATTTTCAATTTTTACATCATCATATTTTGCAATTCCTGTTGATGCATCCATCGGCTGGAAAGCTGTAAAATAGATACCTCCGTTGTTCATATGTTTGTCATATACATTTCCAATTACATCATGAACATATAAATTATCCAGATAAATATGATTTAACGTTCCTTCATTTTGTGCAACTGCCGCAACTCCTGTACGGTTCATAACATCTTCTGCATTATATGCTGTTTCAATCTTTGGAGCTTTGTTTGTAATTTCCAAGTTTTTGATTTCTACATATTCTACATCATAAAGAAGTACAGAAGAAGAAACATATCCTTGATATTTATGTTTTGCGTTGCCCAAAGGAGCGCGATAGTTTTGATACCAGATTCCTTGTCCGTTTGTTTCAATGATTGGTAAATTTCCTTTTCCATAAGAGTCAACAACGATTGGCGCCTCTTCTGAACCGTCTCCTTTCAAATGCAGAAAACCATTTTGGAATACAGAACCACGCTCCAAAAGAACTTTATCTCCCGGCTTCAATGTCAGTTCATTGATTTTGTCTAAACTGTAAAATGCTTTCCCCTCAGACATTCCATCATTGTTGTCGTTTCCGTCAACTGTACTTACATAATACGTTGTTCCTGTTGTTTTTCCCTGTTTTGCGGCATCTACTGTCATTCCCGGTAAAACTGTCGTACCCACAACTGCAGCCGCCATAAACATAGCCAGAATTCTATTTTTCATAATCACACCCTCCTTTCTACTCTTCAAATCCTAAACGAATTTCTGCTGCCGAAGCAAAAATTTTACTTGCTTCCTGCGATGCAGAGTCTGTTGCTACTAATTTCACATAACGTCCTAAAACAGTGTCAAATCTTGCATATTTCACAACATTATTGTTTGCCCATGTTCCCGTTGCAACCGGTTCTCCCCAAGTCTGTCCGTCTTTACTTACATAAATCTCATAAGCTGTGATGTTACCGTTTGTTCCGCCGCCTTGTCTTGGAGTATATTTTAACATTGCAACATTTTGTTCTTTCTTCATATCAATCGTAATCCATGTTTCTGAACGTTGACAGCCATTCCAGTTTGTATGCCACATTGTATTCAAGTTGTTATCCAATGCAAGATTTCCGTTTCCTTCTGTATTATTATTTGGCTGGAAACTTCCCGCCTCTGCTGTCATTCCTGTTGCTGCATACTCTTTATATACTTTCACAAGTGAAATGTTAAATTCTTTGGAAACTTCTTTATAAGATACTTTCAGTGTCATTCCTTCTTCGATAACTTCAGAATCTTCTACCTTTTTGTCTCCTTTATAAACGTCTACATTGACACGTTTATGATGAATTAAATTTTCTTTAAAAGTACCAACAGTTGTTCCTTTTGGAACTTCACGGATTGTTGTTCCTTCTATCTCGTAAACAAGCGTTGACAGACGAAGGACTGTATGTATTGTATACTCTTTTACCGTATCTCCATTTTTCAGTTTCAAAATCATACCGTCTTCCACAGCTGCATCGCCCGCTGCAGCTTCTTCTCCCTTGTACACTTCCAAAGTAACCCGCTTGTCATATACAAGATTTTCTTTCATCTCATCGACAGTAGTTCCGACTTCGACATCATTGATTTCATTCTCTGTCACTTTGTAAACATCTGAATAAATTTCTTCCACGATTTCTCCACCTTCTGCTTTTGTCTCGTGCATACCGATATCAGGTGTCATTCCAAGTTTATTGCCAAAGAAATCTTTTCCGCCATTATTTGGAATATATACACCGGCATTTACTGCTGCAGAATCTTCTTTGATTTTAAATCCGTCAAACACTGTCTTTGCTTCCGGATCATCGTGTCTATGAATCGTTCCATCTGTGCTGTCCGGTGCAGTCAGTGGTCCGACAAAAATCTGGTCTTTTTCACTTTCTGCAACAACTACCGCATGTTTATCTGTAGATGGAGTAGAAGTATATCCATAATAAAGATTATTGCTGAATTTTTTATTTCCATTTGGTTCCCACTCATCGTTCGGGTTCGCTGTACTTGCATTGTAGAAAATATTATTTGAAATCACACCGGAACCGCTGCGTTTTCCACTCGCATTGTGGTGTACTCTTGTTGCTCTGTCCCCGTCCACATAAAAGACGTTGTTATAAATCTTTGCTTCCGGATTTCCTTGGAATGTAATAAGACAGCCTAAATCATTATGGCTTAAATTATAACGGAATGTACCATTATAAGCCTCATTTAAGCAAATCAGCATAGAACCTCCACCATTATTATGACTATAGTTATACTGGTAAACCGTGCCGTCTGACCAGTCAATGTCCCACGCCTGTCCGTCACCATTGCCTTCTCCGACTGTATCAAACGCCTCATTATATTGGAATACCGCATCTTTTGTTTTCCATGGCCAGATTGTCGCACAGAAAGACTGCCAATAACCGGCATATCCATCATCCAAATCAACGCCGGCTGTATCCGAAATATTTCTTTCAATTACCGGTCGATATGCATACATTGCAACAATCGCATCATTTCCAGAATTCTGTACATAATTGTCTGCGATATAAATGTTTGTGTGTCCATATTTTTGCACTGTCTCATCTGCAATCTGTGCTCCATTGAATTTAGAATGCTGATATGTATAGCCAACTACAATTCCGGCACGTTTTACATCTTTGACATAACAGTTTGTAATTTTTACATCATTATATCTTGCAATCCCTGTTTTAGATTCATCTGTCGGTTTTGATACGTTGAACTGGATTCCTCCATTGTCCATATGTTTATCTTGAAGATTTCCGTCAATATCGTGGATATAAAGGTCTTCTAAATAGACATGGTCCATGGTTCCTCCGTCTTTTGCAATTCCTGCAACTCCGGTGCGGTCCATACGTGCTGATGTATTTGCCAAACCATTTTGAATGTATTGTGCATCATCAGATTCATTTGTCAATTCCAAACCTTTCACTTCTACATAATCAACATCGTAGAGCAAAATGGCAGAAGACACATATCCTTTTGAACGGTGTCCACTGTTATCCATCGGTGTACCATAATCCTGATACCAGACACCTTCTCCTCTTGCATTAATGATAGGTTTATTACCTTCCCCATAGCTTCCGATCCGAATCGGATTTTCTTTTGTTCCGTGTACATTCTGCAGATGAAGAAATCCTTGGAAAACAGATCCCGCTTCAAAAAGTACGCTGTCACCCGGCTGAAGTTTCACATCTTTAAGCTTATCTAAAGTCTGCCATGCTTCTCCTTCTGAAGTTCCACTGTTTTGATTGTCTCCACGATTACTGATGTAATATGTCGTTCCAACTGCTTTTTCCTTTCGAGCCGCACTAACGCTCGACATCGGGAAAACATTCGCTGACGTACACAATACAGCAAGTGCACACATTGCCGCTACAATTTTTCTCTTCATAGCTCTTATTCCTCCTCATTTTTATTTTTTTATATGTTTTTTTGTAAAATCATATACTTTCTTCATATCGCCGTCGACTTCCAAATCCTCGGCTTTTTTTTCTATCATAGAATTATAATGTTGTTCTCTTAATTCTTTATTGATATTATCCTTTACTTCATCAACAGTAAAATAATCATAATCGTTCTTAGCCGTACACTGCACAAGATACAGCGCCCCATTTTCATCTACTACCTGTGTCGATTCTCCAATCTTTAATTCATATCCCAGTTCCAAAACATCTCCGATTTCCTTCGCCTTCGAAGAAACCTCACTGGAAAGCAGTTCTTCATGGGAAAAATACGGACTCAGCATCTCGTTTTCTGCCACAAGTTTCTGTAATGTTTGTGAGCCATCCATGCTTTTATAAATAGATATCAATTCTTTTTCCAGTAACTCTTTTTGATCTTCCGTCATATTTTCTGAAAGATATGGGATTTTTATATAATCCAGTGTGATATCATCATTTTTTTGAAAGAGTGCATCTTTGTTTTTTTCATAATACTGTACTCTTTCTTCTTCTGTGATCTCCATTCCTTCATTTTTCAGATTCTCGCAATATCTCTTTTGAAAAGAATCCATCTCATATTCCATATACAATTCTGTAGTAAATTTGGACAATCCGAAAACCGGTTCTCCGTTCTCGATTTTTTCTGCCCTCATTTTATTCTCTTCTTCCATACGCTTTATCATATGTTCATAATCTGCATATTCCACGTAACCTTCTTCAATTGCCGTTTCATAAACCGCACGATAATATTTCAATTGTTCTATTGTCTGATCCGCCAATTTTTTATATGGAACAGTTCCCTCAATTTCCGTCTCCCAAAATTTCTCATCAATCTGAATGTCTCGATTTTCTGTCAGCTCATTGGAAACATCATAAATTTGTTGATTCATCACATACAAATATTCTTCTTTACTAATTGGTTTTTCATGAATATTCAATTCAAATTTCCCTTTTATAAAAAATGCACCTGCCACAAAAATTCCAGCCGTCAACACTGTTGCTACTAGGCATACTATTTTCTTTTTCATTCTTTTCCTCCGTCATATTACACAAAAATAGATTTCTCACATTTCTTTAATTGTATCATATATACAACATCAATACTTGTACAAATGTATCTGATTTCTCCATTTATTTGTATAATCAGGAACTCTTACACTATATATAAAAAGGTCTCCCGAACCTTTTTCCGATTCAGGAGACCCTTTCTTCATCTATTAATTTTCTTCTTTTTTCCGTACAGAAAATACCGTTCCCGCACTTAAAGCTGCAATCAGCGCAAATAAAATCGGTGTTGAACGATCTCCTGTTTTGACAGGACTCGTATTCTTTTCTTTATCATCGTTCTTTTCCGCTGTTGTATTTTTGTTTGGTACTTTTTGTTCTTCTGCTTTTCCAACTTCTTTTAATCCATCCATTGCTTTTGCAAGTGTACGTTCTGCATCTTCCACTTCCTGTGTCGATGCTTCTGAATCTGCAAATACAGCTTTTGCTTTTGACAATGCTGACATGAATTCTTTTGCACTTTCTTCTGAGTAAAGCTTCACATCAATCTGTTCTGCACTTTGGATTAATTCTTCTAATTTATCTTTATTCGGCAATAATCTCAAACCAAAGACTGCATTTCGAAGATTTGCATACGCCTGATCGACTTCCTCTTTTGTCGCATCCTGTTTTCCTAAAATATTCTCAGCCGCTTCAAATGCTCCCATGAAAATCTCACCGCTTTGAGTTGTATACTCATCCAGTTTTTCTACATATTTTCGTGAACTGTCTACAAGTTTCTGAAGTTTTGACTTATCTACAGATATCACTTGCAATCCATCCATTGCCTCTTTTAATTTTTTCTGAGCCGCATCAAGTTCTTTCTGCAGCGCATTTTCATCGGCAAGTACAGTCTCTGCTTCTGCAAGTGCTTCTTTGAATACATTCGCACTTTGTTCTGTATAAATATCTGTATTGAGTTTTTTTGCGATATCTACCAAATCTCTCAGTGATTTTGCATCTCCTGTAAATGATAAATAGTGGAACATTTTTACAAGTTCATCTTTTGCTTTGTCAACTTCTTCCTGTGTTGCAGCTGCATTCGCAAAAACAGTTTCCGCCGCTTCAAGCGCCTCATCTAATTTTTGTTTTACAATTGGTACAACATATTGATATTCCGGTTTTGTCTTCACATCTTTCGCATATGCAATCGCAGCTTCCAGCGAACTCTTATCCGCTTCCACAACCGGAGGCGCCTCCGTTTTTGTTCCTGTAAGACGAATTTCTGCTGCTGATGCATAGTCATTATCTGCCTCCACGCTGAGTGCATCTAAAGATGTCAAACGCACATATTTTGCACGCACCGGCTCAAATGAAACCATCTTCCAAGCAGTATTTCCCGCCCATGTTCCTGTTGCAACTTGATCAAAATGAACACCGTCATTACTTACTTCCACTTTATATTCTGTAATAATACCATTTACGCCCCCGGAAGTTCTTGGCTGATAACGGATTCCATCTACCATATAGAAATCTTTCAGTTCAAATTGAATCCAATGATTTTCGCGTCCATGGCCACCACCCCATGTAGTATGCCATAATGTGTCTGCTCTTCCATCTAAAACATTCGCTGCCCCTTGACCTGATTGAGCCGCACCGGCTGTTGCACTCATCTGTTCTGTCGCAATATCTCTTGCAGCATCTGAAGGATCTACTCCAATGTATCCCATATTGACATCCATATCACCGGAACTTACACACAGTCCATTCGCATTTTTCACTGCTCCCGCTTCATCACAGATAATCTTTGGTCCTTTGAATTGGATCGTTCCTTCATCACCTTTTTGTAATACATATTCAAACACTAATGTTTTGTCATCATTTCCGCCGGATACATAATTCGCATAACGACCTTTGCCGTTTAACATAAACCTGAATTTCGGTGTTCCTGTTGCCGTAACATTCTGATCTGTTTTCACTGTAATCACATATTTATCTCCCGGCAGCGTATAAGCATGATCGTCTGTTTTTTCCACTTTGTATGTAACAGATGTAATCGTCGGGCTTAATAAATTCACTTCATCTTTAATATAGTCCAAATTAAATGCAGTAAATTTAATCGTATTCTGATGTTCATAGAGAAGTCCCATATTTCCATCTCTCATTTTTGTCAAACATGAATATGCATAATTATTTGGACAGAACATTTTTTCTTCTACCCAGTCCACAGAGAAACTATCCTCTGTCTCCGTCACTTCACCGATTCGTAATGTTCCGTTATTTCTTCCTGAACCTCCCGGATTTGACATAATCACTCTGTCTTTTCCGTCTGTTCCGTTTTTATCATAATACAATACAGATAACTGGCAGTATACTTCCGGCGCTGTTGTATCAATCGGATCACTCCATGTTGCTCCACCGTCTGTACTTCTAGAAACAACAACTTTTCCGTTTCCACCTGTATTTCTCATAAACTGAAGCAAGTTGCCGCTGCTCAATTCAATAATCTGACTTTCTGTCAGCTCACTGATTCCAACCGGATTTTGCGAAGATGTCACCTGTCCGTTTTTGTTAATTCGTCCATCATTCGGAGACTCTCCTCTTTGCCATGTTTTTCCGCCGTCATCACTGTAAATACAAGCAGAAGACTGGAATCCTATACCACTTCCTGCAATTGTATAATAAATCGGAAATACAAGTCTTCCCGGATGTTCCTCATCATACTGAAGCTGAACTCCAAATCCCGGACCAACTCCACAGAATCTCATCCAGTCTGCTTTTACCTGTGGTGTGATATCTACCGGATCACTCCATGTCACACCGTCATCATCACTATAGCTCAGCCACAAATAGCATGTCTGAGTCGGATGAAGAGGTGCTGAATCGTTGTTCTTAGAGGTACTTCTCAAATAAATATTTCCCACATATTCACCGGATTTATACAAATCACCTTTTTCATGGTAGCCTTGTTCATCATTTCCTTCAAACTGTTTTACTACATAATCTGTTTTTTGATTATCCTTGTCAAATACTTCTCCATTTTCCCGAAGTGTATATTGATTATTATCTTTATCATAAAGCGACAGATAATCTTTTCCATCTACTTTCACATAACCTGTTCCGGTTTCTTTGATTGACCATGTTCCTTGGCTTCCATTCGTTGATTCTGGAAACATATCTACAAGCATCCACACACGTCCCGGATTCTTTCCATTCTCATCTTCTGCAATCATCGCCGGATCAATTGTGTAAGCAGATTGTGTGCCACTGAAATAAGATTGTGATTTCAAATCAATTACATCAATCGGATCTTCCCAAGTCAAACCGTTATCTGTACTTCTTCTGACAACCGTATCAATATTTCCCCAGTCAGACCAATGTGTATTTCTTTGATCAGCTGCTGCGATTACAGTTCCTTTACTCGTTGTAACCATTGCTGGAATACGGTAATTATAAGAATCATAATCACCCATATCATAAATACCATACTCACCTGTCTTATATACATCTTTCCCGTATTCCGGTTCATCTTGCGGTAAGGTGCGTTTATGAAGTTCCATAACCTGTTCCGCATTTAACGTCTCATCAAACACATTGACACTGTCAATGATTCCGTAGAATGGCCATTTTGAACCTGGTGTCGTATTCGTTCTGCTGATTCCGCCAAGCGTAACCATATCCGGCGTCCAATCACCCTTCAGCAAATGCGTTGTCGCAAACTTTCCGATGGATACACCATCTAAATAAAACTCTGCCTGTGTCCCATCAAATGCATATGTCACCGTATGCCACTCTGCATTATTGACAGAATTTCCATTGCGGACTGTAATATACTTATCTCCTTTGCCCTGCACCTCATATCCGATTCGGTTATCCTTCGGCTTAATATAAAGAGCTCCGTACTCTCTATCTGCATTGCTGTTCGACAGAGATAACAATCCGTAAATCGTTTTGCCTACAGCCGCCTCATTTAAGCGATATGCAAAAGAAAACGTTCCTTTTGTCAAACCGGAAATTTTTTCTTTCTGCTCCGGCAGTTGAATCATCTTTCCTTCTGTTCCGTCAAACATTTTTCTCTGGTAAGTAAAAATCGGTGTTCCTACAGACACAGCACCATGGTCTGCCATAATCTGATCTTCGGAAACTGCTCCATTATACAATTTCACTTCTTTGATGCTTCCGGTAAACGGATAACTATTTCCTGAAATTCGATTTGCGCCTCCAAATGTCACAGAAGTCGGTTCCCATTCCATTTTGTCGACAAAATTAGTCTCACTCACATCCCACTGCTGTACAAGTTTTTGATCCAAATATACTTTATAATAGCTGTCCTTTTCTGTTACAAGCGTAATCGTATGCCATTGATTATCCGCAAGATTCACATCATTTACCGTAAAGTTTTTGTGATCATTTACCGTCTCATTTTTGCGGAATTCAAAACCGATTTTATTCCCGCCACTAATGTACAAAGACATATAATGATTCGTATGTGTACTTCCATTAATTGCAGCCAACGCCTGTAAATTGGTACTTCCCGTCCTAAAACTCAGTGTAATCGTACCGCTTCCCAATCCTTTTACAAAAGCCACATCCTCCTGCGGTATTGAAAAACGCTGTTCAATACCTTGAATCTGCTTTTCTTCACTTAAATATTCCTTGCACAAAATTTTTGTTGTTTCTGTATCTACTGTTGTCTCAACTCTTCCCGCACTTTCATCTTGAGCAAAAACAGGCATGGCTCCTTGCATCACCATCGTAAGCACCAAAAGAGCTGCCACTATTTTTTTCTTCATGCTCATCTCTCCTTCTCTTAATGAAATATATTATAAATTGTAGCATATTTTTATAATTTTTTCTTGTATAAAAGCGTCACTTTTGTTTTTATTTTTGTACAATACGGAACAAGCAATGTCGTTTTTACACAATTAAGTCAAAATACACACCAAAATCGCAGTTATAATTAACATTTTTTCACAAAACATCACACTTGTATTTTTCACTGTCTCTTCATATACAAAACACATTACGAGAACAATAAAGAGATGCACTAAAAAGGAAGTGTCTGTTAAACACTTCCTTTATCTTGCACATATTAGTTAAATTTACGTTTTCTAGCAGCTTCAGATTTTTTCTTACGTCTTACGCTTGGTTTTTCGTAATGTTCTCTTTTACGAATTTCTTGTTGAATACCAGCTTTTGCACAGTTTCTTTTGAATCTGCGTAAAGCGCTATCTAACGTCTCATTATCTTTTACGATTACATTTGACATAGTCTCACACCTAACCTCCCTCCAGTCCTATATTGTGCATCATACGACTGTTCGGGTATTTTTTTATTGCACTATATAGAATTATAGCATATTTTTTTCATTCGTCAACTACTTTTTTGAAAAAACTATAACCGTATTAGCTTTGGTATATACAAAGTCTATCTTATCTGCTCTCCCAAAACTTCTTCCACTTTGGCAATCGCATCCGGAATTCCTGCCGGATTCTTTCCACCTGCCTGAGCCATATTTGGACGGCCACCGCCGCCACCGCCTACAAGTGCTGCAATTCCTTTGATTAGATTACCTGCGTGAGCGCCTTTTTCCATTGCTTCATCTGTCGCCATCGCAATCAAGTTTACTTTTCCACTTGCTGAAGATGCAATCACAACAACGCCTTCTCCTAATTTTTCTTTCAACTGGTCACCAAGATCACGAAGACCATTCATATCAACGTCCTCAACAGCTGTGGCAAGCAGTCTCACTCCATTCACTTCTTTTACCTGGTTCATCACATCACCCAAAGCATCTTTTGCCGCTTTACTCTTCAGTGATTCGATCTCACTTTGCAATGCTTTCATTTCAGCCTGCATGTGTTCAATTTTTTCTTTTAAGTTGGCAGGAGTTGATTTCGCAGCTTTTGCAGCTTCTGCGAGTTCTTTTTCCACTTCTTTGTAATAACAAAATACACCGTCCCCTGTCAATGCCTCAATACGGCGCACGCCTGCCGCAACACCTGCTTCCGAAACAATCTTAAATGTTGTAATGTTTCCTGTATTGCTTACGTGTGTACCTCCACAGAGCTCTTTGGAGAAATCTCCCATTGATACGACTCTTACATCTTCTTCATATTTTTCTCCGAACAATGCCATAGCCCCTGTTGCTTTTGCCTGTTCAATATTCATAACTTCTGTTACAACCGGAACGTTTTTAGCAATCTCCGTATTTACAATGTTCTCCACTTTTTCTAATTCTTCTGGCGTCATCGCTGAGAAATGTGCAAAGTCAAAACGTAGTCTGTCCGGTGTCACAAGGGAACCTTTCTGCTCTACATGCGAACCAAGCACTGTCTTTAATGCTTTCTGCAACAAGTGTGTTGCACTGTGATTCTTACATGTGTTTGCTCTTTCTTTTTCTGCAACTTCCAATGTAACAGAATCTCCCACTTTGAACATTCCCTTTGTCACGTTACCGACATGCCCGATTTTTCCGCCTAGTAATTTGATTGTATTGCTCACAGTAAATTCTGCATCCTCAGTACAGATGATACCTGTATCACCTTCCTGACCACCCATCGTCGCATAAAACGGAGTCTCATCGACAAAAATTGTTCCATTCTGTCCCTCAGTAATTGCCTCCACAATCTCACTTTCTGTTGTGAGAACACTGATTTTTGAAGTATGTGTCAGTCTGTCGTACCCTACAAATTCTGATGTCACAGATGCCTCAATCTCATCGTATACAGTGGCATCCGCCCCCATATAGTTCGTCACTTCACGGGCATTACGCGCCTTTACTCGTTGCTCTTCCATAGAAGCCTTAAAGCCTTCTTCATCGATTGTATATCCTGCTTCTTCCAAAATCTCTTTTGTCAGATCAAGCGGGAATCCATATGTGTCATATAGCTTGAATGCATCCGCACCTGAAAGAACTGTCTTTCCAGCTTCTTTCATCTCATCCTGCATAGATGCCAAAATGCTAAGTCCCTGATCGATTGTCTTGTTAAATTTATCTTCCTCCTGTGTCAGTACTTTAAAGATAAATTCTTTCTTTTCTTCCAACTCCGGATAACCATCTTTGGATCCTTCGATTACTGTTGCACTTAATTTTGCAAGGAATTTCCCATCAATTCCAAGAAGACGTCCATGACGAGCCGCACGTCTGATCAGACGGCGAAGTACATATCCTCTTCCCTCATTTGTCGGCATGATTCCATCTGAAATCATGAATGTTGCAGAACGAATATGATCCGTGATCAAACGGATAGATACGTCTTTATCTGCATCTGCTTTGTATTCTACACTTGCAAATTCACATACTTTGTCACGAAGAGCCTTGATTGTATCTACGTCGAAAATAGAATCTACATCCTGTACAACAGAGGCAAGTCTTTCTAATCCCATACCAGTATCAATATTCTTTTGCTCTAACTCTTCATAATTGCCATTGCCATCATTGTCAAACTGTGTGAATACGTTGTTCCAGATTTCCATATATCTGTCACATTCGCACCCAACTGTACAGTCCGGACTTCCGCATCCATATTTTTCTCCGCGATCATAATAAATCTCTGAACATGGACCACATGGACCGGAGCCGTGTTCCCAGAAGTTATCTTCTTTTCCAAATTTAAAAATTCTCTCCGGTGCGATTCCCATCTCTTTATTCCAAATATCAAATGCTTCCTGATCGTCCACATATACAGACGGATACAGTCTGTCCGGATCAAGTCCTACTACTTCTGTTAAAAATTCCCATGACCAGTGAATTGCCTCTCTTTTAAAGTAGTCTCCAAAAGAAAAGTTTCCAAGCATCTCAAAAAATGTACCATGACGAGCTGTCTTTCCGACATTTTCAATATCACCTGTACGGATACATTTTTGGCATGTTGTCACTCTTTTTCTCGGTGGTATCTCCTGTCCTGTAAAATATGGTTTCAACGGTGCCATACCCGAATTGATCAATAATAAACTTTTATCGTTATTTGGAACTAACGAAAAACTTTTCATCACAAGATGTTCTTTACTCTCAAAAAAGTTCAAAAACATTTTTCTCAGTTCATTTACTCCATATTGTTGCATGATTTTCCTCCTCAGCATCTTAAATTCGCTAATAATTTATTATAAATAGATTTCTGTTCTTTGTCAATCAATGGCATAAAAACTGTTGACACTTTTACTTTTTTGCTTTAAAGTGTAGAATCATAAAAGTAAACCAAAGAAAGGATGAATACTATGACAAATCAAATTACCGGACATACACGTCTGACCGGTCTTTTAGGAAGCCCGGTCGAACACAGCATCTCACCAATGATGCACAACGAAGCATTTCAACAATTAGGGCTTGACTATGCATACCTCGCTTTTGATGTTGGAACTGACAAATTAAAAACGGCTGTAGAAGGGCTTCGCACCTTAAATGTGCGCGGATTTAATCTGACAATGCCGGATAAAAACCTGATGTGCTCTCTTTGTGACAAGCTTTCTCCTGCTGCTGAGATCATCGGCGCCGTCAACACTGTCGTAAATGACAATGGCGTTCTGATCGGATATACAACTGACGGAGTCGGTTACATGCACGCAGTGAAGGATGCCGGTCACAACATCATCGGCAAAAAAATGACACTGCTCGGTGCCGGCGGCGCCGCAACTGCAATTTTAGTGCAGGCTGCACTAGATGGTGTGTCTGAAATTTCCGTATTCAATGTGCGGGACGATTTTTTCGCACGTGCCGAAAAAACAGTCGCTGATTTAAACGAACGGACAAACTGCAAAGTACGATTATTTGATTTTGAAAATCCTGATATTTTAAAAAGAGAAATCTCTGAAAGCGCAATTTTGACAAACGGAACCTCTGTAGGCATGTCTCCTGACACCGACGCCTGCATCATCAAAGATACTTCCGTATTCCACAAAGATCTGATTGTCTCTGATGTCATCTACAATCCGGAAGAGACAAAATTGTTAAGACTTGCAAAAGAAGCAGGGTGTCCGACATTCAACGGCCTGTATATGCTTTTATACCAGGGCGCAGAGGCATTTCGCCTGTGGACCGGGAAAGAAATGCCAATTCCAGTCATTAAAGAAAAATATTTTTCAAGATAGTTAAGAATGGCGGAAAACTGATATAGAAAAAGAAAAGCGATACCTACCCTCTCGGGCAGATATCGCTTTTCTTTTAACAACTGTCACTAAGCTTCTTTCAGTTTTGCAATCATCTCCTCACAGATCTGCAATACACTCTTGTTGTCCGTATGTATGATCACATCAGCCGCTGTCTCATATTTCTGTCTTCGCTGCTCCATCATATTCGCAATAAACTCCACATTTTTATTGCCATTTAAAAGCGGACGATCGTCGCTGTCTTTCACGCGATTTAAAATTGTCTCTGGAGCTGCCGTCAAAAGAACAACCTTTCCATTTTTCTTCATCTCTTTTACATTCTGCTCACGAAGTGCAGCACCTCCACCACAGGAAACAATCGTATTTTTCGTTGCCTGCATCTCAATCAAAAGATTTGTCTCTAAATTGCGGAAATACTCTTCCCCATAAGTTGCAAAAATATCCGGAATACTCATATCCTCCCGCTCTGCAATCAATTGATCCATCTCAACCACATGCATGGCAAATACATCTTTTAAATACTGTGATACCGTACTTTTTCCGGCCCCCATAAACCCAATCAGGATAATGTTGTAAGAGAATAATTTTTGCGCCTGAATCCGCTTACTGTTTCTTACAATACAGTGGAACACATCTTCGATCTCTTTTTCATAACGATTGTCCTGCAGTTTTTCTTTAATCTGGCGCTGCTGTTTCTTCTCCTGCTGTGGTTGTAAAATTGGAATCCCATACTCCTCTTTATACGCCATAATTTTTTCTATAATAGAATTACGCTCTACCAAAGCATCAATGATTCTGTCGTCGCATTCTGCTAACTGTTCTCTGTATAATTCTAAATCATTCATATTCTTTCCCCCTTTAAAGTGCAAAAGTTTCTCAAATGCTATTTTATGCTTTTTTCTGTATAAATGCAAGAAGAAATATGAATATTCTAAAAATTTCTTGTTTACATCACGTGCAAATAGGTGTAATATATATGCATCATGAATTTAAAGTGATAAAGTGTTTAATATTAATATAAGGAGACAGCTACCATGAAAATTCACGTAACATGCAGTAAAGATTATGATATCTATCTTGAAAAAGGGCTTTTGGAACAGCTTCATGATTATATCGACTGTCAGCGGAAAATATTTATCATATCTGATGACAATGTACCGGAATGTTATCAGCAGACGGTATCAAAACAATTTCCCAATTCCTATCTTCACATTGTAAAACATGGAGAAGGTGCAAAAAGTTTTGCAGTACTGGAAGATTGTTTAACACAAATGCTGCGGCGAAACTTTTCTCGCAAAGATCTGGTTATCGCCCTCGGCGGCGGTGTCATCGGAGATCTTGCCGGCTTCGTGGCAGCCAGTTATATGAGAGGAATCGATTTTATAAATATACCGACCACGACATTATCTCAGATAGACTCCAGCATCGGTGGAAAGGTTGCAATCAATTTAGATGGGATCAAAAACTGTGTCGGTGCATTCTATCAGCCAGAGATGGTCCTCATTGATCCCCTTGTATTGAATACTTTGCCAAAAAGACATTTTTATAATGGTCTTGTGGAGGCAATCAAGGCAGGATTGATTCAGGATAAAGAACTGTTTGAACTATTTGAGCAGGAAGAACTTGATATTGAGCAGATTATTTACCGTTCACTGCTTGTCAAAAAGTATGTTGTAGAGCAGGATGAGACAGAACAGGGTTTGCGAAAGATTTTAAACTTTGGTCACACGATTGGTCATGCATATGAAAGCTATTATCACCTTCGCGACTATTACCACGGAGAATGTGTGGCACTCGGTATGATGGCAATTCTCAAGAATCCTGAGATTAAAGAAAGACTCTCCAAAATACTGGAACGCCTTCAGATTGAGACAACCTGTGATGCCGAGAAAGACAAAGTTTTTACTTATCTTGGCAAAGACAAAAAAGCTGACCATGACCGGATTACGATTGTAAAAGTAGAACAAATCGGTCATGCAGAATTGGAAGATATTCCAATCACAGATTTAAGAACTTATTTATAAAAGGATTTGATTACTATGAAGAATACATTTGGAAATAACATTACTGTTACGATTTTCGGGGAATCCCACGGTCCTGCCATCGGCGCAGTTATTGACGGGATGCCTCCCGGAATCAAAATTGATTCCGGCTTTATCAAAAAACAGCTGGACAAGCGGAAACCAAAGGGAAAGATTTCTACAGCACGTGTCGAGAGTGACCGGGTTCAAATTATAAGCGGCGTCTTTGAAGACTATTCCTGCGGAACACCGATCTGCCTTCTGATTCAAAATCAGAACCAGCACTCTAAAGATTACAACAAAACAAAAGCGCTCGCCCGCCCATCTCATGCAGACTACAGTGGAGATTGCAAATACCTCGGATTTCAGGATTACCGCGGAGGAGGACATTTCTCCGGAAGGCTGACGACACCGCTTGTCGCGGTCGGCGCCATCTGCCTTGATATGCTTGCAAGCAAGGGTATTTATGTTGCCTCCCATTTAAAAAGCATTAAGGATATCGAAGATGTTTCTTTTTCTTCCGATGAAGAACTGCTGAAACAACAGATGGACAAAGTCAACGACGAATATTTTGCAACGATTGATGATGCCGTCAAAGAACCGATGAATCGAGTGATTGAAGATGCCTTTCACAGTCTGGACTCTGTCGGCGGCACGATTGAGACGGCAATTATCAATATGCCTGCCGGCGTAGGTGAACCGTATTTTGACTCCGTTGAGAGTATTCTCTCCCACGCACTCTATTCTGTAGGTGCCGTAAAGGGAGTTCAATTTGGAACCGGATTCCCAATCAGCCGGATGTACGGCTCAGAGGCGAATGACAGCTTCCGCATGAAAGATGGGAAAGTCATCACTTCAACTAACCACAATGGCGGTATCAACGGCGGTATTACGAACGGAATGCCAATTATCATCACAACGGCAATCAAACCAACGCCTTCTATTTATCAAAAGCAGGATACCATCAATTTCCGTGAACGTTCCGATGAGGAGATCTGTATCGAGGGAAGACATGATCCTTGTATCGCTCACCGTGCGCGTGTAGTCATCGACAGCGTGGTAGCAATTGGACTGGTCGATCTTCTTCTGACCAGATACGGACAACTCTATTTCCAGAGCGAACCAAAAGAAAATTTTTAATAGAAAGTAGGGAAAGACAATGATTATTACACTGAAAAAAAACACACCAAATCAAGAAGTAGACCACTTAATTCAGCAATTTGAATCACAAAACCTGAAAGTAAGCCTGATTACCGGAGAAAATTACAATGTATTTGGTTTGGTCGGCGACACTGCACAATTAGATGAAAGAAGAATCCTTGCAAATGAATGGGTAGAAAATGTACAGAGAATCGCTGCTCCATATAAGATGGCAAACAGAATGTTTCATCATGAAGATTCTATTATTGATGTGGGCGGCATCAAAGTCGGCGGACAGGAACCGATTGTCATCATCGGTGGACCATGCTCTGTGGAAGGCAGAGAAATGATGGAAGAAATTGCAGTCGATGTCAAAAACGCCGGTGGCTCTATGCTCCGCGGCGGCGCTTACAAACCCAGAACATCTCCTTATGCTTTTCAGGGAATGGGATATGACGGAATCATGTGCATGGTAAATGCCCGCAGCAAAACCGGACTTCCGATTGTCTCTGAGCTTATGAGCGCAGACAAAATCGAAGAATTTGAAGAACACGTAGATCTGGTTCAGATTGGCGCACGCAATATGCAAAACTTTGATCTGTTAAAAGCAGTTGGTAAAATGACAAAACCAATCTTATTAAAACGCGGTTTGAGTGCAACAATCGAAGAATGGATCATGTCAGCAGAATACATTATGGCAAGCGGAAACCCAAATGTCATCTTCTGCGAACGTGGTATCCGTACTTTTGAAAAATATACGAGAAATACTTTGGATTTGAGTGTGATTCCTATTCTGAAAGAAAAAACTCACCTTCCGGTGATCATCGATCCATCCCACGCAACCGGAGACTGGAAACTTGTAGAATCTATGTCTCTTGCCGCAATCGCAGCAGGCGCCGACGGTCTTATCATCGAAGTACACAATAATCCAGAATGTGCATGGAGCGACGGCATGCAGTCTCTAAAACCAGAGAAATTCAAGAATGTAATTGAGAAAGCCAAGCTGGTTGCCCAGTCTGTAGGAAGAAGTGTCTATGAGGGCTAGAATCACCCCTGCAAAGATAGACTCAGGAAATATCACTATTCCGCCGAGCAAGTCTTTGGCGCACCGTGCAATTATCTGCGCCTGCCTTGCTCCTGGCAGAAGTGTAATCTCCAACATTGATTATAGCGTAGATATTCGGGCAACCATAGAGGGCATGCGCCATCTTGGTGCCAGTATCAAAGAAGACAAAGATACGCTTTTCATCGACGGCATTGAGACATTCCAATATGATGGAGACGTTGTAAATTGCCATGAATCCGGCTCCACACTTCGCTTCTTCCTTCCGCTCTTCTCTCTAACCGGAAAGAGAGCAACTTTTTCAGGGAGCAAACGTCTCATCGAACGCCCGCAAAACGTCTACGAGATGTTATTTCAAGAACAGGGGATTGACTTTGTACGGACATATCCCAATATTATAATCGACGGGAGACTAAAACCGGGAGAGCTGACTTTAAAAGGAAATGTTTCTTCGCAATTTATAACAGGACTTTTATTTGCCCTCCCACTTTTGGAAGCAGACTCAAAAATTCATATTGAGCCGCCATTTGAATCTCGCTCTTATGTTGATCTTACTATCCAAATGTTGAAACGTTTCCAAATTATTGTGGAATACGAAGATGCATACACATTAGCGATCAAAGGAAACCAACAGTACCAGCCGACAGATGTACTTGTAGAAGGAGACTACTCTCAGCTTGTATTCTGGGCATCTCTCGGCGTTTTGAACCATTCTGTCGAGACACATGGATTAGATTTACATTCCCTGCAGGGTGACAAAAAAACAATCGACATCTTCCAAAGCATGAACGCCGGCATTAAAGTTTTAGATGACGGATATCAGTTCTGTCCTGGCACATTAAATGGCACAGTCATCGACCTCAATGACTGTCCGGACCTCGGACCGATGCTTTTTGCACTTGCAACACAGGCAAATGGAAAAACGACTTTCCAAAATGCCGGAAGACTCCGCATCAAAGAATCTGATCGGATAGAGGCAATGGAAACAGAACTCAAAAAACTTGGCTGCTCCATCTCTTCTACCTTTGGCACAGTCACAATAACCGGTCCTGTCAAACTTCAAGGAAATGTAACACTTCACGGACACAACGATCACCGGATTGTAATGGCTCTTTCTATACTTGCCACAATTGCTGACGAACCAATAACAATTGATGACGCACAGGCAATCAGCAAAAGTTATCCGGGATTTTTTAAAGATTTAGCTTCCTGTGGAATCTTTATAGAATTTGCAAATTAAAAACGGAGAAGATTTTTCATCTTCTCCGCCTTTTTTTATGAATTTCTTCTTCTCTTCTTATCTGCGATTAAAATAGTACCGCCTGATACAACTACCAACATGATCATCAATAAAATCATTGTTCCGTCTCCTGTTGTAACACTATTGTTAGGTTTGTTATCAGGAGTTGGCTGCACGTTGGCTTTCTTTTTCAAATTATCAATTGCCTTTTGGATTGCTTCAGCCATCTTATCTACTTCTGCCTGTTTTGTAATATCCAAATCACGTACAACTGCTTCTTTTGCTTCTTCTAATTTTGCCACAGATTCTTTTGTGTAAATGCTTAAGTCTTTTGGAATATTTCCAAGTGCTGCATCTACTTTGCTGTAATCTGCTTTTTTCAGCTGAAGAGCTTCGATTGCATTCTGGATCGCTTCTGCCATCTTGTCTACTTCTGCCTGTTTTGTAATATCCAAATCACGTACAACCGCATCTTTCGCTGCATTTAAGTTTGCTACAGACTCTTCTGTGTAAACGCTTAAGTCTTTTGGAATATTTCCAAGTGCTGCATCTACTTTACTGTAATCTGCTTTTTTCAACTGAAGAGCTTTGATTGCATTCTGGATCGCTTCTGCCATCTTGTCTACTTCTGCCTGTTTTGTGATATCTAAATCACGTATAACTGCTTCTTTTGCTGCATTTAAGTTTGCTACAGACTCTTCTGTGTAAATACTTAAGTCGCTTGGAATTGCTGAAATTGCCGCATCTACTTTACTGTAATCTGCCTTTTCCACTACCTGTTCTTCAGTTAAAATCTTAACAATAGCAAAAGAATGTTTTTTCAAGTTGATAATCTGTCCTTTTGGCATCTTTGTTTTCTCTGTCTGAACAGTTACTTTATTTGGTGTTTCTAATGTATTTTCATCTGTAATCGCTTCAGACTCTAATCTCTGAATTTCAATATCACGTCCACTTACATCTACACCTTTTACATCTAACATTATCTTTTGATCTTTTTCACGATCTACATTCACAAGCGCAACATACATATTTCCCTTTTTATCCACACTTGCAAGTGAAGATAATGTTTTCACGCCATTACTCATCGTTGATTCTTTCTCGAATGTCGCTTCCACAACATTTTCTCCAAATCCTGCATTTAACATCTGAAATACATGTGCAGAAGGCGTTGAGAAAAATGCAAAGTTTCCTTCGCCTGTTTTTGTATCTGCTCCTTCCTGAGGCACAACCTGTATCACAGCCTGCTGTGTAGGCCCCAAAGAGTCTGCTCCTGAGCTGTACCAGTCAGATAAACAGTGTTTCTGAATATACGGGCTTCCAAGTTTTACATATTCTGTAATTACTTTTGCAATGTAGAGTGCATGTGTCTGAGAACGAACTTGAGATTCTGTATTTCTAAAAATACCATACTCGCTGATGACCGGAACTTTTCCTTCCGGCAATTGTTCTACATATTCTCTCACTTTCTGAATCCCAACATTCTCCGCTTTCTTCATTGCATCATCATAAAATGTATCTGCATTCGTTCCGCCGCTCACACTTCCTGAATACGGATGAATGGTCATGCCATCATACCATTTATTTGCATCAAGATCACTCATTCGTTTAATAAATCCGCTTGATTCAAAACTCGTGTATACATTTGCTTCGTAATTTGTCTTCTCTATTTCATTGATTTTCTCTGTTGTCTGCTTAATTGCTTTTGATACATCAATAAATCCTTCTCTGTCTACTGTGTAAGTTGCATAAATATTTTTTCCTTTTTCTGGAATCATGCCATGTATCCCATCACCAAAAGTAATGCTTCCTGTACTATAGTCAACTACACAATGTTTGTCAGTTGCTTTTGAGTTTTCAAAATCAGATACCACTGTCCATTCGTCTAACTTTCCATCTGTACCAACATACACTTTTACACCATCATTAACTGCTTTATAACTTGGATCTTCTACAATTTTTCCATCAACCAGTTTTCCTGGATTTTGGTTCGCATAGCGCAAATAACGCACTAAGTTCGGCTTTCCATCACTCTGCGATGCCTTCTTATTCCAGTCTTCTTCTGCTACAGCATATTTCTGTACGAATTTTGCCTGTCCACCTTCTGTGTATGCTTTCTCTGCACCAGCGTCACCATCCACATATGTTGTCCAATAGCCTTGAGAAGCTGTACCATCAGAACCTCCCCATGCCTGTTGCATCTCATTTCCGATTTCAAAATATCTTACATGATAAGGCTCTTTATGTCCGTTATCCGCACGAACTTGTGCCCAATCAATTCCGCCATTTGGATTCGTTCCAACTTTTGCATTCAGAAATTCCACCAAATCTGCTGCGTCTTGTGCATTTCCACGTCCAAGGCTATACACATACACGATTTCTGAATCTACCTGATCTGCAAAATCTGCAATTTCTTTAATTCCAAAATTAGGCTCAATACCTCCTTGTCCATCATTATTATAGAAACCATGAATTTGTTTTTTTCTATCCTTTTTATCTCCCAATGTTGTCTTCCAGTTAAACAAATTAGAAATCGTTCCTCCCGGATAGCGTATAGAACCAAATCCTGCTTTTTCATACAACGCTGTGAAATCATCTTTCATCTTCATCTCTTTTGAATCAAATGTGCCATATCCATTGAATGCATAGCGATGATTAATTCCGAAAATAGAATCCGGTTCGATTGTTTGTATTGTTTTCTCGGTATCTATCGATAGTTTTACTGGAACTTCTGCTTCATACTCTGCAATTGCTTTTTCAAGAGCCGTATACGCTGCTTTCATTTCATCTAAAGTCGTAGCATCCTCTGCTTTTTTGAGTGCTTCTTTTAATTGTTTTGCTTTTTCATTATCTTCCGGAAGTTTCTGATTCTCTATAACCTCTTTTCCTTCTTTAACCAGTTTTTTCAATTCCTGATTGTACAACTCAGTAGCTTTATCTTCGTAGATTGCTTTCGCCTCATCTGCTGTCAATGCCTTTTCATACACATAAAATTCATCTACATCTCCGCGCATTGGGTGTGGATCTGTATTTCCGGCTGTCTTATGAGCTCCAAGACGAAGAGATAATTTTTTATTTACTTTTGAAGTTCCCATATTTTTTGTGCTGTCCAATTCTCCATTGATATAATAGGTTACTTCATTTTTTGCCTGGTCAAACACTACCGTAACATGCTGCCAGTCACCTTTTTGAACCGCCTTGTTACTAGCCACATTCTGTGCATTAATATAAGTATTATATTGTCCACTTGCCTGCAATGTAAGCAACGAACGTCCATCGTCTTCATGTTGAAGCAATACTGCTGACTTATCAGCTCCATCTCCTGTAATTTTTGTGTCGTAACGATACCACATAGAGAATGAAGTCGCATCCTTACCGGTATTGATATAATTTTCCAGTTTCAAATATTTGTCTGTTCCGCCTCCAAATCTTAAAACATTTCCGAATACCGGATTTTTGCTGTCGACAATACTAATACCATTTAATGTAGCTGTCGTCTTTTCACCCTGATCGCTTTGTAATGAATCAAAATTCCAATGATCTTTCATGTCGGTCTTCCAACTCGGCTCTTCTGCCGCCCGCACTGGATCGATAACAGATGCCAGCATCACGGCGGACATGATCGAGCATAACGCCATTTTTAATGTTTTCTTTTTCATTTTCCCCATCCTTTTTGTTTATTTTTACAATATGTATATTGACACTTTATCATTGTTTTGTTTTTTTTGCAACATTAATCGGTTTAATCTTTTCAATTCTTAGTTTAAAATACGATATTTTTCCGATACTAATTGATTGAACATTGTATCAACCTTTCTTTTCAGAACAAAAATGAGGTAAGATTCTTCATCTTACCCCACTACTTCTAGGCATTCGCCTCTTTATCATCTTTTCGTTTTCGCAAATAACGTCCAAGCTTAATTCCGCCAAACGCAAATGCACCGACAATCACCATCTTTATAATCGTTTGAACAAATGCTGCAAAAAATCCCATATACATACCTCCGCACACATATTCTTTTATCTTAGCTTATAGTACATCATATCATAGAATTTATGTATCGTAAAGGTAGCATTATTTTAATTCAATCTCTTCTAATTCTTTTGGCGGCAGCATCTTTGAAGAATGTGCCACAAAATCCTTCAATTCTTTCTGTGCTTTTTGAATCGGGATATTCGTTCCGGCTCCGGCAATACAACCTCCCGGGCATCCCATCCCCTCAATCAGGCATCCATTTTTCTTTCCAATCTTCGCAAGTGTCAGCATCTTCTTACATTCCGCAAGACCTTCCGCATGCTCAATCTTCACTTCCACATCCGGATAATATTCATTGACACATTTTTCGATGGCATTCGCAACACCGCCTGCCGCAGCATATCCACGCCCTGCACCGGTTGCGTCATGGAACGATGACTCAGCCTCATATTCTGTCAGATCGATCTCTCTGGCATCAAACATTGCCTGTAATTCTTCAAACGTAATGACAAAATCTACATCACTTCTCACAGTTCTTCTGGAAGCTTCCAGCTTTTTCGATGCACATGGTCCGATAAATACCACTTTTGCATTCGGATGCTCTAATTTGATTGTTCTTGCTGTTGCAACCATCGGTGTCAATTCCTGTGATACCTGATCTGCAAGATCCGGAAAATATTTTTTAGCAAGCATTGACCATGCCGGGCAACAAGAAGTCAGTAAAAACGGAAGTTCTCCTGTAACTACTTTTTCTACATAATGATGTGCCTCCGCAATCGCGCCGATATCTGCACCCAACGCCACCTCATACACTTCCGCGAATCCAAGTTCCTGCAGTGCAGCCTTGATATGTCTCGGTGTAATATTCGGTCCGAACTGTCCTACAAATGCAGGTGCGATCTCAGCTATAATCTCCCCACCTTCTTTCAACGCTCTTCCAAGCTGAAAGATCTGGGATTTGTCCGAAATTGCTCCAAACGGACAGCTTACCATACACATTCCGCAAGATACACATTTATCATTGTCAATATGAGCTCTTCCCATCTTATCCGAACCAATCGCATTCACCCCGCATGCTTTCGCACATGGACGCTCTTTTTTTGAAATTGCATCATATGGACAGACAGATTTGCATTTCCCACACTTAATACATTTTTCCTGATCAATGTAGGAACGTCCCTTTTTCATGGAAATAGCTCCCACCGGACAGACTTCGCGGCAAGGATGTGCCACACAGCCTTTACACATGTCACTCACTTCATATCCCTTTTCCTCGCATGCCGCACAGGCAGATGGGATAACCTGCATAAGCGGTGGCTCATAATATTTTTCTGAAATATTACTTTCTTCAATCCCAGCTGTCAGATGTACCGGCTTATCCTCCGGGCGAAGTGACATTCCCATCGCAAGGCGCATACGCTCCCTTACAATTGCACGCGAACGGTAAATACTCTCTCTGTATTTCTCCGTATCCTCATTAATCAGTTCATAAGGAACAGCCTCAATATCGTCGATCAGCGTCTCCGGAGTCGATTCAAATGCCAGCTTTGCTACCTTTGTGAACACTTGTCTTCTGATTCTTCTAATTGGTGTTTCCAATCCTCTCATGGCTTTTTCTCCTTTATCTCTGTAAAATGCATTCTCTATTTATCATAGAAACCTATCTGTGATTTGTCAATATTTTTTGTGCGTAATAGACGGATTGCATTGCATCTTTTCCATAGAAATCCGCTCCGATCATATCCGCATATTCCTGATTCAAAACAGCTCCGCCGACCATAACTTTACAATCCGGCGCTTTTTCTCTAAGCTGTCTGATCGTCTCTTCCATGCTTACGACAGTAGTCGTCATCAGAGCACTTAACCCTACAAGCTTCACCTCTTTTTCAAGCACCGTCTCAACAATACATTCTGGCGCCACATCTTTTCCCAGATCGATTACTTCAAAACTGTAATTTTCTAAAAGTACTTTCACAATATTCTTTCCGATATCGTGAATATCCCCTTTCACGGTTGCAAGAATGACTTTTTCTTTCTCTTTTTCCTCTCCGCCGTTCTTTTCAAGCTCCTCTTTTAAGACCGCAAAAGAACTTTTTGCCGCATCTGCACTCATCAGTAGCTGAGGAAGAAATACAGTTCCCTTTTCAAAACCTTTTCCGACCGTGTCAAGCGCCGGAATCAGATAGGTATTAATGATCTCAAGCGGTTCCTTTGTTTTTACAAGTGCAACCGTTGTCTGGTATGCATCTTCTTTCAATCCTTTTTCAATAGCTGTCTTCAGATCAATTTGCTGCCCTGCCGGCACTGTTGTTTTCGCCGGTTCCTGATTGCCGTAATGTGCAATATAGTTCTCGCAGTTTGTGTCATAATTCATCAGTGCACAGTAGGAATGATACGAGCGCATCATATCCTCTGAAGACGGATTGATAATCCCCGCCGTCAATCCATTTTGCATTGCCATAGTATAGAAATTCGCATTGATGACCGGACGACTTGGAAGTCCAAAAGAGATATTAGACACACCAAGAGCAGTCCGGACTCCATATGTATCCCGTACCATTTTCAACGCTTCCAATGTTGTCTTTGCTCCGTTTGGCTCTGAGCTGATTGTCATGGTAAGCACATCAATGACAATATCCTTTTTGTCAATACCATATTTTTTTGCTTCCTCGATAATCTTGCCTGCAACCTCAAGACGCCCTTTTGCTGTCTTTGGAATCCCATTTTCATCCAGCGTAAGTCCAATAACAACTCCACCATACTTTTGAATCAACGGGAAAACTGCATTCATGGATTCCTGTTTTCCGCTGACTGAATTTACCATTGGCTTTCCATTGTAAATACGCATCGCCTGCTCCATTGCCTCTGTGTCGACTGTGTCAATCTGAAGAGGGAGACTTGTCACACTTTGAAGTTCTCTGACCACCTCTTTCATCATTACAACCTCATCGATATCCGGAAGTCCCACATTCACATCTAAAATATGTGCCCCCTTATCCTGCTGTGTAATTCCTTCTTTTAAAATATAGTCCAGGTTATGTTCCTTTAAAGCCTGCTTAAACTTACTCTTTCCTGTCGGATTGATACGCTCTCCAATAATAACAGGCATATCTCCAAGTTCCACTGCTTTTCCATAGGAGGAGACAATCGTGTGATTCTTGAAGGTTGGCTTTGTCATCTCCAAGTCTTTACAAGCTGAAATCATCGCGCGGATATGCTTTGGAGTTGTACCACAGCATCCGCCGATCACACAGGCACCTGCTTTTACAATCTCCTGGAGCTGTTTGGCAAAAACATCCGGTGTGACATCATAGTAGGTCTGTCCGTCTCTTTGCTTTGGAAGTCCCGCATTCGGCTTTACAATGATTGGCAGTGAAGTATATTGCGCAATCTGCTGCAAAATAGGGAGCATCTGTTTTGGTCCCATTCCACAGTTAATCCCAAGTGCATCCACTCTGAGACCTTCCAAAAGCGCCACTACAGACGGCACATCTCCTCCTGTCAGAAGTTTTCCTTTGTCATCAAATATCATCGTTGCAAATACAGGGAGATTTGTGTTTTCTTTTGCTGCAAGGACTGCCGCTTTCACCTCGTAAGTATCACTCATTGTCTCGATATGAATCAAATCTGCCCCTGCTTTCTCCCCATACTGCACAACTTCTTTGAATGCTTCATAGGCGTCTTCAAAAGACAGGTCTCCCAAAGGTTTTAACAATTTTCCAGTCGGTCCGATATCCAAAGCAACATAATAGTCTCGCCCATCTCTGATCCCCGCCTTTGCTCCAAATCTGACATTTTCAACTGCCGCATCAATGATAGCCTTTAAGGAACAATTTTCGTCATGAAACTTCAATGCGTTCGCTCCAAATGTGTTCGTAAGCACAATATCACTTCCAGCCTCAAAATATGACTGATGAATTTTTCGTATCGTTTCTTTTCGCTCTATATTCCAGGTCTCAGGGAGTTCGCCAGGCTGAAGTCCTTCTGCCTGCAACAGCGTCCCCATCCCTCCGTCAAAAAATAAGAGCTCTTTTCCTAATCTTTCCAGTAACATATTAACTCCTTCTGTATATACAATCTAATTTCTGACATTCTTCGCAGCCTTTGATATGGCATGGCTCCTGTGTGCTGCTGATCCCAATCACAGCCGTCACAGACTTTGTCGGGGTAAGCATATAACTCTCTGTCATCGTCAGTCCTATCGTCTTTGCAGCATCAAGCATGCGTAAGATATCATCCTGATGTAAAATGGAGTAATCTCCATACCCCGGACTGAATCTTGGGCGAAGATATAACTGCTCCTTGCGCAGACTTTCGGCAATTTCATTTTGTGCCTTATCACAATATTCCTCCAGCATCGCAGCTGCACACGCCTGCAGAACAACTGCCTTCGCCATATCCGTCAGACTGTATCGTTTCATAAGCACATCCACACCGGTCCCGAGTGTCGCTCCAAATACGACTGCCTGAGAACAGCCCTTCAAGTTCTTATATAGATTTTTACTTTTAATTTTCATTTTTCCTATGCTAAGCTCATTCGTATCCGGAAAAGTAGTTTCAAAAATGCGATAGGTGAATTTTGCATTTACGATGTGTTCCAATTCTTTGAAAGAATCTTCCACCAGCTGTAATGTTCGTTCATCTATCGCATGTCTTCCATATCCAAGATACCGAACGGCTTCTCTCGTTCGTATATCCATAATACCCTCTAATTTCGTTTATTTGATAATCTCTGATAAGTTTGTCATGATTGCAGCTGCAATTTCCGGCTTATTCATAGAATAAATATGAATATTCTGAATACCATTTGCAATCAGATCGATAATCTGATCTGTCGCATAGGCAATTCCCGCCTGCTGCATCGCTTTTGGATCATCTCCGAACCGGTCTACTATGGCACGAAATCTTTCAGGAAGGATTGTTCCCGAAAGTTCACAGATACGAGCGATCTGCTTTCCATTCGTGACAGGCATAATTCCTGGAAGAACAGGAACTGTGATTCCTTTCTCTCGAATCCGGTACAGGAAATTGTATAAAATCGAATTGTCAAAAAACATCTGTGTCGTCAGAAAATCTACGCCGACATCCACTTTTTCTTTCAAGTGCGCAATATCCTCTGATTTGTGCTCGCTCTCCACATGTCCTTCCGGATAACATGCTGCCCCGATACAAAAATCTCCCTGTGATTTGATATCTGCAATCAGCTCACTTGCATATTTATAGTGGTTGGGAATCGGAAAAGCTCCATCTTTTGGGATATCTCCGCGAAGTGCCAGTATATTTTGAATTCCCTGTTCCTTTAACTGCTCAATGACTTGTCTTACTTCTTCTTTTGTGGAAGAAGCGCAAGTCAGATGCGCAAGACTTGCCACCCCAAGATCATTCTGGATATGAGATGCAATCTTGACTGTATTCTTGCTTGTCCCGCCGCCGGCTCCATAAGTCACACTGATAAAGGAAGGCTTTAAAGCCGCAATCTCTTCTGTTGCTTCCAATACTTTTCCGTATCCGGCATCTGTTTTTGGGGGAAATACTTCAAACGAAATATTCACTCTGTTTTCTGATAATCTGTCTTTAATTTTCATGTCCAATCTCCTCCGGTCTCTTCTTTTGTCTATAAAGTGTTGTATAAATCCTCATATTGTTTTGCAGAATTTTTCCATGAGAAATCTTTCTGCATCGCCCGCTCTGCAATCTTATTCCAGTCGCGTTTTTTATCGTAATAAATCTGCTCTGCATACCGCACAGTATGCATCATCTCATGCGCATTATAATTGCAGAAACTGAATCCTGTTCCCGTCTTTTCATATTCATTATAAGCTTCAACTGTATCCTTTAATCCTCCGGTCTCTCTCACGATCGGAACTGTTCCATATCGAAGGCTCATCAGCTGACTAAGTCCACAAGGCTCAAATAAGGACGGCATTAAAAATGCATCACAGGCAGCGTAAATCATATGAGACATTGGTTCGGAATAATAAATCTGAGCCGATACTTTTCCCGGATATTTCCATGCGAAATGCCGGAACATGTTCTCATATCTCTCCTCACCGGTTCCAAGTACAACGATCTGAATCTCGTCCTGACACAATTCGTCTAACACATATGCGATCAGGTCAAATCCTTTCTGGTCAGTCAATCTGGAGACAATACCGATCATCATCTTCTTTGCATCAACTTCCAGCCCAAGCTGCTCTTGAAGTGCAAGTTTATTTTTCACCTTTTCTTTTCTAAAGTTCTCTACTGTATAATTTCTTGCAATATGGATATCCGTGCCAGGATTATATTCTTCATAGTCAATACCATTGACAATTCCGGACAGACTGTTACTTCTTGCATTCATAAGTCCGTCCAGTTTTTCTCCGTAAAATGGTGTCTTAATCTCTTCGGCATAAGAATTGCTCACTGTCGTCACGCGGTCTGCATATACAATACCTCCCTTCAACAGATTTGCATCTTTATATGCCTCCATCTTGTCCGGCACAAAATAATAATCCGGAAGCCCTGTAATCTCTTTTACTTTATCGGTTCCCCACACGCCTTGGAATTTCAGATTATGTATCGTCATAACAGTCTTAATCCCCCGATAAAATTCTCCACCATAACGGAAATTGTCAAGATATACCGGAATCAACCCAGTCTGCCAGTCATGGCAGTGAATGATATCTGGTCTGAAATCTATCAACGGTAAGATGCTGAGCACTGCCTTTGAGAAGAACGCAAATTTTTCAATGTCCCAAAGCATATCACCATAAGGCTTGAACCCCGCAAAATATTCCTCATTATCTACAAAATAGAATGTCACTCCGTCCAATTCAAGCTCCAGAACACCTACATAACGGCTCTGCCAGTAAAAATCCATGTAAAAATGTGTCTTGTACTGCAACTGATTCTTCCATTCTTCTTTTATACACATGTATTTTGGCAGTATTACTCTGACATCATACTGTTCTTTGTCAAAATTTTTGGGCAAGGATCCGACAACATCGGCTAACCCACCGGTTTTAATAAACGGCACTGATTCTGAAGCGGCAAATAATATTTTTTTCATGACCTTCCCTCCACTCATTTTTATAGCACTTTCTTTCTATTATACCGAGTGCAGCCCAAATGGTCAATAAAAACTCCTGTATATTTATGCGTGCTTTTTTTCTAATCGGATTGTATCGGATACCAAAGCGATAAATTCTGAGTTCGTCGGCTTTCCTTTTCCATTGCTGACAGTATATCCAAACAAGTCATCTAAAATATCTAGTTTTCCTCTGCTCCAAGCCACCTCAATCGCATGTCGAATTGCACGTTCTACTCTGCTTGATGTTGTACGATATTTCTTCGCCACTGTCGGATACAGTATTTTCGTGATCGCGTTCAGTACATCCATATCTTCCACAGCCATCATAATCGCATCACGCAAATAGTGATATCCTTTGATATGTGCCGGTATTCCGATTTCATGAATCATATTTGTCACACGACTCTCCAAACTTTCTTCGTCAATCTCTCTTCTGCATTCGGAAATATTTCCCACGGGCGTCTTTTCATATTGTATTTCTCTGTGTGTATGTTTGATTCTGTTTAATACCATTTCATTGTTAAACGGTTTCATGATGTAGTAGCTTGCCCCTCTTTTAAAGGCGTCTTCTGTAATTCGTTCCTGTCCAATTGCTGTTATGATAATAAAATCTGGCATTTTTTTTAAGTTTCTATCCTCCTGTACAAGTTCCATGACACTTAAACCGTCCATTTTCGGCATGATCAGATCTAATAATACGACATCCGGCTCCTTATTTTTTATGATATGATACATATCTTCTCCATTATCAGCCTTTCCGACAAGTGTCAATTCCTCGTCATTATTTACAATTTCCTCCAAAATGTTCAAAATCCGCTCATTATCATCAGCAATTGCCACGTTTAACCGTCCCACTTTATTGTCCTCCTACACTCTTAATCTCTGTTTTCAATCACAAATCCTATTATATCTTCCGTCATTTTGGCGTGCAAGCGAATGTCGTCGTAATATTTCGACATTTCTCTTTCTATTCTATATTTTTCAACATATTCTCTATAAATATTCCGTATCCTTTTGTCGCATCTTGTACAAACACGTGAGTTACTGCTCCGACAAGTTTTCCGTTCTGTATGATTGGGCTGCCACTCATTCCCTGAACAATTCCCCCAGTCAGATCCAACAATTCAGGGTCTGTGACTTCCAGCACAATTCCCTTGTTCACTTCCTTACAAAATAAGTCTACTTTTGTAATTTTTATCTGATAATCTCTCACAGTTCCATCCACCGCACAGCGAATAAAGGCATCCCCTGTCTGTATCTCTTCTTTCTTTCCAATTGTCATCGGTGTCTGTTCGGCAAACAGAGCGTCAATCTTATCTACGGTTCCATAAATTCCCGCCTCTGTGTTTTTTGCAATTTTCCCTAATATATTATAGCGGTTATAGACGATAATCCCTTCCATGCCGCCCGGATTTCCACTTTCTCCCTTTTGAATATCTTTTATACTCGTCTCGTATAATGTGCCATCCGTAATATCGAGCAGCTCATTTGTATCCACATCATGAATTCCGTGTCCCAATGCTCCAAATTCGCTGTTCCCAGTCAAAAATGTGATGGTGCCAAGTCCCTGCGCGTTATCTCTTACCCAAATTCCGAGCTTATATTCTTTTTCAGTCACTTTTACCGGTTTCATCTTTACCTCAATTACTTCCTCTTTTCTTCGCACTTTCAGTATCACTTCCTCAGATGTAAGATTCTTTATTTCCTCCAGCAATTCTTTTTTATTTGCAACCGGCTTTTCATTGATACCAACAATGTAATCCCCTGCCTTTACCAGATGTTTGGCCGGTTCATAATTCAATCCGTCAAGCCCTTCAAGCGCTTCTGTTCCAAGAACCATTACACCATCTGTCTCCATATAAATGCCAATGGGCATTCCACCCGGTATCAACAGATCACCGGATGCCGCTTTTGCGCTGACTTCTTCCTTAGAATACATCTGTTTTGCATTCCGTATACTAAATCCGCCTCCCACAAACAGGCCAAACAACAATACCATTATTAAAAATCTTCTATACCAGCGTTTTTTCATATCACATGTCCTCCTGCTAAAAAAACAGATGCAAAATGCATCTGTTTTAGTATGTGATATTCTCTTTTTTTTCACTCTGGTATTATTTTGTACGTTCTGCCAATTCTTTCATCTCAGCTGCACTTTGCATAACAGTATCTGTAATCTTTGCACCTCCAAGAATTCTGGCGAGCTCTTCAATTTCCTGTTCTTTACTTAATCGGAAAATTTTACTTTTTGTGACACCATCCTCCACCTGCTTTTCAATCGCGTAATGTGCATCTGCCATCGCTGCAATCTGCGCAAGATGGGTAATGCAAATCACCTGATGATTTCGTCCGATAAAAGACATCTTTTCAGAAACCTTCTGAGCGGTTCTTCCGCTGATTCCCACATCAATCTCATCAAAGATCAATGTCTCTATCTGGTCTTTCTCAGCCATCACACTTTTAATTGCGAGCATGATTCTTGACAGCTCTCCTCCCGATGCAACATCGCCGAGCGCTCTCACCGGTTCTCCGGGATTCATGGAAATCATAAATTCAACTTCATCTGTCCCCTGAACTGTATAAGTCCCAAGCTCACGAAACACAATTTCAAACTGCGTATCTAAAAAATTCAGATCTCGAAGCCCTTTTCGAATCGCTTCTGCAAGCTTTACGGATTCTTCTTTCCGCAGTAAAGACAACTGGTTAGAATAGTGTTTTACTTCTGCTTCGGTCTCTTCCACTTTTTTTTGTAACTGCGCCAGATACGCATCATAATCCTGCAGTTTTAATAGCCTTTCCTCTTTTTTATCACAATATTCTAAAATCTCTTCAATAGAATTTCCATATTTTGCCTTCAAACGATTGATCTCATTCAATCGTGTCTCCACTTCAAAAAACGTCTCTTCCGAAAAATCAAAGGACATTTTGTAGTCTGACAATTCTCGGTTAAAATCATTCAAAAGACTATCTATCTCCGCAAGCTGCTGAAACATATCCTGTGCCTGCTCATCGCAGCCTGCCGCCTCCTGCATACAACGAAGCGCCCTGCTGATTGCCTCGCTTGCCGTCTCTGAGTTCGTTCCACCGGTGTACTCATATGCCTCTTCCAAATTTCCCACGATTTTCTTTCCATTCGTCATCCGGCGATATGTTTCCTCCAGTGTCTCATCCTCCTGTCTTGAAAGCTTCGCCTGTCTGATCTCCTGAATTTCAAACTCTAAGAACCCGATCTCCTTATTGCGTTCCTTTTCATCTGTCAACGCCTCTTCAAGCTCTTCTTTCTGCTCTTTGTAAATCAAATAAGCCTTTGCAAGCTTTTCTTTCACCTGCTTAATGTTCTCTTTTGCAAATGCATCTAAAATTGTCAGATGATTTTTTTTATAGAGCAGGGACTGGTGCTCATGCTGTCCATGAATATCGATTAAAATCGACGCTGCTTCTTTTAAAAGCGCAATCGGAACCGTCTCGCCATTGATCTTACTGATACTTCTCTTACTCATAAGTTTTCTGCTAAGAACAACGACTCCATCTTCCGGGAAAATATCTTTTCTTTTCAGCGCCTCCTCCTGTGTCTTATTTTCCACAAAAAATGTTAGTTCCACATATCCATATTCTGCACCCTTTCGTATGATATCAGCGGAATATTTTCCTCCCAATGCAAGATTGACAGAACCAAGAATAATTGATTTCCCGGCGCCTGTCTCCCCTGTCAAAATATTCAGCCCCTTTGTAAATTCCACTTCAATCTCATCAATCAATGCAAGATTTTTCACATACAAATTATGTAACATATTCTTTCTCCCAGACTCTCTTTTGACACATCTTGTCTTACATTACAATTTTTCTGATTTTGTCCATCACGTTCACTGTATCATCTGTCGTCCGTATTGCACACATAATCGTGTCATCTCCTGCAATACAACCGACTACTTCATTCCAATTCATCGCGTCAATTGCCGCCGCCACTGCCATTGCCATGCCGGAAACAGTTTTGATCACCAGTATATTTTGAGCCATGTCCATGGAAACATATCCGTCCTTTAAAACCCTCATATATTTCTCGCTCATCGCCGTTTCAGGTGTCTTCAAAATCGTATATTTCTGTCTTCCGCCCTCAGTTGGAACCTTTGTCAGCTTCAGGTCTCTGATATCTCTGGAAACTGTTGCCTGTGTCACCTGAAATCCTTCCTGATTCAAGCGCTCTGCCAGCTCCTCCTGTGTCTCTATATTATGCTTATTGATGAGCTCAACTACTTTTGCATGTCTTTTTCCCTTCATTTTTTCAGCTTCCTTTCATCTTTTTCCTCAACGTCTCTAAAAAGCTTATTTTGCTCAGCTTAAAAAGTTTCGTGGTATCTTCCGCCCTTCTTATGACAATCTGATCCCCTGTATATATTTCAATTGTTTGTTCTCCATCAAACGAAACTGCTGCAATCTCTGTCCGGTTATCTCTTCCTTTTCCAATCTCCACAACAATCTCATCCTCAGCCGACAGCACAATACTTCTTGTATTTAAGGCGTGAGAGCAGATTGGTGTCACAACAATCATAGATGCGGTAGGCTCTACAATCGGACCACCGGCAGACAAATTATATCCGGTCGAGCCGGTTGGGGTAGAAATAATCACTCCATCCGCCTGATATGAATTCAAAAGTTCTCCATTCACGTAAATATTAAAATGAATGATCCGAAGAGCTCCTGCTCTTCCCACAACAATATCATTGAGTGCTACATCTTCCTGACCTTTATTCAGAACTCCTTTGAGCATCATTCTTGCCTCAATCTCCGGAGTCTCTTCAAAAAGCTGCTCCAGTGCCTGCTCAATATTTTGCACTTCCACTTCCGTCAAATACCCAAGCGTTCCCAAATTAATCCCAAGAAGCGGTGCTTTGCAGGTACGCAATTCTCTTGCAGCACGAATTAAAGTTCCATCGCCGCCAAGTACCAGGACGCATTCCGTATCCTTTGGCACACTCTTACCATCTGACGCTACAATACACTGTCTGCCATGCTGTTCGATATATCGTTGAATCCGATGTGTTGTCACAAGCTCCCTGTCTTTGCTTTGGTTTGTAATGATATAAAACTTATCCATCTTCTATCCTCTATTTTTATTTTGCCAATGTGGAAAAGGCATTCTCCACAATCTGCTTCCAGTCAATCTCCACGTGTTCGATTCTATCTGTCTGTTCTGTTTTCTGCAAATGCACAAGATATTCGATATTTCCTTCCGGACCTTTGATTGGAGAAAAGTCAAGATTTAGCACTGAAAATCCGATAGACAGTGCATAGGACAGCACCATCTCAATCACTTCATAGTGCGTACTTTTTTCACGTACTACACCCTTCTTTCCTACCTTTTCTCTTCCAGCCTCAAACTGCGGCTTGATCAGTGCCACGATCTGACCATCCTCTTTCAAATAATTCCGAATCGGAAGCAATACCTTTGTAAGTGAAATAAAGGAGACATCAATCGAAGAAAAATCAATTTCTTCTCCCAGATCCTCCGGTGTCACATAACGGATATTTGTCTTCTCCATGCAGATAACACGATCATCCTGTCTTAATTTCCACGCAAGCTGTCCTTTTCCGACATCAATGGCAAACACTTTTCTTGCCCCGTTTTGCAGCATACAGTCTGTAAAACCACCAGTCGAAGCGCCCACGTCCGTGCAGACTTTCCCTTCCAGACAGACGTCAAAATTGGCAACTGCCTTTTCAAGCTTCAAGCCTCCACGGCTGACATACGGAAGCGTATGCCCTTTAATCTCAATCTGCACTTCATCCGAAAATGTTGTCCCTGCTTTATCCTCTCTTTGTCCTTCCACAAACACATTACCGGACATAATGATCGCCTTTGCCTTTTCTCTGGACTCTGCTAAATTCCTTTTTACCAGTAATACATCTAATCGTTCTTTCATATACTCTCCTAAATCATCTTCATTTCAATGCGTCATATGTTGCAACAATTTTCTCAACAATCGAATCCGCATCCAGATGCACTTCTTTTCTCAACAACTCCACATTACCATGTTCCACATATTCATCCTGAATACCATTTTGCAATACGCAGACATCCATTCTTTCTCTTGCAGCATAATTGGCAATTTTCTCGCCATATCCGCCATCTAAAAGGCCTTCCTCAATCGACACAAAAAGTCTGTGTGCTCTGCTCATCTGTTTCAGGATATCCTGATCAAATGGTTTGACAAAGCGCACATTGATCAGACTGCAATGATATCCTCTTTCTCTTAGCTGCGCACACACTGCCTCCGCAGTCTCCATCATATGCCCAACAGCAAAAACTGCGATGTCCTGTTCCTCATAAATAACTTCACTTTTCCCATATACGATCGGCTCCCGGAATTCCTGCAGTCCGTCATACGCCGCTCCCCTTGGATATCTGATGGCGATCGGTCCGTGAAATTCGATTGCAAACCGGATCATATCCGCAAACTCCCATTTATTTTTCGGGGACATCACTGTCATATTCGGGATTCCGCTTAAATATGCAAGATCAAACAGTCCCTGATGTGTCTCCCCGTCATTTCCGACAAGTCCCGCCCGATCTACCGCAAAGACGACCGGCAAATTTTGCAGACAGACATCATGTATCATTTGATCATACCCTCTCTGTAAAAAGGAAGAATATACAGCAAATACAGGTTTTAGCCCTGCTGCTGCAAGTCCTGCTGCAAAAGTAACCGCATGCTCTTCTGCAATTCCGACATCAAAAAATCTGTCCGGATATTTCTTTGCAAACGGTGTCAGACCCGTCCCGTCTTTCATCGCTGCAGTGATTGCAACAAGCTTTGGCTCCTCTTTTCCCATCCTGTACATCACCTTTGCAAAAACATCGGTATATGTGTCTTTGTCACCAGAAGATTTCTGCTGTCCAGTGGCAATATCAAACGGACCTGTCCCATGAAATTTGGAAGGCATCTTTTCCGCCGGAAGATATCCTTTTCCTTTTTCTGTCAAGACATGGACAAGCACAGCATGGTCAATCTTCTTTGCTTCCTGAAAAATTTTATATGATTTTTTGATATCATGACCGTCGACAGGACCCAGATAAGTGATTCCCATATCTTCAAACAACATCCCAGGTACAAGCAATTGCTTGATACTGTTTTTTGTCTTTCGAATATGTGACACGATCTGATCTCCAACACACGGCACTTTCTGTAATGTCTTTTCTACATTTTTCTTCAAATCTGTATAGGCATGTGCTGTGCGGATTCCATCCAGATAGTTCGACATTCCTCCGACATTTTCAGAAATCGACATCCGATTATCGTTTAATACAATAATAAAATTGCTCTTCAGATGAGACGCGTTATTCAACGCTTCATAAGCCATACCTCCGGTCAGAGAACCGTCTCCGATCACTGAGATGACCTGATAATCTTCTCTCAGTATCTCTCTTGCCTCCACATATCCCAGTCCTGCCGAGATTGAAGTAGAACTGTGTCCCGTATCAAATGCATCACATGCACTTTCTTTTCGTTTCGGGAAACCGCTCATCCCCCCGTACTTACGCAGATCATCAAATCCTGCTTTTCTTCCTGTTAGAATCTTATGTGTATATGCCTGATGTCCCACATCCCATATAATTTTATCTTTCGGAAGTGAAAACGCCAAATGCATCGCCATCGTCAGTTCCACTACACCTAGATTGGAAGCCAGATGTCCTCCCGTTTTACTGATCTTTTCAACCAAAAACTGACGAATCTCTTCTGCCAGCGTATCCAATTCACTTTCCTTTAGTTTTTTAATATCATCTTCTTTTTGAATTCGCTCCAATACCATAAGAGCACCCCTTTTATTTTTCTCTGTAAATTAATTCTTTTAAAAGCATCTCCAAAAACTGATTTTCCCCTGAAATGCTGTGTAATAAATGAATCGCTTCCATGGAAAGGCTCTCCACAGCCTCCTTTGCGTTTTCAATTCCAAGCAACGTCACATATGTCGTCTTTTCATTCTTTTCATCGCTGTGAATTGGCTTTCCAAGCACTTCCACCGTGCTTGTCACATCCAAAATATCATCCTGTATCTGAAAAGCGACTCCCACATATTTTGCAATCTGTTCTATCTTTTGCACTTCTGTCTCAGAAGCGCCGGCAAGCACCGCTCCGATCATCATAGCACACTCGATCAGAGCACTTGTCTTCAGCTCATAAATAAAATCCAACACTTCTTTGGAAACAGCTTGTCCTGCACTCTTGACGTCGACTACCTGTCCCCCGATCATGCCGTAAATTCCAGCTTTCTCAGAAAGGATTCTCATCGCCTGACCAATCTCTATGCTCTTTTGCGGACACATTGCAAACGCCTTTACAGCCGTCTCAAAGGCAAAATTAAGAAGTGCATCTCCCGCCAGAATCCCCATTGCCTCACCGTACACAACATGTGTAGTCTTTCTCCCTCTGCGGTAGTCATCATTGTCCATCGCCGGAAGATCATCATGTACAAGTGAATACGTGTGAATCATCTCAATCGCTGCCATAAACGGCTCAATAAGTTCCTCATCACCGCCAAACAATACATATGTCTCTCTCATCAGCATCGGCCGGAGACGTTTTCCACCGGCTAGAAGACTATACTCCATCGCCTCCATGATCTCTTTTTGGAGACCTTCTTTGACCGGCAGATATTTTTTTAAAATCTGTTCTATCGCTGTTATTTTTCCGATTCTTTCTTCCTTAAAATTCATGCTCTTCACCATCTTTATCCAATATCATTACTTTTTTCTCAATCGTCTCAATCTTATCATTACATATCTTCAGCAATTCCATTCCTTCATGATACAATTGAAAAGAATCCTCAAGCGAAACAGCTTCTCCCTCTAATTTTTTTACTACTTCATCTAACTGTTCAAATACGTCCTCCAGAGTCTGATCTTTTTTATTTTCTGCTTCCACAATGTTCCTCCTTATGCGTATCTTCTACTCTTGCTTTGATCACACCGTCTGTCACATATACATTCAGTGTCTCTCCATTTGCCGTATCTGCGATTGTCTTCACCACTTTGCCATTTTCCGTTGATACATAAGCAAATCCCTGATTCAGCTTTGCCAGCGGCGAAAGTCCTTTCATACGTTCGATATAAAAACCAAATCGGCGTTTTTTATCGTCAATCTTTCTTTCCATTGTCTGTCTGAGCCGCTCTTCCAATTCCACCGTTCTTTGCTGTTTGTCCCGCAGTTTATTTTGCGGATGCAGATACTTTAATTTCAATGCATACTGCCCGGTTTTTATCTTTTCCCATTCTGCTTTCTGATGTATTGCTTTACGTATCTTTATTCGATATTCTTCAACTCCGTTTAAAAATGTCTCATATTCAAACACCGCAAGTTCAGCCGCCGCAGAAGGCGTTGGCGCCCGCAAATCTGCCACATAATCTGCGATAGTTGTGTCCGTCTCATGCCCCACCGCTGAAATAACCGGAATCCGGCATTCAAAAATAGCTCTCGCAACAATTTCTTCATTAAACGCCCAAAGATCTTCTATAGAACCGCCGCCGCGCCCTACAATGATCAAATCTACTCCTTTTTTTTCAAGCGCCGCAATTCCTTCTACAATACTTGCAGCCGCCCCTTCTCCCTGAACCAATGCAGGGTATAAGAGTAACTGCACATACGGGTTTCTTCTGCCTGCAACATTGATAATATCCCGAATCGCCGCGCCTGTAGGCGCCGTCACAACGCCGATTGTTCTTGCAAACTTCGGAATCGGCTGCTTGTACTCCTCGGCAAACATTCCCATCTCGCCCAGTTCCTGTTTCAATGCCTCGAATCTCTCATAAAGTGCTCCGGCTCCATCTAGAATAATCTCTTTTGCATAGAGCTGATATTTCCCATCCCTCTCGTATGTGGTTATATTGCCAAGCACAATTACCTGCTGTCCTTCCCGCATCCGAAACGGCAAACCGCCTCTCTGTCCTGCAAACATAATACATGCGATCATCCCGGACTCATCTTTCAGTGAAAAGTAAATATGCCCGGACGTATGATATTTACAATTTGACACTTCCCCTTTCACATAAATCCGGTTCAGCATAAAATCCTGTGTAAACATATTCTTGATATAGGCATTGACCTGTCCAACAGAATACACATTGCGCATCATATCACCTTATTCCGCCAGCTTTGCCAGCACACCATTGACAAACGAAGGACCTTCATCACTGCTGTATTTCTTCGCGAGTTCTACCGCCTCATTGATTGCCACGCCGGTCGGAACTTCCTCATCCCATTTCATCTCATAAACCGCAAGTCTTAAAATTGTCAGATCTACCCGATTCATACGAGATGTCTTCCAGCCTGTTGTATACTCATTCAAAAGTCCATCAATCTCTTCTTTTTTGTCGACAACAGCTTTATATTTATTCAAAATATAAGTCTTATCCTGTTCGTCAGTCTCGCCAAGCAATTCAAAGTAGAGGTCTTCTTGTTCTTTCATCTCTTCTTCGCTGTTAAATTCTATACGGAATAACATTCTAAAAATATGTTCTCTAAGTTCTGATCTATTCATTTTTCTACCTCTTTATTCTTTGGATTTTCTATTTTTTTGCATTATTGATTATTATACTACATGTGATTCCCTCTTGGCAACCAAAAAGAGTGGAGCTAAAACTCCACTCTGATTCCCATTCTGTCTTCACAGATCTAGTTTTCCATGTCCACTCCAGCTACACGAATATTCACATCTGCAACTGTCAAACCTGTCATATTCTCAATCGAAGCTTTTACTTTCTCCTGTACCTTGGCAGAAACATCCATGATGCTGTAGCCATACTTCAAATTCAGCGCCAGCGCAACTGTCACTACACCTTCAAGCACATCTACTTTCACACCTTTGGATAAAGATTTCATTCCAAGCTTGCTGATCAGTTCTCTCGTTGCATTCCCTGCCATCGAAGCGACACCTTCCACTTCCATAGCTGCAAGCCCTGCAATGATTGCAACAACCTCATCTGCAATCTGTACTTCTCCAAGATTATCATCTGCCTTTATTGTATAACTATTTCTTTCGTCTTTTCCCATGATTCAAAACCTCCTAGTCTGGATTGCCGTCTCTTGCCAAGAGATGGAATTATCTCCTGTTATTATAACAAATTTATATCCGTTTGCAAATAGGGAAATTTGTAAACTATTTTCCGAACTCAGATAACTCCAGCCCTTCGTTGCGCTCCAGTGTCATACGTATGCTCCAGCTGTTCACAAACAATAAAAGCGGTCTGTCTTTTAAGTCCTTAATCTTCTTCATATCAGAAGTACCCACAATTTTATCTAAGTCAATTTCTTTATTCTCGATCCAGCGGATATGTTCATATGGCAGCGTATCCATTCGAATCTCCACATTGTATTCATTTTCCAAACGGTATTTTAACACATCAAATTGCAGGACACCTACCACACCTACTATAATTTCCTCCATACCGGTATTATATTCCTGAAAAATTTGGATTGCACCTTCCTGTGCGATCTGATTGATTCCCTTGATGAACTGCTTACGTTTCATCGTATCCACCTGGCGAACTCTGGCAAAGTGCTCCGGTGCAAAAGTCGGAATTCCTTCGTATGCAAATTTCTCAGGAGAATTGGTAAGCGTATCTCCAATTGAAAAAATTCCCGGGTCGAACACACCAATGATATCTCCACCGTATGCTTTTTCGATCATTTTTCTTTCACTTGCCATCATCTGCTGTGGCTGAGAAAGTCTCACTTTTTTCCCACCCTGAATATGAAACACATCCATTCCAGCTTCGAATTCTCCGGAACATATTCTCATAAACGCGATTCTGTCACGGTGAGCCTTATTCATATTTGCCTGAATCTTAAATACAAATGCGGAAAATTCCTTTTCTGTCATAGGATCAATAACTCCTTTATCCGAGATTCTCGGAAGGGGAGAGCTTGTCATCTGAAGAAAATGCTGAAGAAATGTCTCCACACCAAAGTTTGTAAGAGCCGATCCAAAAAATACCGGCGACAATTCTCCTTTGCTCACAAGTTCCATATCAAACTCCGCACTTGCACCATCTAACAGTTCCACTTCATCCGTAAGCTGAGCCAGCTGTTCTTCACTGATCATTGTCTCCACCGACGGGTCATCCAATGCGATCTTTTTTACTTCCCCGATAGAAGTTCCTTTTTGTGTATCGGAAAATAACTCTATCTCCCGGTGTTCCCTGTCATATACACCTCTAAATTCTTTTCCGGAACCAATCGGCCAATTGACTGGACATGTCGCAATTCCAAGTTCCTTTTCAATCTCGTCCAACAGATCAAACGTATCTCTTGCCTCACGGTCCATTTTATTGATAAATGTAAAAATCGGAATATGACGCATCACACATACTTTGAACAATTTTCTCGTCTGCGCCTCCACACCTTTCGATGCATCAATAACCATGACGGCAGAATCTGCCGCCATCAATGTACGATAAGTATCTTCCGAGAAATCCTGATGTCCCGGCGTATCCAAAATATTGATGCAATATCCATCATAGTTGAATTGGAGCACGGAGGAAGTGACCGAGATACCTCTTTCTTTTTCAATCTCCATCCAGTCCGACACCGCATGCTTGGCAGTCGCTTTTCCTTTCACTGAACCTGCCTGATTGATTGCACCACCATATAATAAAAACTTTTCCGTCAACGTTGTCTTTCCTGCATCGGGATGCGATATGATCGCAAATGTTCTTCTTTTCTTTATCTCATCTGTAATTCCTGACATAATAATCTCCTGTTTTTTATTATTCTATACATACTTATTTAGTCTATCACAAGTAATATCTCTCTGCAAACAAAAATCTATTCATTCTCAGAATTTTTCTCTGTCTCTTTTTGCGCACTGTCTTTACTGTATATCGGTGTGATGACAATATTTTCCGGAGCGATTTCTGCTTTTCTTGTGATAATGTCCTCAATCTGGGCACGGTTAGCATCTGTCAGTTCCGCACTGTTTACTACCACGTCAGCTGTCTCCGCCGTCAGACTTACCACGGTATCTGAAAACCCTTTCGATGCAAGCATCGTCTCAACCGCAGCCTCTTTTTCCGCAAGTTCCGTCATCGCAATCATCTGGTTGATTGCATCTTGTTTCTGTTCATCTGACAAATTTGTGTTATCTATAATCTCAAGCAAAGTTTCTTTATTTTTTGCACGCACCTGCTCTCTTGTCACCTTCGCTTCCGCAACAACTCCTGTCACATCTCCATTGGTAAGCACTGCTTCTCCCGGCGTTCCTTCCACCGTTCCGTCTGCCACTTCCTGATCCTGACTTTCAATATCACCGGCAGTTTCTTGCGCTCCGTCTTCCGAAGTAATGTCAAGCAGCTCCTGATTTGCAAGTTCACCATTTGTCGCCTCTGCTTTTCCTGACTCGCCAAAAATGCGACCGGAATAGTTCAGGTATCCGGCAACCGCAATCATAATCGCGAGTGTTGTGATAATAATCTGGTTTTTCTTGAATAGACGTTTCAAAATGTAACTCCTCCTAATTTGTTTGATTTCGTTTCATTACTTTAATTTTATGCGTGTCTACATCAAATAATGCTTGGATTGCTTCTGTAATATTTTTTATGACTACTGCATTTCCACCCCCTTCTGCAATGACGACAACCCCTTCCACTTTTGGGTTGACTTCTTTTGTTACATACGGTGTCTGCTCACCTCCGGACGTGCTGTTGTACACTGTCGCCTCACTGTCCTGCGCTTCCTTTGTTTCACGTTTTCCTCCCTGTTTGTCGCTCTCTGTTACAGTCTGACTGTTTGTCGCCTGATCCTTTTCAATAATTTTTTCCGATGAAGACTGAAACGTCACCATCACCTTTACGTTTCCCACCCCCTCTACTTCCCGCAACACCTCTTCTAGTTTCCTCTCCACCGCTTCTTCGTACTCATCTTCATAACTGTTTTCTGTTCCCGCCTCGACAGGCACATCTTTTGTCTTTGTCTTTTTTACCGGCATTGCAATGACAATCAGAAGAATCCCCACCAAAAGCGTGAGCATCAATTGATTTTTTTTTAGTTTCCATTCAAACTTAGTTTTCAATCTGAATCTCCTCCACCTCGATTTCATCTGTCTCTTCTTTTCCTACATCTTCAAGCGACATTCCCTCCAGATACTTGGTCGCCTCTTCGATTTCCCTGATCTTTTGCTGATATGAGGCATTATGATACAATTCCGAAAATGTCGTCTGCATTCCGATTGCCTTCATGATTGGTTCTGAAAGCATCACGATCAGAATCAATCCGGTAAAAAAACGAATATACTTTTTGTAGCTGTGATTCGGAATAATTTGAATGATGGCTGTAATCAAAATCAGATAAAACGCAATATTCTGCAGCCATTGATAAAAAAACGCAATCAATTTTTCCCTCCTAACCTGCCATAGTGGTCGCTGTCACTACTGCGATTGTCAATAAAAAAAGCACCCCCGTCGTAAATATAATACGAAGCAGCATCTGAGATCCATCTGCGATGCTGCTGATACAGCCTACTATTCTCTTATCCGAAACAGGTTGTATCATTGCGGCAATCAATTTATAGAGCAGGGTCACTACTGCCATCTGTATCATCGGAACCAGACAGATTCCAATACAGACCAATGCTCCTGCAACTCCGATTCCATTCTTAATCAATACTGCGGTCCCTAGCATCACCTCCGTCACCCCTCCGATTGCATCACCTACAACCGGTATCGCCTCCGCGCTTCTTCCCACCACACTTCTTTTCAGTGAGTCAATTGCCGGACTTAAAAGTCCCTGTATAATGTTTACCCCTGTCACTCCCGCAAGCAGTGTCTTTAACGTCCATGCGATCACCGTCTCGCAAAGCTCTGCAAATTTAGAAAGATAGTCTTCCTCCGACAAATTATTCATAACTTTTACCACAATGTAGACTTGTACAAATGGAATCAAAAAATTCAAAATAACAAGCTCAACCAGATAAATCAAGAGCAATACCAGGTTGTAAAACAAAATGGAAGTGCTGCTTCCTGCCGCAAAAGCGACCGCCAGAAAGTAGACAGGTCCAAGCACTTTCATAAACCCGATCAGGCGCTCCAGATTCTCACTTGCCGACACGATCAAAATACGAAACGAATTAAGCCCGATTGTGATCAAAAGCAGATATAATACGTAAAAGCTGATTTCTGATATCTGCTGATTCTGAAATACATTGGAAAAATTAGTAAATACTGCCGCCACAATCACAATCAGGAGAATGTGTACCATTCCCGCTTTGCTGCTCTTCCATTCGTAAAAAAATTGATCCGATATCATTTCACCAATCACTTGCAGCGAAGGTTCAGTCTGTCCACTTAACATCTTTTTTATCAAATCTTGGAAATCTGTTTTCTTCTCCGGGAAAATATCATCCAGCAAATCTTCAATCTCTGAGAATTCAAATTCTTTCCAAATTGTTTCCTCCGCCTCTTTCTGAAGTTCAGTTTGCTCGTCCTTGTCTCGGATTTCTGTCGCATAGACCGTTCGCGGGGAAAAAAAGCAACCCAAAATCACTATAAAAATACAGAGTATTATTCCTTTCCCTCTCATGACAAAAATTCCTGTATCGTCTGAAGCAGGGCAAGTAAAACAGGAAGACTCATGACCAGAATGGTCAGTTTTCCAAAAATCTCAATCTGAGAAGCAATTGTCTGATATCCGGTATCCCGACAGATCCCCGAAGCAAATTCTGCGATATAAGTAACACCGAGCATCTTGATCAAGGTTGCAATATAAGAGGTATCCATGTTAATGTGCCCACTAATCTGCCTTATGGTATTAATAATCTCTTCCAATCGTCCGACAATGCTCAAAAAAATAAAAACACTGATTGCCACACTCATATAAATTCCATATTCTGTTTTTCCATTTTTGAATTGGACTGCAAGAAGCGCACCCATCACTCCAAGAACCCCGGCTTGTACAATACTCATTAAAAACACCCCTATAATGAAAACAGTCTCTTGATCGATTCAAATAGTTCATAAATATAAGGAACAATCCAAAACAGCACGAGTAAAAGTCCTGCAAAGCTTGTCAAAAATGCCTGTTCTTCTCTCCCACTATGTTTTAATACCTGACTCAGAACTGAGACTAATATTCCCACAGCAGCAATTTTAAAAATTAAATTTACACTCATCTTCGCCTCCACTTATATCAGAATAATTACAAGGAAAATTCCCCCCATCACACCAAGACAGTTACATAGTCGCTTTTTCATAACCAGTTCCTCTCTCGTCTTTTGAATTACGAACGAAAGCTGTTCCAAATACAAATCAATTGTCCCCAGCTGCATCTGCTCATCTAAATACCCCATCTGCATTCCGATTGCTTTCAGTTCTTCCTTATCCTTGTTTTTTAACTGCGACTTTATCAGACAACGGTCAATTGACTCTGTCCACAACTCAAAGAACGTAGCTCCTGCTTTTTCTTCTATCTGCTCCGCCAAATAGAGCAGCCATTGTCCTTGCGCTCCTTCCATGCGCCTTCCAATGTGAGAAAACGCTTCCGAAAAAGGGGCTTTCGTATATTGGATTTCTCTTTTCAGCATCCAAAACAACTGCTTTAGCAGTTCCAGTTCTCTCAAATACTTTTGTAGCTCAAGTCCTTTTGTCACTCCGATTCCTCCACTTGCCAGAATGATCAAGATTGCTCCAATAATTTTTTGCACAAAGCCTCCTCCTTCTAAGCTCACGCTTCTCGATAAATTAAATCTCCGTTTTCATCATAGACCGCCTCAATCCCTCCAAGTCTGTATCGGTTGCTTAAGATGACATAGCGCTCAAATCTTTTTTCCCTGATCAATTTTTCAAAAATAGGTTTTTTGCAAATTTCTTCCATAGAATCCCCATGTGCTGTCGCCAACATTTTGCACCCACAGTGCATTGCATACTCAATCGCATGCACATCTTCCTTCGCACCGATTTCGTCTACAGCCACCACCTGTGGCGCCATTGAACGAATCAGCATGATCATACCATCCGCTTTCGGACACCTGTCTAAAATATCCGTCCTCATCCCAAGATTATTCTGTATGACTCCAAGATAACAGCCGCCAAGCTCCGAACGCTCATCTACCACTCCGACTGTACAGCCTTTAATCCAACGGTTTCCATCAGAAATCTGCCGTATCACATCTCTTAGCAGTGTTGTCTTACCACATCTTGGCGGTGATATAATCAATGTATGATACATCTGTTTATTATATGTAATATAGGGAAATATCTTGTTTGCGCAGTCCAAAACCTCATGTGATACTCGAATATTAATCGAAGAAATATACTTCATGTTCTTTATTTTTCCCCCTTCCATAATTACCTGTCCCGCCATTCCCACTCTGTGTCCTCCTTCAATCGTGATAAATCCCTGTTTTAATTCATGCTCATACGCATAAAGTGAATAATTACTGATATGCTCTATCGTCTCTTTCATTTCCTGTTTCCCGAGCCTTTTTTTCTCGGAATACATCGTCGGTAAAATCAGTTCCTCATTTTGATACAGCACAGTCACAGGCTGTCCTATCCTCAAACGTATCTCCTGTAGTTCTGAAAAATCCATTCTTTCCTGCTCGATAATCTTTTGTACCGATTCCGAAAGCACTCGTATAATCTGCTTTTTCTGATTCTTTTTTTTCATATCCTCCATTCATCTCACCTCTTTAGACAGTATATGAACAAGTTCCAAAATTAGTACAAAAAAAGAGCTTTCATCACTGAAAACTCTTTTTAACTTTTATTCTATTCTTCTACAACGTCTTTCATGCTGAAGCTGATTCTTCCCATCTTATCTTTTCCAAGACAAACTACTTTTACTTTGTCTCCCAGTGTGAGAACATCTTCCACATGTTTGATTCTTTCTTTAGAAATTTTAGAAATATGAACCATTCCTTCTTTTCCCGGTGCAAATTCGATAAATGCGCCAAACTCTTTGATGCTTACAACTTTTCCTTCAAATACCTGTCCAGCCTCAAAATCTGTCACAATCGTTGCAATCATCTTCATCGCCTCGTCCATCTTCTGTGCGTCAACACCACATACAGATACCGAACCTTCATCTGTAATATCAATCTTCACACCTGTCTGCTCAATAATTGCATTGATTGTCTTACCACGCTGTCCGACAACATCACCAATCTTTGCAGGATCAATCTGCATCTGACGGATCTTCGGTGCATACGGTCCAACTTCCGGTCTTGGCTGTTCAATTGTCTTTGCCATTACCTCATCTAAGATATAAGTTCTTGCCTGTTTTGTGCGAGCAATCGCCTCTTCAATAATCGGTCTTGTCAAACCATGAATCTTGATATCCATCTGAATTGCTGTGATACCTTTGTGTGTACCTGCAACCTTAAAGTCCATATCCCCAAAGAAATCTTCTAATCCCTGAATATCTGTAAGCACAAGATAATCATCGTCTGTATCACCTGTTACAAGACCTGCTGAGATACCTGCAACAGCTGATTTGATCGGTACACCTGCCGCCATCAGTGACATACTAGATGCGCAGATACTTGCCTGTGAAGTAGAACCATTTGACTCAAATGTCTCAGAAACAGTACGGATTGCATATGGAAATTCTTCTTCTGTCGGAAGTACCGGCACAAGTGCTCTTTCCGCAAGTGCTCCATGCCCAATCTCACGGCGTCCCGGTCCTCTTGATGGTTTTGTCTCTCCAACTGAGTATGACGGGAAGTTATAGTGGTGCATATATCTTTTTGAAGTCTCTGCCTCATCCAGCCCATCAATTCTCTGAGCCTCTGACAAAGGTGCCAGTGTTGTGATTGTACAAATCTGTGTCTGTCCACGTGTAAACATAGCAGAACCATGTACTCTCGGAATGATATCTGTCTCAGCAGCAAGCGGTCTGATCTGATCGATTGCTCTTCCGTCCGGACGTTTGTGATCTTTTAAGATCATCTTACGAACTGTTTTCTTCTGGTACTGATACAATGCTTCTCCCAAAATTTCAAGCCATTCTTCATTTTCCGCAAATGCTTCTTCTAATTTTTCTCTAATTACACGAAGATTCTCTTCTCTTACCTGTTTTTCATCAGTAAACACTGCAACTTCCATCTCTTCCGGAGTTACAATCTCTTTCATAGCCGCAAACAGCTCTTCCGGTACTGCACAGCTTGTATAAGCATGTTTTTCTTTCCCACATTCCGCAACGATCGTATCGATGAATTTAATCACTTCCTGATTCACTTCATGTGCCGCAAAAATAGCTTCGATCATCTTCGCTTCCGGAACCTCATTTGCTCCTGCCTCAATCATGATTACTTTGTCTCTTGTGGAAGCAACTGTAAGCTGCATATCTGATACTGCTCTCTGAGCGGCATTCGGATTAAATACAAACTCTCCGTCAATCATACCAACCTGTGTAGTGGAAGTCGGTCCGTCAAACGGAATATCCGAAATTGCTGTTGCGATTGCAGATCCCAACATCGCCGTCAGTTCCGGACTGCAATCCGGATCAACAGATAATACCAGGTTGTTCAACGTCACATCATTTCTGTAATCTTTCGGGAACAACGGTCTCATCGGTCTGTCGATGACACGCGAAGTAAGGATTGCATTCTCAGAGGCTTTTCCTTCTCTTTTGTTAAATCCTCCCGGAATCTTTCCTACCGCATATAATTTTTCCTCATATTCAACACTGAGTGGGAAGAAGTCAATTCCTTCTCTCGGTTTTTCTGAAGCTGTCGCTGTTGATAATACAACCGTCTCCCCATAGTGCATCAGCGCTGCACCATTTGCCTGAGCAGCAACTCTTCCCACATCTACACGAAGTGTTCTGCCAGCTAATTCCATCTCAAATTTTTTAAACATATTCTTCTCCTTTTTCTTTACACATTGAACGGGTTTTTCCGAAACTACTGAAAAATATACTTTTTTGTTTTGATAAATATCCTTTTCAGTGGTCTCGGCTAATCTACCCTGTCCGTAATCTGTAATATTGTATCATATAGACAGGGCAAATGTCAATCAGGGACAGGTGTTCTAAAAAACTCCTGTCCCTGTAATATGATCACTTATTCTAGTCTACAACGGCAATACGCATCATGTTGCTTATTCCTTCTTTTGCCATTCCTTCGCTTCTTGCCGGAATTCCCGCTGTCAATACAACGATGTCTCCCGGTTCCACAATTTGTTTTACACTTACGAGATTAATAGCCTCTTCACAAATATCTTCTGTCGTCTCCAACTGAATTGATTTGATCGGATATACGCCTCTGTAAAGCTGCATTTTGCGAAGCGTCAGCTCACTTGGACTCACTCCGATAATAGGTGCTTTCGGTCTGAATTTTGATACCACTCTGGCTGTTGCACCGGATACCGTCGGTGTGACGATACATTTTGCATTCAGGCTCGCCGCTGTTGCAACAGATGAGTAGCCGATCGCACTGGAAATTCCTTTTTTACGATGCGCCTGTGCTTTTCCAAGAAGTGTCTCATAATCCAAATGATCCTCTGTGTTCTCGATAATGTGAACCATCATCTGCAGTGCTTCTAAAGGATATTTTCCCTGTGCAGTCTCACCTGAGAGCATTACCGCATCTGTTCCATCATATACCGCATTGGCAACATCTGTCACCTCAGCTCTTGTCGGTCTTGGATTTCTCATCATAGAATCCAACATCTGTGTCGCTGTAATAACCGGCTTGTAGTTACTGTTACATTTCTGAATCAGCATCTTCTGAAGATATGGAACTTCTTCCGCCGGAATCTCAACTCCCAGGTCTCCACGTGCAACCATGATTCCGTCTGCACAGCGGATAATCTCATCAATATTTTTAATTCCTTCTGCATTCTCAATCTTGGCAATAACCGGAAGATGTGGTGCTCCACATTCTTTTAACAATGCTTTGATCTCAAGAACGCCTTCTGCCGAACGCACAAACGACGCCGCAATAAAGTCAACCCCTTGTTCCACACCAAAAATAATATCCTGACGGTCTTTTTCTGTCAGTGCAGGAAGTCTCACCGGTACATTCGGCACATTCACACCTTTTTTCTGTCCCAGTTCACCACCGTTAATTACACGGCAAATAATATCCGTATCCGTAATATTCTTTACTTCCAGCTCAATCAAACCGTCATCAATCAAAATTTTCTTTCCGATTTCAACATCTTCTACAAGACCTTCATATGTGATGGAAACTCGATTTGCATCGCCTTCCACTTCTTTTGTAGTTAATGTGAATTTTTGTCCCTCTACAAGTGTCACTTTTTTATCATCTTTTATCACACCTGTACGAATCTCCGGTCCTTTTGTATCCAAAAGAATCGCAATTGGTTTTCCAGCTTCTTCACGAATTGCTTTGAGCATATCCATTCTGCTTTTCTGTTCTTCATGATCTCCATGTGAGAAATTGAAACGGGCAATGTCCATTCCATTTTCGACTAATTTTTTCATTAACTCTCTGTCGTTTGTGTTTGGTCCCATGGTACAAATAATTTTTGTCTTCTTCATCTCGTTCTCTCCTGCCTTTTTATTTCTATTTCACATGTTCATGCGTAAACAAATGGTCCTGACAATATTCGTAGTTCCCATTGCATTTTGAACAATAGCGAAATTCCAAATTTTCATCATCAAGTTCCGTGCGTCCGCAGACTGCACATTTATGTTTTGCACCACCTTCATAGTGCTGCTCTCTTTTTGCCTCATATACTGCTTTTTTATAAGCCTTTTTCCTACGAACTTCCTTCGGCGAATACCGTTTCATATTTCTTGTCGAAACATAGAAAATCAGGAAATTCAAAATGGATACCACTGCAGCCAATGCATTTGCCTTATAGACAATTCCAAATACGCTTCCTCCATATGCCGGCAAAAATGCCTGCAGAATCGCATATCCAAAATAAGCCGCATCCAGCCACGCCAGATATTTCACCTTAATCGGAATCACCATAAACAACAGGAACTGTTCGTTCGGATACAGCGCAGCAAACGCAAAAAACAGTGACAAATTCAAGTAAAACGTCCCAAGTGGGAAGGATACTCCCGCTATCACATACACGAGAATCGCTGCCAATATGTGGAACAGTGCTCCCGTAAAGAAATACAGATTAAATCGAAAAGCTCCCCATGCGTATTCAAGCTGACGTCCGATCATATAATATAAATACAATGCAAACACCATAAACAACGCACTCGAATTTGGCGGCTGCATCAAAAATGTAACTAACCTCCAGATCTGCCCGTGAAACACCGCTTCTATGTTCAGTGACAAATACTGATAATAGAATTCCGGAGCAACCAAACTCAATGCAAAGCCAACGGTATACAACGCAATCACATAAAACATCAGATTCTGAATTGCATATCGTCCAAACTTCCGTTCTAACTTGCTAATCCAATTCATAAAAATATAGCTCCTTTATTATTTTTTTTACTTTCTCAACAACTAGTAGTAATTGTATCCTCACTAATTCAGTTTGTCAATCGGGCTATTTATATTTACATAATTTTAACAATTTCTCAACCCTAAAATCTTAAAATATTCCACATATTTTCAAATTGTGTTTTTCGACATCTTGTCGTATAATGTAGGTTGTCAAAAAATGAAATCCATTTTAATAAGAAACTACCTGTTTCTTATCCATAAAAAGGAGATAGATATGAGTAACAATAATTTATATACTTTAGGAATTGATATCGGTTCCACAACTGTAAAAATTGCGATTTTAAACGAGCAAAACGAGGTGCTCTTCTCTGACTATGAGCGTCATTTTGCAAATATTCAAGAGACTCTTTCCGATTTGCTCGGACGTGCAATTTACAAACTGGGAGCCATCCACGTATCGCCGGTCATTACCGGTTCCGGCGGACTGACACTTGCAAAACACTTAGAGACACCATTTGTTCAGGAAGTCATTGCAGTATCTACTGCACTTCAAGACTATGCTCCACAGACAGACGTCGCAATCGAACTTGGTGGAGAAGATGCAAAAATCATCTATTTCGAAGGCGGTAATGTAGAGCAGCGCATGAACGGGATTTGTGCCGGAGGTACCGGTTCTTTCATTGACCAGATGGCTTCTCTGTTACAGACAGACGCAACCGGTCTGAATGAATATGCAAAGAACTACAAAGCTCTCTACTCTATTGCTGCACGTTGTGGTGTATTTGCCAAATCAGATATCCAGCCATTGATCAACGAAGGGGCTACGAAAGAAGATTTGTCCGCCTCTATTTTTCAGGCTGTTGTGAATCAGACGATCAGTGGACTCGCCTGCGGGAAGCCAATCCGCGGGCATGTCGCTTTTTTAGGGGGACCTCTTCACTTCCTTTCTGAATTGCGGGAGGCGTTTATCCGAACATTGAAATTAGATGATGAGCATATTATTGCTCCGACACATTCTCATCTGTTTGCTGCAATTGGTTCTGCACTGAACTCCAAGCGAAATCTGAGTGTTTCTCTTCAGGAGTTGCAGGAGCGCCTTGCCGGACATATCCACATGGACTTTGAGGTTGAACGACTCACCCCACTATTTTCGAGCAGAGCAGACTATGATGAGTTTCAAAGCAGACACACAAAACATCAAGTACCTGTTGCTGATCTCTCCTCTTATAAAGGAAAAGCATTCCTTGGAATTGATGCCGGTTCCACTACTACCAAGGCTGCTTTAGTCGGAGAAGACGGAACTTTACTCTACTCCTTCTATCACAGCAATGATGGAGATCCTCTTGGTACGACAATCACAGCAATCAAAGATATTTACCGTCAGCTTCCAAAAGGAGTCACGATTGCGCACTCCTGCTCTACCGGATATGGCGAAGCACTGATCAAGTCCGCTTTGCTTCTTGATGAAGGCGAAGTGGAAACGGTATCTCATTATTATGCCGCCTCTTTCTTTGAGCCGGATGTAGACTGTATCCTCGACATTGGCGGTCAGGATATGAAATGCATCAAAATTAAGAATCAGACCGTCGACAGCGTTCAACTAAACGAAGCCTGCTCTTCCGGCTGCGGTTCTTTCATTGAGACATTTGCAAAATCATTGAATTACAGCGTGGAAGACTTCGCTCATGAAGCATTGTTCGCCAACCATCCAATCGACCTTGGCACACGCTGTACCGTATTTATGAACTCAAAAGTAAAACAGGCGCAAAAAGAAGGGGCTTCCGTCGCTGATATTTCTGCCGGACTTGCCTACTCTGTTATCAAAAACGCACTGTTTAAAGTTATCAAAGTATCCGATGCTTCTGAACTTGGGAAGCGGATCGTCGTGCAGGGCGGTACATTCTATAATGATGCTGTTCTTCGAAGTTTCGAGACAATCGCCGACTGCCAGGCGGTGCGACCGGATATTGCCGGAATCATGGGGGCATTTGGCGCAGCTCTCATTGCGCGCGAACGTTTCAGCGAATGCAAAGGAACTACAATGCTTTCCATTGAAGAGATTGAGCATTTAGAGTACAGTACCAGCATGGCAAAATGTAAAGGCTGTACGAATAACTGTCGTCTGACGATCAATAAATTCAGTGGCGGGCGCAAATTCATTACCGGTAACCGCTGTGAACGTGGTCTTGGAAAAGAAAAATCCGACAACGGTATGCCGAACCTGTTTGCGTACAAAATGCAACGTTATTTCAGTTATCAGCCGCTTGAGGAATCCGAAGCAGTCCGGGGAACTGTTGGCATTCCACGTGTGCTGAATATGTATGAGAACTATCCGTTTTGGTTTACATTTTTCAATACTTTGAAGTTCCGCGTAGTACTTTCTCCGGCTTCCAATCGAAAAATTTATGAACTTGGCATTGAATCAATCCCAAGTGAATCCGAGTGTTATCCGGCAAAACTTGCTCACGGACATGTAGAATGGCTCATTCAGCAGGGAATTCCTTTTATCTTCTACCCTTGTATTCCTTATGAACGACAGGAATTTGAAGATGCCAACAACCATTATAACTGTCCGATTGTTACTTCTTATGCCGAAAATATAAAAAATAACATGGATGAGATCACAAACGGAAAGGTTAATTTCAAGAATCCATTTATGTCATTTAAAAGCGAAGACACCTTATCAACCCGCCTGATTGAGGAGCTTTCCAAAGAATTTTCAATTCCGGCTGATGAGATCCGACAGGCAGTTCACCTCGCTTGGACAGAGCTCGCCAAATGTCGCGAAGACATTCGCAAAAAAGGAGAAGAAACCATTGCATATTTGGATAAGACCGGTCAACGTGGTATCGTCCTTGCAGGGCGCCCATACCACATCGATCCGGAAGTACACCATGGAATTCCGGAACTGATCAATTCTTATGGAATTGCCGTACTGACAGAAGACTCTGTCTCTCATTTACATAAAGTAGAACGCCCGCTTATCGTAATGGATCAATGGATGTACCACTCACGATTGTATGCAGCCGCTAACTATGTAAAGACAAAAGATAATTTAGATCTGATTCAATTAAATTCTTTTGGTTGTGGTTTGGATGCAGTAACAACCGACGCAGTAGCAGATATTTTGACAAAGTCCGGCAAAATCTACACTTCACTGAAAATCGACGAGGTGAATAACTTAGGTGCCGCGCGAATCCGTATTCGTTCTCTTCTCTCTGCCATCCGTGTCAGAGAAGAAAAACATACTTCACGCGAGATCAAGCCATCCTCTATTGTGAAGGTTCCATTTACGAAAGAGATGCGAAAAAACTACACAATACTTTGCCCGCAGATGTCTCCGATTCACTTCGAGCTTGTAGAACCCGCATTCCGCTCTTGCGGCTACAATATTGAAGTGCTTGCAAATGATAATAAATCTGCGGTAAATGTGGGATTAAAATATGTAAACAACGATGCCTGCTACCCTTCCTTGATGGTAGTTGGTCAGATTATGGAGGCCATTCTTTCCGGAAAGTATGACACAGATAAGATTGCCGTGATCATTTCCCAGACAGGCGGAGGATGTCGTGCTTCCAACTACATCGGATTTATACGACGTGCATTGGAAAAGGCTGGTTATGCACATATTCCGGTTATCTCCATCAATTTAAGCGGACTGGAAGAAAACCCCGGCTTTAAGATTACGCTTCCACTCGTTTTAAAAGGGATGTATGCGGTTGTATTTGGAGATATTTTCATGAGAGCGCTCTATCGTGTCCGCCCATACGAGGCGGTTCCTGGCTCTGCAAATGCTCTCCATGAAAAATGGAAGAAAAAATGTATTGCATTCGTACAGAAAAAGCATCCTGGCAGACGTGAATTCGACAAAATGTGCAAGGAGATCATTGAGGACTTTGACAATCTTCCGATGTTAGATATCCAAAAGCCGCGTGTTGGAATCGTTGGTGAGATTCTTGTAAAATTCCTTCCTGCAGCAAACAACTATCTTGTAGAGCTGTTGGAACAAGAAGGTGCCGAAGCAGTCGTTCCTGATCTGCTGGATTTCTTCTTATACTGTTTCTACAACAGTAACTTCAAAGCAGAAAAACTGGGCATGAAAAAAGCAACTGCCTACAAGGCAAACTTGGGAATCAAAGCACTGGAATGGTTCCGCGCCCCTGCCGCAAAAGCATTTGCGCAAAGTAAGCACTTTGATCCGCCGGCGAAGATTACAGACCTGGCAGATATGGCAAAAGATATTGTTTCTCTCGGAAATCAGACCGGAGAAGGCTGGTTCTTAACCGGAGAGATGTTGGAACTCATTCATAACGGCACGACAAACATTGTCTGCACCCAGCCATTTGCCTGCCTTCCAAACCATGTTGTCGGAAAAGGCGTGATTAAAGAACTGAGACGGCGTTATCCGCTCGCAAACGTCGTTGCCATCGACTACGATCCTGGCGCAAGCGAAGTAAACCAGTTGAATCGTATCAAATTGATGCTGTCAACTGCAAATAAAAACTTAAGCAAAAACAACTAATAGGATTCCAAAGGAATTTCCTCTAATTCAAAAAAGACCTTGCCAAAGCTTCACGCTCCATGCAAGGTCTTTTATGTTCTCTATAATTATTTCACAAGAAGTGATGTTCCTGTCATTTCTTTTGGTTGTTCCATTCCCATTAATTCAATCAATGTCGGAGCAATATCTGCCAGACATCCGCCTTCTCTTAATTTGTATGCAGGATCTGCATTTACTAAGATAAACGGAACCGGATTTGTTGTATGAGCTGTAAATGGCTCTCCTGTCTCATAGTCCACCAATTGCTCTGCATTTCCGTGGTCTGCACAAATAAACATCTGTCCGTCTACTTCTTTGATTGCTTCAACAGCTCTTCCCACACATGAGTCCACTGCTTCAATTGCCTTAATTGCTGCATTTTCTACACCAGTGTGTCCTACCATATCCGGATTTGCAAAGTTGATAATGATCACATCATACTTCTCAGATTTGATTGCATCTACTAACTTGTCGCACACTTCAAATGCGCTCATCTCAGGCTGTAAGTCATATGTAGCAACCTTTGGAGATTTCACCAAAATACGGTCTTCTCCCTTATTTGGCTCCTCGACACCGCCGTTGAAGAAGAATGTAACATGCGCATATTTTTCTGTCTCAGCGATTCTTGCCTGTGTCATATTGTTTGCTGCAAGGAACTCACCAAATGTATTTGTAATCTCTGTCTTATGGAAAGCAACTAATTTATTTTCAATTGTCACATCGTACTCTGTAAAGCATATAAATGTTGTCTTAACTCTTTCTCCTCTGTCAAATCCTTCAAAGTTGTCATCACAGAATGTTCTTGTGATTTCTCTTGCTCTGTCCGGTCTGAAGTTGAAGAAGATGATAGAATCGTTATCTTTAATTGTCGCAACAGGCGCTCCATCTTTTACAATCACTGTCGGTAACACAAATTCATCTGTTTTTTCTGCATCATAAGACGCCTGAACTGCGCATGGTCCACACTCTGCAGTCTCACCTTCACCTTTTACCATTGCATTGTATGCCAATTCTACACGATCCCATCTGTTATCTCTGTCCATCGCATAGTAACGTCCCATTACAGATGCAATCTCACCTACTCCGATTTCTTTCATCTTATCCGCTAATTCCTGTACATAGTCTTTTCCAGATGCCGGCGGTGTATCACGTCCATCCAGGAAACAGTGTACATAAACTTTTGAAAGCCCTTGTTTTTTTGCAAGTTCTAACAATCCATAGATGTGAGAGTTGTGGCTGTGTACTCCACCGTCTGAAACCAGTCCGAACATATGGAGCGCTGAATCGTGCTCTTTTGCGTTTTTGCATGCTTCTAACAATGCCTCGTTTTCAAAGAAATCTCCATCCTGAATTGCCTTTGTAATTTTTGTCAAATCCTGATATACGATGCGACCTGCTCCCATATTCAAATGGCCAACTTCTGAGTTTCCCATCTGACCTTCCGGAAGTCCCACTGCCATACCGCTGGCATTTCCTTTTACAAACGGATACTCTGCCATCAATTTATCCATTACAGGTGTCTTACCTTCAAATACCGCATTTGCCTCATGCTTATCATTCAGACCATATCCATCAAGAATCATTAAAACTGTTGGTTTCTTACTCATCTTTTCATTCTCCTTTATGTTAAACTTTTATCTTTTATCCTACCTGAATTATTTTACATGATTTTCCTTGTCGTTGCAAGTTTTTACCCATGAATTTCTCAGCTCAGATGCGTTCCTGTAAAAAATCAAATACATGTCCTTCTGGTGTATTTAAAAAATGCATGAGCATATATGCACACATAATTGCCACATTCTCTTCCTTTAAGATTCTTCGCACCTCCGCTTTATCTGCAAGTACAATCTCAATCACCTCATTCTCCTCCTGCCCTTCTTTGGAAGGAACTCCGCTCGCATATCCATACACAGTCCCACAAGATTCATCTGTCATGCCGATCGTCGTAAAATACGGCTTTGTATACATATCCGCCGCATCAATCGGTTGAAAATCAAGTCCGGTCTCCTCTTTTAGTTCCCTCATGCCAGCCATCTTAAAGTCTTCCCCTTCATCCACAAGTCCCGCTGGAAACTCATAGATATAATCATCCAAAGGACATCTATACTGACGAATTAAGACCAGTTTTTCTTTTTTCTCTTTTTCATCTCGATAGACACTATATATAATCACTCCATCTGCCTTGTTTTCTCTTGTCTTAATCTTCAACTCTTCTATCGTCTTTGCTCTGGATGCCACAAAATAGGTACTGTGCTTCCCTGTATCACTTTCCATATCTAGCTCGTACATGTTCAAAAACTTGTTTTGTGTTGTCTGCTTAATACTTTCTACTCTTCGCATGCTAAACACACTCTCCCCTAAAAATTTGTATCACACTGTTTTTCAGAAAACAGCAAAGAGTCACTGACTGTTCTAGCCAATGACCCCCTGTTAGTTACTAAATTTCAAATACTATTTGTAATTTACGATTTTTCCAAAATCTGGTTTTAATGATGCTCCACCAACAAGTCCACCGTCGATATCTGCCTGGGCAAATAACTCTGGAGCGCTTGCGGCTGAAACAGAACCACCGTACTGAATGCGGATAGCTTCTGCTGTAGCTTCATCATAGATTTCTCCGATGCATTTACGGATTGCTGCACAAACTTCCTGTGCCTGCTCTGTTGTAGCTACTTTTCCTGTTCCAATAGCCCAAATTGGTTCGTAAGCGATTACCGCTGTCTTAGCCTGATCTGCTGTCACATCTAAGAAAGCAATTTTAATCTGCTGACGAATGAAATCAATCGTAACACCCTGTTCTCTCTGTGTTAATGTCTCTCCACAGCAAACAATTGGTGTAATTCCGTGTTCAAAAGCTTTTTTTACTTTTTTATTGACAGTCTCATCTGTCTCTGCAAAATATTCACGTCTCTCAGAGTGTCCAATGATAACATATTTTACCCCAACATCTGTAAGCATATTTGGTGCGATCTCTCCTGTATATGCTCCACTTTCTTCGAAGTACATATTTTCAGCACCGATTTCGATGTTGCTTCCTTTTGCCGCCTCGATTGCTGGAATAATGCTGATTGCCGGTACACAAAATACTACGTCCGCATCTTCTGTAGCTACTAAAGGTTTTAATTCGTTGATCAACGCAACTGCCTCACTTGGAGTTTTGTTCATTTTCCAGTTTCCTGCAATAATTTTTCTTCTTGCCATTTTTATCGTCTCCCAATTACTATTTCATTTATTATTTGTAACTGTTCAATGTGGCGCCGTCGTACAAAAAAGTACGTCAAGCCGCATCTAACGCAGTCATTTTGTCATATATGCATGCTATTACTTATCGTTAGCAGCTGCTACCCCAGGTAACTCCTTACCTTCTAAGAATTCAAGAGAAGCTCCGCCACCTGTAGAGATGTGTGTCATCTTATCACCGTATCCTAATTGGTTAACTGCCGCTGCAGAATCTCCACCACCGATGATTGTCACTGCATCTGTCTCTGCTAATGCTTTTGCTACTGCCTCTGTACCTTTTGCAAAGTTTGGCATCTCGAAGCATCCCATTGGTCCATTCCATACAACTGTTTTTGCTGTTTTTACAGTTTCAGCATACAATTTTGCTGTCTCTGGTCCGATATCAAGACCTTCCCATCCATCCGGGATTTCTCCTCTGCTCACAACCTGAATATTTGCATCATTAGAGAAATCATCTGCAATAACATGGTCTACTGGAAGTAATAATTTTACACCTTTTTCTTCTGCTTTTTTCAACATGTTTAAAGCAAAATCACAGTAATCTTCTTCTAATAAAGAGATACCTACTTTTCCGCCCATAGCTTTGCTGAATGTGTAAGACATTCCACCGCCGATGATTAATGTGTCTACTTTGTCAAGTAAGTTTTCGATTACAGAAATCTTGCTTGATACTTTCGCTCCACCCAAAATTGCAACGAATGGTCTTTCCGGATTATTTACTGCATTTCCTAAGAAATCAATTTCTTTTTGCATCAGGTAACCAACAACCGCTGTATCTACATATTTCGTAACACCTACATTTGAGCAGTGTGCTCTGTGAGCTGTACCAAATGCATCATTTACAAATACATCACATAAAGAAGCTAACTCTTTGCTGAATTCTTCTCCATTTTTTGTTTCTTCTGCTCTGTAACGAGTATTTTCAAGAAGGATAACATCTCCGTCATTCATTGCTGCTACTGCAGCCTTCGAATTCTCACCAACAACAGTTGCATCTGCTGCAAATTTTACTTCTTGTCCCAATAACTCAGATAATCTCACTGCAACTGGCGCCAATGATAATTCTGGTTTTGGCTCTCCCTTTGGTTTTCCAAGATGTGAACAAAGAATAACCTTTCCACCGTCTGCAATTAATTTTTTAATTGTAGGAAGAGCAGCTACAAGACGGTTCTCATCTGTGATTTTTCCATCAATCAATGGCACATTAAAGTCACATCTTACAAGAACTCTTTTCCCTTTTACATTGATATCATCTACTGATTTTTTGTTAAGCATAGTATTGCCTCCTTAAAAATATGATTTTATCATTGAAATAACTATACATATATGTACCATTATTTCTAAAAAAAGAGCCCGGTCCCCAATAAGACCGGACCCCTTTTTTGGATCTTAAATAATTCTGAATAGAATAAGATTATGCTAATTCAGAGAAGTATTTGATTGTTCTTACCATCTGGCTTGTGTAAGAATTTTCATTGTCATACCAAGAAACAACCTGTACTTCTGTTGTACCATTGTCTAATGGAAGAGCCATTGTCTGTGTAGCATCGAATAAAGAACCATATCTCATACCAACGATATCGCTTGAAACGATTTCATCTTCGTTGTATCCGTAAGATTCGTTAGCTGCTGCTTTCATAGCTGCATTGATTTCATCAACTGTTACGTTTCCTTCAACAACTGCTGTTAAGATTGTTGTAGATCCTGTTGGTGTTGGAACACGCTGAGCAGATCCGATTAATTTTCCGTTTAATTCTGGAATAACTAAACCGATTGCTTTTGCTGCACCTGTGCTGTTAGGTACGATATTAACAGCTGCTGCACGAGATCTTCTTAAATCACCTTTTCTCTGTGGTCCATCAAGTGTCATCTGATCACCTGTGTAAGCATGAATTGTGCACATGATACCAGATTTGATTGTAGCTAATTTGTTCAATGCATCAGCCATTGGTGCTAAGCAGTTTGTTGTACAAGAAGCTGCTGAAATTACTGTATCTTCTGGTTTTAATGTGTCATGGTTTACATTGTAAACGATTGTTGGAAGGTCATTTCCTGCTGGAGCTGAGATAACAACTTTTCTTGCACCTGCTTTGATATGAGCTTCTGCTTTTGCTTTTGATGTATAGAATCCTGTACATTCTAATACAACGTCAACACCGATTTCTCCCCATGGAAGTTCTTCAGCGTTTGCTTTTGCATAAATTTTGATTTCTTTTCCATCTACTGTGATAGAATCTTCACCTGCTGTTACTTTATCAGCTAAAGCGTATTTTCCCTGAGATGAATCGTATTTTAATAAGTGAGCTAACATTTTTGGAGATGTTAAGTCGTTGATTGCAACTACTTCATATCCTTCTGCTCCGAACATTTGTCTGAATGCAAGACGTCCAATACGTCCAAATCCATTAATCGCTACTTTTACTGCCATGATTAATTCCTCCTAAAGTTTAATTAATTATTAATTACTGTTTCACAGCGTCTATAGTGATATTCTTTACTATGTTAAAGAATCATCAACCTATTTAAGATTGTACTAAAGATAGTACAAAAATTCAAGTCTATTTTTGAATTTTATGGAAGATGCTTAAAAACTGGCTTTCTTTCTTTAAATTCTGTATAATATTTGAATCCACATTCTCTCAGGATCGGAGCCACCTTTTCAAAATCATATGCAATATGTTCAGGCTTATGTCCATCTGCCCCGATTGTGATGATCTCTCCTCCAAGCTCACAGTATCTTTTTAAAATGTCAGGATGCGGATGACAAAAGCCCAATCCATATTTAAACCCTGCTGTATTGAGTTCAATCCCTTTTCCATGTGCGATCAAATATTTTAAAATTTCGTCAATTTCATCCGAAAATTTTGTATAAGAATAATATTTTTCTTTTTCTTTTCCGTATCGGACAATATAGTCAATGTGTCCCAGTACATCAAAATCTTTAATTGCCCGAATGTCCGTCAGTGTCTCCAAAAATGCCTGACGGTAAGCTTCTGCATCTGTCTTATCTTCAAAAAACTCTCCGTAATACGGATCCATCCGATTCACAACGTGTACAGATCCAATCACAAAGTCAAACGGATACGACGAAACATACTCTTTATATGCATTCCCCAAATGCGGTTGAAGTCCAATCTCCACACCAATTCGAATATCAATCTTGTCCTGATACATTTCCCGTAGTTTTTTCATTTTCCGAAAATAGGTATCAGTATCAAATAAGAAGAGAGTTTCTTCTCCCGGAAAGTCAAAATCCTGATGATCCGTAAAACAGATTGTCTTAAGTCCCATTCTTATTGCCTCTTCAACCATTTTTTCCGGCATCGTCTCCGAATCAGACGAAAACGATGTGTGCATATGAAAATCTGCTTTTATCATATTCTATTCTCCTATAATCGTACCCCCGCCAAGAACATAATCTCCATCGTAAAAAACAACAGCCTGCCCCGGTGTCACAGCCCTTTGCTGTTCTTCAAATGTACAACGTACCTCATCCTCTCCAATACGTTCCACTTCGCACCAAGCACCTTTGTGATTATAGCGTATTTTGGCAAATACACGGATTTTCTCTCCCTCTTTCAGATCTTCAATGGACATAAAATTCAATTGATTTGCCCGCAATGTATACGTAAGTGATTCCTCATTGCTGCCAATCACAACTTCATTCGTCTCCGGGCGGATCTCCAAGACAAAAACAGGATGTCCAAGCGACAGACCAAGTCCCTTCCTCTGTCCAACTGTGTAATGGGTAATTCCTTTATGTCTTCCGACAACAGTTCCATCCGACAACACAAAATTTCCTTCCGGAATCTTTTTCTCAATTGTCTCCTCGATAAATTCCGCATAATTTCCGTCGGGCACAAAACAAATATCCTGACTGTCTGGTTTGTTCGCCACTCGAAGCCCAATTTTTTCTGCAATTTCCCGTACTTCCTCTTTCGCATAAGCGCCGACCGGCATCAGTGTTCTCTTCAACTGCTCCTGTGTCAGATTGTAAAGCGCATATGTCTGATCCTTTGCAAGTGTGGCTGAACGTCTCAGGCTATATCTTCCATTGGGAAGTTTTTCAATTCTGGCGTAATGACCTGTTGCAATATAATCTGCTCCGATATCCATACTTCTTTTCAGGAGCGACTCCCACTTCACATAGCGGTTACATGCAATACATGGATTTGGTGTCCTTCCATTTAAATATTCATCAACAAAATAGTCAATTACATTTTCTTTGAACTCCTTCTTAAAATTCATAACATAATAAGGAATCCCCAGATCACTCGCAACTCTTCTGGCATCATCTACCGCTGTCAAGCCACAGCATCCTCCATTTTCTTCCTGTATGGCTCTGTCTTCATCCTGCCAAATCTGCATCGTCACACCAATCACATCATATCCTTCTTCTTTTAAAAGATACGCCGCAACCGATGAGTCTACACCGCCCGACATCCCGACAACTACTTTCTTCTTTTCCATTTGGCTCCCTCTGTTCTACCTCTTAGTATTCTTCTTCCTCTTCTTCATCTTCATGAATATCTGATTTTGGTTTTTCCAAACCTTCAATCTTAATTCCGTGTTTTTCGGCATAATCCCAAAGCGCAGCATGGATTGCTTCCTCTGCAAGCAGTGAACAATGTACTTTTACAGGCGGAAGTCCGTCCAGCGCTTCCATAACCGCCTTGTTTGTGACTTGAAGTGCGTCGTAGATGCTTTTTCCTTTTACAAGTTCTGTCGCCATACTGCTTGTAGCAACAGCTGCTCCACAGCCAAATGTTTTGAATTTCACATCTTGAATGATCTGGTTATCATCAATGTCAAGATAGATTCTCATAATATCTCCACATTTTGCATTCCCTACTGTACCAACGCCACTGGCGTTTTCAATTTCTCCTACGTTTCTTGGGTTTTGGAAATGATCCATTACTTTTTCTGTATACATATCTGATTCTCCTTTTATTCATTTCTATTATTTATTTCTGTTTTTTCACAAAATCTTCATACAGTGGCGACATGCTGCGAAGTTGCGCCACAATTTCTTTCAGACAATCTACCACATAGTCAATCTCTTCTTTTGTTGTCTCTTCGCTCAACGTCAGTCTTAACGATCCATGTGCGATTTCGTGTGGCAAACCGATTGCCAAAAGAACATGCGAAGGATCCAAAGACCCTGATGTACAGGCTGATCCACTGGAACCGCAAATTCCTTTCATATCGAGCATAATCAAAAGCGATTCCCCTTCAATAAACTGAAAACTGAAATTTGCATTGTTCGGAAGGCGATCTGTTCTATGTCCATTCAGCCTGCAGTACGGAATCTCTGCAAGCACACGTTCAATCAAATGATCTCTCAATTCAATCTCTTTCGATGTACGCTCTTTCATTGTGCGCACCGCTCTTTCAACCGCTGTTCCAAGTCCGATAATTCCAGGTACGTTCTCTGTTCCTGCACGACGTTTTCTTTCCTGTGCTCCTCCGTGCACAAAAGAACGGATCTTTACTCCTTTTCGGATATACAAAAATCCAATCCCTTTTGGACCGTTTAACTTATGTCCACTTGCGCTCAGCATATCAACGTGACATTCGTCTACATTAATCGGTACTTGCCCGAATGCCTGCACCGCATCTGTGTGGAATAAAATTCCGTGTTCATGTGCAATCTCACCGATCTCTTTGATTGGCTGAATCGTTCCAATCTCATTATTAGCATACATCACAGAAATTAAAATAGTCGTAGGTCTGATTGCAGCTTTCAGTTCTTCCAGTTTTACCACGCCATTCTCATCCACATCCAAATATGTCACTTCATATCCGTTTTTCTCCAGGTAATCGCCTGTGTGAAGAATTGCATGATGTTCAATCTTTGTTGTGATAATATGATTTCCTTTATTTTTGTAAGCCTCTGCTGTTGCTTTCAGCGCCCAGTTATCTGATTCGGAACCGCCTGCAGTAAAATAAATTTCATTTGCGTTTGCACCCAGTGCGTCTGCAATAATCTCGCGTTGTTTTGTAATCGCATCCTTATTCTTTGCTGCAAAACTGTAAACGCTGGATGGATTCCCATAATTTTCTGTAAAATACGGAAGCATCGCCTCTACTACTTCCGGTGCTGTTTTTGTTGTCGCCGCATTATCTAAATAAATAAGTCTGTCCATGTTCTTTCCTCCTAATTATTGCAATTTTTCTGTATGGTCAAATTCTGTTGAATCTGCTTACTTTCTTCTACGAGCTGCTTTAAATCAATCTCATCGACTGTTCGATTAATGCTTTCATTGATCTTCTTCCAAACATACTTTGTGACACAGCCTCCTGCTGCCTCGCATGATTCTTCTTCGTGAAAAGCCGCACACTCTACCGGCTCCAAATTTCCTTCCAACGCTCTTAATACATCTCCGACTGAAATCTCACTGACATCTTTCGCAAGCACATAGCCTCCGCCGGCTCCCCGTATGCTTTTAATCAATCCGGCTCTCTTCAGCAAAGCCATCAGCTGCTCCAAATATCGCTCGGATATGTCCTGTCTCGCCGAAATACTGCTGATTGGAACGGGCTCTATCTCACTATATTGAGCAATATCAATCAAAGCACGAAGACCGTAGCGCCCTTTTGTTGATATTTTCAAAACTTCACCTTCTTTGGTCTATTTAATTCCTAGTGAATTACTAGGGTTTATTTCTTTTGTAGAATATCACTCTCTTCAAGTTCTGTCAAGGGCATTCTGGGAATATGTTATAAAGACAAAAAATTCAGGAGAAGACATGTCTGAAAAACACACTATTTTGAAAGGTACATTCATTCTCACTGCCACTGGCTTTCTAAGCCGTTTCATTGGCTTTTTTTACCGTATGTTCTTAAGCCATACTTTCGGGGAGGAAAGCGTGGGACTCTACCAACTGATTTTCCCCATCTACGCACTTTGCTTTTCGCTCACCACAGCCGGAATCGAAGTTGCTCTTTCCCGGTGCGTCGCAAGAAAAGTAGCTCTTTCCAGACACAAAGAAGCAAGACAACTTTTGTATGTCGGGCTTTTCCTTTCCATTGCGCTCTCTACGGTCACCGCAGCTATATTACAGACAAATGCCTCTGCTTTTTCCATCTATATCCTTGGCGATATACGCTGTGAACCATTACTCATTGCGATCTCTTATTCGCTTCCTTTCGCATCTGTCCACAGTTGTATCTGCGGATACTATCTCGGGCGAAAGCAGACAAAAATTCCGGCACTCGCACAACTTATCGAACAAATTGCACGAGTCTTCAGTGTATATGTCATATATATGATTGCACTAAAAAAAGAGCAACCAGTCACAATACTGTTTGCGGTAATCGGTCTTGTCATTGGAGAAATCGTTTCTTCACTCTTTTGTATACAATGTTTTACATACGGAAAAGTCTTTGCCCGTATTCACTTTATCTTAAAAAACAATTTTTCTCACTTAAAAGAACTTCTAAAACTTTCCGTGCCTCTCACTGCCAACCGTATTCTTCTGAATATTTTACAGAGCATCGAGGCAATTTCCATTCCCATACGTTTACAACAGTATGGGTACACTTCCTCTGATGCACTCAGTGCCTATGGAGTTCTCACTGGAATGGCTTTGCCGTGTATTCTGTTTCCATCCGCAATTACAAACGCTGTCTCTACGATGCTTCTTCCTACAGTTACAGAGATTCAAACTTCAAACAACTGGAAACAGCTAAAGAAACTCATCCAAAAGGTTATACTTTATTGTTTTTCTCTTGGTTTTTTTTGCTGTATACTCTTTCTCCTATTCGGGAACTGGATTGGAACCATCTTATTCCACAGTCAGCTTGCCGAAAATTTTTTACTGACCCTTTCCTGGATTTGTCCATTTCTATATGCAAATTCTACGCTCATCAGTATCATAAACGGACTTGGAAATACAACAATCTCTTTTCTGATAAATACTTTTGGACTCTTCATACGCATTATCGGAGTGATTGTTTTTATCCCACAGATTGGATTGAATGGTTATCTTTGGGGACTCCTTGCAAGTCAACTTTCTGTCAGTATTCTAAGCATCCTGTATTTAAGCTGTCATTTAAAAAAACGAGAGTTTGCAACCTAAGGCAAACTCTCGTTTCACAATAATCCAATAACTAATTTCATTAATATGGGATTCGTATACACTTCTAAAATCATCCCAACAGCCATAGAAATTCCTGCTGCTGCCGTCTTTTTTATATTCCATCTCCCGTTCGGATATGTGTACAGATACCATAGCAGAATCACGTATGCGAACCCATAAAAAAGAATCTGCGGCAACATTCCCACAATACACAATAGAATTCCTTTCATTCCAAGAGAAATTACAGAAGAAACTGCTACAACGCCACCTGAAAAGCCTGTCCAGCCAATGCACAGTCCAACAACTGTTTTCTTCCATTTCATACATCCTAAAATACATATCACACAAAAAGGGACAAGTCTTGCTCGCAGGATATACCACAAATATTCTTCTGCCACAATATCGGTTTTAGCATATTGCTTCAAGAAACCGTCATCGAAAATTCCGCCCGACATAATATACCTGTCAGAAATCAAATTCGCATACAAAATACCAATTAAAAAACCACCCAGCAGAAACATTGCAAAAAATTGATTTTTACTTCTGTATGACCTCACATATCTACCTCCCGTCTTTCACACTTCAACTTAGGATATTTCATTATATGCAAGGTCCATCCGTTTATGCTTTTATTTTTACTGCATATGACATCAGCGAAGCAATCGTCTTAGAATCTTCAATCTCTCCGGAAAAAATTTTCTCTTTTAACTCCTCCATTGTGTAAGCCTCTACGTCAATCGACTCATCTTCATCTAAATTCTGCTTGGATGGTATCAAATTTTTTGCGACGTATACTTCCACTCTCTCATTACAAAACGCCACCGCTGTTCTCAATGTAATCAGCCATTCCAAATCTTCTGAGCGAAATCCCGTCTCCTCCTCCAATTCCCTTGCCGCACACTCTTTGCCGGGTTCCCCCTGTGTATCCAAAGCTCCGGCCGGAATCTCCAATGTATACCTGTCCAACGCATTTCGATACTGTCTTACCATCAAAATCTTTCCTTCTTTTGTAACAGGAATCACCGCAGCTGCACCTTTATGCTGCAGATAGTCCCATTTTGCAATATGTCCGTTCACCTCAACATGATCACAATACATATCCAATATCGTTCCTCTGTATTTCAGTTCTCGTTTAATCCTTTTTACTTTTTCACCCATCTCATATCCCTCCAATATATAGAAATTCCCATATATCAACTTGATATATGGGAATCGTTTTCATTTATTGTGACTATTTTGCATAGTCTGTAACACGTGATTCACGAATCACATTCACTTTAACCTGTCCAGGATATTCCAATTCAAACTCAATTTGTTTTGAAATATTTCTAGCCATCAGTACCATGTCTGCATCAGACACTTGTTCTGGAACTACCATGACACGAATCTCTCTACCTGCCTGAATAGCAAAAGATTTATCGACACCTTTAAATTGGTTGGCGATATCTTCTAATTGTTTTAATCTGTTTGTATATGTTTCCAATGTCTCTCTTCTTGCGCCAGGTCTTGCTGCAGAAATTGTATCTGCCGCCTGAACGATACATGCAATTAACGATTCCGGCTCTACATCACCATGATGCGCTTCTACCGCGTTAATCACAACCGGCGACTCTTTGTATTTTCTACAAAGATCCACACCAATCTGAATATGGGAGCCTTCCACATCGTGATCGATTGATTTTCCGATATCATGTAAAAGACCAGCTCTCTTCGCAACCCTGACATCCAAACCAATCTCACTTGCGAGAAGTCCGGATAACTGCGCTACTTCCATGGAATGCTTCAATGCATTCTGCCCATAGCTGGTTCTAAATTTCATTCTTCCTAACAGACGAATCAGTTCTGGATGAATACCATGTACTCCAACTTCTAAAGCTGCTGCCTCTCCCTCTTCACGAATCATCAATTCCACATCTTTTTGTGCTTTCTCTACCATTTCTTCAATTCTTGCGGGATGAATTCTTCCATCTACAATCAATCTCTCGAGAGCAATTCTCGCAACTTCTCTTCTGATCGGATCAAATCCTGATAAAACGACAGCTTCCGGAGTATCATCTATAATCAATTCTACTCCTGTCATTGTCTCGAGTGTACGAATGTTTCGTCCCTCTCTACCAATAATTCTTCCCTTCATCTCATCACTTGGAAGTTGTACAACCGAAATTGTAGTCTCCGCAACATGATCTGCCGCACACTTCTGAATCGCTGTTACGACATACTCTCTTGCCTTTTTGGCAGCTTCCTCTTTTGCCTGCGTTTCCAATTCTTTGATCATCCTCGCAGTGTCATGTTTGACATCATCTTCAACAGTTTTTAACAAATAATCCTTTGCTTGTTCGGAGGTTAATCCTGAGATTCTTTCTAGTTCCTGTACTCTTTGCTGATTAAGCTCTTCTACTTTCGCTTCACGCTGCTTAATTTGCTCTTCTCTCGCCGTAAAGTTTGCTTCACGCTGCTCAATTGCTTCTGATCTTTTGTCTAAAGCTTCTTCCTTGGATAACACTCTTTTCTCATAGCGTTGTAATTCAGATCGTCTTTCCTTTGTCTCTTTTTCGAGTTCATTCTTTGTCTTGATAGACTCTTCTTTTACTTCCAAGAGCGCTTCTTTTTTCGTTGTCTCAGCAGTTTTCAATGCATCATCAATAATTTCTCTCGCCCGAGTCTCCGCACTTCCGATCTTCGAATCTGCGTCTTTTGTCAGGCTTGAAATCGTCAGGAAACGAGTGATGACCGCTGCAACAATGAATGCAACTACAGCAATAATTATAGTAATTATTGTTGGCACAGGAGCACCTCCTTATTTAATTTTCATTGTACAAATACAACACTTAAATTTTATACTCTTTTCACAATTATGTCAAGTATTCCATTCAGAAACTTGTATTACTTGACGGATGTCCTCGTAACGGAAACCTTTTCTTAGCAGATACCCGCAAATCTTCGCTTTTTCTGCTTCTGTCGCCTTCTCTGCACAAAATCTCTTTTTTTCAAGAATTTTTTGAATTGCTCCCCGTTCCTCTTCCATCTCATAACACTCTTCCATGACTTTGTCAATCGTCTCTTTTGCGACACCTTTCTGACAGAGTGATGCATAAATTTCTTTTTTGCTCTTGCTGTTCTGTCTGCTGAGCACAAATCGCCTTGCATAATTTTCGTCTTCCACATATCCAAAGGATTTTACATAAGCCATCGCCTGTTCAATAATATCATCCGGATATAATCCCTGCTTTAATTTCGTGCGAAGTTGCGATTCTGTGCGATCCATGTCTGTCAACAGATGCATTGCCCGCAGCTTGGCACGTTTTAACACAATCTCACTGAGAATCTGACTGACCAGCCTCTCGTCCACCTCTGTGTCCTGCGCGATATGATATCGGGACAGCTCTCCTTTGTATAATACAAAGGCAAACTGTCCGTCTATGAATACCTTATACTTTGTCTTTGTCACTGGCTCAATCTTCGTGACATACATTCTATTCTTCCTCTTCCTTCTCTACGGAACCGTCCAAATGATAATGCGCTCTGATCTTCTCTTCCAACTCTTCCATAATTTCCGGATGCTGTCCAAGATATATCTTCGCATTCTCTCTTCCCTGTCCAATCTTATCTCCATTATAGGCATACCATGCCCCACTCTTATTCACAAGATCAAGTTTTGTTGCAAGATCCAGAATATCTCCTTCTTTGGAAATTCCCTTTCCAAACATGATATCAAATTCTGCTTCCTTGAACGGAGGTGCAATCTTATTCTTCACAATCTTGATACGTGTACGATTTCCCACCATCTCACCATTCTGTTTTAAAGTTTCAATCCTTCTGACATCCATACGCACGGAAGCATAGAATTTTAAAGCTCGTCCACCGGTTGTCGTCTCCGGATTTCCAAACATCACACCAACTTTCTCTCGAAGCTGGTTGATAAAAATCACAACACAGTTTGATTTGCTAATAACAGGAGTCAGCTTTCTGAGTGCCTGCGACATCAAACGCGCTTGCAGACCGACATGACTGTCTCCCATGTCTCCTTCTATCTCCTGTTTCGGAACAAGTGCTGCGACCGAGTCAATTACAATAATATCCATCGCGCCGGAGCGAACCATCGTCTCGGCAATCTCAAGTGCCTGATCTCCACTATCCGGCTGTGAAATGTATAATTCATCAATATTTACACCAATATTTTTTGCATAGACAGGATCAAGCGCATGCTCTGCATCAATAAATCCCGCAATTCCGCCTCTTTTTTGTACCTCTGCAATCATATGTAACGTAACCGTCGTCTTACCACTTGACTCAGGACCATATACCTCAATTACTCTTCCCTTCGGTACACCCCCAAGACCAAGTGCAATATCAAGACTTAAAGAACCTGTCGGCACCGTCTCCACAGAGACATTCGCCCCTGCATCACCAAGCTTCATCACCGTACCTTTTCCAAAATCCTTCTCCAACTTTAAAATCGCTGCATCCAGCGCTTTTTGTTTATCTTCATTTGCCATATTACGTATCTCCTTCTTCACACCGCGAACTTATGTTCGTTTTTCTAATTAATATACTATTATACTTGTCTCAAAATGTCAATACTTTTATTCTCACCTCCTGCTTACAAATTTCCATGTGGGTAATTTCAGCGAATCTGCCAATGAATGTATATAATGAGCGAACGCTCTATTGAATGAACACTTTTAGAATATCATAATTCTCATCTTTGCACAAGAAAAGAATCCATTTTCAGGATTCTTTTCTTTCTCTATTTCCGGCTTCTAACGAACGTTTTTTGCTGATAACTACTTTTTCATCATAGCATGCAAATAACTGCTTTAACGTATCTTTCTCCATTTTGGGAGTCAGGACACTGACAATCGGGACGATGACAAGACCTGCTGCCATAGCAATTGCTCCCGCATTGATTGGTGATGAGATATATTGAAAGAACATATTAGATACTGTAATTCCAATTCCAGAAAAAAAGCTTGTCCACACCGCAGCCTTTGTGACTCCTTTCCAATACAACCCATATAAAAACGGAGCTAGAAATGCTCCAGCGAGCGCTCCCCAGGAGATGCCCATCAACTGCGCAATAAAAGTCGGTGGATCAAGTGCAAGCAGCACTGAAACGACAATAAAAAACACAATCAGAATCTGCATAGTAATAACTTGCTTTTTCTCACTCATATTTTTTATGATATTATCTTTCAGAAAGTCCAAAGTCAATGTTGAACTGGATGTTAGTACGAGTGAGGACAGTGTAGACATCGATGCCGACAGGACAAGCACGACGACAATTCCTATCAGAATATCAGGTAAAGAAGATAACATATGTGGAATAATGCTGTCAAACACAATCATTCCGGATTCATCGTATAATTCTTTTCCATCAAACAAACGTCCAAAACCTCCAAGAAAATAGCATCCTCCCGATACCACAATGGCGAAGATTGTCGAAATTACCGTTCCTGTATTAATCGATTTTTCATCTTTAATAGCATAAAATTTATGTATCATCTGGGGCAATCCCCAGGTTCCAAGAGAGGTCAGTACCACAACTCCCAAAAGGTTCATTGGATCTGGTCCAAAGAAGGATGTAAATGCACCAGGTTGTCCGGCTGTCAATGCCACATCACTTTCAATCTGTGCAAGCTTTCTAATCGCCTCTACAAATCCTCCCTGATTGTTTAACACTGCCATAATAACTGCTACAATCCCTATCAACATAATGATTCCCTGGATAAAGTCATTGATCGCAGTTGCCATATACCCTCCAAGAATTACATATATAGCGGTAAATGCTGCCATAGTCACTACACACCATGTATACGGGACATGAAATGCCATCTCAAACAAACGGGACAGACCGTTGTAAATGGATGCGGTATATGGAACCAAAAATACAAATACAATGACCGATGCTACAATCTTCAGACTCTTGCTCTGATATCTCTCACCAAAAAAATCCGGCATCGTCTTTGACCGTAAATGTTGACTCATAACCCTTGTCCTTCTCCCTAGCACAACCCAGGCCAAAAGACTTCCAAGAACTGCATTCCCAATTCCAATCCATGTGGATGCAATTCCGTATTTCCATCCAAACTGACCCGCATATCCGACAAATACAACCGCCGAAAAATAAGAAGTCCCATACGCAAATGCAGTGAGCCAGGGTCCAACGGAACGTCCACCCAGCACAAACGCGTCTACACTTTTTGTATGTCTCCGAGAATAAATCCCAACCACTGCCATCACTGCAAAAAAAATCACCAGCAGAATTACTTTTACACCCATCTTCTTCCCCCTTCTTTTAAATTAGCAGTTTAAAGTGTTACGCTTTAAACTGCTAAAGTTTCTTAATAATTAAAGAATAGCACACGCGAATATGGATGTCAACAAATAGTTTATTCTTTCATCTTTTCTACACGTTCCTGAATTGTTTTATTAAAATTTTCTACTTTTCTGCAGTATGGCTCACTCATATATTTAGAATGCAGCATAAAATCTGCCGTTGCCAGATTGTTTGCAATCGGAATATCATACACGACTGCAATTCGAAGCAAGGCTTTCACATCCGGATCATGTGGCTGTGCTTCTAATGGATCCCATAAAAAGATCATAAAATCAATCTGTCCTTCCACAATCTTTGCTCCGATCTGCTGATCTCCTCCAAGCGGTCCGCTGTTATAACCTTTTACAGGTAACCCTGTTTTTTCCGCAATCAGTCGGGATGTCGTTCCTGTTCCACATAAAAAGTGACTTTTTAAAATCTCCTTGTTCTGATCACACCACTCTACCAGCTCTTTCTTCTTTCCGTCATGAGCAACCAGTGCAATATGCTTTGCTTTTCCAATTTCAAATGTAACATAATTATCTTGTAACACAATGATCCCTTCTTTCTTTTAATCATATTGTTCCATGATGGCGAACCTTGACACTGTCAACAGTCCAATCACCACTGCCATTATCATACCATAAATTAAAATTACGAAAAAGGCAAAATTGAAATTCTGTAAGACAACTGCAACCACAGCAAGGAGCACTCCGATCCCTATAATTCCCCCTTGGACTCCCAATCGAACTAGCTGCTTTACTGTTTCTCCCAAAGAGTTTCTCAAAAACGAATCGATCAGTACCTTTGTATATAACTTAATTGCCTGAAGGAACACATAGATCAGCCAGCAGCTGACTATGTGAAACGGATGAACTTTCCATGCAATCCCAAGCGGAAGCACCAAAATCGCTCCATCAATCGCCGCTTTCACATGTTCCATCACAGTCGCGTACCACATTTTCTTTGCCGGAGAATCTGGGAGTAGAAACAGATACGGATTTTTCAATTCTTTATCCCATTTCCCAAGATATCCTCCTGTCAAAATGGCAAGATAGGCCACAATTCCCAAAAGAACTGCACTTTTTGATCCAAATTCCGAAACATCAATCACCTTTAAAAACAAAATATCCGCACCAATGCAAAACAATGTCATATATGAAAAGATAAACCATTTTTCTTTTTTATACTCCAATAACTGTCTGTAAAAAATAGCCTTTGCTCCGGACGCTTTATATTCGACTGAGGCTCTTTTGAATTTCTTCTTTTTGCCGATGGACATAACCATCTCACCATTATTTTTTCGCGCTTTCATCTCTGCATAATCATCCGCAAATTTTGCCGCATCTTCATAATATCCACCATTGCATTTCATTTTGACTGCCACTACAGCCATAACAATTACAGTCAAAAGATACAAACCACTGCATACAAGATTAAGAGTTGTAGGTCCAAGCAAAATCAGTCGAAAAACTGCAATATTCCATCCAATGATCGGCAGCATCTGCAATCCCGGAAAATCAATCAGATTGATAATACTTTCCAGCGAAAATCCTTTTGTTCGAAAATACCAAATTCCAAACAGCGTAATACCTGCAAGTAAAACATAGATCATGCGCGTAAGCATAACAGTCGTCTTTTGCGAAAATCGTTCATTGGCATATAAACCAATAATAATACTGCCTTCCAGTACCGACTCAACCCCTGCAAGAACTATAAACAGTGATACGATTTTCCAAAGCGGAAGATGAAATCCAAGAATTGCAGCAAGTACAAATGCCATACTCACAATCAAAGTCATCAAAAAATTATATCCTGCGCCATAGAGCAAGATTATTTTGGGGCGAATCGGCGCCGTAAAAATAAAATGTGCATGGCTTGGATAGAAAATGACACCTTTTCGTTTTGCATAAGTCGCAAAGTTAATAAAAAAATTGTAAAGTCCCCATACCGTCAATGCCGCCAGCAGCCAATATGGTGTTTGAAAATCTGCTTTTACTAAAGCCGTAACTGAAACTGTGATCAAAAAAATAAAATAGGCTACCAAAACAATGCTAAGTATCAGGTTCACCGGCTTTTTCTTTAGCTGCTTTAATTTGTTGATCCATTTTCTTTTTGACATATACAATAATGCTTTCATTATTTTTCACCACCCGTCAATTCAAAGAACAGAGCATCGAGTTCTTTATCTCCAACTTCTTCTTTGCTGTAAGAACCAATAATATGGCCTTTTTCCATCACAAACATCACATCCCAAATATTCTCTACCATCTCCAGCATATGAGTACTGATCAATATCGTAACTCCGTTTTCTTTCAATTCTAAAATCACTTCTTTTAATTCTTTGATCGCTTTTGGATCGAGTCCAACCATCGGCTCATCTAAAAGAATCACCTGTGGCTTGATACACAGCGCACAGCAAATACTAACTTTCTGCATCATTCCTTTTGAAAGCTCATTCCCTAATTTGTCCTGTTTATCCTCCAACTCAAATCGTGTCAGAATTGCTTCCACCTCTTGGTCTGTTATGTTGCTGTCATATGCTTTTCTTACATACTCAATATGCTCTCTTACAGTCAATGCATCGAACATTGCCGGCAATTCCGGAACATAGGCGAAAATCTTTTTCGCCTCCATGCTATGTGCTTCCATCTTCTGAATTCCGATTCCACCTTCATACCTGAGCAAACCTGCAATACTTTTGATAATCGTAGATTTTCCTGCTCCGTTTGGTCCCAGCAAAATTCCTATCTTTCCCGTCGGCACCGTGAAACTGACATGATCCACCGCCAGATAATCACCATATTTTTTACTCAGTCCTTGTATCTCAAGCATCTTCATTCCTCCTCATCAAAAATAGTCTTGTATATCTGTACTATAGATTTAATACAATGATACACAAGACTATTCCGACTGTCAATATTTATTTTTCGTATTTCTCGATTACTTCTCCACGTTTTTTATAAATGCTGCCTGCAGGTACAAATTCTCTGACCATAGACAACGGATAAATATTTGTATGACTTCCCACAACTGTTCCCGGATTCAATACACTTCCACATCCCACTTCGACTTCATCGCCAAGCATGGCACCAAATTTCTTAAGTCCGGTCTCAATCGCTCCTTTTGGTGTCTTTACCGTCACCAATGTCTTATCCGATTTCACATTAGAAGTAATCGAGCCAGCCCCCATATGAGACTTATATCCAAGCACAGAGTCCCCTACATAATTATAATGTGGAACCTGAACTTTATTAAACAGAATTACATTCTTAAGCTCTGTAGAATTTCCTACCACAGCTCCTTCCCCAACAATTGCATTACCGCGGATAAACGCACAATGTCTCACTTCTGCGTCTTTCCCAATAATTGCCGGTCCATTGATGTAAGCTGTCGGCGCTACTGTCGCCGATTTTGCAATCCATACATTCTCACCGACTTTTTCATACTCCTCTTCCGATAACGTCTCTCCTAGTTCTAAAATAAAAGAACTGATTTTCGGAAGAACCTCCCATGGATAAGTCACTCCTTCAAAAATATCTCTCGCAATTGTCTCCTTCAAATTATAAAGTGATTTTACTGTTAATTGTTCCATTTCAATTTACCCCTTCTTTGTCTGTTTTTCTTTTTTATAAAATATTGCCGCCTTATCGTAACAGCCTCTCAGCTGATACTGATTACTCAACCGCAAAACACCTTGCGTACGACTGTTAATAAAATGTTCCAGCTTCATCATATACTCATCCGATGTAATCTCGCCGTCTGCCACATAGGTGAGTCCTTTTTCCCAACTTGCAGTAAGTTCCGGGTTCAAAAGTGAGCGGATTGAATGTTCCACTACATCAAAAACCATTTCTCCAAGCAGCGTCGGTGTAATGATCTGTGTTTTTTTATTTAACATCAAATATTTAATATGAATCAGCTTTTTCAGAATCTCTGCCCTGGTTGCACTCGTTCCGATACCACTTCCTTTAATCTGGGCGCGCAAATCCTCATCTTCAATGAGCTGCCCCGCATTCTCCATCGCAAGAATAATCGACCCCGAATTGTATCTCTTCGGTGGCGAAGTCTCTCCTTCTTTGATTGTCAATTCCTTTACCGGTAACACCGTTCCTTTTTTCACTGTCTGAAGCAGTTCAAAAAAGTTCATGTCCATGTCACTTTCCGAATCCTGTTTACCCGCATTTCCGGTCCCGACCACTTTCAGATATCCTTCCTCTGCCAAAACCTTGAAATTGGAGAAAAAGCTTTCCTCTTTGATCTTGGTTGTAATACTGACTTTCTGATAAACAGCCGGAGGATAGAAAATACTCAAAAACCTTCTGACAATCGTGTCGTATACCTGCCTTGCAGTATGTGATACACTATTCAATGCCTGCAGCCCCTGACCGGTCGGTATGATTGCATAGTGATCTGTGATCTGCTTGTCATTGACATACCTTGTTTTTTCTAAGCCTTTATGACTTCCAAACGCAACAATATCTTTCAGATAAGGAGATGCCATATCATATTTGGACAGACCGTTCAGATTTTTGTGAATCTCTTTTGCCACTGCTGTCGAAAGCACTCTGGCATCCGTTCTCGGATACGTCACCAGTTTCTTTTCATACAGTTCCTGGACGATCCGAAGTGTCTCATCCGGACTGATCTTAAATCGTTTGGAACATTCATTCTGAAGCTCTGCCAGATTATAAAGGAGTGGCGGATTCTTTTTTTCTTTCTTTTTTTCAATTGCAGTGACTGTGCAAGTAAGCGGTTCTCCATCGCTTAAATAGGCAATCAGTTCTTCTGCCTTCACCTTCTCTTTAAAGCCATTTTCCTTATAAAGATCCAATGACTCAAAATATTTAGAACCCTTCACTGCCTTCCATTCACCATCAAAATTCTTTTCTTCCAGTGAAATGCTGCTGAGCACTCTGTAAAACGGCGTCTTTACAAATTCCCGAATTTCCCGCTCTCTTCTCACTACCATACCGAGTACGCATGTCATAACACGCCCGACAGAAAGGACTGTGTATTTGTGACCAAGATAATTTGAGATACTATTGCCGTATTTCAGCGTCAGAAGTCTAGAGAAATTAATTCCCATCAGGTAATCTTCTTTTGCCCGCAGATACGCTGATGCGGATAAGTTATCATATTCCTCCAGATCTTTCGCTTCACGGATTCCACGAAGAATCTCTTCTTCTGTCTGGGAATCAATCCACACACGTTTTCTTTTCTTTCCTTTCACCTCTGCCATCTGTTCCACCAGACGGTAAATATATTCCCCCTCACGCCCGGAGTCAGTGCACACATAAATCGTATCCACATCCTGTCGATTCAACACGCCACTCACAATTTGGAACTGCTTTTTTACGTTCGGAATCACCTCGTATTTGAACTCTTTTGGCATAAACGGCAACGTCTCAAGACTCCATCTTTTATATTTCTCATCATACACCTCCGGATAACTCATTGTCACAAGATGTCCAACACACCATGTGACAATCGCCTCATCAGATTCCAGATATCCGTCTTTTTTTCTCGTATTCAATTTTAATGCTTTTGCGAATTCCTGTGCCACGCTTGGCTTCTCCGCTATGTATACTGATTTTCCCATCCTGGTTTCCTTTCTCTGCCGTCAATGCCTCTCCCGTGGATAAAAAGAGAAACAAGGCAGGGAAGAACCTTCTTCCCCGCCAAATGTTATTTTTATTTATTTTGCTTTGATATATCCTTTTGCAGTCAGTGTCTCTGCACAGAGGATTGCACCACCTGCTGCGCCACGTACTGTGTTATGAGAAAGTCCGACAAATTTAAAATCGTATACACTGTCTTCTCTCAAACGTCCTACCGAAATTCCCATACCATTTTCAAAATTGACATCCAATTGTACCTGTGGACGATTATCTTCCTCTAAGTATTGAATAAACTGCTTCGGCGCACTTGGAAGCTCCAATTCCTGCGGCAGTCCCTTAAAGTTCACAAGCTTTTCAATCAGCTGCTCTTTCGTTGGCTTCTTTGCAAATCTCACAAATACAGCTGCTGTATGTCCGTCCAAAACCGGTACGCGGATACACTGAGTTGTAATTACCGGTCCATCCGCTTTTACAATCTCTCCATCAACTACTTTTCCCCAGATACGAAGTGGTTCTTGTTCACTTTTTTCTTCTTCACCACCGATAAACGGAATAATATTTTCTACCATCTCTGGCCAGTCTTTGAATGTCTTTCCTGCCCCTGAGATTGCCTGATATGTAGTTGCCACTACTTCTGTCGGCTCAAATTCTTTCCATGCTGTCAGAACCGGAGCATAGCTTTGAATCGAACAGTTTGGTTTTACCGCCACAAATCCTCTTTCTGTTCCAAGACGTTTTTTCTGAGCTTCTATTACTTCAAAATGTTCTGGATTAATCTCTGGAACTACCATCGGCACATCCTTTGTCCAACGGTGCGCACTATTGTTTGAAACAACCGGTGTCTCTGTCTTTGCATATGCATCTTCAATCGCTTTGATCTCTTCTTTTGTCATATCCACCGCACTGAACACAAAGTCAACATCTGCAGCCACTTTCTCTACTTCATTTACATTGGCAACAACTAATTTTTTCACTGTCTCCGGCATTGGTGTCTTCATTTTCCAACGATCCCCAACCGCTTCTTCGTAAGTCTTTCCTGCTGATCTCGGGCTCGCTGCCACTGTCACGACTTCATACCACGGATGATTTTCCAACAGAGAAATAAAACGTTGTCCAACCATACCTGTTGCTCCTAAAATTCCAACTCTCAATTTCTGTTCCATAATTATCTCCTCATTTCCAAAAGTCTTTCTCACGCAAACAAATGTGTTCACTCGAAATATACTATCGCATTTTAATTGATTATGCAAGTGTTTTTTCGCATTCCTGCAAATATTTTGCATAGATGGCAATTACCTTTTCCATCGCTTCTTTTCCAGGCGCGCCAATCGTCATACGTTTATTGACGCATGTCTCCATGCTGATTGCCTCATAGATATCCGCCTCAAAAACCGGTGAAATCGCCTTAAATTCTTCTAGTGTCATGTCATCCAACGCGATATCCTTTTCCAGGCAGTACAGCACAAGCTGTCCTACAATTCCGTGTGCATCGCGGAATGCAACACCATGATTTACCAGATAGTCCGCTGCATCTGTCGCATTGGTAAACCCATTCTTTGCACTGTTTTCCATATTCTCTTTGCGGAATTTCATCGTTCGAAGCATCCCTGTAAACAATGCAAGGCATCCTTTTGCTGTGTCAATCGCATCAAATGCCAACTCTTTATCTTCCTGCATATCTTTATTATAAGCAAGCGGAATTCCTTTCATCGTTGTCAAAATCGACATTAATGCCCCATAGACACGTCCTGTCTTTCCTCGAACCAATTCTGCGATATCCGGATTCTTTTTCTGTGGCATAATGCTGCTTCCCGTACTGTAGGCATCATCAATATCCACAAACTGATATTCGTTCGAATTCCAAATAATCACCTCTTCCGAAAAACGGCTCAAATGCATCATGATCGTAGACAATGCTGACATCAGCTCAATTACATAATCTCTGTCCGCAACAGAATCCATGCTGTTCAATGTAGGTCCGGCAAATCCCAAAAGTTCGGCAGTATACTCTCTGTCAAGAGGGTATGTCGTTCCGGCGAGTGCTCCCGAACCAAGCGGACAATAATTCATCCTTTGGTAAATATCGTATAGTTTGGAACGATCACGTCGGAACATCTCAAAATATGCCCCCATATGATGCGCAAGTGTAATCGGCTGTGCTTTTTGAAGATGTGTGAATCCCGGCATAAATGTCTCGGTGTTTTCTTCCATGATATGAAGAAGAACTTCCAGTAATTCTTTTAAAAGTCCATCCAACACCTGAATCTCATCCCTTGTGTACAGTTTCATATCCAGTGCAACCTGATCATTCCGGCTTCTTCCTGTATGCAGTTTCTTGCCCGGTTCTCCAATACGATCAATAAGTGTTGCCTCCACAAAGCTGTGAATATCCTCATATTTATCCGAAATTTCAAGTACGCCTCGTTCCACATCACTCAAAATCCCTTCGATTCCCGCAATGATCTGATCTCGCTCATCCTCGGTCAAAATCCCTTGTTTTGCGAGCATCTTCACATGCGCAATACTTCCTCTCATATCCTGTGCATAGAATTTCTGATCAAACGAAATCGATGCATTGAAATTGTAAACCAGCTGATCCGTCTCCTTTGTAAAACGACCGCCCCATAACTGTGCCATATTGTCCCCTTCTTTCGTTTATTTTTTCTTGATTCCGGTGCTTTCTTGTTTCCTGTCTCTGACAGAAAACTCGCACCCACAGTAATCTTGTCTGTAAAGTCCAAATTCATTGGAAAGCTCAATGGAACGTTTGTATCCATTCTTCTTTTTAAAATCTGACTGTAAATACTTCACGCCATATTTTTCACCTATTTTTGCGCCAATCGTATTCAGCTTTTCCGCATTTTTCATTGGACTGATTGTAAGCGTCGTCGTAAAGTAATCAAATTCCGCTTCCTTTGCCATTCTCGCTGTCTCTTCCAATCGGAGCGCATAGCACTTAAAACACCGCTCTCCGCCTTCTTTCAAGTGTTCCAAGCCTTTTGCGAGCTCATAAAACTTCTCCCTGTCATAATTGCCCGCAACAAAAGAGATTGGATGCTTTCCTTTCATCTCTCCGATCAGCATCTGCTGTTCTAAAATCCTTTTTGTATATTCACTTTCCGGAAAAATATTAGGATTATAATAGAAAACAGTAATGTCAAAATAATTGCTCAAATACTCTAAGACATAACTGCTACATGGTGCACAGCAGCTGTGCAGCAAAAGCCTCGGCACTTTTTCTTCTTTTTCAAGCTTTACAATCAGCTTTTCCAGTTCTTTTTGATAATTCATCTTTTTCACCTTTTCCACGTAACCTCACAGGCTTGATTATACTATTTTCTCTTACTTCTAGCAAGCACCCTTTTCCCCTTTTCACATAAAATAGATATATATGAAATGGAGGCGCATTATGGAACATGTTCTTGAACTGAAAAACATCAGTCATTCTTATCATAATACAGAAGGAGAAACACCTGCACTAAAAGACCTTTCTTTCTTCCTGAAAAAGGGGGAATTCATAAGCATTGTCGGTCCTTCAGGCTGTGGAAAATCCACGTTGCTGTCACTCATTGCAGGATTGCTCGTTCCGGAAAGCGGAACAATACTAATCAATGGAAAACAATTAAAAGAAAGCACTACAAATATTGGATACATGTTACAAAGAGATCATCTGTTTGAATGGCGAACGATTTATAACAATGTCATTCTAGGTTTAGAAATCCAGCATATGCTCACCGCCCGCACACGCAGAAAAGCACATCAGTTGTTGGAACAATATGGTCTGGAATCTTTCGCAAACGCAAGACCATCTGAACTGTCCGGAGGCATGAGACAGCGCGCTGCTTTAATCCGTACTCTCGTGTTGGAACCGGATCTTCTTCTATTAGATGAGCCCTTCTCAGCTCTTGATTATCAGACTCGGCTCACTGTAGGAGATGACATTGGACAGATTATCAAAAAAGAACAAAAAACAGCCATCCTCGTCACACATGATCTTTCCGAGGCAATCAGCCTGGGAGACCGGGTAATCGTTCTCTCCGAAAGACCTGCCACCGTACAACAGACAATCCCTTTGTCCTTCTCTCTCGAAGAAGACACGCCGCTCCACAGACGAAATGCACCCGAATTCAAAACCTATTTTAATCTCATTTGGAAGGAGTTGAACCGCAATGAGTGAGACTTCTGTCTCCCAACAAAATTTTCTGCAAAAAAAGAGACAGCATAAGCGCATTGTTCACAGTTCCCGTTTTCTCATTCTCATCTTGTTTTTGGGAATTTGGGAATTCACTGCCTCAAAAGGATTTATTGATTCCTTTATTTTCAGCAGTCCGTCAAAAGTGGCAGCCTGTTTTTGGTCTATGGTCTGTGATAAAAGTATTTTTCTGCACATCACAGTCACACTTTACGAGACACTTGTCAGCTTTTTTCTCGTCATTTTGTGCAGTCTTCTTGTGACAATTCTTTTATGGTTCAGTCCAAAACTCTCCGAAATATTAGAACCGTTTCTTGTCGTTTTAAACAGTCTACCAAAATCTGCGCTTGCACCACTTTTAATTGTGTGGCTTGGTGCAACTCGCACTACAATCATTGTCGCCGGCATGTCTGTCGCAATTTTTGGAAGCATCCTGAACCTATACACAACATTTATCAACGCTGACAAAGAAAAAATCAAACTGATCTACACGCTCCACGGGAACAGATTCCATGCACTGATGAAAGTAGTACTGCCAAGCTCCATTCCCGCTATCATCAGCAATATGAAAGTCAATATCGGTCTATGTCTTGTGGGTGTCATTATCGGAGAATTTCTGGCGGCAAGAAATGGTCTCGGATACCTGATTATCTACTCCAGTCAGGTCTTTAAGCTAGACTGGCTACTCATGTCAATTGTACTTTTGTGTATTATGGCTATGGGGCTGTATGCTTTGATTAATCTGTTGGAAAAATGGTATTTAAAAAAGTTCTAACTATCAAAATAGAGTGCAAGAAGTATTTCTGCAACTTCTTGCACTCTGTTTTTTCATCTTATTTTTTAAATAATTCCATAATGTCTTAATGCCTTTTCGATCCCGTCATCTTCCAAATCTGCAGTCCGGTACGCACAATATGGAAAAATCTCTTTCATGCTATTCCCCATCGCAACACTGTTTGGTACAAACTGAAGCATCGGAAGATCGTTCGTGCTGTCTCCAAACGCATAGCAATCTTCCAGCAAAATTCCATAATAATCCATAAGCATCTGAATACCGGACGCTTTCGAAATCCCCTTTGGAACAATCTCATACATTCCAGCGCCTCTGTCTATACAATCAAATTTCTCTGAAATATAGTTGTAGAACATCTTATAGTCACTCACTGTATTCACCCATACTACAAATTTATCAAATAAAATTTCTCCATCTTCCAGCGACTTTGGAATATCAAATGCTTTCGTACCGAACCTTGCTCTTAAATCATGAAGAATTTTATGATCTGGAAGCTCTTCATCAAAGAACACACGATTTTCCTCCTCAAACACCGCTGTGATATTGCATGTTCTTAACATCTTAATAATTTCCCTACAATATTCTTTTGTAAGTGTATTTTTAAAAATCGTCTTTTCTCCAACATAAATTGCCGTTCCGCATCCACAGACATAACCATCAAAACCTATCTCTTCTAAAAAATCATCAATACTAAATCTCGTTCGTCCCGTATTGATAAACACCAAATGCCCATTTTCTCTTGCCTTGCGAATTGCATTCACCGCACTTTGTGGAAGGTAATGTGTTCCCTCTGCCACAAGTGTTCCGTCAATGTCAAAAAAAGCATTTTTCGACTCATATTGTTTGCCTCCTTCTCCATTCATGTAAACATTTAAACAAAAAAGTACCGCACCCTCTTGGAAATACTGATTTCCCTTGAAGTTACGGTACTTCTAATCTAGTCAGCTGAAAATCGGACTTGAACCGACGACCCCTTCATTACGAGTGAAGTGCTCTACCAACTGAGCTATTTCAGCAAGTGATTAAAACAAATCACAAGCTTTATTATATCGCATTTTCAAAAATATGCAACACTTTTTTCAAAAATTTACTGTTTAGCCTCTTCCTTCGGTAAATGCACAGTCATCTGCTGATAAGGTATTTCAATACCATTTTCGTCCATTGTCAGCTTAATTCTTTCTAGCAGCCTCCATCTCGTCGGCCAATACTCCTCCGTCTTCACCCATGATCTTGTTCCAATCACTACAGAACTTGCCCCAAGACTATCTACAAACACTAACACTTCTTCCTCTTTTAATACCGCTTCCTCTTCCATTAGGATCTGCTCAATCAACTGTTTTGCCTTTCTAAGATCTGCTTCGTAGGATATGTCTATCAAAAGATCCATTCTCCGCTCATTCTTTGCAGTCACATTGGTAAGACTGTTATTTGCCAATGCACCATTCGGAATTACAATAGTCTTGTTGTCAACAGTGGAAAGTTTTGTATAAAAAATTTGGATTTCTTTTACAGTACCTTCACACTTATTCGTGTCTTCAATAATATAATCTCCCACTACAAATGGTTTCAAAATCAAAATCAAAACACCGCCTGCAAAGTTCGATAGTGCGCCTTGCAGAGCAAGACCAATTGCCACACCTCCGGATGCCAGCAATGCCGCTACCGATGTCGTGTCGATGCCAAAATTACTTCCAATTGAAAAAATCAAAATAATATACAATACAAACTTTAACATCGAATCGACAAACTGCTCTACTCCTTTGTCTACCGTTGATTTTTGTAAAGAGCGTCTGACAATCTTCCGAAGCAGCTTGATAATTTTTGTTCCAATAAAAAATACAACCAGCGCAAGAAGCACGCGCACTCCAAAACCAATCAGTTCCGGAATATTATCATTCACATATTCCGCAAACTTTCCGACTTCTTGTACTGCCTCCGATGTAGCTTCCGTCACTTCTTTTGTAACTGCCCCATCTCCTACTGTATCTGCCAGTAATATCATATATACCTCCTATTTCAATGCCAAAAATGCTGCTAAATTTCCCCTCTTTCCATTGGATGCCCGATGTGAAAACAACAGTTCATGGTTGCAGCACGTGCACAAGTTCGTCACAGCCAAATGTGTTTTCAAAATCCCAGCTTCCTCCAATATCAACTCATTTGCTTTCCAAAGATTCAGTTGATATTTGCCATTTGTTTTCCTATAAAACAGTTTCTCCCAGTACTGCTGGTGAAAATTTTGTCTAAACGCATCAATGACGTCCTCGCTTACTTCATAACACGTCTGACAGATAGACGGTCCGATTGCCGCCAAGATATCTTCTGGATGACATCCATATTCGCTTCGCATCACTTCCACTGTCTTTTTCCCTATTTTCCCGACAGTTCCTCTCCAACCGGAATGACTTAGACCGATCACTTTTTTCACCGGATCCAAGAAAAACAAAGGGACACAATCCGCATAGAATGTTGTCAGACAAAGTCCCGGTTCATCTGTCACAAGACCATCCACATCCGAATAGTCAAGCGGTGTAGTCAAGCCTTTTCCCTTGTCTTTTGACGTGACAACGCGAATATTTGTCGTGTGTGTCTGCATGGAAAACACAAAACTATCATCCTCTACACCGATTGCATTTGCCATCCTCCGATAGTTTTCCCGGACAGCCGACTCGTCATCCCCTCTTGAAAAGCTTAAATTCATCGTACTGCAAACACCTTCGCTGACGCCCCCAAGTCTTGTCGAAAATCCATGACGGACCAATCCGGTGTCTGCCAGAAGTGGGTATTCCAAATACGGAACACCATTTTCTACTTTTTCCGTAAAAATTTTTTCATCGTTTTTATATGAAAACCCTATACTCATATTCTATCTTTCACTCCACAAAATCAAATGCATTCTTTAAAAGCTGTACTTCTGTTCCCAAAATACCTACCACATCAAAACGGCACGGCATCTCATGCCACTGATTTTTATAAACGTAATACTGTGCACACTTTGAAATTCTTCGCCGCTTCGCCAGTGATACTGCTTCCATCGGGTAACCTGCTCTCGCCGTCCTTCTGTATTTCACTTCACAAAAGACAAGATACTCCTGATCTTTTGCAATGATGTCAATTTCCCCTGCATTGCATTTGAAATTATATTCTATAATCTGATATCCGTGTGCTTCCAGATATTTTCCTGCAAGCCTCTCATAGTTCGTTCCTATTTTTCGTCTATTTTCCACTATATATCTCTTCTATTATAACTTAACACTTCAGTCTCAAACAAAATTTTTAATAAAGCTCATTCTATGAATCGGTGTAGCTCCAAGCGTTTTCAACGCCGTGATATGTTCCGCAGAACCATATCCTTTGTTACTCGCAAATCCATATCCAGGCAGCACATCATCATACTGAACCATAAGACGGTCTCTTGTAACCTTTGCAATGATACTTGCCGCTGCAATAGAAACACTTTTCGCATCACCCTTGATAATTGGCACCTGATCAATCGTCACTCCCGGAATCGTCACAGCATCATTCAACAACAGATCAGGCTCTGTCTCTAATTGTTGAATCGCTATACGCATTGCCTCATAAGTCGCCTGCAGTATATTGATCTCATCAATTCGTGCCGGACTCACAATGCCAATTCCTGTCGCAATCGCTTTTTCCATAATCTCATCATACAACTCTTCTCGTCTCTTTTCCGAAAGCTTTTTCGAGTCATTCAGATAAAGAATCTCACAATCTTTCGGCAAAATCACCGCACCGGCAACCACCGGTCCCGCAAGCGGTCCTCTCCCCACTTCGTCAATGCCGCATATATATGAAAAATGTGCGTATTTTCTTTCGTAAATACGCATATTCTCAATTCGTTCTCGCTCCATACAAAGTTTTTGTTCCTGTTTTTTATATTTTTGAATCAGATTGACTACTCCTGTACGCTCATCCTTCTCATATTTTGCATACAACTCGTTCAGCATCACTTTATCTGTAGCTTCAAATTCTGCTTTGATTTCACTAATTTTTTTATTCATGAGGAATCACCCCAATACTGTCTAATGGCCAGATCCGAATCCATGCCCTTCCAATCAACTCATCTATGTGAAGAATTCCAACGCTTGGATCACGGCTGTCTGAGCTATGATTTCTGTTATCGCCAAGCACAAAATATTCATCCTCACCAAGTTCAATCGGCTCTGCCGCAATCCCGGCATCTTCCATCACTTCCAGCCCATAATTTTCATCCAGCTTCTCTCCGTCAATATAAACATATCCGTCCTTCACCTGAACTGTTTCTCCCGGAAGCCCTATGATTCTCTTGATATAATATGTATTTTCTTTATGTCTATATGGGAATACAATAATTTCAAATCGCTTCGGATCCCGGAAACGGTAAGACAGCTTATCCACAATGAGATTATCCCCATCATGTAAAGTTGCCTCCATAGAGTGCCCGCTTACTCGTGTACGCTGCCCTACAAACGTTATAATCAGCCATGTCAACCCGATAATAACCGCGATATACACAATCCAACCTAATAATTCTTTTAAGATTCCCTTTGGTTCTTCCATCTAATACTCCTCTTTTCTGACTGTCCTATTCATAATCTTCCGGAAATTCCAGTGTAATCTTTCCCAGTCTTCCGTTTCTGAAATCATCAATCAAAAGCATTGCTGCTTTATTCGTGTCCAGCTCGCTTCCCCTCAACAGGCAATGTCTGTTTTTCGCAATATCAGTCAGACATGCATACGGATCTTCGACCTCGGTAATAGCATATTTTTCTGCCAAAACACCCGCATAATGCTTTTTCATAAACTGAATCAGTTCTGCTGCCAACTCCTCGGTATTTAAAATCTCATCTTTAATAGAGCCGATAAATGCAAGTCGCAGTCCTACTGTCTGATCTTCAAATTTCGGCCACAAAATTCCAGGTGTATCCAATAATTCTACATTCTTATTCAAACGGATCCACTGTTTCCCTTTTGTAACTCCCGGTTTATTTCCAGTCTTTGCACACGCCTTCCCCGCCAACGAGTTGATAAATGTAGACTTTCCTACGTTCGGAATTCCAACAACCATGGCGCGCACCGGACGGTTCAAGATACCGCGTTTTCGGTCTCTTTCCATCTTTTCTTTACAGGCTTCCTGAATCACTCCCTGAATGGATTTGATTCCACCGCCCTTCTTAGAATTTACTTTTACAACTGCAAATCCCTTTTTCTTAAAGTATTCTGCCCATGCGTCATTCTGTTTATCTTCTGCCAGATCCGATTTATTCAGCAAAATTAATCTTGCCTTATTTTTTCCCAATTCATCAATATCTGGATTTCTGCTGCTGATCGGCACTCTTGCATCCACAAGTTCAATCACAAGATCGATCAGCTTTATATTTTCCTGCATCATACGCTTTGCTTTAGTCATATGACCCGGATACCACTGAAAATGCATATTATCCTCCTCTATTTCACAAAACCAAAGTGATCCTTTGGCGCTATTACAAACCACACTTTTCCTTCAATCTCTGTTCTTTTCACATTGCCAATATCCGCCATACGGCTGTCTTCACTATTCTGTCTGTCATCTCCCAAAACAAAAAATTCATCACCGCCCAATGTAATTGGCTCTTCTACAATTCCCGGATCATCGATTTTCGTCGTCTTATAGTCTTCCTCAATCTTTTCTCCGTTAATCAGAATCTCTCCGTCCTTAATCTCTACCGTCTCCCCCGGAAGCCCAATGATTCGCTTGATATAATAATGCGAATTTTCATTTCCATTCGGTTTAAACGCAATAATGTCCCCTCGTTTCGGACTGCTTGCATTATATATAATCCGATTGATGAGTGTGATATCTCCATTTTCTAATACCGGTTTCATAGAATCTCCGATCGTACTCACTCTCTGTCCAAAATACCACACAAATACAAAGGCGATCAGACATACAACTGCAATCTGAAAAGTCCATATTCCCACTACACGAAGCAGATCAAAATTCACTCTCTTCTTTTCTTTTCCAAATTTTAAACGACCCATCTATTCTCCCTAATAACACAAAAGGGACAATATACAGTATGTACTTGTCCCTTCCTCACATTTACTATTTTACTAATTCTTTTACTTTAGCTCTCTTACCAACGCGTCCTCTTAAGTAGTTCAGTTTTGCTCTTCTTACTTTACCTTTACGAACAACTTCTACTTTTTCTACGTTTGGTGAGTGTAATGGCCAAGTCTTTTCAACACCAACTCCGTTAGAATTCTTTCTAACTGTAAATGTTGCTCTTGTGCTTCCACCTTGTTTCTTAAGCACTGTACCTTCGAAAACCTGAATTCTTTCACGGTTTCCTTCTTTGATTTTACCGTAAACTTTTACAGTATCACCAACGTTAAATTCTGGTACTTCAGCTTTTAATTGTTCAGCTTCAATTTTTTTAATAATATCGTTCATCTTGTGTGACCTCCTTATAATTTGGACGTTCTTAATACATATTCTGTATCAGAGGACCATCTCTTTCTTCTCACAACGCTCTTTATTCTACCATACTTAGTTTTCCTTGACAAGTGTTTTTACTAATTCTTTTTCTTTTTGTGTCAAATCTGCTTTTTCTAACAAATCAGGCCTTCTTTCCGCTGTACGAATCACAGATTGTTCTCTTCTCCACTTCTCAATATTTGCATGATGTCCGGAAAGCAGAATCTCCGGCACTTTCTTTCCATGCCATTCTTCCGGTCTTGTATACTGCGGATATTCCAACAGATTGTCCTGAAAGCTTTCAAATTCCGCAGATGTATCATTATGGAGCACCCCGGGAATCAATCGTGATACCGCATCGATCATTACCATCGCCGGAAGTTCCCCTCCTGTCAGCACATAGTCCCCGATTGATACATAGTCTGTTACTATTTCTTCCAGAACGCGTTCATCAATCCCCTCATAATGTCCACACAAAAAGATAAGCTCTTCTTCTTGCGCGAATTCTTCCGCCATACTCTGCGAAAATGTCTGTCCCTGTGGTGAAAGATAAATCACTCTGGGCTTACTCTTTGCCTTTTCTGCCACTGACCGATAAGCGCCGTAGACAGGTCCTGCCTGCATAAGCATTCCCGCTCCTCCACCGTATGTGTAATCGTCCACACGATTATGTTTGTTTTCTGCAAAATCTCGGATGTTCACTGCTTCAATCGTCAAAAGCTCATTTGCCATTGCTCTCCCGATAATACTCGTGCTCAATCCGTTCATCACCATATCCGGAAATAATGTTAATATATGAAAATGCATCCTCTATACCAGCCCTTCCAGTAAATGAATTACCATCTTTCTATTCTCAATATCTACATCTAAAATACACTGCTTGATTGCAGGGACAAGAACTTCTTTGCCATCTGACATCTCGATGATATAGACATCATTTGCTCCTGTTTCCATCACATCCTTCAGCGCTCCAAACAGTTCTCCATCTTCCGTGAATACGTCCATCCCAATCATATCAGCAATAAAATATTCATCTTTTTTTAATTTCACTGCATGTTCACGGTCAACCAAAAGACGCTTCCCTTTATATTTTTCAATATCATTTATATTATCAATCCCTCTGAATTTCAGGATTACAAATTGTTTAAAAAATTTAACTCCTTCAATTTCCAACGGCAATTGTTCTTTTCCTGTATCCAAAATTACTTTTTTTAACTTTTTAAATCGTTTCACATCGTCAGTTGTCGGAAATACTTTTACTTCTCCACGCACACCGTGTGTGGAGGAAATCACTCCCACCTGCAATAACTGCTCCATGAAATTCTCCTTTCCACTCTACGTTTTATGATAAAATAGACACCGCAATTACGCGATGTCTACGATTACTTTTTTATCTTCTTTAGCAGCCGCTGCCTTTACGACGGAGCGAATTGCTTTCGCGATTCTTCCTTGCTTGCCGATTACTTTTCCCATGTCAGAATCTGCCACACGCACTTCAACGATAATAGTTTTTCCTTCCACTTTTTCCGTAACGACAACGCTTTCCGGATCATCTACTAATGCTTTTGTAATTACTTCTACTAATTCCTTCATTACACCCACCTCCGTGGTACAGCCTATTTTTCAATACCAGCTGCTTTGAAAATCTTACCAACCATTTCTGTTGGCTGAGCTCCGTTGTTTAACCATTTTTTAGCTGCTTCTTCGTCTACTTTGAATACGCTTGGTTCCTGGTTTGGATCGTAAGTACCGATTTCTTCGATAAATTTACCATCTCTTGGAGATCTTGCATCTGCAACAACGATTCTGTAAAAAGGAGCTTTTTTCTGTCCCATTCTTTTTAATCTAATTTTTACTGCCATTTGTAGTCACCTCTTCTTTTAACTTTCTTTTTCTTTTTTATCTATGTGTTAAAAAGGAAGTCTGAACTTTCCTTTTTTACCACCAATGCCACCCATCATACCCGGAAGCTGTTTCATCATCTTCTTAGACTGCTCAAACTGCTTCACGAGCCGGTTCACTTCACTGATGTCCACCCCTGCGCCTTTCGCAATTCTGCGCTTTCTGGATGGATTTAAAATATCCGGATTCCGGCGTTCTTTGATCGTCATCGAGTAGATAATGGACTCAATCTGCGCCATCTTTTTCTCACTCTCTTCTGAATCAATGTCTTTCATCTTAGCTCCGCCAAGTCCCGGCATCATACTCATGATGTTCGCAAGGCCACCCATCTTCTTCATTTGCTTCATACTCTCAAGGTAATCTTCAAAATCGAACTGTGCTTTTTTCAACTTCTGCGACATCTCTTTGGCTTTCTCTTCGTCAATATCTTCTCCGACCTTCTCGATCAGGCTCAAGACATCTCCCATACCCAATATACGGGAAGCCATTCTATCTGGATAAAACTGTTCCAAATCGGAAAGCTTTTCACCCATACCAACATAAAGAATCGGTTTTCCGGTAACTGCTTTGATGGAAAGTGCAGCACCACCTCTTGTATCACCATCTAGCTTTGTAACAATCACACCGTCAATTCCGATTTTCTCATTGAAACTGCTCGCCACATTGACCGCATCTTGTCCGGTCATGGCATCCACAACTAAAATCGTCTGATGCACCGTCACAGTTTCTTTAATCTCCTGCAGCTCTGCCATCATATCTTCATCAATATGAAGTCGACCCGCCGTATCTAAAATTACTATATTGTTACCATTCTTCGCCGCATGTTCCAAAGCTGCCTTGGCGATATTCGCCGGTTTGTGATTTTCTCCCATAGAGAATACTTCCACACCCTGCTTCTCACCGTTAATCTGCAGCTGCTTGATCGCAGCCGGTCTGTACACATCACACGCTACCAACAATGGCTTTTTCCCTTTTAATTTTAACTTTCCGGCAATCTTAGCAGTTGTTGTCGTCTTACCGGCACCTTGCAGACCCGCCATCATAATCACGGTTGTCGCCTGTCCAGGTTCCAGCTTAATCTCTGTCGTCTCAGAGCCCATCAGCTTGATCAACTCTTCATTTACGATCTTGATTACCATCTGCCCCGGATTCAGTCCATTCATAACGTCCTGTCCTATTGCACGTTCCTGAACATCCTTCACAAAGCCTTTCACTACTTTAAAGTTAACATCTGCTTCTAAGAGAGCCATCTTCACTTCTTTGAGCGCCGCCTTGACATCATTCTCCGTCAAACGTCCCTTGCTCCGAAGATTTTTGAATACATTCTGTAGTTTTTCTGATAAACTGTCAAATGCCATATTATAACTCCTCTATTATCTCTCCTGAAATCTTTCTGATTTCCTGTATCAATTGGTCTTCCCCGCTGTTTCTCACATCTTCCTTTTCCAAAAGCTCATTCATGCGGTGAACCTTTTCTTTGATTGACAGGAACTTTTCTACCAAATGCAGTTTTGCTTCATAACCTTCCAACGTCTTGTTGCAACGTTTAATCAGGTCATGCACACCCTGTCTGCTGATTCCTGCATCTTCCGCAATCTCACTCAGAGATAAATCCTCCAATACGAATTGCTCGTATATTTCTTTTTGGTGACTGGTAAGCAGTTCACCATAAAAATCATATAATAGTGCCTGTTCTAGAATCTCATTCATTTTCATCACCTTTGCTATCATAAACGATTTTAAATAAGGTGTCAAGCTTTTTTTCTTGACACCTTTACTTTTTAACGAAATGTAATCGTTTTATTTACACAATCCATATCTTCTATGATTGCAAGCGATTCCAAATGCAGCCCTTTGCTTCGAATCATATCCCCGCCTTTTTGCTGTCCTTTTTCAATCACAATTCCAATTCCCTCAACAGTCGCTCCTGCACTTTGTACCAGGTCAATCAACCCCTCCATTGCACACCCATTTGCAAGGAAATCATCAATGATTAAAATATGATCTTCCGGACCAATGTATTTTTTTGATACGATGACATCATATACTTTTTTATGCGTGAACGATTCAATCTTTGTAGAATACACTTCTCCGTCAATATTGATGCTCTGTGTCTTTTTTGCAAACACAACAGGAACACCAAAATGCTGTGCTACTACACAGGCAATCCCAATTCCCGAAGCCTCAATTGTCAAAATTTTGTTGATTGGTTTGTCTGCAAACAGACGTTTAAACTCTTTTCCCATCTCATTGAACAAATCAATATCCATCTGATGGTTCAAAAAGCTGTCTACTTTCAGAACATTTCCTTCCTTTATTATTCCATCCTTTTTGATTCTTTCTTCTAATAGTTTCATATCGGATACCTTCCTCGACCTGTCTTTTTATTCGCTTACTTTCTTTAAGTATTTCTATCTATCATATAAAAAAATGTTTTTACTGTCAATTTAAAACTGGAATTATTCTAAAAGTTTTTTTATATTTAGTTGCCCCCACCCCTGACGATTGTAATCTGCCCCCATATCACTGCTGCTCTCGCGAAGTTTGAGCTTGACTTCCACATTGGACATCTCCGGATATTTACTCAATAAATCCGCAATCGCACCGGATACAATTGGTGTTGCCATCGATGTGCCGCTTTTCACCACATACGGCTGTCCTCTCTGCCTCGCAAATTTCGCATTGCAGGAGCGAATATAGGAGCCTGGCGCTACAACATCCGGCTTACATACACATTCTTTTGTGGGTCCTCTCCCGGAATAGTGTTTCTTCGTGCTTCCCCTTTGGTCTATATAATACTGGTCATCAGAAGATCCAACCGTGATAATCTTTTTGCTGTCCCCCGGTGTTGTAATCGTCCCCTCCTTCGGTCCTAAGTTTCCCGCAGCAGCCACGACAACCAACCCCGCATCCCAAAGCGCCTCCACGCCATTGATTAATCTTTCTTCTTCTCTCTCGTCTGATTGCGGCAGCATTCCCACAGAAATATTTACAATACGTATATGATATCTTTTTTGATTTTCTAAGAGCCATCGAAACGCCTTCATCACTTCCGTCACATTACCATTTCCTTTTTGATCTAATACCTTTAAGACGATCAAATCACACTCCGGAGCAATTCCCCCGTATATTCCCTCAGAGGAATTTCCATTCCCAGCCAGGACTCCGCACACATGCGTCCCATGACCATTGTCATCATAGATGACTTCCTGTCCATTTACAAAATCTCGAAATGCCAGCACTTTATTCTGAAAATCCGGATGGGGAGCAATCCCTGTATCCAGCACTACTGCCACCACCCCTTTCCCAAGATATTTTCCCTTTATAACATCATCACACCAATATTGAACGATTTGCTTTACCCGTTTCATAAGGATCTGTTTCCTTTTTAATTTAAAATATGAAACAGTCCTTTTTTTGTTCGTTTTCTTTCCCCTCTAAATATTTTCTTTTTTCAGGAAACATAAATAAGCCCTGCTACATATTATGAAGTGTAAACAAATTATATGGAGGCTCAATTATGAGTGATTTAAGTGCAACAAACTGTGGATGTGGCTGTGAAAGAAACGAAAGATCTGGATTTGGAAACAATTCCTGCTTATGGATTATTTTACTTTTATTCTGCTGCGGCGGATGCGGCAACGGATTTAGCGGCAACAACAACGGCTGTGGAGACAGCTGTATCTGGATTATCCTTCTGTTATTCTGCTGTGGCGGATTTGGAAGCGGATCCAACAACGGTTGTGGCTGTGGCAATGGATTCGGAGATGGCTGCTGCTAATCCTTCCAAAAAATTCCGGCTGGTTTAAACCCGGCCGGAATTTTATTTTTTCGTCTCCCTATTTTTGTCCTTGTTTGTTTTCACAGTTTTTTTTCCTGCTTTTTTTGCTGCACATTTCAAATCCAGTTCATAAACTGCATTTCCATCTATAATGAGCTTATGTTTCATTTGCCTATACCTCCAGTTATTCTATGTTATATTATATGTTCATTTCATAATTTCGCCCTTCTCCTCATATATATTTACAACGTTAGATTTAGGAGTGACTATGGAAGATCATGATTTTGAAAAAATGACCCCTTTTGATCAACTGATTTCCACACAAAGTCTGCAAATCCTGAAGCTGCTGATTCCATATACCCCTCCGGAAAACCAACGCTTTCTAGCTGTATACACAAAATTTTTGGAACTGCAGCACACCATAGATTTTTTTCAACGCTTTCACAGCGATGTCTACTCACAGGATTTTGAAAAGAAAACATTCTCTCCTTTTCATATCATTCAGGAAATCCGACCTTATATTCCTGCACAGTTTGGAGAAACATTTGACATGCTCATGAATATGATGGATATGATGGAGGTGTTTCAAAATATGAATGAAACTGCAGATTCTGATGGGAACACAGACCCGGACTTTGATCCGATGGCCATGATGAAAAATATGCTTGCGCCAGAACAGCAGGCTATGTTTGATATGTACAACACAATGTCTTCACAAGAAACCCAAAGCGAAACTGAAACAGAACCTCAAAACGAAACCCAAAACAAAGAAGGAGAACAAGAACATGATTGATTGGTTAAATGACCCTATGCTAAAAAATATGGATCCGATAAAGGTAGAGTTGATCAAGACAGCTGCCGCCCAGACGTCCGGAAAATCCGGTCGTGCACTCGCCCCTGTTTTGATGACACTTATCACAAACGCAAATAAAAAAGGAATCCGGTTTTCCCCTGATGAAATTTCATTGATTCTAGAATTGATAAAAGAGGGGAAAACGCAGAAAGAAAAGGAACAGATTGACCGGACGATTCAAATGGTAATATCCATGCTGAAAAAACAGAATCCCTAAGATTCCTCACAGCGCATGTTTAAATGAGGACACAAGCCAGGCTCGTGTCCTCGTTTAAAATCCTTCCATTTTTCGAATATTTCTCATCTGTCGCCTTCTTTTTCCACTCTCCCATTCTGCCTTTTCCGATTCCGTCTCCAAAATCAATCCCGGCACTTTAACCGGCTTATCATTTTCATCCAATGCCACCATACAAAAATATGCTCTGTTGATTGGACGACGGATACCTTCTGCATCCTCGACATAAGTGTCCACCCGCACTTCCATAGAAGTAGTTCCAACATACGTAAGTTTTCCTATCAAAACAATCACTTCATTTTGATAAGCCCCCTTCAGGAACCTCAAGTTATCTACAGATGCAGTTATCACATTCGTTTTGGCATGTCTTTTTGCGACAAGTCCCGCAACCTCATCAATCCACTGCATCAAAATTCCGCCAAACAGACGGTTTGCTCCATTCAAATGATTTGGTCTTACAATGTGCACTGTCTCCACTCTAGAATCTTCTACTTTTTTCTTTTCTATACTCATCCTGATTCCTTTCTTGCAAACGTCTTTTCTTCTTTCTTATTTTTTGCTATACTGAACAAAACATAGTATAACACAAGGAGAACATTATGCGAAATATAAAATTGACAATCGAATATGACGGAAGCCGTTATCAAGGCTGGCAGCGCCTTGGCAAAGACGAATCAACCAACACTATTGCGAACAAGATTACAGAAGTGATCAAAAAGATGACAAACGAAGATATCGAGCTTTTCTGTGGATCAAGAACTGAAGTTGGCGTGCATGCGTACGGTCAGGTCGCAAGTTTTAAGACTACAACAGATATGACCCTGATCGAGATTCAGTATTACTTGAACCGCTATCTTCCGATGGATATTGCGATTACTGATATTGAGGAGAAACCTGAGCGCTTTCATGCGAGCCTGAATGCAACTTCCAAAATATACATGTACCGCATCTCTGTCAGCGAAGTTCCAAGTGTATTCGAACGCAAATACGTTTATCACTCTTTCAAAAGACCTGATGTGGATCTGATGAAACAGGCAGCAATTCTGCTTGTTGGGAAACATGATTTCAAAAAATTTTCTACGGTAAAGAAAAATAAATCTACTGTCAAAGAAATTTATGACATTGACGTTTACGATGACGGAGAGGAACTTCAGATCACGCTGCACGGCAATGATTTTCTCCATAACATGGCGCGTATGATACTTGGCACACTTCTCGATATCGGTGTCGGCAATCGAAAAAAAGAAGATATTGAACTGATTTTTGATTCAAACTCAGACGTGGCAGCAAGTGCACCTGCTGACCCGAAAGGATTATACCTTCAGGAAGTACTCTATCAATAGGGACAGTCAAGAAGGACAGGACTATGTTTTTTCATAATCCCATCCTTCTTTTTATTTTTCCAAATATTCCATCAGTGCATCATACTGTCGTTCCATCAGATGATATCCATGCTCATAAAAGTTCATCAGAGAATCATAGTTCTTTTCCAACCGAGATACCGGTTTGATCTGAGGACGCAGCACAAAAATTTTTCCTCTCTTTTCCAAACTTTCCACCCAATCCATCGTCCGGTTGTACACAATCGGTCTTCTTCGAATACTTTCCACCAGTTTCGGATATTTTTTATATGCAGACTGATACAGGCGATGTTCCCCTCTTGTCATCAGTTTCTTTCGGTATTTCATATTTCTTGTAAGTATCAGCACAACCTTTTTATTGCCAAGCTTTGTTGCTCTGTTGATCGGAATGGAATCTGCAAGTCCTCCGTCCAGATACGGAACTCCATCTACATTGACGATTGGGGAGACAAGTGGCATACTGCTGGATGCACGGCAGATCTTCATCAGTCGTTCCTTATCACTTTTTTCCTTCATATATTCTGCCTTTCCAGTAATACAATTCGTCGTCACAACTTCAAACTCCATATCTGACGCAAAATACGTATCATAGTCAAATGGAAAAATCTCATTCGGATACTTATCAAAAATCATATCCATGTTCAGCAAGCTTTTTTCTTTGATAAATTTTCGGATTCCCATATAATAATCATACTCTTTTTCTTTGTGAATCATACAGTCTCTTGTTCTTCCTATCTGTTTCGAGACATAATCGACTCCATTGCAGGATCCGGCAGATACCCCAATCACATGTGACAGGTACACATTTTTCTCCATCAGATAATCCAACGCTCCTGATGTAAACACTCCTCTTGTTGCTCCGCCTTCTAAAACTAAACTAGCCTTTGTCATACTGTTTCCCTCGCTTTCCGTTCTTTATTATATACCTATTTTCCGCAAATTAACAGATTAAGATGTTCTCGTCTTGCCATTTTCCCTTTCCCGTGGTAAGATAGGCGGTGGAAAACACCGAAAACTTATTAAAATAAGAAAAGAAATCTCATGGAGGGAATGCATATATGATTAGCACAAGTAATATTACATTGCGTGTCGGCAAAAAGGCATTGTTTGAAGATGTAAATGTAAAATTTACAGAAGGCAACTGCTATGGTTTGATTGGTGCCAACGGCGCCGGTAAATCCACATTTTTAAAAATCTTATCCGGACAGTTAGAGCCGACAAAAGGAGAGGTTATCATCACTCCCGGAGAACGTCTCTCATTTTTGCAACAGGATCACTTCAAATATGACGAATACCTTGTTTTAGATACCGTTATTATGGGAAACCAGAGACTGTATGAAATCATGAAAGAAAAAGAAGCGTTATATGCAAAAGAAGATTTCACTGACGAGGACGGAATCAAAGCAAGTGAATTAGAAGGCGAATTTGCCACAATGAACGGTTGGGAGGCAGAGTCTGATGCCGCTACATTATTGAATGGTCTCGGAATTGATACCGAGCTGCATTACAAATACTTAAAAGATCTGACTGGTTCAGAAAAAGTCAAAGTACTTCTTGCACAGGCTTTATTTGGAAATCCGGATATTCTTCTTCTGGACGAGCCTACAAACCACTTGGATTTAGATGCCATCGCATGGCTGGAAGAATTTTTGATCAACTTTGATAACACAGTAATTGTCGTATCCCACGACCGTTACTTCCTGAATAAAGTATGTACACAGATTGCAGATATTGATTACGGAAAGATTCAGTTATTCGCCGGAAATTATGACTTCTGGTATGAGTCAAGCCAGCTTATCATTCGTCAAATGAAAGAAGCGAACCGCAAAAAAGAAGAAAAAATCAAAGAGCTGCAGGACTTTATTTCTCGATTCAGCGCCAACGCTTCCAAATCAAAACAGGCAACTTCTCGTAAACGTGCCCTTGAAAAAATCGAGTTAGATGATATCCGACCATCAAGCAGAAAATACCCATACATCGATTTCCGTCCAAACCGTACAATCGGAAACGAAGTGCTTTCTGTGGAAGGTTTATCTAAGACAATCGACGGTGTAAAAGTGTTAGACAACCTTTCTTTCACAATCAACCGTGAAGACAAAGTCGCTTTTGTCGGAGGCAATGAACTTGCAAAGACAACTTTATTTAAAATCTTAATGGGCGAAATGGAGCCGGACGAAGGAACATACAAATGGGGAGTGACAACTTCTCAGGCATATTTCCCGAAAGACAGTACTCGTGAATTTGACAATGACGATACAATCGTTGAATGGCTGACACAGTATTCCGAAGAGAAAGATGTCACTTATGTACGTGGTTTCCTCGGCAGAATGTTATTTGCCGGAGACGACGGTGTCAAAAAAGTAAAAGTACTCTCCGGTGGAGAAAAAGTACGTTGTCTTTTATCTAAAATGATGATCTCAGGCGCTAACGTATTGGTACTTGACGAGCCTACTGACCATCTTGATATGGAATCTATCACTGCACTGAACAACGGATTGATCAAATTCCCAGGGGTACTTTTATTCGCATCCCGTGACCATCAGGTTGTACAGACAACTGCAAACCGTATCATGGAGATTGTTCCGGGCGGAAAATTAATTGATAAGATTACAACTTACGATGAATATTTAAAGAGTGATGAGATGGCTAGAAAACGTCAGACTTACACTATGGACAATTCAGAGGAAGACAACTAAAAACAGAGCTGGTGCTCTGCGGATATTTTTTATCCGCATTGCATCAGCTCCATTATTTATTTGGGATCATCTCTATTCAATTGTCAGCAATACTTTTGAGATGCGGTTATCTTTTAGCTCTCGAATTTCAAAAGAAACATTCTCCACAACAACCTTTTCATGTTTTAAGCTTTCCGGAATATATCCCAAAATTTCAATCAAAAATCCGGAAACGGTATCATAATTCTCTGTCTTCAGATTCAAATCTAGTTTTTCATTCAAATCTTCAATCAGCATTGTTCCATCTACCATATATCTCTTCTCTTCAATCTGCACAATCTCCGGTGTCACACAGTCATGCTCTTCATTAATCTCTCCTACAATCTCTTCAACCAAATCTTCCACAGTGACAATTCCTGAAAATCCTCCATACTCATCAATCAAAACTGCCATATGATTCTGTGTTCTTTGCAATTCCCGAAACAATTCATCAGCATCCTTGCTATCTGGCACAAAAAATGGCTTTTCCAAAAACGGTCGTATATCTTCTTGATCCACAAGCTTTTTCTGCATTGCGATCATAAGATCTTTCATATGTAAAATTCCGATAATATTATCTATACTTTCTTCATAAACAGGAATTCTAGAATGTCTTGACTCTAAAACCGCCTCAATATTGTCTTCAAACGAATCAGCGATATCTATCGTAAACACTTCTCTTCTCGGTGTCATTACATCTCTTGCACTCTTATCATCAAAAGAGAATACCGAATTGATCATCTCATACTCGTGTTCCTCAAAAATCCCACGGCTGTTTCCCATCTCCAGCAAAGCTTTAATCTCTTCTTCTGAGACCGCCTCCTCTAAATCCTCCGTCTTCATACCAATTAAATGTAAAAATGCATTGGTTGATACAGAAAGTAACTTAATAAACGGCGATAATATTTTTGAAACCGTATAAATCGGCTGTACCGTAAAAAAACAGAAAGCCTCCGCTTTTTGCAGTGCGATCCGCTTCGGCACCAGTTCACCAAATACAAGATTAAAATACATTAATAAGATTGTCACTCCAAAAAAAGAAATCGTTCCGGAATACGGAATCTGAAACTGTTCCAGCCAGCGACTTAACACTTGCGATATTCCGGTTGCAGCCGATGCACTTGAGAAAAATCCCGCACATGTGATTGCCACCTGTATCGTCGACAAGAACTTTGTAGAATCCTCAAAAAGAGATTGAATGAGTAACGCTTTTTTATTTCCTTCCTCAGCCAGCACCTTGACTCTGTTCTTATTGACAGAGACAACTGCCATCTCGGCTCCGGCAAAAAAAGCATTCACCAGTGTCAGAAGCACCAGTATGAATAGTTGCATTAAAATCTGTGTCCCGTCAGGGTCTGTTTCCATAGTAAAAATAATCCTCCTTTAATCTATGCCTTTTGACATAATTTTAGGAGGATTATATCATCTTTTGCTTCTACTTACAAGATACTTTATAATTATTTTATATTTAGCGGATACGATCCGGAAATCCCACTTTTCTCTGCACCTTTCTCAAGGTCTTTGTCGCATAATAATTCGCCTTTTCTGCATTGTTCTTGATGATAGAATCAATATATGCCTTATCTTTTTCCAGTCTGGCAACTTCATCCTGCAATGGTTTCAGCACTGAGATAACTGCCTCTCCGACTGCCGTTTTAAAATCTCCATATCCTTTTCCATCGAATTCTTTGACAACATCCTGCGGTGTCACATTCATACATGCACTGTAGATATCAATCAGATTCTTCACTCCGGGTTGCTCTTCACGATATAAAATCTGTGCTTCCGAATCTGTAACTGCACGCTTGCATTTTCTCATAATCGTGTCAGGATCATCCATCAGATAAATACTTCCATTTACATTCTCATCTGATTTTGACATCTTCTTTGCAGGATCCTGAAGACTCATGATCTTCGCTCCCACTTTTCCGATATATGCTTCCGGAATTGTAAATACATCCCCATAGACACCATTAAATCGCTGTGCAATGTCACGTGTCAGTTCTAAATGCTGCATCTGGTCTATTCCTACAGGAACAACGTCTGACTGGAATAACAAAATATCTGCCGCCATCAATACCGGATAAGTAAACAATCCTGCGTTGATATTGTCCGCATGTTTTGCAGACTTGTCTTTGAACTGTGTCATACGATTCAGTTCACCCATATATGTATAGCAATTCAAAATCCATGCCAGCTCCGCATGTCCTGAGACATGAGACTGATAATAAATACAATTTTTTTCCGGATCAAGTCCTGCCGCAATATATAATGTCAATAATGCTCTTGCACGTTTTCTCAATGTGGCCGGATCCTGCCTCACTGTAATCGAGTGCATATCGACCACACTGTAAAAGCACTCATATTCATCACTCAGTGTAATCCAGTTCTTTAATGCCCCAAGATAGTTTCCAAGTGTCAAATTTCCCGTTGCCTGCATCCCACTGAATAATACTTTTTTATCATTGATCATGATTCCATTCCTCCAAGTCTAATCTTCTTTCTAGTGTATCACTTCTACATCTTTCCCGTCAAGATAACGATTTTTCTTTTCCTATTTGTTTTCCGGATACAATACAATTGCCTCTTTTAAGATCTCTGCTTTTCCATCTTTTATCTCTACAATTGAAAGCCCACAATTCTTATGAAGTCCTCCTGCCCAAAACTGATCGATCGTACTGTCCTTGATCACATTTAAGAGTGCGCACAAACAGGCACCATGTGTAGAAACAAGAATCGTGCTATCCTCATATTCTTCTTTTTCGCTCAATTCTTTCAAAAAAGATGCTGCACGTGCACGAAGCTGTTCAAAACTCTCCCCATCTGCTGCCGGTTGATATACCTCGGGCTTTTCGAAGAAATTCATAAAATTCGGATCTGGTATATTATAATTTTCTTCTGCATAACAAAGTCCCTCATAAGACCCAAAAACAATCTCAATAATCCTTTCATCTTCTATCAACTTAACCTCCTGTCCTTCAAGAAGAATCTGAGCCGTCTTTTTCGCCCTCTTAAGCGGACTTGTAAATGCTATATCAAACCTTACCCCCAAAAGTCCGTCCCGTGTCTCCTCTGCCAGCTGTATTCCATATGCATTAAGAGGAATATCCGCTCTTCCCTGCAACCTTTTTTCTTTATTCCATTCTGTCTGTCCATGTCGAATCATATATAACTTCATACCTAAAACCTCCTACATTTATTTTACCACACTTTGGCTTGTTTTTTGAAACGAAAATCAGTATAATGAATGCATAGTTTTTAGGAGGAGAAGAAAATGGAGAAAATCACTAGTTTTACAATAGACCACATCAGATTGGTTCCTGGCGTGTATGTTTCCAGAAAAGATCCGATCGGCAATGAAATCATCACAACCTTCGATCTTCGCATGACAAGCCCGAATGACGAACCAGTTATGAACACCGCAGAGATGCATGCGATTGAACATCTCGCCGCCACATTTTTACGGAATCATCCTGTATTTGGAAATAAGATCATCTACTTTGGACCAATGGGATGTCGCACCGGATTTTATTTGTTATTGGCGGGTGACTACTGCTCAGAAGATATCATCGAGCTTTTGAAAGAATTATTTACATTTATCGCAGAATTCAATGATGAGATTCCTGGTGCTTCTGCAAAAGACTGTGGCAATTATCTGGATATGAATCTTCCAATGGCAAGATACCTTGCAAAAAAATATCTAAACGATGTCCTTTTAGATATCAAAAAAAATCAACTCTATTATCCGGACTAAAAAGAAGTTCCCACGGGAACTTCTTTTATCGTTTTAAAACTTCTTTTTTTATATATGAAAAGGTTGCGTTCTCACCCTTTTCAGCCAACATATATAACAGGGTCTCCAACAGCGCCTTGGAATCTTTATGTAAAATCGTATATGGAAGCCCTCTCTGATAATACGCAAGTGGCTGACCGTCATCATACATCTCCTTCATATAGATCTTAGACGCCGCAATTCGATCAATAAACATCTCAACCACATACTTTTTTGGCATGCACATCCCAATCAGTCCTTTTTGTTCGCCCAGTCCATAGTCAATCCAATACTCATAGTGATGCTTATTGCGTCCCTTATGATGAAGCCATGCAGACGAATATCCAAGCTTTTCACGCTCGGCGTTGTTCGGACTTCTCGTCCCTTGATAGTACTTTGCCCCGACACGAAACTCTGTCCATCCATATTTCGACAAATCATGCATCAATCCCTGTCTGTACAACCCTACTCGGAAACATCCTTTCATAACAAGAATTTTATGATGTGTAATCGTACAAAAATGCTGCCACGCTTTCATTCGCTTCTCCTTTTACCTAACTCAAAATCATTTTTATTAAAAACAAGGCAAGCAGATGCACCGGATAAAATCCGTAAAAAAGCCACTTCATCTTCTTTCCCTGTGTGCCATTGTAAAGATAGATCGGAATCAATGCCAGTACCCCAAACACTTGAACTCCGCCCATCAAGGCAATATTAACAAATAAGACACTGATCGTTTTCCAAAGCATATCATCCCGGAACAGATAAAAACATAATATCATCAGAACTCCTACTCCACCATAATCTGTTCTCAGTAAATCAGCAATTAAAAACGATACCAAAGATACTGTCACCATCTCAAATTTTCCTGATGATTTCATCAAAAAATACATCATTACAAGACCGATAAACAAAGTAAAAAATATATTCTGGTGTCCGAATTCCAAAATCTTTCCACTGACAGTAAGGTCGAATGGAATCTCTGATAATAATGCTAAAATACCAATCCGGCACATATATTTTTTGATATCATGTGTGTAGAAGAAACCTTCCACCAATGTATATGCAAAAATTGGAAACGCCAGTCGCCCAATCACACGAAATAAAATCTGCTCAGGAAACAAAACTGCTCCAATATGATCTGCCAGCATCGACAGCATCGCTATCATCTTTAGTGTAAAAGAATCTATCTTTATCTTTTCTGCTATTCTTTCCATCTTCTACCTTCCTAAAAACATTATGATCGTTCTCTCATTGACAACAGTCTCTTTCTGATTTTCCACAAGCATTTCTTCTTTCAACTCTTCTTCCGTCGAAAAAACGCGATACCATCTCTTTCCTTTCGAAAGTGCAGGAAGTGCAAATTTATGCTCTGTCCAATGCATATTATATGCAATAAAGCAGTCACCTTCACTCTCGCCTTCCCCGTGATAATATACACCAAGCTGTCTGCTCGCCACATTTTGCGGGATCTGCCATGCACTCTCTCCGTGATAGGAGACATCCGGTACCCCACAGCTCATCTCATCTCTTCCAAGCAAAGGCTTTTCGGAGTGCAAAATAGGCAGACGCTTACGCAGCGCGATCAGATTCCTCACATAATCAAATAATTCTTTTTCTTTTTCAAGTTGCTTCCAGTTCAGCCATGCTGTCTCATTATCCTGACAATACACATTATTATTTCCCTTTTGAGAATTTGCGAACTCATCTCCTGCCAGCAGGCATGGTGTCCCCTGCGCCATCAGCAACAGAAAGAATGCGTTCCTCATCTGTTTCTTCCGAAGTTCCAAAACAGCTTTTCTGCGAGTCGCTCCTTCTGCACCACAGTTCCAGCTGTAATTGTAATCCGGACCGTCCTGATTATTTTCGCCGTTTGCCTCATTATGTTTTCCATCATATGACACGAGATCTGCCAGAGTGAATCCATTATGGCTCGTAATATAATTACAGCTTCTTTGTTCCTTTGACTGCTGTTTCAGCCACCACATCACTCCTGGTACCATCCCTTCGTCTCCTTTCAGGAAACGTCTCATCGTAATCTGAAAATCTTCTTTGTTTTGCAAGATTTTTGTTCGCTTTAAAAGTGGATCTGCCAAAATTGCTTCCATTGGAGCAAGCACCGGATTTAAAATAAATCCGTCAATATGATATTCCAGCACATAATAACGGAGGCACTCCTCCATCATCTGCGGCATAATGTGTTCCGAAAATGGAAGATTTAAAACCACTTCTATCCCCGCACGATGGCATGCCTTCACCATATCTTTAAGTTCTTTCCCCGTATTTTCTTGAGATGCATAAAGTCTTTTTGGTGCAAAGCAATAGGCATCTCCATATCCCCAGTAATTCGTATATTTTTTATTATCCAAAAAGTCATATACCGGCATACACTGGATCTGATTCACACCCAATTCTTTGAGATACGGAATCTTTTCCATCACACCCGCAAATGTTCCTCTTTTTTTTACTTTCGAACTGCTGTGTTTTGTAAATCCTCGAACATGGAGACTGTAGGCAATCACCTCATGATAGGGAATCTCAAGCGGTGTATCTTCTTCCCAATCATATGCTTCCATGGAAATTCTTCCTCGTTCGCTGCCATCTGCTTGTAATACCAGTTCTTTCACATAAGGGTCTGTCACAACCTTACCTTCTATTTCATAGTTATACTCACAATTCTCAATCGTGCTTTTTTGTAATGCAAGAAATCGAACTTCTCCCACCGCGTCTTTCTCTAAAAACTCGATTCTTTGGCAAGGCAGCTTAGCCCCCTTCTCATATATCAACAAAAAACAGCGTTTTCCTTGCTCTACAGCTACAGAAAAATTCACATACCCATTATTTTCTGTCACTCCAAGCGGCAATGGATGCCCCTTTTTTTCTCTCATGCCTTCAATCTCCTAATCTTCTCTTTTCCTACTGCCAGCCATCTACACCATACATCTCGAGATTATCTTTATTGATCAAAAATGTCTCTTCATATGTAATTCTTGCATATTTCTCTTTGTTCAGAACACTTAACGCCACTTTTGCAGACTCTTTTCCAATCTCAATCGGAGACTGTCCTCCGGTTGCCGCTATGAGAGAGTTCTCCTTTTCCAACTCTTTTTTAATCTCCGGTGAACCATCCACGCCATAGATATAGACGTTCTGTAATTGAGCCGCATTCGCTGCGACAAGTGCGCCAAGCGCTGTCGGATCGTTGCCGCACATAATTGCTGACACATCCGGATGCTCCTTCAAAAGTGTCTCAGCCGCACTCAGCGCCGTATTTAAATCTCCTTTTGTATCACTTCGTCCGACAACCTCAAATCCTTTATCCGCAATTGCCTCCTCAAATCCCGTAATGCGCTCATTGATAGAATTCATTGTTGGACACTCCAATATCAATACTTTTCCGCCTTCCGGAAGTTTTTCAACAAGGTCTTTTCCACATAAATATCCTGCATTCTTATTATCAGATCCAATATATGCATCCACATAGTCAAATTCTTTTACCTGTGTATCCACATTGATAATCTTCACATCTGCCTCTTTCAATTCTTCCAATGCAGGTGTGATTGCCTCCCAGTCAACCGGTGTCAGAAAAATTGCATCGATTCCCTGATCGATCATATCTTCAATCTGCTCAACCTGTACATCCGGATCCTGCTTTGGATCTTCTGTAATCAATGTATGTCCATCCTTTTCAAGCGTCTCACGAATTGACGACTCAAGCGTAATAAAATATGGATTCTCCATCGTAATTCCGCTGAATCCAAATGTATATTTTTCCTGCTCTTCTTCGTCCGTTTCCTCTTTCACCTGTGGATTATCCTCCGGTGTCCCTACATTTTTTTTACATGCCGATATGCCAAATACACAGACCAGCAGCAACGCTGTTAATGCTAATACTCTTTTTTTCTTCATCTGCTTCCTCCATAATCTGTTTTCTTATGAATTCCATCCCTTTATTTTAGCCCTTTTTCTAATAATGTCAATAGTTTTCCCTCTTGCAATTCTTGCCACAGTCTGATAGAGTTAGTATATCAATAAAAAAGGAGATAAAAACTATGAGTGAACATAATCATGATTGTGGCTGCGGACATGACGACTGTAACTGCGGCGAAGAAAACCTTACTGTAACATTGACACTTGATAACGACGAGGTACTGGAATGTGCAGTTCTCACAATTTTCTCAGCTGGTGACAGACAGTATATCGCATTACTTCCATTAGAGGATGCAGAAGACACAGAGGAAGGTGACGTATTCATCTACCGTTTTGAAGAAGATGAAAACGGCGAACCAACTTTAGACAACATCGAAGATGACGATGAGTACGAGTTGGCTGCCGATGCTTTCGACGAATGGCTGGACGAACAAGACTTTGAAGAATTAGAAGACTAATCTAACAGACCTTAAATTGGCAGTGACGTAATGTTGCTGCCTGTTTTTTATTACATAGGAAATTGAATGACCTTACCCTCTTGTCAACAGCTCCCCCACAAACCGGGATTGTGCCATCGACTTCCCATTACGTTCTTTTGTATAAGAGATAATCAATTTCTTTCGTGCTCTCGTCATAGCCACATAGAACATCCTGCGCTCTTCTTCCACTTCTTCTTTTGTCTCCGCCTTTTTATATGGGGTAATCGTCTCATTCGCCCCGATAATAAATACCAGATCAAACTCCAATCCTTTCGATCCATGCATTGTCATAAACGTGATTGCCTCCGGATCTGTCTCTTTTTGCTGCGACTGTCTCTTTAATTCCTCTGAATATTCTTCAATATGTGTAAACCACTCTTCAATCGTACGAAAGGCTTTTGCCCGCTCTTCAATCTCTCTCAGTACTTCTTTTAAATCTTCCATGTTGATTTTTCGAAATGCCGCATATTCTTTTAAAAATTCATCGTATCCGATATGTTTTCGAATATACTGGATTGCCCCGTACGGCGCCATATTTTTTAATATTCTAAAATCCACCTCAAGCTGATCGATCCGGTCGAGCATCCAGTCTTTGTCACAATAGAATTTTCGCAAACTCTCAAATGAAATCGTGGTTCCTTCCACACTGTCTCGCCCGATATAGCGGTTCGGACGATTCATAATCGCCAAAAATGATTTTCGCGAACGGTCTCCTAACGCCATCTTCAAATACGTAGTCAAATCCTGTGCAATAAAATGTTCATACAGATTCGGCATGCGTTCTTTCATCCGAAACGGCATGTTGTATTCCATAAATGTCTCCGCCAATGCACGTGCCTCCACATTTGTGCGAAACAGAACCGCAATCTCCGAAGACGGGATACCTCTTTTTTTCGCCTCCTGAATCTGACTGACCACATACTTGCTTTCTTCAATCGGATGTCTGACCTCCTGAATGTGGACGGTCTCTCCCTGCTCGTTCGTTGTGATAATCTGCTTTGGATAACGGTTTACATTGTGCCGGATCACCCGTGCCGCCCCATTTACAATCGCTTTTGTAGAGCGATAATTCACATCCAGCAAAATCTCCTTTGTATCAGGGTAATCTTTCTTAAACCCAAGCATGATATCCGGTCTTGCGCCGCGGAATCGATAAATTGACTGATCATCATCTCCAACAATGAATAAGTTGTTTTCCGGCGCCGCCAGCATTCGAATCACATCATACTGTACCTGATTGATGTCTTGAAACTCATCAATTAAAATATACCGGAATTTTCTCTGCCACATGCTCAAAATATCCGGTCTCTTTTTGAACAATTCATAGACAAGCACAAGCATATCATCAAAATCCATTTTCTTTAACCGCTTCCGTTCTTTCTCATACTGCTCGAAAATTTCCCGAAAAACCTCTTCTGAACAGTTCAAAGACTCATATTCCGCCAATGGAATCTGATTATTTTTGATATTTCCAATCTCCCCTGCAATCCCTTGCAAAAAATCTTTCTCATCATCAATATCAATCTCCATTCTGCCAATGACCTGTTTTAACAGCTGGTATTTTTGTTCCTCGGAAAGAATATTTGACGCATTCATCCTATATGCCCATTTTAAAATACCATAATAAATACCATGAAACGTTCCAAATGTGACAGGACCTGCTTTCTGTCCGCACAAACGCACAAAACGCTCTTTCATCTCAATTGATGCCGCTTTTGTAAATGTAATCACAAGAATCTCTTCCGGACTCACGTGATGCTTTCCAATCAGATATTCAATTCGTTTCGTGATTGTGAGTGTTTTCCCGGAACCGGGACCTGCGAGAACCATACATGGACCATCCTTGTGGATGACTGCCTGAACTTGAGACGGATTCAAACTCATACGTTTTCTCCTTTCCAGATAAGTGAAGGACGGGCAGATTCCCGTCCCTCTCCCACTATTTACTTAACAATTCAATTCCCTTGCGAATACGTGCTAAAGACTCTTCTTTTCCCAAAATCTCCATAATCTCCGTTGCACCGCCAGGTGTATTCTGCTTTCCGGATACAGCTGTTCTCACCGGCCACATTGCGTAACCGTTCTTGCATCCTTTTTCTTCTACATAGCCTTTCAGCACAGCATACAGCGCATCATTGCTGTAATCTTCCTGCGCCTCAAAAAGAGGAAGAATCTCTTTTAACACCTCAAGAGAAGTCTCCTCATTCGTCTTCATCTTCTTGTGTGTATACATTGCAGTATCATACTCCGGAAGTTCTTCAAAGAAATCAATATGTTCTTTGATGTCTGGGAAAATCTCGATTCTTGTCTTCACAAGCGCTGCAATTTTTTTCAGGTCATAATCTTTTGTAATCACTTCTTTGATGTATGGCTTTGCCAATTCATAGAATTTTTCAAAGTCCATTGCTTTGAGATATTCGCCGTTCATCCATTTTAATTTTACTGTGTCAAACACTGCAGGCGACTTACTCATGTGATGATAATCAAATGCTTTCACCAATTCTTCCAAAGAGAAAATCTCTCTGTTATCTGTAGGACTCCATCCAAGTAATGCCACGTAATTCACAACTGCTTCTGTCAAAAATCCCTGTTCGATGAGATCCTCATAAGAAGAATGTCCGCATCGCTTGCTCAGTTTTTTGTGTGTCTCATCTGTGATCAACGGACAGTGTACATAAGTCGGCACTTCCCATCCGAACGCTTCATACAGACGATTGTACTTCGGCGCAGATGACAAATATTCATTACCGCGAACTACATGTGTGATTCCCTGTAAATGGTCATCGATTACATTGGCAAAATTATAGGTCGGATATCCATCTGATTTGATCAAAATCATGTCATCCAACTCCGCATTCGGAACTGTGATATCTCCGTAAATCTCATCGTGGAATGTCGTTGTACCTTCTGTCGGCATATTAATACGAATAACATATGGCTTTCCTGCCGCCAGATTTGCCTCAATCTCTTCCTTGCTCAGATGCAGACAGTGCTTGTCATATACTACGATCTCTGCTCCTCCCTCTGTCACTTCAGTTTTCAAAGATTCCAGTCTTTCTTTGTCACAGAAACAGTAATAAGCATCTCCCTGCTCGATCAGCTGTTTTGCATATTTCAGATACAATCCCATCTGTTGTCTCTCGCTTTGCACATATGGACCGACTCCGCCGTCTTTGTCAGGACCTTCATCGTGAATCAGTCCTGTCTTTTCCAAAGTGCGGTATATAATCTCAAGTGCACCCTCGACAAAACGTTCCTGATCTGTATCCTCGATACGAAGAAGAAAATCGCCGTCTTCATGTTTTGCGATCAAATATGCATATAACGCTGTACGCAGATTTCCGACGTGCATTCTTCCAGTTGGACTTGGTGCAAATCTTGTTCTTACTTTACTCATATTCTAACACTCCTATTCTCTTTTGCTTTCGCTAAATTTTATTATATAACAAGTTGCAGTGTATTTACAACTCTATTTTCTCTTATTCTTCCAGTAACTTACTTGAAACCATTGTTTTGGAATTGATACCACAAATACAATTCCAAGCACGATGGCAAACGCCATCTTCAATGACTCGATTCCTTTCTGAGATGCAAGCCTCAGACTGTCTGTAACAAAATAATACGCCGTATAATAGACACCGGCTCCCGGCACAAGCGGGAATATCCCGGATACTAAAAATACCGTGATCGGACATTTCTTCCACACAGCGAAAATCCGCGACAGCAGCACAACAACAATCGTGCCCGCAAAGCATGCCATCGGCGCAGACCCAAGCGGTGCGAGCGCACAGTAACAAAGCCACCCAGCCATACCGGTCAGTCCGCAGCAAAAATAAAACCGCTTATGTACGTTGAACAGAATGGAAAATGCGACCGTTCCCCAAAACGAACACAACATATTTGCAATCATAATGCCATACCTCCTAAAATACTATTATAGGCCGACAACACTGTTCCTACACCGATTGCAATATATACGAACACAAGCAGCGCATCGATCATTCTGACCGTTCCGGAAATAAAATCACTGTTGGCAATATCTCTAATCGCATTGGTAAACGCAACTCCGGGTACCAAAGGCAGAATCGAGCCAATGATCACCTTATCAAGACTCACCGCAAAAGGAAAATTAATATTCGAGGCAATCAGTGCCAGTATCGTAATAAATCCTCCGCCCACGATATTAATGATAATCTTTGACATCGTGTGTTTCTGTGCAAAAATCACCAGCACATACAAAAGCGTCCCTATGACAAATGCAATTAAGCTCTCCCATATATTCGCTTTCAGCAGATAGCAAAAAGAACCGCTTCCAAGCCCAGCCGCCAAAACGAGGTACAAGCTTTTTTTTGGAGGGAGTTTCTCAATCTCTTCCAGACGCCGGAAAGCTTCATCAATCCCAACTCTTCCCGCTGAGATCTCTCTCGACAAATCGTTGACTTCCGTGACAATCCCAAGGTGTATCCCTGCCATTGGCACATGCTTCACCTTGGCAAAGTTCTCTTTTCCTTTGCTGTATGCTGTCAAAAAAATTCCATTACTCAGTACAAAGGAATCCACTGCTTCCACACCAAATCTTTTGCAAATATGTTCTATTGTCTCTTCTACACGGAAAATCTCTGCTCCGTTTCTCAACAAAATACGCCCTGCTTCTAACGCAAGTTCCAATACTCTGTGCATCTCAGGATATTCTTCCTGATCTACCTGTGTTACTTCCACTTCAGACATCTTCTCTGCCTCCCCTTTGTATCGTAATGCTATGATACTATTCCCTCTGTCCACTTGTCAATCATACTACATAAAATTTGCAAATACCGATGCGCCGACCACCGTGATCAGACCTGCAACTGCAATAGAAAGACTGCTCATCGCTCCTTGTACTTCACCAAGCTCCAAAGCTTTTGTTGTTCCTATCGCATGCGCCGACGTACCAAGCGCCAAGCCTACTGCGACAGGTTCCTGTATCCGAAATATTTTACAAATCTGCTCTCCTATCACATTTCCAAGTACTCCGGTCACGATGATCACTGCTACAGTAATGGTTGTAAACCCTCCGAGTTCCTCCGAAACTCCAATTCCGATTGCTGTTGTGATTGATTTTGGGAGTAATGTAACATATTCCTTATGGCTAAGTCCAAACAGATATGCCATTCCAAATACACTCCCAAGGCTTGAGAACACTCCTGCCACAATTCCTAAAACCACTGCTGTCAAATTCTTTTTCAACAACTCAATCTGCTGATAGAGCGGAATTGCAAGACAGACCGTTGCAGGTGTCAGCAGATAACTCAAATACTTTGCCGTCTCATCATAGACTTCATAATCTATTCCAAACACCTGCAATACAATAATCACAAAAATAATAGCAAGTAAAAGCGGATTTAAAAATCCCCACTTAAATTTTCTTTTTAAAAACAATCCAATCCCATACCCTGCAATACTGACTGTCACCCCAAAATAAAGCGAACTATTTAATAACTCTTTCATCTTTCATTTCTCCTGTCTTTTGTTTTCGTCGAATCAATGTCTGTGTCACCTTTCCGGTACATACCATCACAATCACCGTCGACAGGCAGGTGATCACGACAACCGGAATCAAAATCTCTTTCAGATCCCCCCAAACAACAATCAAACCAACCGCCGCCGGAATAAACATTGGCGGCATAATATCAATCAAAAAATCAGCGGCAATTTTCACCTGACTTAGTTTCACAACTTTTGTTCCAAGACAAATAAGCATCACTATAAGTCCATAAATACTTGCGGGAATAGGCAGTGGGAGCAGAGCATACAATAGTTCCCCCACAAAAGTAACCGCTAAAATCACACCAAACTGATACAACAATTTCATTTTTCTTTTCCTCCCGTTTTACGGCATAGAAAAGCGTGACCCAAAATCCGGTCACGCTTGTGTTACTATGCTGATTTCTCTTCTAATAATTTATCAATACTTACTAATTTTACACTAAGTACAAAAATATCTGCTGCAACTGCAAGTTCTTCCGGTGTCGGATACGATGGTGCAATACGGATGTTGCTGTCTTTTGGGTCTTTTCCATATGGGAATGTTGCCCCCGCTCCGGTCATTACAAGACCTGCCTCTTTTGCTTTCGCCACGATTGCTTTCGCACAGCCCTCCATCGCATCAAACGAGATGAAATAGCCACCTCTTGGGCGAATCCAGCTTCCGATTTCCAAACCACCCAATTCTTTTTCTAACACATTCAAAACTGTCTCAAATTTTGGTCTTAAAATATCTGCATGCTTCTTCATATGCTGAACCATTCCATGAATATCTTTATAATAGCGCGCATGACGAAGCTGATTCAGTTTATCGTGTCCGATTGTCTGTATCTGCATCTGTTCTCTAATAGCAACCAGATTCTCTGTTGATGCCGCAATAGCTGCAACTCCGGAACCCGGAAAACTTACTTTTGAAGTAGAACAGAATTTGTATACCATATCCGGATTTCCCTCTTTTTTACACTCCATGAAAATCTCCACCAGGGAATCTTGCTTATCTTCATATAAATGGTGGATTCCATAAGCATTATCCCAATAAATACGGAAGTCTTCTGCAGCCGGCTTTAATCTTGCAAACCTTCTCACCGTTTCGTCAGAGTATGTAATTCCCTGTGGGTTGGAATATTTCGGTACACACCAAATTCCCTTCACTGCCGGATCTGTGTTTACCAGCTGTTCTACCATATCCATATCCGGTCCGTCATCATGCATTGGGATATTGATCATCTCAATTCCGAAATGTTCTGTGATTGCAAAATGTCTGTCATATCCCGGTACCGGACATAAAAATTTCACCTTGTCAAGTTTGCACCAAGGAGTGCTGCCCATAACACCATGTGTCATAGAACGTGCCACAGTATCGTACATAATATTCAGACTTGAATTACCAAAAATAACAACATTGTCAATCGGTACTTCCATCATATCTGCAAGAAGCTGTTTTGCTTCACGGATTCCATCAAGCACACCATAATTTCTGCAATCCACACCTTCTTCGCATTTCAAATCAGAATCGCTTCTCAAAACATCCATCATCCCCATCGCTAAATCAAGCTGCGCTGCGGATGGTTTCCCTCTGGACATATCTAATTTCAGTCCTTTTGATTTCACATCCTCAAAACGTGTCTCCAATTCATTTTTCATTTCTAATAATTCATCTCTGCTTAAGTCTTTGTACGCCGCCATCTGCAAAACCTCCTGTTATTTTCATCACTATCTGCTATTCTATACGATTTTTGATTTTTCTTCAATGCTTTCTTGCATTTTTTTGTGTTTTTCCTATTTTTTAGTAGTTTTTAATTGTATTTATGAATTTCACTTTTTCTTTTCATTCATTTTTATACTATATTTCAAAGAATTTTGTTTCCATCCTTTCTGAAAAAGACGAAACAACGTGTCCATAATAAAGATTGCAATCGCAATCACTCCGGCAAGTTCCAGCGTATTTGTCAGATAATAGCTGGACATCGCACGATCTCCCTGAATAATGTAATATACAATCCGATACATGCCTGCTCCCGGCACCGTCGGAAGAATACCTGCAATCAAAAACACTGTAACCGGTGCTTTAAAAATTCTTGCAAAGGTGTGGGAGATTAAGGTAATCGTCATCGCCGATATAAAGGTGGCAAGAACTGTATCCGCTCCCGCATGTTCGCTCAAAAGATACGCCAGCCAGCCAACTGCACCTACGATTCCCGCACAGCCAAGATATTTTTTTGGTGTCTCCTGCAGAACTGCAAATGTAAAAATTGCAATAAATGCCCCTAATACTCGTACAATCATAAGAAACTCCTTCCCGCAACTGCTCCAAATAACGCCATACCGATTCCCACTCCAAGGGCTATCGATGCCGCTTTTAAAAAGGCCTCCAAAACACGAGCCCCTCCTGAAAGATAATCCCCCTGCAAGGTATCACGGATCGCATTCGTAATCGCCACCCCCGGAACAAGAGGCATAATTGCACTGATGATTACAGTGTCCATGTTGATCTCTTTCATTCCATATGTTTTCATTGCAATTGCAAGTATCGCAATTCCTATCGAAGACAAAATATCGATGATAATCACATTCATCTTCACTTTCTCTCCAAGCGTGATGATCGCGGCCAAAAGAACTCCCACCACAGCAGTAGCCGCGACATCCAGAAAACTTCCCCCAAACATCATTGCAAATCCTGCTGCGACTCCTACCAGTGCGGCATTGCAAAGTGTCCGATTATACTGCATCCCGCCTATCTTTCTCAGAGCCTGGTAGGTCTCCTCCAATGTAAGTTCCCCGCCACAATATCTTCGTGAAATATCATTGACCTGAATGACATGATTCAGATTAGTCGTTCTGTTATTGACCGCCTTTATAACCGTCATGGGCTGTTCCATATCCGGACTGTTAATCGTTGCCATGATTCCTGTCATCAGTGCCAACGCCTCAATCGACTCCGCCTTTGAGGTCTTCAAAATATGATACATCGTATCTTCCACACGATAAGTCTCCGCACCGCTACACAGCATAATCTCTCCCGCCAGCACAGCCGTATCCAATAGTAATTTATGATTCATTTGATAACTTTCCTAAAAATTCCTTCATCCTCGTATTTTGCGAGCCAAACACCTCATCCGGTGTCCCTTGCTCCACAATATATCCATTATCCATAAAAATGATCTTGTCTGCAACATTTTTTGCAAAATTCATCTCATGAGTTACAATTACCATTGTCATATGTTCTGCCGCAAGGTTGCGAATAACCTTTAAAATCTCTCCTGTCAGCTCCGGATCAAGCGCAGAAGTCGGTTCATCAAAAAACAGAATCTCCGGATTCATAGCCAACGCTCTCGCAATGGATACTCTCTGCTGTTGCCCGCCGGATAACTGATATGGATAGGCGTCTCCTCGTCCTTCCAGCCCCATCTTCAAAAGCAGTTCATTTGCCTTGGCAAACACTTCTTCCTTTTTTCTTTTCTGTACCTTAATCGGTGCATCTGTAATATTTTTCATCACCGAATAGTGCGGGAACAGATTAAAGTTTTGAAACACCAGCCCAAAATAACTTTTGATTTTTTTCAGCTGATCGGCTTTTGCATAGACTGATTTTCCATCATTTCCTATAGAAACTGCTTTTTCTCCCATATAACTCATCTCGCCACTGTCCATCGTCTCAAGCATTGTCGCACACCGGAGAAGCGTGGATTTCCCCGAACCGGAAGGTCCTATGATTGCGACGACTTCTCCTTTTTTTACTGTCAAAGAGATATCTTTTAACACTTCCAAATCTCCAAAGCTTTTTCTGATATGATTCATCTCCAATAAATTCATCTGCTCTTCCCCCTAACGATAATAGTCCATCTTCTTTTCAATGCGCTCCATCACAAATGCCACGATAAAGTTAAACACATAGTAAAATACTGCCGCTATAATCAGCGGGGACACACTTGCCTGAGACGCCGAGATTGCCTTTGCCACCGTGAACATCTCCTGCACACTCAATACATAAGCAATGGATGTATCTTTCACTAACGTGATCACCTCATTCGTAATCGATGGCAAAATCCGTTTCATCACCTGTGGAAAAATAATTTTCACAAATGTCTGTACTTTTGTATATCCAAGAATCTCAGCCGCTTCATACTGCCCAATCGGCATAGATTCAATTCCGCCACGATAAATTTCCGCAAAATAAGCGGCATAATTTAACACAAATCCAAGGATTACTGCGGTGTTCATCCACTCCGGTGTCATCTGCATCTTCAGTACATAATATCTTCCAAAATAAATAAACATCAGTTGTAAGATCAACGGTGTCCCTCTCATGATCGATATGTACACTTTCACAATCGTGCGAATCACCACGTTTTTTGACATTCGTCCAAAGGACACAACAATTCCAAGCGGCAGCGAAAGAATCAGTGTGAATGCAAAGATCCAAAACGACTTTATCATCCCCTGCGCCATCATGCTGAGCATCATTCCTATACTCATAATCTAAAACCTCTCTTTTCTCGTATTCTATCTGCGAAAGAAGAGGACCATCATGTTTGACAGCCCTCTATCTTTTTTATTATTTTCCGATTGTCGTGATATCTTCCTGAAACCATTTTTCGGAAATCTTCTTTATTGTACCATCTTCTGCCATCTCTTCTAATGTCTTTTGTACTTTGTCTCGCAGTTCATCATTGCCCTTCAAAAATCCGACTGCATATTCCTCTGATGCCAATGCATCGTCCAAAAGTACAAAGTCTGCTTTTCTCTGTTCAATCTGGTATTTTGCGACGACAATATCCATCGCGATCGCATCAACTGCCCCTGATTCCAGATCCATAAACGCAGTGTTATAGTCTGCGACAATCTTCAGTTCCTTAAAACTCTTCTGAAGCTTTTCCTGTTGTTCCAGTGCTTTTTGAGCCGAAGAATCTGTCTGTACATCGACAACCTTCCCCGCAAGATCTGCCTGTGTTTTAATTCCGGAATCTTTCTTTACAACAAACACCTGCTCATTATTGAGATACGGCTCACTCCATGTATACTTATCTTCACGTCCGGTCATTGTAAATCCATTCCAAATACAGTCAATTCCTCCTGAGCTCAATTCCATATCTTTTGCATCCCAGGAAATCGGCTTCGGAACAAATTTCATATCGAGCCTGTCTGCAACTTCCTTTGCCAGATCCAAATCGAATCCGGTGTATTCTCCGTCATCTCCAACGAATCCCATCGGCGGAAAATCCTGATCAAACCCAACCGTAAATGTCTTCTGCGTACCACTCCCACTCTCTCTTTGCTTCTGATCGTCCTTTGCTCCACATCCTGCAAATACTGTTGTCACAGAAAGCGCAAGAGCCATTATCAGTGCTATTTTCTTTTTCATAATTTATATCCTCCCATTCACTTTATCATATTATTACTCTACCACACTAAATTACTTTGTAATGATAGCACAGAAAACAATACGTGTCAACGAGAAATTCCTGCACACAAAAAAAGACGGAAGTTAAATCTCTCCCGTCCCAAGTCTTCTGTATTGTTCTTTCCATTCCCCCAGCATCTCTTCGCTCAATATCGGTCTTGACTGTTTTTTCAGCTCTTCTATCTCATTGCGCAGTTCCTGATCGACCAATTGATAGATTTCATTTTTTTCAAGCAGCTTTGCATACTTCTCACTGCTCATAGATTTTTTACAGCAATAAAGATATGCCCTGCGCATTGATTCTTCCTCACAAATCTGAAATGCTGCCTCATACATCTTAGCGGCCTCTTCATATAAAAATATTTTTCCATACGCAGCTCCCAGGCAGCCATATACTCTTCCGTAAAATTTTCCATCCACACTGTCATCATGAGCGCCGTGTATGATGGACTGATAGATCAGGATTGCCGGTTTCACTGCGCCGCTCTCTAAAAGATTATCTGCTTTATATTTCTTTCTCTCAATCTCTTTTTGGTTCTTCAACTGTTCTAACACATTTTGAATCCGTCGAAGTTCTGTAGTTGTATAAATGGAAGCATAAGCGAGAATTGTCACGACAAACTGCTCCACAGACCCATGCTGTTTTAAGGATTGTCTTAAATTCTGGGCAAGTTCCGTCAATGACAGTTCTTCTTCCAGCCAGTCGCAAAGCTGTTCATTCATAATCGTATAATCGATGAGATACAAATTATTACACAGATAATAACACAATTCTTCGATTGTATAAATTTTCCGATGTATCCTTGTAATCTCATATGGTTGCTTCGCTTTCTTTTTATAACAAAGAATTAAACTGCCCATCATTTCCTCCTAAATGTATCTCTTTTTCTTCATAAAAATCTGTCGCCGGGAAAAATTCTCCAAATCCGATGTCCTGGAAACTGATCTTACATGTCTTTTCATTCAGGAACACCGTCTTGACCTGAAGCCTCAATGCATAATCTTTTCTCTTTGGCAGCCCTGCCATTGATATCGTCTCCACACGCATCTGATTCCCCGTAAGTGATTCGATATGCATCTCAATATCGTCCGCATCTTCCAAAAGCACTTCAAACTGCATATCAGCCTCATACCATCTCGTCCCCCACGGAACGATCGGATACCATTCATCCTGTCCGTTGATACGCATCTTCAAACAGATCTGCTCCGTCATCTTTGTATCATCCAGATATATCGGACCTTCTTTATAATCCAAACTCTTTCTGTATGCGGTATAACATGCTCCCTTGCTATAAAGATTGTTTCCTAAAAACGCCCTTCTTCCATTGCACAGTACTTTCAAAGAGAGCGGATACCAATTGTTTTCAAATCCCTCTCCGGTCAAGAACACAGAAGAAACAAGCTTTTTATCAAACACTCCCTGCACAAACTGTTTAAATCGATTGTCTGCTGCCTTTGCCCGATCTACATTCAGAACCGGATACACCGCTGCCAGCTCTTTCATCTGTGCGCTTGCCACTTCATCCACCGTCACAAACGTATCTGCTCCTTTTCCAATCCCCATGCGGAGCTTTCGAAGCATATACGCTCTCACCTCATGGCGGTCACAGTGAAACAAAGCAGCCTCATAATGCCATAATTCCTTTGGCTGATAGAGCATATAATTACAAAAGCTTTCTTTATAGTCCTGCACATAAATACAGTCTTTTGCCACGCCGATGCGCTGTCCGATTCCTTTTAAGATCTTTCCGATATCCACGCTCATACGCGGAACCGTAAACACAATCTGCTCAATGTGTTCAAACTTGTCCAACGACAGCTCTATGAATTTTGCCAAAAGCCAGACTGCCTCATAAGTTTCCTCATCCAGCAAAACTTTTTCTTTTGCAAGCGACCTCACAAGCAGATTGGACACTGTATGTCCTTCTTTTAACACGTCGGGACGCTTGGCATCATTTCCAAAGAGCCACACATCTCCCTTCCGCCCAAGCACAAGTGGAATCTGGTAGTTATCTGCCACAAGCTCCATCGTCTGCGGTTCCTGCTGTGCTTCACTGTAAAAACTGATCTGGCAGTTCTTTTCATTTAAATCATACCCTAAAATATTTCCTGTCACGCTGTCATCCCCCATTTAATATGCCTGAAATATCTGCCCGGCAATCTCTTCTTCCTGCTGATATGTTTCCATTGCCCTTTTCTTTTCTTCCTCGTTCAAATCAAGTATAGCATTCAACTGTCCGAACTTCCCAACCGGACAAACGTCTCTTTCCAGCTTTACATTCATTTTTTCACTTACGATTTTTCTATCTTTTCGTGTCTCTTTGAAATAGTATCTCAATGTCTCATCTTTATATAAAATGAATTCTTTTGCAAAGACAGTGTCATACATCGGAAGAAGTGATTCACTCTGATAGTCCAGTTTCTCCATCTCTCCTCGATTGATCTGATATGCAATCTTTACCTTGCTGTTCGGTGCTGCATGATATTCTACAATCACCTTATCATACAACTGCACCTCCCGAAGCCAGCTTTCCGGATACGACAGATAAAACGAAAATACCAGTCGCTTTTCGCACATCTCTCTCAAAAATTCTCGGAGTATCTCCTCATATTCCATATGATCAGGAAGTCTGTCGGCATAAAATTTCAGCACTGCCACTTTACAAATATCCGCAAGATATTCTTTTTCCTGATATTCCTTCATAATAATTGCAAGTACATTTTGTCCTGTCACTCGATCATGCACCACAAATTCTTTTGCCACATAGGCAAGATATGCCTGTTTTAAGCGGAAATACGGATTTCCTTCGTAATAATCCTGAAAAATCGCTTCCTCCGAAAACAACATCTCCGAAAACAGCATCTGAGAAATAATTCGTTCGGAAAGCGCATGTGTCTCCACCTCATATTCTTTCGCCCGTTTCCAGACTAATTTCATGTCGCGCGTTGCCCCGCAATAAAAAGTTGCAAGGTAGGTCAAAAGCGCTTTGTCATAATATCCTCGTTTCATCACCTCAAAGGCAAGATACAGAAGGAAATCATCTTCCGTCTGCCCCTCTTCACGAATTTTCTTCGTACACATCAGGAATACTTCCTGCTCGTCAAACGCCTCAATCCCATATGTCCTCAAATTTTCAAAAGTAACCGGTATGGATCTCTTTTCCTGCTCTTTCTGTGTTCTGTCCGTCATGCGTTTCTTACACATCTCCAGAAAACGGATCTCATAGAACATACGTCTCGCATCATACGGAATCGACTCTGTATAGTGTCGTCCATTCTTTGCTTCCCACACAATCCGTGCGTTCTCATCATAAAGATAAATCTTAGCTCCTTTTTTGGAATACGCAACTCGCTGTCTAATCGAACCATCCTCTTCAATGACAAGTACATATTTGACTCCGGATTTTTTTACTCTCACCCAGTATGCATGGCAAATATCATATAATGCATCTAATCGCTCCGGTGTCATCTTCTCTTCCACCAAAAAGCGATTGTAGATAATTCTCAACTCCTCGCTAATCTGTCTTTTTATAAGCTGATCCCACGCAAATGTCTCCATCTCCTCTTGATAGTGCCTGTAAATCTCACTCTGCTCATCCTCATAGGTTAAAATATTTGCATACAAAATCGCTGCTTTTTGCTCATCCAAAGTATTTCCGTGCATAAAATACAGATATACAATTCTCGGCAGTGCCTTTCGCAGCCTTCTTCCATCAATCGACATCATATAATACTCATAAAGCTGTGCGATCTTCAGTTCCTGTTTCACCGCTTTTTCATACCATTTAAAGCAGGAAATTCCCGTCTGGTTTCCTTTGATCAGCTGCATGCAGATTGCATTCAGCACCTTCTGATCTGCATAAGTTTTATAAAGCCGCTCCAAAATATAGTACAGACGTTTATCATAATCTTTCTGATGGCTGATCAGTTCCGCCGCATACTCTGCAAGCTCTCGTGTGATCAGCTTATACTTGATTGCAAAATTCAGCACCTGTATCTCAAAATCTCCCAGTTTTCTGAGGAGAATCACTTGGTTTTTCAGGCAGAGATATGCCTCTGCATAAAACAGGACATGGTTCGTTCCATTATAGAACTGTCTTTCCAGCATCCGGAACCGTTCACTGTCACTTTTGTATTTCGGATCTAAATTCACCAGCATACAGAGAAGCTGCCAGGAATACGGATATTTAATGTAGAGTCGGTTCAATTCTTCCAGCACTCGGTTCGTATGACTTGTATCCTCTCTGAGCAATGCAGTCAAGAAAAGGTAGTAAGCACTGATCTCCGGTTTCTTTCCAATTGCAAATCGATTGTAATTGAAATTCTCCAAAATCCATCTTGCTTCTTCTTTTTTCTCTCCATATAAATAAATATGAGCCTGTATCAACAGGTAGTATTCGTTCTCCGGTTCCAAATCTCGAAGCTGCTTTGCTTTCTCAATCTCCTTTTCCACCCACTCATTTCGGTCAAGTTTTCCTGAAATGTACGCAAGATATTCTTTTAATCCCTGTGCCTCCAGTAATTCTTTTTCTCTTCCCGCACCACTGTTCGAAATATGCTGGTATACCAAAACATCCACATGCAAAACTTCATATGGTGTCTCTATAAAAATACGTCCATAATTCTTTCCTGCATGTAGTTTTTTCTCTTTTATACTGTATTCAAGCCGGTAACTGTCCCCCACAAAGTCATCCGTTGTAATCTCCTCATCTCGAATCTGAATAAATGCTCCATCTGCCCAAATTCGGATTGGAACAAAGCCCCACGTGTTTTTCGTGATCTCAATCCAGTCTTTCTTTTCTTCCAAAACATCATGTAACTGGCGTTCTTCATCGGAAAGTGTAAGGAAGATCTTTTCTTTCTGCTTGATCCCGACAAGAAATTCTTCTAATGCCTCCTCATCGAGCGCCCATTTGCGCATATTGTCATAAAGATTCTTAATTCTCAATTCTTCATACTTTAATACGTCATAAAATTGTCTCGTACGGAACAGCCTTCTTGCCTCTGAAAAGTCTTTCATCGCAAGCCGCTTAAAGTCTTCCACATTCTGTATCTTTCCATAGGAAGTCATAATAAACGGCTTCTCAATCATCGCCGTGAACGTAAGATCATATTCTCCGCCGTTACACATCACAGTAAATTTCCCATGTTCTGTCTGCCCCGGCTTTAATCCGGCAGAATCGTATGTAAAATTCACTTTCACCGGATTCCCCTCAAATCCTTGTTCACTGCACTGAATACGAAAAGAAGACGGATAGACAATCCCTCGGATATCCCCCTCTTTTTGATTCTGTATCATAAAACTTCCGCTGTAAACTTCCCCTTCTCCAATCATCATGCGGATATGAGTCTCCGGGAAGACGATCTCCGGACACTCGGTTCGAAAATCTCCTTTCGAAAATTTCTTTATCTTGTTCTTCATCTAGTCACCTGCTTTATGTTTCTTTCGTTGCATTTTCTCCAAATATCATTATAATAAATTATAGCATCATTCTACTATTTCTGGCAAGCGAATATAAAGGAGGGTTTTATGAAGAAACATGCACAATTTCACGGAAGTGATCTAGAAGAAATAGAAAAAATTTACCATATACCAAAAGAAGAGATTGTCTGTTTTGGTGCTAATGTCAATCCGCTTGGATTGTCCGCACAAGTAAAAAAACAACTTTCCGAGCACCTTGATATCATCACCGCTTACCCTGACAGGAAGTACAGTTCTCTTCGTCAGGCAATCGGGCAATACTGTGACATCGATCCGAACTATATCGTAGTCGGAAATGGCTCCACCGAATTGATTTCTCTTTTGATTCAACATCGCACACCTAAAAGCGCGTTGCTGCTCGGTCCAACCTATTCGGAATATGAACGAGAGCTCTCTCTTTGCGGCGGCAAGCTTTCCTATTATACGCTCTCTGCTGCAAAGGATTTTCAATTGGATGTATCAGATTTTTGTCAAAATCTCAATCATACTATTGATCTGCTGATCATATGCAACCCCAATAACCCTACTTCTTCTGCAATCTCTGTGTCAGATTTGAAAACTATCGTTCAGACCTGTCAGAAGTTGGATATCTTTGTGATGATCGATGAAACTTATATTGAATTTGCCTCCTCCATTCCAGCGCTCAGCGCTGTCTGCCTTGTCCCTGATTACGATAACCTGATGGTATTAAGAGGTGTGTCCAAGTTCTTTGCGGCACCGGGCTTAAGACTTGGATATGGCATGACAAGCAATGAAGATTTTCGCAACATTCTGAAAGAGTATCAGAATCCGTGGTCGTTAAACAGCATCGGGGCATTCGCGGGAGAATTGTTCTTACAAGATACCGACTATATTCAAAAGACAAGACAATTGATTGAAACAGAACGGACAAGAATATATGAAACCTTGCAGACGATACCAGAACTGAAAGCATTCAAACCTTCGGCAAATTTTGTTTTGGTGCAGATTTTAAATGAAGGCGTAACTTCATTTGATGTGTTCGACAATCTGATCCGTCAAAAATTAATGATTCGAGATTGTTCTTCTTTTGAACAGTTAGATGGCGAATTTATCCGCTTCTGTATCATGAGTCCTGAAGAGAATACACGACTGCTGCATGCACTCAAGACATTTTTTTCGGAAAACTAAGTAATACAAAAAGGCCGGATATGTGCATCTCGTTATAAAACGGCTGCGTATCCGGTCTTTTCTCCTATTTTTTTAAGATTAGTGCAACAAACACCAAATCTCTTTCCCCTGTATTTTTCAATCCATGTCCATCACCATCTTTACAGAAAAATACATCTCCTTCTTTCGCCGGAATCTCTTCTCCATTGTCTACATACACCCCGTTTCCGGAAAGGATATAATATGTCTCAGTCTCTCCATGATGCTCATGATATCCAAGTACCGCTCCTGGTTCCAGCGTCACCTCTCCGAACAATCCACAGTGTTCTCCCATCTGTTCCTTGTCAATGAGAACTTCTTTTCTGAGAATACCTTTTCCACCGCTTGCACCTTCAATTCGTTCTACAATTCTTTCCTCTTTTGTCGTCATAACTGTTCCCTCCATTTCATTTCACTACTTGCTATCATAGCACCCTCCAGCCAATTTGACAATGTCTTTGCGCAGAGAAGACGCAGCAAAACCTCTTTCATTTCACTGCGCCTTTTCACAATATTTATTTTACAATCCGGTAATATTCTTTTGCGGTAATCGCAAATACAATCGCATAAAATACTGCAAACACAATCACTGTAATAATCGTGGATGTCATAAACAATGACACATTTGTCAAATTCATCAGTGAAAGAAGTTTTGTGATTACTTTAAACGCCACCGCTATATGCACAACCGCAACTACAAGCGGAAGGAAGAATACGATCATTACCTGACTTCGGATCGACTGTTTTACCTCACGTCTGCTCATACCGACTTTCTGCATGATCGCAAATCGCTCTTTATCGTCATATCCTTCTGAAATCTGTTTGTAGTAGATAATCAGTACCATCGCCATCAGGAACAGTGCTCCTAAAAAGATGCCAAGGAATAAGAAAGATCCATAAAATGAATACATCATGTCGCGCTCTAATTCCCTGCATTCTACCGGGGATAATTCATCGATTTTTCCCAATGAATTACGAATCTCTTCCAATGCCGGAAGCTGGTCTTTCACACTCTCACGAAAATCAATATTTCGATAATAACGATTTCCCATATTGTCTGCGTAAGTTTCTGAGAGATGATCGATTATCGACTGGTTTGGTACTATCAAATAATAGATATCAATCATCATATATGTTTCTTTATCCACCTTCATATCTTTCAGGTTTTTTCTGACTTGATATGTGGTTCCATCTATCTCGATCTCGGACGGTTTGCTCTTACTTTTCGTTGAGTATAAAAGCACTTCATTTTCAGATAGCTCAACATTTTTGTGTTCCAGTTTATTATAAGTGTCCTGAGTCATCAAATACATGCTTCCATAAGACCCTTCTTTGACAGAAGTCATATCATCTTTAGACAAGATAAACTTATTTTGTACTCGGTTGACCGCAAATGGTGTCGCCTCATACTGCTCGTCATTCCGGTAAGTAAGCCCATATTTTTCTACTATATCTGTGACGGTCTGATCAATGGATGCTTTTTCTTCCTCCGACAACTCCGTTCCGGAAATTGTCACATCATGCGGAAATCTTGTCTTTAATATATCCTCCATCCCAACATACAATGCCACTGTTGTGGAGACCATAACAAGCACCATCGTACTCAAAATACAAATGTTGGCAAGTCCCACCGCATTTTGTTTCATACGATATAACATTCCTGAAACAGATGTAAAATGTTTCGTATTGTAGTAAAATTTTTTATTTTTCTTTAACAGTTTCAATAAAGCAATACTTCCTGCTGTAAAAAGTGCGTATGTTCCGATGATAACAAGTATCACGGCGACAAAAAACAGACCCATTGCTGTAAGCGGTGATTCCGTTGTCTGTGCGATATAATATCCGCCTCCCAGTGCAGCCACGCCGATAATAGTCATAATGACTTTTGTTTTTGGTTCTTTCTCGCCCTGTTTTCCACCATGGAGCAATTCAATCGGATTGGCAAGTTTGATCTGGATCAAATTAAAGAGCAGATTCGCCGCAAAGATCCCACTAAACAAAAATAATGTCCCGCTAATTGCTTTTATTTCTATTGAAAACTTCAGCGCTACGTCAAAATGTAACATTTTGAGCAAAAACAAAAAAATCAGTTTGTTGAGGAGAATCCCTCCGCCAAGTCCAAGAATCAGACTGATCGCAACCACAATCAGTGTCTCACATATAAGCATTTTGGCGATGTGGCTCTTTCCAAGACCCAACACATTGTAAAGTCCGATTTCTTTTTTTCGCTGTTTCATCAAAAAACTATTCGTGTAAAACAGAAAGATCACTGCAAAGATTCCAACTACACATGTTCCATATGAAAGAATAATCATTAAGCTGTCTGCCCCCGGCATCTGCCGGATTCCTTCATTATATAGAAGAGAATGCATGATATAGAACATTGCAATCGTGACCACACAGGTAAATATATACGGCACATAACTTTTCCGGTTTTTCTTTAAATTTGTGACTGCCAGTTTTCCATAAATTGAACTACTCAATGCCGTCACCCCCTGTTGTCAACACCGTCAACGTATCAGAAATTTTCTGATAAAGTTCTTCATTGGAAAGGTTTCCGCGATATAACTGGTGGAACACTTCTCCATCTTTGATAAATAGTATTCTGTTTGCCGTGCTTGCCGCTTTTACACTATGTGTAACCATCAAGATCGTCTGCCCATCTGTATTGATTGTGTTAAACAATCTCAAAAGTTCTTCCGATGCCTTCGAATCTAAAGCTCCTGTCGGCTCATCTGCCAAAATCAACTGTGGTTTTGTGATCAACGCTCTTGCAACTGCTGCCCTTTGCTTCTGTCCCCCGGACACCTCATATGGATATTTGTTCAACAAATGTGTGATGCCAAGCTGCTCTACAATCGGGCGAAGTCTGCTTTCCATCTCCGGATATTTTTTCCCTGCCAATACAAGTGGAAGGAAAATATTGTCTCTCAAAGAAAACGTATCCAATAAATTAAAATCCTGAAATACAAAGCCCAAATTCTGTCTTCTGAATGCAGCCATCTCACGTTCTTTGATCGTAGTTAAGTCCCTTCCTTTTAAAAGAACCTTTCCTCCTGTCGGTTTATCCAACGCAGCCAAAATGTTCAAAAGAGTTGTTTTCCCAGAACCAGATTCTCCCATGATTGCCACGTACTCTCTCGGCTCCACCGAAAAATTCACATCCGCGAGCGCCTGCACCTGGTTCCCTCCAAAACGGGTCGTATATATTTTTTTTACATTTTTTACTTCTAATAATGCCATATCATTTCCACCTTTCTACTTTGTCTCTTTCTTGAATGCTCCTTTATTGTATAAGAAAAGATTTTTCCCTGCCATAATTTCAGGTGACAATTTTGCAATCCAATCTTACACTTTTGTAAGGTTCAAAATGACTGGTTTGATTTTCTTTTTTATGGCTTACATCTGCCACATGGTTCATATCCCTTTTGAATCAATTCTTCTCTGGTTCCCTCATAGGTCTCTTTATTTTTTCCCTTCATATCTTTGACGCTTGAACAGGTTGGTTTGTGGAACTTCTTATTGTTCGTGTTCAAAACGTAACTCTCTACCTGATTATCTGAAGCCTGATTTGTTTGTTCTGTATCTGTTTCATGGCTGTCTCCGGTTGCATAATCAATCTCAATCCCAGGCTGTACGTTGTACACATACACATGAAAAGAAAGTCCTTCTCCTTCATCTTCCACAGACTCTGCCTCCATTTCCACGCCGGATGCAACAAGATTATCCCCCTCATAAATCGGTGTTACACGGTAACGGACATGATGTTCTGTCTCTTTTATATAATCTGCCACCATGTTTTCAAATGGAAGCATTCCATCCACATTCATATATCTTGTCCCCGTAATGAGATTCTTTTCATTGGCATTTTCCGCAGTGAGCTGATAGCCAATCAAATGACACCGATTATACAAATACTTTCCATCTACATTATCATACTTGACCGTATGCCATCCGGATGGTTTGATCTGCCCGATTTTTCCTCTTTCCTCATTTGGCATCAACTCTTTTCCAATCATCGCTTCCGCCACGCCACATCTGCCTTTTGCATCCAGTTCACTGTAGGACTCAAACACATCTTCATCAAGTTCTGCCTCCGTAAAATCCGGTTTGTTATCATGAATCGTGACATAGGGTTCTCCCGCATATTCCGGTACTGACTCAACCTCCATATGCTTTGTCACTTCAATCTGCTTACCATCGTTTTGTACGGTTTTATTCAAGTTCTCGCAGCCTGTCACAGAAAACACCAGTACTACTGCCAGACAAGCCGCTATTTTTTTTCTTATGTTACTCATCTTACTTCTCCCTTTTACTCTAATCGAAAATCATCACGGTTCAAATTCAAAAAGATTTTTGTTCCTTTTGACACTTCCGATGATATATAAATTCTATGATTTAATTTATCGACGATGCTTTTGCAAAGATATAGGCCGATTCCCGTCGATTTCTTATCTGTTCTTCCGTTATACCCGGTAAATCCTTTTTCAAACACACGTGGAAGATCTTCCTGCCAAATACCAATTCCGGTATCTTCTATCACCAGTACATTCTCTTTCTTTGGTTCTAAATAAATAGAAATCGTTCCTTCATTCGTGTACTTCAGTGCGTTGGATAAAATCTGTTCGACAACAAGGCCAAGCCACTTTTCATCTGTCAGTATCTTATTCTCAATCGGCTCATATTTCAGTTTTATTTTCTTGAGAATAAATAACTTAGAGTATTTTTTTACTGCAGGTTTGATAATCTCATCCATCGAGTACCACTGCAGCTTTAAGTCTGATGCCATATTCCCCAAACGGATATAAGACAGTGCCATCTCCACATACTGTTCAATTTTAAATAGCTCCATCTCAAGCTCAGTGCGTTTTTCAAATGAAATCTCCTCAGCAGCCTGAAGTAAAATCCGCATTGCGGCAATCGGTGTTTTTATCTGATGCACCCAAAGACTGTAGTAATCAAGCATTTCTTTTCTAGCGATATTGTTATCAGACTCTATTTTCGCTTTCCCCTCGAACAGTGTATTAACCATCTCCTGATAATACCTCTCCACCAGATCCTCAGGTTCTCCATCCTCCGGGACACAGATATTGATATTGAGATACTGTTCCTCCATCCGCTTACATTTTCCATAATATTTCACAAAATCAACAGCAAGAAGAATCACCTCCACACTAAAACAAAGTGCAAATGCATACCACACGGTGTCTGCCGATATATCATACAACATTAAAATGACTGTAAAAATCACAGCGAAACTAAAGCTAATTCCTATCCATCTTTTATTTTTCTTCCAGTATGATCTGAATTCTTTCATGTCTCTATAATATATCCAATCCCTTTCTTTGTCTTTATAAACTCTACAGCAGCAAGTTCAGCAAGTTTCCGCCTAAGCCTTGTGACATTGACTGTCAGTGTATTGTCATCCACAAAAGCATCGCTCTCCCAAAGTGCCGTCATCAACTCTTCTCTTGTCACAATTTTTCCTGCATGCTCCATCAAAACCTGCAAAATCTTAAATTCATTTTTAGTCAATTCCGTCTTTTTTTCTTTATAGCTTACAATCCCATCATTCAGATTCAGCAACAGTCCCTGATGCTCCAGAACATTTAAATTTCCCTGAAATGAGTAGGCTCTTCGCAGCATTGCCTGCACTTTGGCTGTCACAACATTCAGATCGAATGGTTTTTCAATAAAATCATCGCCGCCCATATTCATCGCCATCACAATATTCATATTATCGGATGCCGACGACAAAAATACAATCGGTGTCTTTGCTATTTTTCGTATCTCCGTACACCAGTGAAACCCATTAAACAGTGGCAATATAATATCCATCAGCACCAGCTGCGGATCAAACTCCAAAAAATCATTCATCACATTTTTAAAATCTTTGACATAGCGCACTTCATAGTCCCATTTTTCCAAATGACTGCTCAGTGTCTTCGCAATCATCATATCATCTTCTACAATCAATATCTTATACATGGTACTCCTCCTTCTTCGCTCTCTATTGTAACACATAAAAACAGATTATTCATAGCTCCAGAAAATGCTGATTTTATGCAGTATTTCTTCATCTTTATAAGAATATTTGACACGGGATAACTGATATAATTTTCCCAAATACTCCGCGGCCTCTTTCACCATTTCTTCCAGCATCGGCTCTTTTGCTTCTGCATATACCGCTTCATTTGCAAATTTAAAAACGACCTGGCTTTGCTTATTTTGAATGCTCTCTTTCATCTTTGCAAGAATGGTATCTTTTTCATATGTCTCATAATACATCCCATTCAACACATAATAATTCGCATCTTTAGCCGTGCATTTTGGAAGTGCGATCACATCATCCGGCTTATGGGTCTGAAACAATTCCTCCTCCGAGATACAGAGGTAATCATAAACAATATTTGTGTCCACTTCCTCCAAATACACCGGGTCTCCCCATGTTGTATCCACATAGTAATAGTCTTCTCCACAAGAGACCAAATTCCACGCATGCGGCACCTCTTCACTTGATTCAGGACGCTTGGCTGTCCCTGTCACATAAGTGCAAAATACATTCAACCGCTCCAATAAATACTGCGTCGTTCTCGCATAGCCTGCGCAGACAGATTCCCCGTTAACCAATACACTGTAAATATTCTGATTGTCTGAGGCTCCTTCCCTGTAATCCGTATGGTTGATCACATATTCATATACATATTGAATTTTTTCATACTCTGCCCCATCCTTCGGCGCTCCATCAAGCACTTCCTGTGTTATTGCATCAATCTCTTTTTGTTTGCGCTCCCGCTCTTCTTGTCCATACTGATATTCAGGGTTTAAAACAGAATAGCTTTCTGTTCCTTTTTGGTAAATCGTTGTCTTCCCTCTTCCGTCACACCAGAAAATCTCCGGATAATCATTGAGCACAAATTGAAACAACTGATTGTTCTTTTTTGCATCTGCACTGTGCAGATAAATTTCTCCATTTCCATCCAACACTCCTTGCAAAATTTGCTGATACACCACTTTGTCTTCTTCAGACAACGATTCATAATAATATTTTTGTGCCGGATTCGTCTCTTTCAAATTGACCTTTTGATACGGAATTTCATTTCGCTTTTCATAGCTTCTTTCCCATTTTAATCCATATGTTCCAACCATCCCCAGAACAACAACGACCGCTGCACTCATTCCAATGCCCAAAATCATTCCGAGACAACCTCTCTTCTTTTTTCTCGCCATGTTTCTCTCCTCTTTTATTCACGATCCCTTTTTTTCAGAATATCATAACAGTAATAGATTTCCTATGAGGTATTTTTATGAACCGTATCACTACCGCACAGATTGACAACGCTGATAAAGGAAAACTTCAGATCAATGTCACCTCCGACATAAATTCCTATCCAATCTCAGAGGCTAAAATATCCATTACTTATACCGGCGTTCCAGAATCTCCGATTGAAGAATTGACAACCGATTCCTCAGGACAGACCGAAGTGTTGGAATTAGATACACCACCACTTGAATACAGCCTAAATCCAACTATCGAATACCAGCCATATTCCGAATACACTCTGAACGTGTCTGCTCCTGGTTTCGAACCACTAAGTATTGCCGGGGCAGAAATCCTTCCGGACGTCACCGCCATCCAGAATATTACTATGCACCCGATGACCGATCCAGAACCTCCGGAGGATGTATTTGTTATTCCCGCTCACACATTATATGGAGAATATCCACCTAAAATTCCAGAAGATGAAATCAAGCCTCTGCAGGAAACCGGCGAAATTGTACTGAGCCGGGTTGTCGTACCGGAATACATTGTCGTTCACGACGGCTCTCCGCGAGACAGCACTGCAAAAAACTACTATGTCAAATATAAAGATTATATCAAAAATGTGGCATCCAGCGAAATTTATGCCACATGGCCACAGGATACTATCCGTGCAAATGTGCTCGCGATTATGTCATTTACACTAAACCGCGTCTATACTGAATGGTACAGAAATCAAGGATACGACTTTACAATCACTTCCTCAACTGCCTTCGACCACAAATGGATTCCGGAGCGTAACGTCTTTGATACAATCTCAGAAATCGTAGATGAGCAGTTTGCAAGCTATCTGTCCCGTCCAAATGTCAGGCAGCCAATTTTGACTCAATACTGTGACGGCAGGCGTGTCCAATGTCCGAACTGGATGACACAGTGGGGTTCCAAGGCACTCGGCGACCAAGGATACTCACCTATTGAAATTCTGCGCTACTACTACGGTGACAATATGTACATTAATACTGCTCAGGAAATTTCCGGCGTACCTTCCTCGTGGCCTGGCTATACCCTTTCCAATGGTTCTTCCGGGGACAAAGTTCGTCAGATGCAGGAACAACTCAATGTGATTGCCGGTGCCTATCCTGCAATTCCAAAAGTTGCTGTGGACGGCATCTATGGTCCTGCGACTGCTGCCTCTGTGCGAAAATTCCAATCCGTCTTTGGACTCCCTGAAACGGGAACAGTCGATTATCGCACATGGTATAAAATCTCCGAAATTTACGTAGGAGTCTCCAGAATTGCTGAGCTCGTGTAAGGCAACACCTTCAATTAGGGACAGGGGTATGTTCAATTGGGGACGTAGTAAAATTCAATTTTACTACGTCCCCAATTGTTAAAATAATCTCTTTATATCGTTAAACATCACGAATATCATCAGCGCAAACAACAGCATCAATCCCGCGAAATGCACCATACCTTCTTTATCCGGCGGCACTCGTTTGCCTCGTATCGCCTCAATAAACAAAAACACAAGTCTTCCGCCATCCAATGCCGGAAATGGTATCAGATTCATCACACCAAGGTTTGCTGATAATAAAATGGCAATATTCATCAATTCTATAATCACAACCGATAATCCATATGATTTACTCTGCTCATACGTATTTCCGACCATGTCAACGATACCAACGGGTCCGGATAGCTGATCAACTCCCACCTGCCCGGTGACAAGCATCTTCAAACTTTCTAAAGTGGTACAGATCCAAAATTTCACTTCATAAGCCCCATACTGCAACGCCGTGAACAAATTCGCCTCTTCGTTCTTGCCAGGAGACATCAACCCTAGTTTGTATGCTCCGTTTTCATCTTTTTGAGGCGTAATTGTCACCTCATGTTTTTCCCCATCTCGCTCATATGTGAGGTCTACCGTTTCTCCCGGATGGAATACATTAAAGTAAAGCACCTCACGCCAAACATTAATTTTCTTTCCATTCATCTTAAGAATCCGGTCTCCAGCCTGCATTCCTTCTACCTCCGCAGAATATCCTGGTGTCACACCGGAAATCACCGGTTTATCATAGCCAACCCACGCAACCAGTATTACCGCAAAAATAAATGCCAATATAAAATTAAAAATCGGTCCGGCTGCAATAACAGAAATTCTTGCCCAGACAGGCTTTGTGTTAAAACTTCCCTCGGACATATCCTCTACATCATCTTCGCCCATCATACAGGAGCCTCCGATTGGAAGCAGTTTGATCGAATACCTTGTATCTCCGGCTACTTTGCTGAACAGGCGGGGACCCATTCCGATAGAAAACTCCTCCACATGGATTCCATTCTTTTTCGCCAGCAAAAAATGTCCCAGTTCATGGATTGTCACAATCAGTCCGAACACCAATATTGCAAGTATAATTCCCATTTTACCACCACCTGCTTTCTATCTGTTCATATACTTCTTGTTCCGTCTGTAAAATCTCATCTACCGATGGATCTGCTATCGTTTTGTGTGCCTGCATACAATGCTCGATAATCTCTGGTATCTCCAGATACTTAATCTTTCGCTCCAAAAACTTACTAACTGCAAGTTCATTCGCCGCATTGAATACCGTCGGAAGTGACCCTCCCTCTTTTCCCGCTTCAAATGCAAGACGAAGTCCATAGAACGTCTCCATATCCGGTTTTTCAAATGTCAGCTTTGACAATGCTGCAAAATCCAATCTGTCTCCCGGCAGAAATCTTCTCTCCGGATAATATAATGCATACTGTATCGGCAGTTTCATATCCGGTGTTCCAAGCTGCGCAATGATCGCGCCGTCCACATATTCCACCATCGAATGAATGATACTCTGCGGATGCACAACGACCTCAATCTGATCAAGTGACACATCAAAAAGCCATTTTGCTTCAATGACTTCCAAACCTTTGTTAACCAATGTAGAAGAATCGATTGTAATCTTTCTTCCCATCTCCCAATTGGGGTGTTTCAGTGCATCTTCGACCTGAATATTGAGAAGTTCTTCTCTTGTCTTTTGGCGGAAAGGTCCGCCCGATGCCGTCAGTAGAATCTTATGAAGCGCTTTCTCCTGTCCCCCCTGAAGAGACTGAAAAATGGCGCTGTGTTCACTGTCCACTGGAAGAATCGCCACCTGATATTCTTTTGCAAGCGGCATAATGATATGTCCCGCTGTCACCAGTGTCTCTTTGTTCGCAAGTGCAATGTCTTTTCCTGCCTTGATTGCCTCAATTGTTGGTCGAATCCCAATCATTCCCACAATCGCAGTCACAAGGATCTCACTCTCTTCCATAACAGACAGTTCAATGAGTCCCTCCATGCCTGACACAATTTTGATATTCAGATCCTTCACATTCTCACGCAGCTCTTTTGCGCGTTCCTCGCTCCATACTGCCGCCATCTTCGGATGAAATTCCCGAATCTGTCTCTCCAAAAGTTTGATGTTATTCCCTGCCGCAAGTCCAAGTACCTCTATATCCTTATTTTCTCGGACAACTTCTAACGTCTGTGTTCCTATGGATCCTGTAGATCCCAGTATTGCTATTTTCTTCATGAAACATCCTTTCTTTTATCGCATCAATGCGACCGCCATATAATAAATAATCGGTGCTGTAAAGATCACACTGTCAAATCGGTCTAAAATTCCACCGTGTCCAGGAATCAGTTTTCCGTAATCTTTAATATCATGGTTACGCTTGATAGCAGATGCAGCCAAATCTCCCACCTGGGAAATCATTCCGCCAACACCGCAAATAACCGCATATTCTAACGCATTTGCGTCCGCTCCTGATGCAAACTGATTGATTGCAAGTGCATAAATTACTCCCAAAAGTGCTGCCCCGAGAATTCCCCCGATACCGCCCTCAATAGATTTTTTCGGGCTGAGCTTCGGCGCCATCTTATGCTTTCCAATCAGCATTCCGACACAGTAAGCACAAGTGTCACATCCCCATGAACAAAGGATAATGAGCCACACTAAATATGCCCCCTGTGTAAGCTCTCGCGTCTGGTAAACATAAGATAACATCACTGCCACATAAAACAGTCCGAAAAACGTAATCATAATCTGTTCTGATCGATACTTCGGATATGAAAATACATACACCGCCATAATGGCAACTAAAAATGCAATCGTAAGTAATGTCACCATATCAGCTCTTCCCATACGGATCATCCCATAATAGACGATACACGCCGCATAACCTACCACACCAAGTAATGTGTTGTGCACTTTCAGCACTTTATATAATTCACTCATTCCAATCAGACTGATCAGCAGCACTGTTGCGAACAGGATATCACCTCCACTGATGATTGTCACCAATGCGATTAGGACAAGCAAAATTCCACTCAGTAATCTTGTCTTAAACATCTATTCTTCTCCTTCCTTCACGCCCCCAAAACGTCTGTCTCTACTATTATAATGCTCAATGGCTTTTTTCAATTCCTCTTTCGTAAAATCCGGCCACAATACATCTGTAAAATAAAATTCACTGTACGCAAGCTGCCATAACAAATAGTTCGATAACCGCTGTTCCCCACTTGTGCGGATCAGAAGATCCGGATCCGGAATATCATGTGTATCCAAATACTGTTCAAATACTGTTTCGCTGATTTCGTCTGCATGCAAGCGTCCGTCCTCACAGTCTGTACACATCCTTTTCATCGCACGGATCATCTCATCACGGCTTCCGTAATTTAATGCAATTTGAAAATTCAATCCATCATTATTCTTTGACGCTTCCTCAAGCTCATCGATTCTTTTTCGAATATCATCATCCAGGGCGGTCTTGTCGCCAATCACCCGGACTTTCATACGGTTTTTCTCTGCCGTTTTCAGGCAGGTCTTCATATAATTTCTGAGAAGTTTCATCAATGCATCCACTTCACTTTTCGGTCTGCTCCAGTTCTCCGTCGAAAACGCATAGACTGTCAGATATTTGATTCCCATCTTATATGCCTCTTCACAGATGCGCTCCACATTCTTGCTTCCCTGTGCATGCCCATAGTTTCTTGGCATCCCTTTTTTCTTTGCCCAACGACCATTTCCATCTAAAATAATCGCCACGTGCTGTGGTACGTTCATACAACGTCCTCCTTTTCTTTTGGTGCATACTGTCAAAGAAGATAAGCAAAGTCTGCATCTTAGCATTCCTCACTTATCTTCTTGCTCATCTTATCTCTTAAACAGTAAGAACTTCTTTTGATTTTGCTTCTACTGATTTATCTACTTCTTTGATGTATTTATCTGTTAATTTTTGTAATTCTTCTTCTAATCCTTTGATCTCGTCTTCAGAAACATCGCTTCCTTTTAACTTCTTAAATGCGTCATTTCCATCACGACGGATATTTCTGACTGCAACTTTTGCTGCCTCACCTTTTTTCTTAACATCTTTTACAAGTTCTTTTCTTCGTTCTTCTGTCAGTTCCGGGAACACAAGGCGAATTACTGTACCGTCATTTGTCGGATTGATTCCGATATCTGATGTCAGGATTGCTTTTTCAATCTCTTTTACCATACTCTTTTCCCATGGCTGAATCTGAATCATACGAGCCTCTGGAACAGAGATATTTGCCACCTGCTGAATCGGTGTTGCTGAACCATAATAATCTACTGTCAGCTTATCTAAAATGTGTGGGTTAGCGCGCCCTGCACGGATTGTTGCAAGCTCTGCATCCAGACTGTGTAATGTTTTCTGCATCTTTGTATCATATACCTGTAATTTTTCGTTCATAATCATATCCTCCAAAATCTCTCTTATACTGTCACTTTTGTTCCTGTGAATGTACCTTTCATTGTCTCAACAATACTGTTTTCTTCATTCAATCCGAAGACTAACATCGGCATCTTATTCTCCATACATAAAATAGACGCCGCAAGATCTACAGCCGCAAGACGTTTGTCAATCGTCTCCTGAATTGTGATCTCATCATATTTTTTCGCATCCGGGTTCAACTTCGGATCGCTGTCGTAAATACCGTCAATTGCCTTTGCAAGCAGCATTGCATCCGCCTCAATCTCAATCGCCCGAAGAACTGCTCCTGTATCTGTTGAAAAATATGGATGTCCTGTTCCTCCTGCAAAGAAAATAACCTTTCCACTGTTTAACGCCTCAACTGCTGCGTCTTTTGAAAACAGACTTGTAAATGCGCCGCATGTAAACGGTGTGAAAATCTCTGTCTTCATTCCAACATGTCTGAAAATATCAGATACGTAAATACAGTTCATAACCGTTGCAAGCATTCCAATCTGGTCTGCCTTTGTGCGGTCGATCGTCTCACTTGTTCTTCCTCTCCAGAAGTTCCCGCCGCCTGTCACGATTGCGACCTGGATCCCATCGTTTACCAGCTGCTTTACCTGATTGGCAACCCCGATACAAGTTGCCTCATCAAAACCAGTCTTTTTATCTCCTGCTAAAGCTTCCCCGCTCAGCTTTAATAACACTCTTTTCATATGTCTGCTCCTTATTCTATTTTTTCCTCTTGTGTTTCATTATTATATCATAAAGCTTTCTTCGTGCACAGTCTATTTTGCTATCCTTTTAGAAAATTTTAACTTTTATTTATATTTAAACCATATTTTTTCCCATCCAAACATGCTATGATACTTTCAGAGGTGAACAATATGAAGGAAAAATTACAACATTTTATGATGGGACGCTATGGCATCGATTCATTTTCCAAATTTTTGCTTGGAGTGACTGTTTTCTTCTGTGCCATAGATTTGTTTTTTCATAGCGTCGTTTTGAATTCCTGGACACTGCTTTTACTCATTTATACCTATTACCGTGTGTTCTCAAAGAACCATAGCAAACGGTATCAGGAAAATATGAGATTCTTACAGATAAAGAATAAGCTTTTAGCAAGATTCCAGCGTGAAAAATCACACATGCAGCAGCGGAAAACACATCATATTTATACTTGTCCGACATGTAAACAAAAGATCCGTATTCCAAAAGGAAAAGGACGTATCTGCATTACCTGTCCAAAATGTAAGACAGAATTCACACGGACAAGTTAAAAATCAGCATCGGTACACAACTCTGTGAACCGATGCTATTTTTACTCCTGTATTTGTTCTGCACACAACGCCTCCATTTTCTCATGTACATAAGAAAAATCCCTCTCGTCATTTATCGTAACAATCACATCGCTTGCGGACAAAATAGTCCCTCCTTTTGGGATGATCTCTTTTTCGCCACGCTTAATCGCAACTAAAAGGCAGTGTTTTGGCCAGTCAATCTGCGCTACCGCTTTATGTACCAACAAAGAGCCATGCATGATAACATGCTCAGATAATATCTTCTGACCCGTTGTTTTCACCTGCTCTTCCCCCCGATTTTTCAAAAGTCTGCCCAGCAAGCTTTCATAAATCGGCTCTGATTTCATCAAACTTGCGACCACATATGCCACAATCGAGACAACTGACAGCGACAGCATCTGACTTAGCGATCCGGTCATCTCAAAAATCAAGATAATTCCGGTAATCGGCGCTCTTACTATCGCAGTAAAATACCCGGCCATAGCAAGCAGGACAAAGTTATTGATATACTCCGGGCTCATTCCGAAATATGTCGTTCCGACCATTCCAAAAATACCGCCGATAAATGCCCCTAACACCAGAAGCGGAAAAAATATTCCTCCAGGTGCACCACTGCCAAAACAAATGGCAGAGAACACAAACTTTGCGACAAGCAAAAAAACAACACTTGTAAGAGCCAACTCTCCATGGGTCAAAGCATCGATCAGATTATGCCCGCTTCCAAGAAGTTCCGGCATGATAAATCCCAAAACACCCGCTAACAAAAATGGGAGCATAACTTTTGTGATTTCGTTTAATCCTTTTGTCTTTTTATAAAGTCCTTGTACAGTTAACGTAAACCAATTATAAAAAGCTCCCATCACACCAAGGATGACACCAAGCAGCAGAATCATCCAATAATAACTCTGTGGTAATGCATGCCCAATATCAAATTGAAATACCGGATCCAGTCCAAATACCTTTGAAGAAATATAATCTGCCGTAATCGATGAGGTCATGACAGACACGAGCACAGACACTGAAAAATTCTTATGAATTTCTTCAAGTGAAAACATCACCCCTGCAAGAGGTGCATGAAATGCCGCAGATAGTCCCGCACTGGCACCACAAGTCAGCAAAAATTTTTCTTCTGTCTTTCCCCTGTCAAGCATTTTGGAAATTCCTTTTCCCGTCATTGCGCCAAGCTGAATGGACGGGCCCTCTCTTCCAAGAGAAAGTCCGGCAAACAAAGATAAAAATCCTCCTAAGAACTTTGCTGGCAGCACTCTATACCACCGCTGATTCAGTTTCCCGATCATCTCTCCTTCAAGCTGTGGAATTCCACTTCCTGAGATCATCGGCTCCCACTTCACAAGCAAGCCTACAATAACCGCAAACAGTACCAAAATAACGAACCACAAACACATCTTGACCGGAGAACCTTTTGCATAATGCAAAATCATCTGCAGCCACTCTCCTGCATATGCCAGCACAAGCCGGTATAGCAGCACAATTCCCCCCGCCACTGCTCCAACTAGAAGACCTTCTCCAATCAACACCATATGAAATCGTTCCGCTCTGTTTAGAACGTACGACGTATCCTTTTTCACTTTTCTCTCACTCCTATTTTATTTCTGCATCTTCCAACGTTTTATATCCATAAAATGCCGTTGTATAGCGCATGATTTCTTCTGTCATATTTTTTTGTTCCTGCACAAACTCCACAATACGTCTTCCATAGAGCACCAATGTCTGCATAGAATATGTCTTAAGTTCTCCCCGCAGATAAGTCTCAAAAGAAATATCATACAGTGTATCTTCCGATGTGTGGATGATTCTTGCCTGTCCGGACAGGTGCGGATATTTTTCAGCAAACTCCTCTCGCCATCCAACCTGAATCGCCACAATCTGCTCAACCATAGCCTGTTTTTCTTCTGAAATCTTCGGAAGTCCCGTGGCAATCGCTTCGTATTCTTTTGGAGCTGTAGACTCCATCATATAAGCATACTTTTCCATCACCAGATTTCTTCCCTGCGCTTTTCCCTCTTGAAGATCCTGCCAGTAACTCTCCAAAAGAGGCAGATCCCATGTCAAAAACTGGCTTTTGCGCATCACATCAAACGTCTCAAAATCATCCTGACACGCAGCACGCCCGCCTGTATTTCTCACATTTTGAAACATCTCCCACTCCATTTCTACAATTTGTTCTATTATCGGATTCATCTCTTCTTTCGCCTCCAAAATTCTTTCCACATGCAATTCCAAAAACGTCTCCTCCCCATATGTCAGGTTTTGTCGTTTCAGTTCTTCTAACAGCCTTGCACAAATTTCTTCCACCACGCTCTCCCGTTCTCCTTCTGAAGAAAGTACCTGTTCAAACAGCGGTTTCAATTCACTTAAGCGTTCTAGATTTTCAAGACCTCTCCACGCCCATTTATAATACGGCATATACCTTCGATTCAAAAGATATGCTGTCCGCATTCCTTCCCGCACAAATTCGTCTAGCGCAAGATTTGCTGCTACAATATCATTTCGTTTTTTACATCTTCCATAGTTATACTGCCCGGCTTGTGCTGTCAGCGCAACGGCATTTGCAAGTCTTCGTTTCCAAACAGCAAATGGCATTCCATTTTGCAGTTGTTCCCGAATTGCCGAAAATTCTCCCAATGGGTCATCAAACACCTCCCCATTCACTGCCATGGCAAGTTTTTCGTCTTCCATCTCACTCCATGCACCGTTTCCGGTAAACTCTTCATAAAATTCAGGAATACTTAGCACTCCCACACGTCCGCCTCCTCGCTTAGAAGTATTCCGTGCCGGATAACCCATAAAAGCCTTCGGGAGCGCCTCATATGCTTCCTGCATCTTTTGACCTACTTTTTCATAGTCTTCCTCTGTAAGCCAAAGGCAGAATCCCGGTCCAAAATCATGGTCCTTTGACCACATGTCGTCAAACCCTAGACACTCTGAGCCATGCCCGACAAGACCTGCTGCCACACGATCTGCATATTCTGGAAATTGCTCTTTTAGCATCGCTTTCCCGTAAGTCTCATAGTAGCATTTTGACAATTCGAGACCTGAAATCTCTTTTTTCGGTCTTCGTATGTTCTCATAAGTTTCTTTCGCCTCTTTTTTCAGATACTCTGCCTCTTTTGCAAATCCAGCTTTCGAAAGCACAATTGCGCAGTTTTCACAAGTCATTGCATAAGACTCATTCTTCCCAAAATGCGCCAAAATCTCCCGCAATGCTTCTGTATAGGCCGAAATTGCTTTTTCCAATTCTCCCTGCTCATAGTGCCCCTGTGCAAGAAGTGCCAACGCACCGCAATAGTGCGCATCTTTTTCTTCACATTCCTCAAATCGTTCAATCGCCCTCTGCACATATTCAATCCCTTGTGCAAATTCTTCCTTTTCATAGCAGACTGACGCCAGATTTGCATAGGTTGTCGCCTCTTCCACTTTATGATCCGGAAGGTTTCTAACAATTGCAAGCGCCTGCAAAAGACAGCTCTCTGCCGTCCCATAGTCTTCTTTTTGCTGAAATGCCATACTCATATTATTATAAAGTCCCGCCAAACGCTCATCTTGAATTCCAAGATTTTTGAAAATCTGTTCCGCTGCCCGGTACATCGCAATCGCCTTTTCGCACATACCTGCTGCTCGATATGCGGTCGCCGCATTCAAAAGTGTCGTCCCATGCGCCTCACTCTCCTGTAAACCAAGCTCTTTCACCAGTTCCAGCATCTCTTTTGAAATCTTTAGCGCCTCCTCATAGTTGCTGATACTTCTATAGTAACCAATCTGTTCATTTCCCTGAACCAATCTTTCCATTGTTCCTGGATCTATCTGTTTGTTTTCTTCCTGCATTTTGTTTCCTCATTTCCTGCCCCTTTCGGCATTCTTCCACACTATTTTTTATTATAGCCAATTTCATGCAGTAACACAACCTGCAGAAATTCTGCAATGTAATCTTAATTTATTTTAATAAATTTATCACTTTTCATTAAACACTTTTTTTGTTACGTGCGTTATAATATTTTTACTATGTACAAGAGAGGATTTTATTTATGGATTCAAGAAATTTAGATCATATAAATTACAGTTACACTGATTCAGAACGCGCTAAAAGAAACGCGCTAAAAAAACGCAGAAGAAAGCAGCTTCTCATACAAAGATGCGTCTTTTTTCTCATCGCCCTGCTTTTTCTGATACTCTTGGGAAAAACAGTATTCTCTATCAAAGAAAAATTATTTCCAAAGATAACGTCTTCCGAAGGGAACAATACTTCTGCAAATAAAGCAAAGAAAAAAATTGAATTCACACCGATCCCATCTGACACTGCTTCATTGCCTTCCGATGTCGTGACAAACTTGAATAACATGGCCGCAAGCGACAAGCGTGTCGCAGAAATTGTGAACCACTACGACCAGTATCCTGCTGATTTGCTGGAACTGCTCTCAAAAAATACCGAGGCAACTGATTTCGTTCTAAATTACCCATCTGAAAAGGACAAGCCTTGCGCCGATACAATCGGCGATGTCACAAAAGGGGTAATTCCGCACCTTCTTCAATGGGATACACGATGGGGCTACGGAATCTACGGGGATAATTTTCTAGCCATCAACGGCTGCGGACCAACTTCCCTTGCAATGGTAGTTTCCGGACTGACCGGAGACAATACGATCACCCCATATAAGATTGCACAATATGCAGCTTCCAACGGACTCTATGTTCCGGAATCCGGTTCCAGCTGGGAACTGATGCGGATAGGCGCCAAGCAATATGGAATCACCTCTCAGGAACTTGTATTAGATGAATCTGTTATGGCAAACCAACTCGCTTCTGGGCACCCGATTATCTGTAGTATGCGTCCCGGAGATTTTACTACTACCGGACACTTTATTGTGTTGAACGGATATGAGAATGGACAGTTTCATGTCTTAGACCCAAACAGCAATGCAAACAGTGAAAAGTTGTGGAGCTACGAACGACTTTCTCCACAGATTAATAATCTTTGGGCATTTTCTATTTAAAAAGAAGGAGCCAGATCAATTTGATTCTGACTCCATTCTTTATTTTACTAATTTTTGATTCAGCGGGTAATCTGAAAACAACCTTTCGATACATTCCTCATACACATGCCGTTTTTCTGCCTTTTTGATCTTCTTGGCAGCCTTCTCTGCTCCTTCAAATAAATGTATCATGAAGAACCACAATTCTTTCATCTTAAAAAGAACCGCCCGGTCTCCCGAAAGAACTTCCTGATTCTTCCTGTAAAATTCATCATGAAATGCACGCAATACTTCTTTATCTAAGCTTTTACCCTCACAAATCAGATTCAAAAGTCCTGGATTTACCATCACCCCGCGCCCAAGCATCACACGCTCCACCTGCGGATACTCCTTTTCAAACGCTTCAAAATGCGACTTAATAAACAGGTCCCCATTATAGCAAAGCCGATTTTTGCTTTCTTTCACTGCCTGTCCAAATACTTCCATATTTGGTTTGTTCTTATAAAAATCTGCCCTCACCCTCGGATGGATAATCAGTTCTTCCATCTCGAACTTATTATAAATGTTTAAAAGCCGCTCAAATTCTCCTGGATGCTCCACCCCGATTCTTGTCTTGATGGAAATCTTTGATTCTGTCCGCTCAAAAATTTCGTATAGAAAGCGTTCCAGCTCATCCGGATATCCCAAAAAGCCGGATCCTTTTTTCTTTGCGGTAACTGTCCCAGACGGACATCCCAAATTCAAATTGATTTCTTCATATCCATACTCCCGAAACTCCTGTGCCGTCCGGATAAAATCCTCCGCATTATTAGTCAGAATCTGCGGGACCACACAAAGCCCTTGATTGTGCTGTGGCAGAATTTCTTTCAACTCTTTCGGTTTGAATCCACGATTTGGATGCGGTACGATAAACGGAGTAAAATATTTATCCATTGGATGGAAAAAATGATGGTATACATTCCGATAAACATATGTCGTCAGCCCCTCCAACGGCGCCAGATAAAATTTCATAATTGTCTTCTCCTCTTCTAACGAATTTTAAATGTCTTCGGTGCAAACCGAAACACGCAAAAATATGACAGCGGAATAAAGATGATTGTCACAGCAAGCACTCCCAATGTAAACAGCCATGAACCTGTCTGTATCTGCAGACAAAGATAGCATCCAAAATACACCAGTGCATTTACCACCGAAAAAATAGGGCTTTTCACCGTCTTTTCTTCTGTATATGGCTGCGTGATATAGTACATGAACAGATGAAACAGACAGAAAAATGCGGATAATAGCAAGGAGCCTGCCATCAACGGTATCGCTTTCCAAACAGCTAGTATCTCACCACACAGAAGAGTCCAAAGAAGAATCATCCCGCAGATTATAGCCGCCGGAACTGCATCTAGCATCAATAATTTTCTAAGGCGTATCTTAAAATTTTTCAAGATTGCATCTGCTTCCCGATAATATCCATATTTCAGCAGACTGATATCACAGTTAAAAAACATTGCCTTACAAATTCTTCCACCTGTGGACTCCAAATACATGACAAATACCATGACCGGCATCATCTGCGTCATCGCCTCAAATGTCTTTTGTTTCATCTGCTCTCCCACAAATAACAATGCCACTGCCCCAATCAGTCCAACTGCCAAGATGATGATGATTCTGCTTTTGACCGCTCTTGAAACAATTCTTTTATGGCGTTCAAAGAAAATGGCATTCAAATAGTCATACCCTTCTTTTTCCTCGTATTTTCTCGAGCGCAGTTCCTCTTTGGAAATATCCTTATCCTGAATCTGCACATCTGCAGCCCGAGCCTCTTTTACCGCATCATCCTGCTCTAAAAAATCTTTCAGGCTGACCATCTTTTTCGCAAAAATCGTATATCCCCCATACTTCCACACTTTCGAGAAACAAAACATTCCTACTAACGTGAAACTCAAAAAGACAACAACTTCTGCCATCACATATCTATCAAAAAACAACCTTGGGACTGCTGCCGCCACTCCATATCCGAGTGCTAATATGATTCCAAACATTAAAAATGTTTTTCCTAAAGATTTCCAAAATACTTTTTTCCCTTTTTTCTCGGAATGTCGATAGTGTTGTAAAATTCCGGCATGCCCAATGTATCGTGTAAAAAACAATGATACAACAAACAACGCAGATTCCGCTCCAAATCCAAACCACAATAGCGGTACTAAAAAGCAGATGGTATCTTTCACTCCTTTTAGTACCATCTTGGAGCGATAATACTGTACCGCCGGAATCCGCATCACATGCAGCAACACATAATCCTTTTTTGCCCCTTCCGTCAGGTTTGACACTAAAAAACTTCCCGGCAAAAAGGAGAAAATTAAAAACAAGTAGACCATTACTGCTTTTTGATCTACAAAAATCCCTTCTTTTTCCCAAAATCCCTGAATCCAATTCGCCGGCAACTTAATCATCAGCAAAAAGTACAAAAATGTACCAACAAATGCACCTATCACGGAAAACACAACCGGTATGGCACCAATCGCCTTCTTGATATCCGTCTCTCCATACAGACGGTACGGTATTTTCTCTCCGACAAACGGTAATTTTCTCACATAATAGAGCAGAACATTGACCTGCTGCACAAAGACAAGCATCCTTCCCTGAATGATGGTATTAATCATGCTGTTCCTCCTTCAGCGCCTCAAAAATCTTCTCTTCAAATTCAGGCGCCCCAATCATATTGTGGTCAATTGCCTCCAGTTTTCCCTGATTCAAAATGACAATCTCATCACATAGATCCTCTGCAAGTTCCAAAATATGTGTCGAAAAAATAATGATGTGATCTTGCTTCATCGCTTTTAACATCTGCTTAATCTCATGCGCCACAACGACATCAAAAGAAGTCAAAGGCTCATCCAGCAGAATCACCGGAGGCTTCGTAATCAAAAAGCAGATCATCTGCATTTTATTTTTCATTCCATGCGAGTAATCCTTAATCAGACGGTACCAGTCTTCTTCTTTGATCTTAATCATATCAAAGTACTCCGGAATTGACTTTTTATCCTTAATCTTATCTTTATTGATATCAATATAAAACTTGAGAAATTCATATCCTGTCAAAAATTCTGGTAAAATCGGATGCGCATATGTAAATCCGATTTGTGAAAAGTCCAAAATATCATCCGCTCCGTCATATAACGCAATCTCACCGTCACAGGAAATCTCTTTGCTGATACAATTGAAAAGTGTTGTCTTTCCTGCCCCATTTCTTCCCAACAGACCATATATCTTTCCTTTTTCAAACACAAAACTTGCACCTTTCAGAACTTGTTTTTGATCAAATGCCTTCTGCACTTCTCTGAGTTCCAACCTCATATCTCCACTTCCTCTCCAAATAAAAAGTAATATTGTATTATTATTTTAATACAATATTACTTTTTCTTCTTTTATTTGTCAATATATTCTTTTGTACCGACTCTATTGTACAACTTCCAAATAGCTGCTGATACAATATAAAGTCTGTCCATTATATTCTACTCTGGACCACCCTTCGTTCGACACGCCGGTACGCACGATGACTTCCCCATTTTTTAATTCTGCAATAACTTCTGATGGCGACTCCACACTAGGACGATTGCGAAGATTTGTCACTTCTTTTGCCGTCACATTTTCAGATACATCCGTAAACTTTGTCTTAAACTCACTTTCAGTCTCCTGCGGCGTCACATAACTCAAATCTGTTGTCAGATAATTGCTGACACAGTACACAGTCTGCCCATTGTAGATTATTCTCGACCAGCCGTTATTTCCCACTCCTGTTCGAACTGCTGTCTCTCCGTTTTTCATGCTTCCTACGATATTATCATCACTTCCTTGTTCCATCGTACTTCGAAGATTCACCTCGTCTTTTGCCGTCACCTGCTCTTCCACTTCTGTAAAATTGACTCCCACCTCTACATTAGCTTCCACTTGCTCTGCTCCGTTTTCATCTACCGCCTGCTGGGACTGACTATATCCGAAATAAGCGACATTAAAGTCAACCGCACCTTTGATTCCGTCCAGTTTTCCCTGATTGGTGTACTGCCACATTACATGGTCACCTGTATAGTCAGATTTTGTTTTTTCCGGCCATGTCTGATCCGAGTACTGTGCAACCCAGATACGATAATTTAAAGAAAGATCATCTGCATTCCACAAATTATTGTCATCCAGTTCATTTTTCGCTGCATAGAACATTCCTGTGTAAGATCCTTCTTCAATAGATTTGAGAAATGCATCTGCCAGTTTTGTCCGCTCCTCAACCGAAAGCTCAAACTGTCTGCTGGACGGATTTTGAAAACCTTCACAATTGTAAGCGACCGGATATGTCACCGGATATCCTGAAAGCAGATTCTTCGTCCATTCTGCCTCCTCTTTTGCCTCTTCCTCTGTCACTGCCGTGGAAAAGAAATAAGCTCCGATTTTCAGCCCATTTTTGGATGCTTCCTGCAGATTGTATTTCGCACAGGCATCTTCTTTAATCTCCCCGTTCTTCATACCACGATATCCCACACGGATCATCGCAAAATCAATTCCGCTGTCCGCAACTGCCTTCCAGTCGATATTCCCCTGAAATTCAGAGACATCGATTCCGGTTGTGATCTCATCTGTCTCATATTGAGATGCCTTCAAGTCCGGAAGCTGCACTTTTGCTTCCTCTTTTTCTTCTTCGATCTTTGCCTGCGGATCTTCCTGCGCATTCTCCGCTTTGTTTTTTGCGTTGTTCTCTTTTTCATTCGCAAACAGAAAGTAACAAAAAACAGCCAATCCGATTACAATGATTGCCACACTGACAGAAATCGCGATGATCATCTTTTTGTTTTTACGGTCTTTGTTGAAAAAATTTTTCTGCATCTTTGTATCCTCCTCTTATCTTCTGCACGTCTTTCCGGTGTAAGACTCTGCAATTACTTTTATCACAGCCACACTATCTGCCATCTGTTCTGAGATTTCAAACTCTTTTCCGGTCTGATGCCACATCAGTTTGGAAAGAGCTAAACGCTTTTCCTCTGTATGTTCAAGAATCGTCGCTTTTCCGTTTCCCATCACGCAAGCATATTCATAACCATATGCACAAGGTGTATTTGCCTCAATCAGCGCATGTTCACAGTCCATCTCAAAACACACCTTCAAATTTTTTTGAATTGCACGCAGCTTTCTTCCTTCCTTTGCACTGTGAAAATAGAGCGCTAAAGATTCTTCTTCAAATTCATAACCAAAATTTAACGGCACCAGATACAAGCCTTCTTCGTCCTGCATGGCAAGTCTGCATACTTTACATTTCTCTATGATATCTCTGATTTCCTCTATGTCTGTGATCTCTCTGTCTTTTCTTCTCATCATATTCCTCTTTTCATTTTATCATATTTCATCTCATCAAACCATATAACTTTCTCCGGTTTTTCCACATGTTCCCCAATATATTTTTCCATCCACACCAAGTCATACCAGCGTCCAAATTTGTACCCACATCTACGAAATCTGCCCACAAATCGATATCCCATATGGTTGTGGAACTCTACACTGTTTTTGGTCAAATAAGGATCATCATCATCCACATACGCAATGCAGGCATTCAGATTCAATATATTCTGTTCCGATAAAATTTTCTCCAACGCCTCATACAGCATTCTTCCAATTCCATCTTTTCTCCCATCCTGCCGAACATAAATGGCTGTCTCCACAGACCGGTCACATGCTGCCCGCTCATTGAACACCCCCGCGTAAGCATATCCAATCAGTTCTCCGTCTCTCTCCGCTGCCAAATAGGGATGCCTCTTTAAAATATGTTCTATTCTGTCTCGAAACTCTTCCACCGTCGGAACCTCATACTCGAATGTAATCGCAGTGTGCTTCACATATGGTGCATAAATTTTCAAAAGTTCCTCTGCATCTTCGGGTTTCGCAATTCTGATAACACTCTTTGACATATCACTCCTCCTCTGATTTTGTACTGATCTCATCCAAAAATTCTCTCAGTTCCTTTACATCCTGTCTGGAAAGTTCGTCGCCATCATATAGTGATACGACAAAATTTTTTAAGGAATTACGGTATAGTTTATCTAAAATATGTTTACTCTCTCTTCTCGAAAATTCTTCGTAAGATACAATCGGTTCATAAAAATTAGATTTTCCGTTTTTTTCACAGGAGAGATATCCTTTTTCTACAAGCCTTGACAAAAACGTCAAAATGGACGTCTTTTTCCAGCCTTTTTTTTCTCCAAATACCTCCTCAAGATAGGATGCTGTAATGGAATTCTTATTTTCCGCATTCCATATTGCCATCATAATCTCCTGTTCTGACTCTGAAATCTTTTTCATCTTCACTTCTCCGTTTCTACTCTGTTTTTAAAATAAGCGGCATGAGCTGTTCTGTACAGATACGCTCTTTTACACCGCCCTCCGGACCATAAGAAATTTTCTTTTTCTTTGCGCCGACTTCCTCACCACATACCCAAAAACTTCCATCTTTTTTTCTGATATACATTCTCTCTTCCACTTCATCTATAGATACTTCCAACACATCAAAAAATAGTTTCTGATACATAGAACCCCTCACTTTCTACATATGTAGTATATTTACATACTACATATGTAAAACAAAAAAGTCAATTATTTTTTCTGCTTTCAATATTTTCCCATCGCAGCAAGGCAAACAGTATATAACACTTGACAACAGTTTTTAACTGTTATATACTGTTTGCACAAAGGAGGAACACAAGTATGAAACTTATCATAAACAATTCCTCTATGGTTCCCATCTACGAGCAGCTTGTAGATCAGATCAAATTGCTCATTCGAAGTGGCGAACTGAGAGAGAATGATATCCTGCCGTCCGTCCGCGCACTGTCAAAAGAATTAAAAATCAGTGCACTGACCGTCAAAAAGTCTTATGACACATTAGAGAGTGAAGGCTTTACCGTAACCGTACACGGAAAAGGAACATATGTAAAAGCAGTCAACACCGACCTTTTATTAGAAGAACAAAAGAAAGAGGTGGAGACTGATTTCGAACAGGCAATTCTAAAAGGCAGACGATACGGAATTAGTGATGAAGATTTGAAAAATTTATTTGAATTAATTATGGAGGGATAAAACAATGTTAAAAGTAGAACATTTGCAAAAACGATACAAACAGTTTTCTCTCAATTGTTCTTTGGAGATTAAATCTGGCTATGTAACCGGACTAATAGGACAAAACGGTGCCGGAAAAAGTACAACATTTAAGGCTATTTTAGGATTGATTTCTATTGATGGCGGTGCCATTACACTTCTCGGAAAAGAGATTGAGAATTTTACAGCAAAAGACAAGGAAGCTTTGGGTGTTGTCCTATCCGACTCCGGTTTCAGCGGATATCTGACAATCCGAGATATCGTTCCGGTTTTGGAACATTTGTACCATAAATTTGACAAATATTTCTTTTTGGAACAGGTCAAAAAATACAATCTTCCACTGAATAAAAAAATCAAAGAATTTTCAACCGGTATGAAAGCAAAATTAAAAGTGCTTGTGGCTATCTCCCACCATGCAAAACTGCTGATATTAGATGAACCGACTGCCGGATTGGATGTCATCGCCAGAGATGAACTGCTTGAGTTGTTAAGAGAATTTATGGAAAAAGATGAAGACCGTGCAATCTTGATCAGCTCTCACATTTCCAGTGACCTGGAGACGCTATGTGATGATCTCTATATGATCCATGACGGAAAAATTATTCTTCACGAAGATACCGATGTATTATTGGGTGATTATGCGCTGTTAAAACTAGATGATACACAATATCATGCACTGGACAAACAATATCTTCTGCGCTCCAAAAAAGAGCCTTTCGGATATAGCTGTCTCACAGACCAAAAACAGTATTATATAGAAAATTATCCCGATATCACGATTGAAAAGGGAACCATTGATGCTGTTATTACAATGATGATCAGGGGGGAATAAAGAATGAAAGGATTACTCATAAAAGATTTTAAATTAATGAAAATGCAGAAAAACTTTTTTCTCATGATGATTGCAATCGTCATAGCAATCTCGTTTTTTCAAAATGAGATATCATTTCCACTAGGATTTTTGCCATTTGTCATATCACTTTTTTCTTTGAGTACGATCAGTTATGACGAGTTTGACAATGGAAATGCATTTTTATTCAGCCTTCCAATCAGCAGAAAAGATTATGTGAAAGAAAAATATCTGCTTTCTTTCCTGCTTGGCTTTGGTGCTCTGATCTTGGGACTTCTGTTCATCTGTGTGGCTGGCTTTCTAAAAGGAGACACGATTCCTGCGGATATCATTTGGGCTGCACTGATAATCCTATCAAGCCTCATCATAATACAGGCGATTATGCTCCCGTTTCAGCTAAAATATGGTCCTGAAAAGGCAAGAATCGCACTGATGGGAACATTCGGACTGATATTTGCAGCCGGAGTGATCTTTGTCAAGCTCACTCAAGCCGCAGGCGTTGGTACCGTCATCCTTGCAAAACTTTCTGCACTCCATGTCGGGATCTTTGCTGCCGCCATCACACTGATTGCAGCTATATTTCTTTTCTTGTCTATGCAGGCTGCCATAAAAATTGTAGAGAAAAAAGAATTTTAACCATCACAAAAGACCATACACTTTTAACGCCTTATAGATGCCGTCATCATCCACGCATGCAGTCACATAGTCTGCATGCGTTTTCACATTCTCACCGGCATTTCCCATAGCAACTCCAATGTGCGCATACCGAAGCATATCGATGTCATTGTCTCCGTCTCCAAATGCCATGATTTCCTCTTGTCCAATCTTAAAATGCTCCAATATCTGCCTGATACCGGCAGCCTTTCCTCCTCTTTTCGGAATAATGTCAAATGCCATTGGATTCCATACATTTTCTTTGCAATCTGTAAGGTTTTCCATCAGTTGCTGTACCTTGCTTTCGCTGTCATACACAATAAACTGGTACACATTTTCTCCATTGTATGAGCCTGCCTTTGGCACCGCTGTTGAGATTGCCTTCTGAGCTGCCCGAACTTTTTCATCCACAAAATTAATATACATCCTGTTCAGACCAACAAGCATAACAGGAATTTTTTTCTCCTCAAACACAGCAATCATTCTCTTTGTATCTTCCGCAGCAATCGGAAAATCATACACAAGTTGTTTCTCTCCATCCAGACAAATCTGTCCGTTCAGCATCACATACCCGTCAAATGAAATTCCCTTTACCGGAAGTTCTTCCATCTCCAGTATATGCCTCCCTGTCGCAGCAAAAACTTTAATTCCCCGCTCCCGCAGCTGACAGATAGCATCTTTTGTGCTTTCCAGAACCTTCCCCTGTTTATGTGATATCACTGTGCCGTCCATATCCAAAAAAACTGCTTTTATCATCTTTTTTCCTCATCCAATATTTTCTGAATCATATTTTTTACCAGTTCAAACGCAATCGGATTCATTCCACTGTTAATGACGATATCTGCCGTGCTTCTTGTCGGTTCCACATAGAGATAATGCATTGGCTTCACCGTTGTGAGATACTGCTCTACAACACCTTCAATGTCACGTCCGCGCTCTTTCACATCACGAATAAGACGTCTTAAAATTCGTTCATCCGCATCCGCCTCTACATACACTTTAATATCCATCAGATTCCGCAGTCGCTCATCCGCAAGAACAAGAATCCCTTCCAGAAGAATCACTTTTTTTGGCTCTACACGCTCGACCTGATTAGAGCGTGTATGCAATGTATAGTCATACACCGGACATTCAATCGCCTTTCCCTCTTTTAATTCCATCAACTGCTGCACTAAAAGTTCGGTCTCCATCGCATCCGGATGATCATAGTTCGTCTTTTTACGTACTTCCAATGGTATATCACTCTGATCACGATAATAATTGTCATGATACAACACCGCTACATCATCCTTAAATTCTTTCTTTAGCTTTCTAGTAAATGTTGATTTTCCTGAGCCGGTTCCTCCGGCGATTCCTATAATGATATTCTTCATTTTTCTTACCTTTCTATTTTTTCTATCGTATCCTTTCTGATTTCTTCCCTCAACACTGTCAGATAATCCGAAAATGTAACTCTGTCATTTGCATATGTCTGATTCATCTCATACTCTTTTGGAATCCATGTAGACAAATCTGAAAAATTATGCTGTATTACGGCTTCCAGACCATCAATTGCCTTGTAGATCTTTGCTTCCAAAGTCTTTCGTTCTTCCATCTCTTTATAAAGTTGCTGCATTTCTTCCGCATAGGATTTCGGAAGACTTCTCACCCAGTCATACAACAGTTCTTCTTCCTTTTTTTCATCTTCTGCTGTTTTTTCAAACGCCGGAATATCCCCCGTGAATGCTTCCCCCAAATCGTGAATGATACACATCCGAATGACCTTGTCCATATCCGCCTCCGGGAATTCATCCCTCATAAAAAACACCATCAATGTCATCATCCAGCTGTGTTCCGCAACACTTTCCCGTCTTCCTTTTGACGTGTAACAGTGCCTCGTTGTATCTTTTAGTCGTTCCGCCACTGTCAATAAATTCAATAGTTCTCGTGCCTGCATCCAGCCTTCCTCCTTATTATTTCTTCCATAGCATCAGATATTCTGCTTCCCCTGTCGCCTCATCTGTCTGCTCATCCTGTATCTCAAACTGCTCACGTGTATAAAACTTTATCGCCCGTTCATTTTTTTGATAAACATTCAACTTCAATTGTCCTTTCAGACTTTTTACGAAATCCAAAAGCTGTTTTCCAATTCCCAAAGACTGTTCTTTCTCTCTTACAAAGATTCCCGCAATATACTCGCCATCCAAGCCTACAAATCCTTTGATTTGACCCTGCTCTTCAAACACATAAATCTCTGCATCTCCAAGCATTCCCTCGACCATCTCAAAATGCTCATCCCAGTACGTTTCCGCAATAAAATCATGTGCTTTTTTATTCGTATGCAACCAGATATACGCCACTTCGTCAAGATCTGTTTTCCTTAATTTTCGAATCATAGTTTTTCCTCCGTGACTAGTTTACCACGAAAGTCACAAGAAGTGGAATATTTTCTGCAAAATAAAAAGTCCCATCAAGAACTTTTTTGTCTATGCAGACATTTCTTGATGAGACTTTTTATTTTATTCTTCTTGGTGTTTTGATGCATATCTTTTACCTAATACGATCAAGCCTACAAAATACAGCGCTGTCACGATACCAGCAATCAGATATGACACTGTCATAGAAAGACCAAATCCAATCTTCTGACTCAAAATAAAGGAAGAGATAATGAACATATAAAAGCTTCCCGGAAGCAATGCAACTAAAAAGATTCCTTTTTTTGCCCCTTTCTTTGCCATCAAATAGACTGTAATCGCCGCAAAAGCAAAAACACCGATTGTCTGATTACTCCATGCAAAGTATCTCCATAAAATATTAAATCCTTCTGCATTCATTTTTGCGAAAATCAAAATCAAAATAACCGGAATAAAAATTCCAAGCGTAACCATCACACGATTTTTTCTTGTTTTTTGATCAATATGAAGATAATCTGCAACCATCAAACGGCAAGACCGAAGTGCAGTATCACCAGATGTGATCGGCAGAACAATGACACCAAGAATTGCAACAATTCCTCCAATCGGTCCAAGTAATCCTTTTGCAACCTCACCGACTGCAGCTGTTGCACCCGCTGTAGAACCACTGTTATAAAGTCCCATAGCTGCCGCTGCCCAGATCATAGCAATCAAACCTTCTAAAATCATCATTCCGTAGAATACCATTTTCCCTTCTTTCTCGTGTTTTACCGATCTTCCGATCAGCGTACATTGGGTAGAATGAAAACCGGAAGTGATTCCACACGCAACCGTCACGAAGAATACCGGAATAAATTTCGTGCCGACACCGGAATTTCCTTCTGCATTAAACATCGGATAAATATCAAAAATTCCTTTCAGGCCATGACTGAAATCAATATTGTCTAATTGATAACCCTGAATAAAAATTCCCGCGAACACTCCTACTGCTGACAGCAATAAAATCGCTCCAAAAATCGGATAAATTTTTCCGATAATCTTGTCAATTGGAAATAACGTTGCAATCAAATAGTAAGCTAAAATCACGCCGTAAATTACCCATGTCCATACATTGACATCTTGAAAACCACATATCTGTCCGGCAAACAAATCCCCCGGTGTATATGTAAACACTGCTCCTACTAAAAGCATTAAAAAACAAAGAAAAATATTGTATACCTGATAAGTTTTGTTTCCAAGGAATTTTCGTATAATTCCAGGCATCTGAGCTCCATTTTGGCGAAGCGACATCATTCCGCTCAAATAATCATGTGTCGCACCGCTAATCACACATCCGATTGGAATTGTAATAAATGCAATCGGTCCAAACAAAATTCCCTGAATCGGTCCAAAAATCGGTCCGGTTCCTGCAATATTCAATAAATTGATCAGCGCATTCTTCCATTTGCTCATCGGAACATAATCGATACCATCCTCCATTTGAACAGCTGGCGTCTTTCGATCATCCGGTTTAAAAATCCTTTCGACAAATACTCCGTATAAATATCCCCCTACAAGAAGTATCACAAGTCCCACTAAAAAAGTTGCCATGATTTCTCATCTCCCATTTCTTTATTTTTTTGGAGTGCACTCTGTTTTATGATTCTAGTTTATACTTTTTTTAGAAATTGTCAATGATTTTTTATATTTTTCTTTATTTGATTAATTTTACACAGTTTCACCGCTTTATCCCAATAAATTTATAAGCTTTTTTCAAAAATTTCAATGATTTCGCCACGACTCAGTTCTTTGTATCCACCTGACATCGGAAACGTTACATCTGCAATGCTTTCCAGCATCTCTTCATTTGCTCCAAGTTCCGAAATATTCATAACCAAACCTAGTTCGTTCATCCAGTTCTCCATCGCTTTCAAACCTTCCCTGGCAACCTGCTCATCTGTCTTTCCTTCAGGTGATACATTCCACACATTCACTGCAAAACGTTTGAATTTTTCAAGACCATATGGCATGATATGCCGATAATACGGAAGCGAAACCGCTGCAAGTGTCATACCATGTGTCGCATTTGTGTAGCCACCTACTGCCTGACCAAGCATGTGCACCATCCAATCAGCACTTTTTCCCATTGCCACCAACGTGTTCAATGCCCATGTTGCGGTCCACATAATATTGCTTCTTGCTTCATAATCCTGTGGATTTTTCACTGCCACACGGCTGGATTTCAGCAGCGAGCGCATCAGCCCTTCACTGATATAATCGCTGGTGTTATCATCTTCTCCCGAAAAATACTGCTCACAAATATGGTTGAATATGTCGTAAATACCGGATACCATCTGATATTTTGGAAGAGTCATTGTATATCTTGGATTTAAGATTGAAAATCTCGGCATAATTTTTTCATCTGCAAATACATGTCCGATTTTCTGTTTCGTATCCTGATTGGTGATCACAGAACCAGCGTTCATCTCAGAGCCTGTTCCAACCATTGTCAGCACACAACCAACCGGAATCACTTCACAATCCGGCTCCTCAAAACGGATAAAATATTTTTCCCACGGATCTTCCTTACAATTGACAGAAATCGATACTGCCTTAGAATAGTCGCAGACAGATCCTCCACCGACAGCCAGCAACAAGTCCGCCTGATGGCTCTTAGCGATCTCAACACCCTCATACAACTTTGCAAGTGTAGGGTTTGGCATAACTCCGGCGATTTCCGCCACATTCTTTCCATTCTTTTTCAGAATTTCGAGCACTTCATCATAAATTCCATTCTTCTTAATTGAACCGCCACCATAGACTAAAACAACATTTTTCCCATACTTTTGGAGCTCCTCATTCAGATAATTCAGAGAGTCCTCTCCAAAATAGAGCTTTGTAGGGTTACAATACGAAAAATTACCTAACATAACATTTATCCTCCTAACAATCCATTGACATTATTATTTTCTTGTGATACTGTCATGTTAATACCTAAACTTAACTTTAGGTCAAGAGTTTTTTCAAAATTTTCAGGAGGTTTTTCACATGTATACAATCGGACAAATATCTGAAATGTTTCAACTGCCGATTTCCACACTTCGCTATTATGATAAAGAAGGACTTTTTCCGGATTTAGAGCGTTCTTCCGGCATTCGCAGGTTCAGCGAAAAAGAAATCGAAGCGCTTCGCGTGATTGAATGTCTGAAAAAATCCGGGCTGGAAATCAAAGACATAAAATTATTTATGGAATGGTGTTCTGAAGGAAGCGCTACCTACCAAAGACGCAAAGAACTATTTGAACACCAAAAAGAAATTGTACAAAAAGAAATCGCCAAATTGGAAAAGGTTTTGGATATGCTTCAATTCAAATGCTGGTACTATGATCAGGCAGTCAAAGACGGGAACGAAGACCGGATTCAAAGCATTCTGCCCGATCGTCTCCCAGAAGACATTCAGAAAATATACAATCGTTCTCACAATGATCAATAGAAGGGAAATGTTTCCCTTCTAAATCATCTCAGGCTGTCTTTCATTGTTTTCACATACGCTCCGACATATTCGGGCGCCTCTTTTTTATATGTCTCAAGCAGCTTAACAATCGCCGAGCCGACGATCGCACCGTCTGAAATATCCGCCATCTTCTTTGCCTGCTCTGGAGTTGATATTCCAAATCCAATTGCACAAGGAATATCTGTATTCTGTCGTACTACCTCGACAATAGACGCTAAATCTGTCTTGATCTCACTTCTCGCTCCGGTCACTCCAAGACTTGACACGATATATAAAAATCCTTCTGCTTCTTTTGCGATCATTGCAATACGGTTTGCAGAAGTCGGAGCGATTAGCGAGATCAAATCTACTCCATATTGATGGCAAACCGGCAAAAATTCTTCTTTTTCTTCAAATGGCAGATCCGGCAGAATCAATCCGTCAATCTCACACTCTTTACAGGAAGAAAGAAACCGTTCTGCACCGTAAGAAAATACAACGTTTGCATATGTCATAAATACCATCGGCACTTTCACATCTTTTCGCAGCTCTTTCACAAATGCAAATATTTTATCTGTTGTCACACCACCACTTAATGCCCTCAAGTTTGCCCCCTGAATTACATTTCCCTCCGCGGTAGGATCTGAAAATGGGATGCCAAGTTCAATCAGATCTGCCCCGTTTTCCACCGCTGCCCGAACTACAGCCCCGGTTGTCTCCAGATCCGGATCACCGCAGGTGATAAACGGAATAAATGCTTTTCCTTGTTCAAATGCTTTTCGAATATTACTCATAGATATCCTCCCCTCTATAGCGTGCAATTGCAGCACAATCTTTATCTCCTCTGCCCGATACAGTAATGACAAGAATCTGATCTGTTTTCATTTCAGGTGCAAGTTTCATGGCATAGGCAACTGCGTGTGCAGACTCAATCGCCGGAATGATTCCCTCCGTCTTTGCCAGATATTCAAATGCATCCACCGCCTCATCATCTGTCACCGGAACATATTCTGCTCTCCCAAGATCGTGCAGATGTGCATGTTCCGGCCCGATTCCCGGATAGTCAAGCCCTGCAGAGATCGAATATACCGGCGCGATCTGCCCATACTCATCCTGGCAGAAATATGATTTCATACCATGGAAGATTCCAAGTGTTCCCGTATTGACTGTCGCTGCGGTCTCGCGCGTATCAATTCCTCTTCCAGCCGCTTCACAGCCGATCAGCCGAACTTCTTTGTCGTCAATAAAGTGATAAAAACTGCCAATCGCATTTGATCCTCCTCCTACACAGGCAACTACTGCATCCGGAAGTTTCCCTTCTTTTTCCAGTATCTGCGCCTTAATCTCCTTGGAAATGACAGCCTGAAAGTCACGCACAATCGTAGGAAACGGATGCGGTCCCATCACCGAGCCGAGACAATAATGTGTGTCACTGATGCGTGAAGTCCATTCCCGCATTGCCTCAGAGACCGCATCTTTTAAAGTGGCAGTTCCTGTTCTAACCGGTATCACTTCCGCTCCAAGAAGCCGCATCCGATACACATTGAGCGCCTGCCGGATTGTGTCTTCTTCTCCCATAAACACCACACATTCCATTCCTAAAAGCGCAGCTGCCGTAGCAGTGGCAACTCCATGCTGACCGGCTCCGGTCTCTGCAATCAAACGTGTTTTTCCCATCTTCTTTGCAAGAAGCGCCTGACCAAGCACATTATTGATTTTATGTGCACCAGTATGATTCAAGTCTTCACGTTTCAGATAAATCTTCGCCCCGCCCAGATCTTTTGTCATCTTCTGTGCAAAATAAAGTCTTGACGGTCTCCCCGCATATTCGTTTAATAATTCCGTAAGTTCCCGGTTAAATTCCGGGTCGTTTTTATAATAATTATACGCTTCTTCCAATTCAATCACTGCATTCATCAAGGTTTCCGGAATGTACTGTCCACCGTGAATGCCAAAACGTCCATTTTGATTTGTCATATTTTCTCTTCCCTTCTTACTGCTGCGACAAATGCCGCCATTTTTTTCTGATCTTTTTTCCCATCTGTCTCAATGCTGGAACTGACATCCACGCCATCCGGATGCAATCTTTGTATCGCCTCGGATACATTGTGGCTTGTAATGCCTCCTGCAAGAAAATAAGGTCTTTCTATCGTTTGGATCAGCTTCCAGTCAAACACTTTTCCTGTCCCCGCTCCGGAATCCAATAAGAGCATATCCGCTTCACTTTCCTCTGCCCTCTTAACATCTTTTTCCATCTTTATGCGAAATACCTGAATGATCGGTCTGTCAGACATCTTTCGAAGTATTTTTATATATGCGTTGTCTTCCTCACCATGAAGCTGCGCTATATCTATGACACCGCTGTTTAGAAGTCCTGCAACCTGCTTTGGCTCTTCATTTACAAACACACCGACCACCTGTATCCCTGTCTGCAAATATTTTCTAAGTTCCGCTACTTTTTCAGGACTTATATATCTCCTGCTTTTCGCTGCAAATACAAACCCAACATACTCCGGATGCAGGGCATTGGCTGCCTCAATGTCACAAACCCGCCTCAAACCGCACAGTTTTATCTTCGTCATATCACACCTCGCAGTTCTCTCAGCTTTGCCTTTTTATCTGCGGCACGCATCAGTGTCTCACCGATCAGTACAGCATCCGCCCCAATCTCACGAAGTTTTTTTACATCCTTTGCACTTTGAACACCACTTTCCGACACAAACAAGATTTCCGTTGGAATCTGTTCCCGCAGCCTGCGACTGTTGTCCGTATCCACCGAAAAATCTTTGAGATTCCGATTATTGACACCGATAATGCGTGACTTTGCGTCCACCGCCATCTGCACTTCCCGTTCATCGTGTGCCTCAACCAAAGCGGAAAGCCCGAGCATATCACAAATCTGAATGTATTCACGAATCTGTTCTTTTGAAAGAATCGAACAGATTAAAAGTACTGCGGATGCCCCAAGCACCTTCGCCTCGTAAATCATATATTCATCCACTGTAAAATCCTTGCGGATACACGGAATTTTAACCATACTTACAATCTCTTCCAGATACCTGTCACTTCCTAAAAACCATCTGGGTTCCGTCAGCACTGAGATACAGTCAGCTCCCGCCGCCTCATATTCCCTTGCAATTTTCTGATACGGGAAATCAGAAGCAATCACTCCTTTCGATGGAGATGCTTTCTTACATTCACAAATAAAAGAGAGTTCCGGCTTTTTCAGTGCTTTTTCAAATGCAAATATTCCCTTTGGCAGTTCCAGTGCTCTCCCCCTCATCTGTTCAGGCGATATTTTTCTTTTTGCCTGCCTGGTACGCTCTTTTGCATAATCTGCGAGTTCTTCTAAAACAGTCATTCTTTCACCTCCTGACGATTGCTTATTTCTATCAGTCTGCGCAGAGTCTCGAGTGCTTTTCCGGAATCAATCAGTCTGCCTGCAAGTGCAATTCCTTCCTCCATACTTTCCGCCTTACCCCCGATATACAATGATGCTCCAGCATTCATCAAAACTGCATTTCTCTTATGTCCGCGTTCTCCGTTTAAAATACTGAGCGTAATATCCGCATTCTCCTTTGGGCTTCCACCTCTTAACTCTTCTTTTGTACAACGCTCAAACCCAAACATTTCCGGAGTGATTACAGAAGACTTGAACCATCCGTCCCGAATCTCGCAAACAGTTGTCGGCGCACTCATAGAAATCTCATCTAATTTATCCTGCCCATACACAACCATTCCTCGTTTCACTCCCAAATTGATCAACACCTGAGCAAGTGGTTCCACAAGATATTCGTCATATACTCCCAAAAGCTGCATAGACGGTGTCCCCGGATTGGTAAGTGGTCCTAAAATATTAAACACTGTGCGAAAACCAAGCTCCTTACGAATCGCTCCCACATATTTCATAGATGCATGATATTTCTGTGCGAAGAAAAAGCACATTCCCACTTCCCGCAAAAGTTCCACGCATTTTTCAGGGCTTTGCTGAATGTTCACACCAAGCGCCTCCAGACAATCTGCTGTTCCACACTGGGAAGATGCTGCCCGATTTCCATGCTTTGCCACTTTCATTCCACCGGCAGCTGCGACAAGCGCCGATGTAGTCGAAATATTAAAGCTATGGGCATTGTCTCCACCTGTTCCTACAATCTCAAACAATTCCATATCTGTCTCCACCTTTGTGGCATGTGCCCGCATTGCCGCCGCACAGCCGGCAATCTCGTCTGTCGTCTCGGCCCTTGCGCTCTTCGTGGAAAGCGCCGCAAGAAACGCCGCATTCTGTGTGGCAGTTGTCTCTCCGCTCATAATCTCATTCATCACCGCATATGCCTCTTTATAAGTAAGATCCTCTTTATTTACGATTTTTACAATTGCTTCTTTGATCATCTGCTCATACCCCCCTGCAAGAAATTTTTTAACATGGTTTTTCCATCTGGCGTCATAATTGATTCTGGATGAAACTGCACCCCGTAAATCGGATAGTCTTTATGCTGTACTGCCATGACCTCTCCATCTTCCGTTTTCGCTGTCACTTTCAGACATTCCGGCATCGTTTTCATCTCAGCCGCAAGTGAATGATAGCGCGCCACTTGCATATTTTCCGGACAAGCTTGAAATAGCAAACAGTCCTTGTCAAATGTAATCTGCGACTGTTTCCCGTGCATCAGTTCTTTTGCATAGGTGACCGTTGCTCCAAACGCTGCACAGATTGCCTGATGCCCAAGGCAGACACCAAATGTTGGAATCTTTTTTCCAAGTGTCTTTGCCACTTCTATAATAACACCTGCATCCTCTGGTCTTCCCGGTCCGGGCGAGAGAATGATGCGTTTGGGATTCAACGCTCTGATTTCTTCCACTGTCATCTCATCGTTTCGAATCACCCGAATATCCTGCTCCATCTCACCGATCAGCTGATACAGGTTGTAAGAAAAACTATCATAATTATCAATCAGTAAAATCATATTTCTCCCTCCTCTGCCAATTTCAATGCATCCACAACAGCTTTTGCCTTATTGATGCACTCTGTATATTCTTTTTCCGGAACAGAATCGGCGACAATTCCCGCTCCTGACCTTACAAATACCTTTCCGTTTTTCTTATATGCAATGCGAATTGCAATACAGGTATCCATATTTCCGGTAAAATCAATGTACCCGATTGCCCCTCCGTAAATGCCACGTTTGTTATTCTCCAACTCTCCGATCAGCTGACACGCCCTGATTTTCGGAGCACCTGAAAGCGTTCCGGCAGGCAGTACCGCCTCGATTGCATCAAGCGCATCTTTTCCCTTGCAAATTTCCCCACGCACAGTCGATCCGATATGCATGACATGCGAGAAGTATTCGATAGTATGAAACTTTTCTACCTTCACCGTTCCAAATCTGCTGATTTTTCCGAGATCATTTCTTCCAAGATCAACTAGCATATTATGTTCTGCAAGTTCCTTTTCATCTGCAAGCAGTTCTTGCGAAAGGGCTCTGTCTTCCTCATTTGTTTTCCCCCTCGGTCTCGTTCCTGCAAGCGGAAATGTATGCAAAATTCCATTTTCCAGTTTCACCAAAGTCTCCGGCGATGCACCGGCAACCTCAACATCCGTACCGGAAAAATAAAACATATATGGCGACGGATTAATTGTCCGAAGCATGCGGTAAGTATTCAGCAGGCTTCCTTCAAACGGGGCACTCAGACGATTAGAAAGTACAATCTGGAAAATATCTCCCTCCCGGATATATTGTTTTGCCTGTTCTACCATGCCACAGAATTGCTCTTTCTCAAACAGTGGTATGACTTCTCCCATCAAACATCCTTTTGTTTCCTGCTTTTTTTCACCTTTTTTCAACAATTCTACAAGCTGTTTTAACTCCAGCACCGTCTTGTTATAACCAACTTCTATATCGTCCAGAGACATATTTACAATCAAAATGATTTTCTGACGAACATGATCAAATGCAATGACTTTATCAAACAGCATCAAATCCACATCTTTAAATGCCTCACTGTCTTCCACCCTGCATCTCACAGATGGTTCACTGTATCCCAGATAGTCATAAGAAAAATAACCGACTAGTCCTCCTGTAAAAGAAGGCAGATACGCAAATCGAGGACTTTTGTAATCTGCAAGAATCTGTCTGATATGCTCTGAAGGATTCTCCGTCTCAATTTTGACATTCCCAATTTGCATTTCCCCGTCAATACAGGTGATTTCTAACTTGGGCGCAAATCCAAGAAAGGTATAACGTCCCCACTGTTCATCTGCCACAGCCGACTCCAGCATATAACAATGTGTGGATACATTTTTCAATATTTTCATCGTCTCAATTGGTGTTGTAAAATCAGATAAAATCTCACAACTGATTGGCACAACATTGTATTGTCCGCTCTCTGCAATCTTTTTCACTTCACGAAATTCCGGTAATATTTTCATAATCACGACCTCCTCTTACACACTTTGTTCAAGTCACAATTACATTCTGTCAAAATTTTTTCAGTTCTTGAATAGCGTTTTTATACCACAAAAAAACGTCCTTGACAGAATGATAGTTTCTGTCAAGGACGAATAGTGTACATGTATAACAGGTACGACACAATCCGCGGTGCCACCTTGAATTCACGGAATCTCCGTGCTCTTAGCAGGATACAAACATACCCTCGGCAACTGACGTATGCCTACACGTTGCAGAATACTCTGTAAATATAAACTTTACATTTGACTGCACCCTCCGCGGTCCATTTGACAACTTGTTTCTCATCTGGTTCTCAGCATCCCAAACTCTCTGTAAAGGCATCATTGCCGTTATCTCCGCTTCAACGGTTTGACGTATTAAATTTTTTATTACAATAGCACATGATTTTTTTTGTGTCAAGACAATTTTGAAAATTCATGTAAATTCCTTCATGTAAAATTGCCATATATGATACCACAAAGCATGACAGTGCTGCTCCGATCAACATAATTTCGCTACTTTTATTTCCAATACTTTTCTACAGACTGCTTTGCTTCTTCCTCTGACATTGAAAAATCTTTTCTAAGTTTCGCTATTGTCTGTTCTTTGGATATCTGAAAATCCATGCAGGTCTTAATCATCCCCTCAAGCAATCCAGTTTCTCGACCAGCCTTATGTCCTTCATTCCATGCCTCTTCTTTCAAAAAGTCTCGAAATTCATTCTCATCATACTCTGTCAAAATCATTTCAATAACCTCCGCTCGGTTTTTCCGAAGTATCTCAGACAGTATTCCCTTCTTAATACAGACATCCACAGCATTTTCTACAGCATCTTCAAATATCATTCCCACCGCTATATTTTCACGAATAATCGCAATAAATTGAGCATATTCCTTCAATGCTTTGCACTTTTCCATCAACCTTCGGTTATGCCCAAGATTAATATTAAGAACTAACGCAGTACATTCTAATGCTGGTGTTGCTCCCTTCCCATTTGTGATAAACAAATCGCTCAGCTTCAGCTCCTGCCGTTCCGGTTCTTCTTTCGTCCCATTGTAAAAAACAAGATACTGTGGAAACGGAATATAAAGTGGTGAATTCGTATACAACCGCTGTTTTACCGACTCAATCTGCTCCCGATACAGAGATGAAAAATAAAACAGCCCGCGTAATGGCAGATTTGGGCTATACGAGCTTTGATGTTCATAAAGATTCAGCACATCATCAATCAGAAATGACAAATCATTCTTCATCCCCATATATACAACATCTTCAATCGTTGTAATTGTCAAATCTTCCGGATTGGTATAATCACTGTTATTTATCGCATTGTAAAGCTCCAGCAAATCTTTCTTGTACTGAAAAATAAGGCGAAATAGTCTGTCTTTATACTTCTTATTTATTTTATGTAATGTCAATCTTTGTTCCTCCTTCATTGTATCAAACATCATTTTACGAATCAATCAACAAAAAGAGAAAATACTCCCATAGGCATCACCGGCTTTCTTTTGTATCTTACAGGTTGGATTTTATTTGTGACGATTGTCACACAAAATTAGAAATATTAGAAACTTCTTAGAAGTTTTGATTTGTGACATTGATTTTAACACAGTGTAATGTGAACTTCAATCAAAAATTATATAATTACAGAATAGATCAAATTTGCCATGAAAGCAAAAGGTAAAAAAATGTAGACGTGCGGTGGCTTTGCGGACAGATAGTGCTATTTGATTGCGTCCTGTCCGCAGGGACTGCCCTACGGCGTATCGGCTACGCTTTGTTTCTTGACGTCACTACATTTCTCTCAACTTTTTAGAAATCAGTAAATTCATTACAATCAATGGAATTGCCACACAAAAGAAACTAATAGTAAGCCATACCGGTATATCCCTCTCTAACTGAATACGAAAAAGCAGAATAAGCGCCATAAATACAGAGCCCAAAATCTCCATAACGCCCAATAATTTTTTACGGAGTTCTTGCAAGTGTATCCGATTTTGTATCCTCTCTGATTTCCATATTCCATAATTTACTTGAATGTCATTTACATCTTCATCAGATATAAGTTCGTCCATACTTACATCTAGTTCTAATGCCAGTTTTTTTGCCATAATCAAATCTGGACATCTCGAACCATTTTCCCAACGGCAAACTGTCTGCCTTGAAACATATAACTTGTCTGCAAGTTGTTGCTGAGTGAGATTTTTTTCTCCTCTGAATTTTTTGATGTTATCGCTTAATGCCATACTCCATACCTCTCTTTCATTCACATCATATAACGATAGCACTTAAAATAAAAGTACCAGTATGTATTTCCTTTGTTTCCATTTCGGTAACATCTATTTATTCCAAGTTTTCTACACCATAATACCGATATATCGCTGAACCAATGTATTTTGTAATCCCTTTTCCATACTGCTTATCTGTGGCTTCTTCCAACTGAGAATGATTCAAATAATCTTTTGCAATTTCTAATAGTAACACTCTTGCATTATCCATTTTAAAAAAATTTTTACAACTTTCCCCCAATCTTTTTACTGCTTCCATTGACATATCTTTATCTGAATTTTCCATTGCACAAGCAAACTGTTTATAAATCAAGTCCATCTCATTTTTTTGCTCTGTAACTTCTTCTCTACTTCCTGTTAACTTCAGACTTGCTTCTACTGCTTTTTCTTTACTTCCATATATCTTAATTAAATGCTCACATGCCTTTTCATCTTTAAAGCTTTCCGCAACAGATTCTTTAAACTTCTCAATATCTCCATAATGCTCGATAATTATTTTCTTATCTACTTCACTCATAATTTCTAAAGAATGTAGAATTATTTTTTGAATATCATCTTCATTAAATGCTTCAAAGCTCATCTTGTCCTCTCCTTTTAACACATCAGAAATCAATTCGATAATACCGTTCAGACGATTCCGTTTCATTTCTAACATCATTTTCTGTGTTTCGAGAATCTTACGATTATCACTTTCAGAGTCCTTCATAATTGCTTTTATTTCCGACAATGGAACTTCCAGTTCCCGAAAAAACATAATCTGACGTAATTTTTTCAATGACCTTTCATCATATAAGCGGTATCCTGCTTCTGTTACTTTAGCAGGTTTTAACAAATCAATTTCATCATAATATCGTAATGTTCTTATACTGATTCCTGTCAGTTCTGATACTTCTTTTACTGTTTTCATAGGTCCTCCTTTCCATTTCATCGTAAACCGTTACGTCACTGGAGAGTCAAGATGTTTTTTCTATTTTATCACAAATTCAATAAAGTTGCCCCCTACTTTTACAAATGATAAATGACGCAAATAATATTTCTACTATCTACGCCATTTCTCATTACATCTTTGAAATATTTACTCCATTTTCTTTCAACTTTTACTCCAAATTTACTCCATTTTAAAAATCTGTTACGATATTTTGCGGTATTCTACGGTACCTTTTCTTTGAAGAAAAATGTCTGTAAACCTTGATTTTAAACGAACTTTTCAACATTTCCAATCGTCTTACTACGGCAGTGCTTCACAAACTCACGAACAAGTTCGTTCGCTTGACGGGCATATGCCCTATGAATAGAAAACGACAGTCCTCCCTTTATGCAAGCATAGGGAGTCCTGTCTTATTTCTATTCGCACGGCTTACTTCTGCACAATATTTATGATTCTTCCCGGAACGTAAATTTCTTTTACGATTGTTCCTGTCAGTTTATCTGCAACTGCTTCTTTACCAGCTTTAATCGCATCTTCTTTTGATACGTCTGCCGGAACTGTCACAACTGCTCTTGTTTTTCCGTTAATCTGAACAGCAACTTCGATTTCATCATCTTTCATTGCATCTTCATCGTATGTCGGCCATCCTGCATTGAATACAGTTCCTTCGTGACCTAACTGCTGCCATAATTCTTCTGCCATATGTGGTGCAAATGGTGCCAACAATACAGCAAATGTGCTCAATGTTTCTTTATCGATTCCGCCTTCTTTTTTCGCGATATCGATTAATTTATTGTTGTATTCCATGAAACCGGAAATAACCGTATTTAAGCTGAAACTTTCAAGACGCGTTGTGATATCGTATACCATTTTGTTACGAATCTTGATCATCTCTTTTGTCGCTTTTACATCTGCATCTTTGCTGTCCATAACAAGATTCCATACACGGTTCAAGAAACGGTATACACCGTCGATTCCGCGGTCATCCCATTCTGCATCTAATTCCGGTGGACCTACAAATAATTCGTACATTCTAAGTGAATCACATCCGTAATCTCTTACCAAATCATCCGGTGATACTACATTTCCTTTTGATTTACTCATCTTGATACCATTTTTACCAGTAATCATACCTTGGTTAAATAATTTCTTAAATGGCTCGTCAAAATCGACTGCTCCGATATCGTATAAGAATTTTGTATAGAAACGAGAGTACAACAGGTGAAGAACAGCATGCTCCACACCACCGATGTACATGTCTACCGGAAGCATCTCATCTGCTTTTTCTTTGGAAACCAATGCTTCTGAGTTATGGTTATCTACATAGCGCAAGAAATACCATGAAGACCCTGCCCACTGAGGCATTGTGTTCGTCTCACGTTTTGCCGGCTTTCCACAAACCGGACAAGTTGTATTTACCCAGCTTTCGATTCCCGCAAGTGGAGATTCTCCTGTTCCTGTCGGTTCATAAGAATCTACTTCCGGCAACGTCAATGGAAGCTGATCTTCCGGTACCGGAACTGCTCCACAATCCGGACAATGTACAATCGGGATTGGCTCTCCCCAGTAACGCTGGCGCGAGAATACCCAGTCACGTAATTTGTAATTCACTGTCGCTTTACCGATTCCACGCTCTTCAATGATATGTGGAGCTTCTTTTTTCAGAACTGCAGATTCCATTCCGTTCCATTCTCCGGAATTAATCATTGTTCCGGAAGCCTCTGTGTAAGCTTCTGTCATATTTTCGATTTCTTTTCCGTCTTTTGCAATTACCTGAATAATTGGAATATTGAATTTTGTTGCAAATTCGAAATCACGATCATCGTGAGCCGGTACACACATAATAGCGCCTGTACCGTAATCAGCCAATACATAATCGGATAACCAAATTGGTGTCTTTGCTCCACTAATTGGGTTGATTGCATAAGAACCTGTGAATACACCTGTTTTTTCTTTATCCTGAAGACGATCTACATTTGATTTCATAGAAGCTTCATAAATATATTTTTCTACTGCTTCTCTTGTCTCATCTGTTGCAAGGCTTGCTGCCAAAGCGTGTTCCGGTGCAAGTACCATAAATGTTGCTCCGTGCAGTGTATCCGGTCTTGTTGTGTAAACTGTAATTTTTTCGTCTTTTCCTTCTACCTGAAAATCAACTTCTGCACCGAATGATTTTCCAATCCATTCTGCCTGCATTTTCTTAACTTTTTCCGGCCAGTCTAATTTATCAAGGTCCGCTAAAAGACGTTCCGCATATTTTGTGATACGGAGCATCCACTGACGTAAGTTTTTCTTTGTCACTTCTGTTCCGCAGCGCTCACATTTTCCGTTCACTACCTCTTCATTTGCAAGTCCTGTCTTACATGAAGGACACCAGTTGATCGGGAACTCTTTTTCGTAAGCTAATCCTTCTTTGAACATTTTTACAAAAATCCACTGTGTCCATTTGTAGAACTCAGGATCTGTTGTATTTACTTCCATATCCCAATCGTAAAGTGCTGCGATTTCGTTGATCTGACGTTTGATGTTCTTTACGTTTTCCGCTGTAGAAACTGCCGGGTGAACACCCATCTTAATTGCATAGTTCTCTGCCGGAAGTCCGAATGCATCCCATCCCATCGGATGTACGATATAGTATTTCTGCAATAATTTGTAACGGCTCCACACATCAGAGATTACATAACCTCTCCAGTGTCCTACGTGAAGACCATTTCCTGACGGATATGGAAACATATCCAGACAATAATACTTCTCTCTTTTCCCATTTTCATCTGATTTAACATTTACCGGGTTCTTTTCCCAGTTCTCACGCCATTTTTTCTCAATGGCTTTGTGGTTATAAGGTGTTGCCATTATTTTTCCCCTTTCTGCTTATAATTCTTGGTGAGGTTCTTTCGAACCTAGAATTAAACAAAGCCTTCTCATCTCAAAAGAGACGAAAAGGCTTGAATTTCCGTGGTACCACTCTCATTCATTCCGCATCCTGCGAAATGCACTCATTGCTTCTGTAACGGGAAGTCCCGCTTCTGCCTATGTTACTTGACGAGGTCTTTTCGAGTCTAGTAACAAGGTACAACTCATCGGCTTGGTGAGGTTCTTTCGAACCTAGCGATGTAGTTGTTTCTATTCCTGTTACTTGACGAAATTTTTTTCATCAGTCATTTCAGCAAAAGAACTCCGAGGCGAGTTGGGAGATTACGCTGCTGTCTTGCACCATCCGACAGCTCTCTGAAAACGATAGGCTCTTAATACTCCTCATCTATGTTTTTTGATATTATTTAATTGATTGAATTTAATCTCTTGTATTGTACCATACTAAAATATTTTGTCAAGAATTGAACCATGTTTTTCTGAAAATTGAAAATATACCAATTTGTGAACTGTTACTATAAATCATCCACCAACGCACTGCTTTTTGCATACGCGGTACTTCTCGCCTCAAAGAAATCTGTCTTAATTGCATTTGCATTTGAATACTGGCTCACCCAACGCATACTCTCCGGCTCTGTCTCATGCCCTTCATAAATTGGTGCAAACCCGAGGTTTGTGCATCGCAAATTTCCAAGATACTGCACGTAATCCGTGATCATTTCCCTATTCAGTCCTTGCACATCATCTCCGATTACGTAATGTCCCCACTTGATTTCCTGCTCGCAGCCCTCTTTGATCATACTGCGGTATTCGTCTATATATTGCTCGGTAAATAGATCCGGTTGTTCTTTCTTCAGTTCAATTAAAATATTGCGAAACAACCACAAATGAGTGTTTTCATCCCGATTGATATAGCGAATCTCCTGTACCGAACCCGGCATAAGCTGGTTTCTCCCAAGATTATAGAAGAACATAAATCCGCTGTAAAAATAGATCCCTTCTAAAATATAGTTTGCCACAATCGTCTTCACCAGCATTTCCATGCTCTTTTCTGTCTGAAATGCATTATAAAGATTTCCGATAAATTCATTTCTCGCAAGCAAATGTTCATCTTCCTTCCACTGATACAAAACCTCGTTTCGCTCCTGCGGCTCGCAGATGGTATCCAGCATGTAGCTGTAACTTTGGCTGTGCACCGCCTCCTGAAATGCCTGAATAGACAGACATAGATTGACCTCATTTGCCGTGATATACTCGCTGATCCCCGGAAGATTTGCCGTCTGGATACTATCAAGAAAAATGAGAAATGACAGAATTTTATCGTATGCCCGTTTTTCTGCTTTCGGAAGATTTCGATAATCTTTAATATCCACTCCCAGATTAATTTCCTCCGGAATCCAGAAATTATTCATCGCCTGGCGATACCAGCCGCTCACCCATGTGTATTTCATATTGTTAAAATCATTGAGATTTGTTGTGTTTCCACCAATCATTTTCCGCTTCTGAACCTGTATATCTCCGTTCGGATTAAAAAGCGGTCTTTTCTTTAATTGTTCCATTATTCCATCCCTTTCTGTTGCCATTTACTAAGAAGAGCAGACTTCACATTCCTCCACTTCCAAACTTTTTGAACGTATATAATAAATCGTTTTCACACCTTCTTCCCACGCAAGAATATAAAGATCCAACACTTTTCGGAACGTATACTCGTTCGTAATATAAAGATTCATGCTCTGTGCCTGATCGATATGACGCTGACGCACTCCACAGGCGCGCACGGACCACTTCTGATCGATGTAGTGTGCATTTTTGTAATACCAGAACGTCTCCATAGAAAGCTCCGGTGCAACACGCGGCATCAATCCATTTTTCTTTTCTTCGAGGAAATACCGATTCATGATCGGGTCAAGTCCTGCACTCGTTCCGGCGATAATGCTTGTACTGCTCGTCGGCGCTATCGCTAAAAGGTAAGCATTTCGGAGTCCCTGCTGTTTCACTTTTTCCCGAAGCTGATTCCATTTTTCTGTCTTCAAATGTCGTTTATCAAAATATTTTCCTGTCTGCCAATCGCTTCCCTCAAAATATGTGTAACTTCCCTTTTCTTTCGCAATCTCGCTGCTCGCCTCAATCGCAGCATAATGGATTTTAGAAAATACGTCCCCGACAAATTGTAAATGCTGCTCGCTCTCCCATGAAATTCCCTGTTTTGCAAGCATATGGTGATACCCACTCACACCCAGTCCGATCGGGCGATATTTCTCATTATTGATTTTCGCATATGGAACAGGAAAGAAATTCAGATCAATGACATTGTCAAGCGCCCGCACCGCACATTTTGTAATATCCGCAATCTCTTCCCCGTCTTCCACGTTCAGATGTCCCAGAGACAGGCTCGCCAGATTACATACAACAAACTCGCCCGGTTTTGTGACCGTGACAACCACTGTTTCTCCATTCACCGTTTCCACTCGCTCTTCCACTTCTTCGATTCCGCTCATATTCTGCGCAATCTCCGTACAAAGATTACTGCAATAAATCATGCCTTTATGTCCATTTGGATTCATGCGGTTGACATGATCCCGATTAAATGTAAACGGTGTTCCGGTCTCCACTGCGCTTTTGATAATCAGCCGGATAATGTCTTTAATCGGAACGACTCTCTTTTTAATCTGATCATCCTGCACACAGTCCAAATATTTTTCTTTCCACGCTTCTCCATAACAGTCTTCCAGCGCATAGCCCTTCACCGTCAAAATCTCGTGAGGACACATCAGATACCAGTCTCCCTCGATATTGTCTCTTGCCTGCTCCCAAAAATAATCCGGGTAGCAGACCGCCGGGAACACATCATGCGCCTTCATCCGGTCATCCCCATTATTTGTTCGCAAATTCAAAAACTCCGGCAGATCTCTGTGCCACACATCAAGATAAACTGCAACTGCCCCTTGGCGCACACCAAGCTGATCAACTGCGACCGCCGTGTCGTTTGCAAGACGAATCCAACGTATCACACCTCCTGCTGCCCCCTCAAATCCTCGGATAGCGCTTCCGCTTGCCCGCACTTTTCCAAAATACATTCCCATTCCTCCACCAAATTTACTTACTTTGGCAAAATTATCGATACTTCGGTAAATTCCATTTAAACTATCCGGAACAATATCGATGAAGCAGGAAGAAAGTTGGTGATACGGCTTTCTTGCATTCGATAACGTCGGTGTCGCCATCGTCACTTGAAGTTTACTGAGCATATCGTAAAAGCGTTTTACCCAAAGCGCCCTGTCTTTCTGCTCTTTCATCGCCAAATGCATGGCAATTCCAAGAAACATCTCCTGTGGGCTTTCCAGCGCCACACCTTGTCCGGTGTGGATCACATAACGGTTGAGCAGCAATTCCAATCCCGAATACGTAAATAAATCATTTCTTTCAGGAGCTAAAAATGTCTCAAATTCATCGATTTCCTCTTTCGTATAATTCTCCAAAATATACTGTCCATATAGCCCCCGCCCTGTCAGATATACAATTTTTTCATACAGTGTTGTAATCTGACATGATTCTTCCGCTTTCCTCAGTTCTCTTTCAAAAGTAAACAACAACAGCCTCGCTGCAATCATCTCCCATTTTGGGGCTTCCTGTGTAGTCAACTCCACAGCCGCCTTGATCAAAAGTTGCAGATTTTCTTCTATTGAGAGTTCCGGTTTCTGAAATGTCAGAAATTTATCTTCCAATATTCCCAGATAATATATATCTTCCGGGAAATCTTTCTGAATCGCTTCCATATAAGAGGCAATTTCTGTAAACTTTTCAAACGTCTCTATCATCTTTTTTCTATTTCCCATATTTTTACCTCATTACTATTTATAGTATTTTCTAAAACAGAATACCACAATATATAGTTGTTTTCAACCAAAAGAATACATTTCACTCTACACAATTACTATATGCAAAAAGGCACATGACTCTACATCATGTGCCCATTATCCGTTCGTTCTTAAATTTGTTCTAAAGCCTGCCCAATATCTTCTAAGATATCTTCAATATGTTCTGTTCCAATGGACAGTCTGACTGTACTATCATAAATCTGCTGCTCTTCCAATTCTTCTTTTGACAGTTGTGAATGTGTTGTTGTCGCCGGATGAATAACGAGGCTCTTTACATCCGCCACATTCGCAAGCAGTGAAAAAATCTGTAGACTGTCAATAAATTTGTGTGCTTCTTTTTCACCGCCAACAATATCAAATGTAAAGATCGAACCTGCACCATTTGGAAAATATTTTTCATATAATGCGTGATCCGGATGTTCTGATAAAGATGGGTGATTTACACGCTTTACTTTCGGGTGATTTTCCAAAAATGCTACAACTTTTTTTGTGTTCTCTATATGTCTTTCCAATCTCAGTGACAAAGTCTCCACACCTTGCAGTAAAAGGAAAGCATTAAATGGAGAAATGCACGCTCCTTTGTCTCTCAGCAAAATTGCTCTGATATATGTCACAAAAGCAGCCTCCCCGGCGGCATCCACAAAGGAAATACCGTGGTAGCTCGGATTTGCCTCTGCAATGTTCGGATATTTTCCGGATTTCTTCCAATCAAACTTTCCGGAATCTACAATAATACCTCCGAGAGATGTCCCATGACCGCCAATGAACTTTGTTGCAGAATGTACAACGATATCCGCTCCATATTGAATCGGTTGAATAAGATATGGGGTTCCAAATGTGTTGTCAATCACAAGCGGAATATTATGTCTATGTGCAATCTCGGCAATCGCTTCTATGTCCGGGATATCGCTGTTTGGGTTACCTAATGTCTCAAGATAAATCGCTTTCGTCTGTTCCTGTACCGCATCTTCTACTTCCTGAATGTCGTGTACATTGACAAATGTCGTCTGTATTCCCTGTCTTGTAAGAGTGTTCTCCAACAAATTATAGGTGCCTCCGTATATCGTCTTCTGTGCTACAATATGGTCACCTGCCTGTGCGAGTGCCTCAATCGTATACGCAATCGCTGCAGCTCCGGATGCAACTGCCAATGCCGCCACACCACCTTCTAATGCAGCGATTCTTTTTTCCAACACATCTTGTGTAGAGTTCGTCAATCTTCCATAGATGTTTCCCGCATCGCTAAGTCCAAATCTGGCTGCGGCATGTGCAGAATCGTGAAACACATACGATGTCGTCTGATAAATCGGTACTGCTCTCGCATCTGTTGCAACGTCTGCCTGTTCCTGTCCTACATGTAACTGTAATGTCTCAAATCTATATCCCATATTTTCTACCTCTCTTTTTATCAAATTGTCTGGTTCTCGATTTTCTTAACAATCACAGCACATTCGCCCATTTCTGAAATTATGTCTCAACATTAAAAACACTATTTTCATATACCCCATCTCCAATGCTTTTTTATTTCTTAGATATTACCCCTTAATTCCTACCTTGTCAATATGTTTTATGGGCTTTTTGTATCTTTTCTAGAAACAGTAACAGTATTTAATTGCTCAATTCACTTAATTTGACTTCGTCAACTAGAATCGAGCTAATATCCGTCTTCTCTAAATACTCTACAATTTCATCTCGCTTTCCTGAGATACAATAATTCTTTGCTTCCAACACATCTAATTGTTTCGCATCTTCATAACATTCTCTCAGTGCACTCTCTTTCCCTTCACCCGGAAATACATATTTACTGCTTTGTAAATCTAAAGAGTTCCATATATCCATATGGTCCAGCAAATCTTTTAAGTGAGAAAGATACGTCTCTTTCAACTGCGCCTCTGTCATCTCTGTTCGCGCTGCATCCTCTCCACCAATCAAAGAATCCCGCAACGCAAGCCCTCCTTGAAACGATGAATTTGGCTGATAGACTTCCACCCATTGCACATCCACAGCTTCTTTCCGAAGTTCTTCCACCACTTTCGGACTCTCTGCCCCGACAGAAAGATATAAAATCGAAGATTCCGGAAGTTCTTTGATTTTTTCAAGATATTTTTCTTTTTCTTCATATGGATTCTCAAATCGATTTGCCCGAAATGAAGTTACGAATCCACTGTCTCTCCAGTTCACATATTTTCCAAACTTCATATCAACCCACACATTTGGCGCACCATAAATCACCGGACTTCTCCGGTCTGTAATTTGCATAGACAACTCATATCCTGCAAATCCCTTTTTCTTTACTTTTAATGCAACGAGTTCCGCATACGGCTGTGTCGTCTCCCAATAATTTTTCAGAGTTGTCTGCATCTGACTGTGCTCTCCCTCATTTAGCTTTGCCGGGTTGATAAAAATTGCATTTAAAAATGGATTAATAATAAGCAACAGCACAAGAACCACTCCAATAATTCCGGCCAACGTACAGCATACAATCTTCTGAATCTTTTTCTTCATTCTCTGTTCAATTTTCTTCTCCAGTTCTTCCTGCTGCGGCATATCTTCCAGCATCGCTTCCAATTCCTGATCTAATTTGTTTTCATTCCATTCTTTCATGATTCTCCCTCCAATCGTTCTATTAATTTTTGTTTCGCCCTAGAACGTATTCTTACATTTTCTCGCGTAATTCCATGCATCTTCGCAATTTCCTCATCTTTCATATGAAAATTTCTTATTCGTCTTTTATGTTTCCAGGTGTTATGTTTTTCTGTACGATCTTTTGCATCATCTCCCACACTGATTTTGATGTCGCTTCCACTTTTTCATTTCTCTTATAAATCTGTGACTTTTTTACTCCATGTTCCGCCCAACTCTTCCCACCGGATGCATCATTTAATAAAACCGGCTGAAAATTATCTAACAGATGTGCATACTTTGCATCGGCAGTCTCGTAAGCCTCAAATTCTTCCCATAATTCTCTAAAATATATCCCCTGATCTTTTGGAAGCAAGCCAAAAATACGGTCTGCCGCTTTTTCTTCCCTCTCACGCTTATCAGTTGCCCCTGCTGCATCATACGCATAAGTGTCTCCCGCATCAATCTCTACCAGATCATGAATCAGCACCATGATAATCACTTTCATTACATCTACCGGCTCCTCCACATGTTCTTTCAATAAAAACGCCATCAATGCAATATGCCAAGAATGCTCAGCATCATTTTCTTTTCTGTTTCCATCTGCCAGATACGTCTGGCGAAAAATATTTTTCACTTTATCAATCTCCACAAGAAATTGTATCTGTTGTTCTAATCTTGTCATCTCTTCTCTCTCCTTATATATTCGTCATAGTTAATTTCAGTATACGTCCACACATTTTCCCCGTCAAGAAAAGACTTTTTGGTTACTGTTACCTTGACATTTCTCTCTATTTCGCATATGATACTATATAGTTTACTTTGTTAACTATCCAAAAGGAGGCTAGTTTATGCGAGATTACACATGGCTGGATATGATGAAGATCATGCAGGAAATTCGACTTTTTTCTACACTTCACGTAAGACGTGCCAAAAAGGAAGGAATCACATCCGCTCAGGAAATAGATCTGCTTTCCAGAATCGTACTGTCAGATCACGCCCTGACTCCTCAGGATTTGACTGTCCAGATGGGACTTTACAAATCCGCAGTCAGCCGTCTGATCGACCATCTGGAAAAGAAAGGATTTCTTAAAAAACACTATTGTGAGACAGACAAACGTAGTTATGTGCTTTTGATTACAGAGACTGGAAATATGGAACTGGATTGCACCTATCGCTATTATCTGGAGCCAATCTACAAACTGAGAGAAGTACTCGGCGCAGAATCTTTCGAATCATTAACCACACAGATTCAGACAGCAAATGAATTGCTGCAAGATAAAAAAACAGGGAGGTAGTCATATGACTTTTTATCAAGAATTACAATTGGATCAGGTCGGCTCAAAATCCTATATCGCAAGCATAACTGACCCTAAAGAAAAACGAAAGCACATCGCAATCTATTTATTTAAAATTTTATTAACCGTTTCGTTTTGCGTTGCTTTTGTTACTATTTACACAAAACTTTTCGGAGCAAACAATAGCATTGTCGGTGTCGTTGTATTATTATCCGTCATGGTATTTCGTTATGCCGATATGGGTATTCACAATCCGCATGGCGCATTTAGTATTCTGATCATCTTCTGTATTCTCGCAGTTGGTCCAAGATTGACCAATATGGTCTCTCCGGGTATCGCATTCTTTGTGAACATAATCTGTATCTTTGCTCTGATGCTGCTCGGCTGCCACAATGTCATTATGTCCAATCACTCCACATTTGTGTTAGCTTATCTGTTATTGCAGGGATACGATGTCAGCGGACATGATTATACCCTCCGACTGATTGGACTTTTAGTCGGTGCAGCATCTACTGCTTTGATTTTATACCGGAACCACAAAAAAATGTCTTATAAACGAAGTTTCCGGCATCTGTTTCAGGAGTTTGATTTGTCTTCTGCTCGCACAAGATGGCAGATTCGTCTGACACTCGGTGTCTCCAGTGCGATGCTAATTGCTTCACTTCTCGGAATTCCGCGTGTGATGTGGATTGGTATTGCAGCGATGTCTGTTCTGCTTCCATTTCGTAAAGATATGGAATATCGCGTCAAATTCCGTGCACCCGGCAATATTCTCGGAGCCATCTGCTTTCTTGTACTCTATACTGTGCTTCCGGAAAGCTGCTACAGTTATATTGGAATGATCGGTGGTATCGGAGTTGGTCTTTCGGCGACCTATGGATGGCAGACAGTGTTTAACTCTTTCGGTGCATTGGCAATTGCCACTCCGATTTTCGGACTTCCTATGGCAATCTTTTTACGTATCTTCAACAATGCCTTCGGCTCTTTATATGCACTGGCATTTGACAGTGTCATCACAAAAGTCCGCACATTATTCGAAGAAAAAGAATCCCGCATCTCCGCTTAGATGCAGGATTCTTTTTAATTCCAATCACCGACAATATCTTTTACATATGCATAGATTTCTTGAAAATCAACCTCGCACTCTCCATCGAAAATACCTACCGGTATTCTTGCTTCAAATCCATACATCATCGGATAATCTTCTTTTTCAAAATCGTACACGATCACTTTTTTTCTATCAGGATCTACCAGCCAATACTCTCGCACTCCGGCGGTCATATACTTGTTCAGCTTAAGCACCAAATCCTTCTTTCTGGTAGACTCTGACAATACTTCCGCGACAAAATCCGGCGCACCAAAAATACAACGATTCTGAATCTTTTCCCGATCACAAACCACAATGACATCCGGCTGTACCATCGTCTTATCATCGCAATCAAGCTGTACGTCAATCGGAGAAGCAATAGGAACACATCGTCCATGTTGCTTTCTGATATAATCTTTTAATACAAGCAATATCTCCGTCCCCAAAAGTTGATGTACCGATGTCGGTGCGGACATATCGTAAATCACACCATCGATCAGCTCTACCCTCTGTTCCTCTGGCAAAGCATAGTAATCTTCCAACGTATACGCCCCCTGCCTCTTCACGTTATAAATACTCTGAGCTTCCTGCACACAAGAAACCGTATCATTCTGAAAAATCTGTGATAATGCCGCGATCGTATCATATCTCGGAGACTCCGTCACACCCGCAAATATCTTTTGCACCGTTCCGAGCGGCACATTTGACATCTTTGAGATCTGTTCATATGTATATCCCAGTTCTCTCTTTCTTTTTTTCATCTCTTCAATCGTCATACCATCACCTCTTTCCTCTATTTTACCGTTTTCTTTCCACATCGTCAATTATATTTCCATATTTCATCCTTTTTTCAATTTTACGCCATTCATATTTGCAAGTTTCTCTTCACCATACCTGTTGTAAGCGTTTCTTCAAATTGGTATAATACCAATATAAAATTTTAAGGAGATTCTTATGAAATATACTAACTATTATTCCTCACCACTCGGAAAGCTTTTGATGGCTGCTGATGACATTGGTCTGACCGGTCTTTGGTTTGAAAATCAGCTACACTACGCCTACAATCTTGATCCGGAGCATCAAGAAAAAGAGCTGCCTGTCTTCAATCAGACGAAGCAATGGCTTGACCTTTATTTTTCTGGACAAACCCCTGATTTCACTCCGCCTATTCATATGACAGGCACCCCTTTTCAAACTGCCGTATGGAATATTTTAGAACAGATTCCCTATGGTCAGACAACAACTTACGGAGACATCGCAGCTCAAATCGCCAAGCAAAAAGGTATTGCACATATGTCAGCACAAGCTGTCGGACAGGCTGTTGGGCGTAATAAAATTTCCATTATCATTCCTTGTCATCGCGTAATCGGCAAAAATGGAACACTTACCGGCTACGCAGGTGGATTGGACAAAAAAACAGCTTTGTTATCCATTGAAAAAATTATTTGATATTTCTGCTCATAATTTTCTCAATTACTTCTTCCCAATTCGAGACACGAATGTGCTCCGTCTCCTCGTATTGATTTGCCTTGCTGGAAAACAAAAGTGTAGAAATTCCTTTTTCGGAAGCAGCATCACAGTGAGTTAGAGAATCATCAATCAAAACGGATATTTCTTCCTCCACACATGCCTTTGCCTTATCAAACGTACAGATCAGTTTATCATAACAGATGCCGCCATTGGCAAGTTCCTGCTCTGTCGTTTGGTAGGGATCTGTATAAAGTGCATCTGTCCTTGCTGTAATAATCACAATACGATGTCCTAACTCTCGCAGTCTTTTCACCCCCATGCCGCATCTTGTTTAAATGGTGTACCCGGCACAATTCGGTCATAATACGCTCTGCAAAATCCAATTTCATCCTTTTTCCACTCTTTTGGCAAGTTACTGTAAGAAATATTCTGCTTTCTCAAGGTTTCCTCATCCACATCAAAATATTCTGCCACATACGGCAAAAAATAATCAAATGATTCCGTTAATGTATCATCAATATCAATCGCAATATTCATATTTTACTTTCTCCTGCTCCTTTTTCATTCTCTTAGCTAATTCCAAACTCTTTCGCATACCGAAGAACACCACAAATTTTTCCGGCAGCATCCTTCAGTTTATACGCCATAAAGTTTTCTTGTGGCACCTCAAACGGAGCCGTTATTCCAAACATATTAGCTGGCAAATACCCTGTCCTCGGATAATATGTTTCACTTCCTAATACAATTGAATATTCATAGTTCAACTCTTTTGCAATTCTATGCCCCTCTTCTATCAAAGCAGTACCGACTCCCTGTCTCTGATATTCCGGCAAGACAGATAATGGCGCTAATGCCAAAACCACTTTATCTTCCACTTTCGCTTTTGTGAACATGATATGTCCTACAATCACACCATCTATTTCTGCAACTAACGATAATTCCGGAATATATGCGTCACCATTTCTCAACGCATTGACCAAATCCTGTTCATTCCCATCCGCTTGTACAGCACTGCCAAACGCTTTCTTTACTACAGAATATATATTTTCATAATCTCTTGTCTCTTCTTGTCTGATAATCATAGCATCCTCCTCAATCAATAATCACTTCGCCATTTTCATCTATAAGGTATATCGCAAAAACATGATGGATTTGTGCCGGATAAGATTCTGCAATTTCCCCATTATAGACAACTCGTACCTCTGTTCCTTCCTCCATCTCAGGCACTTCTTGAATCGAGATGACATCTGTGGATACCGATATTCGATCCACAGATGTCAATTCTTGCTCTCCCTCAAATGGCTCTACTAATATACTGTTTTCTTTTACTTCCAACACTGTTGCTTGAAAGTAAGGATTTTTCTTTTGCTCAGTCTCTTTTCCACACCCAACCACCATTACCAGCAAAAATAAGATTAACGCAAGATAAATTTTCTTCATAAGACGCCTCCTTTCCCATCATTTCGATTTCCATTTTTTCAAGTATCTCTTAAAGCAAGCACGCTGTCCTGAGCATTATAGTGATACTCTTGTTTTAATTCATCGAGCATCAGATGAAGCCTTCTGGAATAATTTGGTATATTCACTTCCTGCTGGTATCGAGCTAAAATAGAATATTTCTTTCCCCAAGCAGTTGTCCAGTCTATTTTTTCTTCCCCTTTATCTCAAATTCTTCTAATACCTTCTCCAATTCCTGATTTTCTCGCCAATACGCACTGTCTTCATCATGCCGCAAACTATCAATGAGTGTTTTTTGCATTTTCGGACCAAATGTTTTATCTACTTCTTTTGTTTTAATATGTCTGTACAATGGCGATTGATTGATTTCCCATTTGTGTGTGAGTGACTTTAACATCGAAACGAGTATTTTTAAAACCTTTTTGCGCTGTTTGGTGACCAGATAAAGTTGAAAATGGGCTACATATGAATTGTACTCCCATAAGTCAAAGAGGTCTGCTCCTTTTTTTGAAACATTCGCAATATATTCCGCATCATCTATTCTATCTTCTTTGATTGCGATTTCCATCAACGACATCAATGTCGCATGAATTTCATTGGTAGCAGACAATAATTTTTCTTCTGCTGCTTTCGCCGCCTCGCCCAGTTTTCCCAATTCAATCAATAAATTTACCTGAATCTGTTTTTTATCAAAAAAGTCCTGTTCTGGCAGCGAATTTAGCAATTCTTGCGCCCGCTCATACTCTTTGCGTCCCATGTATCTCGAAATCAGCATCGCTTTTGCCTGATTTTGAATCGCACTGTCTGAGCTGTCCAAGGCACGCACATATAATGTTTCAACACCCTCCTTTTCGGAAAGCTCCGACAATTCATTCAAAAATAATGCAATTTCTCTGTCTGACAAATCTTCCTGAAAAGATAACAATGTATTCAAATCTGTATCCAACAATCTGGCCAATGCCGGAAGCAATGTGATGTCCGGATATGACGTGCCTTTCTCCCATTTATTGACCGCCGGGGCTGTCACCCCAAGATAACCTGCCATTTGTTCTTGTGTAAGTTTTTTTGCAATACGCCGCTCTCTGATCATTTCATTTATTTTCATAACGACTTCCTCCTGAGTTCACTAATCACTTAAGCAAAGTATAGCAACTTTTTCACACCCAAACAATTGACTGCTTCTTAAATAATGCTTTCAAAATTTAACCATTGGTATATGAAACGGTATAACACATATGAAAACTGACATACAATTTTTCTTGACAAACAATAGTTATTTTAGTATTTTAGAAATTGCTAAAATACTAAAATATTTATGGAGGTGCTTATGCATAAAATATCAAAAATTGCCCAAATTGGGAAAAATTGTGTAGCCTGCGGATGCTGTATGAAAGTTTGTCCGAAAGGCGCTATACATATAGAACTTGGTATTATTGCCAAAGTCAACAAAGATGCTTGCATCGGTTGTGGAAAATGCGCCAGAGAATGTCCCGCCGGAATTATTCTCATCGCAGAACGGGAGGTAACAAGATGAAACAACAAAAGACATGGGCGGATTATCTCTGGATCATCGAACTATTATATTTAACACTTGGACTTTTTAATATTCTGTTTGCCTGGCTGGGGCTTATATTCTTTATAACTCCACTGCTTATTTCCATCTTCGGAGGCAGCAAGGTATACTGCAACCGCTTTTGCGGAAGAGGTCAATTATTGGGGCTGTTAGGACACAAACTAAAACTATCACGTAAAGCAACACCCCCAAAATTTTTACATAGTCGCTGGTTTCGATATGGGTTTTTGACATTTTTTATGATTATGTTCGGGCTTATGCTATATAGCACTTATAAGGTTTTTAGCGGTGCACCACTGAAACAGACCGTCACACTTCTGTGGACGTTTAAATTACCATGGGAATGGGCAAAAATCGACATGGTTTCACCTTGGATTTCCCAATTTGCTTTTGGCTTTTTCAGTGTCATGCTCACCTCTACAACATTAGGTCTCCTGACCATGTTTCTGTTCAGGCCTCGTTCCTGGTGCGTATATTGTCCGATGGGAACTATGACACAAGGAATTTGCTATCTAAAACACAGGAAGGAATATAAAAATCATGGAAATGAAAGCAAGAAAAATTGCTGATCTGCTAAAACTATTGGCAAATGAACACCGTTTACTGATCTTGTGTTCCCTAATTTCAGGTCCACTCACCGTAAGCGAAATTCATACCTTCACCCCGAACATTACTGTTTCAGCACTGTCTCAGCATTTAAATCAACTGAAAACGGCTGGGATTCTTGAATCAGAAAAAATCGGCATGAATGTTGTCTACCGGATTCAAGACGAGCGGATCATTGCTTTGATCAGCGCTATCAAAGAGAATTATTGTAACTAATACTTAGCCACAAAAACGCTGTGACAAACCTAATCTGGTTTTGTCACAGCGTTTTTGATTATATATTCTCGCTTCGAATGGTCTCAATGATATTCTGCTTTTCTGCTTTTTTCACCGAATATCGCATTGTCCAAAAGATGATCAGAAATACTGCCGCAACTGCAATCAAGATTTCTTTCCACGGAAGTGTATACGGTACCTCAATGATACCGACAAACACTTTGTACATTCCATAGGATAGCGCTACTCCGACCGGAACCCCAAAAGCCAATGCCTTTGTACCATATAAAATACTTTCACAGCGAATCATCTTTCGAAATTCTTTTTCTGTCATTCCAACCGAGCGCAGTATCGCGAATTCACGGCTTCTAAGCGTCATATTCGTTGTGATTGTATTGAAGATATTGGTAATTCCAATAGCCGAAATAACTGCGATAAATCCATATAAGAAAATCGCCGCAACCAATACCATACTGTTCTGCTCTTTTGCCCTCTGCTCATAATCAATGAAATACCACTCTATACTTTCATCCAATCCCTGAATTTCTTCCTGTAATATTTTTGTATCTTCCGCTTCCGCATAAAATCCATCCAGCGTACCACCCATTCTTGTCATCATTTCATCCGAAATAACAGCAACAACAGAATAATAATCCGCCTCCACTCCAAACGGAAGCTCCTTGGTCCGCTTTGCAATCTCCATCGACTCTACTTCTTTTTGTTCTCCATCCTCCGACAACATGCGATAGGAAAGCGTGTCTCCTGCCTTGCTGTTCAGCAGTTGGAACTGTTTCCTGACTGTCTCTCCGGTATCCTGATCATAAATTGTTCTCCGCTGCGTATCGCAGATAATCGCCTTCTCTTTTGCATCCTCATAAGAAAGTCCCTGCTCTTTTACATACGCCCGATATTGGTCATCCGGAATGGAGTAAAATGTGATATATAAATCTTCCTCCCCCACTTCAATTGAATCATATACGCCATTCATATCTTCCAATGCTTCTTTTGTATAATCACCTTGTGCAATATTACAGATTTGATGCTTTACAACTGTACTTTCCTTAATTCCATCTGCCTTTTCCACTTTCCCATAAAGTTTTTCCTGCTGCTCCTGCGAAATATCGGAATCTTCTATTGCGCCATAAAGATTATAGTCCATCTCCTGATATACATAGCTTTGCAATAAAAATCCATATTGAATAACAGAACTGATTGAGATAAACAGCACAACACTTAAAAAAATGGAAAATACCGTTGTTCTGTATTTTTTGCGGCTTCGTTTTAAATTTTTACTTGCAATCTCACCTTCTATGCCCAATATTTTTGAAAGGAGCTTAGAAGTACGCAGTTTCTTCCCTGCAATTTTAATACCTGCCGAGTCACGAATTGCATCCATTGGAGCAATCTTGACTGCTTTTCTCGCAGGGATGACTGATGATAGATAAATTGTGATAATTGCAACTGCCACTGCAACTACAAGCGCCTGCCATGATACATATAAGTGTAATGGAATATCTGCAAGACCACTTCCTGCCAATATCTGCGTCACTGTCAAAAGTGTAACCCAGATTGCAAAAACGCCACACAGAATTCCCAATGGAATCGCAATCACTCCAAGCACAACTCCCTCAAACAACACATTTTTCCGAATCTGCTTTGAAGTAGCGCCTATGCTTGCCAACATTCCATACTGCTTGATTCGCTCCATAATCGAAATGTCAAAACTATTCTTAATGACAAAGACCGATGTAAATATAATAATCAGAATGACGATCACAGCCATCCGATATAACACCTGCATGGTCTGCTCTGATCTCGTTCCTCCCTCAAACTGCAGCAACATATCATTGGTAATGATCTGTTCTTGCGAAAATCCATGTTCCTCTTTCAAATTTTCCGCAAACGTATATGCTTCTTTTGGATCTTTTAATGACAATGCAATTTCTATCGGCTGTCCGGCTGTATCATGGTCCAGTTTTGTCACAAGTGTAGAGCCCATCATCCCGTCTTTCTGAAATTCAAAGCTGTTAATTCCCATCAAGCCTGCAATCGTATACGTCTCCTCTGAACCATTGACTTTGAGTGTCAACACATCACCCACTTCATAGCTAATACCATCCAATCCGCTCAGCTGCACCGGCATCAGGATCTCCTGCTCATTTTTTGGCATATGACCTTCTATCAGCTTAATTCCAAGCCGCTTCAAATCCTTCTCCTCAAATGCTTTCAATTTCAGCATCCCTCTATAATTTTCCTGATCTTCTTCCTCTTTAAAAAATGTCTCAGGCGCTACATCTGCAATTGTCTGCCCAATCATAGTCTGTTCGATTTTTGCATTGTTTAACAAATATTTCTGCTGTTCAACCGGCACATCCGATACAAAAATATGATAATCTCCATCATTTTCCTTTGCGTACTCTATCATAGAGCCCTGCATGCTGGAAACAAATGTCGTAATCGCCGTAACCAGCGCTACCGAAAGGATAATTCCGAAAATTGTTACAAGCGTACGCTTTTTATTCCGTTTTAAATTTTTGACCGTGAGTTCATTTAAAATGTTCATAAACTACCTCACTCTCTCGTCTTTGACAATCTTCCCGTCATCAATTGTCAGAATCCGATCCGCTTCCAGCGCAATATTCTCGTCGTGTGTAATTACGATCACCGTCTGATTGTATTTTTGATTGGACATTTTTAAAAGATCAATAATCTCTCTTGACGCCTTACTATCCAGATTCCCCGTCGGCTCGTCGGCGAGCACGATCGCCGGATAATTCACGATTGCACGCCCAATCGACACTCTTTGCTGTTGTCCGCCTGACAGTTGATTCGGAAGGTGCTCTTTTCGATTCTTGAGATTTAAGATTTCTAAAAGTTCCTCCAGACGTTCCTCTTTTACTTCCTTTCCATCTAATCTGCATGGAAGCGTAATATTTTCTACTACATTCAAAATCGGAATCAGATTATAAAACTGATAAATCAATCCGACCTGTCTTCTCCTAAAGATTGCCAGTTTATCCGCATTCAGCTCATAGATATCAGTCCCGTCGATAAATACCTTCCCGCTTGTCGGGCGGTCAACACCGCCAATCAGATGTAAAAGTGTTGATTTACCACTTCCTGACGCCCCGATGATCGCAACAAATTCTCCCTTTTCCACGGTAAAACTCACATTATCCAAAGCAACCACTTCAGTATCCTTTTCTCCGTATCGTTTACATAAATTCTCTACTTTTAAGATTTCCATACTCTGCCTCCTTCGTTTTTCTTTATTCTACGATACAAAAGTGACTCTAAAGTGACTTTTGGAAATCATTTTTATATATTTTTACGATAAACGTCGTGCCCTCATCTTTTTTACTCTTTACTTTCACTTCCCCGTTCTGGTATGCAATCATACTTTTCGTAAATGCCATACCAAGTCCCATACTGTCTTCTCTGCTTCCTTTCATCTTGTAAAAGCGCTCAAAAATATGCGGAAGTTCTTCTTTTTCAATCCCTTCTCCATCATCTGTGATTTCAAGTTTTGTATAAAGATTATTTTCCGACCACAAAAGCGCTATGTGTGCCGCGCCATGCTCCAGTGCATTTTTCAAAATATTGTGCAGAGCTTCCAAAAGCCATTTTTTATCACACCAAAGCGTAATATCTTCTTCGCCAGATGAAGCAATTCTACACCCACTCACCTCACAGAAGATTTTGAACGAATCTATCATCTTCTCTGACAATTCTGCTGCCATCGTCTCTTCTCTTTTCAATGTAAGTGTCTTTGAATCTAATTTTGCAAGGTTCAAAATCGTTTTTACGAACCACTCAATCTTCAGCAGATCCGCCTGCATATTATCAAGAAATCGCATTCTCTTTTCGCTTGACATGTCCATATATAGGATTTCATTTGTCATACGAAGAGAGGTAATTGGTGTCTTGAGTTGGTGCGAAATGTCCGCGATCAGCCTTTCTGTCTCCTTCTTATTTTTTTCGAGCAGTTGATTCTTTTCTCTGAGAAGTACGGTGATATCATATACTTTATTTTTAAGAAGACTGAATCTTCCCTCTTCGTTATCCCGCAGATCCAGCGTTGCCGTTTCCTGAAGTACCTCCTCACAGTATTGTTCCAGTTCCTCAATCTGCTTTCTCTGCCTTTTCATGGCATATAAAAAGATACCGACACAACCTGCACAGACCAAAAATAAAATCCCAGTCACTCCGCCCACTATCATCACCTGCTGATTTCCACCGGTTCGTTTCGGTAAAAAATTGTCTTCCTCAATTCCATATTTCTTCAATACACTTTCTTTCTGAGACGCTACCCCGTCTGAAGTCATCTGACGAATCGTCTCCTCCTCCACATCCGGATATTGCCTTACAATCTCTGTCACAAGACTGTCCGTCACGTCATACAGCCATCTGTTATTCTCCCGCTCCACAGCGCCAGCAAATATCCAGGTACTGATAAGTCCAGCCAAAGCAAGGACACACACGCTGATTACAAATCTTTTTTTCTCCATAGATCAAACCCCCGCCTTATATCCCATGCCGCGCACTGTCCTGATGATCTTTGGAGCATTTGGGTCTTCTTCTATCTTCTCGCGAAGTCTTTTGATATACACTGTCAACGTATTGTTGTTGACAAAATTGCCGGACTCATCCCAGATTCCCGAAAGTATCTGCCCTCTTGTCAGGATCCGGCCTTTATTCTCAAAAAACAGAGCAAGTATCTTATACTCCAGCGCCGTCAGTTCTATGCGCTCATTGTTCTTGTAGACCTCCCCTTGCTCTAAATTCATCTTCACATGCTCAATTTGAATTTCCTGTCTGTTTTCTTCCAGTATCCCAGTATGGCGGATTACATTTCTAATTCTGGAAAGTAATTCCCGTAGACGAAACGGTTTCGTAATATATTCATCTGCCCCCAATTCAAATCCTTTTACAATCTCTTCTTCTCCATCCAACGCCGTCAGAAAGATAACCGGCAGTTCTTTTCTTGCTTTGATCTCCTCAAACAGTTCAAACCCATTTCCGTCAGGCAATGTGACATCTAAAATAACCAACTGAAAATCCTCCGACTTTAACAGTTCCATTGCCTGCCTTGCCATAGCTGCCACTTTTATCTGAAATCCTTCACCTTCCAAAAAAAATTGAATGCTCTGTGCAATATGCTCATCATCCTCAATCAACAGTATTCTTATCATTTTATTCTCACCCCTCCATAGTTGTACAAATTTTATAAATAATTTAAATAATTATACAACTTTTTGTAAAATATTAATATAAATTTGCGATATTTTATTGCTCTTTGGCAAAAGTTGTTGTATAATAAATAATATCATAGACAGAATAAAAAATACATAACAAAGGAGTGATTCCCATGGTATATTTATTAACAGGGCAAAAAGGCAGTGGCAAGACACAAAAGATGATTGAATTAGCCAATCAGAAAGCAAAAGCATGTGACGGTAATGTTGTCTTTATCAAGAACAGCCACAATGATACCTACAGTGTATCATTTGATATCAGAGCAATCTGCATGGATGATTTCCCTTCCATCCGCAACATAGATGAATACACTGGTTTCATCTATGGTATGATCAGCTGCAACAGTGATATCGAAGTTATTTTTATTGACGGAATTTTAAAGCAGACCAGTGTTTCCCTCGAAAATATCCCAAGATTTGTCGATCGTTTAAGCAATATCTCGAAAAAGCACAACGTAGATTTCTATGTAAGTGTAAGTGCTGACAGAGAAGGTCTAAAAGATGTGAAGACGGAAAAATGTGAATTTTTAAATTAGAATGTAAAAAGAGTTGCGAGACTGTCTCACAACTCTTTTTGTTTATTTTAAATTAGTTACAGTGTTCATCTTTTCTCCCACTTTGTACTCTACCGTAATCTCCTGGCCGACATCGTATTTGATGATATCGATATAGTCCACTACAGGCACATCAAAAATGTCCTCGGAGCCTTCTATCATAATGTAATAGTGTGAGTTTCCATCCACAACACCTTGCGCGATTTTTGTAATCTTACCTGTCAGGGTCTGAGTTTCCCGCGTATCTTCCTCTTCCACCTGAATTCCTTCTTTTAAGAGCAGCTCTTGATACCGTTCTTCACATTCATTTACCGTATCTCCGATTGCAACAACCTGATATTTATGGACATTCACCATCGCATATTTCTTGACAAGTCCTGCCTCGTCCTTCAGCGCAATGAAATATGTCGGTTCTCCGGAAATATTCAAAAGCAGCGGGAATGCAGCCTTATAGCCGAGATCCTGCACCTCTCCCTGCGCGGAATTCATCGCTGAACTCTCTGTCGCCCCTTCAATAGCGTAATATTTTGTCTCCATCGTACGTTGATTCATCAGCACAAACCCTACATTTGACTGGTCACCGCTTACGGATGTAACACCTGTATACACCCACACATCATCGTCAATTGCGAGATAATTATATCCTTCTGTCGTCTTCAGACAATCTTTCTGTCCAAGTACACTATTGAAAAATCCGTGTTTTAAAGTTCCATAATAGTCATATAACTGCACAAGCATATCTGCGGAATATGCACGGTCTATCCATTCCGGCACTTCATCAATCGCATAGTCCACTGTCTCACCGGTGATCGCATTACAGAGAACAACACGTCCGATTGTCTCACCACCAAACAGACCGATGTTGAATTTCTTCACCGGACATACCCAGTATGGAACCCCGTCATCGTCAATTTCAAAACTTAAATCATTAAAAATATAGGTTGGATATTTAAAACGCAAATGTCTGTAAATATTTCTGTTGAAATACTCAGATGTGGAATACTTCATCCCTTCCTCTAATTTTACAAGTTCTGTTGTCTGTGTCGCCATATCAATTCGGATATATGCCGGAATTCCCTCTGACTGATTTGTCAGCCATTTGATTGGGTTCGCATAACGAAGCGGTGATACTCTCACCGGCTTATCCCGGTAGTTAATCTGGGTGTAAATATCGTCCACTTCAAACTGAGATACCATATCTACCATACTTCCCATCTTACGGTTTCCGAGAATCGTAGCAGAGTCTTTATCCAAAAGCGGAATCTGATCAAACGATAACTCTTCAATATCTTTCGTGAATTCTCCGTCTTTCACAGTTAAAAGCTTTTGATATTTCTTTGCATTGACAATCGGGGAGGACAGTAATGTTCCCACTCCATAAATCAACACAACGCCTAGCAGAACAAACAGAATTCCCTTCACAACCTTGGACTGCTTAATCTCATCTTTTCCAAGACGCCTTTTCCATATATAATACACCAAAAGCGCCACAATCAGTAAAATGATAAAAATCCAAAATTCTGATGAATGGATATTGATTGCCGGAATGGTTACGTAATAATAAATACATGCCAGCAAAATGACAATCAATATTCCGATAAGTTTCTTACTTGATTTTTTCATAATCTTCTCTCCCTTAAAATTTTCTTCTCCACAAGTTCGATGAAAACAACATTAAAAACGGGAAAATTTCCAATCTTCCGACCAGCATATCAAAACAGAATACAATTTTTGATAACACAGAAAATTTCGCAAAATTCTCAACCGGACCAACCGCAGCAATTCCTGGTCCCACATTATTCAATGTTGTGAGCACGCCGGTAAATGTTGTTGCAAAATCAAAATTGTTGATGGATACAACAAGAACAGATGCTATCACAATAAAAATGTATGCCATAAAATACACATATACCGCATGCATCGTCTCACCACTCACTCTTTTTCCATTGACCTTTACAACACTGACTGACTTCGGATGCAGTGTTTTTTTCACTTCCTGCTTGATACTTTTTAACAAAATTAAAATTCTCGATACTTTCATACCACCACCGGTCGAACCTGCGCACGCCCCGACAATCATGACCATAAGCAGCAAACACTTCGACAGCTCCGGCCAAAGGTTATAATCTGCGGTCCCAAATCCGGTTGTTGTGATAATGGAAGCCACCTGAAATACCGCATAGCGGAATGATTTTAACGGTGTCTCATAAATGTGCATAATGTTGAACGTAATGATAATCGTCGTAGCTGCGATGATTCCCAAATAGGCCCGGACTTCTTCGTTTTTAAATACAGACTTTACATTCTTTAACAGCAACAGAAAATACATATTAAAATTGATTCCAAACAGAATCATAAATACTGTGATCACACCATCTATATATGCGCTGTCATAAAACGCAACACTGTTATTCCTGTTGTTAAACCCTCCGGTTCCAGCAGTACTGAATGCATGGATGACACTGTCATACAGATTCATTCCTCCCGCAAGCAAAAATCCAACTTCTATCAACGTCAGCGCAAGATACATTCCATATAAAATTTTTGCTGTTCCTCTCACCTTGGGAACCAGTTTGTCCGCTTCCGGTCCCGGAACCTCCGCGCGCATCAAGTGCATCGTATTCTTGTCATCTAAAGATGTCAGTACCAGCACAAAGACAAGCACTCCCATTCCGCCGATCCAATGCGTCAGACATCTCCAAAAATTCATGCCCATCGGCAAAGATGCAATATCCGTCAAAATAGTAGAACCTGTTGTTGTAAAACCGGACACAGTCTCAAACAGTGCATCGATATATTTCGGTATCGTTCCCGAAATATAAAACGGAAGTGCTCCGAATACGGACCATAGAATCCATGCCAGCGCCACAATCACAAATCCTTCCTTTGCATAGATCATCGCATTCTCCGGCTTTTTGCGCCCGAAAATCAAAAACAATACCATTAAGACAGCACTTGTGATTAAAAACGCACGCATCGTCTCTTCTCCGTATATCGCGGAAACAATCGCCGGAATCACCATCACAAGCGCCTCTACACCTAACATTCTTCCTAATATAAAACTCGTCATTCTATAGTTCATAATTGCCTCTTCCTCTAACTCAAAATATCTGTGATATCATGAATCTTTCTTTCCAAAGTTACAACTACGACACTATCCCCTACCTGAAGGCTGTCTTCACCATTCGGAATAATAATCTGTCTCTTTCTTCCAATACAGGCGATCAGATTATTCGGCTTGATCGTTATATTCTTAAGCGGTATATTCGTATAATTGTTCTCTTTTCTGATAATAAATTCTAACGCTTCCACCTGACCGTCAACCAGACGATACATCGTCTCCACGTTTGCACTGCGCAAAGAATTCTGTCTTGCACGCACATAACTTAAAATAACATCTGCTGTTGCACTTTTTGCAGATACAATACTATCGATTCCAAGACCTTCGACCATCTGCGCTCTTGTGTCCTCATTTACCTTTGCGATAATCTTATGCACGCCCTGCATCTTTGCAAACAATGCCATAATGATATTCTCCTCGTCCATACCAGTAAGTGAAATAAGTGCATCCGCCTCCCGAATACCTTCCTCGATCAAAAGATCATGATCTGCTGCATCTCCATGAATAATGGTCGCCTTAGGCAGAGACTCACATAACGCTTCGCATTTTTTCAAATCCTGCTCAATAATCTTAACCTGCATTCCCAAAGACAGAAGCTGCTTTGCGAGGTAAAATCCTACGCGTCCACCTCCGCAAATCAAAACTCTTCGGATCTTATTCTTACAATCTCCCAAAGATTTAAAGAAGAGCTCAATCTCCCGATGGGATGCTGCAATGTGAAGCTTATCGCCTTCCTGTGGAACAAACTCTCCGTCCGGAATATAAACTTTCTTTCCTCTTTGTACTGCGCAGACAAGTATCTTAATCTGATATTTCCTATAAATCTCCGCCAGACTGTGACCAATGATCGGATTCCCTGAGCGCAGCATAAATTCAACCAGTTCCACTCTTCCTTTCACAAATGTCTCAATCTTACTTGCCACCGGAAAAATCAGCACTCTTGAAATCTCATTTGCAACTGCCAGTTCCGGATTGACCGCCATACTCAACCTCAAATCTTCTTTCAAAATATCTATCTGCTGATAGTAAATTGGGTTACGCACTCTGGCAATCGTATGTCTCGCTCCCAATCTTCTCGCGATCAGACAACTCAGCATATTGAGCTCATCTGTAGATGCGCATGCAATCACTAAATCTGCATGCGGTACATCTGCTTCTTTTTGCACTTCTGCACTTACACCATCCCCGGTAATACAAATGATATCCAGCTTATTAATCGCCGCCTTTAACTTTCCCGCATTATTGTCAATCAGCACTACATCATAATTGTCTTCAGAGAGTTGCTTTGCAAGTTTATATCCTACTTTTCCATCTCCAATAATTACAATCTTCATCGATATTCCCTCAACTTTTTATTTTCATTCCTCTCGGATTCCCATACAGAATCCAAACAGCATGGCAATTATAGCACCTTTATATCAAAAGTACAATACATTCCCAAAAGGTTGTCCCACACAGATAAAAAGGTAAGGACATCTAAAAATGATGCCCTTACCCGCCTTACTTATTCTTCTGCTGCACGTTTTGCAATCTCTTTTTCCTGCACATCAGAAGGAGCCTGTTCATAGCGTACAAATTCATATTCATAAGCCCCTCTTCCACCTGTCATAGACCGCAGCACGGTGCAGTATCCAAATACTCCTGTCATCGGAATATCCGCTTCGATAATCTGCGCTCCGCCCGCAACCGGCGTCATTCCAAGCACACGTCCACGACGTTTGTTCAGGTCTCCCATCACGTCTCCGGTATACTCATCCGGCACCGTCACTTTAATCTTTGCGATTGGCTCCAATAACACAGGACTTGCTTCCATAAATCCTTTTTTGAACGCCTGCATTGTCGCTGTCTTAAATGCCATCTCAGAAGAATCCACCGGGTGATAAGATCCGTCATATAAAACTGCCTTCACACCTACAACCGGATATCCTGCCAAAGGTCCTTTCAGTACAGATTCCTGCAAACCTTTTTCTACTGCCGGGAAGTAATTCTTTGGAACTGCTCCGCCAACTACAATCTGTTCAAATACATATGGTGTCTCTAAATCTCCGGAAGGTTCAAATTTCATCTTTACATGACCGTATTGCCCATGCCCTCCAGATTGTTTTTTATATTTTGTATCTACATCTGAATTCTTTCGGATAGTCTCTCTGAAAGCAACTTTCGGTGTCTCCAAATCCACATCTACTTTGTAACGGCTTGCAAGCTTGCTCACAACAATCTCTAAATGTTGATCTCCCATACCATACAATAACGACTGACGATTCTCACTGTCATTTACCGCTCTCAACGTCACATCTTCTGCCATCATCTTTGCCAGCGCCTGAGATACCTTATCTTCATCTCCTTTTGCCTTTACAACATATTTCATATATGTATAAGGTGTGGAATATTCTGTCTTTCCGAACAGAACCGGCGTATTCTTTGTAGAAAGTGTATCGCCTGTCTTTACGCCAGAAAGTTTTGCGATCGCACCGATATCACCTGCGTGTAATTCTGAGACTTCCACCGGTTTATTTCCCTGCATCGTATATAATTTCCCAAGTTTCTGTTCCGTGTCATTCTCTGTGTCAAACAGTGTATCTTCGCCTTTTAAGACACCCGAACATACTTTTACAAATGAATATTTTCCAATAAACGGATCTACCATTGTCTTAAACACATATGCCGTCTTCGCTTTTGCGAAATCATAATTTGCTTCAAAAATATCATTTGTCTTGCGGTTGATCCCCACACAAGTTCTCTTATCCGGGCTAGGGAAGAAACGCACAATGTCAGACAACAAATTTGCCGCTCCCTGCGCCTCTATATTTGATCCCATCGCAACAGGTACGATATCCCCATCCATTACTTCCGTGCGCATCGCAGAACGAATCTCTTCAATTGAAAATTCTTCTCCTGCAAAATATCTTTCCATAAAGTCTTCACTCGTCTCGGCAACCGCCTCCATCAGTGAATCTCTTAAAAGCTGTAAGTTTGGCAAACAATATTCCGGAATCTCACACTCCTCTCTCTGCCCGATACCTGTATATCTTCTTCCGGCATTCTTGATGACGTTGATATACCCTACAAGCTTTTCATTCTCACGAATCGGCTGGAAATGCGGCGCAATCTTCTTTCCGTATCTTGCCGTCAAATCTTCCACAACCTGCCGGAAACTTGCATCATCCACATCCATCTCTGTCACATATACCATTCTCGGAAGATTATATTTGTCACATAACTCCCACGCTTTTTCCGTTCCTACTTCTACTCCTGCTTTTCCTGAAACAACAATTACGGCTGCATCCGCTGCACTTACCGCTTCTTCTACTTCTCCAACAAAATCAAAGTATCCCGGTGTATCCAAAATATTGATCTTTGCTTTTTCCCATTCAATCGGGATCAGACTTGTACTAATCGAAAACTCTCGTTTTTGTTCTTCTTTATCAAAATCACTAATCGTGTTATGGTCTGTTATCTTGCCCATTCGATTGGTTGCTCCTGATACATAAGCCATTGCTTCGACTAAACTAGTTTTTCCGCTGCCTCCGTGTCCTAAAAGTACCACATTTCTAATTTCGTCTGTTCTGTAAACTTTCATATTTTGCTGCCTCCTTATTTTTGTAGTTTCTCATGTGTATATTGTACTAAAATTTCCACAAAATTACAACTCTTTTATTAAATTTATACAATTTATTTGTCTTTTACTTTAGTGTACAATAATTGATAAGTGAAAATAAAGAAAGGACAGCAAATATTATGAACAAACCTTACAAAATCGGGTTTATCGGGCTTGGATTGATTGGCGGTTCCATCGCCCGTGCGATCCGTCAGTATTACCCTGATTCCGAGATTATCGCCTTTGACAAAAGCAGAGAGACACTCGCGCTCGCCACGCAGGAATCTGTAATCAACGTAGCCTGCACTTCCATCGATAACAACTTTTCCAACTGTCACTATATTTTCCTATGTGCACCGGTCTCATATAACACTGCGTATTTAAAGCAGATCAAACACTATGTTACCAAAGACTGTATTCTCACTGACGTAGGCAGTGTAAAGACTTCGATTCACGAGGAGATCATCGCTCTTGATATGGAAGAAAATTTTATCGGAGGACATCCAATGGCTGGTTCTGAGAAGTCCGGTTTTTTAAATTCCAAATCGATGCTGATTGAAAATGCGTACTTCATCCTGACTCCATCTTCGACCGTATCGCAAGATAAAGTGACTGCATACAGCACTTTTGTAGAATCGTTAAAAGCACTTCCGGTCATCTTGGATTACAAAGAGCACGATCTGATCACCGGAACAATCAGCCATCTGCCACATATCATTGCATCCACCTTAGTCAACTTTGTAAAGGATACGGATACAAAAGATGAGTTAATGAAACAGCTTGCTGCAGGAGGATTTAAGGATATCACAAGAATTGCCTCTTCTTCTCCGACAATGTGGCAGCATATCTGTCTGAAAAACGGAGACAATATTGTCAAAATTTTGGACGCTTACATTGACATGTTAAAAAATGCAAGAGATTCTGTCGCAGAAAGCTCCGAGCAAAAATTATATGATTTATTTGAGACATCTAAAAATTACCGGAATTCCATTCCGGAAGGTTCCTCCGGACCGATCAAAAAAGTGTTTGCGATCTACTGCGATATCATCGACGAAGCAGGGGGAATCGCAACAATTGCGACCATACTTGCATCAAACAATATCAGCATCAAAAATATCGGCATTATACATAACCGTGAATTTGAAGAAGGCGTTCTGCGTATTGAATTTTACGACGAATCTTCTTCCCATAATGCAACTGAATTGCTGCAAAAATACCGCTATATTGTATACGAACGTTAAAAAGACGGGATTCCCGTCTTTTTTTCTTGCACAATATACTAATCATAAAATTCCGTTAAACAGTTTTATCAATACCGGAACCGCTGCCGAACAGATAATTCCATTCAAAACTGCCATCATCACCACTTCTCCTGATGTATATTTCATCAGCATCGGAAGTGTCGTATCCTCACTCGTAGCTGCTGCCGGAGCAATCGCCGCATATCCGTTAAAATATTTTACTACAACCGGTATGATCATAAACGAGAAGATTTCCCGCAAAAGATTACATAGAAACGCAATCGTACCAATTTTTGCACCTGCAAGCTCCGTCACCAGAACTCCAGAAAGACTGTACCAGCCAAGCCCCGACACAATCATCAGACTGTCCCGTAAGCTTTCCCCTAAAAACAGACTGCACACAACACCTCCAAAAATGCTTCCCAAAATAACTCCTATTGGAATCAATAAGATTTTCACATGATGCTCTCTTAATTTCTGGAATACACCTTTGTTCGCTCCAACACTGATTCCGACAGAGAACATCAGCACATACAACACATGTTCTGAGTGTCCGGTCAGAAAATCAATTATATCCTTCGGAAGAATTCCATTTCCCAAAAGCACTCCCGCTGCCAGACAGCACACTGCGATCACAACCATCATATTTCCTTATCCTCCTTACTTTTCATAAATACTTTCGTAAGTCCATAGACGATCAAAGTAGATCCTGCCACCGCAGACAACATATAGAGCACACTCTTCCAGCCAAGTTCTGCCAGTTCATTAAAAAAGTTTTCTCTGCTTCCAAGCGAGACTCCCATAATAAAAATCAAAATCCCGGTTAAAACAATCTGAAGCACTCCATTTACCTTCAATGTTTTCTTCAAATTCAGTTTCATACCGATAATAACTCCAAGCATCATAATTACAAGTATTAACATATTTCCTCCAACTAGTAGTATTTTACGCACACCTGTTTTCCCATCTTCCTTGCCACCTCCTGAAGCTGTTCTACCAGATTCATTCGGATACTTAAGTCAAATGGAAGATTGGAATTTTGGTGCGCTTCATTCGTTGCCGTCCCCACAAATAAATGAATGTCCGTACATTCTTCGATTAACAGCCTTGCAAGTCTGGACGCTCCATTATCCGCATCCAACTCATCAAAAAATTCCACGTCAAAATCATCTCTCTCATATTTCTTGAGCAGTTTTAATGCTTTTCCAAGTGTCAGAACTCCCTCTGTCACCAAATCCAAACCTTCAATCGCAGCAGTCGGCGGCACTGATGAATCTTGATAATTCACCGATGTGACAATGTTTTTCTGCAAAACGCGCGCCATAATATTTGCGCTCGTCCCTCCTGACACAACCTTTGTTCCCTCTTCTGACATAAATTCCCGCACCATACGCTCATCATCATCTTTGCTTTTTGGCGGACCGGTAAAAATGTTCACGATTTTTCGATTGATCACACGCATGACTGCAATCGTCGTGTCATCACCCGGACGGTGGGCATACAATTCATTGCACAGATCACTCAAAAGAACGGTCAATCTCGAAGCAGAAAGTGTGTTTTTTGTGCATTTCAGCGTATATTCTGCCATCTCGTTCCACGTCCAGCTCAAATTCATAAGCTCTCCTTCTCCGGCGTAGATCACACCATCACTCATCAAAACAAAGCAATCATTGAGCTTTACCTGAAAACGATATTCACGTATTGTTTTCCCTTCGATTATACGTTCTTTGTACGGATAATCCACAATCTTTTTATCCCGGATAAAAATGCAGCTTGGATTGTCAAATTCGACAAGATACGCTTCTCCATTGTGAGCAATCTGAAGAATGCTAAACGTTGCATACGCCACTTCCCGCACTTTGCAGATCGGCAGGGTCTTTGCGATCGTCTCCACCGCAAGCTCAATGGAAGCCCCATCCCGAAACATTGTCTTTAGGATTTTTGAAGTGAGTGTTGCAAGTATGTTCGCTTTCACACCGCTTCCCATTCCATCAGCCAAAATCAAAACGTCTGCCTTATCCGTCTTCAGCACCTCCACCTTATCTCCGCAGAGTTCTTCCTGATATTTGTTCAGACTTTTCCACGCAACATCCACACTAACACTCATGCTACTCCTCCTCATCCATCAGGATTGAATCCCGTAATTTCGTAAGCGTAACCTTTGTCTCCGCCGTTGTTTCTCCTAAAAGTCCCGCAATTTCCTGCGCCACCATCATCTGCTTATCAATAACCTTCTGTGCAGCATCGATCGTCTCCATCTTTAAACGGTACCGCTTTTCCTTCGCCTTCTCCTCTTTCGTGATATCCTGATAAATGACAAGCACTGATGTAAGATTCGGAATATACACAATTTTTTCTTCCGCCTTCAAGTGAATCTGCGGTAAATCTACTTTTTTACTCATAATAGACTGTTTCGTTTCAAGCACCATCTCGATATCTTCCGTCTCGATAAACTCGAATATGTATCGCTCCAGCGCTTCTTCCCTGCTGACTCCCAAATACTGCTGCGCCATTCGGTTGCACTCTCGAATCCGCATCTCATCATCTATGATGAAAATCAGATTCGGTGTCACATCCAGCACAATATTCGACATCGATTCTGCCTGTGCAATCGCATACGGAAGACACATCCCAAGTTCTGCCTTCTTCTGAAATACCGCTGTCGCTTTCGCCCGACAGGTCGAATACCCGCATGCACCACAATTCAATTCATCCTCTTTTTTATACTTTCCGATTGCCTGCAGCAATTCTGTCAATTCCTCCTCTGTCGGAACTTGTTCGTGCTGACTGCGATCCAAAAATGTTTTTTGCATTGATATGCAATCATATGGAATATCCTCGGAAGCGGGCGCATGTTCCACCTGTGCTTCAATCTGCACCTTCGCTTTCACAAAAGAATTCTGCCACTGGTCCGATGCAGGTCCTTTAATACAGCCTCCGTCACATACATTTGCCTCGATAAAGCAGTGGCTGAGTTCCTCCTTCTCCATGCTTTTAAATAGTTCCATACAGGCATCCAGACCGTCCACGTAAAGTTTGTGATATGTATCCTTCATCTCTTTCTGTTCCATCACCGACTTTACAATTCCTCCTCCAACCGGATAAATGCGGTTGATCCTCGGATCCGGATTTCCAAACGGCTTCTCTTCGCATTCCGATATTGTGATTCCTTCTGCCTTCAGCCATCCGCCAAGCTCCTCAAATGTCAGAATTGCATCGACAGCCCCAAACACCCTGTCATCCCCAACTGCCTCTTCTTTTTTTGCAATGCAAGGCCCTAAAAAAACAACCTTCACATCCTCACCATAAATCTTTTTGATCAGTCTCCCATGCGCGATCATCGGAGATACTACCGGAGTCATATATTTTGTCAGACTTGGGTAGTATTTTTCGATCAGATCATTCACACTTGGGCAGCAGGTTGTAATCAGGTTTTTCATCGTTCCTTCTTCCAGGAGTTTCTGATATTCACGTGTGACAAGCGCCGCTCCCTCTGCCGTCTCGCGCACTTCAAAAAAACCAAGCTTTAACAGTGCATCCACAACCTGCCCCGGATTTTTATACTCCAACACACCAAGATAAGACGGCGCAATAGAAATCACGGTTTTCATCCCCTGTCTCAGATACCCTTTGACACGCTCCATATCACTCGCAAATGTTTTCGCATTCTGCGGGCAAACTTCCAGACAATGCCCACAGTGAATGCAGGCTTCCCGAATAATATGCGCCTGTTCATTCCGGACTGAAATTGCTTTTACACTGCAATTTCGAACACATTTATAGCAATGCCTGCAATTTGCATCCTGAAAATCAATCACTTTCATTTTCAATCTTCTCCCCTTTCCCAGAGTCGCATTTTCTTCTTTTTAGTATACTCAATTTCTCCGGTTCCCGCAAGGAAAACCCCTTCATACCGCTACCGATATGAAGGGGTTCTCTCATTCTTAATTATCGTCTTTTTTTCTACGTCCCAAGATATAGCCGCTCGCTAAAATCATGGATGAGAACATGCCAAACACGCTTGTCGGATCTCCTGTTTTTACCGGTTTCTTGTTGTCTGGTTTGTTTTTATCCGGTTCTGTTGGAGTCGTCGGCTTCGTAGGTGTTGTTGGCGTTGTAGGTGTGGTAGGTGTTGTTACTTTCTTAAGTGCTCCACACATCTCATTCAACACTTTTAACGCTTGATCGACATCGTCCTGCGTTGCATTCTCATTTTTCAATACCGCATTGGCTTCTTCAAATGCTTTCGCAAATCCTTCCCAGCTTGCCTCTGTGTAATCTTTTTCATTTAGTTTGCTGCACTCATCTACCTTTGCCTGCAGCGCTGTCTTGTCTACTTCCGGCTGAGGATCCGGTGTCTCTGCCACTTCCAGCTTACCATATGCTTCTTCCAAGCTTTGAAGCATTGCATCAACCGTTTCCTGTGTTGCTTTCTCATCTGCTAATACCGCATTTGCATCTTCCAATGCGTCTACAAATGCCCCCCAGCTCTCTTGTGTATAAATATCGGAATCTAACTTACTGTACTCATCCACTTTTGCCTGCAATTTACTCTTATCTACTTCCGGAGTCTCAGGCTCTGTCGGTTTTTCTTTGAGACCTGCAATCGCGTTCTTCAAAGTCTCTGTCGCCTGATCCACAGCCTCTTGTGTCGTCGCATTCTCTTTTACATTTTTCGCATTGTCATATGCTGTTTTAAACGCATCATAAGACTCTGTTGTATACTTATCTTTATCCTGTTCTTTTCCTGCTGCAATCACAAGTTGTTCATCCAATGCTTTATAATCGAGTTCTTCTGTAGGCTCACCTTGTACTACTACATTCACGCTCGCCTTTTTATTCTCTGCATTTGCAACTGCATTTAAACTCAGTGTTCCTTCCAACACATATGTATCTACTTTACCGGTATCTAGATTATCTGTATTCCATGTCACCGGAACAAGTACTTTGATTGTGTCAGTCATTTCTTCCACTGCAACCTGAATTCCATTTACAGCCGGAAGCTTCGCAGCATCAAATTCACTGTCTTTCTCAATCAGGATATCTGTATTTGCAGACACACTCTGTACAGAGGATTTCTCATATACATATCTGCCAAGCACTTCTGCCTCATTGATTCCAACGCCGTGTCCACCTGCCACATTGTTCAATTCCTTAAAGAACATTCTCACATAGCGTGCTGAAACTGGAGTTTCAAATGTAATCTCATCAGTCGGATTCACCGGACCGTTATGTTCTTTTGATAAAGTCTTCACCGTTGTCCAGTTCTCATTGTCATTGGATACCTGCACCTCATAATCTGTAGGATATACTTTATTGAAGTATGATACCTTCAAACCGTCAATCAGATTCATCTGCTCCCCAAGATCAATTGCAAACCATGCATCGCCAATGTCCTGTGCCTCATCACCTGTTCCACTCTTGATAAGATCACTGTCCCATTTTGTGGATGCATTTCCATCATTGATGGATTCCTTGACGCCATTGCTTGTACCAGATACCGTCACTGGTTTTTTCAATCCAATATTCTGCTTTTCTGTCACTTTCACTTGAAGTGCGTTTACTGCCTCCTGCAATTTTGTAGTCGCCTTTGTCACCTCGTCCTGTGTCGCACTTGCATTCTCTGCAACTTTCTTTGCCTCTGCAATGACTGCTTTTAAGCTTTCCTTGGAAGCTTTCGTATACTCTTTGGATTCTGCTTTTCCTTCTGCTTCTTTGATCGCCTCATTTAAAGCAGTCTTGTCTGTCACCTCATCCTTTTTCTCTTTTCCGTAAATCTCAAACTCTGTGATTCCGACACCATTTCCGGCTGCGGCTGAGTTCAATTCCTCAAAGAAAAGGCGAACATATCTGGCTGTCAGAGGAGTCTCTAAATCAATTGTTTCTACCGGATGTGCTGCTCCATTCGGATTTTTGGAAAGTTCTTTTACAGTTGTCCAGTTTTGAGCATCATCCGATGTCTGAAGTTCCCACTTTGTTGGGTAGATCAGATTATAGAAACGTACTACAATCTGATTCATAGTATATTCTTTTTCTGCTCCAAGATCGACGTAAATCCATGAGTTTTCTTTTGCGTTATTACCTTTGATGAAATCACTGTCCCATTTTGTTTCGGTATTCGCATCATTTACATTATTTTTATCTCCAGCAGTCGTTCCAGAAACTTCTACTTTTTTACCGATTGCAATATTCTGTTCAATTTCCTCACCATTGTCTACGATAATTGGATCTACATACTCTCCGATATCGTCAGATGCATTTTCTCCGGTTGTAATTGCCAGTTCATGAATTGAGGCTTCACTTTCTTTAGTCCATTTAATGCTAATCTCTGAAATTGGTCCCACATCTTTTGTATCAAATTTTGCAATGACATCTTTCACTGTTCCCAGTTTTTGCTCACCCTTTGGAGTTGTTACATACAAATCACCTTCACCGGCTGCACCCTGTAACACAGAAATCTGTGTAATGTTTGTATTTTCTGTCACACGATATTTAATATAGTCACCGGACTTTGTCTTTTTATTGAACAATGTACTGATGTCATTATCAATCACGGCTCCCACATCACCTGACATGTTGCTTGTGATCTGCGCCGCCGCTACGCCGCCTTCTGTCTTTTTATTAATCTGAATCTCATGTAGCTTCAATTTATCATTTCCGTTACCTGTAAAGTAAAGTCTTAGATATCTTGCTTTTGCACCTTTCGCATCACCGCGCACATAGCGATAAGGAACTTCCATAACAGAATTGTCATTTTCAACTGTCGCCACATCTGTCCAGTCTTTATTGTTTTCTGAAATCTGAATCTTTGCATTGTACAGACGCTGTAATCCGTCTGAGGTTACTGCCTCCACATCATACACTTCAATCGTTTTTCCCAAATCAAATGTAATATAAGAATCTTTCGCCGGATTTTCTTTTGTCAAAATATAAGTAGAAAGATTGCCATCAAATACATTTGTATACGTCCCTTCACTCAAACCATTTTTAATTGTTGACTGTAACAATTTTGCTTCTGGCTTCAGGCTCTTGATATCCATTCCAATCTTTGTTATATCCACTGTCACATCTTTTTCTGAATTGTTTCTCAATCTTAAATATTTTACTCCGGCAAGGTCTTTGACCTCTTTTGCCTCTGACCAATTCAATGCATCAAATGAATATTCAAATACAAGACCTTCCTCTGCCGATACTTCTTTTACGAATGATTTTGCCGCTTCCGGTGTCTCTAGTTTAATACCAACATAATTATTTGGTTTCAATGTAACACCTTTCAAATTGCGAACGCTAATCTCTGTTCCCTCAATTGTCAGAGGTGTCTTTTTCAATGCATCAACGTTAGTGTAGACTCTGTCATGTTCTTCCACTTTTTTGTTCACTGTAAATTCTCTTACATATGTCCAATAATCCGGTTTCCCATTATATCCTGCTGTCTTCAGATAATATCTCACATATCTCGCTTTCACATTGAGTCCATCTGCCGTAATACGGTCTCCATCCACTTTTGCATCAATCTTTTCCCATGTTTCTCCGTCTTCTGAATATTGTAATTCTGCATCATGGAAAATGTCATGGTGTCCGTCTTTTTGTGCCTGCAAAATAGATACATCTGTCACAGTGGTAACTCTTCCAAGGTCTAATCCATAATAATCGCCCGCCTGCTGTTTTACCTGCCATGAAACATAAGTTGTCTCATCTCCATCATACATCTTCTTCGAATCAGCAGTTTCGGTCACTTCTGCTCCGCCCATTTTCGCATATAATGTTGGTGAAATTGTAGTGTCTCCCGGGTTTAAAATCGGTGTTAACTGATTTTTTGCTGCATTGATTGCCTTTGCCACAAACGGCGCAAGTCTCTTGCTTCCTGCTTTTGCATATACATTCGGCAAATCTTCTGCTGTAAGATAGGTATACATTGTGTTGTAATATTTGCTTGCACTGCTTAGTTTTGTCCAGGCCGTTGTAGTATCTCCATTTTCTAAAGCAATCAAACTCTCCAATGCGCCTTTTCCTGCACTTGCCACATCATTTAATGATTTCAGCCAAGGCGTCAATTCTTTTACCAAATTTTTATTTGCACAATTTTTTTCAAAATCTTTGACTGCATTCAGGATATTATCAAATTCCGCTAAAATTGCTTTCGCATCTTCATTTTCTTTAATTGGCTTTCCTGCATTTACAAGCTTTTGCACTGCATCTAATTTTTCTTTCAAATACTCTGACTCATTAAATCCAGGAACTCTGGATGAGCCAGGTGCATTTGCTACGTTTCTCGCAATCGTAAGATAAGAATCTTTTACCTCAGGCTGCAAATAATTAAATGCGCTCTCCCAAATTTCATTTGCATGTTCAGAATATTTATTATTGTTCCATACCAATGACGCCAACTGATACAAGCCCACCTCATTTGAATATGCAAATCTGCTTGGGTTTGAGTGGAAACCTGCAAGTCCCGTTACATTGTCTCTCGCATAATATGTGATATCACCAAGATAAATTCCTGATTTCGCATGCTCATTTACCGGATAGTTCAACCAGAAGTCCGGATCATGATTTGTCTTTTCTTTCAAAAAGTTTACCGTTTCCTGTGTGATTGGTGAGTTTACATCATCACCGGTCCAGTAAATATGAATGTCATCATTCAAATTCTTTAAAGCTGTTAACTCCGCACCATTACCTGACCATGCCTTGTTATAACCCTGTGGACAGTATGTAATCGGCTGGCAACCTTTCTTTTTTAAATCTTCATTCAATCTATTCAGCACAGTCACAACCATGTCATTGTTTCCGCCACCAAAGTCATCATTCAATATATCAAATTTACGAACACCAATTTTATACAACTGTTCCAGCTTTGCCATTAATTTCTGATACTGTGTTTCGTACTTTGCATCTGATATACTTGAAAATGATTTAAAAAAGTTACCAAGGTGAATAGACCATACAAAATCTACTTTTGTCTCTTCGGCTTTCTTTACTAACTTTTCAAATTCTTTTATTGTTTCATCCGGATATAGCTGATCCCATTTGCTTGTATGATATGCATCTCCCTTCGGTGCATAGACATAGCTGTTCATCTTATAGTCTTTGGCAAATTCCATCAGATTTTCACGCTCATCAAAGTTCCATGCACCATAGAAACCTTCGATGTATCCTCTCGTCGCCACAGTTGCATAGTCTTCAATATGCGCATCCAAAAATTTCTTTCCTGAGAAAGAAGAGAACATCATCTGCAGAGTCGCAACACCATGAAAGGTTGCATCCGTATCTTTTCCTTCAATGACAATATCTTTCTTTTGTGCATCTGCATCAAGCACATAGGCATCCGGCTTTTTGTAAAATTCTGCATTTGGCTCGTTGATTTTATTTTCTTTCATATAACTATCAGCTGCACCGTTTGTTTGTTCCACGCCGAGGATGATATTTGTTTTTTCATCATCTACGTTCTCAGATTCTTTATATCCAACTTTATACTTGTCCAGTACTTTTTTTACAAAGTTTTTGGTAGCCTCATCCACTCCGTTCTCTGCAACAATCGTTACCTCTCCACTTTTCAGTTCAAATGACTGTGTTGTTTGTGGATACGTCACCTTCTGCGGAAGCGGGTAAATTGCATATGCATTCGGATTTTTAGAACACTCTGTCTGCTCTGTAGGCACTGTTGGCGTCGTTTCCTCATTCTTCTTTGCAGCAGCTGCCGGAAGAACAGAGGTTGCTGTCATCGCGCAAACTAACGCTGCACTTGCTACACGTAAGGATTTTCGTTTCTTTTTCATATTTTTGCTCCTCTCGTTTCTTTTTTCACATACAATTCATTATATCATATTTACAATTTCTTCCAAAGAGTTTTTTTATTTTTAGATATATTGTATAAATACGATTTTTTTTTTGGTACAAACAGACAAAAGACAGATTGCCGTGTAACAATCACCATTGTCTTATCACATAGCAATCTGCCTTTTATCATTACTAGATGGAATTAATCGTTCTCTTTATATAAGATGTATGTAAAATCTCATGCGCTTTTTGGCTTCCCGGTCTTCCCAGAAATTCTTCATATAATTTCTGAATCGAAGGATTCTCATGCGATTTTCGAATTGCTTTTTTGGCATCGTTGTCATACAGTACTTTCGCACGTGCCGCTCTCACATCGGTAAAGTTTCTTACATCCGCAGAAACTTGTGGCTGTCCACCGCCATTTACACAGCCTCCCGGACATCCCATAATCTCAATGAAATGATAGTCTGCTTCTCCTGCATTGACTTTGTCAAGCAGCTCTTTTGCGTTTTGCAGTCCGGATGCGACTGCTACTTTCACATCCATTCCCGCTACATTGTAAGTCGCTTCTTTAATTCCATCTGTTCCTCGTACATCTTCAAAGTCCACTTTTGCGAGTTCTTCTCCCGTAAGCGTCTCCACCGCCGTCCGAAGTGCCGCTTCCATAACACCACCGGTTGTGCCAAAGATTACCGCTGCTCCTGTTGATTCTCCGAGCGGATCATCAAAATTCTCTTCCGGAAGTCCTGTAAAATCAAGTCCTGTACGTTTGATCAGTCTTGCAAGCTCTCTTGTTGTAATAGCAATATCCACATCCGGTACCCCCGCCGCATTCTGATCCTCGCGTCCAATTTCAAATTTCTTTGCAGTGCAAGGCATCACACTCACACACACGATATCCTTTGGATCCATCCCCGTCTTTTCCGCATAATAGGTCTTTGTAATTGCTCCAAACATCTGCTGCGGTGATTTACAGCTCGACAGATTCTCTGTCATATCCGGAAAATAATGTTCACAGTATTTGATCCATCCAGGTGAGCAGGAAGTAATAAGTGGAAGTACACCACCATTTTGTACTCTGTCTATAAATTCACGCGCTTCTTCCATAATAGTGAGATCTGCACTGAAATCCGTGTCAAACACTTTGTCAAATCCGATTCTTCGAAGTGCTGCCACCATTCTGCCCTCCACGTCAGTTCCAATCGGATATCCAAACTCTTCTCCCAATGCCGCTCTTACGGAAGGCGCTGTCTGCACTACAACATGTTTTTCCGGATCGGCAATCGCATCTAACACTTCATCTATATAATCCTTTTCTTGAAGAGCCCCAGTCGGACAGACTGCAATACACTGTCCACAAGACACACAGCTTGTATCTCCAAGCCCCATCTCAAACGCCGATCCAATACTCGTTGCAAACCCTCTGTGATTCGGTCCAATCACACCGATTCCCTGTACTTTCTCACAGACTGCCGAACATCGTCTACACAAAATACACTTATTGTTATCCCGAATCATATGTGCCGCCGTTACATCTAATTCATACCCATTTTTCTCACCATCAAAATAGTCTTCCTCTGCAACTCCAAGTTCACGGCACAACTGCTGCAATTCGCAGTTCCCACTTCTCACACAAGAGAGACATTTTCTGTCATGCGCAGACAAGATTAACTGCAGAGTCTTCCTTCTTGCCTCCAACACTTTCGGTGTATTCGTCCATATCTCCATCCCATCACCGATTGGATGTACACAGGATGCAACCAAAGTCTTTGCACCTTTTACTTCCACCACACAGATTCGACATGCCCCGATTTCATTAATCTCTTTCAAGAAACAGAGAGTAGGTATTTTGATTCCAGCCAAATGTGCTGCTTCCAAGATTGTAGACCCCACCGGCGCCGACACGGCTCTGCCATTTAATTTTATCGTTACATTTTCCATCATCTTACCTCCCCTATTACTCTTTATAAATAGCACCAAACCGGCATTTTTCCATACATGCTCCACATTTGACGCATCTAGACTGGTCAATCATATGTACTTCTTTTACCGAGCCAATAATCGCATTGTTCGGACATGTTCTTGCACAAAGTGTACAGCCTTTACATTTATCCGCATCAATTTTGTATTGCAACAACTCTTTACAGACTCCCGCAGGACATTTTTTATCTACGATATGTGCAATATATTCGTCCCGGAAATAGCGCAGAGTAGAAAGTACCGGATTTGGAGCTGTCTGTCCAAGTGCACAGAGCGAGTTATCCTTTAAGTGATAACAAAGTTCCTCCAATTTATCCAAATCTTCCATGGTTGCCTGCCCCTTTGTAATCTTATCCAAAAGTTCCAGCATACGTCTTGTGCCGATACGGCAAGGTGTACATTTCCCGCAGGACTCATCTACCGTGAATTCCAAAAAGAATTTTGCAATATCCACCATACAAGTATTCTCATCCATAACAATCAGACCACCTGATCCCATCATGGATCCAATTTCCATCAAGTTGTCGTAATCGATCGGAACATCAAGATGTTCTGCCGGAATGCATCCGCCTGACGGTCCTCCCGTCTGAGCCGCCTTGAATTTCTTTCCATTCGGAATTCCTCCGCCGATTTCTTCCACAATTTCACGAAGTGTCGTTCCCATCGGAATCTCCACAAGTCCGGTATTATGAATTTTACCACCTAACGCAAACACTTTTGTTCCTTTTGATTTTTCTGTTCCCATACCCACAAACCATTCCGGTCCCTTTAAAATAATCTGCGGAATATTTGCCCAGGTCTCCACATTATTTAAAATCGTCGGTTTTTGGAATAAACCTTTCAATGCAGGGAATGGGGGACGCGGTCTTGGCTCACCACGATTTCCTTCAATGGATGTCATCAATGCCGTCTCTTCTCCACAGACAAACGCTCCCGCTCCCAGTCTCAAATCAATATCAAAATCAAATCCGCTTCCAAAAATATCTTTGCCAAGCATTCCGTATTCTCTCGCCTGACGAATTGCGATTTCCAGACGTTCAATTGCGATCGGATATTCCGCACGCACATAGATGTACCCTTGTGACGCCCCGATTGCATACCCTGCAATTGTCATTGCCTCCAACACAACATGAGGATCCCCTTCAAGCACCGAGCGATCCATAAACGCTCCCGGATCTCCTTCATCGGCATTACAACAGACATATTTTTGTTCTGCCTGATTGCCTTTTGCAAATTTCCATTTCAACCCCGTCGGGAAACCTGCTCCTCCGCGTCCTCTCAGTCCACTGTCCAAGATAACCTGAATGACGTCATCCGGTGTCATCGTCGTCAAGACTTTTCCAAGAGCCTCGTATCCGCTCGTCCCTATGTATTCTTCAATATTTTCCGGATTGATCACGCCACAGTTGCGAAGCGCAATTCGCTTTTGTTTCTTATAAAATTCCGTCTCTTGAAGCGGCAGTATTCCATCTTCACTGACCGTCTCCTGATATAAAAGACGAGAAACAATTCTTCCGTTTAACAAATGTTCCGATACGATTTCCGGAATGTCCTCTTCTTTTACCATGGAATAAAATGCGCCCTCCGGATAAACGATCATAATCGGCCCCAACGCACACAGCCCGAAACATCCTGTTTTCACGACTCCAATCTCATTTTCCAGACTATTTTTTCGAATCTCTTCATGCAGTTTTTCAATAATTTTCTTGCTGCCGGAAGAAGTACACCCGGTACCTCCGCAGACCAACACATGCTTGCGATACGGGTTATCTTCTGTCCAGACTCCGTCTTCTGAACGAAACTCTACCTGTCCCCGCATCTTTTCTTTGATTGCTTTCAATTCTTCCAGTGACTTCATGCATATCCTCCATTTCTATTTTCATACGATCCTAATCATATTTTGCTAAAATATCATCTATGTCATCTACAGTCAAACGTCCGTAGACATCATCATTTACCATCATGACCGGCGCAAGACCGCATGCCCCGACACATCGACAGGCATCCAGTGAAAATTTACCGTCAGGTGTACATTCCCCACCCACGATTCCAAGCTTTTCCATCAGATAATTATAAATATCCCCGGAACCTTTTACATAACATGCCGTGCCAAGACAGACTGAAATGCGATATCTTCCTTTTGGATTGAGCGTAAACTGTGAATAAAACGTTGCAACTCCATATATTTTCTCCAACGGAATCTTCGTCTCATTTGAAATCATTGTCTGCACTTCTATCGGAAGATACCCATATATTTCCTGAGCCTTTTGCAAAATGGGCATCAAAGCACCTTTATCATCCTTCAATTCCGCAATCACCTGCAATAACGCCTCTTCCTGCTCTTTTGTTCCATGAAACGGAACCCCTCCTGTTTTAGAACACATCCTGAAACCTCCTTTTACTGTAGTTTTCCGTTCTGCACCTTGTGCATCTCGATATACCACTTCATATTAACACAGATTTATGCAAAAATCCATATTTAAGCACTTTTCTTTTATGTATTTTTACCATTATTTTAATTTATTTTTGATAGTTTTTGTAATTTTATACAAAATTCTGAAATTAGACAGGATTTAAAAGACAATAATAAAAAAGAAACCTTGTACAAATCTTACTAGAAGAATCTACAAAATTTCTTTTTAGATAAAAATAAATTATCATCAAACTATTCCGGATGCTATCCGCCTAAAGTTACATCTTGTTTGTCATACCACCTGATTGCTTTATCAAAATCTCTTTCTTTATAATCCGGCCAAAGATTTTCTACCACATAGAAATCTGCGTAGACTGACTGCACAGGCAGCATCCCCGACAATCTTCTCATATTTCCCCAACGAATTACCAAATCAATTCTGGAAATATCCTTCGAATGTATTTGAGTCATTACATCGTTCTCTTGCTCCATACCCTCTTTTCTTATCGCGCTCAAATCCCATTCCCAGCCGTAATTCACAAGAAAATTCACCTTGATATCAGCAATTCCGATTTCCTTTCTCTGTGTATATTTCAAAAGTTCTTCCGGAAAATGTACTGAGCTCGAATCTCCCACAACCAAGAGCGATACATTCCCTTCTTTTTGAATCAGCCGCACTGCATCTACGCACGCTTTTTTAAATGCATTTTGCTGCACTTTCGGCCGTTTACAATTGTCCACAGTAAACCCATAATACGTAATTTCCGCGACTCCATACTCCTTTGCTTTGCGCAGCACTTCAAGTCCCGGGTTCAGTCCGTGCTGATAGCCATCTTTTTTCTCCATCTGATGTTGTGTCGCCCATCTCCTATTTCCATCCGGTATAATTGCAATATGTTTTGGAATCCTCAACGCAGTCCCTCCTAAATTTTTATACAAGGACTATTCCCATAATAAACGATATTTATTCCAATCACATAGAAAAGCCCCGGAACTTCAAGTTCCGAGACTTCATTTTTCACCGTCTATTTAATAAACATCGCATCCCCAAAGCTGAAAAAACGGTATTTTTCTTTCACAGCCTCCTCATAAGCCGAGAGCACCTGTTCTCTTCCTGCCAATGCAGATACCAACATGACCAATGTAGACTCCGGCAAATGAAAGTTCGTGATCAGGCAATCTAACACCTTAAATTCATACCCCGGATAAATGAAAATCTCCGTCCAGCCATTCGTCGCATGAAGTTTTCCATTTTTATCTGCAGCAGATTCAATTGTTCGACAACTTGTTGTTCCGACACAAATTACGCGATGCCCGCTTTCTTTTGCACGATTAATCTTTTCAGCCGCCTCTTCGTCAATCTGATAAAATTCTGAGTGCATGTGATGTTCCAATATATTATCTACTTTTACAGGACGGAATGTTCCAAGTCCTACATGTAAGGTCACACGTGCAATCTGCACGCCTTTCTCTTCAATCTCTTTTAACAACTCCGGCGTAAAATGCAGTCCGGCTGTCGGAGCTGCAGCAGAGCCGGAATGTTTCGCATATACCGTCTGATATCTGTTTTTATCTTCCAATTGGTGTGTGATATACGGCGGCAGCGGCATCTGTCCTAATTGATCTAAAATTTCCTCAAAAATTCCTTCGTATTCAAAATGGATCAGACGATTGCCTTCTTCTACGATATCAACGACTTCACCGACTAAAAGACCGTCTCCGAAACTGATTCGAGTTCCCACTTTTGCCTTTTTCCCAGGCTTTACAAGCGTCTCCCATACATCGTTTTCTTTTCGTTTTAGCAACAATACTTCTATTTTTGCATCCGTGCCGATTTTGGAACCAATCAGCCTTGCCGGAATCACTTTTGTATCATTGATAACAAGACAGTCCCCTTCCTGCAGATAATCTATAATCTCCCGGAACACATGATGCTCCACCTTGCCAGTCTCTTTATCCAACACCAAAAGTCTTGAGCTTGAACGGTCCTCCAATGGATCCTGTGCAATCAATTCTTCCGGTAAATCAAAATAAAAATCTTCTTTTCTCATCTTTTTGAAACTTCCTTTCTTATCCAATGCCGCCATATAAAATACCCAATATATAGACAACAATCGTCAAACCAACAAAAATATATTTTGTCATTGGCTCAAACCATTTTCCAATCTTTTTCTCGCGTCCCATCTGTACCTGCTCCCTTGCAAACCTAGGAGGGCATACCCAGAAAAACATAATTGCGGCAAGCAATGCTCCCAGTGGAATAATGTAAATTGAAACCACATCCATCCATGTACTTACGACATCACCGGATTCAATGACAACTCCAACCGCCACAGCCACAACTGCCACAATTGCGACTGCAATCTTTCTCGACACTCCAAAGCGTTCCTGAATCGCCTCCACCGGTGTCTCAAACAAATTGATCAACGAAGTGACTGCCGCAAACAGAACTGCCACAAAAAAGAGAATACAGAAAAATGTTCCGGCCGGCATCTGCTGAAATACTTTCGGCATCGTAATGAACATCAATGCCGGTCCTGCATTTGGATCTAATTGAAACGCAAACACTGCGGGTAAAATTACAAACGCTGAAAGAAGCGCTGCCAATGTATCGAAAATCGCTACGTTTCTCGCACATGCAATCACATCTTCATCTTTTTTCAGGTAGCTTCCATAAACTATAGTTCCTGAACCTGCTAATGAAAGCGAAAAAAATGCCTGCCCAAGTGCATATACCCAGGTTTTTACATTTCCAAGTTCACTCCATTTTGGCTTTAGCAAAAAAGAATACCCAGATGCGGATCCTTCCAGAAAGAATACTCGCACCGCCAGTATCAGGAACAGGCAGAAAAATGCAGGCATCATAAACTTATTGACTTTTTCAATTCCTTTTGCAATCCCAAACAGCATGATTGCAAACACAATCACCAGACCAAGCAGATGCCACGGAATACTTCCAAATGAAGCAGATATCTCTCCGAAGTACTCTTCCGATTTTGTTTTCATCAGACTTCCCGTCACAGATCCGACCAAAAATTTCAAAATCCATCCCACAACAACCGAATACCCGATTGCAATTCCAAGCGAACCAAGTGTCGGCACAAGTCCGACGAACTCGCCCCATCTTCCGCCTCTCATCTTCGATGCTCCGCGAAACGCCCCGATAGAACCAGCTTTCATCGCACGTCCAAACGCCATCTCACCTGCAACACCCGCAAATCCGAGCACAAAAACAAATATAAAATACGGTATCAAAAATGCAGCACCGCCACCTTCGCCTACACGATAAGGAAACAGCCAGATATTTCCCATTCCAACAGCAGAGCCGATACATGCCAGCACAAAGCCGAACCGGTTTTGAAATGTCTCTCTTTTTTTGTTTGTCATCTTTTTCCCCTCTTCCTCATTTGCATTTTCGCATATATAATCACATTATATATGCTTTTTTCTAAAAACGCTACCCCTTTTTCAATGAAGCATCTGATTCACCAGCAGCCAGTTTGCCCGAAACGGACGCATCAAGTTCCAATACCCGACACCATGGATATCCTTTTCTGCAGCCAGCTGCAATTTTGCATAAATACTTCTCACATCTTCAAACCAGACTTCATATCTCCTTCCACCAATTTCATAATAGAAAAACGGACTTTGATAACGCTCATCGTACTGAATCTCCGCACCTCGCTCTGCCGCGATGACATTCGCCTCAACATTTCCAATCAACCTTGCTTTTGTCACCCCTCGCTCATATGGGAGCGGCCAGCTATATCCATAATTCGGGACTCCCAATACAATTTTTTCTTTCGGAATTTCCGTGAGGGCATACTCCAACACCTGTCGGACATTTGGCAGCGGCGCTACCGCAAGCGGTGGTCCGTATGTATACCCCCATTCATACGTCATCAGAAACACCGTATTTGCACTTTGCCCCAACAGATGATAATCCATTGCCTCATACAACAGCCCTTTTTGATAAGAAGAGGTCTTCGGAGCAAGCGCCACCGACACCCGATATCCATTTTCATTCATCGTCTCCCGTAAACGATTCACAAAATCTGCATACCCTACCCGATCTTCCGGCCGAATATATTCAAAGTCCACATCTACACCTACATACCCCTTTTCTCGTACTGTCTCCAAAAGATTTTCAATCAAATTGTCCTGAACCGTCTCATTTTCCGATAATATTTGAATCAACCCACTGTTAAAGGTCCCCGTCTCCGCAAACGGCGTCAGCACCAGAATCGGTTCCACCTGCTGATTCCAAGCCTCCTGAATCACCCACGTCTCGTCAATCTGAGGTGGTATCAATTCTCCTTCTGCCGTAAATCCATAAGAAAAAATAAGTATTTCATCTATATAAAGAAGTACCTCACGCAAAATATACGGCTCAATAAACGGATATGCATACCCGCTGATCCTACCTTGCATAAGCGGTTCTCCCTCATAAGAAATGACCAAACTCTGCCCCTCTAACAAATAGGTCTGATTCAACAGAAACGGATTGTTTTGATATAGATTTTTGACCGTGATACTATATTCTTCCGCGATCTGCTCCACCGTCTGTCCTTCTCTCACAATATGAACCCGGCTCGTCATCAGAATCAAAAGAGCTTGCCCCGGAACAAGATTTTGCTGCGCTGCCAGCTCATTGTCATACACAATCCGGTCAGCTGAGACGTCATATAGCTGAGCGATCGAATAGATTGTCTCTCCACTTTTTACAACATGTATCGGCATGGTTATTCTCCATTTTTATTTCTTTACTTTTAATATATTCATCTATCGATAACCCCAAAACCGAATTTGTCACTATAACAAGTATTATTGTGCTGACTCTCCCTATCCCTCAACATATTTCATATATGGAACAAACATATCTATACTATGATCATCGGAATACAACTGCTCCGGAGTCGATTCAGTGCTTAATGCTGAACCACATCCCGAAAAACTAATCATAAAAAAATACTCATACCTAAAATAGTAAATATTTTCTTCAATTCATTCACCTCCCATAACATCTATGCAAAATTCCAATTGAACAGTATCGACCTTCCCATTGCCTATGAAAACAATACCATCCTTCCGCTTGGTTGGCAAGCGGTTTTACGATTCAAATGCGCCGCCCGTGTAAAGCAGTGTTTTGATTACTACTGATTTTACATAGAGGATTTTATTATGAAAACACTTGATTTCTGTAGCTTCTGCACAGAAAATACTGTATAATCACAGGTAAGTACAAAAAACTGCTTTTTCGTTTCCCCCATCATTGATTCTAACCTAAAGAATTTAGAAATGAGGTATTTTTATGGAATATATTAGAGTAACCAACGAGAATATAGACAAAGAGCATATATGCTGTGCTATTTCAAATAACAATGATATTCAAGTGTCATCAAAAAAGGCTTGGCTACAAGAGCGATTTAACGAAGGCTTAGTTTTCCTAAAGAGCGAAGAACGAGGAAAGTGTTTTATTGAGTATATTCCTGCTGAAAATGCTTGGAATCCTATTATTGCAGATAGGTATATGTATATTAACTGTCTTTGGGTTGCTGGTTCATTCAAGGGTCATGGATACTCAACAGACTTATTAAATGCGTGTATTGAAGATAGTAAAACAAAAGGAAAACAAGGGTTATGTATTCTATCTTCCCAAAAGAAAAAAACATTTTTAGCTGACCCTAAATTCTTAAAATACAAAGGTTTCATCGTTTGCGATGAAGCAGATAATGGTATTCAATTATGGTGTTTACCATTTAATAAAAATTCCTTGTTACCTAAATTCAAGAAGTGTGCCAAGCACCCTCACATTGATGAAATGGGATATGTTTTATACTATACCAGTCAATGTCCATTTAATGCGAAATATGTGCCTATTGTAGAAGAAATCGCAAAAGAAAAGGGCGTACAGTTTAAATCTATTCATTTGCAAAGCAAAGAGCAAGCACAGAATGCACCTACGCCGATTACAACTTACGCTCTGTTCTATAATGGAGAATATTTAACAAATGAGCAGATGAATGATAAGAGATTTTTAAAGTTATTGGCAAAATAACCCCCAGCTTATAGAGCTAAGAAAACTTCCTCCTACATCCCGTTTCGTCTTACACAAAAAGTACCGCCATCTGACGGTACTTTCCTTCTTTTATTTACTGTCTTAATTCAATTCCCATTTCTTCCAATGCTTTCAAGATTTTCGTCATCGCAGAAGTCACATCTGCCTCTTCCAATGTCTTATCTTTTGCACGGAACACAATAGAATATGCAACAGATTTGAATCCTGCTTTAATCTGCGCTCCCTCATAAAGGTCGAATAATTTGTAGCTTTCTAAGTAAGCGCCGCCTTTCTTCGCAATCACTTCCTCGATCTGACCAACCAAAATTTCTTTCGGCACAACCATACTGATATCACGAGTCACTGCCGGATATTTTGCAATTCCTTCATATTTTCTGTCAAATGTAGCAAGTTCCACTACCTCCGGCATATCAATCACTGCAACATAAGCTCTTGTCCCGATTCCGTAAATATCTGCCACTTCTGGATGTACTTCTCCCAAGTATCCTACTACTTTTCCACCGTAAATGATATTTGCCTGACGTCCCGGATGCAAGAATGTCTTTCCTGCGTTTGGATCATATGTCTCTTTTTCATGCATACCGATTTTTTCAAAGAATTCTTCTACAACGCCTTTCATGCTGAAGAAATCACCTTCTCCATACATACCAAGTGTGAACTGCATACGTTCTTCCGGAAGTTCTGTGACCGGAAGCTGTTTTGGAAGATAAATATTTCCAAGTTCATACAAACGAACATCTTTATTTCTTCTGTTATAGTTTGTCGCAAGCGATGTTAACATTCCATTCAAAGAAATTGTTCTCATAATACTGTAATCTTCTCCAAGCGGATTCATAATCTCCACCGCTTCACGGAGTTTTGAGTCCGCCGGAAGCAACAGTTTATCAAATACTTTTGGACTTTCAAAAGAATATGTCATTCCCTGACTGAATCCACAGAACTCTGCAATATTTCTGGCTACTTCCTCCACACGAAGTTTGAATGACAATTTTCCTGTTGTTGCCTCTCCCCTTGGAAGTGTTGTCGGAATATTGTCATATCCGTAAAATCTTGCAACTTCTTCTGCAAGGTCTGCAAGTCTGAATAAATCATGTCTGAATGTCGGTGTGATCACTTCTTTTGCCTCTGCATCATATTCCAAGCCGATTTTTTCAAAATATCCAAGCATTTCTTCTTCTGAAATATCTGTTCCAAGCATCACATTGATTTTCTCTGCATCAAATGGAACGCGAACCGGTTCTTTTTCTTTTCCATATACATCAACGGTTCCTCCGACAACTTCACCTGCACCTAATTCTTCAATCAACTGGCAGGCTCTGTCGATTGCCGCTTTCGCATTGTTCGGGTCAAGTCCCTTTTCAAATTTTCCGGAAGCATCTGTACGAAGTCCGACTTTTTTGCTTGATTTACGGATATTTGTTCCATCAAAGCATGCCGCCTCAAACAATACGTTCTGCACATCATCTGTAATCATAGAGTTTTCTCCACCCATGATACCCGCAATACCAACTGATTTTTCTCCGTCGCAGATCATTAGGACAGATTCGTCCATCTCTCTTTCCTGTCCGTCTAATGTCACGAATTTTTCTCCTGCTTTTGCTGTCTTTACAACAATCTCATTTCCGGCAATCGTAGAAAGATCGTAAGCATGCATTGGCTGCCCATACTCTTCCATCACATAGTTTGTGATATCAACAAGATTGTTGATCGGACGGATTCCAACAGAAGCCAGTCTTCTTTGCATCCATCTCGGAGATGGTCCAATTTTTACATTTTTCACAACTCTTGCACAGTAGCGTGGGCAAAGCTCTGTGTTCTCCACAGTTACTTTAATATAATCATTGACATCTTCGTCATTTCCAGTCTCTGCCACAACCGGAGGACAGAATTCTTTTCTAAAAGTTGCCGCTGCTTCTCTCGCAATTCCCACTACACTAAAGCAGTCCACACGGTTTGATGTCACCTCGTATTCAAATACAACATCATTTCTTCCAAGTGCTTCAATCGCGCTGCTTCCAACTACTGCATCTTCCTCGAAAATATAGATTCCGTTCTCCGGAGCCTCCGGGTACATATCTGTTGTAGATCCAAGTTCTTCGATGGAACACATCATACCAAAACTTTCCACTCCACGAAGCTTTCCTTTTTTAATCTTGATTCCGCCTTCTACAACTTTCCCGTCATGACTTCCTGCTACACGTCCACCGTCTAATACAACCGGCACCTTTGCTCCTTCAAATACATTCTTCGCTCCGGTTACAATCTGAACAGTCTCTGTTCCAACATTCACCTGGCAGACAACCAGTTTATCCGCATCCGGATGTTTCTCAATTTTATCAATCTGACCAATTACAATTTTTTCAAGGTCTGCATCCAACACCTCAAATCCCTCTACTTTTGTTCCGGAAAGCGTCATCGCATCTGTGTATTCCTGCGCTGTGACATCAAGGTCCGGCACATATGCTTTTATCCATGATAATGATGTATTCATTTTCTAAATCCTCCTAAAAATTTCTACTCTTTGGCATATTCTGTCGCGCCGCTCATTTTACTCTTTGGCACATCTTCTAGAATTGCTTTAAGAATCTAATATCGTTTTCGTATAATAATCTCATATCGTCGATTTCGTATTTCAACAGTGCAATACGTTCCAATCCTACACCGAATGCGAATCCGTTGTATTCTTCCGGATCAATTCCGCACATTTCCAGTACATGTGGATGAACCATACCGCAGCCTAAAATTTCAATCCATCCGGAGCCTTTACAGAAACGGCATCCTTTTCCGCCACATTTAAAGCATGTCACATCCACTTCAGCGCTTGGCTCTGTAAATGGGAAGTGATGTGGTCTGAATTTTGTCTTTGTCTCTGGTCCGAACAATTCTTTTGCAAATACTTCCAGTGTTCCTTTCAAATCTGCAAATGAAATATTTTTGTCAATCACAAGTCCTTCAATCTGATGGAATGAAGGTGAATGTGTCGCATCCACTTCATCCGAACGGAACACTCTTCCCGGTGCTATCATACGAATTGGAAGTTTTCCCTGTTCCATCACACGTGCCTGCACCGGAGAAGTCTGTGTACGAAGTACGATGTCTTTGTTGATATAGAATGTGTCCTGCTCATCTTTTGCCGGATGATCTGCCGGAATATTCAATTTTTCAAAGTTGTATTCGTCATACTCTACTTCCGGTCCTTCCACCACTTCATAGCCCATGCCGATAAAAATTCTTTCAACTTCTTCCAGCGCAATTGTATTCGGATGACGATGCCCAACCATGTTTTTCTTAGATGGAAGTGTAACGTCAATAACCTCTTCTTTCAATTTTGCTTCACGGATCGCTTTTTCCATTGCTGTCTTTGCATTGTTAAGAGCTGTCTCAATCTCTTCGCGAGCTTCATTGACAAGCTGACCAACCTTCGGTCTGTCCTCAGCCGCTACATCTTTCATTCCTTTTAAAACAGCTGTAAGCTCTCCTTTTTTCCCAAGGAATCTTACTTTTACATCATTCAATTTTTCCGGCGCATCCGCTGCCTGAATCTGTGCCAATGCTTCTTCTTTGATGCTTTGTAATTTTTCTTTCATCGTTTTTATCTCCTTTAATTTTTTTACTTATAAAAAGAACCCCGCCCCCAAAAAAGGGACGAGGCTATATCGCGGTACCACCCTACTTCTCACAGAAATCTCCATGAGCACTCGGACTGCGTAACGTGCAGATACGTTATCTTCTACTTTTCTTTATATCGTTCAAAGATACAGCTCCCGTGCGAAATTCGATTCCCATTTGAACTAAAGGAAACTTCCAGCCGATGATTTCCTCTCTCTGTTAGAAAATAGTGCTCTACTAAACACGTTCCATGCCTTTTTGTATTCAAAATTCCTTTTCATTTTAACACATTAATTCGTAATGTCAAGATGTTCCTCGACCAAAACATTAATTTCTCCGCCCAAAAGCATGACATACATACAGAAATATAGCCACAGCATAATCAATACAATCGTCGTCAAACTTCCATACATATTGGAAAATCCTTTGAAAATATCCATGTAAACCGAGAAAATGAAAGATGCCAGCGTCCAACCAAACGCTGTAAACACAGCCCCTGGAAACTGATACTTTATCTTTCCCTTATGATTTGGGAGAAAACGATAAATACAGGTAGAAAATACAATCAGCACTAACAGCGTCGTAACCGTTCGAATTTCAATGATAAAATCCGTCACATACCGGAAAATCGGAACATGTTCGTTGACAAACATACTAATACTGTTACCAAATCCAAGCAGGACAAGAGACAACACAATCGCAATGATAAAAAGTACCGTGTAGAAAGCTGCCCGGATTCTCAAAAAAATATAGTTTCTTGTCTCAATTTCCTCATGAATGCAGTTCAGTCCGTTTGTGATTGCAAGCACCCCGCGCCCCGCAGACCACATCGTCATAAGTGCTGTCAAAGGGATCACCGCACGTGATTGGTTATACACTTCATTCACAATAGAAATCATTGTCGCACGAATTGTCTTCGGGAACACTTCATAAACCGCCGTCATCACATCCGCTTTTGTTACCGGCGTATATCGCACCAAAGTCAGCAAAAGCAAAATGATCGGAATTAAAGAAAGTACAAGAAAAAACGCAGACTGTGCTGCATATGCCCCTACATGGTCTCTTCCTACTTTTTCTAAAAACTCATTTACTTTTTTCACCAAGACTCTCATAAAACGATTCCTTCTCTTTTTTATCTTACGCAATCATATCACGAAACATTCTTTTCGTAAAGTATCTTTCACTCCACGGTCACTCCCTGATAAAACAATTGTAAGATCTCTATGTATGTTTTTCCGCATTTTGCCATCTCATTTGCTCCATTCTGGCTCATCCCGATTCCGTGTCCGTATCCGCCTCCATTTATAATATAATTTCCTTCACTTTTCTCTATTTGGAAAAACGCGCTGGGCAATAAATTTTGACTGTCCACCACTGTCCCATCTTGTTTTTCAATTTGATATCCTTTTCCTCCCAAGGCTCTTCGTATCTTATTTTCAGTATCAACAGTCACGCTTCCACCATCTCCCTGTGCCACTATCTGAAGTGCCACGCCTCCTGCTCCCCGCTTTGTGACCGATACATTTTGAAGTGTTCCGATTTCCGTTGCTGTGTTTAGCTCAATCAGATTAGACAATACCCTTTCCGGCACCACCGCCTTCCATCTATACCACGGAAGTTCTGCTTCATATGAATTTCCATCTTCCTTGCAAATCTCCACACTTTGCAGATACTGATTTTGTTCATCCGGCGTCGTCCCCCACGCCTCAATCCCAGTTGTTTTTCCGCAGGAAGTAGAATAATAATAAGCCGTCACAACCTGATTCTGATACCATAATTTTTGTCCCCGTGTCTCATCCACCGCTCGAACAGCCGACTCCTGCTCCTTAGAATTCCCATACACCTGAAAAGAAGTGCTGTCATCTACATGTGCATTATACTCCGGATAAGATAGTCCTTGTGTCTGATTATAAGCATAGCTTCTCGCACAGACCGCCTGTGCTTTGAGCGCTTCTAACTCGTAAGATGCAGGCATCTCACTTGGAACGACCGCATACAGATATTCCTCCAAAGGAAGTTCATTTACAAGTATCATTCCTTCCGCACTGGAAAACAGCTCAAAACTCCCCAGATACGACGGCGTCCCATACCCTCTATTGAGACTTGAAACCGTAATCTTATCGCCGGAAACCACAGATTCCACTTTAATCGTTCCCTTCTGAAACATCGCGTCATCAGGTGTGACAGCAAACACTTCACCTTGACCATACTCCCTCTTTTCATCTCCTGCAGTCGCAATAAGTCCCCCTTCTGCCTGAAATTTTATTTCTGCATGTGCAATTTCTTGAAATCCATTCGTTTTGATCACTACCCGAATCATTTGCTCCTCCGTCTGCGCCTTTGATTGCGTCTCCTCTTGTTGTATCTTCGGAAGCTTCGACTCAATATCAAGTTCTGTTTCTCTTTTTTTTCTTTCCGAAAACATAATTACAAGAAAAATCGCAACAACAAAAAGCATTATCCCATAATACACATATTTTTCATTTAATTTTCGTTTCACAAGCTACCTCTTGTCCACTCTTTTTTCTATAGTATATACAAAAATATCTTTTTTTATGAAACTAGAATCTTTACACTAAAATAAGCAGCTACTTTCGTAGCTGCTTTTCTCTTTTGTAGTCCCCCAAAATGCCGTTTTCCATATTTTGACTCCTAGCAAACGCTAGGTGGGCAACCGCATCTGCTTTTCTGCCTTCCTCTGCAAAAACCGGAGGCTTGACATATTACAGAGATATAAGAATCCCGTTTAAAGTACTGTAGGTTCAAAATAATGGAAGTATCGCACATCCCAGGTTCTTTCTAAACATATTATAAGACATTGTGTAGTATTTTTCAACTATATTATCACATTTCTACAAAGAAATTCCGTTCCAGTATTTCCACCAGATTTTTTTCCACCACACAACATCCACAGACACTTCTCTTTTTATCTGACAGTATAGCTTTCGGCACATCTGATATTCTTCTTTTTCAATTTTTTCATTTCCAAAATTTGCCTGATAGACAATCTTCACCACCTGGTCTACATCTTCTTCCCTGATATTCGGATATGCCTTGCAAAGTTTCTGAGTAAACTCTCCATCAACTTCTTCGCTTTTTTCTACCTTCCCGGCAAGAACAAGCAATTCAAACATCCTATGGAACAACTCTTTGACGTATTCGGTATAGCCGTGGTTTCTGCTGATTCGTCTTTTCTTCAAAATCCAAACTCGCCTTCCAAAAAACACCGTAAATGCAATCAAAAACATTCCCACGAAAATCCCTACAATCATATGCAGCGGATTATCCGATCGTTTTTCATTTTCTTCTGCCGACAATTTATCTTTTCCCTCTCCAGACTGATTGTTTTCTTCATCCGTTTCTTCCTGTTTATCCTGCAGCTCATTTTGCTGCGTCTCATCTTTCTTTGATTCACTCTTCTGCAACTGTGACTCTGTCTGTTCCTGCAAAGTGTTCATCTCATCTGGTATGACGGTCATGGTATTTCCTGAATATCCGGGAGTTGTCTCCACCGGAATCCAGCCGATGCCCTGTACATAAGCTTCCGCCCATGCATGTGCAGACGCTCCTGTTACCAGGGCTTCATACTCACCCTCTTCATTCAGCTTAAATGCACTTGGCAGCACTGCATATCCGGCAACATATCTTGCCGGAATTCCTTTCATACGAAGCATCAAAGTCGCAACTGTGGCAAAATGCTCACAATATCCTTTTTTATTTTCAAAATAAAAATATTCTGCGACATCTTCCCCTACAAGAGTCTTTCCGGGTTCCAGACTATATTCCGCCTGCCCATCCAGCACTTGTGCGATTTCATCCATCACGCTCCACACATCTGTCGCAGGTACACGTTTTTCTACTTCCTCTAAAAAACTTTTCTCAACCTTTGCCGGCACTTCTGTATCATATTTCGATACATATTTAAAATATGCATTTTCCAAGGGACTTTTCGTGTTTTCCAGCGCTGCAGAGCCAAAGGATTCAAGCGGGCAGTATTGGATATCATATTTTTTTGCATCTCCCTTCACATACGAATCGGATACAATCTCATCTTTCTCTGTATAATATCCCCCGTAAGGAATATATTTATACTTTGTATTTGCCCCTACATTTTCAATATAGAGCGTCTCTTGCGAACTGACTGTTTTTAGTTTTTCATACAAAAGATTCCGCACTTCCTCCGTCTGTGCATTTTGCTGACGAATCCAGCTTTGAAATTCTTTCCTTCTTCCCTCTTTCCATTTATTATCCTCATATATCGTTCCAATATACCCTTGCAGATAAATTTTTTCCTGTGGCTTTGTCTGCGAAGTGATGACCAATTGCTTTTCATCATCTTTTGCGAACTCTCCTGCTCCGCCAATCACTCCATCATTCACTCCTCCCTTTGCTTTTCCAAAAAAATCCAATGATTTTTCTTTCAAAAGCTCCGAGATCTGTTTTGTAACATCCTTTCTATCCCCGAACGCTTTCTGCACCTGAAATCCTCTTTCCGTTTTTGCCGCCACAATTCCCCCAACTGAAAGCATGCAAAGAACAACCTCTGCCATCTTTGGCACCTTTCCCACTGTAAACGGTATCAAAATGCCGACTCCGAGCAAAACAACCGGCATCCACGAGTGTTTCATACACACAATCCCATACGATAGCAGCATTCCTATCAGTATCCCCAGCACAACCATTCCGTAATCTACAGATGCATCTACATTAAAGTAGGAGCCTAGATAAATCTGAAAATACTCTTCAGCTGTTTCCAGAACGCTTCTTTTGATACACAACAATGACTCCCGCAGAGTTTCTCCCCTTAACAGATACAAAAGCAAAACACTTCCAATCGAAACACTCCACGCAAGAACCTTTCCACTCTTCTTTTCCATCAACAAAAGAAGAGTCTCTATTGCGCAAAAAAGTAATATGATAGAAAATACTTCCGCCTTTTGATATTTCAATTGGAATGTGTTTGTAATCGCAAGCAGTATTCCCGCTGTTCCCATGCAGACATAGAGCAGCATTGCACAATGATATCCCCATTTTTTCATACGCATCCTCCTCTATACCACAATTTCAACAGAGTGAAAAAAGACCTCTAATCCATCTTGAACCATATCCATTTTTTCGTTTCCATTAATCTGCAGCTTCATTCCCGTATCTATTTTCACCATTGCTGCATAGATATCGTTCTTATATGTGTAGCGATACTGCTCCTCCATATTCTGTTCGAGACAGTTTGGGGAAAATTCCAACACTTCCATAATGCATTCATATAAATCCTCTTCCGTTCGGACAAGAATCCTCATAATTCCATCCTCATTTTTCTTCTTCCAGACTACATAATGGGCACACTCCCGTTCAAGCAATGCTGCTGAAAGCGATACTACCGCTTCCATAAACAAATTTCCCACACGACTTCCCTTTGTATCCTCTTCCATCAACAATACAACCGTTGCTCCCAATGGATAACTGAATTCCTTGATATACAAAGTGTTTTCTCTGGCGCTTAATTTCCAATGCACTTTCTGCATACGATCACCTGCCTGATATTCCCGTACATCGTAGATTTCCGCGCTGTCCTCTCCGCCTCTGTCCTGCGCATAGGATTCACCATCCACCGGAAACCATTTTGTTCGATTGCTCACAATCAGGTTCACCGGATATACTTTCGGCATCACAGTCGCAAACAGTTTTTCTTTTGGTCTTTTTGTAATTCCTAAAATGCCAAGTGCATCATAGCAAACAACCTTTCTCATCTGAATTTCTATTTTCCCACAATATTTTGGAATCATTTCGCACGTCAAATTTTGTTCCTGTCTGCCATTCAAATACACCTTATATTTTCGTTTTTCTTCTTTTCCGTCTGCCACATACCGATAACAAAACTGTACTTTAACCGGAACTGGAAATGCCATTGGATTTTTCAGACGAATCTTTACGGCGCAGCTTTCTTTTTGCTCCAGCATGATCCGATCCATCTTCATATAGGCACTGATTCTTCGCCTCCCAAAAACAGCCATCATCAGACAAAACAGTAAAAAAATAATTTCTGCCGCCAACACTGAACCGCCTTCTTTCCATTCATACAGCAGATTCAGATAAATCGTGACTGTCACTATCAGTAAATAGATCCACTTTTTCATCCGACACGCTCCTTCATCGTTCCTTTGGGTTTGGAGCTTGTACACCGTTCAAAATCTCCTCTATAATCTCCTGTACCTTCACACGGTTGAGCCGTGCTTTTGCATTCAGCTGAATGCGATGCCTTGCCACATTTTCAAAAATTTCCTGCACGTCTTTCGGGACACAATAGTTTCTTCCATTCAGATACGCAATCGCCTTTGTCATCTTTGCAAGCGCCACAGTCCCACGTGGACTGATTCCAAGTTCAATCATCGGATGCTTTCTCGTCTCTGTAACTAATTCGCCAATATAGCTATAAATCACATCGTGAATATAAATATTCTCCACCTCTTTTTGCAAAAGCACAAGCTGATCCGCTCTCAAAATCGGTCGTATTGAGTCGGTTATATTTCCTCTTTGATTGCCTTTTACAATTTCAATCTCCTGCGCCATATCCGGATATCCGATTGTAATACATATAAAAAATCGGTCTAACTGCGCTTCCGGAAGCATCTGAGTTCCCGCCGATCCAATCGGATTCTCCGTTGCGATCACAATAAACGGATGCGGAACTTCCCTCGTCACTTTGTCAATTGTAACCGTTCCTTCCTCCATAACTTCCAAAAGCGCAGACTGTGTCTTCGGCGATGTCCGATTAATCTCATCAGCCAAGAGAAGATTGCACATCACCGCTCCCGGTTCATAATAGAATTCTCCGCTTTTCTTATCATACATGGAAAATCCTGTGATATCCGCCGGAAGTACATCCGGTGTGAACTGCACCCTGTTCTGTATAAGAGTCATGCTTTTGGCAAAGGCAACCGCCATCGTTGTCTTCCCTACTCCCGGTATATCTTCGATTAAAATATGTCCGCCCGCTAAAATCGCAGCCAGAATTTTTTTCACACATTCGTCTTTTCCAATCACTGCCTTTTTCACTTCTTCTATAATTTTCCGTGCTACCTCTACATATTGCGCCATTTTCCGACCTCCTTCATACAACTGTGAAACCTTATCCTTATCTTATCATGTTTCCTCCATGTATTCTATAGTAGTACACAAAAAACCGAGTGCGTATTACACACTCGGCATTTTCTATCTTATAATATTTCTTATAACTGTGGACCAGCAGAAACAAGCGCTTTACCAGCCTCGTTGCTTTCATATTTTGCGAAGTTCTTAATGAATCTTCCTGCAAGGTCTTTTGCTTTTTCTTCCCACTCTGCTGCATCTGCGTATGTATCACGTGGGTCAAGAATATTTGTATCAACTCCTGGAAGTTCTGTAGGTACTTCAATGTTGAAGTATGGAATCTTCTTTGTAGGAGCTTTCTGAATATCTCCGTTCAAGATTGCATCAATGATACCACGTGTATCTTTGATAGAGATACGTTTTCCTGTACCATTCCATCCTGTGTTTACAAGATATGCTTTTGCACCGTTTGCTTTCATCTTCTTAACAAGTTCTTCTGCATATTTTGTTGGGTGCAGTTCCAAGAATGCCTGTCCGAAGCAAGCTGAGAATGTTGGTGTAGGTTCTGTGATTCCACGTTCTGTACCTGCAAGTTTTGCTGTAAATCCAGATAAGAAGTAGTATTCTGTCTGCTCTGGTGTCAATACAGATACCGGTGGAAGTACTCCAAATGCATCTGCTGACAGGAAGATTACATTCTTTGCTGCCGGTGCTGCTGATACCGGACGTACAATTTTTTCAATATGATCGATTGGGTAAGATACACGAGTGTTCTCTGTTACACTCTTATCGTCAAAGTCAATCTTTCCGTTTTCATCTAATGTTACGTTCTCAAGAAGTGCATTTCTCTTGATTGCGTTGTAAATATCTGGCTCAGATTCTTTATCAAGGTTAATAACTTTCGCGTAGCATCCACCTTCAAAGTTGAACACACCATTGTCATCCCATCCGTGCTCATCATCACCGATCAGAAGACGTTTTGGATCTGTAGACAATGTTGTCTTACCTGTTCCTGAAAGTCCGAAGAAGATTGCTGTATTTTCTCCGTTCATATCTGTGTTAGCTGAGCAGTGCATAGAAGCAATACCTTTCAATGGGAGGTAGTAGTTCATCATAGAGAACATACCTTTTTTCATCTCTCCACCGTACCATGTGTTCAAGATAACCTGTTCACGGCTTGTGATATTGAACATAACTGCTGTCTCAGAATTCAAACCAAGTTCTTTATAGTTTTCAACTTTTGCTTTAGATGCATTATAAACAACGAAGTCTGGTTCGAAGTTCTCAAGCTCTGCTTCTGTTGGCTGGATGAACATGTTCTTAACAAAGTGTGCCTGCCATGCCACTTCCACGATAAAACGAATTGCCATACGTGTATCTGCATTTGCTCCGCAGAATGCATCTACTACAAATAATCTTTTGTTAGAAAGTTCTTTAATTGCAAGTTCTTTACATGTATCCCAAGCTTCCTGAGATGCTGGATGGTTGTCATTTTTATATTCATCTGAAGTCCACCATACAGTATCTTTTGAGTTCTCGTCCATAACGATGAATTTATCTTTAGGAGAACGTCCTGTATAGATACCTGTCATAACGTTGACTGCACCAAGTTCACTTTCCTGTCCTTTTTCAAAACCTTCAAGTTCTGCTTTTGTTTCTTCTTCAAATAACACTTCATAAGAAGGGTTGTAAACTACTTCTGTAGTTCCAGTGATACCATATTTGCTTAAATCAATTTTTGCCATCTTAATAAACCTCATTTCTTAATATAGTAGTTTGAATTTTTCCAAGTTTCACTGATTTTAATTATACATACTTCACTAATAAAGTCAATACTTTTTTGAAAGATATGACATACATCTAATTCATTTCTTCCTGTAATTTCATTAAAATTCTATAAAATAAATATTAAAAATGCAAGTTCGAAACTTGAACCCTGCATTTTTTACGCATTTTTCATATATTTTTAATTATATTCACTCATTTCACACTGAATTTTGCAATTCGCTTGTCAAAAATTTCACGTTCATATTCTTCTAAAAAAATCTTTCTTGTATTCCGGTTTTTATTCAAAAAAATCTCAGAAGTACAGCATCTGCCTGCACCTCTGAGACCTTCTTTGAATTGTTAATGCAATTTATTTTTCAGAAAAATGCAGACTTTTACACGTTCAGTATCTCTTTTACTGTCTCCTCCATCTTGTCCGCATCACATTCTCTTGTATGAACAATCTTGGCATCTCGAATTTCTTCAATTGCTTTTGGAATCTTGACACATGAAATCTTTTCCAGTTCCGCTATCAAGTCAAATTCTTCCAACGTATCATACTTTTCATCAATGGAAGTCATCACACTTCTTGCAAATTTATACGGACTTGCAGTAGATGCAATCACTGTCTTTCTCTCATCTTTGTTTTCCTCAAGATATGCTTTCCCAACCGATGCCGCAACTGCTGTATGCGTATCGATCACATATCCTGTAGATTTATAAATCTCAGAGATTGTCTTCTTCACTTGGTCTTCCGTTGCATATCCTGCCGCAAAATCATCCAAGTTCTCCTTCATCTCTTTTGAAATCTCATAAACACCCTGTGATTTTAATGCGCGCATCAAATCCTGATTCTTTACAGCATCCTGACCTGCAATGAGATAAATCAGGCGCTCTAAATTGCTTGAAATCAAAATATCCATTGATGGTGATGTTGTCAAAATGAATTCTCGATTTTTATCATACACACCTGTTTGGAAGAAATCGAACAAAACTTTGTTCTCGTTCGATGCACATACAAGTTTTGCGATTGGAACTCCCATCTGTTTTGCATAATATGCCGCCAAAATATTTCCGAAATTCCCAGTAGGAACAACTACATTAATCTGCTCTCCCTCTGCAATTTCTTCATTTTTAAGCAATTTTGCATATGCATACACATAATATACAATCTGTGGCACAAGCCGACCGATATTGATAGAATTAGCAGAAGAAAATTGATAACCCGCAGCATCCATCTCTTTTGCAAGCTCTTTATTTTCAAAAATTGCTTTCACACCACTTTGCGCATTATCAAAATTCCCATGGATTGCAACAACCGATGTATTTTCACCTTTTTGTGTCACCATCTGAAGTTCCTGCACCTTGCTCACACCGTCTTTTGGATAGAATACAATAATCCTTGTCCCTTTTACATCCGCAAATCCTGCAAGCGCTGCCTTCCCGGTATCTCCGGAAGTCGCTGTCAGAATCACGATCTCATTCTTTACATTGTTTTTCTTCGCAGAAGTCGTCAATAAATGTGGTAAAATGGACAATGCCATATCTTTAAAGGCAATGGTTGCTCCATGAAATAACTCTAAGTAATACATACCATCTGCTTTCACAAGAGGCGCAATCTCTTCAGTATCAAATTTTGAATCATATGCCTTTGTGATACAGCTTTTTAATTCTTCTTCCGTAAAATCGGTAAAAAACTGTTTCATCACCGCATATGCAGTCTCTTGATAAGACATCTCTTTCAGTGTCCCCATATCGACATTCAGCTTTGGAATCGTCACTGGAACAAAAAGCCCTCCGTCATCTGCAAGACCTTTTAAAATTGCCTCGGAAGCTGTCACTGTTTTTTCTGCGTTTCTTGTACTTTTATACAATAAATTCATCTCAACCACCCTTTTTCACATTTTTTCACTATAGATATAAATATATCACAAAACTTGCGACTTCGCAATTTCGTTTTTTACTGTGACGGACATTTGTCACTCTGCTACATACGTTTTCGTTCTTTTCGGAACAAAATAAAGCAGATTGCACTAATCGCCATCAGAATCGGATAATACAGATATGGTATAATTTCAAACGGTGTAAGTGCTGTTAACGTCGCTGCTGAAAGGAGTTGTGCCCCATAAGGGATCAGCCCCTGTCCCACGGATGTAAAAATATCCAAAAGAGAAGCTGACCGTTTCGGATCAATGTCAAATTCTTCGCAGATTTCCTTTGCGATCGGTCCCGCCATGACAATTGCAACCGTATTATTTGCCGTACATGCGTCCACTAAAAGAGACAGTCCGGCAATTCCAAGTTCTCCCCCTCTTCTGCCACTGATTCTTGATTTGATTAAGTTTAAAATAAACTGGATTCCACCGTACTCCTTCACAAGCGAAACAATACATGCCACAACAATCGATATTACCGTAATATCATACATTCCTGTCACGCCTTCCCCAATTACACTAAACATCTCAGATGCTGCAAGTGTTCCCGTTGCCACACCTACAATCAGTGAAAGAATTGTTCCACTGATCAGCATGATAAATACATTGATTCCTATCAACGCTCCGACTAAAACCAAAACATATGGTACTACCTGCCACAAGTTGTACGTAAGCGCCTCTGTAATCTCATAGCTTCCATTTCTTGTAATCATAAAGAAAATAATAATGGTGATAACTGCCGCCGGAAGCACAATCAAAAAGTTCGCTTTAAACTTATCTTTCATCTCACAGCCCTGTGTCTTTACAGCTGCAATCGTAGTATCTGAAATCATAGATAAGTTGTCACCAAACATTGCGCCACACACAACTGCTCCAATGCAAATCGCCATCTCATATCCCGTCTTTTCACTGATTCCCACAGCAATCGGTGCGAGTGCCGCAATCGTCCCCATAGATGTTCCCATAGAAACTGAAATAAAGCAGCCGATGACAAAAAGACCTGCAACTGCAACATTAGACGGAAGCACAGAAAGGCCAAAATTAACCGTACTTTCCACTCCGCCTGCTGCCGTCACGGCTCCGGAAAATCCACCGGCGCATAGAAAAATAAGACTCATCGTAATAATATTCTCATCCCCTACGCCTTTTGAAATCACTGACAATTTCTCAGCAAATGACAACTGTTTGTTCTGCATAAACGCTACTGCCAACGCGATCAAAAAAGCTACGATTGCAGGCATCGCATAAAAATCTCCTGTTACAATACCGGAACCCAAAAAGATTACCAGAAATACTCCAATAGGGAGCAGGGCAATTGCCCTTCCTTTGTTCTCTACTTGATTCATTCTTTTCCTCCTCATTTTCGTAAAGTTGCCTTATTGTATCATATATTTCTCCTGCAATCAAATACCCCGGCACAAAAAAACTATGCCGGGGTATCTTTTCTGTTATTTTTTCTTGCTATTTGTATAATTCACCAATCCGCCTGCTGCGATTAGTTTCTGCATAAATTCCGGAAACGGTTGTCCCTGAAACTCTGTTCCCTTTGTTCGGTTATAAATCTTTCCGCTGTCAAAATCCACTTCTACTTCGTCTCCTGCTTCAATACCATTCGCTGCTTCGGGACATTCGATAATCGGGAGTCCGATATTGATTGCATTTCGATAAAAGATTCTGGCAAATGTCTCTGCAATCACACAGCTTACGCCCGCTTCTTTCAGGCAAAGCGGTGCATGTTCTCTTGAAGAACCACATCCAAAATTTTTATTTGCAACAATCATATCACCCGGTTTTACTTTTTTTGCAAATTCCGGATCGATATCTACCATCGCATGGCTTGCTAATTCTTTTCCGTCAAAAGAATTCAAGTATCTTGCCGGAATGATTACATCGGTATCTACGTTGTCTCCATATTTGAATACGTGTCCTAATGCTTTCATTACTTATCACCTACTTTCTCTGGATTGGCAATGCATCCCGCAATCGCACTTGCCGCCGCAACTTCCGGAGATGCCAGATAAATAAGTGAATCTACATGTCCCATTCTTCCCACGAAGTTACGGTTCGTTGTAGATACACATTTCTCACCTGCTGCCATAACTCCCATATGACCTCCCATACAAGGTCCGCAGCTCGGAGTATTAAATGCACAGCCCGACTCAATAAATGTTGTCACAAGCCCTTCCTCAATACATTGTAAATAAATCTTTTGTGTTGCCGGAATTACCATCACACGCACATCCGGATGTACTTTATGTCCCTTCAAAACCGCTGCCGCTCTGCGCATATCTTCCATTCTTCCGTTCGTACAAGAGCCGATCACTACCTGATCGATCTTAATCGGTTCCATCTCCTCTACTTCGTCAATTGTCTTTGCATTGCCCGGCAAATGCGGAAATGCTACTGTTGGTCTCACCTTTGACAAATCAATCTCCACCACTTCGTCATATTCGGCATCCTCATCAGCAGTATAAACCTTATACTCTTTCTCGGAATGTTCTTTCATGTAAGCTTCCGCTTTTTCATCTACGATGAAAATACCATTTTTAGCACCGGCTTCAATCGCCATATTTGCCATTGTAAAACGGTCATCCATAGAAAGATTCGCAATACCATCTCCTACAAATTCCATCGATTTGTACAGTGCTCCATCAACTCCGATTTTTCCTATAATATGTAAGATAATATCTTTTCCGCTGACATATTTCCCCGGCTTTCCGGTGAGCACAAACTTGATTGCACTTGGCACTTTAAACCACAATTCTCCTGTTGCCATACCGGTTGCAATATCCGTCGTACCTACTCCTGTAGAAAACGCTCCAAGTGCGCCATATGTGCAGGTATGAGAATCCGCACCGATGATACATTCACCTGCAACTACAATTCCTTTTTCTGGCAGAATCGCATGTTCAATCCCCATTTGCCCGATTTCAAAATAATGTGTCAGGCACTGACATTTTGAAAACTCACGGATTGATTTTGAATTTTCTGCTGATTTAATATCTTTATTCGGCGTAAAATGATCCGGTACCAGCACTACCTTATCTTTGTCAAACACTTTATCTGCCATCTGATAAAACACCGGAACCGCCATCGGTCCTGTAATATCATTTGCCATAACCACATCTAATTTGGCTTCAATCAATTGTCCTGCAGTTACAGATTCCAGTCCTGCATGCGCGGCAAGAATCTTCTGCGTCATCGTCATTCCCATTTGGATGCCCTCCTTTTCCTGTTCTGTCTGATATTCTATCATATTCAAAAAGGATGTGACAAGGTGCGATATTAACCTATTTTTGTTTTTTCCAAATGTTCTGCATGCATAAAATCACTACGATTCCCAAAGATAATAAACCTATACCATACCAAGTTTTTTGCATTGCATCTCCTGTTTCAACCGGCTTTGCTTCCTGCTTTTCCACAATCGGGATATGTTTTGGGATCACTTCGACTTCATATGACATTTCTCTGCTTTCCGCATTCCACGTCGGCAGCGCAATCAGAAACGGAGTAATCCGATCATACTCTTTTGTCTCTTCCGCCACAAATAAATATACTCCCGTCTCTAAATTCTTTAGCTCTATTTCACCGTTTTTGTCTGCCCTGACCTTTGCACTTCTTTTACCGGAGAATGCTTTTAATTTTTCAGCTGCCTCTTCTAACTGCTCAGCTGTTTCAATTTGATTCAAATCCACTTTAGATGCCTCAAACTGCTCTGTCAATTCATAACTTCCATCCTTCCAGTCTGCTACTTTTATATAGGAAAATTCTACTCCTTCTTTTTTCGTTCCCTTTTTCCCATCTGTTAAGCTGATATGAATATTTCCATATTTCCCTAACTCTTTTTTATACTCTTCTTCCGGAATGAAAGGACTTTCTCCTCTCGCTGCTTCTACATTCTTCCATGCTCCCACTGTCAAAAAACTAATCATCAGGAACAACATTACTATTTCCTTTGTCTTAAACATCTCTTCCTCCTGTTTCGTTTTTTCGGTACAAAAACAGACACAAGAAATGCGGCCGGAAGTCCGTCAAAGAACAGTTCTCGTATAGACGGAACCTTCTTTGGCAAGTTCTTCCTTTCACTCTCCCGATAAGGCACTCTTTTTCCGGTTACTACCAGACGATGTGTGTTTAACCCATATGGAGTGCACGTAATCAGAGACACTAAATCTTCTCCTTTTTCCGGTTCCAAAACCTCTGTGATTTCTGGTTCGATTACTTCTATTTTCGACACCTCATAAGCAAGTGTTCTTCCACAAACATCCAAAAAGAATAAATCTTCTTTCTTCAATTCATCCAGCCTTGTAAACAACTTTGAATTTGGAAGTCCCCTATGCCCCGTAATCACACATCTTGTATTCTCTCCTCCAACCGGAAGTGCACTACCTTCCATATGACCTGCCCCAACAGCCAGAACATCTTCCTCCGTCCCATGATAAATCGGTAACTTCACACTGATTTTTGGTATTACAATAACTCCCATCACTCCGGTCTTCGACACATTCAAAAGTGTTTCATAATGTTCCTCACGAAGTGTCTTCTCCATCATTCCAGCCACTATTTTCCCATGTATCTGCTGTAACATCTCATTATATTTTTGTGCTTCTCGCCACACGGATTCCATATCTTTCGTTTTCTCCAACCCATTTTCATAAGTGGTGATCACCTTTTGCTGCCTCTCTTGCTCAATACGATTACTCACAAGCGGATATGAGCACAATAGAAATCCGGTTATAAAGCAAAGTATGGTCATTACTTTTCGCTTCATATTTCATCTCCTGAATCTGCTACTTTTTTTGTCCTCCATATTTTCTGTGCAGGCAAACTGTAAAACCACTCAAAAGAAGACTTCCGGCTCCAACCAAAAGAAGCATAGCTGATGATCCTGTCACCGGCAATTTCTTTCCTACTGTATTAATGACATTTAAATTTGCAGATCCACTTTCACTATCCGTTACAAGTTCTATATTACGCTCTTCAAAGTCACCATTTAAAAATTCCTTCATATATACATTTGCCTCTAATTTCTGCAAAATTTTATCCGTACCTCCCTCTCCTTTGATATAGCTGTTTCTTTCTTCCGTAAAAACAGCCTTAAGCTTCAGTACAATCGGATCTAAGATCGGACGGTACCCCGTAGGCGCTGATGTCTCTTTCAGATAATATGTGCCGCTATCCAAACCAAAAATTATAAAATTACCATTTGAATCTGATTCCATCTCAACAGCCTCTTCCGGAACAGAATTTCTCGAAAAATCACGGTTAATCACGCAATACCCATCTTCTATTTTCTTTATATACACCTCATTTTTTAAGTCCTTATCTGAATATAATCGAAATTTTGCTCCTTCCAATTTTGCTCCGTGATTATTGGTTTTCAATCCATTTAATTTGTATGTAAAACAGACAACCGTATCCCACGGTGTATATCCGGTACTTCCCTCGCCATTCGAATCCGGATTGTTTGAAAATTCCAGACGCACATCATTTTCAAATCCAGGTCGCCCGGTATCTTGTGCTGCTTTTTCATTCAAAGTAGCCTCATACGTCAAAACCACTTTCTGCCCATACACATTTTCATCCACTTCATTTTTTCGATCAAATTCTCTGTCTACGATCGCTTTCAAATCATTGATTGCCACTCGAAATGTCTCATCATCTCCCAGATTTGTGGACACTTGAAATTCATCTTTTCTTAGAGTATAATACTTTGACTGTGAACCGGATGTTTCATAAATTGTAATTGCGACAGAATCCTCATGAAATGTCAATGCTTCATCCATACAGTCATGCCATGCATAGTAATAGGTGTCGTACCCATTGATGTTTGGAACCCGGGACTCGTATTTATATGGAACAGTCTGTCCGATTTCATAATCGGCAATATCATTCCAACCGTCATTTCCAATCATCTCTTTATAATCATCTTCCTGTATCTTTTTCGTCACACTTGGATAGTCTGACTTCACATTCATATCCGCATCCGGATTCGCTGTTGTCACAATACAAAGTGAAGACGATGCATGGGTTCCATCTACATTACTCACTTCATCCGTCACATAATATCCATAATCCAGACCTCCAATTACAATCGAATTGTCCTTCCTTGTCTCTGTTACCCTAACCACATCAGGCTCTGCCTGATCTTTTGCGATTTGATCTCGCAATTTTTCCACAAAATACCGATAGGAACTATAACTGCCTTCCAATGGCTGCTCTTCATTTGCCCCCTCTACCTGATTTTGATTTAGAGATTGGATATGATCAATCACCTCATACTCTGTCACCTGTTCTGCGTCTTTGCCAATTGCTTCGCCGACTACTTTCTTTACCGGCTTCTCATAGTTTGGATTGAGTGTATATTGTATGGATTCTCCGCCTGCTGCATTTTCCGCATGGAAAATCTGATATACATGAAATTTCTTTCCCTGGAGAGGCTGACCGCTGTTTCCTCGAATTGTAATACTCGCATCTCCTCTTTTAAAATCTGCTATTCCACCTGGTGTTTCGACTGGATTCAGGTTCTTGGTTTCTGTCTCCCATGCTGCCGACACTTCCGCCAATGCAGCCTGTTCAGACATCAAAAATATTGCCGCGCAAACCGATACACACACCGTTTTCATCATTCTATTTTTCATCGTCTTATTCTCCTTATCTTTTTTCTTTTCTGTTGTCTGCCTGCAATTAAGCATAAGATTCCTCCTGCTGCCAGCATTAGAAGCATCCATTTAGATCCTGTATCCGGAAGTTTCATACCCGTTTCATTGATTACCGTGACATGCGTCTCCCTGTCCGCTTTTGTTCCGCCTACCGAAAACATACCGTCCGAATCAGATGCATCATAGGCTTTTCCATTTACATAAAACAGAAACGTATCTTTTGCCGGAATACTCTCTACCCACAGTTCATACACCAGTGGATTTCCAAACAGATCAACTGGGATACGATATCCTTCCGGCGCCTTGGTCTCCTTCATATAGTATCGTTTTCCAACTTCCAAATTTCTTAACTCCAATACCCCATCAGTACCTGTCTCTCCTCTCATCACAACATTTTCACACGTCTTCTCTGCATACAGTGTAAACTCTGCTCCTTCGAGGCGTTTCCCTTTCTGATTCTCTTTGTGGATCAAAAGTCGAAACGGTGCCAGAGGATCTTCCATGGTCACAATTATATTTCCTTTATCTGTCACCTGAATCTCTGCTTTTCCCAGCGTATCATCTATCTTGGATGTGATACTGATCTGATTGTCTTGTGCAACATAGAATTCAATTACATTTCCATTTAGCAGATAGCCCTCCATTACAGATATCTCTTGAATTTTATGCGTTCCATACTGTAGTCCTTTCAGTGTCAATTCTCCATTTTGATCCGTCTCTATCGTTTCCTTCTTCCCATCTGGACTTTCATGTTCAAATTTCACTCCCGGAATCGGGACGTCTAAGCCTTCCTGTCTTTTGATCAAATCCAGTTTTAAAATGCGCTCCGGTACACCCAGTGTATTGTAAGTATCCACGGATTCTGTATTTCCTTTTGCCGTAATCTGTCTTACAAACAGTTCCGGATTGAGCAAATATCCTTCCGGCGCTTTTGTCTCCTGAATCGTAATCGTCCCAATCGGCACAGCCGGTCGACCATTCAGATCCACATATAACGCATCTCCTGATACGAGATGTTTCTTTCCATAAGAACATTGTCCGTCTTCATCCGTCTCAAATACCCATGTCCGTTTCGCTGTCTTACCTAACTTTTCCGGATCTGTATCTTCTTCCCATAGTCCGTCATAATATTTTACAGTGAATCTTGCTCCACGAAATGTGGCTGCTCCCTGCGGCTTATTTTCTCCAGTGTCCGCGTCCGTTTTTCTCAGTAATATCTCAATTGTGCAAAGTTGTGGAACATCTTCAAACATTACCTTACTTTCACGCCCGGAAGATATTGTCACTGTTTTCGTCTCCGGATTTAGCGCGTACCCTTTTGGCGCCTTGATTTCTTTCACAAAATAGGTCCCCGCCTGCAATGAAAGTACATTTGAGTCCCCTTTTGCATCTGTTTTAAGCACACCTACTCTGGATGATCCGGAAAACGAAGCCTCTTTATACACTCCAAATTCTGCTCCTTCAAGTGAATAATTTCCATTCTGAGTTGTCACAGAAGGATTCGCAGACTCTTTTTTTAATCGAACCGTGCCGAACGGCTTGTACGTGCCTCCCCACTTACTCAGCGGTTGTCCTGCACCCTCATACATTATTCCGTATGCATCCTGAAAATACTGATAATTTTTTCTGGCCCATGCCATTCCATTTGCCATATACTCACTTTTGTGTGTTGCAAGCCAGTGTCCCAAATTACACTTCACATTATTTCCGGTCTCTATCACCACGTTTCCATACCAATGATGTGCCTCATTCAACACCCACCAGACCGCGCACTGCTTAAACAGATAATCGTAGTTACTGTTAATTCCACTGCATGCATAATGATCATAGTAATAAAACATTGCCGCAATCATCTGAATCGTGGCTTTGTTATAATATTTTGCAGCATCGACCGCCGTTTTGTAGCCTGCCCGAAAGGAAACTGTCGGATTCGCGCAATATAATTCTTCCCCATTGCTTGTTCCCAATCTCCCCTCGTTCCAGTGCTCTAAAATCACCCACGGAGTGCCATCCGGCGCAGTCTGATTGTAATCCACAATATCAATTGCACCTACATTCGCCTCCAATACCTGCGCATAAATAGTGCTTTTAGCCGCAAATTCTGCTCTTGGAATTTCCTCGTATCCTTCCACGGTACCAACTCCTACTTCCCGCAAAATTTCCCGTATGTCCTCTGCCATCTGAAGTTTTTCTTCCACAGAAGGAGGATCTTTTGGCTCCTGTGCATAAACACTCAGCGTGCCAAGAACCGTCGCGCAGATTAAGACGAACGAAAAAAGCTGTTTTATTTTTTTCAAACTTTTTCCTCCAATCTTGAATTTTTCTGTTAATATAGTTTCCCTTACACGATCCTCCTTCCTAATATGCAAATTGTTCTCGTTTTGGATACTTGGGATGATCATCCCTTTTGAATAATTGAATTGCTCTTAGACGAGTGCCTTTATCATAGTCTCATTCCACTCATTTGTCAACAGAAAAAAAACAAATAATACAACAAAAGCTAGAAACGTTTCTTATTCTCTGATAAAATAAATGTATTTCAAAAAGAAAGAAGGATTTTTATTATGGCTATACAGTCTTCTGCAGCCTTGCAGACTTTATTAAATCGAATACACCGCAAAAGCTATCCAGCTTACAAAGAAACAAAAGGTATCTATCAGTTTGACCGCTATGTGCTCTCAATCGACCACGTGCAGGGAGACCCTTTTGCCTCCCCATCCAAAGTGAGCATCCGTGTTCTCGGAAAAGATGCTCGTTTTCCTTCTATACTGTATGACAGTTACGAAAAAAGGATCGCTCTTCAAGATTATCTGACCCGCAAATTTCACCAGGGGATTGACCGTTATAATTTTAAGGCAAAGGGTTCCGGAAAAAGTGGGTTATTGTCCATCAGCCAATGCAGGCAGGAAATTTTAGAGCGTACCGCCTGCACAACCCATCCCAAAAACGGAGATATTGTACTTCGAATGGAAATTGGATTTCCGGCAAACGGACGAACGATCAATGCACAGGAACTCATTCGGATCTTATTTGATTTTCTTCCTGACTGCGTGTATAACACCTTATTTTATGCAAAATTGAACCACCAGAAATTACAGCAGATCCATGATCTTGCAGAAGATCAGGCATACATTCGTCACGAGCTAAAAAGACGAAACCTCGTAGCTTTTGTCGCAAACGGATCGGTTCTTCCAAGAGAATCCGGCATTTCACCACGTCCGCTGAAAGATGCCGTGCCTTTTTCTTCTCCTGCTTCTCTTGAAGTTACGATGTCTCTTCCACATAAGGGTGAGCTTATCGGAATGGGGATTCCAAAAGGAATCACATTGATTGTAGGTGGCGGGTATCATGGAAAATCAACATTGCTCAACGCTTTAGAACTCGGTGTCTATAATCATATTGCAGATGACGGCAGAGAGTACGTTATCACAGATGACACTGCCGTAAAACTCCGCGCAGAAGACGGTCGCAGTATCAAACACACAGATATTTCCATGTTTATCAACAATCTGCCAAATGGTAAAGATACTGTCTCTTTTTATACTGAAGACGCCAGTGGAAGTACTTCCCAGGCTGCCAATGTCATCGAAGCGATGGAGACCGGTTCGTCGCTGTTTCTGATTGATGAAGACACCAGTGCGACAAACTTTATGATCCGCGATGAATTGATGCAGCGCGTTGTCAATCGAAACAAAGAGCCGATTACACCGTTTATTGAGCGTGCCCGAATGCTCTTTGAACAATATGGTATTTCATCCATCATCGTAGCCGGAAGCTCTGGATCCTATTTTCATATTGCCGATTTGATTTTACAGATGGATCAATATGTGCCATTTAACATCACGGACTTTGCCAAGCAGGAAGCAAAAGCCTTCCCATTGCCAGATTATGACCATTTGGCTGTTCCTGATATTCCGGATTATAAACGTATTCCAAAACCAAATTCTGCATTTCGGTCGCAGGGAAAATGCAAGGTTAAGACACTTGGAAAAGATGCTGTACAGATCAACCGGGAAACGATTGATCTGCGCTACGTGGAGCAGCTTGCTGACTCCGAACAGACAACCGCGCTCGGATACATCATCAAGCATTTAGAAAGTAATGCAATTGACGGAAAAAAGAACTTGCAGACATTAGTAGATACTCTGTATCAAACATTTGACCAAAACGGATTTTCCAGCATTGCACCGAACACAAACATGGCACTTCCGCGCAGACAAGAAATATTTGCGGCATTGAATCGTTATCGAAAACTAAATTTATAGATTTGTTTGTTTTTAACTAGTTTCCTTTTATTTTTCGACATTTTTTTTATTAAATGACTAGTAATTGTGAAAATTCTGTGATAAAATTATAAAAAATTTTTCCAAAAATAAGGAGGATAACTTATGAAAAAATTTAAAAATGTGATTGTAGCTTTATTGGTACTGATTATGGGAACTCTTTCCGGATGTGCTGCTTTTCAAAAATTTGACGCATCTGGATACACAAAGGCCTGTTTGGACGCAACGTACAAAGGTGAGTTTGATGAATATATAAAACTCACAAAGCAGACAAAAGAAGATGCCGAAAAGACCTATAACCAAAACTTAGAGCTTGCCACACAACAGTTAACAGCTGTTGGTGTTTCAGAAGAATTATCTGAAAAATATATGCAACTTTTCATTGACTTGTTTAAAAATACAAAATACACTGTAAAAGAGGCAAAAGAAGGCAAAGATAAAAATTACACAGTAGAAGTTGAGATTGAACCTGCTCAGGTATTTGAAGGTGTGTTAGAAGCTACACAGGCTGAAGTTGAAACACTTGTTACTGCACAGGCTGAAAGCGGTACAATTCCTTCTCAAGATGAAATTATTGAACAGACTTTCCAAATCTTATATGACAAAGTTTCTGCTAACATGAAGAATATAACTTACGGTGAAAAACAGGTTATCGAAATCAGTGTAACAAAAGATTCTAATAATGTATATTCTATTTCACAAGAAGACTATTTAAAATTAGATGCAGCAATGTATGACAAAAATAATTTATCTCTATAATATAACTTATCTCTATAACAATAACAGGGACGGGAAATTTTCCCGTCCTCATTCATTACATTCTTAAATTCTAATTGCAGATATCTTCCAAATCCTTCAACCAAATATTCGCGCATGCGTCACTTGGCATTCGAAGATCCCCACGCGGTGACAGTGCAACACTTCCTGTCTTCGGTCCATCCGGCAGGCAGGAACGTTTGAACTGCTGTGAAAAGAATCGTCGATAAAATGTATTGAGCCATTTTAAAATCGTATCCTTGTCATACATTCCTTCAAATGTCTGTCTTGCAAGACGATAAATTTTAGAAGGTGCATATCCAAATCGCATCATATAATACAGATAAAAATCATGCAGTTCATATGGTCCCACAAGATCTTCTGTCTTCTGTGCGATTTCCCCTTCTTTTGGCGGAAGGAGCTCCGGACTTACCGGCGTGTCTAAAATATCCACTAACACTTCCTGTAACTCTTTGTCTTCACAAGTATCTGCACAATATTGCACAAGGTGTCGAACCAGTGTCTTCGGCACAGAAGAATTTACCCCGTACATCGACATATGGTCTCCATTGTAAGTTGCCCATCCAAGCGCAAGTTCAGACATATCCCCTGTGCCAATCACCATTCCGCCTGTCTGATTAGCAATGTCCATCAGCACCTGTGTTCGCTCACGTGCCTGCGCATTTTCATACGTCACATCATGTTTCTCTTCAGAATGACCGATATCTCGGAAATGTACCCTCACTGCATCCTGAATATTCACTTCATGAAGTGTTGCCCCAAGCTTTTTCGTCAAGACACATGCATTTTGGTATGTTCTGTCAGTTGTTCCAAAGCAAGGCATTGTGACAGCTTCTATGCAGCTTCTGTCTATTCCCTGCAAATCAAACGCCTTTGCCGTCACAAGCAACGCCAACGTAGAATCCAATCCTCCTGAAATCCCAACGACTGCACTCTTACAATTAGTATGATTCAGACGTTTTTTTAGTCCCATCGCCTGAATCATCAAAGATTCTTCACAGCATCTATTTCTCAGACTTTCATTCTCCGGCACAAATGGCAATTTTTCAAAAGTTCTTGTAAGTTTCGTATCTTCCACCTCAATTGAAAATGGAACACGAATAAATCGATCTAAGTCTTCCTCCATCTGGAAAGTCGTATTTTTTCTTCTTTCACTGACGATTCGATCCACATCGATCTCACTGTAAATAGTCTGATTCATAAAGCGTTCTGATTCGCTTAAGATGCTTCCATTTTCAGCGATAATATTGTGTCCACCGAACACTACATCTGTGGTTGACTCTCCATCTCCTGCATTTGCATACACATATCCCGCAATAAGTCTTGCAGACTGTCCGGAAATCAGCTGCTTGCGATACGCATCTTTCCCAACTGTCTCATCGCTTGCAGAGCAGTTTACCACAATTGTTGCACCGGCAAGTGCCGCCTGAATACTCGGCGGAACCGGAGACCACACATCCTCGCAAACCTCAGCTGATACAACTAAATTCGGAAGTTCTTCACACGCAAATAAAATCTGCGGTCCAAATGGAATCTCTTCCTCCCCATACGGAATCCAATCTGCCTTTTTAGGTCCCGGCTGGAATTGCCGCATTTCATAAAATTCACTGTAGTTTGGAAGGAATGTCTTCGTTACCATCCCAATCACTTCACCATCACATACTGCTGCCGCAACATTATACAACTTATTGCACACGACATATGGGAGACCGACAAAAAATAATCCGTCTTTTCCTGTTGTGTAAGCGGCAATCTCTTCCAGTGCCTTTGCTGACTGACTCAGCAAAATGTCCTGTGAAAATAAGTCTCCACAGGTGTATCCGGTAATACAAAGCTCCGGAAACACTACAATCTTTGCTCCATTTTCAATTGTCTCGTCAATCAGACGAAAGATCTCCCACTTATTGTGTTCCACATCTGCAACTTTCGTGTTCAATGTTGCCGCAGCGACTTTTACAAATCCATCTCTCATCTCAACGGACCTCCTCTCTCATTACCTGCTTCTTTTTATAATCTCTTTCAGTTCATCTACTGTAAATTTATAATTCGTATTGCAGAAATGGCAGTTGACTTCAATCTCTTTTCCGTCATCGATCATCTCCTGAATATCTTTTTTCCCGATACTCACAATCGCTTTTTCTACTCTTTCTTTTGTACAGTTACAGTAAAATCTAGTTGGAACCGTATCTGTAAATTCTACATCCATCCCCTCAAGAACCGTCTCTAAAATCTGTTCCGGTGTGTAACCTTTATCCAGCATTGCTGTCACAGAATCAATTTTTTTAATATTTTCTTCCAATTTATCAAGCACCGCATCTTCGACAAAAGGCATGACCTGAATGATAAAACCACCTGCCTGTTTGACAGTATTATCTTTTTCCATCAGTACACCAAGTCCAACAGACGACGGAACCTGCTCTGATGTCGCAAAGTAATAAGTCAAATCCTCCGCAATCTCACTCGTCTGCAGAATTGTCTGCCCTACATATGGCTCTTTCAATCCCATATCTTTGATGACACTCAAAACTCCCAGATCAAGCGCTGCCGCCACATCAAGCTTTCCGGCTTTGCTTGGCGGAAGCATTACATCCGGATTCTCCACATAGCCTTTTACATTTCCATTTACATCGGCAGTCACAGTAAGACCTTTGATCGGTCCTTCACATTTAATCTGGATCGTCAGCAGATCCTTTTCGTTTTTCATCATGGTTCCCATCATGGCTCCCCCGGTCAACAGTCGTCCGAGTGCCGCCGTTGCAACCGGGCTTGTATTGTGGGCCTGTCTTGCAGTCTCCACAACATCTCTTGTTGTCGCAGCAAACGCTCTGATCTGGTTATTTGCCGCTGTTGCTCTTACAATATAATCTTTCATCGTTATTTCCCTCTTTCTCTTGCAATCACATAGATTCGTTCACTCACTCTTGTCGGCGCTTCTTTTGTAAACGCATCATATGCTGTAATATATTCTAATCCAGACTGTGTAATCAGCCTTTTCATTGTCTCCAGGTCATACGCCTTTTGAAAATGTGTCTCTTGGTATTTGCGATATAACTCAGAATCTCCTTCCCGAATAAACAGACTGAGTTCATATTCATTTATTCTTTCCTCTTCGTAATAATAATTATCCCAGATAAAACTGCATTCCTCACGGTTCTCTGCAATCGTCTGATCACCTAATATTTCCCTGTATTTATAAACCGTGTTGAAATCAAAGATAAACACTCCGCCAGGATCAAGATAATTATTAACGAGCCGAAATACCTCCTCCAGCTCTTCTTCCTCTAATATATAATTGACAGAATCACAGACACTGACAATTGCTTTCACTGTTCCATACAGTTCAAATTCTCGCATATCCTGCTGAAGATATAAAATATCAAGCCCAGATTTCATCCTTTTTTCTATCGCAATCTCAAGCATCTCTTCTGCATTGTCCACCCCGATCATATCGTAGCCGGATTGTGCCAGAATCTCTGTCATATTCCCGGTTCCACAGCCAAGTTCTAATACAAGTCCCTCACGCACACCGTATTCGTATAACAGACTTTTCAAATATTTTTCCCACTCTTCATATGGAATATTATCCATAAAAGTATCGTAGACAGCCGCAAAACTTGTATACGCCTCCACAGAGCATCCCTCCTATTTTTTACATAAGCTGATATATTATAGCATATTTTTAGTTTTGGAGCAAATTTTGAATAAAACTATTGACAAGTTCTGTTTCTGTGTATTAGACTAACAAAAAAGAATAAGATTCGGTAGGTGAGGCTACCACAGGGATTTGGATTTTCCTAAGATTGCTGCCGCAACAACGTGGAGACACGATTCGCTGGTTAGCAGGATATGTCGCAGATAAGGCATATCTTAATGCAATTTATATGCCCTGTGATGCTAAAGCTTGAACGATGTTGTCACGGAATGATTCCCGCCATTGTTTTTGCTTTGGCGGGATTTTTTATTGCGTAGAAATTGCATCGCACTGCTGCGGACAGGTATCTTGTTCTTAAATTTTTATACGAGGAGGTGAGGGCAATGGATGCTGGTGCCAGTTTTGATCCCAAAATACGAACGAAAAATAAAATAATGAAAAGGAGAACTGACTATGAACAGAACAACTTTTATCGAACTGTTAGAGAAAAGAGATTTCAAAACGCTCAAAAACACGTTGGAGATAATGAATGCAGTAGACATTGCCCTGCTGCTTTCTAACTTAGAAGACAAGGAGAGAGCCTTTGCGTTTCGTCTGATTCCCAAGGACAAAGCTGCAGATGTATTCTCCAATATGAGTAATCCCATTCAGTCTTACCTTGTAAAAATTTTTACCGAAAAAGAACTTCGTGAACTGCTGGATAATTTATATATGGATGACACGGTAGATTTATTAGAGGAACTTCCGGCAAATCTTGTAACCAGGATTTTGCATACTGTCAGTTCCGATAAACGAGATCTGATCAATCAACTTTTGAAATTCCCTGAAAACAGCGCGGGAAGTATCATGACAACCGAATATGTATCTTTAAAGAAGACTATGACAATCAAAGAGACTATGAAACATATCAAAGAAGTCGGAATACACAAAGAGACCATTTATACGTGCTATGTGTTGGAAAACCGTCGTTTGATTGGAATTGTCTCTGCCAAAGACCTGATGACTTTAGACGACAATACATTTATCCAGGATATTATGGAGACTGAGATCATCTCTGTAGGCACACATACCGATCAGGAAGAGACAGCCAGACTGTTTTCCAAATACGATCTGCTCGCACTTCCTGTTGTAGACCTCGATAACCGAATGGTGGGAATCATCACTGTGGACGATGCTATGGACGTTATGGTGGATGAGGCAACTGAAGATATCTCTATCATGGGGGCTGTAAATCCAAGTGAAAAAACTTATTTTGAGACTTCAGTCTTTTCACATGCAAAAAACCGTTTTTTATGGCTTTTGATTTTAATGCTGTCGTCAACCATTACCGGAACAATTATAACACAATATGAAAATGCATTTGCTGCTATCCCTCTGCTTGTCTCCTTCATCCCAATGCTGATGGATACCGGCGGAAACTGTGGTTCTCAGAGCTCCACTTTAATCATACGCGGACTTGCATTGGACGAGATCCGTTTCAAAGATATTTTCAGAGTCATATTCAAAGAATTCCGTGTGGCACTGCTTGTAAGTCTTGGACTTGCACTCGCAAACGGACTGCGAATTTTTATCATGTACAAAGATTTGAAGCTTGCTGTCGTGATTGGTCTTTCCCTAATTTGCACTGTCATTTTATCAAAGATCATCGGCTGTATTCTGCCACTGTTTGCGAAAAAAATCAATTTAGATCCTGCAATCATGGCAGCTCCGCTTATCACAACACTCGTGGATACCTGCTCCATCATCATCTATTTTACGATTGCCACGCACATCTTTCAGCTTTAGAGAAAATTAGGGACATCACAACTTTCTGCGATGTCCCTTCTGTTTCTTTCCTATTTAATAACTTTAATCCAGCTTTCCGGAGCTTTGATATGTCCCATTTGAATTCCTGTCAATGTGTCATATAATTTCTTTGTAACAGGTCCCATCTCCTCCATTCCACTTGGGAAACAGATCTCTTTTCCATGATCTACCACTTTCCCAACCGGTGAGATGACTGCTGCTGTTCCGCAAAGACCACACTCTGCAAACTCCTTCACTTCTTCAAACAACACTTCTCTTTCTTCCACTTCCATACCAAGGTACTCTTTTGCAACATATACAAGTGAACGCCTTGTGATAGATGGAAGAATCGTATCAGACTTCGGCGTTACCAACTTATTGTCTTTTGTAATAAAGATAAAGTTCGCTCCACCTGTTTCTTCTACTTTTGTTCTTGTAGCAGAATCTAAGTACATATTCTCATCATATCCCTGTTGATGCGCATCTACAATTGCATGAAGACTCATCGCATAGTTCAAACCTGCTTTGATGTGTCCTGTCCCATGTGGGGCAGCGCGGTCAAAATCGCATACACGAATTGTGATTGGTTTTGCACCACCTTTGAAATACGGTCCTACCGGTGTTGCAAATACACGAAATTGATATTCATCTGCCGGTTTCACTCCGATCACCGGATTCGTTCCAAACATATATGGGCGGATATACAATGTAGCTCCTGAACCATATGGAGGCACATAATCTGCATTTGCCGCAACAACCTGCTCAACCGCTCTTATAAAACGATCTTCCGGAAACACCGGCATCTCCAGTCTTCTTGCACTGTCTGCCATTCTGCTCGCATTCAAATCCGGACGAAATGTGACAATATGTCCATCTTCAGTCCTATATGCTTTAAGCCCTTCAAAAACTGTCTGAGCATACTGAAGAACACCCGCACACTCATTTAATACCACATTCGCCTCTTCTGTAAGTCCGCCTTCATCCCATTTTCCATCTTTATAATTTGAAACATATCTTTTATCCGTCTGTACATAGCCAAATCCGATATTTGACCAATCTATCTCTTTTTTACTCATCACAATTCCTCCATTCCGTTACTGATTTCTCTTGTTTTTTATTATTATACTTTTTTATCCGCCTGTCAATAGAGCGCACTCTGTTTTTTTGTGTTTTTTCAAAAAGAGACTAAAATACTTATCGTTCTGCCATATTGATTGCTTCTATTCCAACGCTTCCGCCACGTACAACCTCAATTGCCTGAAATTCTTCATTCATCAGCTTAATCAGCGCATCATTTTTTGACGCCGTCTGCACAAATTCCAAAAGCAGGCTGTCTTTCCCGTAATCGATGATCTTTGCTTTAAAAGACTGTGCAATCTGGAACAGTTCTTCTTTATCCTCTCTCGTACATTTTTTGACTTTCACATACATTAGTTCTTTCATGCACACAGAACTGTTTGTAAAGTCAATCACTTTAATGACCTCCACAAATTTATTGAGCTGTTTTTTGATCTGTTCAAATGTCTCATCGTCACTGACTGTCTCAATCGTCATTCGCGAAATCGTCGGATCCTCCGTTGTTCCTACGGTAAGACTTTCCAAATTGTATAATTTTCCGGAAAACAACCCTGATATTTTAGGAAGTACACCTACCTGATTTTCCACATACAGAGAAATCCATCTCTTTTTCATTGTCGTATTCATAATTTTTGCTCCTCCTAACAATCCATCAACATCTCTTCTAATGTTCCGCCCGGCTTGATCATCGGATATACCAAGTCCTCCGGATCCATAATGAATTCAATCAATGTCGGGGTCTTTGTATTCTTTCTCGCCTCTTCAAATGCTTCTTTGATTTCCTCCGGTTTGAATACGCGAATTCCTTTTGCGCCATAGCTCTCTGCCAGTTTCACAAAGTCAGGTGTATACGGCGGGCACTCACATTCCGGTGTTCCGCATTTTCCCTCGCAGGATTTTCTAGCACGAAGGCAGGTCATGGAATAACGCTTTCCGTAAAATAACTTCTGCCACTGACGCACCATTCCAAGATAGTTATTGTTAAACACGCATAAAATGAGAGGAAGTTCCTGCCCGACTGCAGTCGCAAATTCCTGTATATTCATCTGCATACCACCATCTCCGGAAATCGCAATGACCGGTGTGTCTGGATTGCCAAGTTGTGCGCCGATCGCCCCCGGAAATCCATACCCCATTGTCCCCAGTCCACCGGATGTCAAAAGTTGTTTTTTCTCCGTCAGCTCCAAATATTGTGTTGTGAACATCTGATGCTGTCCCACATCTGTCACCACAATTGCCTCCTCAAACATCTCATTGATTGTCTCAATGACTTTTTGTGGTGTCAGCACTGGTTTTTCTTTCATTTTCAATGGATGTTCTTCTTTCCATCCTTCTATCTTTTCAAGCCACTGTGCCGTATCATGAAAGGCCGCATACTCCAAAATCTTTTCGGTCGCGGTTTTCGCATCTGCCACAATCGGAATATCTACATGTACGTTTCTTGAAATAGAAGCAGTGTCAATATCAATGTGTACAATCTGTGCATTCGGAGCAAATTCATGTATCTTTCCGGTAATCCGATCATTGAATCTTGTTCCAATCGAAAACAAAAGATCACATTCACTGACTGCCATATTTGCCGCATATGCTCCATGCATGCCCAAATTTCCGATAAACAGTGGGTGATTCGTAGGAATCGACCCTCTTCCCATGATCGTTGTCACTACCGGAATCTTTGTGATGTCTACAATTTTTGTAAATATCTCGACCGCGTTTGCAATCTTTACACCGCCCCCTGCTAAAAACAGCGGTTTTTTCGCTTTATTCAGCATCTTCATGGCACGTTTTAGCTGTCCGATATGAACCTCTGTATTCGGCTTATACCCTCTGATATTCACAGTCTGCGGATACTCAGGACTTCCAAGTTCTGCCATCACATCTTTTGGAAGGTCTATGACTACCGGTCCCGGTCTTCCTGTCCTTGCAATATAAAATGCTTCTTTGATAATCCGCCCCAAATCTTCTCTTTTTTGTACCGTAATTCCATATTTGCAGATACTTCTTGTAATTCCGACAATATCAACTTCCTGAAATGCATCATTTCCGATCAGATTTCTTGCGACCTGCCCTGTAAAACACACAAGCGGAACACTGTCATAGTTGGCTGTCGCAATTCCGGTAACAAGATTCGTCGCCCCGGGACCGCTTGTCACAAGACAGACACCTACCTTTCCGGTAGATCTTGCATAGGCATCCGCCGCATGCACAAGCGCCTGCTCGTGTCTTGGCAAAATCACTTTTGTATAGTCCTGCTTATAAAGCTCATCGCTGATATCAATCGTACAGGCGCCTGGATATCCGAACAGAGTATCCACCCCTTCTTCTTTTAGTGCCTTCACAAACAATTTATTTCCTGTAATCTTCCTCATATATGTCCTCCTTCCAGATACAAAAAAACACCCCAAGCATACAGCTTAGGGCGAATCATTTTCTATATTGCCGACCAGTTTTTCAAAAACTGTGTACTCCTCCTTGACACTGTATTTTACAGACAATTTAGAGTTATTATAAAATTTTCTGACACTTTTGTCAACTAAAGTTTTCCTTTTTTGCAAAACTAATTGCAATGCATCCAGGACCCACATGTGTCCCGATAATGCCGCCAACCGGATAGATCTCGTATTTTTTCAGACCATATTCTGCTACCGTCTTTTCCATAAATTGTTCTACAATCTCTTTATCGGAAGTATATCCAAAATATACCGGCTCATTTTTATCAATCTCATATGAGCCAAACTCCTTCCAAAGATATTTCATGCCTCCTTTTTGTCCCCTCGCTTTTCCAAGCATGACCAACACCTTGTCCTTCAATTCAATGACCGGTTTGATTTGGAGTGCATTTCCAAGCACTGCCAACGGTGCAGGTATTCTTCCGCCCTTTTTCAAATAGGTCAGAGTGTTCAGCATTCCACATACGGTCAAACGCTTCTTTAAATCTTCAAGACATGCGACAATCTCTTCCACACCCTTCCCTTCTTTGCGCATTTTCACCGCGCGCTGAACAAGAAAACGCTGAGTGATGATTGCCTGCTCTGAATCCACAATCCAGATTTTTTCATACTCTGCCATCTGTTTTGCCAGATTCGCCGCATTGACCGTTCCACTTAATCCACTTGAAAGTGTGATCACCAGTACTTCTTCTCCTGCATCTTTCGCTTCTTCGTAAAGCTCCAAAAATTCTTCCGGAGATGGCTGACTCGTAGTCGGAAGATCTTTTTCCGCTGCAAGTTTTTCGAAAAACACAGAAAAGTCTTCTTCCGTATTCTGATGAAACTCCCCATCTGAAAATCTTATCTTTAAAGAAACGATTCGGATATTCATCTCCAATGCTTCCTGCTTTGTGATATCCGAAGCAGAATCCGTAATAATCATCATATCATTTTCCTCCTGTACCAATTGACAACATCTGTTTGATTTTTTAAAATAGATGATACGAATGTATCAACGAGAAACTATATCACAACTGTTAAAAAAAGCAATTAAAAAATTATAAAATAAAAGGAGAATGACTATTTATGATAAATCCGATGAAATTCATGCAGGTAAAAAGCATGTTAGCAACACTCAAACAAAACCATCCAAAGTTTCCTTCTTTTTTAGATGCTGTTTCAAAAAGAGCACTCTGCAAAGATACAATCATTGAAATCAAAGTTACAACACCGGACGGGGAATCTCTCGAGTCCAATCTTCGCTTAAAAGAATCCGATTTAGAGGTCTTACGGCAAATGCAGGAACTCAGAAAAGAAGGGCTGTCTTCTTAAGACACGCCCTCCTTTGTTTCTTTATAATGCTTCAAAAGCTCTTCTATGGCATACGCCACTCCATACGCTTCATTGCTTTTTGTCACATACTTTGCCACTTCTTTAATCTCAGGTTCCGCATTTTCCATTGCAACCGTCGCTTTGAAGTCCATAGAAAGCATTGAGTAATCATTCATGCTGTCTCCAAATACCATCACTTCATCCATCGTATATCCAAGCGACTCAATATACCGCTTTAACATCGGTCCTTTCTGCGCATGTACATCTGTAATCTCCAAATTGGTAATAAACGAAGATGCCACCGCAACCTTGTTGTTTTCACCTAGTACGCTCTGAATCCGTTTCAATAGCGGAATATCTTCGGTAAAAATAAAAACCTTATAGATTGGCGCTTTTCCCTCTTTTAATTCTGCAAAATCCGATATTCTTCTGGTCGCTTTACAGATACGCTCATACAATTCAGAATGTCGGATTTTCTCCGGCTCCAAATCCAGATGGAACAGATGAATCTGTTCTACAATGCTTTCCTCAATCTCCTCCTCGGTTCCGATTCGATAGTCAAAATCATCTGTAGAAAAGATGATCGACACCGGAAATTTTATCAACTGTCGATATAGTTCTTCACACACCTCAATCGGAATCGGTGTTTGCAGCACCACTTCTCTTTGCGGATTTCTCACTTCTGCGCCACTTCCCACAAGATAATCACACTCTAGATCCAATTCCTCCAGTTCCTCCATTGCACTTCGGAAATTTCTTCCTGTCGCGATCATAAAACGAATTCCCTGCTCCTGTGCCATATGAATTGCCTCCAATGTCCTCGGTGCGACCTTATGATCTAACCCAAGCAGCGTCCCGTCCATATCTGATGCAATCACTTTTATCATCTTGTCTTATCTCCTAACCAATTCTTTCGTATTTTACAAATTCATATTCCAGATTGAAATATGTCTGTTCCTCGCTGACCCCTGTAATCTTCCACTCCGGCATCTCATCTAGATTTGGAAAATATGTATCTGCCTCATACGCATGGTCAATCTTTGTAATGTGCGCAACCTTACAGTATGGGAGAAGCTGACGGTAAATGCTTTCCCCGCCGATCACGTAAATATCCTCATCGTTATACTGTCTCAGTTCCTCCAAAAGTGCTTCCACACTGTTGACTACAACAGCATCTTTGACCTTGTAATTCTTATCACTTGTCAGAACAATATTCGTTCTCTTTTTGAGTGGCTGCCCTCCCGGAAAACTCTCCAATGTCTTTCTTCCCATCACGACCACTTTTCCCATCGTCGTCTCACGGAAAAATTTCATATCTGCCGGAATACTTACCAAAAGTTTATTATGCAGACCAATTGCCCAATTCTTATCCACTGCTACAATCAAATTCATCTTTTTTCCTCCTACACTGCAATCGGAATATTTTTAATCTGTGACCCTGTCTCATAATTGTCCAGGCGCACATCATCCGGTGTAAATTCATAAAAATTCTTCACCTCGGGATTCAGCCAGAACGTAGGTGCAGGCAGCGGCTCTCTGGAAATTAGTTCTTCCACAAGCGGAATATGTCTGTCATAAATATGCGCATCTGCGATCACATGGACAAACTCGCCCACCTGCATATCACACACCTGTGCCAGCATATGCATCAACACCGCATACTGGCATACATTCCAGTTATTCGCCGCAAGCACGTCCTGAGAACGCTGGTTTAAAATTCCGTTTAAGACCAGCTTGTCACTGTCTTTCTTCTTTGTCACATTAAATGTCATGCTGTACGCACACGGATACAGGTTCATCTCGTGCAAATCCTGGTGGACATAAATATTTGTCATAATACGGCGGCTATATGGATTATTTTTCAAATCATAGATTACACGGTCCACCTGATCCATCATTCCCTCTTTATATTGATGCTTTACACTCATCTGATATCCATAAGCCTTTCCGATCGACCCATCTTCATCTGCCCAGCTGTCCCAAATATGTGGCTTTAGATCATGCACATTATTGGATTTTCTCTGCCAGATCCACAACAGCTCATCCACACAACTTTTGATACCGGTACGTCGAAGTGTCAACGCCGGAAATTCCTTTGACAAATCATATCGATTCACCACACAAAACTTTTTCAGCGTATAGGCAAAGCTTCCATCCTCCCACTTTGGGCGCACCTTTTCACCTTCCGTACTGACACCGTTATCGATAATATCACGGCACATATCTATAAACACTTTATCTGCATAACTCATATCGTTAACTCCTCCTTTTCACGCTCTCCATTGTACCACGAGAAGCAATTGTTCTGCAATGCGATTTTCCACACAGACCTTCCACATAAATATTCATTGACTGCATGCACTTTTGCCATATCATACATCAAAAACTGTAGTTGTGCTTTCTTTATATTCGAATAAACCTTCCAATATCCGCACAAAACCGCCCCCTTCCCATTTTGCTTTATAAAAGCTTTTACATCCTCAGGCGGATACCCCAAGAACACACCTATCTCATGTGGAAATAGCTGTTCTTTCTGCAAATAGCATTTCAGTCTCATGCCGAGCAGGTTCAAACAGTTTTCCATATGCTCACAGTCATATCCATATGCTATTAAAAACTTACGCACCTCCGTCCTTCTCAGATAGGTTTGAAATTCTTCTTTTCGATATAAGAACACTTGAAAACCACCCTGCACTTTATAGAGCAGTTTATAACAGATATCCGTATTGTTCAATACTTCCACACATATTTTCTCGTCAAAGCACTTCGCACAAAACATACCTGCTATCTTTATCCTTTTCAGAAAAGGAGCACATTGCAGAACCATCTGAGACTGCAAGTACTCCTTTTCATTCTCCTGTGAAAGCAAATAAGAGATTACTTCTGCCGTCATCTCGCATTCTCCTTTTTGCTTTAGTATGCCACATTCTTCTTTAATTATTTTATACTTTCACTCGAAATGCGGAAAAGACTTTTGCTTTTGCGAGCACCTCAACAACCGCATACAACATGATCGACTGTATCGGCACCATGATGATCTGTTTGATCAGACGTGGCGGTAAAATTGCCATAAATGCATTTCCATACAACATCGAAAGCCAATACGTATTCAAAAATACATTGACAACGATTGCCACAACAATCTTTGACGCCAATATTCTTTTAAAGCTGATCGGCTTTTTATAGAGCATCACGCCATAGATCACTGCTCCGAGTATCGCATTGAATGTAAACCCAAAGAAAAACGGACCGGTAGGTTTGAGCAGATATTTGATAATATCGGCAACTCCTCCCATAATACCGCCGACTACCGGACCAAACAGCATGGCTGTCAGTTCATTGGCAATAAATGAAAATCCGATTTTCAAATTTTCCGTCAACTGAACACTGAAAAATCCAAGTACGACGGCAATGGCAATCAGCAGCGCTGTCACCACAATTGTCCTCAAGTTCTTCAACTCCTCAAAAGAGTCTGCAAATTGTTTCTTCATTTGCAACATAAAAAATACCTCCTTTGCAGTAGTCCTGAAGCTACGCATAGCAGGTATTTTCCTTATATCTGTCATGTGCAGCAGCGGGATGCAGAGTATGTACCGCAAGCAATTTTGCTTTTCGTCCGACTGGCAACTCCCCGTCCAACTGGCACTTAACGCACATACTCTTACTCTGCTTTTCTTTTTATTTTATTTTTCCTCGACAATTGTAACACAATCTGTTTTTCACGTAAAGACTGATTTTTAATAAACACGGATCTTACTGCTGATTTCCTCCAAAATCGGCATTTGCATCAGCTCATCTAACGCCTCCTGTAAATATCCTTCTTTCACATACTCTGTCACAATTACCAGCTCCGCTTTTTCTTTTTCAACATCTTTTTGAATGATTCGTTCGATACTTACCTTATGTTTTCCAAATACATTTGCAATGCTTGCCAGCACTCCCGGCTGATTCGTGACCTGCATGCGGAGGAAAAATTTATTCTTGACATCGGCTATTGATTTGACCTGTGTTTCTCGATAACAACCGCAGCCAATTCTGCCTGTACATCCATATTCCATATTTCTCACAACGTCCAAAACATCTCCCACAATCGCGCTTGCCGTCGGAAGTTCTCCCGCGCCCCTTCCATAGAACATGGCATCGTCCACCGCATCTCCATGCACAAATACTGCATTGAATGAATCTCTTACCGACGCAAGTGGGTGCTGATTTGAAATCATCATCGGATAGACAGCTACCTCGATTCCTTTTTCTGTATTGTGAGCTGCGCCGAGCAGTTTGATCACACTGTCAAATTCCTTTGCATACGCAATATCCTTTGCTGTAATTTTTGTGATTCCCTCTGTATAGACATCCGAAAAAACGACTCTGGAATGAAATGCAATCGATGCCATGATTGCAACTTTCCGCCCTGCATCGTATCCTTCTATATCCGCTGTAGGATCTGCTTCCGCATATCCAAGCTCAGTAGCTTTTGCAAGCGCCTCCTGAAAATCCATTCCTTCTTCGCACATCTTGGTCAAAATATAATTCGTTGTTCCATTGACAATTCCGATAACATCTGAAATCTCATTTCCCGCAAGACACTGTTTCAGCGGACGGATGATTGGAATACCACCTGCGACAGCCGCCTCGAATAAAAAGTCTTTTTGATTCCTCTCTGCTGCTTCAAACAGTTCTTTTCCGTGCTCTGCCACCAGATCTTTATTCGCTGTCACTACATTTTTTCCTGCATTTAACGCCTCCAAAATCATAGCTTTTGCCGGTTCGATTCCACCCATCACTTCTATCACAAGCTCAATCTCATCATTTTCAATGATCTCTTTCCACTGATCTGTCAAAAGACACTTCTTCACTCCCGGTCTTTCCTTTTTCAGATTATGTACCAGAATTTTTTCAATCTGAATCTTCGCACCCGTGCGTTTTTCAAATTCTTCTCCCTTTTCTTCGATCAATTTATATACACCGCTTCCGACTGTTCCCAAACCTAATAATGCTATTTTTACAACTTTTATTCCTTGATTCATCACTTATTTCTCCTCCTGTTTTTTGATTTGTATATAAGAATAACACATTTGTACGCACTTTGCACACATTTTCTTACGTTAAATGATTCACGTAGTTAAGTATTTCTTGACTTTCCCTCATTTTTATATTACACTTTAACCAAATAAAATCTAGAAAAAAGTAGCAAGTACTTGTGAAAGCCAATCAAATTTGACCACAAGTACTTTTTTTAAGAGAAAAAATCCTTTGCTGCTTTTTTCTGCCAAGCAAAGGAGGAACTTATTGTGTTTAACAATTTATTGGCAAGTCTAAATGACTTTCTCTACAGCTACATTCTAATCTTTTTACTTGTAGCTGCTGGTATCTATTTTTCCATTCGTACAAAATTTGTACAATTTCGTCTGATTGGTGATGCGATCAAAGCGCTGAAAGAAAAAGCGGAAAAGAATGACAATGGAAAATCCGTCTCTTCTTTTCAGGCTCTGATGATTTCTACTGCATCAAGAGTCGGTACCGGAAATATTGCCGGAATTGCAACTGCAATTGTAGCCGGAGGACCGGGCGCTGTATTTTGGATGTGGGTTATGGCAATCGTCGGCGGTGCATCTGCCTTTGTCGAAAGTACACTGGCACAAGTTTACAAAGTAAAAGATGGAAAAGAATTCCGCGGAGGTCCATCTTATTATATTGAACGTGCCCTCGGCAAACGTTGGCTTGGAGTTCTCTTTTCCATTCTGCTGATTGCATGTTTTGCCTATGGTTTCAATGGTCTTCAGACTTATAATATGTCATCTGCTTTGGAATATTACATTCCAAATTACAGCGATACAATCCTTCCTGCCGTTGTCGGACTTTTGATTGCTGCTGCAACTGCATTTGTCATCTTCGGAGGGGTTCACAGAATCGGATTCATTTCTTCTGTAATTGTTCCGATTATGGCTGGAATCTACATTTTGATGGGAATCTTCATTACACTGACAAACTTAGACCGTGTTCCTGAGATGTTTTCACTCATCTTTGAAGGCGCCTTTGATTTTCGGGCAATCTTCGGTGGATTTGCCGGAAGTACTGTCTTAATCGGGATCAAACGCGGGTTATTCTCCAACGAGGCCGGTATGGGTAGCGCGCCAAATGCATCCGCAACCGCAACTGTTTCTCACCCGGTAAAACAAGGAATGGTTCAGGTTCTTTCTGTATTTATCGATACACTTATGATCTGTACGACTACCGCTTTTATCTTGTTGCTTTCCGGAGTAACGGGCATTCCTGAAAAATTGGACGGTATCCCATATGTACAGGCTGCGATCAGTGCAAATGTCGGTTCACTTGGTATCCATTTTATTACATTTTCCATTTTTGCATTTGCATTCACAAGTTTAATCGGAAATTACTATTACGCCGAATCAAACATTCTGTTCATCAAGAACAATCGCATTCTGCTGAATGTATTCCGAATCACATGTCTGATTGCGATTTTTCTCGGTGCACAGGCTGATTTTAGCACTGTATGGAATCTCGCAGACGTATTGATGGGATTCATGGCAATTGAAAATATTCTGGTCATTTTCTTGTTAGGCGGAATCGCTTTCAAAGTGCTTGACGATTACACAAAACAGAAGAAACAGGGAATCGATCCCGTATTTAAGGCAAAAAATGTCGGTTTAAATAATACTGATACTTGGAAATAATCATTTTCAAACAAAGAGAGGGCATCGCTCAATCATCTCACCCGATGATTTTGCGATGCCCTCTCTTCATTTTTAACTTATATTATATTAGCGTTTTTTTCTTCTTACAAAGAACGCTGCCACAACCGCAAGCACTGCCAAAACACCTGCAAGTGTCCATCCGATTGGTGATGTCGCATCTCCTGTCTTAGCCACTTTCTTACTGCTATCTGCTTTTTTCGCATCTTCAACTGCTACAAGTCCATCTCGACTTGCCCTTAGGGCTTTCTCAGCTGCATCTACTTCTTTTTGGTCAGCTTCCGGATCTTCCATAACTGCTTTTACTTCAAGAAGCACATTTTTGAGCGCCTGTACGCTCTCCGTTGTGTAACCGCTCAGATCCATACTTTCCACTTTGTTAATCAAATCTTCCAACGCCTCTTTGTTTGGAATCAATCGTAATCCAAAAATAGCTTTTTGAAGCGTTGTATAGGCTGAATCCACTTGTTTCTGAGTTGCATTTTCATCTGCGAGAACTGATCTTGCCGCATCCAACGCTTCTTTGAAACTTTCTCCACTCGCCGGAGTATACTTGTCTAAATTCGGCTCATATTTTGTCTCAGAATCTTTCACCAGTTTTTCCAGTTTTGATTTATCTGCCAATGGTTTCTTCACCAAGCCGTCCATCGCTGTCTTGAGAGCTGCTCTCACTGCATCAATTTCCTCTTGAAGAGCATTCTCATCTGCAAGAACTGCTTCTGCTTCTTTCAGAGCCTCCGTAAATGGCTTCCAGCTCTCTGCTGTATAGAATTGTTCTTCTAATCCTTTTGCCGCGTCCACAAGCACTTTCAAAGAACTTGTATTTCCTGTAAATTCCAAGTGATGAACCATATCTAACAACTTATCATATGCTGTATTCACTGCCTCCTGAGTTGCCGCATTATTTGCACTCACTTTCTCAGCTTCCGCTAATGCCGCCTCAAATTTTTCTTTTACAACCGGCACTACATACTGATAATTTTCATTTTCCTGCTGGCTCTTTGCATACTCGATCAACGCATTTAATTCTGTTTTGTCTAACTCTACTACATATTCCGCTGCACCAATGTCTGTCTTTCCATCAGCAAGTGGTGTTCCAAAGTAATCTTTTCCACCATTGTTTTCGATATTCAGACCTGCATCAATTGCCGGTGAGTCTGCCTGAAGTTTGTAACCTTTTACAGAATCAATTCCTTTTCCACCTGTTCCAGGAGCCACAAATTTCGGGTCTTCCTGAATCAATGTTGTATCGTTTGACGGAACTTCATCAAATCCTACAAAGATATTGCTCTCGTAGTCGATTTCCTGTTCATTAAATCCTTTTCCAGGTGTCATATTTCCTTTATTTACTACGATATTATTGTAGAACTTCGCATCACTCTTTCCACCTGTATAGCCGTTTTTCAACCATTCTCTGTCAATTCCTTCACCTAGATAAATCGTGTTGTTGTAAGCCATACTTCCTTCATGACCTTCTCTCCAGTCAATTACACCGTGTTTTGCACCGTCATTCTGACTGATGTTATAGCGATAAATTCCATTAAATCCTCTTAAGCTTGCAGTACAGCACCACATAAATACGCCACCTGCGTTATCATGCAGATAATTGTACTGTACTAATGTATTTTGGTTCAGCGCATCAATTTCGATTCCCTGTCCATCTCCTGCTCCAAGTAATGCATCTGCCGGAGATGATTCATATACTTCATTGTATTCAAATACGACATTGTCTGAGTTCCAGTTGAAAAGTCCAACACCATACCAGCAGTTATATACTGCACGATATACTGTGTTATGATCTACTGTTACATCTTTACAACCATCTACAATTGTTCCATCACCGTCAATATCATGAATAATATTGTTGCTCAGTGTAAATCTTTCATATGGTTTCCATGCACCTTTTCCTGCATATCCAAATGGTGCATACTTATTCCATTTGTCACCTTCTCTTGTTGTCCAAGGTGAAACAAAGTTGATTCCAGATCTTCCCAGATCATACAGTTCACAGTTTGTAACGCTGATGTCATGCACCGCTGTTGGAACTCTTTTTGATGCATCGTTCAGGTTTGTTGTCACTGTCATAATAATTCCACCGGAAGATTTCCCTTCATTGCTGATTGGTCCTCTAAATCCGTGAATTGTCAGATTATCAAACTTAAAGTAAGAAAGATCCCCAACATCTTCTGCTGAGATATTGATACCTCTGCGGTAAACATTTGTATTTGTATTTTGTTCATACGTAGAATCATATAATTCCAAATCTCTTACTTCCCAGTATTCCTGGTTGAAGAATGTAATTACATTGTTGACTTTTGGGTTGCGAACAACTTGATTCGCAATGTTCATATGAGAAATCGTCCAGTCTTCACCTGGCATTAAAATTGGTTTCTTTCCTTCACCATAGCTTGCAATCACAATCGGTGCTCCATCCACACCAGATCCTTGTGGTTTTAATGCACCTGTCCAAGTCTCTCCTGCTTTAAACAGAATCTGGTCTCCCGGCTGGAAATTTTCCTGGTTGACTCTGTCAATTGTCTGCCATGCAGTCTCAGGACTTGTACCGTTGTTGCTGTCCTTTCCGTTTGTAGCGTCCACGTAATATTTCACGCCGCTTCCAAGTTCTACTCTGAACTCTGCTGTCTTAGCCACATCTTTATATGTTACTTTTACGGTTACATCTTTCGGATCTACAGCCCCTGAGATTTTGTCAAATGTCATAACAACATTTTTGCTGTCCTTATTATAAGTAAACTCTTTAATTGCAGCCTTCTCAAATGCTCCATCATTCACTTTATATTCTAATGTAAAGTCATATTTTACCGGAGCTACTGTAGGCACTTTATCCAAATTCGCTGTGACACTGCCATTTTCAGCAGTAATTCCGGTAAGATTTGCTTCTACCAACTCTTCTCCGGATGCATCTACATCAAAGTCTACTACCATAGGCTGTTTGCTTGGTTTATAAGTAGCAGTGACTGTGATTGTCTGTTTCATAGGCTGTTTTGCAATCTCTGCAAAATTCATTGTCAATGCCTTGCCGTTCACAGTTTCACTTGTAATATCCAGTTTCTTTGCCACTTCAGGTTCTAAAGAGGATGTATAAGAGATATCAAAATCAGAACTCTTCATTTCGCCCTGATAGTCTGCATTATATTCTGCTTTCAGCGCTCCATTTTCCACGCTTAAGCTCTTAAGATCACTGGAAATCTGTAATGACCAGTCATCCACATATACATTTCCACTATTGCCTCTTTCCACCCAGATTGCAGCTCTTGTATTTTTTCCTGCATCTGTTCCAGTTGCCCCTGTATATGTAAATTCAATCTCATATTGTTTGTATTCTGAAGAATCGATTGCAACTTTCTTTTCGCTTCCTCCGTACCATTTCAGACACAGCCATGTTTTAAGACCAGATGGGTTCGTATTTTTTGCCCATACAGAAAGTTTGTATGTTGCTCCCTTCTGAAGATCCGGCACATCCTGCTCCAATGCATCATTTTGTTTTGCAACAGTTGCTGACCATTCTCCGTTGTGTGCATTTTCCTGTACTTTTTTTACTGTTCCCGGATTTTGTGTTGAATACGCGAACCAGTTTCCTACTTTGTTATTCTGATTACTATCAGAATGAGTGCCAAGATCCACACCTTCTTCAAATGTAGGATTTTTCAGCAGATTTTCATTTGTCACTGTAGAAGCCGCCTGTACAATTCCAGGACCAGAAGTTCCCACTGTCTGGAACGTTGTCACCGCCATTGCAATAGACAAACCAACTGCCAGTAAACGTTTTACCATTTTCCCTTTCATATTTTTTTACTTCCTTTCTTTATTATTTCTTAAAACAGAAACAGTACATCCTCTTTACTGCCCCTGATTTAATTCAAACTCCAGTGGATGCTCTTTCTCAGCCTGTTTCACCAGCTTTTCATAATAAACATCCGATATGTAAATCTTAAGGACCGTGCTTTTGTCCGCCTCAAAATCAGCAGTCTTCATTGTTTTTTTCAAAATCTCTCCACTGATTGGTTCGTCCCTCTCCGATAATGTGAACTGATCACCCTCTTCCCCATAATACAAATATTCAAACAATTCACTATCTGTCTTTTCCAATGTGGAAAGTTCATCCCAGACAACTTTTTTCGTCTCTTCACCTAAACGATATGTGATCTCATCTACTCTCTCAAATTTATCAGGGTGTGCTTCCCAATATGTTTTTGCTTCTTTCTCTAAGGATTCCTCATGATTTCTTACCATATAATCCACTGTCTGTATTTTCAGATTACTGAGTGTATATTCAAGATAACTGTCTAATGTATATTCCAATGTACCGTAAACAACTTCTCCTGCACTCTTTTTCGCCTGACGCTGCTGATTTTCTGCTTCCATATCCATCTTTAGCGATTCATAGGAGTACGGTTTGCAAAGATTATACGCTTCCCCTAATGCAAATTGAGCATACACTTCCTTTGCATATTCTTTTGTCTTTTTCTCTAGTTCTTTCTGATCTTGCTCTTTATAATCTTTTTGCACAACTTCGCTATAAAACTGATATCCTTCCTCCGACACAACTGTCACCACTTTCGACGAAGAATTTTCTTCTGCATTCTTGTTTCTGCCATTAAAGATGACGGCAATTGCTATACCTAAAATGACTAATATAACTATCCCCGCCAAAAAATATTGTTTCTTTTTCATATATCATTTCTCCCGACTAATCATTTTTATCTCTCTTTTTTATAATTATAACACCTTTTTTTTTCAATAATGCTTATATAAACTGCTCCTGTTTCCCTTGTTTTTTGTATAATTCGGAACTCCATTTCGACCTTTATCTTAGAAGTGCATTTTTTTATTATAGGATTCCAAAGGATTTTCCTATAATAAAAAAAGCCAACAGCACCTGCATATCATCAGGCAGCCATTGGCAATCCATTCTTTCCTTATCAGTCAAGACACAAAAAAGCACGAGACGGGATTCGAACCCGCGACCCTCGCCTTGGCAAGGCGATACTCCACCACTGAGCCACTCGTGCATATTATTGTTCTTTAAATCAGAACCTTTATTCAATTGTCATTGAAAGAGCACGAGACGGGATTCGAACCCGCGACCCTCGCCTTGGCAAGGCGATACTCCACCACTGAGCCACTCGTGCATATTGTGTTCTCTGAATCAGAACAATATTCATTATACTGATGAAAAGCACTTTTGTCAACACTTTTTTTATTTTTTTATTTTGTACTATTATTTAGAATATTTACAACACCCCGGAGCATCAACTTCCCCGGGGTGCACATATCACCTTATTACACTACATGTTTTTTTCTTTACGAAATTTTGCCACTACAACTAAAATCGCTGCGAACATTAAACCAAGAAGGTTTCTCTTTCTTCTTTTTTTGTGATAGCCAAGCAAAGCTCATCTAACTGTTTCTGATCTACCCCTGAAGGTGCTTCTGTCATCAGATCCGATGCATCTTTTACTTTCGGGAATGCAATAACATCACGGATACTGTCTTCTTTTGCCATCAGCATCACAAGACGATCCAATCCATATGCAAGTCCTGCGTGAGGCGGCACTCCGTATTTGAATGCATTCAACAAGAATCCAAACTGTTCCTGCGCCTGCTCTTTTGTAAACCCAAGCACTTCAAACATCTTGCTCTGAATCTCCTGATTGAAGATTCTGACACTTCCACCACCGATTTCTGTACCGTTCAGTACAATATCATAAGCTTTTGCACGTACTTTTCCCGGATCTGTGTCGATCAGATGCAAATCTTCTTCCATCGGCATTGTAAATGGATGATGCATTGCTGTGTATCTTCCGGCCTCCTCATTCCACTCTAACAATGGGAATTCTGTGATCCACAAGAATTTATATTCATTCTTATCAAGAAGTTCCAGCTGACGTGCAATTTCAAGACGTAAGTTTCCAAGGACATCCCATACGACCTGATTTTTATCTGCTGCAAAGAGCAGTAAGTCACCATTTTCTCCATCCATTGCTTTTACAAGTGCTGCCATTTCCTCTTCACTCATGAATTTTGCAAAAGAAGACTTGATTGTGCCATCTTCCTGTATTGCCACGTATGCGAGACCTTTCGCACCAAAGTCTTTTGCCAAATCAACCAGTTTATCGATTTTCTTACGCGGCATTGCCCCCTGGCCTTTGGCATTGATTCCTCGAACGCTTCCGCCATTTTCCAATGCATTTTTAAACACTACAAATTCGCAGTCTTTCACAACTTCCGACACATCTGTCAATTCCATTCCGAACCGGATATCCGGTTTGTCTGAGCCGAAACGATCCATTGCTTCCTGCCATGTCATTCTCTGGATTGGAAGAGAAACTTCTATCCCAAGAATCTCTTTGAACATTTTAGCCAGTAATCTTTCATTAACGTCAATGACATCGTCCACATCAACAAACGATAATTCCATATCAATCTGTGTAAATTCCGGCTGACGGTCTGCACGTAAATCTTCATCACGGAAACATTTTACAATTTGGAAATAACGATCATATCCCGCACACATCAAAAGCTGTTTAAAAATCTGTGGTGACTGTGGAAGCGCATAGAAATTTCCCGGATGCACACGGCTTGGCACAAGGTAATCTCTCGCTCCCTCCGGAGTACTTTTGATCAACATCGGTGTCTCGATTTCCAAAAATCCTTCCTCTGCAAGGAATTGACGTGTCAATGTCGCCGCTTTACTTCTCATCATCAGGTTTCTCTGTAAATCTGGTCTTCTCAAATCCAACACGCGGTATTTCAGACGTAATTCCTCTTTTGTCTTGCTGTTCTCTTCAATTGGGAACGGCGGTGTCTCAGACTCAGATAAAATACGAAGTTCTTTTACACGAATCTCAATCTCTCCTGTCGCAAGATTTTCATTCACTGCACCGGAACGTGCTTCTACAGTACCCACTGCTGCAATTACAAATTCACTGCGAAGCTTTCCTGCTTTTTCAAAATCTTCTTCGCTCACGCTTCCATTTTCAAAAATAAGCTGCAGCAATCCGGAACGGTCACGTAAATCCACGAATACAATTCCACCTTTATTACGGTTCTTCTGCACCCATCCCATTACAGTTACTGTCTCTCCGATATTTACCTTACTTAACTCTGCACATCTGTGGCTTCTCTTCAAGCCCTGCATTGATTCTGCCATTGTTCTCTCTCGCTTTCTATTTTATATTATCTTTAAAAATTTCCTGAATATCTGTATATCCTTCATTCATAAGCTGTTCTTTCTGGAACTTTTTGTTTTTCTTCATATTCACAAGCATCACCTGTTTTCCGTTTGCACGCTCTTCTTTCGCAATCGCAAGGATTTTTAACATTCCTTCTGCAGACATTCCTTTTTCAATCAGCAATGCCTTCTTTTCTCTGCTGGTTGGAACTTTATATCCTCTTTCCAAAAGCAGCATTACGATACGCTCAAATCCGATTGAAAATCCACATGCCGGTGTCGGCTGCCCTGTAAATTTCCCGATCATCTCATCGTAACGTCCGCCGCCTCCTACAGAGCCGCCGAATTCATCCATGGAAATCTCAAAAATCGTTCCTGTATAATATGACATACCGCGTACTAATGTCGGGTCAAAGCTCACTTTAAATTCTGCCTCTTTTGCACTTTCTACACTGGAAATAATCATTTCTAATCCATCGGCTGTCTCTGCTTCCAAAAATCCTTCCAGTTTTTCTTTGCAGTAGCGCACACCTTCGATATCATTTGTAATCTTTTTAAAGAGTTCTAAGTATTTCTCAATAGATTCCTTTGCATATCCGTTCTCTTCCAGTTCTTTCGCCACACCGTCCAAGCCAATCTTATCCATTTTATCTAAAATAATAAATACAGTATCGTAATCTTTCTCTTCAAAACCACTGTAAGCAGCCATTGCTTTTAAGATTTTTCTGTCATTGATACGAATTGTAAAGTTTTTGAAATCTAACTTTCCAAGCAGTGTTGTTGTCGCCAAGATCAGCTCAATCTCCGCTAAGTTACTTGGTTCACCAAGAATGTCGATATCGCATTGCATAAACTGACGGAAACGTCCTCTTTGCGGTCTATCCGCTCTCCACACATTTCCCATCTGCAATGCTTTAAACGGTGACGGCAACACACTTGCATTGTTCGCATAATATCTGGACAACGGCACTGTCAGGTCATAGCGAAGACCTCCATCCACCAAATCCATCTCTTCTTTCGCTGTATCTAATTTTAATTTTTCTCCACGTTTTAAAATCTTGAAAATTAGTTTTTCATTGTCTCCACCCTGTTTGCTGCACAGATTCTCAATGTGCTCCACACATGGTGTCTCCATGGAAGAAAATCCAAATGTGCGGTATGTGTCTTTAATCATCTGAATCACATAATCGCGGATCTCCATCTCTGCCGGCAACATATCTTTCATGCCTGTGACTGGTTTTTTCTTTAATGCCATAACCATTCTCCTTTTCGCTCTATCATTTCATCAATTCGATTGATGTATTGTTCGACGTCTTTTACATTCTCCGTCCTGACAATCTGCTTCGGATTGCCTGTCTTTTCATCTATCAAGGTCTTCTCTTTTGGCAGCACGATCTTTGTCGATGCCCCTGCTCCCACAGCCACGATAGATTGTTTCTCTTCCATAATAAGTATATTGTATATTCCGGCTTTGTCAACCTTTGCATAACCAACATTTTCAAAATTTCCCGCAATATTCTTCTGCCTATACAGATAATACGGTACGAGCTGCATTTTCCCCGCATATTCTGCTGCGAGTTCGATCATCTCCGATAACATCGTGGCACTGTCTGCCTGGTCATTTCCCCGATAGCTTCCCTCTCGTTTTTCCTGTGTCAGTCTGGATGCACGCTTCATCGCAAGCGCATGCACAGTCAGACTGTCCGGGGCAAACATTTCTATCTGTCGCAGTGTATCTTTCATATCGTCTAAAGTTTCTCCCGGGAGTCCCGCAATCAAATCCATATTAATGTTCTCAAATCCCAGTTCCCTTGCCATCGCATACACTTGTCGAATATCCTCTACTGTATGTTTTCGCCCGATACAATCTAATGTCTTTTGCTGCATTGTCTGCGGATTGATTGAAATTCTGGAAATTTGATGTCTTCTCAGCACTTCCAACTTTTCTTTTGTAATACTGTCCGGACGCCCCGCTTCCACCGTAAATTCTTTCAAATCTTCAAATGAAAATGTTTTTTCAATATGTGACAAAAGTCTCTCCAACTGTTCCGGTTCCAGCGTCGTAGGCGTTCCTCCACCAATATAAACCGTATTTAGTTTCTTTTCTTTTGACACTTCTCCTACAAAAGTGATCTCTTTACACAAGGCATCTAAATATTCGTCTACCCGGTCTTTCCATTTGTGAATTGGCTGCGAGGTAAAGGAGCAGTAACTGCAGGTAGTTGGACAAAACGGAATCCCCACATAAAGACTGTAGCCATCCTTATAGTCTAATTGAGCCAGCAGCGCTTTCTCTCGTTTTGCAATCTCCATGCCGAGGTTTGCTTTTTTGTCCGTTGTCCGATAATTTTCTTTCATATAGTCAATGACATCCTGTTCGCTTTTTCCTTCTTCCAGCAAGTTCATCATAATCTTCGTCGGTCTGATTCCTGTCAACACACCCCAGGCAAGTTCCTTTTCGGTTTGTTTTGACAACCAGTCATACACTTTCAGGTTCACATACCTCTTTTTCTGCTTTCGCTCTGCGTATTCTTCCACCTCATTTTGGTTGATCAAAAGACACTCTTTTCGCTGCCCATCTATTCTCAGTTCAATCAAATTAGGGACACCACTGTCGATTGTTTGGTCAATCTCACTCCCCGGGTAAAAAGCCCTTAAAATATGGTACATATCGTATATATACATTTCCTCTTTTACGATTATTTTTATCATTTTACACCTCACTTCAACCCAATTTGGGACGTAGTAAACTTCAATTTTACTACGTCCCAAATTGAACCTTTAAATAAACGGATTATACTGTTTTTCATCCGCAATGCAAGTCAAATCGTTATGCCCCGGATAGACCATCACCTGATCCGGAAGGGAGAATAATTTTTCTTGAATCGATTTCACCAAAACTGATGCGCTTCCGGTCGGGAAGTCGCTTCGACCAACGCTTCTGCAAAACAGTGTATCTCCGCTAAACAGCACTTCCTCATCCTTCACATAGTAACAGCATCCGCCACTTGTATGCCCGGGTGTATGAATCACTTCAAACGTATATCCTGCCAGCACAAGTTTTTCCCCATCACTCAGACAGGTTACTTTCTCATAGGCATAACTTGTCCCAAACATGCTGGAAAGATTTAATGCCGGATCTCTCAATATTGCCGCTTCATCTTTATAAATATATACCGGAATATCGAATTCTTTTGTCCACCCTTCAATTCCCATCACATGATCAAAATGACCATGTGTCAGAAGAATTGCTTTCGGCTCATAGCCGATTCGTTTCACATAACTGATCATATAATCCGGACAAATCGCCGGATCAATGATAACCAGCTCTTTTGTCTCCTCATTTTCCACTAAATAACAGTTGGTCCCCAGTGAACCCAATGCATATTTTTCTATCTTCATTCTTTTACCCTGCCGTACGTTCAATATCAATCACGCCCTCTATCTGACGCAATTTTTCCACAATTCGACTCAATTCTTCTCTGCCGCGAACAACAAAACCAAGTTCAATTGTTGCAACTCCCTGTTTGCTGACACGCGTATTCATCAAATTGATATCAATTTTATTCTCTGTAAATATCTTAGAAATCTCCATAAGCAGACCTTGCCGGTTATTTGCATACATCTTGATTCCCGACATATACTGCCCACCGGCTTCATCCGACGCATTTGTCTCCCACTCCGCATCAATCAATCTGGCTCTTTCCGCCTCCGATAAATGAATGATGTTGACACAGTCCGTTCTATGAATAGACATTCCACGTCCTCGTGTCACAAAGCCGACAATCTCATCTCCCGGAACCGGATTACAGCATCTGGAAAACCGAACCGCCATGTCATCAATTCCCTTTACAACAATTCCGCTTTTCGACTTCGTCACATGCACTTTATTCTTAGATGCTTCAGATACCCGTTCAATAATCGTCTCATCTGTCACAGCTGCCTTATGATCTTTTTCGTATTCCTCCAAAAGACGATTGATAACCTGACCTTCTTTTAAGCCACCATGCCCGATTGACGCAAGCACCGCATCCCAATCACGGAAGCCATATTTGACCTGTACTACCTGCATGTATTTCGGCTTGGTCAAATCACTGAGCACAATAGATTTTGTCTTGCAATACGCCGCAAGCATCTCTTTTCCGCGAACAATATTCTCTTCCTTAAATTCTTTCTTAAACCACTGATTGATCTTGTTACGCGCCTGCGTACTTTTTACAATGTTCAGCCAGTCACGACTCGGTCCCTTGGAATTTTGCGAAGTAAGAATCTCAATTCTGTCACCATTTTGAATCTTATAATCAATGTTTACAAGTTTTCCGTTCACACGGGCTCCTACCATCTTATTTCCGACCGCGCTGTGAATTGCATAAGCAAAATCAACCGGCGTAGAACCATTCGGCAGATTCTTTACATCCCCATTCGGCGTAAAGCAGTAGACATCTTCTGCGAACAAATCCAGGTCTCCTTTCAAGAGACTTAAAAATTCGCGGTTATCTGTATCCTGCTGCCATTCCAAAATCTGTCTTAACCAGCTTAGTTTTTCCTCTTCCTGCGCGGCAACACTCTTTTTGCCATCATTGGATTCTTTATATTTCCAATGGGCAGCAATACCATACTCCGCCGTCTTATGCATCTCCTCGGTACGGATCTGAATCTCAAATGGCTGTCCCACTGAGCTCATCAATGTCGTATGCAATGACTGATACATATTCGGCTTTGGCATCGCAATATAATCTTTAAAGCGCCCCGGAATCGGCGTGTACATCTCATGAATAACACCAAGTGCAGCATAACAGTCTTTCACTGACTCCACAATGATCCGGACTGCAAACAAATCATAAATCTGATCCACTGTCTTATCCTGATTGACCATCTTTTTATAAATACTGAAGAAATGTTTCACTCTGCCTTTTACTTCTGCCTTAATCTTCGCATTTTTCATATGTTCTGACACTTCTTCGACAATCTGCTGCACAAATTCTTCACGCTCTGTCTTTCTCGCATTGATCTGCTGCACAAGATCATAAAATACTTCCGGTTGAGAATATTTCAAAGACAGATCATCAAGTTCTGTCTTAATCCTGGAAATACCAAGTCTCTGTGCAATCGGCGCATAGATGTCCATCGTCTCACGCGCTTTCTCAATCTGCTTTTCCGGACGCATGAACTGAAGTGTTCTCATATTATGCAGTCTGTCCGCAAGCTTGATCAGAATCACTCGGATATCTTTTGCCATCGCCAAAAACATCTTTCTTAAGTTCTCCGCCTGCACCTCCAGTTTGTCAGCGGAATACGACAATTGTCCAAGCTTTGTGACACCGTCCACAAGCAGTGCAACTTCCGAACCAAAAATCTCGGTAATCTCCTGCTCTGTCATCACAGTATCTTCCACAACATCATGCAAAATTCCGGCAACAATCGTCTCTTTATCCAACTCCAGATCAGCAAGAATGATTCCTACCCACAACGGGTGAATAATGTATGCCTCACCTGATTTTCGAAACTGTCCTTCATGCGCATGGTACGCGATATTGAACGCTTTTTCCACCATGGAAATATCTGTAGACGGATGGTACTTTCTAATTCGTTTGATCAATGCCTCATATAACATCTTCGGGTCCTGATAATCTTCCGGCGCCTTCACCGCATGCCCATCCACAATCTCAAGTCCCTTGTATGGATTCTCTATTACTTTATTGTCGGCCACATTAATCCCCCCTTTCTGGTTCTTATTTTCCAGGGTATGCAATAACAGTCTCTACGTCAACCCCTTCTAATCTCTTTCTGCCTTCTAATCCTTCCAGTTCCATTAAAAATACTGCTTTGACAATCACTCCGCCCATCCCTTCAATGAGCTTTGTAATCGCCTCGATCGTACCTCCGGTTGCCATCAGGTCGTCGATGATCACTACTTTTTGTCCCGGTTTGATCGAGTTTTTATGCATCTCAATCTCAGCGCTCCCATATTCCAAATCATATTGAATCGAAACAGTCTCGCATGGAAGTTTTCCTTTTTTCCGAACCGGAATAAACGGTTTATGCAGATTATATGCAATCGGTACTCCAAAAATAAATCCTCTGGATTCCGGTCCTACCACTACATCAAATTCCGTGTCTCCGATTTTTTCCTGCATCAAATCTATCGCCAGCTGAAGTCCGTCAGCATCTTCTAAAATACTTGTTACATCTCTAAAAATAATCCCTTTTTCGGGAAAATCCGGTATACTTCTTACATATTCTTCTATTGGTTTTTTCATTCTAACTCACTCCTATTTTTACAGTATATTATAGTATAGCATTTTTTTGTCATTTTTTCAATTCATTTGCACTACTCTCACTGATAGTTCTGAATGATGATCTGAACAGTTTTCTGCCCCATATACTCATTAATTCCGGGATAATATGTAAATGCCGCCTCAACTTTGCTTCTCTGTCCCCGAAGCAGACCATCTACCACAGGCTTTCCATACTTTTCTCTAAAAAATTCCAAAAATGCCTCCACATCACCAAAGTACATGGCATCCATCTGAGTCCCAGGCGCATCCTGCACCTGCATCTTCAACACATTTTTATTCTTCCCAAGAATTCTCGCGCTTAAAATTTCAATGTTTTTCTCCACAAATACAGGCTTTACATTTCCTTTCCCAAAAGGCTCCAGAAGCTCTAATTCATCCACAAACGCTTCACTGATATATCCAAGCGGCATCTGCATATCAATAGAAATCTTAGGAATCAGATCTTCTTGTGTGAGTGTTGACAGATCGTTTAAAGTTTCTCTGAGTCTGTCTACATTTTCCTCCTCCAAAGACAGTCCCGCCGCAAGTTTATGTCCTCCAAATTTCGTCAACAGCGATTTACACTTATTCAATTCTTCATACATGTAGTAACTCTCAATAGAACGCCCCGATCCTTTCACGCCTTCTTCTGCCTTCGTCAAGATAAATACCGGCTTATGATAACGCTCCCTCACTCTTCCAGCTACAATTCCGGCAAGACTTTCGTGACAATCCGGAAGATAGATCACCAGCACTTTATCCTCGCCAAGTCTGGTCTCCTCCACTTGCTTCACCGCCTCTTCCACCGCTGAAGCTGTCATATCCTTCCGGTTGTCATTTAGCGCTTTTAAATCACCCGCCAGTATGTCTGCCTCCTTTTTTGTCTTTGCACACAAAAGCTCCAATGCCCGTTTCGCCGTATCCAGTCTCCCGCTTGCGTTCAGGCACGGTCCGATCACAAATCCGATATGATATGCCGAAAGTCTCTCCACAGGCACACCGGTACATTCCATCAGCGCCCGCAATCCCAAATTATTTGTGCGTTTCAGCATCTCCAAACCTTGTTTTACAAAAATACGGTTCTCTCCGACCAGATCCATAACATCTCCGACTGTCGCAATTGCCACATTCTCCATCAGATAATCCACATCTTCGATATCTTTTCCACACGCGCCGAACAACGCCTCGATCAGTTTATACGCAACTCCTGCCCCACACAATTCTTTGAATGGATATACACATGTCTGCTGTTTTGGATCAATCACTGCATCAGCGGGCGGCAGAATATATCGTTTTTCACTTTCTACCTCCTCATAAGGAATCTCATGATGATCTGTCACTATGATCGTCATCCCAAGACTCTTTCCATACGCAATCTCTTCTCTTGCCGCAATTCCATTGTCACAGGTGATGATTGTATCAATATCATCGTCAAATGCACGATCAATCAGATTTCGGTTCAAGCCATATCCGTCCTTCATGCGGTCCGGTATATCGATATCAGCCTCTCCTCCAAGATACTTGATTCCTTCCAATAAAATGTAAGTCGAATTGATTCCATCAATATCATAATCTCCGATAATTCGAATCTTTTTGTCCTCACGTATTTTCTCCTGCAAAATATCTACCGCTTTATCCATATCTTTCATGAGCATGCCATCATACAAATCTGCGATCGTGCCGTTCAGATACAATTGAATCGCTTCATCCCCTATCACATCACGATTCCGTATCAGGCGGGCAAGAATCGGATGAATTTGAAATTTCTCCGCAATCTCCTGAAACGGAGCCCCTTTTCTCATTACAAACCATTTTTCCATACGTACTCCTCAACGCAAAAACGGGAGTAATATCATGATTACCCCCGTCCCCGTTTATTTTTTCTTTGCAAATTTTGTTTTCATAACATACCACAACGGTCCTGTGATACAGATAGAAGAGAATGTACCTCCTAATACGCCAACCATAAGCGGCATTGCAAATTCTTTAATCGAACTTACCCCAAGCACATACAGTACCGCAAGCATGATAAAGGTTGTCGCATTTGTGTAAATACTTCTCGTCAAAGTATCTGTAATACATCTGTTGACCAATCCTGATAATTCTTCGTTTTTCTTTTTCGTCTTTAACTCTTCTCGGATACGGTCGAAGATAACAATCGTCGCATTGATCGAGTAACCTACAATTGTCAGGATACATGCGATAAATGTATTTCCGACAGATGTTCTCGAAATTGCATAAAATGCGATTACAAACAAAACGTCATTTAACAATGCGATAACCGCACTTGTTCCGAAACGAATATCTTTGAAGCGGAACCAAATGTAAAGCAGCATACATACCGTAGCAATCACAAGCGCAACGACTGCATCTGTTCGCATCTCGGAGCTGACTGTGGAACTGATATTCTCCGCAGTAATCGTAGATGCATCTACACCGAAGTTATCCGCCATCGCTTTGTTAAATGCCTCACGTGCTTCTAAATCCAAGCTGATCGTCTTAATAACAACCGCATTCGAATCTTTTACCTTCTGGAACTGAACGTTCTTATCTCCTGTTACTTCCTCTACAACCGGCACAATCTTAGAATCGATCTCTTCAATCGAGTAGTCTTTGTCAAATGTTACCGTAGACGAAGTTCCTCCCATGAACTCAAGGCTGTACTTAAACGCACCTTTTCCGTTTGCCGAGTTCACTCCCATCATAGCAAATCCCGCTACAATGATCACAAGTGAAATAGAAAAACTTAACACTCTTCTCTTTAAGAAATCTCTTTCTTTTCTTGGTTTCTGACTACCATATAATTTTGGACTTCTAAGTCCGACTGCATAGAATGAGTAGATAATGATTCTTGTCACAACCAGTGCCGTAAACATAGACACTACAATACCAAGCGCCAATGTCTGAGCAAATCCTTTTACGCTTCCTGTTCCCTTAACCCAAAGTACAATTGCCGCAATCAAAGTTGTCATATTGCCGTCCACGATCGCTGACATCGCCTTCTGGAATCCAGACTTCAGAGACGATTTTACACTTTTCCCTGCTGCCATCTCTTCTTTTACTCTGGCAAAAATAATAACGTTCGCATCTACCGCCATACCAATCGATAGCACGATACCTGCAATACCAGGAAGGGTCAATGTAATGTTAAACGCATTCAGCAATACAATTACAATTCCTGTGTAGATAACCAACGCAATGCTCGATGCAAGTCCCGGAAGCAGATATACGATACACATAAAAATAAATACGATTGCAAGTCCGATTGCACCTGCCATCAAACTTGTGCTGATCGCCTCTTCTCCAAGCTGTGCTCCGACTACTTTTGAGCTCAATTCCTCCAGCTCCAGTTTCAGACCACCTATACGGATTGTAGATGCAAGATTGTCTGCTTCTTCATAAGACTCCATTCCGTCAATATAAGCCTGTCCACCTGTAATCGCTTCGTTTACTTTTGGATTACTGATGATCTCATCATCGTAGACAATAGCAATCTGTTTTCCGATATTCGCCTCTGTAGCCTCAGCAAATTTAGTCTTTCCTTCATCTGTAAGATTCAGCTCAACGATATACTGTTTGTTTCCCATGTTATCTTGACTCGTTTTCGCAGATGCTGTTTTGATATCTGTTCCTTCTAAAACAACATTCCCTTCCGCATCCTGAAATTCAAGCGATCCCGGTTTTCCGAGTTCTTCCAGAATTGCATTCGCATCTGAAACACCTGGAATCTCAATATTGATACGATCCGAACCTTCCTGATAAACAGTCGCTTCTGTACTGTATTGCTCTACACGCTTTTGCAGCTTGTAGATCGTATCTTTCATCTCTTCCTCTGTCGGATTCTCATCTTTTACCTGATATGTAATGCTGACACCTCCGGCAAGGTCAAGTCCAAGCTTAATATTTTTTGCCGCTCCCGCACCTGTTGCACCAAATCCCACAACTGAGGTAAACCCTAATAAACAGATTACCGCCACTGTGAGGATCAGGTTAATGACACCTCTACTCTTTTTCATCTCTTACATCCTTTCTCCGTCTGCCAATGCAGCCTTGATCATAATCGCACATTCCACACGTTTCCTTTGCATCTCACAGCCAATATCATATGCATCATGAATCGAGCCATGAAACTTGTAAGAATTTGCCATACATCCCCCACTACAATAGAATTTCGCAAAACAGTTCTTACATTTTTCTTTGGAATAGACACTGCAGCCTCTGAATTCATCTGCAATTTCCGGTCTCACAATCCCTTCGTCGACATTTCCCATCAGGAAATCTTCCTCACCGACAAACTGATGACAAGGATATAAGTCCCCCCAAGGTGTGACTGCAAGATACTCTGTTCCTGAACCACATCCGGAAAGTCTCTTCGCAACGCAAGGACCTCCGTCCAAATCAATCATAAAATGGAAGAAGTTAAATCCTTTTCCCGCCTCTTCTCTCTCAATGATCGCTTTTGCCAATGTATCATATTCTTCAAAAATCTGTGGAAGATCTTCTTTCTTGATCGAATAAAAATCTGAATCCTCTCCTACTACAGGCTCAATGGAAATCTGCTCAAATCCCAAATCCGCAAAATGCAGAACATCTTTTGAGAAATCCAAATTATCTCTTGTAAAAGTTCCTCTGATATAGTATTTTTCCTGATTACGGCTTTCTGCCAGTTTTTGGAATTTCGGCACGATCAGGTCATAACTTCCTTTTCCGTTGCGGAACGGACGCATCTTGTCATTGACTTCTTTTCGTCCATCCAGACTTAATACCACATTGTCCATCTCTTTGTTGACAAATTCCTGTACCTCGTCATTCAGAAGCACACCGTTCGTTGTCAGTGTAAAACGAAAATGCTTATCATGGAGTTTTTCCTGCTCTCTTCCGTACGCCACAAGATCTTTTACTACCTGCCAGTTCATAAGCGGTTCCCCGCCAAAGAAATCTACTTCCAGATTCTTTCGGTTACCCGAATTTGCAATCAGGAAATCCAAAGCCTTTTTCCCGACCTCATATGACATCAGAGCTCGTCTTCCATGATATTCGCCCTCTTCTGCAAAACAGTATTGGCATGCGAGGTTACAGTCATGCGCAATGTGGATGCACAATGCCTTCACAACCGTCTTTCTGCTTTTTACCTCTCCGATATATGCCTCGTATATATCTTTTGTAAAGAGCTGGCCAGCCTTTGTAAGTTCCGCAATATCTTCTAACGCCTCTTGTAATTCGTCCTCTTTATATTTTTCTCCTAATTGTTCTTTCACATACGCCGATGTCTCTTCGCTTTGCAGTGTCGCTTCTGTATGATCCGGGTTCATCGCCTCTAAACAGGCGATCAAATCATAACACAAATCATCTACCACATGCACGGAACCGCTGTTCACATCGAGCACAATATTATAACCATTGTTCCGGTACTGATGAATCACAACATGTACCCCTTTCTATTTTCTCTATTTTTTCTGTCATGCAAAAAGAATGTGCCATCGCACATTCTCTGCCTGCGTCGACTGTCAAAAGACAGCACTTGTCTTTTTGTTCAGCTTACGCAATCATTATCTTTTTTGTTCGCAAGTCTGATTTCCTACTGTACAAGATGTCTTACATGCTGACTGGCATGATGTCTGACATTCTCCACATCCACCTTTTTTCACTGTATTGTTTAATGTCTGTGTATTCAATGTTTTGATATGTTTCATTGTCATTTCCTCCTTCGCTTTGCATTACTTCTGTTATTATACCACAGGACTGTATGTTTTGAAAGCCTTTTTTCTCAGTTCGGTTAAGAATTACTTAAGAAATCATTCCTCCAAACATCCCCCCTCCGGCACACATCAGAAATGTCGTAAGAATATTGCTCCAGTTCCCGTCAATCCCCCTGTATATCCCAAGCGATATCAAAAGCAGCAATACAAAATAAGCAACCCCAAGCGTCAAGCCCCATGCAAATCGTTTTACTTTTGTAAGCTTTCCTAATATAAAACCTCCCACAAAAGTAGACACCACATAAATCACCACAATCCCGGCAGTCACTTTCTGTTCGTCCAGCTCAAACTGATACAATAAAAATGTCAGCAGCACAAGCAATATACCCGTTACAAGATACGCCGCAAGCAGTGATTTCAAGATCCATATGAGCTTCGATTCTTTTTGAACCTGTTTTTCCATACTATTCCCTCCTCGCATATCACAATCTATGATTGTCCGAAGGGTTTTATGCTTCTATTGTTCCATTTGTCTTCCAAGAAAATTAGCTGCGCATGCGGCGAGTTTTTCTTCTGTCTCTCCAAATTTTTTCTTCTTTTCCAACAGAATTACAGCTCCGATGACATCTCCCCCGCACAGGATCGGATGAATGATCTCCTCTTCATATTCCTGTATCCGTTCATCAATCACCGCCACATATTTCTTTTCACCTGCCGATGCATGCACTGCTTCCCGTTCCTTAAAAATACGTTCCAACTGTTTACTCACATATTTATCCTGTAATTCTTTTTTTCCCGCACCCGATGCCGCAATAATCTGATCATGATCCGTCACACAGACCGTTGCTGCGCACGTTAACGCAAGACTTTCCGCATATTCTTTTGCAAATGAGGAAAGCTCACTGATCGGTGAATATTTTTTCAGGATAATCTCTCCCTCACGGGCCGTGAATATTTCCAATGGGTCTCCCTCACGAATTCGAAGCGTTCTCCTGATTTCTTTTGGAATGACCACTCTCCCCAGATCATCAATTCTTCTTACAATTCCTGTTGCTTTCATAATAAAAATTCCTCCATTTACTGTACTTTCCAACTTTGGAAATAGTATCTGTAAACAGAGGAAAATTATACATTTTTACTGGTTCAAATAAAGTCTATTATTTTAACAGTGCGTTTTCTAAATCTTCAAGCATAAATCCGAGTGCATTTACACCGCCTTCTGCCGTATACCAAACTGCAGGATGTTCTAAGTAGACGATTTTTCCGTCCTTATAAGCATCTGTTCCCATAATCAGCTCGTTTTCCATAATATCCTTTGCAAGCTGTGCGCCATCTGTACCGATTGCTGCATCACGGTCCAATACAAAGATGTAATCCGGATTCTTCTCTACCACAAATTCAAATGACGCCTCATTTCCATGTGTAGAAGTATCGACATTTGCATCCACTCCGATATTCTCAAATCCAACCTCATTACCGATCAGAGCGCAACGTCCATCGTTTCCGAGAACATTGAATCCTCCACTTGTACACATTCCGATAATCGCAGTTTTCCCTTCAGCAAACGCTTTCAGCTTTTCAATTCTCGCATCATAACCGTTCATCAGATCTTTCACATCATCTTCCAAACCAAACATAGATGCAATCTTCTTTGCATTTTTCTCCACACTTTTTACAAGTCCGATTTCTGTGTCTGTGGACAGATAGACAACCGGTGCAATTTCACTCAGTGCATCATAAGACTGTGCAAGACGTCCTCCGATAAAAATCACATCCGGCTCACACGACATCACTGCTTCCATATCTGCCTCTTTGATTGTTCCTAAATCCGCAATTTCATCATTCGTAACGTACTCCTGAAGATAGTCCAATGATGTGCTGGAAGAACCCACTACACGATCTCCCAATCCAAGACTGTCTAAAATATCAAGTGCCGCCATATCCATCACAGCGATTCTTTGTGCATCATAAGGCACTTCCAAATCTGTTTCTTCATTGTTCGCATTAAAGCTTTTAATTGTAACTGTTTTTGGTTTTTCTGTTTTATTTGTATCTTCTTTTGAAGTTGTTCCTGAATTCTTATTTCCGCAAGCCGCAAGACCAAATACCATCGCAAGCGCAAGCACTAAAGTTGTCAATTTTTTCATCTTGTTTTCTCCTTATCTCTCCCAATAATCTTTTGTTCTAAAATTCTGTTTCTACGTCGTTTCAGCAGACCTGATTAATAATAGATTGATAACGGTTTCCCGGCAATCTTCATAATCTCAAAATCTACTTTATAAATTTCTGTCAGTGCCTCTTTCGTCATCACCTCCTCCACGGTTCCGAATTTTGCGATCTTGCCGTCCACAAACGCACAGATATAATCGGAATAAAATGCCGCATAATTAATCTCATGCAATACTAAAACAATCGTTTTCCCAAGCTCATCACAAAGCTTTCGAACCGTTTTCATCAGATTTGTCGCATGGTAGATATCAAGGTTGTTCGTCGGCTCATCGAACAGAATGTACTCCGTATCCTGTGCAATTACCATTGCGATATACGCTCTCTGTCTTTGACCTCCTGACAGCTCATCGATAAAACGCTCTCGAAATTCATCCAGTTCCATGTATGAGATTGCCCTGTCAATCATCTTTTTATCTTCCTCTGTAAGACGGCCTCCTGAGTAAGGGAATCTTCCAAACGCCACCAACTCTTCCACCGTCAGCTTCATCTGAATGTGGTTGCTCTGCGTTAAAATCGCAAGGCGCTTCGAGAGCTCTTTGCTCTTCCATTTTCCGATATCCTGCCCTTCAAACTCGACAAGTCCTCCATCTCTTGCAATCAGTCTGGAAATCATTCCCATAACCGTTGATTTTCCTGCTCCGTTTGGTCCGATCAAGGACGTCACTTTCCCTTTCGGGAGCGAAAAGCTGACCGAATCTACCACCGGTTTTCCATCATATGTTTTTATCAATTCTTCTACAATCATTGTCTAACTTTCCTTCCTTTCTCTCAGCAGTAGATACAGAAAATAGATTCCTCCAAACACGGTAATAAACACACTTACCGGAACGGTATAGGAATAAATCTGCTCTACCAAAAGCTGTCCTGCCACCAGAATCACCATTCCGAAAAATGCAGATCCCAAAATAAGATGACTGTGACGATATGTCTGCAAAAGCTGTCTGGAGAGATTTGCAATGATCAGTCCCAAAAAGGAAATGGGTCCAACCATCGCAGTCGCCACTGCAATAAACAGCGTCACACCTAATAACAGTCGTCTGATACATCTGTCATAATCCACTCCCAGATTAATTGCCTGCTCTTTTCCGAGTGTGATCACATCTAACAACGCCAGTTCTTTTCTCAGGCAAAAGACCACGAGTCCCATAACAATCACAGAAAATACAATAATCTCTGAATTGACGTTACTAAAACTTGCGACTAAGGTCGCCAGCAGGCTGTCATATTCATTCGGATCCATCACCCTCGTCAAAGTGGACTGGATACTTCCGAAGAAGGAAGTCAACACAGTTCCTATAAGCAGTACATAAAGCACATTATGATTTGTCTTTTTAAACAGATAACTGTAAATAACGGTCGCGGTTCCGCCCATCAATACAAGATCCACCGCAAATGCAGCATTTGGATTGACAGCTAAAACACTTCCTGAGCCGGCAACAAACACAACCGCAGTGTGTATGACCATGTACAGAGAATTCATTCCAAGCAGACATGGTGTCACAATAGTATTGTTGATAACAGACTGGAACACAATAGATGCCCCGCCGATGGCAAACGCCGTGATCAGCATCACGATTAATTTTGGTGTACGAATTTTCATCGCATACCAGAACAATTTCTCATTGCCAAACTTTACATTCACCAACATGTAAAGCGCACATGCTAAAATCACAAGAACCATCATCACGATAAGTTTTTTCTGATTTCTTCGATTTACCGCTCGATTCACAGACTCGTTCCCCCTTCCATAATGCATGTCTTATTTTCCCCTCTACGGGTAAAACGGATCGCCTTGCGGCCATGTTTCAGCCGGTAAAGCAACAGCATAATAAAAAGCAGGCTTCCGAAAATTCCCACAATCAATTCGATCGGCAATTCATACGGCGCAATTATGACTCGCCCGATCAGATCACACACAAGAACAAAATTTGCCCCAAACAATGCCGTATCCACAAGCGTTCCACGAATCTTATCCCCTTTAAACATAGAGACAATATTTGGAACAATCAGACCGATGTAGGAAATGGAACCTACCACAACAACTACCGATGCTGTAATCATCGCGGCAATTGTCAGCCCCATAAACAGAACAAACTTATACGGGACTCCAAGATTTTTGGAAAAATCCTTTCCCATTCCGACGATGTTAAAATGATTCGCAAACAGAAATGCCAGTATCACAAGCGGTACCACAAGATATACAATCTCATATCTGCCCTTTAACACCATTGAAAAATGCCCCACAAGCCATGAGGAAAGTGCCTGCGTCATCTCATATTTGTAGGCGAGATAACTCGTAATTCCAGACACCACATTCCCGAACATAATTCCCACAAGCGGTACCATAACCGCTTCTTTAAACTGAATTCGTTGTATGAACCACACAAAAATCCATGTTCCGAGAATCGCCGTGGTAAATGCAAATATTGCCCGCCCCCACAGCGTGGACTGCGGCATAAACAAAAGTGCCAGAAGAATTCCAAATTGCGCAGACGAAATCGTCGCTCCCGTAGTCGGAGAGACGAATTTATTCATGCAAAGCTGCTGCATAATCAGTCCCGCCGTACTCATCCCGACACCGGTACAGATGATTGCAAGCAGGCGTGGCAACCTGGAAATCAAAAAGATTTCCAATTGTTCCATATTTCCACGGAACAATTCCATAGGGGTCACATCAATCACACCCACAAATAAAGACACCGCTGACAGAACCAGAAGAAGTGCTGCAAGGATGATTGTTGACATCCGCTCTTTCATAAATTTCCTCCTTTTAAAAGTTAGCTTAAACTAACTCGTAGTTAAAATAAAATGTGCCTGATCACTGCCAAAATCATTTTCTGTGTGGTCACAGCACATTTCCACGTTAGTTTAAACTAACTTATTTGTTTTGTCAAGTATTTTCATATTACATATTTTTCATTGAATACCATACTTTATTATGCTAAAATATATACATTCAGATTGAATGGAATCGTTCATAGAATAGGAATAATCAGGAGGACATGAAAATGAGTAAAACAGATGAAGTAAGAAAAGCAATGGTCGATGCAATGAAAGCAAAAGATAAAGACACAAAAGATACGCTTTCTCTTTTACTTGCTGCGTTAAAGAACAAAGCCATCGATAAAAGAGCTGATTTGACAGAAGAAGAAGAGGTTCAGGTCATCTTAAAGGAGATCAAACAGACAAAAGAATCGTTGGAGATGACGCCTTCTGACCGCACAGATATGATTGAAGAGTGCAAAAGACGACTTGCAGTGCTGGAGACATTTGCTCCGAAAATGATGGATGCCAACGAGATCAAAGCAGTTGTGGAAAGCGTTTTGAGCGAGCTTGGAATCACTGCTCCGACAACCAAAGATAAAGGACGGATCATGAAAGAACTGATGCCAAAAGTAAAAGGAAAAGCAGACGGAAAGCTTGTCAACGAGATCGTTGGTTCTTATATGACAGAGTAGAAAAAGACGGGGATGCCCGTCTTTTTTATGCATAGTGGTATTTTTTATGCTGACTTTTAAAATAGCCGATAGATATAAACAGCGTCACAAATTCCGCCAGCGGAACAGACAGCCAAACACCCGTCACCCCCATCACCAATGGCAGTACAAGGATACTCACCACGATGAAAATAAACGTCCTGCAAAACGAGATGATCGCAGATCTTTTCCCATCACCAAATGCAGTAAACATCGCAGATGCAAAAATATTGATTCCCGCAAATATATAATTAAAAGAAAACAAGAAAAATCCATCTGCTGCAATTTCATATGTCCTTGAATCTCTTCCACTGAAGATTCCTACTATCGGCTCTGCAAAAACAAGCGCCATCACAAGAATCACAATAGAAGATACCGTGATGAAGTACATGCAGATTTTATAAATTCGCTTCAGCTGGTCATAGTTTTTGTCCCCGTAATTAAAACTGAACACCGGAGCCACTCCCATTGAAAATCCCAGATACATTGATGTGAACAAAAACTGACCGTACAGCACGATCGTAATTGCTGCCACTCCGTCTTCCCCGAGGAGACGCAGCATCGTCAGGTTAAATAAAAAGGTCACAATCGCCATTGAAAGATTGCTCACCATCTCCGAAGAGCCATTTCCACAGCTTTCCAGCAATACTGTTCTGCGAAATACCGGTCGTACAAAATAAAGCCCCTTTTTGATCACGAAAAAGTACACAATTCCAACAACCGCCATGATCGTCTGTCCAATTCCGGTTGCAAGAGCCGCTCCAATCACGCCCATTCCCATAGGTCCCATAAACAGATAATCTAAAATGACATTGGTAACTCCGCCTGTAATCGTTAAAACCAATCCGAGTGTCGGCTTTCCCGCAGTCACAAAAAATACCTGAAAAAACATCTGCATCATCGTCAGCGGTCCAAACAGTAAAAGAACACCCAAATATCGTTTACAGTCTGAAAGAATCAGAGGTGTCGCTCCAAGCACATTGCAAAGCGGTTCCAAAAACAGTATCCCGACCGCTAAAATCACCACTCCTACCAGAAAGCTCACTAATGCGATCAAAGAAAAATTTTCCCTTGCCTCACTTTCTTTTTTCTCACCAATCTGACGTGCGACAATGGCGCTCCCACCTGTTGATAGCATAATCCCGCATGCAAACATCAGATTGATGACCGGATAAACGATATTGACCGCGGACAACGCATTGCTCCCGACAAGTCTGGATACAAAAATTCCGTCTACAATCGTATATAAAGACATAAATACCATCATCACCATCGTCGGGAATGCAAACTTCAGCAATGAAAACACATTAAATTTCTGCGCTATTGAATTCGTCATATTTCATCTCATCCTCCAATTGTATATTGATTTTTTCCAATCTGTACCCTATCATAAACTATAGGGTAACACGATAGTCAAGGGAGGTTTTACAAAAATTGGAGAAAAAATTAAAATCGAATCGAGATGCCTATCTGACAACCGGAGAATTTGCAAAACTTGCAGGTGTCTCCAAGCACACATTGTTTCACTATGATAAAATCGGGCTTTTATCACCGGAAATCAAACTCTCTGAAAATCAATATCGCTACTACTCCATTTCACAGCTGGAGCTTTTGGAAATCATCACCTTATTAAAGGAACTTGATATGCCGCTGTCTGAGATCAAATCATATCTGGACAACCGGACAACATCGCTTTTCATTGAGCTGCTCACCAAAGAGCAGACACTTATCCGTGAAAAAATCCAGGCGATGCAGCAGATGGAGCGTTGGATTCAAGAAGAACTTACGCTGCTTCACAATGTATCTGCATCTGCATTGGACGATATTTCTGTTATTCATTTTCCGGCAAAATATATGCTTACCACACCTGTGCATTCCCTGCACGACAAAGAAATTGCAAAAACGATCCGAGACCTCATTCTTTACGGCAATGAACATCAGATTCAAAGTCCTTACGGAGTCGGGGGAATCCGCGACCTTTCTTCGCTCGATTTAACGACAGAAGAGTATACCGATTTCTATCTGCTTTTAGACCATAGGCCAGAGAATGTTCCGCTTTGTGTCCGGGAATCCGGACACTATCTTCGTGCATTTCACTGTGGAGGCTACGAGACCATCCATACGACCTATGAAAAAATGCTGCAATATGCATCTGAAAACGCCTTAGAGCTGACTGGTATATTTTACGAAGATGTTCTGATTGACACGATCACCGAAAAAAAGGAGGAAGATTATATCCTCCAGATCAGCTGTAAATTAAAAAAGGGATAGGAGAACTCCAAATTGTTCTCCCCTCCCTGTTTCTAGACAGCCTCTATCAAAAAACCTTTTGCTCTGAGCATTTCTTCTATCTCATCTAATATTTCTTCACTCTCCGCACTCACTGTATGGTAATGATAGTTTGAAGTAATATTTTTCAGTGGACTTGATTTTCCACTTTTGATGTCTTCTATAAATGCTGCCGCTTTTCTTCTTGAGTGTATGCCAAGCGGCGCTTCCATATGACCGTATACTCTGTGGTTTACCATCACATTTTCCACGCATCCTCCCAAATCCACAATCTCATACAACTCCTCCTCCGTCTGCTCATCAGTATGCTGCACCTTAAACACACGGCTGATTGCTTTTTGCGTATTCAGTATATATCCTCTGTTCGTTGAGATAATATCATAACCTGCTGTGCGGATCAGCGCAATATCCTGCACGATCACCTGCCGGCTCACACCATAAAGTTCCGCCAGCTTTTTTCCTGACACAGGTTCCTTACTCTCCTGTATCTGACGAACAATCTGCTCTCTTCTCTGCGAACCATTCACAAACCTTCACCTCCTGTTTTTGCATCACTGGTTCTATTATACTACATGAAGGTTCTTTAAGGAAATATCTAAAATTGGTGCAGAGTGTGTCAATGCTCCGCTGGAAATATAGTCTACCCCAAGTGACGTCAGGCGGGCAATATTTTCTTTTGTCACATTTCCGGAACATTCTGTCTCAGCTCTCCCGTCAATGATACGGATTGCCTCCGCCATCTCCTCTGTGGACATATTGTCAAGCATAATAATATCTGCTCCCGCCTCCACAGCTTCTTTTACCATCTCCAGCGTTTCTACTTCCACTTCAATCTTTCGCACAAACGGCGCATATTCTTTTGCCATGCGCACTGCATTCGCCACACTTCCGGCTGCCCCGATATGATTATCTTTTAAAAGGACACCGTCTGACAGATTATAGCGATGATTGTAACCGCCTCCCGCACGCACCGCATATTTTTCAAAAATACGCATATTCGGCGTCGTCTTTCTCGTATCTAAAAGCTTTGTACCGGTTCCCTTTAAAAGATCTGCAACGGAGCGTGTGTATGTTGCGATTCCGCTCATTCTCTGCAGATAATTCAACGCCACTCGCTCTCCTGATAAAAGTACACGAATGTCGCCGACCACTTTTCCCATCAGTTCTCCATTCCTCACCTGATTCCCGTCTTTACAATATAATTCCACCTTTGTATTCTCATCCAAAAGATGGAACACCCGTTCAAACACATCTAATCCGGCAATCACTCCATCCTGCTTACAAATCAATTCTACCTCTCCTGTGACCGCTTCTTTCATCACGGCATTCGTTGTCACATCTTCGCTGGAGATATCTTCTCTCAACGCCTCCAAAATCAAATGATCCACTTGAAGATCCATCGTAATTTTATTCATCCTTCTATTTCCTTTCTTATCGGTTTGCTCCAATTTTTTTTGCTGCACGTTTCGCAAATACAAGGCTTTCCAACAGCGAGTTACTTGCCAGACGATTGGCGCCGTGCACTCCGTTGCAGCTTGTCTCGCCTGCTGCATACAGATGCTCCATCGATGTCAGGCTGTCAGAATCCACCCAGATGCCGCCCATAAAATAGTGCTGTGCCGGTACAACCGGAACCCACTCTTTCGTGGCGTCGTATCCTTCCTCCAGACATTGTTGATAAATATGTGGGAAATGTTTTCGTATCGTCTCCTCTGAAATATGTTCCATCGACAACCACACGAACTCTGTATGATCTTTCTCCATCTGCTCCTGAATTGCCTTAGTCACAACGTCTCTCGGAAGAAGTTCATCTACAAAACGCTTTCCTTCTTTGTTATATAACACTGCCCCTTCCCCGCGCACTGATTCTGATATCAGAAATCGTCTTCCCGGTTTCTTCGAATACAGTGTTGTCGGATGAATCTGCACGTAATCCAAATGCTCCAGACGAATTCCATGCTCTTTTGCAATTCGAAGCGCATCTCCTGTCAGATGTGCAAAATTAGTAGAATGCTTGTAAGTTCCGCCGATTCCTCCGCTTGCTAAAATCGTATCCTTTGCATGGAGATAAATGATTCCTTCCTCATTTTCAGCAACAATTCCTGCACATCGTCCTTCTTCTTCTAAAATATCCGTCATCGTAGTATACTCAAAAATCGACACATTCTCAAGTTCTTTCACTCGCTCCAAAAGTTTGCTTGTAATCTCTTTTCCGGTCACATCCTCATGGAATAAAATACGCGGCGCAGAGTGCGCACCTTCTCTTGTATATAAAAACTCCCCGTTTTCCTGTTCAAATTCCACTCCATATCCCACAAGATCTTCAATCACCTGACGGGAATTGCGAATCATAATATCGACCGATTCTTTTCGGTTCTCATAATGTCCCGCTTTCATCGTATCTTCAAAATAGCTTTCATAGTCATCCTCATCTCGCTGTACACAGATTCCCCCCTGTGCAAGAAAAGAGTCACTGCTCTCTACATCTGATTTTGTAATCATCACAATCTTTTTTTCCGCCGGCAGATTCAGCGCACTGAAAAGTCCTGCCACTCCTGTTCCGACTATGACGACATCTGTATTGATATCCATATTTCCTCCTTCACTGCAAACACGGTTATTTTGCAAGCTCCAACATCCTCTCCAATGCTTTTCCCGATTCTTCTCTTACTTTCTCTGTCACGTGCACTTCATTTTCCCCTGTCTTTAATACATGCAATACCTTTTCCAATGTGATCTTCTTCATGTCCATGCAGACAGGCTCAGTCTCTGTAAAATAAAATTGTTTATCCGGGTTTCTCATCTCTAATTCATAGCGCACTCCATTTTCCGTACAGATAATAAATTCTTTTTTGGGGCTTTGAGTGGCATACGAAATGATTCCCGATGTGCTGCCGATGTAATCGGAAATCTCGCAGATTGCTTCCGGACATTCTGGATGTGTCAATATTTCCGCCTCCGGATGCAATTCTTTTACCCGCTTCACCTCTCTAAGCTTCATGTGTTCATGCACCGGACAATATCCCTGATTGAATACAAACTCCTTTTCCGGCACTTGTTGGGCCACATACCTTGCCAGGTTTTTATCAGGAATAAAGAAAATGTGCTTGTTCGGCAATGCTTTCACGATCTGCACCGCATTCGCCGATGTCACACACACATCCGAGTGACGTTTTAATTCCGCTGTCGAATTAATATAACATACAACCGCCAAATCTTCATATGTATCACGCATTTTCTGAATGGTCTGTGCATCTGCCATATGTGCCATCGCACAATCTGCTGACTTGTCCGGCATCAGCACGGTCTTATCCAGATTAAGTATCTTCGCACTTTCTCCCATAAACGCCACCCCGCAAAACACAATGGTCTGCTCTTTTAATCCAACCGCTACTTTGCTCAGATAAAAAGAATCTCCAATGTAATCTGCTATCTGCTGTACTTCTAGATTCACATAATAATGTGCAAGAATCACTGCATTTTTTTCTTTTTTCCATTTCTTAATTTCATCAATCATATCCATGCTTTTCTTCTCCTTATGTAAACTTCCATTATTATAGCACTGTATTTTACAGGTGACAAGACACATGCTTTTACAAAAAAGAAGGATTTACACATGAATTTTTATCGATTCTGTGCAAATCCTTCCTATTTTCTCGAAAAAATATGTTTTAAAAACACATACATCACAATGGCAAACGCAATCAGATAACCAAATGCTCCCAGTGCCGGAATCCCCCAAATCTTAGGTTTCATGTTCGTTGTACAGATAATGCTGGAACTGATCAACAGCGCCATCACCCAAAGTCCCATCACAACATTTCTCACAAGTCTTCGCAGCAGTCTCTCCAACTCCATCGATGCATGCAGATCCAGATTAATCTTTGTCTGCCCCTTCAGGTATCCCTGTAAAATATCAGAGATCAGTGACGGAATATTGATTGCTTTATGAAACGATCTGTAAATTGTCTTACCGCCATTTTTCAATTCCTGCTTCCAGTCTTTTTCCTTCAGCATCTTTCCTGCCATATGTCTGGAGGCTATCTCCACCATGTTCAATTCCGGCGCAATATCAGCAAGCACCCCTTCCATATGGGTCAGTCCCCTTGCAAGCATCGTCAGTCCATGCGGCATGATAATCTTATTTTCCTTCATCACTTCCATGAGACTCATCGTCACTTTGGCAATATCAATGCTCCCCATATCGGCAGTACCATACTGTGAGAGCAAATTGCTGATTCCTTCATACAGGCAGCTTTGATCCGGTGGCTCCTTAAAATCTCCAAGCGCCATCACCGCATCCTGAATCATTCCGATATCACTCATAGCAATTCCTTCTACCGCATTTCCAATCAGTTCTCGATCACGTTCTGTGAGACGCCCCATCATCCCCATGTCAATCCAGATAATCTTTCCGCCCCGAATCTTTACATTGCCGGGGTGTGGATCCGCATGAAAAAATCCGTCATCCATCACCTGCTTGATATAGTTGTCAATCAGCTTGATACCTACCTCTTCTAAATCATATCCGTCTCTCAGAAGATTTTCTTTATCATCGACGGCATATCCGTCAATATATTCCATCACCAGCACATAGCGGTTCGTGTACTCATGGTACATCTTGGGTGCTCCAACAAACACAATATCTTTATTTCTTCTTGCAAACTCCTCCAGGTTAGATGCCTCTGTCAGAAAATTCATCTCTTCTCTTGTAACTGCCCACAGTTCATCAAGTACCATGTCAAGATCAACCATACCCTTTAAGCTGACTGGCGGAAGTAACTTTACCGCACGATGCAAAAGTCCGATATCTCTTGCCATCTTATCGTAGATCCCTTTTCGCTGTATCTTTACAACAACTTCCTCTCCATCTCTCAAGACTGCTTTATGCACTTGTGCGATAGAGGCTGAGCCAAGTGGTAATTCTTCAATCTTTTTAAAAATCTCTTTCCATGGACAGCCGTACGCCTCCCGCAATACTTCCTCCACCTCCGAAAACGACATCGGCGCCACCTCAGAGCGAAGACGCATCAGCTCATCACAATACCGCTTTGGCAAAATATCAGAATGCATCGACATAATCTGTCCTAATTTGATAAACGTCGGTCCCAAATCTTCCAAAATCAGACGTAGCTTCTCCGGGGATACTCCTCTGGTAATATTATGCTTTCGGAGTACCCCTGTCATCTCTTTCAATCTTTCTTTGTATTCCTGCGATTCCTGTCTGCCCATCTGTCACATCTTCCTATTCTGTCTAGAGCTCTTCATCCGGTTGCTGCTCAGTCTCAGATTGTTCTCCTTCCATAGCATTCAGTCTCTCCTTCAACGCTTCGATCTGTTCCGGCGTCATCTTTTCCAATAGTTCGTCCAGTTCTTCCGGAGAAGTCGGTTTCACTGACACATTCACATTCTCTTTGACCGTCTTTTTGATATTGTGCTTCAGTTCCTCATTCAATGCTTTCCCCTGCTCTACCGTTAATTCTCCTTTTTCTACCATATCATCCAATAACTCTTTTGATTTTTCCGCAGTTGTTGCTGCCGCACCGATTCCTGCCAACAATAGTTTTTTTACGCTTTCTCCAAATCCTTCCATCATTCTGTCTCCTTTCATTTTGCCATGAAATTCTTTGTTTATATAAGTTCTAACACTTTCGGGACAAAAATCAAAAGTCCCACTCCTGCTGCCATAATTGCCGCAATCAAAACTGCCCCCGCCGCTGTATCTTTCGCAAGCTTTGCAAGCGGCCTTCTCTCTTCTGTGACAAGATCTACCACCGCTTCCATCGCCGTATTGACAAGTTCCAGTGACAGAATCATTCCAAACAGAATCAGACAGATACACCATTCAGAAACTGAAATTCGAAACACAAATCCTGCCGCAACAACACATAGCATTGTCAGACAATGAATCTTCATATTTCGTTCTTTTTTGATTCCGGTAAAAATTCCTTCAAAAGCATATCCAAAACTCTTATATAATGGATTCTTCTTTTGTCCCTTCACAAACTTCACCTTCTTGTCCTAAATTTGTTTTTATTATACTACAAAAAACTCCCCAGTGAAACCGGAGAGTTCTAAAAACATCATAATCTTTATTGATTTTTTCTTTCGACTTCATATATCGCTTTGCAATCCTTCCCAACCTCTTTCCATATAAAGTTGTTTTACAATTTCTTCCAATTTTCTCCGGCTTTTCCTATCCGGTACCTGTCTGCAAAAATCTTTCACCCACTGTTCCTGCTGATCTTCATCTGTTTCCGATGGATCATAAGGTACAATGCTGCTTGTCTCATCATACAATCGCTGCAACTGTTGAAACTGCTCCCTGAACTGTCCGGCATATTTGTTCCAAATCTCCAGCCCGTAAAGCTTTAATCCCAAAAAATCAGTAATATAGTTCAATCTGTCAAGATCCGAAAATGTCATTTTTTCTTTTCCCTGCAAGATGCGCCTGTCCCTATTTCCACATAAAAATAAAAATGCAAACCGTTCCATATCCACTTGATGCACCATCATCACCTTCCTTTTTTGTGTTCCACTTCATCTCCCTTTTACAATCGATTGTATTCCTAATTTCATGTAAAATCAATAGAGAAAGTGCAAAAAGTGAGACAGATATGCAAGTCCCTTTTTTATATAATTTCTTCTAACAATCGTTCCCACTGTGCCACGATTTTGTCTAGTGCAAATTTTTGTCTGCTCTTTTCCGCCTGCTGTGCAAACTTTTTGCGCAAAGCATCTTTTTGAATGAGCAGTTCTATCTTTTCTTCCATCTGCTCTAAGTCAAACGGCGGAATCAAAAATCCGGTTTTCCCATCTTCGATAATCTCTGCTGGTCCGGTCTGAATGTCAAAGCTAATACTCGGCACTTTGTATCCTGCCGCCTCCAGAAGAACCATCGGAAGCCCTTCTGCTCTGGACGTCATCACATAAAAGCCAACATGATTGACTCCAAAGAATCTTTTAAATCTCCGCGAATCACATTCATCATCAACATACGAAGATTTTTTCTATCACTGACCGCCAGCGCCTCCTCAATCGGTACCATGTTGCGTTCACGCTCTTCATCTGCTTTCAGATGCGTCTTAATGCGCTCTTTACTGAAAATCACATCTTCCAAATCTACCTCCTGCCGAAAAATCGTTCGATAGACAAGCTGACTGCACGCAAAGAACAGTGGTCCTATAACCGGGCAGAGCACCATAACGGCAAGCCGCATTCTCCATGTCGTTTTGTTTTCCTTTGCTTTCCACAAAAAACACAAGATCGAGATCAAAAAATTTAATCCCCATATTACGCAAAACAACATTTTCTCTCTGTCCATCAGCCCGTCACCTCCCTATTCCTCAGTTCACAGTTACATCCCTGCTCTTGGAATCTTGCGATAACCCATTTTGCATTTTCCTCGCTGGTATTTGGAAGCAGTACATATAGCCCATCTTGCAGCACGCCCAGATAATCGGTCTGGCGAAGCAGCGAACTGAAGGCATGCGCGGTGTCCTCATACGTTCGCGCTGCATCTTCTATCTTTAAAAGAGAACATTCTGTCCATCCTTTACCCTTTGCATCGAAAAACGCATTCACAAGTCTTTCAAAAGCTTCCCGCTCTAAAATATTTGTATCTGCCACATATCGGTTTTCATGCAGCGCTTCCAGATAACGACTTGCACGAACTGCGGCATTTTGCACAAGAGAACCGATAATCATCAATCGGTTCGATTCTGCCAGATTCATCCGTTCCCATGGAATCCCCCACAGCATCATAATAATCTGCATCTGTTCTTCCGCATATACCCCGACCGCCATCAAGGGATACCTGTTGTCCATTGTCCGATTGATATACACGCGGCGTTCCTTCAGTTCTCCATACAGTTCTTTCATATCTGTGTACTTAATGGAATTTCCCATCTTCTTTGCAGTATCAGATGTGAAAGAAAACAGACGCGCATAGTCTCCATTTGCTACAGTATAAATTGCAGCATCGGGCGTATCCATCAAATGTGACAGCACATGCGCCGCATAGAAAAGCACCTCCTCCGGACCATATTGATCAAGTTCTGACACAATCGCATAAATTTTCCCAAGGCTGTCTTTCTGATTCACAATCTGGCGTTCAAACATATGCTTCATTCGCACATTTCTCTCATTGATATCGATCATATCTCCAAGCTGCCCGTTCAGATAACCAATTTCTTCTTTGTCCTTCTCTTTTATGTAGCGGATTTGATCCCGCATATATCCAACAACCATTCCGAGTATAAACAGCTGAGCCATCCAGACATACGTACCGTAATCCATCAGGACTTCAAATCCACTTCGGTCATACATCTGTCGGAAACAATATCCAACCACGGCAAGCAGCGCTGAAAAAATCGCCTGTTGCTGCCCATATACGATTGCAAACAAAAGCACATATAACAGATAAAAGTCTAATTTATTGTAATACGCACTGGAAACAGCCCTGTTATTCAGCATAAAAAACACTCCAAAGCAAAACAGGTTTTCCAGATACGGGATGAGCAAACGTACAATGTTTTTTATCATTTTCCACGTGCGGCTGCCAATACTTCCCCCGGCATCTTCCTTCTTCAGAAATCTCCTGCTATGTTTCTTCATGTATTTGACTGTTCTTTTTACACCTTCTTCACTTGGAACAAACACTTTGTGTGGAAATTCGCATTTATAACGCTCGGTACTTAATACCCGGCGATATACCTCTCCCACCGTATTGTCCACCAGTTCCATTCCCGTCCCCGCATACTTTTGAATCTGTCTTGCCAGTTCCATCTGTGTAATGCTTTCTCCTGATGCAATGTTGTAAGTCGCATGTAATAGATTCTCCGCTTTGATAATCTGGTATGTAAACTCTACTGCATCACTCATATACAAAAGAGAAAATACATTTCGACTGTTCGCAGAAATCTTGCCGGTCTTTAGCGCCTCCAGCATCATCTGAAAACAAGGATTCTCTTCCTGTCGTTCTTTCTTTGGTTCCCCGTAGAGGTGGTCAAATCTCAAAACAACCGTGTTGCTCCCACTCGTCTCTCGATAACTACGGCACAATTCCTCTCCCTGCGCCACTGCCATCGTGCGGAAACTTCCTGTTGACAATTTTAGAGCGAACATAAAAAGAACTAACTCGTATTTCTGTTAGTTCATTTCTATACTTATGTATTTTTCATCGCAACACTTCCTACGATATCCGCCACATGTTCACAGGCATCCGCACATTTTTCAAGATATGTGTAAATCTCTCTCCAGGCAATCACATTTCTGACATCCTTCTCTTCCACATGCAATTTTCTCATGCTGGAAATAAACAGATCATCTTCTTTTTCTTCCAATGTATTCAATCGGATAATACTCTGTTTGAGTTCTTTAGAATGTTTGAAATTCTTAAATTCTTTCAACAGATTCTGAAGTTCTTCACAGCATTCAATGACCACATTCAGCATGCTGAAGACTTCCTCGCGCATCTCCTGTACATTGTTGATATAAACACGGATCAACACTTCCTCAATTTTATCTGTCACATCATCAATGTGATGGCTGAGCGCGATGATATCTTCCCTTTCAATCGGAGTAATAAATGCCTTCGCAAGTTTGTCTGTGATCTCGTGTCTGTGCGTATCTGCCTCACGCTCAATTTCATGAACTTCCTCCATACGCTTTGAGATTTCTGCTGGTTGAAAATCCGTCAGTATCTCTTTCAATAAATACGCTTCTTTGCATGCGTATTCCGCACATTTAATAAAATTGTCAAAGTAATAATCATCCTGTTTTTTTGACATTGCCATCTTCCTCCTTTTATCCAAACATGTACATAAATATTTTTGCCATACAAAAACTGATCAATCCACAGCCTGGAAATGTAAAGATCCAGGTTAGCATCATATCCTTTACAACCGAAAAATTAATAGCCGAAAGTCTTTTTACTGCCCCTACTCCCATAATCGCACTTGTCTTTGTGTGCGTTGTCGAAACCGGAACTCCCATCAGGCTCGAATACAGCAGACAGATTGCTCCCGCAAGGTCAGCAGAAAATCCCTGATAACGTTCCAGTTTTACCATATTCATTCCTACGGATTTGATAATCTTCTCTCCTCCTACGCTGGTTCCCACACCCATAACAATACTGCACAAAAGCATCAGCCACACCGGAATTTCCATACCATTTACAGAATTATGTCCTCCCGCAAATGCAATCCCTAAAAACAAAACACCTATGAACTTCTGTCCATCCTGTGCACCATGCATAAAACTCATAGCTGCGGCACCTGCAATCTGTGCCCCGCCAAAAAAGCGATTTGTCTTTCGGCGATCCATCGCCCGGCAAAAAATTGTAATCAGTTTACACACTACCCATCCTGTTGCAAATCCCAAAACCAAACTCAGCACAAGTCCATACAGCACTTTTATCCACTCATCAAAATTGATTCCGCTCACTCCGTGCTGAATGGCGATTGCAGCGCCTGATAAGCCTGCAATCAGACTGTGGCTCTCACTTGTCGGTATCCCGAAAAACGAGGCGGCTGTGCTGTAAACCACAATAGACAGCAACGCCGCACACAGTGCAATCAAAGCTTCGTTTGTGTGCTCTCCAAAATCCACCATATTACTGATCGTAGATGCAACAGAACTGTTGATCTGTGTCATCACAAAAACACCGAGAAAGTTAAACACCGCACTCATCATGATTGCAGCACGCACAGGCATACATCTGGTAGCCACACAGGTGGCGATCGCATTCGGTGCATCTGTCCAGCCATTTACAAAAATAACTCCCAATGTAAGTAAAACTGTGATAAACAGCATCGGATTTCTCACGATCTCCTGCCAGAAATTTATAAATCTCATTTCCATAATCTTTCCCTCCGGCACTTAAATCTCATTTACAAAAACATCAATGTTATCGACTTTTCCGATGACCACAATGATATCCCCATGACGCAGACGGTAGTCCGGCATCACTTCGATATCTGTCTCATCACCATTTTCAATAGCAATAATATTCAGTCGGTATTTGTGACGAATCTCTGTCTCTTCTATGCTCTTTCCAATCAAATGATTCGGAACCCGTATCTGACGGATTTCGACCTGATTACATAAAGAAACATAATCAAGAAAATTATTGGACAATAGCTTTTTCCCTAGTCGGAGTGCCATATCTCGCTCTGGATATACGACTTCCGCACCTATCTTTTCAAGCACTGCTCCTTGCTCAGGGCTCAGCGCTTTTGCAATGACACGAGGCACCCCTAACTCTATCACACTCATCGTTGTCAATACACTGACATCCACTTTCTCGCCAATACAAATAATGACTACATCACAATTTTGTATCCCAATTTCTTTTAACGTATCTGCACTAAGATCATCCGTTACAAAAGCACAATCTGTATACTGACGCATCTCTTTTACTTTTTTCTCATCTTTATCCACTACGATTACTTCATTTCCCGATTTTGCAAGCATCATTGCCAAAGCTTCTCCAAAGCGCCCCAGACCAATGACCCCATATGCTGTTTCTAATTTTTTTTCATTCTCTTATTTTCTCCCTTTTCTTATCCTATTGCAACTTCCTCTTCCGAATATCTCGCTCTTGGCTCTGTCCGACTCACCCACATAGAAAGCAATGTAATGATTCCAACTCTTCCTATAAACATAACTAAGATAATAACACCTTTTCCTGCTATGCTGAGCTCAGGAGTAATTCCTGTAGAAAGTCCAACGGTTCCGAAAGCGGAAACCACTTCAAACAGAAGCTGCATAAAACTATATTCCGGCTCCAATATACACATAAAAAACACAGCGATACATACAACCGTTCCCGAAAGTATCGTAATCATAAACGCTTTTGTAATATTCTGCTCTGATATATTCCGATGAAACGCATGTACCATTCCCTTCGTACATGTTCCCCTTATCTTCTGAAACATGATAAAGAATGTACTTGTCTTAATACCCCCACCTGTGGAACCGGGAGAAGCACCTATGAACATCAAAATACACAATACAAACAAACCAGCGTTTGTAAATTCTCCAATCGGATATGTGGAAAATCCGGCTGTTCTTGCTGAAACACTTTGAAAGAACGCCCCAAGCCATGTCGCATTTTCTGTCAACTTCAATATAACCGTTCCCGCAACCAGCAAAACTAAACTCGTGACAATAACCACCTTAGAATGCAAGGTCAGTTTGCGAAAACGCTTTTGTTTTAGTATATCCAAAATCACAAGAAATCCCAGTCCTCCAAAAATAATCAGGATACAGGTTGTCAGATTCAAAAGAACATTATCCTGATAAATCGTAAGATTCCTAAGTCCTCCCAAAATATCAAATCCTGAGTTGTTAAATGCCGCAATTGAATGGAATATACTGATTCCCACTGCATGAACCGTATCGTAATCCTGGCTGAAAACAAAAAAACTTAAGATAGCGCCTCCGGCTTCAAAGCACAGCGTCATTAGCAATACCGCTTTCACCAACTTTACAATCCCCTTATAACTGTCGATATTCAATGCTTCTTTTACCATCATTCGGCTCTTGATTCCGACTCTTTTTCTTGCCACAAGCATAAGTCCCACGTCAAGCGAGGTCACTCCAAGCCCGCCAATCTGTATTAATGCTGCCACAATCCCCTGACCAAAGACAGTGAAATGATCTGCTGTATCAATCGCGATCAAACCTGTTACGCACACTGCGCTGGTAGAGGTGAATAACGCATCGATGGCAGATACTTCTGCTCCATCTTTTACGGATATCGGAAGGAGCAGCAGAATCATACCAAACAGTATGACAGCTGCAAATCCTCCCACAATCATTCTTCCTGGAGGCTGATTTCTTAAAAACATACTTATCTTTTTCATTTTCCTTTTCGTCCTGTCTTTCTTTTCTGAATCCTTTCTTTATGTTCTTCCCACCATACCCATAGTGGTCCGGCTATACAAATGGAAGAATAACATCCCGAAATGAGTCCTGCTAAAAGTGGAAGTGAAAAATTCGTGATGGATTCCATTCCATACACTACGGAAACTACAAAAATAACAAATGCGCACAGAACCACAGTAAATGCTGTGTTTATAGAGCGTTGCAAGGTCTCTGTCGTACTGATATCCACCAGCTCTGCCAGTGTGCTTTTATTTTTTGCACCATTTCTGTGTTCCCTGATTCTATCATATAACACGATTGTATCGTTGATCGAATATCCGATAATCGTCAAAGTAACAGCCACAAATGCATCGTTCACAGGAATCTTGAAAATTCCAAAGATAAACAACACAATAAGTATATCGTGAAGCAGCGCAATCACCGCCGTAACTCCTGACGCCAGTCCTCCTAATGCTGAAAACCGCACTCGGATATACACTACAATAAACAGGAATGACAAAACAATCGCAATCGCTGAGTTTTTCAATGCCTTCGCACCAATATATGGTTCTATCGCCGATGTCTCCGCCGTCTCAAACTGATTTGTATTTCCCTCATTGATCGTATTCAGGATCTCTTTTTGTTGTTCCGGTGTCAGTCCTTTCTTCCCTGATAATGTAATTACCAGATTCTTTTCCCCTGTAGCCGAATTTTTTGCAGTCTGCACATTGACATTTCTGTCTACAACATCCTGAACCTCTTTTTGGATCTTTCCGGTATCAGCCTCTCCGCTATATGTATATCTTAAGATGACTCCGCCGGTGAACTGGGTATCTAATTTCATTCCATTTACCGAACTCCAAATCAATCCAGCCATAAGCAGCAGAACACTTGTCAGGAAGAAATATTTTTTTGTTTCTGCAAATTTCAGAATCTTTTTTTCTTTCTTTTTGCGGAACCATTTTTCCTGATTGAAGAGCTTATATCTTATAACCGAATTCAACATATATCTGGACATCCATACACCTGCAAGCAGGTTGATGATAACTCCTGTGAGCAGTGTATATCCAAAGCTCAGCATCGTGCCGGAGCCTAGAACCATCAAAATTCCAGCTACTACAGCTGTCGTAACATTTCCATCCAAAACAGACGAAAAAGCACGCTTATATCCATTCTTCACCGCAGTTCTGACCGAATTTCCTTTTTTCAGTTCCTCACTGATTCGCTCACTGATAATAATATTGGCATCCACCGCCATGCCTGCTGATAAAATTAACCCTGCAATTCCGGGCAGTGTGATTGTATACTGCGGAACCGAAATAACTAAAACCTGTAGCGCGACCTGAAATGCCAGTGTCAGACAGCTGATCACTCCCGGAAGGCGATACCACGCAATCATAAACAGGCAAGTCAATACCAATGCAATCTCAGCAGCCAGTGCCATCGCATTTAACGCCTTATTTCCAAGTGTCGGGCTGATTGTATTGTAATTGGTCGTCTCCATTGAAAACGGAAGCGCTCCTGAATTAATCTTATCGGAAAGATTCTGCGCTTCTTCCTGTGAAGCCATCCCTGTAATTTCAGCTTTCCCGCCTGTTATTTTTGCATTGACAGTTGGATTTGAAATCAACTCTTCATCCATATAAATCCCCATAGTCTGTCCGACAAGCTTCTCTGTCGCATCTGCAAATTTCTTTGCCCCCTTACTCGTAAATTCCAGCTCTACGACATACCGATTCTGTTGATCCACCGCCACCTGACTTTTGGAAACATCCGCCCCTTTCACATACACTGTGTTATCTTCTCCTCGAAATGTCAACTCTGCCATCTCTCCAAGTTCCTGAATGGCGGTTTCCGGATCAAAATCTTTTTCATCTGATTTCCACGGAAATCTCACAATAATATCTCCCGCCTTTTCGTCCACCGTTACTTCTCTGTCTAAAATATTCTGTGCATCCAATCGGGTCTCTATTACATCTCTTGCCATTTCCAACTGTTCCTTAGTCGGCTTTGTTTTTAACCCCGCCGGTTCAAAGACCGCCTCTACACCTCCGCGAATATCGATTCCAAAACGCATATCGCGAATTCCTTTGATACTGTCTCCGCATCCAAAGATTGCCAGGCACACAAAAAAAGCGATTACTACAAGAGCAATCCAAATATGTAATTTTTTATTTTCATTTTCTCGCTTTCCTTCTTTACTTCTCTCTAATCTTTAAAGGCAAAAGCAAGTCCTATCTTTTTTCCCATCCTTTTTGAGCAAAACACTTTGCTCCCATAGGAACCTCTCAAAGGGGAATGAATAGAATTGAATATACGACAAATAGACTCTCTTCAGACATATGCCCAAAGAGAATATAAGAATCACAAAGAATTCAATTGATAATCGCTGAACACTCTTACGCTGTTCAAACTTTTGAGCAGAAAACGCTTCTTTCTGATTTTCCGAACGCAAATAACTATCATGAAGAATTTTCGCGCCCATGTCATCTGTGTACTTTGTTTCTGTTCGTATGCTTGAAGTTGTTCTCCCCGCATACGAATCCATATCTCGAAACTGTAAAAAAGAAGGGAGAAAAAGACCGAATATTAAAATCAAAACGGTTACACCAAAAACTTTTAATTTATTTTCCATTGTCTTCTCCTTTCCTATCTTCTCAAAGTATATTGAGATTAACACTAAACCAACTATATGTCAATATAAAAATTTTTCTTAGATGCAGCAACTACCTAAAAACCCCTTACGCTTTCATTGCGTAAGGGGTTCTGTTATTGAAACTAATGAAGTTCCTGCACCTGTTATCTACGGTGTATTACTTGTTGTTGATAGCAGCCTGTGCAGCAGCTAATCTTGCGATTGGCACACGGAATGGTGAGCAAGAAACGTAGTCTAAGCCAATCTTGTGGCAGAATTCTACAGAACTTGGATCTCCACCGTGTTCTCCACAGATACCTACGTGAAGGTTTGGATTAACTGGTTTTCCTAATTTAATAGCTGTTTCCATTAATTTACCTACACCGATCTGGTCTAATTTAGCAAATGGATCATTTTCAAAGATTTTTGCATCATAGTAAGCATCTAAGAACTTACCAGCATCATCACGAGAGAATCCATATGTCATCTGTGTTAAATCGTTTGTACCGAAGCAGAAGAAGTCTGCCTGTTTTGCGATCTCATCAGCTGTAAGGGCAGCTCTTGGGATCTCGATCATAGTACCAACTTCGTATGCAAGCTCAACACCTGCTGCAGCGATTTCAGCATCTGCAGTCTCTACTACCATATCTTTTACATATTTTAATTCTTTTGCGTCACATGACAATGGGATCATGATCTCTGGTTTTACTGTCCAGTCGCTGTGTGCTTTCTGTACATTGATAGCAGCACGGATAACAGCTTTTGTCTGCATCTTAGCAATCTCTGGATATGTTACAGCAAGACGAAGTCCTCTGTGTCCCATCATTGGGTTGAACTCATGTAAAGAATCAATGATTGCTTTAATCTGTTCAACTGTTTTTCCTTGAGTATCTGCAAGTTTCTTAATGTCTTCCTCTGTTGTAGGAACGAACTCATGAAGCGGTGGATCTAAGAAACGGATTGTAACCGGATTTCCTTCTAATGCTTCATATAATGCTTCGAAATCTCCCTGTTGTTCTGGAAGGATTTTTTCAAGAGCAGCTTCTCTTTCTTCTAATGTCTCAGAACAGATCATTTCACGGAATGCATCGATTCTGTTTCCTTCGAAGAACATGTGCTCTGTACGGCAAAGACCGATACCTTCTGCACCAAGCTCACGAGCTTTTCTTGCATCTGCAGGAGTATCTGCATTTGTTCTAACTTTTAATGTTCTGTATTTGTCAGCCCATCCCATGATTCTTCCGAATTCTCCAGCGATTGTAGCATCTACTGTTGGGATTACTCCGTCGTAAATATTACCTGTAGATCCGTCAAGAGAAATGAAATCTCCTTCATGGTATTCTTTTCCAGCTAATTTGAATTTCTTGTTAGCTTCGTCCATTGTGATGTCACCGCAACCAGATACACAGCATGTACCCATACCACGTGCTACAACGGCAGCGTGAGATGTCATACCACCACGTACTGTCAAGATACCCTGAGCAGCTTTCATACCTTCGATATCTTCTGGAGAGGTTTCAAGACGAACAAGAACAACTTTTTCTCCTCTTGCAGCCCATTCTTTTGCATCGTCAGCTGTGAATACGATTTTACCGCATGCAGCTCCTGGTGATGCTCCAAGTGCTTTTGCAACTGGTGCAGTAGCTTTTAATGCAGCAGCATCAAATTGTGGGTGAAGTAATGTATCTAAGTTACGAGGATCGATCATAGCAACTGCTTCTTCCTCTGTTCTCATACCTTCATCTACTAAATCACAAGCGATTTTCAAAGCAGCCTGAGCTGTTCTCTTACCATTACGTGTCTGTAACATGTATAATTTACCGTGTTCTACTGTAAATTCCATGTCCTGCATATCTCTGTAGTGTTTTTCCAAAGTCTGGCAAACTTCTTTGAACTGTACGAATGCTTCTGGGAATTTTTGTTCCATTTCTGAAATGTGCATTGGTGTACGAACACCAGCAACAACGTCTTCACCTTGTGCATTTGTAAGGAATTCTCCAAATAAACCATTATTTCCTGTAGCTGGGTCACGAGTAAATGCAACACCTGTACCACAATCATCTCCCATGTTACCAAATGCCATCATCTGTACGTTAACAGCTGTTCCCCAAGAATATGGGATATCGTTGTCACGACGGTATACGTTAGCACGTGGGTTGTCCCAAGAACGGAATACAGCTTTTACTGCTCCCATTAACTGTTCTTTTGGATCTGATGGGAAATCTTCACCGATTTTTTCTTTATATTCAGCTTTGAACTGCTCTGCAAGCTCATGAAGATCTTCTGCAGTAAGCTCAACGTCTTGAGTTACTCCTCTGTCTTCTTTCATCTTGTCGATTAATTCTTCGAAGTATTTTTTACCTACTTCCATAACTACGTCAGAGTACATCTGGATAAATCTTCTGTAGCAGTCCCAAGCCCAACGAGCATTTCCTGATGCAGAAGCTAAAGTTTCTACAACTTCTTCATTTAAACCAAGGTTCAAGATTGTATCCATCATACCTGGCATAGAAGCTCTTGCTCCTGAACGAACAGATACAAGAAGTGGATTCTCTTTATCACCGAATTTCTTTCCTGTGATCTCTTCCATTTTAACGATTGCTTCCATGATCTGTTCCATGATCTCATCGTTAATCTTTCTTCCATCTTCATAGTACTGAGTACAAGCATCTGTAGTGATTGTGAAACCTTGTGGTACTGGAAGACCTAATTTTGTCATCTCAGCAAGGTTAGCACCTTTACCACCAAGAGTGTTTCTCATGGTTGCGTCACCTTCTGTGAACATATAAACCCATTTTGTCATGTCTTTGTGACCTCCTAAATAATATTTTTATTAATACACCGCACGAAAAAGACGACTTTCTACCCAAAGTCGATTTTCTATGCTTTATATTATTAACGGGTATAATACGACATTTTTCGTCGTATCTTCATTCTATACGGTTTTTCAGGGTTCGTCAAGGCTTTTTGTTCAATTGGGGACGTAGTAAAATTGAATTTTACTACGTCCCCAATTGAAAATACCCCTGTCCCTTTTTGAACAGTTTTTTTATCCTTCTTTCAGAAAAACTTTATATCCTTTGTAGGCTTCATAAATATCTGCTTTACTTACAATTTCCCATGGAGCATGCATATTCAACACTGCCACTCCACAGTCTATCACTTCCATTCCATACGCAGCCAGAATATACGCAATAGTACCTCCTCCCCCCGCATCTACCTTCCCTAATTCTGCAGTCTGGAAAACTATCTGATTCTTTTCTAATATATTTCTCAAATGTGCAATATACTCTGCATTTGCATCATTAGAACCACTTTTCCCTCTGCTCCCCGTATATTTATTAAATATGATCCCTCTTCCAAAATAAGCAGTATTTTCCTTTTCGTATACACTTTCATACATCGGATCAAATGCCGCACTCACATCACAAGATAGCATTTTTGAATTTGCCAATACTCTTCTTAATTTTAGCTCAGAATATTCTCCCATTCTATCAATAATTTCAGCAACTGTGTTTTCAAAAAATTTCGAATGTATTCCTGTAGCACCGACACTCCCTATTTCTTCTTTATCCACCAACAAGCAACAGGTTGTTCGTTTACCCCCTTCAGTATCAAGCATTGCTAGAAGCGATGTAAAAGCACATGCTCTATCATCCTGTCCATATCCTATAATCATACTTCTATCTATTCCACAGTCTTTTGCTTTTCCAGCCGGAACGATTTCTAATTCTGCAGAAATAAAGTCATCTTCCTCAATATCATACATTTTTTTCAAGAGCTCAAGTATATTTTCCTTCACTGCTTCTTTTTCAATACCTTTCATTGGTTTATTTCCGACAATTAAATCCAATTTTTCACCTTCGATTACTTTGTCGGCTTTATTTTCCATCTGTTCTGCTGATAAATGCACCAATAAATCTGTAATCACAAAAATTGGTTCTTCGTCTTTTTCACCGATTACAATTTCCTGTTTTGTACCATCTTTGCGTACCACAACACCATGTATCGCCAGCGGCAATGCCACCCACTGGTATTTTTTTATTCCTCCATAATAATGGGTATCTAAATAGGCAAATTCTCCAGCTTCATACAACGGATTTTGCTTCACATCAATACGAGGTGAATCTATATGCGCACCTAAAATATTGAGACCAGTTTCAATATTTTCTTTTCCAATCTGAAATAACACAATTGTTTTCTCCATACATACAGAATACACTTTATCTCCTACTTTCAACGGCTCTTTCCCTTTTATGATTTCCTGCAAATCTCTGTACCCTGCCTTTTGCGCTAATTGAATAGTAGCCTTTATGCATTCCCTTTCCGTTTTTCCAAAATTCAGATACTGTTTGTATGCATTGTTTACTTGTTCCAATTTCACATATTCATCTTGACTATATGATTTCCATAAATTTTTCTTAGTCATACTATCCTCCCTTTCAATTGGGGACGTAGTAAAATTCAATTTTATTACGTCCCCAATTGAATACTCTGTCTCTAAATTGCATCTATCCCTGTCTTTTTATCCTATCCAATAATTTTCAATTTCAATTCATCGTAAATCTTATTCAACATTTTATTCGATATTTTCAGCTCTTCTTTTAATCTCTTTTTATATACTTTCCTTAATTCACCCTCTTCCAAAATTTCCATAGCATTTTCCACCCCTTTTTCTTTTTGAAGCTCCCACAAGAGCAACAAAGCTTTTTCTTTTCTCTGAATATAAACTTCTTCTTTGCTATCCATAAATATATCTGGATTTTGGGGTTGATGATATTGCTGAAATTCTTTCCAATCATGAAATTTCATTTTGTAATGTTTGATTGCATTTTCATGTAGTATATCCACAATTTCATTCATATAATCTTTAATACTGCTATACTTATAATCCATTAAGCCTGACACCATACAGGCTTTCACAGGATTCATATGTATATATTTTAAACAATTCCAAAAATACCGTTCACTTTCAATACATTCACTTCCAAAGCGGTTTTGAAATACATGACCATTTCTATTATTTTTATAATTATAATATTGCGCGTATTTTGCCAAGACTTTTGACATAAACATAGATAATTCTTTTAAGTCCGATTTAATTAGCAGATGTGCATGATTTGACATGATACAGTAAGAATATATTTCAACATCATATTCTTTTAAATATTTTCTGATAATTCTTTTAAAATAATTTTTTTCTCTTGGTTGACCAAATATCTTTTCTTTATTTATTCCTCTGACATAAATATGATAAAATCTTGTGCTGCTTTCTCTTCTTGGTTTGTGCGGCACTCTTCTTCCCTCCTTACATTTAGGGACAGGGATAGATGCAATTTAGGGACACCACTTTTTTCAATTGGGGACGTAGTTAAATTCAATTTTACTACGTCCCCAATTGATTAAAATTCAAATTTTTTCTCAAAATATGTTTTCAAATCTTCAATCTTAACTCGTTCCTGTTCCATAGTATCTCTATCACGAACAGTAACCGCTCCGTCTTCTTCTGATTCAAAATCATATGTAATACAGAACGGTGTTCCGATTTCATCCTGACGACGGTAACGTTTTCCGATATTTCCACGATCATCAAATTCACAGTTATAATATTTTGACAACTGTGCAAATACTTTCTCCGCACCTTCGTTTAATTTCTTAGACAACGGAAGCACACCAATCTTGATTGGAGCAAGCGCCGGATGGAAGTGAAGTACTGTACGAACATCTCCACCTTCTAACTCTTCTTCATCATAAGCACTGCAAAGGAATGCAAGTACCATACGGTCTGCACCAAGTGACGGCTCAATAACGTATGGAATATATTTTTCTTTCTTCTCATCGTCAAAATAAGTCATATCCTGTTTTGATACTTCCTGATGCTGTGTTAAGTCGTAATCTGTTCTGTCTGCGATTCCCCACAGTTCTCCCCAGCCAAATGGGAATAAAAATTCTACGTCAGTCGTAGCCTTGCTGTAGAAGCAAAGTTCTTCTGCTGAATGGTCTCTTGCTTTGATTTCTTCTTCTTTAATTCCAAGTGACTTCAACCAGTCAAGGCAGAATTGTTTCCAGTATGCAAACCATTCCAAATCCGTTCCAGGTTCACAGAAAAATTCTAATTCCATCTGCTCAAATTCTCTTGTTCGGAATGTAAAGTTGCCCGGTGTGATCTCGTTACGGAATGATTTACCGATCTGACCAATACCAAATGGAATTTTCTTTCTGGATGTACGCTGTACATTTTTAAAGTTTACAAAGATTCCCTGCGCAGTCTCCGGTCTTAAATATACTGTATTTTTTGCGTCTTCTGTTACCCCCTGGAAAGTCTTAAACATCAGGTTAAACTGACGGATCTCTGTAAAATTGTGTTTTCCACATGTCGGACATGGAACATTGTGCTCTGTAATCCAAGCTTCCATCTGCTCCTTTGACCACGAATCCACACTTTCTGTCAGTTCGATTCCATTTTCTTCTGCAAAACTTTCAATCAACTGGTCTGCACGAAATCTCTCTTTACATTCTTTACAATCCATAAGCGGATCACTGAATCCTCCCAAATGTCCGGAAGCCACCCATGTCTGTGGATTCATCAAGATTGCACAATCCACACCTACATTATATGGATTTTCCATGATAAATTTCTGCCACCATGCTCTTTTCACATTGTTTTTCAATTCCACACCAAGGTTTCCATAATCCCATGTATTTGCAAGCCCTCCGTAAATCTCAGATCCCGGATATACAAATCCTCTTGATTTCGCAAGTGCTACAATTTTTTCCATTGTTTTTTCCATCTTATTCATTCCTCTCATTTCGAATTTCTTAATGTGTTTCATTATACCGTTAAAGTGCTGATTTTTCAACCCTCTTTCCTAAGCCCTCATGAAAGCAGGCACATTTCCAAAATTTCCAGTGATTTAAATCGTTTATCCACATACATTCCCGTATATTGTTTCATAATCTTTCCAAGCTGTTTGAGCACCTCATCTGACACAACAAACGTATACAGTTTCTCAATCGTAGAAGTTACTACATACTGCATCGTATAAAGAGTCGAACTATTGATCAGGATTCCATCAGACACTGTACGCCTGCACTTTTCACATACAATCCCTCTGTTTCTGCTACTGAACAAAACACCTTGCTCCTGCGCGCCACACCCTGTGCAGTGAAACACATCCGGATACTCTCCGTTTACAACCAGTGTTTTCAATTCAAATATGTACCTCACCAGTTCTCTCGGAATCTTATTTGAAGATAATGCCCGCAATGTCTGATACAAAAGCCTTAGCATCTGCCGCTCGTCATTGTGTTCTTTCGTATAATAATCGGCAAACTCCATAAAATAAAATCCATAGTAAGCCCCCTCTAAATCCGTTGCAAGTTCCATAAAATAATTGGAAATGTTTGCCTGCAGCAGATTATAGGAACTTCTTCCCTCATACAAAACGAATTCGCCAAAAGAAAAAGGATTCGTCGCGCCAAGAAGATGGCTGTTCTGTCTTCTTGCCCCTTTTGCAAACGCTGAAATCTTTCCTTTTTCTTTTGTCAAAATCACAATTCTTTTATCATTCTCACCGATAGGTGACGCGGACAGTATCATTCCTGTCACTGTTACTGACTGACTCAAGTGTTCTCTCTCCCACGTTTCTATTTTTCGGCTGCACACAGGAATATTCCTCTTTGCCAATTCCCTTGTAATACAAATAATCTGTCACGCAGCCTGTCTTTGTAAATGTTTCCCACCAATCTGTTTTCGTCATGAAAAATCCCTCCTTTGTGCTTCTAACATTAGGATTTCCCATTCGACCGTTTCCATACTGAGACTATCTGCCAGTTCTTTTTGCGCCGCAACCCCTTGACAAGTTTATTCTTCCTCGTTTTTATATCCAAAATTCTGAATCAAGAAGTCACTGTCTCTCCAGTCTTTCTTCACCTTCACCCACAACTGCAAGTTTACCTTGCAATCCAAAAGACGCTCAATCTCAAATCTGGCGGTACTTCCTATCTTCTTTAACATGCTTCCCTGTTTTCCGATGATGATTCCTTTATGTGAATCACGCTCACAAATGATCGTTGCATCGATGTCCATCACTTTCTTTCGCGCTTTCATACGGTCAATCGACACTGCAATTCCATGCGGAATTTCCTCATTCAGACAGTGCAGCGCCTTTTCACGAATCAATTCCGATACAATCTGGCGCTCCGGCTGATCTGTAACCGTATCCTCATCATAGAACTGTGGACCATACGGCAGATACTGCAAAATCACTTTCACAAGCTCATCTGTATTCTCCCCGCTTCTTGCCGACACCGGAACAATCTCCGCAAAATCATATATTTTACGATATGCATCTATAAACGTCAGCACTTCTTCTCTTTTTACCATATCTACTTTATTAATTACCAGCACAACCGGCGTCTTTACTTTTTTTAACTGGTCTGCGATGTGTTTCTCCCCTGCCCCGATAAAGGTAGACGGTTCCACAAGCCAAAGTACGACATCGACTTCATTCAATGTCCGCTCCGCCACATTCACCATATATTCCCCAAGCTTATTTTTCGCCTTGTGGATTCCAGGTGTATCTACAAAGACAATCTGACCTTCCTCCATTGTCAAAACGGTCTGGATTCGATTTCTTGTTGTCTGCGGTTTGTTCGATGTAATCGCGATCTTCTGTCCGATCAGATAATTCATCAATGTAGATTTCCCTACATTCGGTCTCCCGATCAATGTTACAAAACCTGATTTATAATCTGCTCTCATAGCTTCTCCTATCTGTATATTTTCTGCTGCTTACACAGCTAAACTCCTCACTTATAACCGAACTGTTAAAATAAACTTTTTGTCTCTTTAAACAAGCTCTTCTGCTCCTCAATTTTCTCTTCGCTTCCGATTACGCAAATCTGATTGCTTCCAAGAACTGCCTCAACCACTTCCGCCAGTGCCCGGATATCCTCTTCGTTTGCATCCAAAATCTGCGCTCTCTCTTCTTCTATCATCTGTGCAGTCACATGATTCATATAAAGATTCATAGAACGCTCTCCTTTTAATGCCGGAGTCATAGGCTGATCAATATTGCTTATCGTTCCGATAATATATTTCGTCATGTCCCGTTCTCCTACTGAGAATTGTCTCAGATATTCTGCCACACCCTCGTAAATCTCATTTGTCTTTTCCAGATTCGGATCGCGATAAGACACAAAGTAACCATCTCCGATTCTTGTGAAATTACTCATGCATCCGTATGCTCCGCCTTTTACACGGACGTTCTGCCACAGATAATCATAACTTAAAATCACTTTCAAAATCTGGAGCGCTCCAGTATAAGAAGCTCCACCGTCAATAAAGTTTCCTGCGCGAGCTACATACTGTACTTTGGACGATGTCTTAAATCCTTCATTTTTCTTTTCACAGTGAATCACACAAGGCTGCCCCTGTACAGGCTCCGTAAATAATTTCGCCTTCAATTCACTCACAAGTTTTTCCAAATCTTCCATTCCTTCTCTTGCAGCCGTGTAACTTACCATCATATTTTCCGGACGGAACAGTAATTTCGTAAGTGTCTGCAGATTCTTTATCAAAACATCCTTCTCTTCCTCAAAATGCTCTTCAATCTGTTTTACAATCTCATAGTATCCGATTCCTGATGTCAGGTCTTTCAACTTTGATAACGGAGATGCATACGACATTGCTCGCAGAGCCGCTGTTGTATGTCCGGAAGACTGAAAACGCATCTGCAGTCTTGATTTTGCCATGGAAAGAATCTCTTTCAGACGTTTTTCATCTGTCAGTTGCGACTCTGTTAAAATCTCCTGCATCATACAGAATGCAACCGGAAGTTTGCCATATAAGGCTTTTGTCTTGATCTCAAACGTTGCCTTAAACTCTTTTTCCTTCACTTTTTCTACATTCGGATACAATTCAAGCGACGTCCCGATACCACCTGTGTGTACATTGATCTCATTGAACAGCTCACCATATTCATAGTTATTTGTGTCAATAATCCCGAGTACCGCCTGCAAAATTCCTGCATACGGAAGCATCTCTTCTGATACTCCTGACATATCGAACAATAAATCCACATATCCGATTCCATTTGTCTCAATCTCGTGATAAACAACCGGCGTGCTGTCAAAATCCAGCACTTCATTATAAATCGGCGCAATCTCACGGCTGATGTCTTCTCTTCTCAGCACCGGAATCTTTTCCAAATCTTCCGCTGCCGACGGTTCTTCCTGATACTGCTGCAATTGTTTCGTATCCCGTACCAGTTTTTCAACTTCTTCGTCACTCAATCCTTCTTTATAATTCTGAAGTTTTTCTTCCAGTTCTCTGTCCATTCTTGCGGTGCGCCCTTTTTCCGGTTTCACTACAACAATCGCTCCATGTGTGTTGTCAAGCAGATATTTCTGGATTAACTTCTCAAAATATCCGTTCTCTATATTTTCCTTCAGGAATTCAAATGTCTCAATTGCCTCCACATGAATAAATGGTTTCTCATCATCATACAGCCAGCTGTCAAAAATCTGAAGTCCATACATCAGCCCTTTTGGATAATTTCCAAAATCAGCCTCACGATAACGGAATTCATGATAATTGATACCTGCTTCCAGCGCCTTCGTATCCATTCCCTTTTTCACGATCTCTGACAATGTTCGTTCCACAATAGAAAGAAACTCTTCTTTTTGCTCCAAATTTGCATTTTTCGCAATAATTGAGAAAATTGGCTGATAAATTCCATTGTCATACGATCCCATAATATCTTTTCCGATACCGGCATCCACAAGCGCCTTCTTAAGCGGTGCGCCCGTTGCAGATAAAAGTGCATAGTCCAAAACCTGAAATGCCAGATACAATTCGCGGTCAAGACTTGTTCCGATTACTTTATTGTATGATAAATAAGTATTATCCTCCTCCGACTCGTCACTTGCAATTGAATATTCCATCTCAATCTCTTTTACAGCATCAAATGGAGCCTGCTCTCTGATTGCAGAATCAATCTGCAGTGTATCAAACTTCGACAGATACTCTCGATCCAGCCATTCCAGCTTTTCTTCCATATCCATGTCGCCATACAGATAAATATAGCTATTGGACGGATGATAATATCTGCTGTGAAATTCTAAGAACTGCTCATACGTAAGCTCCGGAATCACTTCCGGGTCTCCGCCCGACTCATTCGCGTAAGAGGTATCTGGAAAAAGTGAATTCAGGATCACACGGTCAAGTACTCCCTCCGGTGAGGAAAATGCTCCTTTCATCTCATTGTACACCACCCCATTATAAGTCAGCGCATCCTCTTTTGATTCCAGATTATAGCTCCATCCCTCCTGACGGAATATCTCATCATGCTCATAAATATTCGGATAAAACACCGCATCCATATAAACATGCATCAGATTCTGAAAGTCCTTTTCATTGCAGCTTGCCACCGGATAGACCGTTTTGTCCGGGTAAGTCATCGCATTCAAAAATGTGTTCAATGATCCTTTCACAAGCTCTACAAACGGATCTTTTACCGGAAAATTTTTCGATCCGCACAGCACCGAATGCTCCAAAATATGCGGAAGTCCTGTACTGTCCTCCGGAGGAGTGCGAAATCCAATCGTAAACACCTTATTTTCATCATCATTTTCCATCAAAAGCACTCTCGCCCCGCTTTTTTTATGGCGCAGCAGATATCCTTCCGACTTCAAATCCTTCAATTCTTTTTGCTGTATCAGCTCATAGTTTGTCATTGCATTTATGTTCATATATTTCCTCTTTTCTACTGTCATAAGCTTTTATTTTTAGTCTTCCCATATATTTCTATTGTAACACAAAAATAAGAGCATCGTAAACTTAAAGTTTACGATGCTCTTTCCCCTTATTTTTTCATACTCAACACCAGCAGTGTCCCTACCATCAACACTATACCAATCGGCAGCGCAATCCATGCGCTCTGCACAAATCCGGCGATAATATAAGTCACAAACGATACCGCTGCAACTGTTATCGCATACGGAAGTTGAGTGGACACATGACTTACATGGTCACACTGTGCACCTGCCGACGCCATGATCGTCGTGTCAGAAATCGGCGAACAATGATCTCCACAAACCGCACCGGCCATACATGCTGAAATAGAAATAATCATCAGTTCGTGGTTCGTGTTTGCAAAAATCGCAACTACGATTGGGATTAAAATACCAAAAGTTCCCCATGATGTCCCTGTCGCGAATGCAAGAAAGCATCCAATCAGGAAAATGATCGCCGGCAGGAAGTTCATCAGTCCACCCGCAAATTGCTCAACTGTCGTTGCAACAAATTCTGCTGCTCCAAGACTGTCTGTCATCGCTTTTAATGTCCACGCAAATGTCAGGATCATGATTGCCGGCACCATCGCCTTGAATCCTTCCGGAATACATGACATACAATCCGAGAAATTCAATACTTTGCGTACCACATACAATGCAATCGTTATGATCAGTCCGAAAAAGCTTCCAAGCACAAGACCTACAGATGCATCACTGTTTGAAAATGCCTCCACAAATCCTACTCCATCAAAAAATCCGCCTGTATAGATCATTCCGATAACACAGCACACAATCAGTGAAAGAATCGGAATCACCAGATCAATTACCTTTCCATTATGATTCACAACACCTTCAGATACATTTTCATACGGTCTGTTCTCTGTTGTATAGAGATCACCTTTCAAAGCATTCATCTCATGTGTTCTCATCGGACCGTAGTCTGCTTTGAGCAATACGATTCCAATCATCATCACAATTGTAAGAAGCGCATAAAAATTATATGGTATTGCCTGCATAAAGATTGAAAATCCATCTTCCCCTTCTACAAAACCGGTCACCGCTGCTGCCCACGAAGAAATCGGTGCAATGATGCAGACCGGCGCCGCTGTAGCATCGATTAAGTAAGACAACTTTGCACGAGACACATTGTGTTTGTCTGTCACCGGACGCATCACGCTTCCCACAGTCAGACAGTTAAAATAGTCATCAATAAAAATCAACACACCAAGTGCAATTGTCGCAAGCTGTGCGCCCACACGTGATTTGATATGTTGTCCTGCCCATTCTCCGAATGCTGCGGAACCTCCTGCTCTGTTCATCAAGGAGACCATCGCCCCCAATATCACAAGGAATACCAAAATCCCAACATTATACTTGTCAGAAAGCACACTGATAATTCCGCCTTCAAAAATATGTACTACCGTTTTTTCAAATGAAAATCCTGAGTAGAGTAATGCTCCTACTAAAATACCAACAAACAGTGAACTATATACTTCTTTTGTGATCAACGCAAGAGCAATCGCCACAACCGGAGGGATCAATGCCCAAAAAGTAGCATACAGTTCCGGCTTCGGTGCTTTCTCAGCCGCAAACACCGTCATCGACAGCATCATCGTCAATATCAAAACACTCGAACACATCGACAATACTTTCTTTTTTGAAATATGCATAAATAAGTTCCTCTCTTTCCTTCAAAGGGTATCTCCCCTATAATAAAAAACCATGAATGACCTTTGTGTAAAAGCACATTCATGGTTCCCGCATACTTATCCCGCATCTTTTCTTTCGTATTTCTAACAAACCAACGATAGCTCTCCACGCAAGTGACAGTATATTGCATATTCTGCAATATCCCAGAGATATCTTTCTGGACAAAAAAACATCTCTTCGGCGACTTTCCCTTTCATATGTGGCAGCTGTCCAACTTTGCCACACAGTACTGATGAAATCCGCACCTCTATCCTTTTAGTCATTCAATTATTAATAGTATATCATAACTTTCCTCGATTGTTAATACTCAATTTAAAATTCTGTTGCCCGGTGGCATGCTGCTTTGTGTCCTTCTCCAAACTTTTGGAGAACAGGCGTCTCTTTTTTACACTGTTCTGCTGCATATGGACATCGACTGCAAAATGCACAGCCCACAAAATTTTCCGTTCGAATCGGCTGTTCTCCTTTTAATGCCACAAACGTTTTCCTACTGACATATGGATCCAAAGCCGCTGCGAGCAACGCTTTTGTATAAGGATGCAGCGGATTGGAAAACAATTCTTCTGTCTCTGCCTCCTCTACCAATGTGCCAAGATACATTACTCCCACACGATCCGATATAAACCGCACAACACCAATATCATGCGATATAAAAAGCAGACTAAGTTTTAGTTCTTTTTGCAGCTTTTTGAGCATGTTTAAAATCTGTGCCTGAATTGATACATCCAAAGCCGATACCGGTTCATCACACACGATCAGTTTGGGCTGTACAACCAGTGCACTTGCAATCCCAAGACGCTGAACCTGTCCTCCGGAAAGTTCATGCGGAAATCGAAAATAATACTCTTTTTCAAGCCCCACACGTCTCAGCACCTCGACTGCCTGATTTCTCCTTTCCTCACGGTCTTTCACACCGTGAATAAAAAGAATATCCTCCAATATACTTCCAATCCTTTGACGCGGATTCAATGCAGACAGTGTATTTTGAAACACCATCTGTATCTCCTTTCGAAACGGACGAAATTCTTTTTCACTCAGACTGCACAAATCTGTCCCTTCATAAAAAATCGAACCGCTGTCTGTTTTAGACAATCCTACAATTGCCCGTCCGCTTGTCGACTTTCCGCACCCAGACTCTCCTACCAGCCCATAGGTCTCTCCCTTTTTGATATAAAACGACATCCCGTCCACCGCATTCATACGCTCTTTTGAACCAAAAAGTTTTCCTGTATTTCTATATATCGGATATGTTTTTTTCAGATTTTTTACCTCAAGCAAATATTCGCCCATAATCACTCCTCACTTTCCGCATTTTCTTTATCTACATATTTCCAGCATTTTACAAAATGTCCCGAAGTGGCTTCTACCAAAGGCGGATGCTGTTGTTCACACTTTTTATCAGCGTACAGGCATCTCGTGCAAAAATGGCATCCGTCCGGTATCTGAGAAATAGACGGAACCGCTCCATGTATCGTAGGCAATTCCATATCTCGTTCCACTCCCAGATGCGGAATACATGACAATAATCCTTTTGTATATGGGTGAAGCGGATTAGAAAAAAGCTCCTCTGTCACGGCATCTTCTACAATTTGTCCAAGATACATCACCTTCACACTGTGACACAACTGCGACACCGCGCCCATATCATGAGTGATGAACAGTACCGACATTCCCATTTTTTCATTCAACTTTCGTATCAGATGTAAAATTTGTTCCTGAATCGTCACATCCAAAGCTGTCGTCGGTTCATCCGCTATCAAAAGCTTTGGCTCACATGCCAGCGCCATCGCAATCATTACCCTCTGTTGCATTCCTCCCGACAACTCAAACGGATATTTTTTCATACAATTTTGTGGATTTGGAATCCCTGTCAATTTCAACATTTCAATCGAACGTTCCTGTGCCTCTTTTTTGGAAATGTTTTTATGAAAAAGAAGAATCTCACTCAACTGTTTCCCAACCGTATGAACCGGGCTCAATGAATTCAATGGATCTTGAAAAATAATAGAAATTTTTTCTCCTCGGATTTTTCGCATCTGAGACAGAGGACGTTTCAAAAGATCCTCTTTTTCAAAGAGAATCTCTCCTTCATACCGAACAGATGCGTCATGCTCTTTCAAACGCAGAATAGACTGGGACATAACACTTTTCCCAGAACCCGATTCTCCTACAATCCCTGTGATTTCTCCTGGATAAACAGAAAAATCCACACCGTCAACTGCCGGAAACCATTTTTTATGAATTGGAAACGACACCTTCAGCCCCTTCATTTCCAACAGTACTTCCTGCTCTCTTTCATTGTTCTTCGCTTGCATTATTTACCTGCTCCTCCTTTCGTTTTAGGATCCAGAAAATCTCTAAGACCGTCTCCCAAAAGATTCAGGCTCAGCACGCATACGATAACAGCAATCCCCGGACATAACATCGTCCAAGGCGCCTTTGAAAAAACAAGTTTGCTCGCCTGAAGCATATTTCCCCAACTTGCCGCCGGCGCCGGGATTCCTGCTCCCAAAAAACTGAGAGATGCTTCCGAGATAATCGCCTGTGCAAAAATGAAAGATGCCTGCACTGTAAGCGGGGAAATAACCCCTGGTAAAACTAATTTCCATAAAATTCTAAAATTGCTAAATCCCTGTACCTTGGCAGCTTCCACATACGGCTGTTCCCGAATAACCAACGCCCTCGCCCTCACTGTTCTGGCAACACTCGGCGTGTAGACAACCGTAAGCGCAATCACTACATTCCAGCTTGATGTGCCTAATGCGGCTATCAGCGCAATCGCCAAAAGAATTCCAGGTATCGCGATCAATCCGTCACAGATCCTCATTAAAATTTGATCTAATATTTTAAAATAGCTTGCATAAATTCCGATCAGTGTTCCAATAACACAGGATAATACGGCTACGCTTCCCCCTACCCAAAGAGAAACCCTTGCCCCATACATCAGACGAATAAAAAGATCTCTCCCAAATTCATCTGTTCCAAATAAATATGCTCCTCCGGGTGCTCTGAAACGCTCGGATACCGACATTGCATTCGGATCGACAGAACTGATAAGCGGGACAAAAATCGCAGCTGTCAAGATGACAAGAAACCCGATTGTTCCTATTATTAATGCAGGATTTCCCAAAATCCTTTCTTTTGTAAGCTCTCTTTGTTCCTTAAAAATCGTCTTACTTGCCTCCGACATACTTTTACGTGTAAAATACATTTTTCGTCACCTCCTATTTCAATCCTGGCCGAAGTCTCGGATCCACAAAACCATACAGTACATCTACTGTCAAATTCACAATCACATATAACAATGTGACAAAGAGAACCACTCCCTGAATCACAAATACATCTCTTCGATTGATCGAACTAAGCGTCAGCATACCAAGACCCGGAATGTTAAATAATGTCTCTGTCACAATCGTTCCGGTAATGAGACTTCCGAAAGACTGACCGATTGCAGTCAATATGACTGGCGCCGCATTTTTCAGACCATATCTCAAAATTACGGTTCTCTCTTTAAGACCTTTTGAGCGTGCCGTATGAATATAATTCATATGCAGTACATCAAGCAAAGAAGAACGAATCATTCTTGTAAGATATGCAGCCTGCACAATTCCAAGTGAAAGTGCCGGCACAAACAGATATTTTAAATGTTCCAGTATTCCTTCTGACAAACTTGCATAACCAGCTACCGGGAACCAATGATTGTAGACGCTAAAAATAAGCATCAAAAACATACTAAGCAAAAACCCCGGAAGCGCCACCCCCAAAAGTGAAGTTGTGACAGCTGCCACATCCACCGCAGTTCCTCTTTTACAGGCAGCAAGAATCCCCAACGGAACCGCTAACAGCAGCGCAATAATCTGTGCAAGGATTGCAAGACTCAATGTTGGCGGAAAATATTCTGCGATAGCCTCTAATACAGACTGATGTAAAAAATATGATGTCCCCCAATCGCCTTGAAGTACTTTTCCAAACCAATCCACATATTGTGTAAGAAATGGGCGGTCAAATCCCAGCTCTGCATTCAAAGTATGTATCTGTTCCGGTGTTGCTTCCATTCCAAGTAATGCCGTCGCCGGTCCGCCCGGTATCATATATACAATCAAAAAAGCAACACAGGACACTACAAGCAAAACCGGTATCAGTGACAAAATACGTTTAAAAATATATGATAACATCCAAATACACTTCCCTTCTCATAAAATCAGCGGACTGCTTTTGCACTCCGCTGTTAACCTGTTTCTATTTTGAAGCTGTTGCATTCCAATAAATCGGAAATCTCAAATAATCCACACCATCTACATTTGCACTCATGGCATTCACTCCGGTGTAATGTCCAAGTACCGTAGCTGCACCATATTCATATAAGAATGTCTGCAAATCTGCCCATGCCGCAGAAGCATCTTCCGCTGTCGCCGCCGAACGGATCGCTGCGATTCCATCTGTGACTTCCTGACGGTCCAGACCTGCCCAGCCTTTATCCAATACAGAAAGCTGGATTGGAAGCATATTATAACTGTTACTTGTAATGAACATAGAGAACTGTTTCGGATCTGCACGATGTTCCATAAAAGTACTAAAATCATAGCTTTCTACTTCTGCATTGATTCCAGCTTTCTTTAGCTGTTCCTGCACAACCAAAGTGGCATTATACATTTCTGCATAATCCGGGGTCGTTACCAAAACAATCTTTTCGTTATTGTATCCTGCTTTTTTCAGTAATTCTTTTGCTTTTTCCACATCATTTTGGTTATAGTATTCTTTTCCTGCATCTGTTCCCCACTGAGTATCTGTAGGCACGCACCATCCTGCATTCACTTCATATAAATCTTTGTTACCATAACTTGCAAGAAGAATATCGTCACAATTCAGTGCTGCAAGAATCGCCTGTCTCATATTTACATCTGCCATGTTTCCTTCCGTTGTATTGAGGAACAAATTCAGTGTACCTCCTCTTTCAACGCTCATTTTTAAAGATTCATCTTTTGACAGCTCCTCATAATTATCTGCCGGAATTTCCTCCGCAATATCATACTGACCATTCTGCAGACCTGCAATACGAGTTGCCGCATCTGTAACTACATCAAAATAAAGTGTCTCTGTAGCTGCTTTCTTTTCGCCCGCAATACCTGTCGATGCATCTTTTGAAGGCTGATAATCCTCATTTTTCTCCAATTTTACATATTGATCCTGTTTCCACTCAGACACTTTGTAAGGTCCCGTACCAATATATTCGCTGATACCGTCTGCGGCTGCTGATTCAACCACTTCTGCCGGGTAAATCGCAGCAAACTGAATCGGACTTGCAAGAATCATAATAATGTCAGATGACGCCTGATTTACTTTTAAATTCACAGTATAGTCATCTACTTTTTCAAATGTAGATCCTCCAATCAACGTGTTCGCTTTCGGAGAAGTTTCAATCCAGCGGTTCATAGATGCAACAACATCATCTGCCGTCATCTCCTCCCCATTGTGGAATTTCACACCCTGTCGAAGCTTAATCGTGTAAGTCATTCCATCATCACTCACCTCATAAGACTCTGCTAAGACAGGTGTTGGCTCATAATTTTCATCCATTGCAAACAGCGATTCGTATACATGAATTCCAATTCCCCCGACGATATTGGAATTTACCGATTGCGGATCCAGCGATGGCGGATTCGCAGAAATCGCTATATGTATCTCATCTTTTTTACTTGATTTTTTACCATCGTCATTTTTGTCCGACTTTGTGTTTCCACAGCCTGATACCAAAAGCGCTACACACATTGTCAATGCCAAAATACACGATAATGCTTTTCTTTTCATAATTTACTAATCCTCCTTTATTTTTACCCGTCTATTCTACTTGAATCCATTCCCCCTGTAAAATTGATTTATTTTATAAAAGAGTGGCATTTATCGAAATCATCAATAAATGCCACTCTTTTATTCTACTTTAAATTGACGATAGCAAATGCACCTGTCTCTTTCCAAAACTGGCAAATCATACGTCTCATATTTTCTTCGTTCACGTTGCCCTCCAGCGTAAGTTCACAACTGAGCCTATTTCCATCTTCCATTGCCGATACTCCACTTACCGCTATCCGATTCAGATACAACATATGCATATACAATCCCATTTCTTTTTTCTCACAGCAAAATTTCATGACCACTCGTTCATGTGGCTCTTTTCCTGTAAATCCTGCACTTTTCAGCGTTGTTTTCAAAACTTCTTCCTGCAGTTCTTGTAGAACTCCATATTGATACCTTCTGCTGATCTGCATCACATCTTTCAAAAACGCAGTGTATGCCTCTTGCGTTTCTCCTTCTGTGTCTTCTGATCTGTCCGCTATAATTTCCGTTTCCCGCTTTGGCACATATACCTCTTCTTTTGTCTTCGCCTTTGCTTCTGCAACCTGTCTTGAACATGCCAGCCGTTCTAAAAACAATGGCTTCATGCTGTTGTCTATCTCATCAATTTTTTTTCGGATATCATCTAACATTTATTTTCTCCTTTGACCATGTACAAAAAACTCCCGGCATAACAATATGTTTGTTATACCAGGAGTTTTATATCTTTTATTGATTCTGATTATTCAGCATCATTTCCATAAAGAGTAACAAGCTTATTCAGGTAAGCATATCTCTCTTTTGCTGCTTCTTCAGATTTTGCAAATAATTCTTCTGCTCTTTCCGGATTCATTCTTGCCAATGCATTGTAACGAACCTCTCCATTTAAGAATTCTTTGTAGTCTTCTGTTGGAGCTTTACTGTCAAGTGTAAATTTGTTCTCTGCTGCAGGATTGAAACGGAAGTTGTGCCAGTATCCTGATTTCACTGCTAATTCTTCTTCAGTCTGAGCTTTGCTCATACCCTTCTTGATACCATGGTTAATACATGGGGCGTAAGCAATGATCAATGATGGTCCTGGATAAGCTTCTGCTTCTGCAATTGCTTTTACAGTCTGGTTAAAGTCAGCTCCCATAGCGATCTGTGCTACATATACATATCCGTAGCTCATTGCAATGCTTGCCATATCTTTCTTCTTCACTTCTTTACCGCCTGCTGCAAACTGAGCGATTGCACCTGTCGGTGTAGATTTAGAAGATTGTCCACCTGTATTAGAATAAACTTCTGTATCGAATACCATAATGTTGATGTCCTGACCAGATGCCAATACATGGTCAACACCACCGAATCCGATATCGTAAGCCCAACCGTCTCCACCGAAGATCCATTGAGATTTTTTCGCTAAGAAGTCTTTGTTATTTACGATGTCTTTGCAAACTTCGCAGTCAGCACCTTCTAATGCTGCAACTAAGTTATCTGTAGCTGTTCCGTTTGTAGCTCCGCAGTTGAATGTATCTAACCATTCTTTGCAAGCTGATTTTACTTCTTCAGAAGCCGCTTCAGAAGCCGCAACAGATTCTACTTTTGCTTTCAATCCATTTCTCAACGCTTTTTGAGCTAATAACATACCGTAACCAAACTCAGCATTGTCTTCAAATAATGAGTTAGACCATGCAGGACCTTGTCCTTTTTCGTTTACTGTATATGGTGTAGATGGTGAAGAGTTACCCCAGATTGAAGAACAACCTGTTGCGTTTGCGATGTACATTCTGTCACCAAATAACTGTGTGATTAATTTTGCGTATGGAGTCTCTCCACAACCTGCACAAGCTCCTGAGAACTCTAAAAGTGGTTGTTTGAACTGGCTTCCTTTTACTGTAGTCTCTTTGAATTTTGCAACTACTTCTGGTTTTACAGGAATCTCTCTTCCGTAATCGAAGAAATCTTGTTTTCCAGCATTTTCTTCCATGTTCTTCATAACAAGAGCTTTTTCACCCTTCTTACCTGGGCATACGTTAGCACATGAACCACATCCTGTACAGTCATAAGCAGATACTGTCATTGTAAATTTCAGCCCCGGCATACCAACCATATCGATTGTTTCTAATCCTTCTGGTGCATTTGCAACTTCTTCTTCTGTCAATGCAACCGGACGGATAACTGCGTGAGGACATACATATGCACAGCGGTTACACTGGATACAGTTTTCTGGCTGCCATACTGGAATATCTACTGCAATACCACGTTTTTCATATGCAGATGATCCTGATGGTGTTGTACCATCTACATATTCTGTAAATGCAGATACTGGTAAACTGTTACCTTCCTGAGCGTTTACTTTTGCCTGAATATTTTTAACGAAATCAACAACGTCTTCTCTTCCGCCTTTTACTTCCGGTGTAAATAAACCTTCATCTTCAGCGTCTTTCCAAGACTCTGGAACTTCGATCTCAACAACCTGTTTTGCACCGGCATCGATTGCATCGTAGTTCATCTGTACAATCTTATCACCTTTTTTACCATAAGAAGCTTTTGCAGCTGCTTTCATTAATTCGATTGCATGTTCTTCCGGAATGATGTTTGCAAGTTTGAAGAAAGCTGACTGAAGAACAGTGTTGATACGTCCGCCAAGTCCGATCTCTTTACCAATCTTGATACCATCAATCACATAGAATTTAATGTTGTGATTTGCAATAAATGCCTTCACCTGTCCTGGTAAATGTTTTTCAATACCTTCCATATCCCATGGGCAGTTCAATAAGAATGTACCACCGTCAACTAATTCCTGAACCATGTTATATTTGTTAATATAAGACGGATTATGACAGGCAACAAAATTCGCCTGTTTGATCAGGTATGTTGATTTAATCGGGCTCTTACCGAAACGTAAGTGAGACATTGTCACACCGCCTGATTTCTTAGAGTCATAATCAAAGTAAGCCTGTGCATACATATCTGTATTGTCACCGATGATCTTGATAGAGTTCTTGTTAGCACCTACAGTACCGTCAGCGCCAAGTCCCCAGAATTTACAGTTGATTGTTCCTTCCGGTGTTGTAACTAATGGAGCTCCAACTTCTAATGATAAGTTTGTCACATCATCCACAATACCGATTGTGAATTTCTGTTTTTCAGTATTGTCATATACTGCAACGATCTGAGCCGGTGTTGTATCTTTAGAACCTAATCCGTAACGTCCTGTAAATACAGGTACTGCATCAAATTTTGTTCCTTTTAATGATGCAACTACATCTAAGTATAATGGCTCGCCAAGTGCACCTGGTTCTTTTGTTCTGTCAAGAACTGTGATCTGTTTTACAGATTCTGGAATTGCATTGATCAAAGCTTCTGCACAGAATGGTCTGTAAAGACGAACTTTTACAACACCTACTTTTCTTCCTGCTGCCAATAAATAATCAACTGTCTCGTCGATTGTATCACATACAGAACCCATAGCGATAATTACATGTTCTGCATCTTCTGCGCCATGGTAGTTGAATAATTTATAGTTTGTTCCAATCTTTTCATTAACTTTATCCATGTATTCCTGAACGATTGCAGGCATTGCATCGTAGAATGGATTACATGCTTCTCTTGCCTGGAAGAAGATATCCGGGTTCTGAGCAGAACCTCTCTGACAAGGATGATTTGGATTCAACGCATGTTTTCTGAACGCATCAATCGCATCCATATCTGCCATATCTTTTAAATCTTCATAATCCCAAGTCTCGATTTTCTGAATCTCATGAGATGTACGGAATCCGTCAAAGAAGTTGATAAACGGAATCTTTCCTTTGATTGCTGATAAATGTGCAACCGGTGTCAAGTCCATAACTTCCTGTACGCTTGATTCACAAAGCATCGCACATCCTGTCTGGCGGCAGGCATATACGTCAGAATGATCACCAAAAATTGATAATGCATGGCTGGCCAAAGCACGTGCTGATACGTTGAATACACCTGGTAATTGTTCTCCTGCGATTTTATATAAATTAGGAATCATAAGCAGTAATCCCTGAGATGCTGTATATGTTGTTGTAAGAGCACCTGCTGCTAAAGATCCGTGCACTGTACCAGCTGCACCTGCTTCTGACTGCATTTCTGTAACCTGAACTGTCTGTCCAAAAATATTTGTTCTACCTTGTGTAGCCCATTCATCTGTAGCTTCCGCCATAACTGATGAAGGTGTAATAGGGTAAATAGCTGCAACATCTGTGAATGCATATGAAGCATGAGCTGCTGCATGATTACCATCCATGGTTTTCATTTTTCTTCCCATTGGTTTGTTCCTCCTTCAAATTTTCAAAATTGTATTTTGACATATATGATATTATAGTCCTTTCGAAGTTAAAAGTCTAGTTCGTTTTTGTTTCTTTTAAAATACAAAAAGGGAAAAGCAGCTCTCCACTACTTTTCCCTCACACTAATTATTTTTTTCTATTCCGTGACGCTCCAAAAAGCTATCATACCCTGCATGATATACAAACAAAATACTTTTCACAAACAGGCACGCAAACGCATATCCAAAGAGCAGACCTGTCACAAATCTTCTGCTGTTCGTGCTCTCATATGAAGTCAAAAATTGTAATAAACCATCTATGAGCAGCGGTATCATCAGCAGAACAGTCAACCCAAGATTTGGTATGTACCATGCACACAGACAGAAAAATAAAATCATGCCAACCAATTCGCCTGTACATCTCGCACAAATCGGGAACTGTATTCCTCGAAAATGAAATGATCGTTCTTTTCTGCAGTGACAACCGAAAAATATCGGCAACCACTTATAAATAAAAGCACGCATCTTTTAGTAATAGTATCCCATACTTGCCGATCCGATTCCAATCACGAAGATAATAACATAGAACAGTATACTGAGAACCACACCAACAATCGCTCCGATTCCTGCTTTTTTCGCAGTATTCGGTTTTTCTTTGTTCCAGACAAGGAATAAAATCAAGCCTACGATCGGAATACAGCATCCTAAAACACTCCATCCAAAGCTCCCACTGTCATTGTTTGCTGACGGCACCATGCCTCCCTGCCCTTGTGCTGTTCCACAGTATGTGCACACATTTGCATTGTCGTCAATCTCTTTTCCACAATTTTTACAATACATCTCTCATCCTCCTATATCAATAGTGTAAGTGATATCCCCTTCTTTTCAACAAGTATAACAAATTAATTTCAATTAGTCTACTATTTTTGTTCAATTTGCACAACTTTCTTTCTTCCAACCACTAATAAAACTGCCGATACTACAACAAGCACCGCTGCAAGAACCTGTGATACGGCAACTCCGTTGAAAAATTGCAGTTGATCTGTTCGAAGTCCTTCAATCCAGAATCTTCCGACACCATATCCAAACAGATACATCAAAAAGATTTCTCCATTAAATTTTTTATGCTTTCTCCACAATAACAGGATTATGAGCACACCGATATTCCATACCGACTCATACAAAAAGGTAGGATGCACCTGTATAAACTCAATTCCGTTGATTACCTCAATATGTTCCCGCATTTTTTCCGTGATATCCGATGCCCGAACTGCATCTATAGGAAGCTGCATGGCAAACAGATTGTTGGTATATTCTCCGAACGCCTCTCGGTTAAAAAAATTCCCCCATCTGCCGATAATCTGTCCCAATATCAGCCCAAGTCCTGCCGTATCCACAAGCAATCCAAAAGAAATCTTTCTTCTGCGCGAAAACACAAACACAGTAATCATAGCAGCGATTACTCCACCATAAATTGCAAGCCCTCCCTCGCGGAGATTCAGAATACTCAACAGATCATCTTTATACAAATCCCATGAAAACGCCACATAGTAAAGCCGGGCACCGATGATGGAAAAGATCACCGCATAGAGCGCCAGATCATAATAGGTCTCCGGGTTTTGTTTTGTCCGCTTTGCCTCTTTTACAGCCGTCAAAACCCCTGCCAGAATCCCAATTCCTATAATCATTCCATAATATGCAATATCAAATCCGAATATCGATATCTTTTGTCCCACATGTTCCAAATGAATTCCCAAATTCGGGAAATTAATACTCTCTGTCATTTTCTTCCTTCTTTCTCAAGCTCTACACATTGAATCGGAATAAAATAATATCTCCATCCTGCACAACATATTCTTTTCCTTCCAGTCTGACAAGTCCTTTTTCCTTTGCCGCTGTATAGGTTCCACAATCCATAAGATCATCATAGCTTACAATCTCTGCACGGATAAATCCACGTTCAAAATCAGAGTGAATCTTTCCGGCTGCCTGAGGCGCTTTTGTTCCTTTTTTAATCGTCCATGCCCTTACCTCCTGCTCACCTGCTGTCAGGTAGCTGATAAGTCCAAGCAGACTATAGCTTGCTTTGATGAGTTTTTCCAGACCAGACTCTTCCAATCCGAGATCTTCCAAAAACATCTTTTTCTCATCATCATCCAGCTCTGCAATCTCCTGTTCAATCTGTGCGCATACAACAAACACTTCACAGCCTTCTTTTTCTGCATATTCCTTGACAGCCTGCACTCCGTCATTGTCAGCTCCGTCATTTGCAAGATCATCTTCTGTCACATTTGCCGCAAAGATGACCGGCTTGTATGTCAGAAGATTATAACTTTCAAGAAGCGCCTGCTCATCTTCATCATTTACAGTAAAGCTTCTCGCCATCTTATTTTCTTCCAGATGTGCTTTGATTCGTTCAAGAAGTTCTAACTCTTTTGCTACCGCTTTATCATTGCGGGCCACTTTTACCGCTTTTGCAATACGTCTTTCCAACATCTCAATATCAGAAAAGATCAACTCTAAATTAATTGTCTCTATATCACGAATCGGGTCAATACTTCCATCTACATGCACGATATTACTGTCCTCAAAACATCTTACCACATGCACAATTGCATCTACTTCACGAATATTTGCAAGAAATTGATTTCCAAGTCCCTCTCCTTTTGACGCTCCTTTTACAAGTCCTGCAATATCAACAAACTCAATCGCCGCCGGGACAATTTTCTTTGTGTGATACATCTCTCCAAGTACGTTGAGACGCTCATCCGGCACTGTTACAACTCCCACGTTCGGGTCGATCGTACAAAATGGATAATTTGCTGATTCTGCTCCCGCCTTTGTCAAAGAATTAAATAATGTACTTTTTCCTACATTTGGTAAACCTACGATTCCTAATTTCATTTTTGTCTTTACCTGTCCAGAAACCCTATAATTTTGCGGTTTTCTGCCTTTCTCTATATTTCTTGTACGCCCTTTTTACGCCCTTTTTGTTTAACTGGCGGCGTAGCTTGTTGAAATTGACGTATTGCATTTACCAGTGACTCATCCGTAACATGAACATATCTGTCCATTGTTGTTTTTATACTTGCGTGCCCTGAAAGCTGTTGCAGCACTTTAGGTTGTACGCCACGTTCAATCGCGCGTGTAGCATAAGTATGTCGTAAGGAGTGCATATAAAAGCGTTTGATTCCTGCTTCATCACACAATGAGAATGTGCTGCCACTTCAAGAAATAAGCCATTTTTTTGCTTCTGGCAGCGTTTTGAAATATCTATTTTGACGCGTACCATTTTTAGCATAAAATCTTGCGAAATATAAACTGTCCTTTCTTTGAAAAATACCTTTTCCACACTCTTTGCCTTTTAAATTTTTTCCCCATAACAGACTCCTTTCACGTAAAAAAAAGAGTCCAACGCAAATATAAAGTATATCACAAGGACTCCGTTTTTTCAATCTTAACGGAATCTATTTTTTTATGCTTCTTACCATCTCATATCCTTTCATTTTTCCATTTTTTATAATTATATACAGCTTGAATCAATAACAAAATCACCATCGCAGTTGCGGCCAAACCTGTCCAAAGATTAGATTGAAATGTGTTATGAAAACAAATAAGAACGACAAACTCTATTGGAATCATCCATAATGTTCTAATAAATTTTCTTCTATAACTGAGTTTCCAGTAACAAAATGCAATTCCTTTATCAACTTTTTCACCCATTCCCCATCTTTTTGTCATGAATATGGATATTGTCATCGCTATAAATACAGGAAGTAAGAAAAATATAAAATCCACGATATCACCTCTTCTTAGCAATTTATGTAATGATACTATACTCCTGTAAAATTACACAACATGCATCATTAAATATTCGTAAAATCTATTTTCCGAATCTTAATCTAAAGGAACCTTCGCGTTTTTACAAATCAAAAAGTTAAAAAACCAATGCGATCTCGTTTATCATATCGCATTGACTTTCCTTTTTTCAACAGAAGCACACGGATTCTTCGTCTCTTGTCTCCATCAATATTACCAACCCTTTCGGAAAAGTAATCCTCACTTCTTCGTCCTGAATCTGATTGCTTACGCACAGGCTGTCATACGGGCAGAGCGTATGATCACAAAGTGGATATTTCGCCCCTTCAAGTGAAAAATGTTCCACAATTCCTCCCAACGGAAACACCGAAAAATAAGGTCCGAACGCATCCTCTTTTTTCAGGCATGTCTCTTTTCCAATCAGAGAAATCTTATTACAGACATCCACAATATAAGCTTCCACTCCTGCATCATACGGTATTTTTAACACTTGAATATTTGCCAGGACATGATCTATCCTTGTCCCGGTCCCTCCTAATATCCAAAGTTCTTTCACCTTCAACTCCAGTGCAAGCCGCACCGCAATCTCTGTGTCCGATGCATCTTTGACCGGATTAAATTTTCGAATAGGAACCGTTGTATGCTCTTTATAATAACTTACGATTTCAGGATTCGCACTGTCAAAATCTCCGACGATATGGCTTGGCACTATCTGATTCTGATAGAGGAATTCCAAACCTTTGTCCACTCCAATAATATAATCCGGCTGTACTTCCTTCAATGTCTGCAATGCAAACGAAGTGTTGATGGTACCACCGCTGATAATCAATCCCTTTTTATTCATATCTCTTTAAAATCTCTAGCATTTCTTTTGTATTATTTGCTGTATCCCCCTTAAAGATAGCGGATCCTGCTACAATCACATTGGCTCCTGCCTCAATGACTTCTTCCACATTATGTGTATAGATTCCACCATCAACCTGAATATCCACACATAACCCTTCTGTATCGATCATCGCTTTCAATTCACGGATTTTATCCAATGATTCCGGAATAAATGCCTGACCGCCAAACCCTGGATGTACAGACATGATCAGAATCATGTCTACTTTCTTCAGCAGATTTTTCACTGAGATCACCGGTGTATCCGGACAGATGGAAACGCCCACTTTACATCCGCATGCTCTAATCTTTTCAATTGTCGCATTGATGTCTTCACAAGCCTCCAGGTGTACCGTGATCAAATCCGCCCCTGCTTTTGCAAACGCTTCCACATAGCGAATCGGTTCTGTCACCATAAGGTGTGCATCACACACAAGCTTCGTAGTAGGACGGATAGACTCCAATACCGGAACCCCAAAAGAAATACTCGGCACAAACATTCCATCCATCACATCAAAATGCAGATATTGAGCCCCATTTTCTTCGATTGTCTGGATCTCCTTCCCCAGTTCTTTAAAATCTGCCGCCAAAATCGATGGTGCTAAAATCATCATAACTAATATCTCCTCTTCTCTTTCAACTCGTTGTACATTTCTAAATAGTTTTCATATCGAATGTGGTGTATCTTTCCCTCCTCAAGCGCTGCTTTCACCGCACAATTTGGTTCATGTACATGATCACATCCCTGAAATTTACACTTTCCCTCATACGGTTCAAATTCCGTAAAATAATATTTTAATTCTTCTTTTTCAAAATCATTTGTATAGAGAGAACTGAATCCAGGCGTATCCATAATATAAGTATCCTCCTCGATACAAATCAATTCTGAATGTCTTGTCGTATGTTTCCCTCTTTCAATCTTTTCACTGATCGTACCGGTCTCCATATTGGCATCCGGTTGAAAAATATTAATCAGTGAAGATTTTCCTACCCCGGATGGTCCCGCAATGGCTGTTGTCTTTCCACGGAGCAGTTGTTTTACGTTCTCAATATTCTCTTTTTCCAGTGCGCTTGTAAAAATCATCTGGTAGCCACAAGACTCATAGATTTCTTTCAAGTGTTGTATCTCCGGTTCTTTTGCAATATCTTTCTTATTAAAGCAAAGGACAACCGGTATTCCCTTACTTTCCATCATAATCAAAAAACGATCTAAAAGGTTGAAATGTGGTTTTGGTTTGGTCACCGCAAACACAACCAGAGCCTGATCAATATTTGCCACCGCCGGGCGAATCAACTCATTCTTCCTTTCCAAAACTTCAACGATATTCCCTTTTTTCTCTGCTTCATCTAAAATATCAATTTCTACATTATCTCCGACAAGAGGTTTTATCTTTTCTTTTCGGAAAACTCCTTTTGCCTTACATTCATAAAGACCGAATTCTACTACGTGAACGTAGTAGAATCCGGCAATTCCTTTTACTATCTTTCCCTGCATAAATAGTTCCTTATTGATTCTATTGTGTTGACGAATTTCCATTGCCTTGATCCGGTGTTGTTGGTGTCTCCGGCTCTGATGGCTTCGCACCTTTACTTACAACCAGGTTTACAACAGTGCCAGGATTTAGTTTATCTCCTTCGTTAAAACTTGCAGAAATAACTACTCCTTCAGCATCTTCATCCGAGTATTCCGATGTTACTTTTCCAACGGACAATCCCGCTGCACGAAGCAAAGATTCTGCTCTGCTTTGATATACTCCTACTACCGGAGGCATAGTAACCTTTTCTTCCGGTTTCGCTCCTTTGCTTACCACGTAAGAGACTGTTGTTCCCTTATCTACTTTTTCTCCTGAGTCAATGTCCTGACGAATAACTTTTCCTGCCTCTGTATCACTATACTCTTCTGAGGCGCTTCCGCTCAGTCCAACTGCTGACAACGCACTCTCGGCATCTTCCTGTGATTTGCCAACCAAGTTCGGCACTGTTACTTTTTCAGCACCCGTACTTACGTAGATTGTTATCTTTGTATCTTCCGTTGCTTTTGAATTTGCTTCCGGTGTCGTCGAGATAACCAATCCGGCATCCACATTGTCACTTTCCTGCTCTTCCACTGAGATATTTGCTTCTTTAAATCCCTTATCGATCAATTTCTGCTTTGCATCATCTTCAGACATTCCGCTGACATCCGGAATCGTAATCTCCTCACCCTCAAGTCCGGTGCTGACCCAAACTTGAATCTTTGTGCCTTTTTTTACCGATGTTCCCTTTCCGGTCATCTGTTTTGAGACAATTCCTTTTTCATATTTTGTAGACGTTGCCTCTTTTACAACCTCCAAAGTCAGTCCCTTTTTCTTCGCCAACGCCTTTGCTTCCTCCAGTGTCTTTCCTTCAAAATTCGGAGTTTCCACTTTTTTATTGTCTGTCGTCTCTACATTTTTCGAATTAAACTTCAAAAGTCCGGTTGCTTTTCCGACTGTAAACACAAGAATAAATACAATAATGGCTGCTACGACGGCTGTGAGAATCTTCATAAGCTTTGCCATCTTTGGATTCACTTCTGAATCTTTCTTTTTAGAACCGCGTTTCCCTTTTTCGTAGTCCTCATCGTCGTACTCATCGTACTCGTCATCCTCTTCATCGTATTCATCATCGTCATCGTAATCTTCATCGTCGTACTCATCATACTCACCGTCATCGTCATAAGCTGCCTCTTTCTGAATGCGCTCCAACTCATCTGGTGTGATTGCAACGGTATCCGCAACGCTTGCAAATGGTGCAATCGTGACAAAATCTCCCTCAGGATCCACCAAAGAACGCTTCAGATCGCTGATGAGTTCTCCCATATTCTGATAACGTCTGTCTGAGCTTTTCTGTGTACATTTCAGAATAATGCGCTCTAAGCTATATGGGATATCCGGTACCAATTCTGACGGCGCGGCAATATCTTCCTGCAAATGTTTGATTGCAATAGACACTGTCGTCTCTCCGTCAAACGGGAGTTCTCCTGTGATCATCTCAAACATTGTAATACCAAGCGAATAGATATCGCTTCTGATATCACTGAAGCCGCCTCGTGCCTGTTCCGGAGATGTGTAATGTACAGATCCCATCGCATTGGTACTGATCGTATTCGATGTCGTAGCCTTCGCAATCCCGAAATCTGTCACTTTCACTTTTCCTTCTTTTGATATCATGATATTCTGCGGCTTAATATCTCTGTGGATAATTCCATTGTTATGTGCCGCCTCAATACCTGCACACACTTGAAGTGTAATACTGATTACTTCTTTCGGTGTCAGTCTTACTTTTTTCTGGATATACTCTTTTAATGTAATTCCTTCTACCAGTTCCATGACCATAAAATACAGACCCCGGTCTTCCCCGACATCATATACATTTACAATGTTCGGATGCATCAGTCCGGCTGCTGCCTGTGCCTCTGATTGAAACTTTTTTACAAACAATTCATCTTCTCTGAATTCGCGCTTTAATACTTTGAGCGCGACATAACGATTCAGCTTATGATCTCTCCCCTTATAGACATCCGCCATCCCCCCGGTGCCGATTCTACCCATGATCTCATAGCGATCGCCAATCAAAACTCCTTCTTTAATCATATACTCACCTCACCTGCAAACGGCTCTGCGACAATAACCCCAATGTTGTCCTTTCCGCCGTTGCTATTTGCTCTTTCTATTAATTGTTCCACTGCCTCCACAACATCTCTGGAACTGCGAACAATCTGAAATATCTCTTCATCCTCCACCATATTGCTCAGTCCATCTGTGCACATCAAAATAATATCTCCTTTTTTCAGGCGATGCTCAAAGAAATCAATCTCTACATCTTCTTTTACTCCAATGGCTCTTGTGATAATGTTCTTATCCGGATGATGTTTCGCTTCCTCTGCGTTAAGTCCCCCAAGACGTACCATTTCCTGTACTAACGAATGGTCTTTTGATAATTGTCTGATCTCATCATTCAGTAAATAAAGCCTGCTGTCACCTACATTCGCAAAATATAATGTATGCTCAATCACTGTGGCAGCAACTAATGTTGTTCCCATTCCTTCTAGTCTGGCATCGGTTTTGGACTCTGCGATCAATTGATGATTTGCAGATGCAATCGCTTTTTTCATCATTGCTCTCGGACCATCTTCTCTGCTCTTGGCAAGCTCTTTTTTCAGAACTTCCACAACAAATTTGGATGCGTAATCCCCCGCATTATGTCCCCCCATACCGTCTGCAACTATTAAAAGATTCGGAATATTCCCGACCGGCTGATCTGATACAAATACGTAATCCTGATTCACCTCTCGTTTTCTTCCAATATCTGTCTTTGAAAACGTCTTCATATGCTCTCCTTTTACTTTGTCTCTACATAACGTCGTCTTAGTTGTCCACAGGCTCCGTCGATATCAGAGCCCATTTCTCTTCTAATAGTAACATTAATTCCGCTTTTTTCAAGTTTATTTTTGAAATTCATGGCATTTTTTTTGCTTGGTTTCTCGAATGTACGCTCTTTAATCGGGTTTACAGGAATCAGATTCAGATGGCAATTACGATGTTTTAAAATGTGGATTAATTCCGCCGCATCTTCCTCTTTATCGTTCACTCCATGTACCAGACTGTACTCAAACGTCACTCTTCTTCCCGTCTTTTCAAAATAATAGTCGCACGCTGCAAGCACCTCAGAAAGTTCATATTTGTTTGCAACCGGCATCAATACTTTTCGCTTTTCCTGCGTAGAACCATGCAGGGAAAGCGCCAAGGTAATCTGTAATTTTTCCTCGGCAAGTCTCTTCATATTCGGAACGATTCCACAAGTCGATACCGTAATGTTCCTTTGGCTGATATGTAAACCGTGTTCATCGGTCAATATATGTATGAATTTCAGAAAGTTATCATAATTATCCATCGGTTCCCCTGTTCCCATCACAACTACGTTCGAAACACGTTCCCCCGATATTTTCTGAATCTGATAAATCTGTCCCAGCATCTCTGATGCCTTTAGATTTCTCTCCAATCCTCCGATGGTAGATGCACAGAATTTACATCCCATCCGACATCCGACCTGCGAGGAAATACAGACAGAATTTCCATGCTTATACTTCATCAGAACACTTTCCACCACATGTCCATCCTGTAGGCAAAACAGAAATTTATTTGTGCCGTCCAGTTTTGATTCCTGTCTCTCAAGCATTTTTACCGGTGCGATCTCATAAGCTGCATCCAGCTTTTCTCTGAGTGCTTTTGACAGATTCGTCATCTCTTCAAAAGAATCTGCAAGCTTTACATGCAGCCATTCATACACCTGCTTTGCCCGAAACGACTTTTCTCCGAGATGTTCCATCTCTTGTTTTAATTCTTCAAATGTATATGATCTGATATCTTTTTTCTCCATGATCTTTTATTCACATTTCACCTTTCTAAACTTTGCAATGAAAAATCCATCACTGTCATGTATCCCCGGCAGAAGTTGAATACACCCTTGTTCCACAACATCATTTTTCAACTCTTCGCACAATAACTGTGCAATCGGCACAAGTTCAAACTCTTTATTCTGTTCTAAGAACCAATGTACGTTACCCATATTTTCTTCTTCGTGAATTGTACATGTGCTGTAAACCAAAGTTCCTCCCGGCTTCACATAATCTTTGACTGTCGACAGCATCTTGCGTTGAAGAGCCACCAATTCTTTTTGTGTCTCTTCTGTCATCTTATATTTCAGATCCGTCTTTTTCCCAAGCACTCCCAGTCCGGAGCACGGAAGATCTGCCACCACAATATCTGCCTTTTCAACTGCAGTTTCATCTTTTTGAGTCGCATCCCACCTGACTGCTTCGATGTTTGTCATACCAGAGCGTAAGATGTTTTCCTCTATAAGCCCCACCTTATATTCTGTCAGATCTCTCGCCTGCACATGCCCTGTACCACAAAGTACCTCTGCCATGTGAAGTGCCTTTCCACCGGGTGCTGCACAGACATCTATGATCTCGTCTCCTTCTTTTGGTTCTGCCAAATGTGCCACAAGCATGGAGCTGATATCCTGCACCGAAAACGCTCCTTTTTGAAACGTCTCAAGCTCTCCTAAATAATTATAAGAAGATATTCGAAGTGCATATGGAAGGTATGGATGTTCCTCGACATGTACTCCTTCGCCTTCAAGTGCCTTCACAAGTTCTTCTTTTGGCATCTGCCCCAAATCACACCGGATTATCGTGTCCTTTTCTTTTAGGAAATCCTGAAGCATACACTCCACACTCTCCCTGTCATATGCTGCCAGCCACTGTCTTAATATCCATGTCGGCATCGAGTATTTCACAGACAGATATTGTTCCAAATCTTTCTCATCCGGATATGATATCTGTTCCAGATTTCGGTCGATATTTCGTAAAAGTCCGTTCACAAATCCTTTTAAATTTACAAATCCTTTTTTCACCGCAAGTTTTACCGCCTCATTACAGGCAGCGGAATTCGGAACCGAATCCATATATTTCATCTGGTAAACCGCACTTCGGATGATATTGCGGATGACTGGTTTCATCTTGTTTACCTTTACTTTTGAAAACTGATTGATAATATAATCAAGCTCAATCATGCGCTCCAGTGTTCCCTCCGTCACTCTTGTGATAAAAGCGCGCTCTTTTTTGTCTAAATACTGATATTTATTCAGAACATTGCGAAGTGCGATATGACTGTGCTCTCCATCTCGTGTCACTTCCAGCAAAATCCCAAGCACCAGTTCTCGTTCATTAATTGACTTAGTCATCTCGTCTTCTTCCTCCTGTCAGAATCAAGATACGCACAAGCTGTAAGATTGCTGCAGCCGCACTTGCCACATACGTAAGCGCAGCCGCATTCAGCACTTTTTTCGTGGCTACAATCTCTTCACCCTGCATCATCCCGGTCTCAGCAAGAATGCGTACTGCTCTTCCCGATGCATTATATTCCACCGGCAAAGTCACAAGTTGAAACAATACTGCCAGCGAAAATGCCAAGATTCCGATATTGATAAGCAGTGCTGAAGACTGGCTGTTGATAAACAGACCTAACACAATCAGTGGCCAGGCAATCATGGATCCAAAATTTGCCACCGGAACAAGCGCGCTCCGAAACTGTAGCGGTGCGTATCCTCTTGCATGCTGAATCGCATGTCCACACTCATGCGCTGCAACTCCCACTGCAGCTACTGAACACTGTCCATATGTTGCATCGGAAAGTCTGAGCACTTTATTTCTCGGATCATAGTGGTCTGTCAGATTTCCTGCTACCCGCTCAATTCGCACGTCATAAATTCCGGCCCCATGGAGTACACGTTCTGCCGCCTGCGCTCCTGTCAGCCCCATATGGTTTCTCATTCCGGAATATTTTGAAAATGTACTTTTCACCCGCATCGATGCAATGGAGCAGATAATAACTCCTATGATAATCAATATATATGTTGGATCAAAATAAAAACTTGGATAAAACATCCTGCTTCCTCCTTTTTTCTACGCTCTCGAAAGAATTTCTCCTGATTTTACCTGATACCCCCTCAAAAATGCTCCGGCATCCATTCGTTTTTTCCCCGGAATCTGAAGTTCCAGCACTTTCAACAGCCCATCTTTTGTCTGTACAGAAAACGCTTCTTTTTCTACTTTCACAATCGTTCCAGGTACGCCCTCTCCCGATGTCTCTTCCACCTCTGCACTCCAGATTTTCATTGTTTTTCCATTCCACATTGTATATGCGCTCGGCCACGGTGTCAGCCCGCGAATCAGTCTCTCAATCTCTTTCGCACTCTGATTCCAGTCAATATTCCCAAGATGCTTGTCGAGCATTCTCGCATAGGCGGTCGGTGATTCTCCCTGTTTAACCGGAGTCACTGTTTTTTCTTCCAGCGCCTTTAATGTCTCTACACAGAGCTTTGCACCTGCGGCCGCAAGCTTATCATGAAGACTTCCTCCGGTCTCCTTTTCTTCTATTACAATCTCTGTCTTTAACAGCATGTCTCCGGTATCCAGTCCTTCGTCCATCTGCATGGTCGTGACACCTGTCACCGTTTCCCCGTCAATAATGGACCACTGAATCGGCGCTGCCCCGCGATATTTTGGCAACAATGACGCATGCACATTGACACATCCATATGGCGTCATCTCCAAAATTTCTTTTGGCAAAATCTGTCCAAATGCAATGACGACCATAATATCCGCCTCATATTTTCGAAGTTCTTCGATGCATTCCGGCTCTCTGACTTTTTTCGGCTGATAAACTGGAATTCCATGCTTTAACGCGCACTCTTTGACAGGCGTAAACTGCATCTCTTTTCCGCGTCCTTTTGGTTTATCCGGCTGTGTCACAGCAAGAACCACATCGTGTCCCGCCTCGATCAAAGCCTCTAAAGTGCCCACCGAAAAATCCGGAGTCCCCATAAAAATTACTTTCATCTGCTGTCTCCTCCTTAGTCTTCCTCGTCAAACTCATCATCATACTCCACACTGTGAAGTTCGCCTTCTACTTTTTCGACATACAAATGCCCGTCCAAATGGTCAATCTCGTGGCAGAACGCTCTTGCAAGCAGCCCTTCTCCTTCATAAACCACTTCTTCCATCTCTTCATTGAGCGCCTTTACTTTCACATAATTCGGTCGCGTCACAGTTCCCGATTTTCCCGGCAGACTTAAACATCCTTCCTCTCCTGTCTGCTCTCCTGCTGTCTCAAGAATCTCCGGATTCACCAAAATAATCGGACCCTCTCCAATATCAATAACTACGATTCGTTTTAAAATACCAACCTGCGGTGCCGCAAGTCCCACTCCCATAGCATCATACATTGTATCCAGCATATCCTCAATCAACACCTTTGTTCGGTCTGTCATATCGGTTACTTCTTTACATACCTTCTCTAACACATCATCACCAATTTCTCGAATCTTACGAATTGCCATTTTTATATCCATTCCTTTCGCTTTGCTCAGGCACAAAACGTTATGAAAACAGTTTT